>Ga0209582_1000017_pt1 | contig 215870 bp, 177 predicted proteins | sample KloWWTmetKNB5Kit_FD_187176 | JGI IMG/M metagenome (GOLD analysis project Ga0209582, IMG submission 187176) | Active sludge microbial communities from Klosterneuburg, Austria, studying microevolution and ecology of nitrifiers - Klosterneuburg... | ecosystem: Engineered > WWTP > Aerobic digester...
AAAGCCGAAAACATGAACTCAAAAATACAACGGTTTCTGGCTGGTAATTTTGGTATAAAAGACCGTGACTTTTTTCTATACAGGGTGGCTGGTTACTTCGCATAGCACCTCAAAAAAAGAATTAGCCTAAAGGTTTAGATTTCTTTACTTACCCTTCCATTTTAAATTTGATAAAATATTCGGCATAAAAAATACATTTGCACCATGCTGCGAAAAATTATTTATATCATCAATCCAATTTCAGGAACCAGTTCCAAAGACAGCATACAAAACACCATTGCCGCAGAAACTTTAAAAGAGGGTATTGGCTTTGAATTTTATCCATCAGTGGCCAGTGGCGATTATGGTTTTTTGAAAAGTATTATTCAGGAACAAAACTTTACAGATGTAGTGGTGGTGGGCGGAGATGGAACGGTGAGCCAGGTGGTAGACAGCCTGAAAGAGCTGCCCATTCAGTTTGGTGTAATTCCAGCTGGCTCAGGAAATGGACTAGCTTTTGGAGCAGGAATCCCCAGAACAACAAGGAAAGCTCTAAAAGTAGTTTTTAATAATATAGCACAATGGACTGATGGTTTCCGAGTAAACAAGCAATTTGCCTGCATGCTTTGCGGTATTGGGTTTGATGCAAAGATAGCACATGATTTTTCCAAAGCTGGTCAGCGTGGATTGGCTACTTATGTTAGAAAAGTATTCAAGAATTTTTTAACTGCAAAGCCCTACCCCTTCGAAATAATAGTTCGAGATCAACAATATGTAATCGAAGCGTTTTTTATAAGTATCGCTAATAGCAACCAGTTTGGAAATAATTTCACCATTGCACCAAAAGCACTTCTGAATGATGGCCTGGTGGATATTGTAATTGTAACCCATCAATCTAAAATTAAATTTTTATACAATACTATGCTTCAGGTGAGTGGCTTGAACGAACTGCAGATTAGGGAAAATATAGATGAAAACAAAGGCGTCATTTATTTTCAGGCAAATGAAATGACGATTCACAATAGTGATAGTGCCCCTATTCATATCGATGGAGAACCGGTAGATTCGGTAAAGAAAGTGCATATCTTGGTGGAACCTTCCTGCTTCAAATTACTTACCAACAAAGAACGCTTGTAGCATGATGCATACAATAAAATTATTACATTCATTTAAGCATGGAGTAGCCGATGCAGGATGTGACGAAGCCGGAAGAGGATGCTATGCAGGACCCGTGTTTGCCGCCGCTGTGATACTTCCAGCGGATTTTCATCATCCTTTGCTCAATGACAGTAAGCAACTGTCCGCCAAAGTAAGGCATACGCTAAGATTATTTATTGAACAAAATGCCATTGCCTGGCAGGTGGCTGCTGTGGGTGTGGCCGAGATAGATGCCATCAATATATTAAAAGCCTCTCAAAAAGCCATGCATCAGGCATTGGATGGACTTAGTATCAAACCAGAATTTGTCTCCGTAGATGGCAATTATTTTATCCCTTACAAGGGCTTGCCTCATCAGTGTATCATAAAAGGAGATGGCAAATATGCCAATATTGCCGCAGCCAGCATTTTGGCCAAAACCCACCGGGATGAATTCATGTGCCGGCTTCATGAAACCTTTCCACAATATAATTGGAATAGCAATAAAGGATATGGCACTTTAGCGCATCGCAATGCCATTGCACTTCATGGACTGTGCATTCACCACCGTAAAAGTTTTAATATACATCCAGCATCGCCCAAGATTTTTGAATAGGGTTACTGTGACTATTGAGTATTGGGGTTTCGTCTGTCCAAACCCCATATTAGCTTTGTTTGAATGGTATGCAGGAAATTATTCTCGCTAAGCCTTAGTAGGTCGATCTTGAATTTCTCTTTTCTCACAGCTATTGAGATGTTTTTAGAAACCACTTCTCTTCTGGAATCCAACGCACAAATCACTTCATCGGATCGACTTTCTATTTCAAAAGAAATGATACTATTATCATTGACGACTAATGAACGCACATTGAGGTGGTGAGGTGCTACCGGTGTAATGGCGAAGATTTCGGCATCGGGAAAAACAATAGGACCTCCACAACTCAGCGAATATCCTGTGGAGCCCGTAGGGGTAGATACAATTAAACCATCAGCCCAATAGGTATTCAGAAATTCTCCGTTGATATAGGTATGAATTTTTATCATCGAGGCGATATCTCGTTTGTGAATGGCAAACTCATTGAGGCCAAAAGGAACATCCCCAAAAATGGGAATATCTGCATCCACATGTATAAGGGATCGCTTTTCGCTGATATAGGTGCGCAATGCAAGTGCTTTAATGGCCAACGATAAATTGTCCCGACCAATACTGGACAGAAAACCCAGTCTCCCAAAGTTGATGCCCATCACTGCAATGGGTTTGTCTTTTATTAGGGTGATTGTATCCAGCAGGGTGCCATCTCCTCCCAGACCAATAATAAACTCTACATCGGCATTCAATTCGTCCGCAGTAGTAAAAACGGGGGTGTTGCTGTCCAAAGCAATATGTTCTGTAAGACTTTCAAGCAAAGGTTTATAGATGACATAATTCAATTTATAATTTGCCAGCTCATCGAAAAAGCGTTTTACATCTCCGTATGTTACCGGATCAATCCCTCTGCTATATACGGCTACTTTCATGCTGCTTAGAATAATGTCTTCTTTTGTAAATATATACCGTTTTGACCTAAATGGTTTAAGGAGAACTCAAACTTAAAGGTAAAGTCGTTTACAGTCCACACATCAAAACCCACACCACCTCCCATCAGCAAACGGTTATCAAATCTATTAAAGGGCCCGGATTGAGGATTCCTCACATATCCGGCATTGCCATATACCTTTCCGTAAATTTTTAGAGGAATGAGCCGATCCGTGAGCCAACTCAAAAAACCAATCTTAAAACTAAAATTGGTCAGTTGCCTAAAAAGAGTTGCATTGACCATTCCGCCTGCCACTCCGTCAATCACATATTTTTCATACCCTCTCATCGTCATATCGCCAAACCCTAATAATGGGGAGGTGTAAAAAGATTGTTTGAAAGGCAGTTTCAGCATACTTAAAGCGGAAACATTGTAAAAACTTTTGGGACCTAGGTGCCAGTACTTTTGACCCTTTAGACCCAAGTACCAAACATTCATACTTTTATTGAACCCCTGCTTGTAAAAATATAACTCGGCTGCCGTGCCACTAGTTGGGTAAGCATTATAATCTAAGTTTTGATAGGCCAACCGATAATAAATTCCCGGGAATCTGGCCTCTTTAGCACCAAGAGGAAGGTAGCCGGGGTTAAGCTTTAGGATGGTATCACCAATGGAAATGCTATTGTAGGTGACCCCAAAAAAATGTTTGGTATAAAATTTTGGACGATAGGAAAACTCCAGACTGCTTTTAAAAAAATTGCGCATGTACTTATCAGGATCTTTATAAAAAACCTGTTTATCGTCTCTGGTTTCGTAATTTATTTCATGGTTTTTTCCCAAAGCCAAATTTACATTGGCACCCCATTTCATGGCCTTGTCAATATACGGCCGGTTATAACTGAGCGACAATTGTTTTGTGTAACCCGTCACCAGCGTGAAACGTAATTTATCATTTCGTCTAGTCATATTGTCATAATTTAGTTTGATGCCATAATCCAGTCTGGAGACACCAACACCATTATCCAACCATTGATTTAGATTTCGATCCACTAGCTTCACATAGGGAATGGGATAAATATACCACCGTTCTTTTACCTTTATTTTTATATCAAGATCAGTACCTTCTATATCACTGATAGCCACTTCGCTGCTATGAAAAAGGGATGTATTCATGACCTGAGTTTTCGCCTTTTCGAAAACTTCTGCCATTTTTTCTACTTCAATGGTATCGCCTTCTTTAAAGGGTAATTCTCTTACTAATATTGATTTGCGGGTTAGTTTATTTCCAACAAAGTAAATTCGACGAATATGCAAAACCTTTTCATTGATTGGAATCCGGATACTATCGGGGTTAAAATTATTGGTTCCGGCGGGAGATGGTGTTTTGGTTGGTTCAGTATTGGGGATCAAAATCGTAGTATCCACCTGTGCGGTAGAGCTCATTTGCATCGCTATAAAAACAAGCAAGCCCAAAAGGTATTTTTTAAATTGATACATGCTTCTTACTCCCCAATTACTTGATATACCTGTTTTGCTTGTCTCATTTAAATATTGAGATAATGAATCAGATTGTCATAATTATTTTTAAGCTCATTGGCATACAACTCTTCTCCGAAATAGTATTTAACATTGAAATCATGTCGCTGAAAAGTAGCCACGAGGTCAGACACTTCCTGCCTATTTATTTTTATGGTGATGCTCACCTTCTGTGTCTCTATATCGCTTCTTGTATTTAGTTGGGTGATTTGAGCATCATTGGACTCTACCAGTCTACAGATTTCTGAAAAGGAATATTGAATAGCGTCTTGTTCCAAAACTATTATTGCTCCAGGCTCATCCAATTGCATAAAAGATGACATAGCACTGAGCAACCTGTCGGTGGTAACCACGGCCAATAATTTATTTTCCACATCGGTAACTGGCACAAAAGGCAATTGAGAAGATGCCGCTATCATTACAGCCTTTAAAAAATGATCGTTTTCCGAAACTGCTACCCGAGATGAATTTTTTTGAACATCACTTACCGGTAAATGGTCATCTGCACTTAATAATTCTTCTTCACTAATAATACCAGCGAATTTCCCATCATCAGTAAGTGGTAACGCCTGAATCTGAAATTGGTACAACAGTTCCAGTACATACCCCACCTTGTCAGATAGTTTAATCTGGGGTAAGTTTTCAAAAGAAAGGTCTTTAACTAACATACGCCTTGTTTATTGACAGACTTAAATCTTCAGGCTTCTGTTGCAATAGTGGAATGACTTTTTAAAAAATTAAGCAAAATTTCATTGAACTCTTCAGGTACTTCCATCATGGGGGCATGGCCACACTTATCAATAAAATGCAGCTCACTATTTGGCATCAGTTTATGAAACTCTTCTGCTACAAAAGGTGGTGTTACGTTGTCGTTGTTTCCCCAAATCAATAAGGTGGGGATGGTGATTTTTCCTAATTCCTTTTCCAGATTATTGCGAATAGCACTCTTAGCTAAAGCAAGAATTTTTATAACTTTCAACCTGTTATTTGTGATAGAGAATACCTCATCCACCAATTCTTCTGTTGCCATTGCTGGATCGTAAAAAGTATAGGCTGTCTTATTTCTGATATATTCCCGATCTCCACGTTTTGGATAACTATCCCCCATGGCACTTTCGAACAAACCAGAACTTCCAGTAAGTATAATCGTTTTCACCGGACTATCATCATTCTTCAGCAAATACACTAATCCCACATGTCCACCTAGCGAATTTCCCAAAAGATGTATGCCCTTATACCCCCTAAGTTCAATAAACTTATGCACATATTTTGCCAACCCACTTACACTTGTATGAAGGATATCCATTTCCAGCAATGGCAACATAGGTACCACCACTTTATTGAATTGTTTGAAATGATCAATCAACGATGAAAAATTACTTAGTGCGCCAAACAAACCATGCAATAGCACCAAAGGTTCTCCTTCGCCTTCTTCGATATAACTAAACTTATCGTGTTGCTTTATTTCGTATTGTATTACTCCCATATAATTATCGCTGCTAATATAGAGATTTTACCAATCCACCAACCTATTCAGTAGCTATATTTTGAATTTTCTATGCTAATATACAAATCACTTTCCAAACATGCGATCTATTTGTTCCTGTTTAAACTCCAAATAGGTAGGATTACCATCCGGTGCTATATTATAAGGTACACACTGAAACAGATCAGTAAGCAGCTGTCGCATTTCCCGTTCCGTAAGTCTGACGTTGGTTTTGATAGCTCTTTGTCTGGCCAGAGATCTGATCAGCTTTTCCCGATTGGAAATTTTTATTTCTACATTGAAATGCTTATACTGCTCAATAGTGAAATCAATTATTTGTTTTTCGTTGCCGGTTTCCAGATCGGCGGGAGTACCCTGTATTAAAAAAGTATTTTGACCAAATGGTTCAATCAAAAAACCCAATACGCTTAGATTCGGGATCAACTCTGTAAGCAAAACTGCATCTGCCGGAGATAGCTCAATCGCACTTGGAAACATACTTCCCTGGGTAGGAATCGGTTTCCCATCCACCGCAGCCATCATTTGTTCATACAAAACCCTTTCATGTGCAGCCTGTTGATTCACTAATAAAAAACTGGAATCGGTTGGAAACAAAATATAGGTATTGAGTACTTGTGCTAGTTCTGTGTCCTCTGTCACCTCAAAACCAGCCTTGCTTTTTTGCATAGTCATTAGAGGTGTCAATGGAGTTTGGTGCTCAAATCCCGATGATTCGGTGTGAACGGGTGCATAAAATTCCTTCCAGCTTTTGAGTTCAGAAGACGATGGCCTTTCAATAAAATGAGCCTGATGCTTTTGTGTAAATCCTTTATATAATGAGGAGGATACCGCTTCTTCTCGGTTTAGACTGGTAAATGGTTGTGAGACGGATGGCAGATTTTGAATGGAGGCATCCAACTCGAAGTCAAGAGTGGGCGTAATGCTGAAATGTGCCAGCCCATGCTTTACCGCCGCCTGCACAAATGCATAGACAATCTTTTCATCTTCAAACTTTATTTCCTGCTTGGTGGGGTGCACGTTCACATCCACCTGCTCCGGATCTATGTCTATAAACAATACATACATGGGGAAACTATCCGATGGAATCATATCCTGGTAGGCATTCATCACCGCGTGGTTCAAATAAGGACTACGAATAAACCGGTTGTTCACAAAAAAATACTGATCGCCCCGGGTTTTTTTTGCAGTATCGGGCTTTCCGGCAAAGCCGTAGATATTCATATAGTCGGTTTCTTCCTTCACCGCAACCATTTTGGTACTGTAGGAATTTCCGAGAAGCTGGACAATACGTTGCTTTAGGCTTCCTTTTTCCAGATGAAAAACCTGCTGTCCATTGGCTGTAAGCGTAAATAATATTTCAGGAAAGGACATGGCTACCCTGGTAAACTCATCCACAATATGACGCATCTCAGCAGCATTGCTTTTTAAAAAATTGCGACGTGCCGGCACGTTAAAAAACAAATTTTTCATTGCAATGCTGGTGCCATTTGGCACAGCCACGGGTTCTTGTTTTTTCACTGCACTATTCTCTATTTCAAGAAACGTACCCGCCGAATCATTTTCTCTTTTTGTTTTCAATTCCACCTGAGCTACGGCAGCTATTGAAGCCAGTGCTTCACCTCTAAAGCCCATTGTTTTGATATGAAAGAGATCCTCTATATTCCTTATTTTGGATGTGGCATGTCGCTCAAAACTCATCCGGGCATCCGTTTCACTCATGCCCACACCGTTGTCAATCACCTGGAGCAGGGCTTTGCCCGCATCCTGCACTATCAGTTTTACTTCTGTGGCACCTGCATCTACAGCATTCTCCAACAACTCCTTCACTGCACTGGCTGGTCGCTGTATAACCTCCCCCGCTGCGATCTGGTTGGCAATATTATCAGGTAATAAAACAATTTTATCAGGCAAAATATAAAAAATTTTTTTATCCGAAGTACCTCTTCGATGAACGGCCAAAGGTAAAACTAAAAAATATGGAGAATAGAAAAACATTGAGACCTGCTCCAAGCGTTCTTTCAATAACTACTAGCAAACCCTGGTTTCTTATCATCAATATTCTCTGGATATTTCCAATCCGATGCCGTCCAATTTGGTAAAACTCAGAACATAAGTAAGTTATAGTAGGTAAGCCAAACGTACCGTGAAAGAATACAAATTATTTATTATGTATTACATAATGCTATTAACTTTGTGTCTTAATAAACGGTGCTTTTTTGTTATTTTAAACCCCCATCTGAAAAAATGAACCAAATTTCAACCACGATGCGCAACACCTTTTTTATGGTCTTTGCGCTTTTCCTTTTTTCATGCGACAAAAAAGACAAGGAAATCAAGGTAGAAAATTTTCTTACCGTTTCAAAAACAGAAATTGCTGTAAAAACCAACGACAATTTCAAAGACACCCTTATTATTTCATCTAATCAGTCATGGACTGTTACAGGACTACCAAATTGGATAACAGCAAATTCGTTAAGTGGAACAGGCAATGGAATGATTATTTTAACAGGCAGCAACAATTCCGGCAACATTTCCAGAGAGGTAACTATAAAAATCAACTCCGGAATTATTGAAAAAACAGTTCGTATTACCCAGCCAGCCTTTCAGATAGATACGTCACAACCTATTGTCATTACTCAAACCAGTCATTACTTGGATGTTTCGGACGGCCCAGCCTATATGTCATTTCCGGGCGGCACTCCGTTTGATATCCCTGCTGGTCAGTCCTTTTCCATTTCCATGAAAATGAAAACAAATTACCAACCAGGTGGAAATGAAAGAATCCTCAAAGCCCGAAATGGCACCAGTGCAGGGTATGAAATTATTTCAAGCACCACCGGACAAATGGGGCTAAATGTTACCAGCACTGATGGCGAAGGATTGGGATCAAAATACGGAATTACAAATGTATATGATGGCAAATGGCATCATATAGTAGCTGTGTTTGATGCTACCACGAAAAAATCTTTTTTTTATATTGACGGTAAACCGGAAGGCGAATCAGATCATTCAGGAGGACGTTATGCAGCCATCACAGCCAGAAACCCAATACTACTGGGCGTAAATGACGAAAACGGTACAGCCCCATTCAGAGGCTTTCTGGATGATGTGAAATTTTGGAGAAAGGCTTTGTCAAAAACCGAAGTATATGCCGATGCCACCAATATCAAAATCAACGGGAACTTTGATGGCCTGATCCATTGGTGGAATTTTGAAAATGGCAGCACAGAAAATGCACCAGATTCGGCTAATGCAGTTATAGGCACGCTAAAAAATGGAGCCCGACTCAGTCAGTTTCCTGCACCGGCACAAAGCAGAATACCCGTTTTCATTTCGGGCTCCGAGGGTTATATGAATTTCAGAATACCTTCCATCATCAAAGCGCCCAATGGCAACCTACTTGCTTTTGCAGATGGCAGAGTAAATACCACAGCAGATTTTGGAAACGTGGATATTGTAATGAAAAAAAGTACCGATGATGGTAAAACATGGTCGGCCATAAAAGTGATTGCGGACAATGGAGACGTGCAGGCCAGCAACTCAGCGCCAGTAGTGGATATGACTGACCCTGCTTATCCCAATGGCAGAATTTTTGTTTTTTACAATACCGGTAATATGCCCGAAGGCGATGTAAGAAATGGCAACGGAGAAAGAAGGGTTTGGTACAAAACCTCTACCGACAATGGCGAAACCTGGTCGATAGCGGTTGACATCACCTCGCAGACAAAACTACCAGCTTGGCGAACTTATGCCAACACGCCTGGTCATGCCATGCAGTTTGCACAAGGAACTTACAAAGGCCGAATATATGTGGCGGCAAACCACAATGAAGGGGCTCCGCAGTCCGGTGCAGCCGATTATCAGGCTCATGGATTTTATACTGATGACCATGGCGCCAGTTTTCATTTGAGCGACAATATCAGCATCAAAGGCAGCAACGAAGCAATAGCAGCAGAACTTTCCAACAATCGCTTAATGATGAATATCAGAAATCAGGGCGGCAATCCACGTTCCAGAATTGTAGCCATCAGTAATAATGGTGGCGTGAACTGGGCTTCGGAAAAATATGATGCCAACCTGCCCGATCCGGTTTGCCAGGGCAGTCTTTTAAACATTGGTTTTCAAAACAGCAAAGCCTTATTGGCTTTCAGCAACAACAACAGCAGTTCCTCCAGAACCAACCTCACCCTTCGCATCAGTCTGGACGAAGGAAATAGTTGGGTAAAAAATGTGCTGGTTGATTACGAAGGCTCCAGTACAGCATACTCTGATTTGGTAAAGATGAGTGAAAATAAAATAGGGGTACTGTATGAAAGATGTGGCACTACAGAAATTACATTTACCGTGATTGACTGGCAATAAAACAAAAAATATTCTTTGCTATTTCACAGGCCCCCAAATATTTTTGGGGGTTTATCATTTTTATCTATTCAAAAAAAGCTGCCCAATGCACTATTGTACAAGAGTGCGACGCAACAGAGATGCCATGAGTGCAAAAGCTGGTTAGCAAAAAAGAGAAGCAAAGCAGACCGTTTATTGGTTTATTTTGTTTGGCCTACATTTGTAGACATACCTTAAAATATTTTCACGAATGACGAAGCGCCTAATCTTTTTATCTGCTTTTTTTTTCATAGCCATGCTGAGTATGGCACAACAAAAAACGGCTGCCCAAAAATGGGTGGATGACACCTATAAAAAATTAAACCAGGATCAACGAATTGCACAGCTCATTATTATCAGGGCGTATTCCAACAAAGGCATTGAAGCCAATGTGGTAGAAAGTGTGAAGAAGTATAATGTGGGTTCAATCTGCTTTTTTCAGGGTGGGCCGGTAAGGCAGGCACAGCTTACAAATCATTACCAAAACATGGCTAAAACCCCCATTCTTATTACCATTGATGGAGAATTTGGCTTGGGCATGAGGCTGGACAGTGTAATAAAATATCCGTATGCTATGACGCTGGGGGCTATGAAGGATATGGGCTTGGTGTACAAAACAGGTAAGCAAATTGGTGAACAGCACAAGCGATTAGGCGTGCATGTGGACTACGCCCCTGTGGTGGACATCAATAACAATCCTAACAATCCGGTTATTGGTTTTCGGTCTTTTGGTGAGGATAAATACAGGGTAGCCAAAGCAGGTGTAGCCTTTATGAAAGGAATGCAGGATGCAGGCATAATGGCATGTGCTAAACATTTTCCGGGTCATGGCGATGTGGCGGTAGATTCGCATTTGGATTTGCCTGTAATCAATAAAACCCGTTCCCAACTGAACGATATGGAGCTTTATCCTTTTAGGGAGTTAATTGCAGCAGGGGTGCAAAGCGTGATGGTAGGGCATTTGTCGGTTCCTGCCATTGACAACGGGAAAAACCGCGCTACTTCCATTTCCAAAAACGCAGTAACTGGTTTATTACGAAATGAGCTGGGTTTTAAAGGACTTACTTTTACTGATGCCCTTGAAATGAAAGGGGTGGCCAAGTACTTTCCCGGAGGCACTATATCAGTAGAAGCCTTGATAGCTGGAAATGATATGCTTTGTTTGCCAGAAAGTGTGCCAGGTACTATTAAAGCTGTAAGGGAAGCCATTAAAAAAGGCCGGCTTAGCTGGACCGATATTGAAGGTAAAACAAAGAAGGTGTTGATGGCTAAGTACAATCTGGGATTGGGCAACTGGCAGCCAATTGACCTTAATGGCCTTACTAAGGAACTTAATGAAAAAACAAATGACTTAAGAGCCGATGTAGCAAAGAATGCTTTAACGGTATTAAAGCTTGCAAATCCAAACACTTTTAGAAATGAGTTCTTTTCCTGGCCATTAAAAAAAGAAAGAAAGATTGCTTATGTGGCATTTGCCAACAGCAATAAAATAACCATTGCCGACCGGCTCAAAAAAGATTTTAATGCAGAAGTTTTTTATATAAACTATAATGGGGCTGAGGGTGTGGGTGGCCAGGTAGTGAAAGCAATAGAAAACGGAGGATTTGATAATGTGATTATTGGCTTCCACGATATTGCTTTAAGAAAAGGAAAAAATAATTATGGTATTTCCCAGTCCGCTATACAAAACTGGTACTCCCTAAATAAAACAAACGCTATTACTTTGGTTTTTGGAAATCCATTAGCTGCGGCAAATTTTTGTGTGGCAAAATCGCTGGCTATTTGTTATGAAGATGATGAAGTGTTTCAGAATAGTGCTGCCAACTGGCTTCGTGGCGATTTTATAGCAGAAGGCACCTTGCCTGTAAGCGTCTGTGATTTTAAGGCGGGAGATGGGAAAGTTTTTTACCCCTCCATTTCCAGGATGGAACCAATTGATGATGCTCGTTTTGCTCAGGTAGATTCTTTAGCACTGAACGGAATAAAGATAAAAGCATATCCTGGTTGTGTTATACTAGCCGCCAAAGATGGACAGATCGTTTACCATAAAGCTTTTGGCAATTATGAATATGACAGTACACGACCGATGCAGCTTAACAGTATTTTTGATTTGGCCTCGGTGACCAAAATTTCGGCCGTTACTCTTGCAGTGATGAAATTGGTGGAAGATGGAAAAATTGATCTAAAAAAAAAGCTTAACGACTACCTCCGCTTTACCAAAAAAACCAACAAGGGAAAATTGACATTGGAAAACATCATTCTGCATCAGGCAGGAATGGTACCGTTCATTGCATTTTACAAAGAAACCATTGACAGTAGTGGGCAAGTTATGCCTGCTCTCTATCGCACTCAATCTGAACCTAGTTTTTCTACACAAGTGGCTGGCGATCTTTACCTTAGAAACGACTGGAAGGACACCATCTGGAAAAGAATAATGGATAGCCCTGTCATCCCACAAGGGGGAAAATATATTTATAGCGACAATGATTTTTGGTTTCTGGGAAAAATTGTGGAATCGGTTACAGGAAAGCCTTTGGAGCAATATGTGAGAGATAGTTTTTATACCCCCATGCACATGCAAACAACTGGTTATCGTCCGCTTGAAAGGTTTAAGAAAGATGATATTGTACCCTCTGAAAGAGAATCTCATTTTAGAAATCAGTTGATACAAGGAACAGTACATGATGAAGGGGCGGCTTTGGGCGGTGGTGTGGCTGGCCACGCCGGTTTGTTTTCCGATGCTTATGATTTGGGCAAGATGTATCAAATGTTGCTGAACGGAGGAGAACTAAACGGACATCGGTTTTTGAAATGGGAAACCATTCAGGATTTTACAGGCTACCATAGTTCCATCAGTAGGCGAGGATATGGATTTGATAAACCCGAAAAAGACAATGCAGAAAGAGCAGAACCCTATCCCAGCAGGATGGCATCGTCCCAAACCTATGGCCACACGGGGTTTACAGGCACATGTGTGTGGGTGGATCCCAAATACAATATTGTATATATTTTTCTTTCAAACAGAGTATATCCTACCCGAAGCAATCCTCGCTTGGGATCCTATAATATTCGTGGAAATATTCAGGATGCTCTATATAAGGCATTGGGTGTGGCTGGATAATCCACAAAATTTGAGATAGGCGTTTTTTCTTTTTCAAACTCATTGCCAGAAAAACCTAATACCTATTGTGCATACTAAAATTTTCTTCTTGCTGGTTAGGATTTTTTCTATACATTTGCCTCCCTCAATCGAGAATCGTTCTTAGATTTATTAAAATATTTTTACCACAATGTGGTAAGGGTCCTATAGCTCAGCCGGTTAGAGCACCTGACTCATAATCAGGGGGTCCCTGGTTCGAGCCCAGGTGGGACCACAATAGAAAAGCAGTTACAGCAATGTGGCTGCTTTTTTTGTGAAGACAAGCTTTAAGAGATGACTACCGATTTTCACCGAATGACAAGTCATCCGATTACCGAATAGAACGTAATTTATTATTGCTTTTTTTGAAACTATCTCAAACAGGTTTCTATTCCCTAACCTCCCTTTTCAAACCCATTTTTTTTTATATGCAAATGAAAAAAACAATCCTTCTATTTCTATTCGGTACCATTACTATGGCCGTGCTGCTTAGGTTTCAGGGCAAGCCATTAAACACAAGCCATGCTCCTTTGGGAATTGTTTCCATGGAATTGGCAAACACATTAAATAAAACAAACGCAGTGGTATCGGACTGGAAGAGTGGATTTAGCGATGTTTTTTATCAAAACGTTCTGCTGGATTTTTTATTTATCTGTTTGTATGGTGGTTTATTTTATTCCCTTTCCCGATATTTCGCAATCCACTTTCCATCACTCAAAAAAGCAGGGATTCATTTTTCCCGGCTAGCTATTGTTGCAGCTTTACTTGATGTTTTTGAAAACAGTTTGATGCTGGTTTCTTTTAGTGGACACGTTCATTCCCTGATATCCTTCTTTACATTTCTATTTGCTTCCTTAAAATTTATTTTACTAGCGGCCATAATCGTCTTCCTGCTTTTTGCATGGGTTTTTACAAGACGGCTTCGGAAAATCATTAAGAATTAGTGTAACAGCTTATTAATTTTCTTTAGTTTAGATGCTTAAACGATTTAAAATTATTTGCCATGAAGAAACTCTACATAGTGCTTCTATCTTTATGCGTATTCCATTTTACACACGCTCAGGAGCTCAATCAAGACTCTGTGTACATGCGACAACAATACGACAAACAGGAATATTTTATTCCTATGCGGGATGGCATAAAATTGTTTACATTGGTTTACACACCAAAAGATAAGAGTAAAAAATATCCCATTTTGATAAACCGCACCTGCTATAATGTTTCAAATTATAGCGATTATAAAACCTATAACCATCCTTCCAATCACCTTGTAAGAGATGGTTACATATTCGTTTTCCAGGATGTAAGAGGCAGATACATGAGCGAAGGGGTTTTTGATAATATGACCCCCAACATTCCAGGCAATAATCCTAAAAACAAAAAAGATATTGACGAGAGTTCCGACACCTGGGATAGCATTGACTGGCTGGTGAAAAACCTAAAAGGCAACAATGGCAAAGCAGGTATTTATGGCATCAGTTATCCGGGCTTTTATTCGGCGGCAGCCCTGCCCAATGCCCATCCGGCTTTAAAAGCCGCCTCGCCGCAGGCGCCAGTTTCCGATTTCTTTTTCGATGATTTTCATCACATGGGTGCCTTTCTTCAAAGTTACACCGGAGCCTTTGCCGTATTTGGTATTCAAAAAAAAGACACCACCAGAAATGATTGGTTTATGGATGAAATGATGCGTTTTTATGCCAACCCGTCACGGGATGCTTATGATTTTTACTTGAGGCAGGGTGCCTTAAAAAATCTTACTCAAAAGTATCACTACGACAATTTTTTCTGGCAGCAGATTATCAACCATCCAAACTACGACAGCTTCTGGCAAAAGAGAAGTATTCTTCCACATCTTACCCAAATAAAACCCGCTGTACTTACCGTTGGTGGATGGTTTGATTCGGAAGACCTTTATGGCCCTTTGCATATTTATAAAACCATTGAACGCAATAATCCGGGTACAAAAAATACGATCGTGATGGGACCCTGGGGGCATGGGGATTGGGCATCTAACGAAACCAAGAGTATCCATAACCATATTTATTTTGGGGATAGCATTGCTCAGTTTTTTCAAAAAAATATTGAACGACCTTTCTTTGCTTACTACCTAAAAGAGGAAGGACAGAATAATTTGCCCGAAGCCTTAATGTTTGATACCGGAATAAAACAATGGAAAACTTTTACCACTTGGCCATCACCCGAAATACCTTCTTATCAACTTTATTTTGGAGAACATGGAAAATTATCCATCAACAAAGCCACGGACGATAAGGCTGCCTTTGAATACATCAGCGACCCGACAAAGCCTGTTCCTTATACCTCGCAAATAGAAGGCGTTGCTTTTACACCCAGAAGTTTTATGAGCGATGACCAGCGGGAAGCGTCCAGAAGGCCTGATGTGCTTACGTTTGAGACTGAGCCACTAACCGAAGACATCACATTGGGCGGAGAAATATTGGCCAAACTAAAAGTATCCATGACCGGCACCGATGCCGATTTTATTGTAAAACTAATTGACGTGTATCCACCTAATCACCCCGATTATGAACACAATCCAAAAAATATTGTGATGGCCGGTTATCAGCAATTGGTACGAAGCGAGGCTTTTAGAGGAAGATTTAGAAACAGCTTTGAGCATCCTGAACCCTTTGTACCCGGACAAATAACCGACATAAATGTTCCTTTACAAGATGTGCTGCACACTTTTAAAAAAGGACACAGAATGATGATTCAAATTCACAGCACCTGGTTCCCCTACATTGATCGTAATCCGCAGAAATATGTGGACAATATGTACAAAGCCGATGAAAAGGATTTTACTAAATCTACAATAAAGGTTTATGGGTCGTCGGTGGTGAAGGTGGGGAAGGAATTTTGAATGATGAATTTTTAATGGTGAATGATGAGTTAGGCGTTATGAATTTTTGAGTTATAAAATATAAATGAGTATGAATTAATGGTGTGGTTGAAGTAGAACAAAATGAAATAATATCATTATTGTTTGGTAGGAATAAATTAAATTCTTTGAAATCCTTATTGGATAAGTGTTCTAAGCCTCCTCTCCATTGCAGAGGGGGGTAAGTTTGGGCTTGTCCGCCGAAGGAGGAGGAGGCCTTGATTCACAAAGAGGTTACAACTTTTGTCGGGCAATAAAGATTTCGAATAAGTTTCTTCCTAAACTGTTTTCTCCATTTTTCTTAAATGAATGGTTATCTTAGAACTCAAAAAAGTATTGTATATGCGCCATATCTTCTTCCTGCTTTTTTTATCCTTCGGCTTCCTTTTTTCAAAGGGTCAGGAACTATCCTATTATCTTCCCGATAATGTTAGCTACAATAAAGCCATTCCAAAACCTAAGGATATTATTTATCATGAAGTGGGGGAGTGGCATGTAACACACGACCGATTGGTGAATTATATGCAGGCTATTGCTGCTGCTGCACCACAAAGAGTGAAATTGCAAACCATGGGTTTTAGCTATGAGCAAAGACCACAAACGCTCCTAATCATTTCATCGCCCAAAAACATAGCCAATATTGAAAACATCAGGAAGCAACATTTGATGCTCTCCGACCCTGACAAGTCAGCAACAGAGAATATAGAAAATATGCCAGTGGTGGTTTACATTGGCCATTCCATTCATGGCAACGAACCCAGTGGCAGCAATGCTTCCCTCCTAACGGCCTACTATCTTGCCGCAGCAGAAGGAAAGACTATTGATAATATTTTGGATAATGTGGTGGTGTTATTTGATCCGGCTTTTAACCCTGATGGACTTCAGCGATTTTCTACCTGGGCTAACCAACACAAAAGCAAAAATCTGGTTACAGACCCTTACAGCAGGGAGTTTAACGAAGTGTGGCCGGGAGGCCGGTTTAACCATTATTGGTTTGACCTGAACCGCGACTGGTTGCCAGCAGTGCATCCAGTAAGCAAAAACCGAATAAAGATTTATCATGAATGGAAGCCTAATATATTGACCGACCACCATGAGCAGGGAAGCAATGCCAGTTATTTTTTTCAACCGGGAGTGCCTTCCAGAGTCAATCCGCTAACGCCACAAAAGAATAAAGAACTGACTGCAAAACTTGCCACATTTCATGCACACAATTTGGACAGCATTGGTTCTATGTATTTCACCCGTGAAAATTATGATGATTTTTATTACGGCAAAGGATCTACATTTCCCGACATCAATGGCGCAGTAGGCATTTTGTTTGAACAGGCCAGCAGCCGTGGACATGCACAGGAAACCACCAATGGATTGCTTAGTTTTCCGTTCACCATCCGCAATCAATTTGCAACAGCCATTTCTACACTACAGGGAGCCAGCGCATTGAAAAATGAGTTTCTGGATTTTCAAAGAAGTTTTTACAGGGCATCGGCAAATGGTAGTAACAAGGGCTATGTATTTGGTGATAAATACGACCAAGCAAAAACCAATCTTTTTATAGAGCTATTGCTGCGCCATCAAATTGTAGTGAATGAATATGCTGGGCCTTACGATGCCCGTTTTGAAAAAGGGAAATCATTCAATGTTTCATTAAACCAACCCCAACAAGTCTTAATAAGATCCATATTTGATAGGCAACTCAATTTTGAAGACAGTTTGTTTTACGATATCTCCAGTTGGACCATGCCATTGGCTTTTGGTATTCCTTATAAAGAAGTCATTGCCGTGGCTGGCGGTAAAAGAGTCAGCGAAGCACCCATGCCCACGGGAACAGTGGTGGGAGGGAAAAGCAATTATGCCTATTTGTTTAGCTGGGACGAATATTATGCGCCCAGAGCATTGTACCAACTGCAAAATGCTGGGCTCATTACAAAGCTTGCTACCAATAGGTTTGAAATAAACATAACAGGCGGTTCTAAAAAATTTGACTATGGAACAATACTCATTCCGGTAGCCATGCAATCCATGTCATCGGAAAAAGTTTTTGACCTAATGAAAGAGGTCAGCATTAAAAATGGAATTCAGATTTACGGCGTACAAAGTGGAGGCTCCATGAGCGGTAGCGATTTGGGAAGCAACAAATTCATCACGCTTTCAAAGCCACAAATAGCCATGTTTGCAGGCGATGGGGTCAATCCTTTGGATGCAGGAGAGGTTTGGCATTTGCTGGATCAGCGCATGAATATTCCTTCTACACATCTTGAAATTTCTATCTTTAACCGGGTTGATTTATCGAAGTACAATTGCATCATTATGCCTTCCGGCAACTACAGTGAACTGAACAAAGAAAAACTAAAAACCTGGGTACAGAACGGCGGTGAATTGATTTTACTGGAAGATGCCATTGGCTGGGGAATAGAAAATGGATTGAGTACGGTGAAATTAAAAAAAATAAAATCGCCGACCGACAGTAGCATGAGGTTGCCTTATACACAAAGAGAACAAATTGTAGGGGCACAACAGGTGCATGGTTCTATTTTTGGTGCCGAGGCAGACCTCACTCATCCATTGGCGTATGGTTATCACACTCCTGTTGTGAGTATGTTTAAACCCAATCGAATTTTTATGGAACTTCCTAAGAGTCCCTATGCCAGTCCGTTTTATTATGGTAGCAGCCCATTGCAAACGGGATATATTAGTAAGGAAAACTTAAGTGCTATTAAAAACAGTGCATCAGTAGTGGTGAATGCTCTGGGAGCCGGAAGAGTAATAAATATTGGGGACAACATTAGTCTGCGCGGGTTTTGGCTAGGTGGCACCAAACTCATGATGAATGCCATCTTTTTTTCCAGACATATATCAGCAGAAAGCACCAGGAGCGAGGAGTAGAAAAACGAATGACTATTTCTGACTAAGATACCTATTAGGAATATTTGGTAAACTATAATCCATTCCATACTGGTGTTTCATCAATACTGAAATGGTTGTGACAATGTCATTTGCATTTCTATACATCTGCGGTAGCAATCCCATCATCGCATAGTTGATAGGATTTACAGCAGGAATAAAAGTTTCCCAGGGATAGGTTTTGCCCCAAACAATGCCCTTTACTGTAAGATTGGTATTTGCACCGTTTTGCAATAGTAATTGTAACAGGTCAGCAGACTGGTTGTTGTTTTGGTTTACAGTATGAAAAATGGGCGTTTGTCCGCCAAATCCAAACTCATCACACCCGGCCATTGCATTTACATCTGCACCAAATTTTATTAATACTTCGGCAGATTCCAGGTGATTAAATTCGGCACAAATATGTAGCATACTTACATTCAGTAAAGGCGTATAAGCGCAACGTAAAAAGTATTTATTATTAACAAGGTTGGCATCATTGATCAATAAGCTTTCCAATTGTGCTGCATCATTTAGCAGCACTGCCAATAAAGCACTATCTTCAAAATGAAGTCCATAATCTACAAACACTTTCACACAATCCTTAAAGCGAGGGCTGCGCAGGTATTCGCTGATCAGCTCATCCATTAACGGCAGTCCATTGAACAGATCATTTGGATGCACCCCTTTTTCAAAACATTGGCGAATACCATCCACATTGTGAAGTTCAATTTGGGTGATGATATCTATTTTATAGTCTTTCATTTGCCTATGGACTTTAACTTCCTAAACGTTTAGGAGTTAATTACATCTTTCAACAGCTCATCTTTATTTCTCAAATCAATCCCGCCTTCCAGCAATGATTTTAAATTAGCCAGATAAAATGTCCATCCGGTTTTGCAACCTACATGAAAAGTGATTTTTCCTTTTTCATCTTCGGGAATTTCTTCCTGAATTAGTTCTATCATTTGATGATTATGTTCTTCAAAAAATCTTACAGAGCAAATGCCTGCCTTGCCAAAACTAAACTTGAAATAATCCCGCCCATTGCTATCAAATAGTGCGCCTTCCTCTTTTACATCATCTGGCCATCCATGCCAGTGCCATACATAACTATCTCCTTTACAAACCTGTTCATCCTTTGCTCTGATAATACCCTCTGGCTTTTTATAGGCACAGTTTCTCAAGAACCAGTACTCCATTCCTTCCCTTGTAGCCCAACACCAGTATAGCTTTTCGGTAGTTGTATTTATAGAAATCCTTAATGAAAATCTTCTCCAGTTTATGTTTACCATGATTGTGTTTTTAATTCTATACGTTGGTCTTACTTGGTAACCGACTATCCTTCCACCATCCCAATTTCCATTCTTGCATATTTGTTCCTGTACTCAATGGGGGTAAGTCCGGTTACTTTTTTAAACAGATCACGAAATGCTTTTGAGTCGGTATAGCCCACTTCGTACATGGTTTCATTTACATTTTTTCTGCAGGCTTCAAAATTTCTTTTGGCAGCTTCGATGCGCACCCTTTGAATGTATTCGATAGGCGTATTATTGGTAGCTATTTTAAAACGCCGTTCAAAACTCCTTCTGCCAATGGCGGTTTTATCTGCCAAATCATCCACCGAAATTTTTTCGCCAAAATTGTTTTCAATAAAAAGTTGTGCCTGCAAAATTTCTTTATCGTGGTGCGCCTTCTGTCCTGTAAAAATGGTAAATGCTGTCTGGCTGTTTCTATCAATATCTATGGCAAAATACTTGGCCACCAAAATAGCAATGTTTCTGTTGGTATATTTTTCCAACAGGTACAATAAAAGATTCCAAAGCGAATTAGCCCCGCCACTGGAGTAAACCCTGCCCTCATCTGTAATGACAGCTCCATCTGCAATTTCTACCAAAGGATACCTGCTTCGAAACAAATCATAATAAGCCCAATGAGTAGAACATTTTTTTCCATTGACTAAACCCGATTCTGCCAGCAAAAACGCCCCGATACAAAGGCTGGCCACTTCAGTTCCTTTGTTATACATTTCCTGAACCCAGGGAATGGCTTTTTTATTGGCAGCAATTGCTTTTTCCACATCCCCATACAAGGCAGGGAGTACAATCAAATCAGTTTTTGAAACCTCTTGCAACAGTCGGTCTATCTTAATGGAATATTCACCATCGTTTGCTTTGATTGATTTTTTTAAAGCCACATATTCTACTTTAAACAAAGGCTTTTCTCCAATAGATTGTAAGAACATATTGGCGGTAGTAAATGTACGGTACGCAGGTGTGATGGCCTCTATCACTGCGTTTTCGGGGACATACACTGAAATGAGCTTCATTACAATAAATTTGGATAGTGAAAATACAAAATAGAAAACAAAACATAGTAGGTAATAAACCGTATAGATCATTCACTTTCTTTGCTTTGATTCCTCTGCGGTACTTTGCGGTTGAAAATCATACCGCTAAGGAAACAAAGTGCGCATTGGTCATGCAAAGACATAGCACCCTTAGTGGTAAATAACAATATGGCATGCTGAACTACGCTGTCGCAATCGCCCCCTTAAACCGTCGCCACTACACAGTAGTTAATTTTCAAAAGCAGCTCATCTTTGTACTGTTAAAACAAAATGTACATCATCAATAAAAAAATTACTCATGAAAAAAAACAAAATCATTTTTTGGATTGCCCTTGCTATCATCACGCTTTGGGAAGGTTTGATGCCCCTAGGCACTTTACTTTTTAGACCGGAGTTTGTAACAGCCGGTACCCAACCCCTGGGTTATCCAGATTACTTTGCTTACGCCCTTATCATTTGCAAAATATTGGGCGTTGCTGCAATCATTATTCCTTCAGTTCCTGCCAAAGTAAAAGAGTGGGCCTATGCAGGGCTAAGTTTCAATTTGATTTTTGCTATCATTAGCCATTCGGTGGTTGACAAAAATATTGGCTTTATTCTGCTGCCTGTTGTAATTTTAATGGCATTGGCCGCTTCTTATTTTTATCGCCAAAAAATTCTTATAAATGGCTAAAACAGATTTTAAAACTATTGATCAATACCACCAGCAATTTTCAGGTGAGGTATTGAACCGTTTGCAAAGCATTCGCAATATTATTCATACAGCAGTACCGAGAGTGGAAGAATGTATCAGTTATCAGATTCCCTGTTTCAAACACCATGGCTATCTTATTTACTACAGTGCTTTTGCCAAACACATTTCGCTTTCTCACCCCTACAGTGAATCCTTCAGGCTACATTTTGCAACAGAGTTGGAAGAGTATAAAACAAGCAAAGCCGTCATTCAGTTTCCAAACGATAAGACCCTGCCAGTGGCATTTATCAAAAAAATAATCGCCTTTAGAAAAAAGGAAAATGAGGACAAGACTAAACAAAAATAATTTCATTAAATAAATATTCAATACAATGTCAAAGAAAATTTTTATCAATCTACCTGTTGCCGATTTACAAAATTCAATGGCTTTTTATACCGCCATTGGCTTTACCAACAACCCACAGTTTACCGACGAAACAGCTGGCTGCATGGTACTCAGTGAAGAAATATATGTAATGCTTTTAACGCATGAAAAATTTGGCCAGTTCATTAAAAAAGAAATTGGCAATGCCGCAGCTACTACGTCTGTTATCAATGCGGTGTCTTTGGATAGTGCGCAGGAAGTAAACGATACTATGGAAAAAGTGTTGGCTGCCGGAGGTAAAGAATCTGTAGAGGCAAAGGACTATGGCTTTATGCAACAACGCAGTTTTGAAGACTTGGATGGCCATCAATGGGAAGTATTTTTTATGGACATGAGTAAGTTTCCCCAACAATAAACCCAAACCATTTGATTTCAGCAAAAAATTTGATTAAAAAATGGAAGCATTACATAACTTAATGAGTTACTTTTTGGAGACGACAAGTAACCTTACAAACAGTTTAAAAGGGTTGAGTGATGAACAATTCAATTTCAAACAAAGCGTTGAACATTGGTCCATCAATGAATGTATTCAACACCTTGTTTTGGTTGAAAAATTACTCGCAAAAAAGTTTAGAAGTATTATGCAACAGCCATCAAATGCCGAGCAGAGGATGGAGATAAAAATCACCGATTCCGATTTTGTAAAAAAAGTGGAGGATCGCAGCAATAAAGTAAAAGCCATTGAACAATATTTACCAATAGGGCTGTATAAAAATAGTGAAGAAGCGATGCTACATTTTGTTACCCAACGAAATGAATTGAAGAAGTACATACTGCAATACTCCGAACAGGACATGCGAAACCATGTAATTTTTGGCCCTTTTGGCACGTTGGATGCTTATCAGTATGCCTTATTAAGTACCGCACATATTGCCAGACATACAAAGCAAATAGAAGAAGTAAAAGCGGATAAAAATTATCCTAGTAGTAGTATTTAAAAACACCAATAAGGTGTACTTTATTTGAATAAATTTCATTCTTTAAAAATCACAATCATGGCTACAATTAAACAAATCGTTCCGCATCTTTGGTATGATACACAAGCCATAGAGGCTGCTAATTTTTATGTATCCGTTTTCCCCGATTCAAAAATTAACTATACCAAAACATTGCCATCACCACACACACCCACCGGCAGTTTTGATATTGTTTCCTTCGAATTATCGGGCAATACTTTTATGGCCATTAGTGCCGGACCTATTTTTAAGTTGAACGAATCCGTATCCTTTATGGTGTATTGCGATACACAGGATGAAATTGACTATTACTGGGAAAAATTGACAGCCGGTGGTGAAGAGCAACCCTGTGGCTGGCTGAAAGATAAATATGGCCTAAGTTGGCAAATTGTTTCTGCCGCTATGGATACTATTTTTAAAGAAGCTGATTCAGATAAAATTAATGCCGTACTGAATGTGGTGCTTACCATGAAAAAAATTGATCTGCAAAAAATAAAGGATGCCTATCAAAAATAAAACGCTATCTTTTTAAAAACAATTGGAACATGAATGCCATACATACCGATATCATCCTTTATCATCAATCACAAAATGAGGACGCCCGATTGATTTGCGAAAAGCTGGCCAATGCTATTGCCAAAGCCTTACCTGATGCTGAGAGTAAGGTATGGCATGCCCACCCTGTTTGGTTTTTACAAGGCAATCCTATAGTCGGTTACAGCAAACAAAAACCGGGCATACGATTGATGTTTTGGAGCGGTGCCGATTTTGAAGAAGAGGATTTGCATGTAAGAGGAGAAAAGTTTAAAGACGCTTCTATTTTTTATACTGATGAAAAAGAAATCAATCTAAACGATTTGCAACGCTGGTTACAAAAATCAACTGCTATTCAATGGGATTATAAAAACATTATTAAACGAAAAGGGAAATTAGAACGCCTAAAGTAAAATTTATGGACAGTAAAAACAATTTCAACCATCGTATTGCGGGCATGAGTTTTGCCTCGGTATATCCGCATTATGTAACCAAAGTGGTAAGCAAGGGGCGCACAAAAGAAGAACTACATACCGTTATAAGTTGGCTTACCGGTTTTGATGATAAAAAATTGCAGGAACTGATGGATCAAAAAGTAAATTTTGAAACCTTTTTTGCAAGGGCTAAAATACATCCTCATGCAAATCTCATTACTGGTATTATATGTGGATACCGGGTTGAAGATATTGAAGACCCTTTGGTACAAAAAGCTCGTTATTTAGATAAGCTAGTGGACGAACTGGCCAAAGGAAAAAAGATGGAAAAAATATTAAGAACTCCCAAAATATAAAAAATGAATTTTACAAAAATCACGATTGAAGCCATTGTAAACGCAGGCATAGAAAGGGTTTGGGACGCATATAATAATCCCATTGCCATCACCAAATGGAACCAGGCTTCGTCAGACTGGCATTGTCCCAGTGCCGAAAATGATTTACGTGTTGGTGGTAAACTAAAATCCAGAATGGAAGCCAAAGACGGCAGTTTTGGTTTTGATTTTGAAGGAGTGTATGATGAAGTGGATACGCATAAAATAATTGCCTACACCATGGGTGATGGAAGAAAAGCAACTACCACATTTGAACCAGTTGAAAACGGTACCAAAGTTACCACCTGCTTTGATGCCGAAACCCAAAACGCAGTGGAGCTGCAACAAGCCGGCTGGCAGTCCATACTCAATAGTTTTAAACAGTATGTAGAACGCCGTAAGGAATTGCATTTTAGCATTGTCATCAATGCAGGCAAACAAAAGGTGTGGGAAACGATGTTGCAGCACGACACGTATAAATTATGGACAGCAGTGGCATGGCCAGGCTCCAGGTACGAGGGCGAATGGAAGCAGGGTACCGAAATTAAATTTATGGGCGAACAGGATGGCGGCACCCTGGCTTTAATAGAACTGTGCCAACCGCATGATTATTTATTAGCCCGGCATATTGCCATCATAAATGCTAATGGCTCACTGGACACCTTATCAGAAATGGCTAAGGAATGGACGGGCGCAAAAGAAGCTTATCAATTTTCAGAACAGAACGGCGTAACCACCTTGAAAGTAACAATAGAAACCATCGAAAAATGGGCAGGCATGTTTGAAGAAGGCTGGCCAAAGGCTGTTGAAAAATTAAAGGAGTTGTGCGAAAAATAAGGATGAAAAAAATTTTCGACTGTAATAAAATTCGATAAAGCTTTTGGCATGAAACCTTCAGTCATAAACATATTTTAATGGGTGCTCACCATCTTGTTTTGGGGCTTAATGATTATTATTCCTGTGGGAGGCATTGAACCCAATAACCAAACAATGGCAGTATTTGGAAAAGAATTGGACTACCCTTTTTATTTTGTTCAACTCATTAGTTGGGCAAGAATAATTGGCCCCATTACTATTTTAATTCCCGGGTTAAAAACTATAAAAGAATGGGCCTATGCTGGTTTGTTTTTCAATTTGAGCGGTGTCATCATTTCAAGAGTAGCCGTGACTGGTCAATTTGATCAGATGATGCTTACTCTATTGTGTTGGATTGTTCCGAGTATTCTATCCTACTACTATTGGAAAAAGAAAAATAACAGATACGTTTTCTGAGATGTTACACACTTACCTTAGCTTTAATGGCAATTGCAGAGAGGCTATGCTTTTTTATCAGCATTGCTTTGGCGGCAAAATATTTTTCCAAACCTTGGGAGACACTCCAATGGGTGATAACTTTCCCCAAAAGATGCAATCCCTCATCCTTCACGCAACCCTATCTCACCCCCACTTTATATTGATGGGAACCGATATGATGGAAGTAGATGAAAACAGCATTGAAAAAAATACATCTTTCATTTTGACTTGTAAAAACAAATATCAACTTCAGAGATACTACAAAAAACTATTCCCCAATAGCAAACAATCTATCCCATTAAAAATGAATTTTTGGGGAGCATACTATATAAATATTACGGATAAATTTGCCAATCGTTGGACGCTTTCCTATTTCGGGAAATGAAATCTATTAGGCACATATCTTCTTTCATAAAACAACTCAACGAGTCCAGATCTATTAAACAAGCCTCTATAGCTTTATAATTCAGGAGGAGTGAGAATTATCCTTATCTACCAAACAGTTTTCTTATTTCTCGTTCAGAAAAAATGATATGGCTATCTTTTGAAACAAATATTATTGTATGTGTGGGTATAAACATATAATGCCTTACCAATACCAGGTCATTGCCCAGGCGAAAAGATCTTTCATAGTTTTTGTTTCTCTTATTGGCATCTTCAAAAAAAGCTTGAAGCATATTGTATAATTGATTGAGCGTTTGACCGGCTTCTTTAAAACTAATGCCAAATGATTTTGTTACTACCCGGTCTCTGCTGTCCTTTAGTTTGGTGTCATCCTGCAGTTGCATTAAATAAACAGTATCCTTTCCGTTGCTGGCATACTTTAAACTGGCTTTTGTATTAGCCAACCATTTTAGTTGACCAATGGTTATCCATACTGTTTTTGAGGCACTCAATTCCTGTATTTGCCCGTGAACAACCAACTGTATTGCTACAGCAAATACAAGCAAAACAAACCTGGCTTTTGTGTTTTTCATAATTGGCTTTTATGGATTAAAATAAATTTCTTGATCGCCCACCATTTTATTCAGTTGATAACAGGCATAAATAACAAACAAAAACAGCTGCACAAAAAGCACCAACATAGGCCAATGCCCTTTGTTTCCAGGCACCGCATAGCGGCGTGGTTTGTCCGGCAGGTAATAAATACCAATAGTATCACCCGATCTGTACTTGCCGGGTTTCGACTGCAAATAACCGGTGTAATAAACCGTAGCTCCTGCAGGTATATAGGCAAATGCAACACTTGAAATTGTAGGACCCCGGTACACCCCTCTGGTGCTCACTTGCGTAACTTGCGCTGTTATTGGCTGCCCTTTCTTAAGCACATCCTTATACCGTTTTAACTTTACTAATAATATTGTCAAAGGCAATGCGCCAAATGCAATCATAAAAAAATAAAGGAAGATCATTGCTCACTGATTGATTAAAGGTAGAATGATTTTCGTTTTTTTGATTTATCTATAAAGATTGAATACCTGTATTATCCAAGGCTACAACTTCCTTTTTATTCAATAATAGCTAACCAACACCCATAATTCTATAGAACAGTAAAAATAAATATTTATCCTTTTTAAAAACAACAAAGGAGAGTGGAAAATTTTCCGCTTCTCCTATTAATCATTTACTAAGAAACAAATTGATTATTTACCCATCACCTTCTCAAGCATTTCATCTAAACCATCTTCTTTGTTGCCGGTACTGCGCCAGATGATAGTACCTTTTTTATCAATCAGTATTTTAGTAGGAAAGCCGCCAACATTATAAGCTTTCACAATATCAAATGTTTCTTCCATTTCATTATTCAATATCTGTGTCCAGGGCAGTCCATCTTTATCTACTGCTTTTTGTAAAGATTTTTTATTGGCTTCAAGTACAACCCCCATTTCATGGGCTATTCCCAAAATTTCAAATCCTTTGCTTTTGTACTTTGCATACAATTCTTTTAAATGGGGATTGCTTTTGCGACAAGGGCCACACCAGCTACCCCAAAAGTCAAGCAACACATATTTACCACGCAAGGTTTTTGTGTCTAATTTTTTATTATCCAATGTGGTGGCCACAAAATCTATCATTTCAGCGCCTACACCTGCGTTCTTATTCTTCTGTATATTACTGTTTATTTTTTGGCCAATGGAAGATTGCTGAAGTGAAGATGTGTATGAATCAAACAAGGCTTCGGCATCCTTTATAGGCATCCTTTTTACATTCTGCAAAAACTTGAACATGGCATATCCATTGTTAGTGTTTTCGGTATAAAACTTTTTTATTAACTCATTGCTTTCTGCTACCAGTTTGGTCATTTCATCCTTCTTCTTTGCAACCCCATCAACATCATCTTTTTTTAATAATTCGTATTGTGCCAATTTAATTTCTTTTTCTTTAGCAACAAGTGGGTCGTACATTTTACGATACTGGTTTTGATCGGCGCTGTATTTACCGCCAGATACTTCTGCTGCCCAAATTCTTAAAGCATCGCCATTAATAGCAATATTGTCGCCGGGCGAAACAAACACCATTAGCGATGGCATGGAATAATTGAACTTTTTTATGCTATCGCGAATATTAGCCTTACCGAATTTGTATGGCAATACGGCTATTTCCTGCACATCAGGCATACTTAAACTGATTTCAAATTTTCCGTTTTCGGGCGTGAATTTTTCATTAGCTCTTTTGCCATCTTTGATATAGTTGATAATCATTTGATGACCATCTAAGTTTTGAATATTACCTTTGATGGTTACTGTGTTTTGGGCAAACAAATAACCGCTCAATAATAGGAAACTGATTAATAATATTGACTTCATTTTATTCTGATTTTATTTTTAGTTACTGTTGTTAAACAAATACTTTTCCTGAAATCTGTTTTTGATATTCAGTGTAAATTTTGATTTAGGCCCCAACCATCCATGCCTTTGTCCGGGATACACCATCATCTCAAAAGGCTTGTTCAATTTTTGAAGCGCATCTGCCAACTGATAGGTATTTTGAATATGCACGTTATCATCCATTGTGCCATGTTGCAATAACAGCATAGAGGATTCGTATTTTTGATAGTTGGCTGCATGTGTCATTACCGAGCCAAACTTATATCCTTCGGGATTATCTTTGGGTTGATCCATGTATCGTTCCGTATAGTGCGAATCGTACAAACTCCAATCTGTAACCGGATAATTGGAGATGCCATACTTAAAATATTCAGCGCCATAGGTCAATGCCAAGGCAGTTAAATAACCACCATAACTTCCGCCGGTTATCATTATTTTATCGGCATCCACATTCGGATTTTTTCTTAACCATTTTATCCATTCAGTATAATCGTGCATTTCCCATTTACCCAAATTACGGTGTAGGTAATTCAGCCGGTTTTTACCCAAATCACCTGAACCACGATGCGCAAAACTCATTCGGATAAACTGCCCCTCTTCCTCATCCGGCAAGGAGGGCGACCAACTATCATTTACCGCCTGATAATTGGGACCTCCATAAATATTAATAACAACGGGGTATTTCTTTGAAGGATTCATACCCATCGGCCAGGTAATTTTTCCGGGCAAATCCAAGCCGTCATCGGTTTTCAGCCAAACAATTTCTACTTTCTCCATTTTATCTCTACTAAATGCAGAACCTTTAGAATCGGCGATATCTTTCACTTTACCATTTTTTACATTTACTAATGCCATTTTTGATGGTGATTGCACATTGGAATAAGTAGTGATTAAATATTTTGTATCGGGCGATAATAAAGTATTGGTATGTGAATAATCGCCAAAGGTTAATCTCTTTTTATTTTTACCATTCATAGCCACACTGTATAAGTCGGCACGAGTGGAAAGTTCGGCCTTTGAAGTATAAAAAACAGTTTGTTCTTTTTCATCCACTCTTTCAATTTCGGTGCGCCAGTTTTTTCCGGTGGTAAGTTTTTGATTTAATTTTCCATCGGCTGCATGAAAATAAATTTGCTCCCAACCATCAAAATCGCGTACCATGAGAAAACCTCCTTTTACCCATTGAAAACGATTAATCCAGTTGATCCAGGTAGCTTGCTCTTCGTTGTATATTTCTTTTTTCTTTCCGGTAGTAAAATCGATATCAAACAGCTTCAAATTATTTTGTTCTCTTGGCATCCATTGTACCAAAATGCCTGAACCATCGGGTCGCCAGAAAGGTGTTCCGAAGTACTGGTCATCTTTTTGATTAAAATCTGCCCAAACTACCTTGCTATCTGCAATTGAAGCCAATCCCAACTTTACTTCAGGATTAGGATCACCGGCCTTTGGGTATCTTGATTTTTCTGTAACACCATGCTGACCTTCCGAACTATACAATGGGAAAACAGGAACTCCACTATCATCAAAACGATAGAAGGCAATGTGTTTACTATCTGGTGACCACCAAAAAGCACAATATGCGCTAGCACGTCCCAATATTTCTTCGTAATATACCCAGGAAGCATATCCGTTCAAAATAGTTTCTGAGCCATCATTGGTAAATCTTGCTTCTTTACCGGTTGCTATTTCAACAGCATACAAATCATTATTGCGTAAAAAGGCAACCCAGTTTTTATCCGGTGATAATACCGGTAGTTTTTCAACAGCTTTTGTATTTGTCAACCTTTTCTTTGCACCATCCGTATTTACAAAAACATCATCATCAGCAATATTTACACTAATCGATTTTACTTTTTTTTCAACGGTATATGCTTTTTCCGCTCCGGTATGAATATTTACCAAAAAACTGAAATCTCTTTTTTGTGCAGCATCATATCGCTTTACAATATAGTTCTCATTATCTGCCCAACCTGTAACACGTGGCAAAGCTTTTAACTGTGTTGTATCTTTATAAAGCTGACCATTAGAAAACAAGGCAATGCCTGCAAACAGAACAGTAGTCAATATGTTTTTAAAAGTGTTTGTTTTTAGTACCGACATTTTGTACATTTTTATTTAAGTGCTACAATTATTACCATGTATTAGAAGTCAACCGCTTGTCATTTTCCAACACTTTACTTGAGAAGGGCAGAATGTATAATGGCGATTTCACCGGCAAAGTATAAATTTGTTGCGGTACGGTATTAGATGCCACGGGATCTGCCGGAAAAAGCCTTGTAGGTACTTTTTGATAATCAGCTTCAGTATTCAATCGTTTTAAATCCAGAAAACGATTATTACCTCTTGTAAGTTCTTTTCTGCGCTCGTCAATTACAAATTTAACGGTGCCCACTACATCAGTGGGGAGGGTTAAACTAGCGTGTACATAATTTCTATAACGACTTTCAAAATAGGGTTTCAATATTTCTTTTACTTTATCATTCTGACCTTTACGCGCATAACATTCTGCCAACATCAACATTACTTCGGGCGTTGTAAACCCAACTGTGTTGGGTGCAAACTCTTTGGCAATCGGTGTCCAGATTATCATAAACATATAATCCTTAGTTGATGATGTAGGTTTTTTATACAAATCAAGTCGGGCATCGGTTACAGTAGCGGCCTGACCATAAGATTTTAAACCGGCTTTGAGAATGTCTATTAATTCCTGACCTATTATACCTCCGACACCTGCTGTGGCGAAAAACAGATTTTCATCGCCATTGGCATAAAGTGGCGTTGTAGGTTTGCCGGTTGCCGTATTTACCAAAGAAACCAAATTGTACAATTTATTGCTGGCAGCATTTGATTTCAAAGCCGCTTCAATACATTCATCAAATTCTTTTTTAAACAAATGTACTTTTGCTTTAAAGGCATAAGCCGCCGCTTTGTTAAATCGGTAAGGGGAAGCCGCCACATTATTCAAATCAGGAATTGCTTCATTAATATCCTTTTCAATTTGGGCATATACTTCGGCTACTGTTGACTTTGCCGGGTCAGGAATTGATTCAATAAAAGGATCTAATTTTAAAGGTACGCCACCATCTGTAGCAGCCGTAGCTTTATCATAAGGTTTGGCATAATAATTAATCAGTAAGAAATAAGAAAAAGCTCTTAACATTTTAGCCTCAGCTACTACCGAATTGATTTCAGCTTCGGAACCGGTCATTTTATCCTTTTCATAAATGATGGTATTGGCAGTACGTGCTATCCGCTGGTACATAGTCTGATAAAAAGTAGTACCTGCTGTTCCTGAATTACCATTGGCATTTAAACTTCTGTCATACTGATCATTTTGAAGATACAACATATTGGCCGCCGTAAGATTCCAGGCATTCCATACGCTGGTAATATTGGATGCATTTCTCCAGCTTTCATCATCTAAATAATTGATATCCGTATTATCATAAGAAGTGATATTGTCAAACAACATTCCATATTCTTTGGCTGTTGTTAACAATATTTTCCCTTTGGGCTGAATATCCAACCATTTATTACATGATGATAACGCAATCACCAGTATTAAAAAAAATCCCCTTAATATTTTCGTTTGCATAATTTCTTAATTAATTTTTTAGAAAATAATATCTAATCTTAATAAATAAGTGGTTGGCGTAGGCAATGCCCAATTAGCCAGACTACCCAAATTACTTTGTGAACCCTGTACTTCAGAATCATATTGTTTCCCGGCAGCGCTCCATATCCAAGGATTGTTAATTTGCCCGGTTAGTTTAAGACGCTCCATTCTTACTTTGCGAGCAAAGATTTTAGGCAGAGAATATGACAAAGCAATATTTCTAAGTCTTACAAAATCGCCTTTAGCTACATTTTCAGTAGAACGAGCATACATGTTAGCCAATGATCCTACATTTACCACACTCACTTTTGGATCATAATAGATTAAAGATTTTGGAACATCTGTATTGGTATTGTCTGGTCTCCATGATTTGGCTATCCAATCCTCAGTTCCATCGGCAGTATTAAACCTAAAGCTTGGCAAGTACATTTTATGACCGCCATAATACAAGAACAATGCTGAAAGTTCAAAACCCTTGTATTGAATATTTTGAGTAAAAGATGCATTTATCAAAGGTGTTTTGGTACCCATAAAAATAACATCTTGCACATTCATAGTGGTGGACCCGTCTAACAGCAATGTGCCATCTTCCTGAAAATGATTGGTAGCAGTACCATCTGCCCTAAGAATAATTGGCACACCATTTTGAAAATCGGTACCGCCACTTGTAAGTCCACCATAACGATAAGCGTACAAAGCATCATAAGGTTTTCCATCCATCAAATAGGCGCTAATGGCTAAGTGTGAAGCCTGCGTAGGATTAAAATAAGTTTTTGTTACTGTATTTTTATTATAGGAGAACATCAAGGTAGATGCCAGCATCAAATCATGTCTTCTATACCAGGGAGATGAAATAGTAATTTCAAACCCCTTATTGGTCATAGCTCCTGAGTTTATACGTTGTGTAGTAAAACCCGATGTAAAATGCACTTCTTTTGAACCTAATAAATCATCACTTTGTTTATAATAAACATCCATCTTACCATTTAATAATCCGCGGAAAAAACTATAATCAACACCGGCATTATAAGAAGTTGTTTTTTCCCAACGCAGTAATGGATTAGGTGCCGATGTAATACTTGTGTATTGAATAGACTCGGCAGTGTATGTGGACTGATTACTTAAACTAGCCACTAAAAACGGGGTGGTGGTTTGATCCACATTTCCGGTTAATCCATACGAAAAACGTAGATCCAGCATATCAATCCATTTAATGGGTTTAATAAAATTTTCTTTTGCCATATTCCATTTTACGCCTGCCGACCATAAAGGACGATAGCGATACTTAGGATCAGTGCCAAAAAGATTGGTTTGATCTACACGAACGCTTCCCGAAACGCCATATTTATTTTTATAAGTATATCCGCCCACTCCATACATACCTACATAACGATTGGTAGTAGCACCAAGTGTTGGCTTCATATCCGAATCGGCAATTTTGATGGCATTACCATCCAGTACTGCACCCGGAAGTCCTGTGTTATTATTGTAAATATAAGAAGCTTTATAACCGGTGGTATAAATATCGTAGTTGTTCAATAATGTATAAGTAAGTGCTACCGGATCATAACCATAATACACGGCACTGGTAGGTAATCCTGTTCCTATTTGCCTTAACTCCACACCTCCGGTAGCATTAATCTGATGATCCTGATTAATATTTTTGTTAAAGTCTAATTGATTACGCCATACCCAACTGTTTCTGGCTGTTTCAAGTTCATAAAACCTGCCACCTTCCGGGATTACGGCATTTGTACTGCTATTTGTTGCAAAACGATTGCGCAAGAATCTATAGTAATATGAGTTTTTTGAACGAAATTCTTCTTCCTTATTTTTTGCAAACTCATACTCGGCACCGGTAGAAAATTTCAGGTTTTTGCTAATATTGAAATTAAATTTGGCAAAACTGCGTACGCTGTAATAATTTTGGGTGATAAGGTTGTCATTAAGTTCATCTAATATATTAAACCGATAGGACTCAAACTGAGGCAATCCTTTAATAGCATCCAACACTTTGGTATTTACATGTAGAGGACCCTGCATACCGGCTATTTCTACAAAATCTCTATACACCTTATTGCCATTATTATCTAAGATATCGGTATAAGGTTCTAAGCTGGTAATATTCTCATAAACGCTATTATTATTCTTTCTGTAATTATATTGAATATCGGCGCCTATATCAAAGGAAAACCACTTATTCAACATTTGGGTTGATTTTATATAACCTTTGATAAATTGATTTTTACTAAATTTATTTTGTTGCCCATTATCAGTATAGTTCAATGAGGCATAAGTGCTTTGGTTTTTACTGGAGCTGTTAATTGACAAATTATAACTTTGGCGTAAAGGAGTTTGCCAAAAAAGATCCATGTATTCCTGACGATAATCAGTATTTGCCCATTTCGACATCAATCCGTCATATTCATTCTGACTGATTTTCCCGGTCAAAAGATCCATCCTTGCATTTTGCACCGGTGTTATGTAATTGATACCATTACTTGTAGTGCCGGCTTCGCCAATACCCTTCAATCTTGCTACTAAATAATCCTTTTCGGTAGGATAATTAAGGCGTTTATAATCTCTTTCAAAGTTTGCCAATTCATAATCCATATAATCTTTCGTAGTGCTGTAATGAAGGTCCTTTAAAACAGGATTTTCTACCCACTTGTAATCCGAAGTAAACTGAACAGTAGTTTTATTTTCGGTAGTAAATTTACCACCCTTGGTTGTAATTACAATCACTCCATTTGCCGCTCTTACACCATAAATAGATGATGCCGCTGCATCTTTTAAAACCGTAATAGATTCTATATCATTTACATTGATGTTATCAATACTACGCTCTGTAGGCATGCCATCTATTACCAATAATGGTTCTGTACCAATTTCGCTGGAAAATGTAGATAAGCCGCGAACTAATGTGCTTCCCTTAAATGAGCTTAAACCAGCTACCTGCCCTTCTAAAACATCTTTTACACTTGTAAAAATTCTTTTTTCAATTTTATCTTTATTGATAACATCATAAGCACCGGTTGCTCTTTCTTTTGGCAATGTTTGATAACCTGTATTTACAGCCACCGTAATTTCTTCATCTACGGCTATTTTTGTTTTTACAGTGATGGTGCCTAAATCAGTTCTACCATTTACTTTCACTTCTCTAGTTTCAATATTTACACTGGTAAAAACGATGGTGGCATTTTCTTCTACATTTTGCAATGTAAACTCTCCCTCGTTATTGGAAGCGGTTGCACTTTTCGTGCCTTTCACCCAAACAGTAACACCCACTACTGGCTCATTGTTTTCATTAACCATCCTGCCTTTAACGGTTAAATTCATTGGCCTCTTTACTTCCTGTACAACCTGTGCAACAATTGAGGTAGCCTCTTTTTCTTTAACCACTATAGTTTTGCCAATAACCGAAAACGTAAGGGTTTGATTATTCAAAGCCTTTTGCATAGCCTCATTGATGGTGGCGTTTTTAAGAATGATAGAAACCTTATCCGCAGCCTCTAACAATTCGGACTTACAAAAAACAGTATAGCCCGTTTGTATTTGAATAACATTAAAAACATTTTCCAATGTTACATTTTTTGCTGAATAGGTTACTGTTTGTGAAAAGCCCTTTGCTGCCACCTGCAAAAAAGTCAAAGTAAGAAGAACAAAAGTTAATTTCATAACCCGCAATAATTGAATTGTAAACGGCCGATTAAACCATTTACGATTTTGATAAAAAAGCATAATTTCACACTTTATTTGGTTTGATAAAAAAGATTTAAGCCTCTGCTCGTTTTTATTCCCAGAACAGATTCTTTCCATTTTGTCGGCCAAAAATTTCCCCCGCCTTCCTGCAACGTTGGCGGGATTTTTTATGGTTTTACAAATGTTATTTTTGTTTTGTTATTTATTTTTTTACTGTGGATATACTACTACTGATTTTCCTTCGATGGTAAATCGGGCTCCGCTTTCCTTCAATACTTTTAATACATCGGACAAATTTTGGTCGCGTCTAATACTTCCCCAGTACTTATCTTTCGGAATTCCTTTTGGATACTGTACTTCCACATCATACCATAAACTTATTGCATTCATTACCGTTTTTATATCGGTATTATTAAACTGAAACAAACCATTCTTCCAGGCTAACACTTCGCTGATATTTACTCCTCTATTTATCATCATTGTTTTATCGCTGGTTATTGCCTGCTGACCTGGTCTTATTTGTACTGATCTGCCTAAACTATTTATTTTCACAGATCCTTCAATCAATGTTGTTTTTATTTGGGTTTCATTTTCGTATGCACTTATATTAAAATGGGTGCCTAATACTACGGTTTCGGTATTGCCAGCAATTACTAAAAACTTTTTGTTTTTATCCTTTGCCACTTCAAAATATCCTTCGCCTGTTAGCTCCACCTTGCGTTCATTGGTGGTGAAATTGACAGGGTATTTTAGGGAAGATGCAGCGTTGAGCCATACTTTGGTACCATCCGACAATTGCAAATTGATGACAGTACTACCTTTGGGATTGGACAATGTATTGTAGGCAATAGACATTGATTGACTACTGTTGTTTTCGGGCTTGTACATTAAATCCCCGTATGCTTCTTTATACACCCCTGCGCCATTTTGAGTGGCTATGTTGCCACTAATAATGTCATCCAAATAAACAACTCTTCCATCAGCCAGTGTAATAGTAGCACGGTTTTTATCTGGTGCTTTTATGTCTATGTTTTTTGCTACTACTTTTGATGTCTGTTGCTTTTTTTGCGTTAGCATATAAAACAGTCCTGTGCCCAACACCAGCACAATAATGGCTGCATACCTCCACCAGTAAAAGGATTTTTTGATTACGGGTTTGTTGTTTCTGGCTTTTAGTTTGTCTATGGCTTCCTCCCAATAACTGTCGTCTAAACTATACCCGACTTCGTCTGTCCAAATACTTTGCAACTGCTTGGAAATAGCCGACAAGTCTTTCTGCTTCGACAACAGCGAACACATTTCTTCAAACTCTTCCTTAGAAATGTTATTATTAATGTATAACTGAAAAAGGATTTGCAATCGCTCCATACTTATAAAGACGGAGAGAAAACAACAGAGTACTAATCAGGATAAAAAAAAATTCTGTTTTTTAGAATCTTGTTGTTGTGAGCATTAGAATTGCTGTTATTTCACTGCCTTTTTCAAGATTGTCTTTAAGGAAACTAAGTGCGGCGGTAATATGATTTCGAACGGTGTTGCGGGAAATATTCATTCTTTCCGCAATTTCATCATAGCTCAACAATTCTTCACGACTAAGTCTAAATGCCTCCTGCCTTTGTTGTGGCAGGCGGTTTACCATTTTTTGAATTGCTTGTTCCGTGTCCGATTTCAGTAGTTTTGAATCGGTGTTTTCCTGTGCGGCCAGTTCTTTCATTTGTTCCTGCGTGTATTGTTGTAGCTTTTTATCAGAAGCCATTTGCCTGATATAGTCAATTGCCTTATTGTATGCCACACGAAAAAGGAAGGAGTCAAAATTATTTATTTCAGTTAGTGCCTCACGCACGTTCCAGATTTTTAAAAAAACATCCAGAGTAGCCTCCTCGGCAATTTCTTTGGACTTTATTGTTTTGATTAAGTATCCATAAATTTTATTTCGATAGGCCGCAAACAATTCATTAAATGCTTGCTCATCACCCATCACTATGCGGTCAATCCATTCTTTCGTTGGTAAAATATTGCTGTTTGCCAAAACCAAAAGTTCGCTTTATCTCAAAGTAAAGAAAATAAAAATAGAACAAGACTTTCTTTTGAAATAGGATGATGCTATTGACGAAAAGTAGAATCATTAATATCCCCTTGTACAGAAATCAGATATACTGGTTTCATATAAGTATTAATACAAATCCGAATATTTATTGCCACACACACCTCCTCCCCAAAGGTTATTAATACGAATAATAATCTTCAGCAATAACAGCACTTCTTTTTCTTCCCTATTGATTTCTTTCATCGGGTAGTTTCACTGCCCAGGGACCATTCCCTACTATCAAAAAATAAACAAGCAGCAGAAAAACCAGAATGGTTAAAAACACTTCTGAATAAGGACTCAACATTTCGGGATTAGATCCAACAAAAAAAATAGCACCCAGCAACACAGGCAACTGCATTAAACAGGCTGCCCTGGTGAAGAGTCCGGCAGCCAGAAGTATTCCACCAAGTATATGCGCACCTACAGCATAATGGCCGGCCAGCACATAGGAGAACTCACTAAAACTGCTGCTACTTGCTGACATAAACCCAACCAGATCGCTCATGTGTCGTAAAAAATCAATGCCTTTATAAATTAGAAAAATGCCTAGTGCAATGCGGATAATGTCTATCCAGGCGGGATGATGCCGATCACCCCAATGTTCAATTTGGGTTAGGAGATTCATACATCAAAATTTTAAAATGAATAATTAAAATCCATTGTAAAATTACACTTATTTTTTAAGTGGTTTTGTAGTTTGGATTTCATATTCTTTCTTTCAGGATTTCAGAAATAAATTATCCAAAAACAAGCCAAAGGATAAACTTAAATGAGATACGCTTTTGATATAAACAACAAGGTTTTTTTTAAAAAAGATTTATAGGTAAAATTGTCCTTTCGAAGGCGTTGATATTACCTTTTTCTGATGAATCAACTATTGGCAGTATTAGCAATTTTCTCTTTTTTGATGCAATCAGTTAGGTATGATTATAGTAAATTTAGACCCGCAATCTGTTTCTCTTTTTTGATGAGATCGAAAAAATAATTATGCCCATGTTTAAATTGATAGTACTTCTTTTTTCAACCATCTTTCTTATTTCATGTAGTAGCCACAAGGAAAATATCGTGAAGGTGATAGAAACACCTGCCGGTGATTCCAGTTTGGTGCCTTTTTTATTTACTGACAAAAAAGGCTCATTGCATTTTTCATGGATTGAAAAAAATGGAAAGTCTGCAACCTTAAATCACTCCAGATATGAAAACAAAAAATGGTCTGGTGCTAATAAAATTGCATCCGGAGAAAACTGGTTTGTAAACTGGGCCGACTTCCCTTCTATTTGTTCCGATGGTAAAAACAATTTGATTGCTCACTATCTAGAAAAAAGCGATTCAGGAAAATTCACTTACGACGTAAAATATGTTCTTTCCTCGGACAATGGGAAAATCTGGTCTGCTCCACAAATTTTGAACAAAGACGGAAAGCTTGCCGAGCATGGGTTTGTTTCTATTAAACCATATAAAGAAAATTATTTTGTATCCTGGCTAGATGGAAGAAACACCGTAACAGATCATTCACATGCCGGACATGCCATGCATCAGGGCGAGATGACTTTGCGAGCTGCTATAATAAAAAAGGATGGAACCATGTTGGACGAATGGCCATTGGATCACCGTGTTTGTGATTGTTGCCAAACCAGTGTAGCAATTACTGATAATGGGCCGGTAGTAGTTTACCGCGACCGTTCGGCAAATGAAATTAGAGATATTTATATAGTAAGATGGGAAAACGGGAAGTGGACAACACCCAAAGCTATTTTTGATGATGGCTGGAAAATAGAAGGCTGTCCGGTTAACGGGCCACAGATTGATGCAAAAGAAAATCATCTGGCCATTGCCTGGTTTACTACAAAGAACAAGGAACCGGAAGTGAAAATTATTTTCTCCAATGATGGAGGAGCTACAATGAGCAACGCCATAAAGGTTAATGAGGATAATCCTTTGGGAAGAGTAGCCATAAAAATGATGGATAAAAAATCGGCAATGATTACCTGGATGGAAGGCAATGCAATAAAGGCGATGCAGGTAAACAAAGATGGCTCTAAGGAGAAACCAGTTCTGGTAGCATCATCTTCCGAATCTCGTTCAGCAGGATTTCCTCAAATGGCAAAACTGGGAAACAAATTCATTTTTGCCTGGACCGATGCTAAAACCCATAAAATAAAAATGGCAGAGATGGAAAGGTAGATATTTATTATTTATGGGCAAATGGCACAACAAAAAAAGAGCTACATTTCTGTAACTCTTTATTTTCCTGCTCCCCCTGCCCGACTTGAACGGGCGACCCTCTGATTAACAGTCAGATGCTCTAACCAACTGAGCTAAGGAGGAATTTGATTTCCCTTTCGGAGCGCAAAAATAAGGGTTTTTATCACTTAGCAAAACTTATTTGAAAACTTTTTTATTTACCGATGATCTATATATTTTTTAACCAGCAATACCTTTGACAGTTTTTCCAAAATATTCTGCGGAACCTCCTGATTTACTGCTTCTAATACATCTTTTAATTGACCGACCGTGCGAAAACCTATTACAACAGTAGCTACAGCAGCATTTGACAAAACATACTGAATGGCCAAACCAGTATTTGTTATTTTGTCCGAAACACACCCTTGCAAAAGCTCCTGAGTTTTTCTTATTTCGGCAGCACTAAAACTTAAATAATCTTTTGCAGGTTTGTTCACCAATAAGCCCTGAGCCAGCACCCCTCTTGCCATGACAGATACAGATTTTTCTTTTAATAAAGTCAGTATTTCTTCCTCCGGTCTTCTGTCTAACAAACTATATTGCATCATCACGGATTTAAGGTTTGACAGCTCCACAAAACGTTTGATTACATTAGGCCTGATACTGGAAAGGCCATAATACCGGATTTTACCCATCTGTACCAAGCCTTCAAAAGCGTCAATGGTTTCATCAATGGCATCTTCCATTGTACCTCCATGTAATTGGTAAAGGTCAATATAATCTGTTTGCAATCTCTTTAAACTTTCGTCAACCGCCTTAATAATATAGGATTTTCGGGGGTTCCAATCCCAGCCACTCCCATCTGCCCGCCACTCATTTCCCACTTTGGTAGCCAGAATTATTTTATTTCTTACCGGTTTCAGTAAGTTTCCGATTAGTTGCTCGTTTAAACCCCGATCATATAAATCGGCAGTATCAAAATAATTGATTCCTTTTTCAATGGCTTTATTCACCAATGTTTCAGCTTCGGATGTGGATGCTTTTAATAAAGACATACAACCAAAACCAATTTCGGACGACTGCAAGGCAGTGGTCCCAATATTTCTATACTTCATAAAAAAAATAGCTCAAAATGAAAATTCATTTTGCTCACATCAAAAATAAAAACTAACGGGTCAATTTCATCAATTATATTCCTATATTTAAAGTACCGTTTTATCCTTTTTTATGATTAAATGGAATCGCCCGAAAATCATGCTTTATGATGTAAGCACTTTAAAACTTTATTTTATAACCTAAATTTTAAGACCGTGTCTATCGAACAAGAAATACATCAAAACAAATTTGCTACCCCCCACAACAAATTCGCTTTAAATCTGATGAATAGCAGTCGGCGTTTGGAATCTTTTTTAAAAACTCATTTCAAACAAGAGGGGCTTTCCATGCAGCAATATAATATTCTTCGGATTCTACGAGGAAGCAGCCCTACGCCTCTTTCTACACTTGACATTAGAGAACGCATGATAGATAAGATGAGCGATACCAGCAGAATTGTGGATCGTCTGATTATTAAAAAATTAGTGACAAAAAAAATTAGTGCGAAAGATAATCGACTGGTAGAAGTTCGCATTACTAATAAGGGTTTAGCACTTCTGGAGAAGTTGAAAGACACAGATGAAAAAATCGTGTCTTTTCTAAGTTCTATCACCACAGAAGAGGCTAAGACCCTTAGCAATTTGCTGGATAAAATTGTCGAAATACAGTAATCCTTCTTTTTTCAATCTTAACCCACAGAAAACATTCATTTGTCTGGAAAAAAACTTTTTATTCCCTGTTGGGATTAAACAAGATGGCTATTTTTGTCCCTATGCAAAAAATGAAGCACATCCAATTTTTATTTTCAATCTTATTGATCAATAGTTTTTTGTCTGCCCAGACAAAAAATGAATTTCGTGGTGTCTGGATTGCCACGGTGATGAATATAGACTGGCCTCCACAAAAAGTCGGTTCTGACATTCAAAAAGCAGATTTTATTCGGCAATTAGATTTGCACCAAACCAACGGCCTAAATGCAGTTATCGTTCAAGTGCGGCCTAGTGGAGATGCATTTTACCCATCGCCCTACGAACCCTGGAGTCAATGGCTGACCGGCACACAGGGACAGGCACCCAGTCCTTTCTATGATCCGATGGCCTTCATGATTCAGGAAGCGCATAAAAGAGGTATGGAATTTCATGCCTGGTTAAACCCTTATCGGGCTGAGTTCACTGTAGGCAAATCCTCCATTGCCGCCGAAAATATGATCAGGAAACATCCTGACTGGTTTCTGACTTATGGCACTACCCGCTATTTCAACCCGGCCAATAAGCAGGTGCAACAATTTGTGATAGATGTAATTAAAGATATTGTAAGAAGATATGATATCGATGCCATACACATGGACGACTATTTCTATCCTTATCCCATTGCAGGCAAAACTTTTCCTGACGACTATGCCTACCAACGATCAGGCAGCACACTCAACAAAGCGGACTGGCGCAGAAGCAATGTGGACTCCATGATCAGAAATATTAATATTGCCATTAAAGAAATCAAACCCTACGTCAAATTTGGCATTAGCCCTTTCAGTGTGTGGCGCAATCTGAAAGACGATACCCAGGGAAGTGATACCAAAGCCGGCATTACAAATTTTGATGACTTGTATGCTGATATTCTATTGTGGATGCGCAAAGGTTGGATCGATTATGTAACACCCCAGCTGTACAGGGAAATTTACGACCCGCTGATCCCTTTTGAAAAAATGGTCAGCTGGTGGGCTGCTCATAGTTTTGGCCGACATGTGTACATTGGTCATGGCATCTACAGAGCAACCGAAAACAATAATGCAAATTGGAGACTTCGATCTCAATTGCCGGATCAGATAAAACTAACCAGACAGACACCCGGTATCCAGGGGAGTGTGTTTTACAGTAGTAAAAGTTTTAAAAACAATCCGAATGGCTGGAACGATTCTCTACAAAACAACTATTATCGAATGCCAGCCAAGATACCTACAATGCCCTGGCTGCCACAGCGACCTGCATGGAAATAATATTTGAATAACGAACCATAGATATAGCTGTCACTCTAGGGAATGACCATTTTGGTTTTGATGTGTTCTTTCAAAAAAGGACTAGTGGTTTTTTTGGCGAAGCATATATAGGATGCCCCATATTCATCTGTAGAAGAGTGCGACGCAAGGAAGATGCCAAATGTTTTTTGTTGGAAACATAAAAATTGTGATCCCTACTGTTCAAATTTTATTTGTGGATGGAGAACTAGTTTTAATCTTATTTTTGAAGCGAAGGAAATCAATTTTATAAAACATCATGGTAAAACTGAGCGAGAAAAATTTTAATTATACAGCAGCGTTTTTTATGCTGATTGCTCTTGGTATAGGTGGTAATATATTGGGAGGTGTGGTAGGCATTCCGATTATTGCGTTGATGAGTGGGAAGGATATGCTTTTTGTTACTGAAAATTTGCAACAGATAGTGGGCAATGTGGCTTTCTTAAGAGAGATGCAGGTGCTTCAGTCCATTTCTGCCATTTTTGGATTTTTGCTACCAACTCTTTTTGTGGCATCCAGATTAAGTTTTAGCCCGTTACGTATTACTGGACTGAGCGGTGAAATCAATAGCAAACAATTGATATTCGCTATTCTGATTATTGCAGCGGGCATAGCGGTTAGTGGATCGCTGGGCTATTTTACGTACAAACTTCCTTTCCCTGTGAACTGGAGAATAAAGTTTGATCAAATGGAAAACACCTATGCCGAAGCTGCGGTGGGGTTGGTAAACCTGAGTTCAATTCCCGAGCTCATTATTTCTATTGTAGTATTGGCCCTTTTACCTGCTGTCTGTGAAGAAGTGTTTTTTAGAGGTGGCTTGCAAAATTATTTATACAAGAACACCGGCAAACTTTGGGTTAGTGTGATTGTGGTGAGCATTATTTTTAGTGCCGTTCATTTTTCGGTTTATGGATTTTTGTCACGGGTGGCGTTAGGAATTTTGCTGGGCTTATTGTTTCAGTACAGTGGCCGTTTATGGTTAAGTATTTTGGCCCACTTTTTAAATAATGCTGCAGCTGTTATAGCGATGTATGTTCAAAGAAGCAATGGAAAGTCGATGCAGGACATTCTGAATGACAAAGAGGGTACTTATTGGGGGCTGCTGGCAATTCCACTTTTGATTTTGTTATTTGTTCAATATCGTAAAGCATCAACACAAAATTTAACTCCTGACGATGGCATTTAACTGGCCAGTATTTTGGACGCGTGCTTTTACAGCACTAATTTTTGTGACTGTCATGGCCGCAGGTTTTTTGTATAACGAATGGAGTTTTTTTATTCTTATTTCGATTATTCATTTTGGTTGCTGGCAAGAGTATAACAGGCTCATTGCTAAAATGTATCACCACCAGCCTGAGCCAGTTCTCCAACTTGGGTTTATGGCCTTGGGGTATCACCTGGTTCTTCTGTTTGCAAAAGATCTTTCTCTGGCAGGATTTAACCTGGCTGGTAGTTTTTCACTTCCATTTCTTATTGTTGGAATGGTACTAATTATAGTAGGTGTTTTTCGTCAAAAAACTATCAACCTGAAAGTCTTACTGGCACAGGGTTTGGGTTTATTGTACATATCATTAAGCCTTTCTTTGTTCATTCATCTGCGCATGTCAGACTATCCTTTGATAAAGGATGCAACTGAATTGTGGGGGCAGGATAATGGGTTTTATTTTCCTATCATTATCATTCTGGCCATCTGGATAAATGATACAATGGCTTACCTGGTGGGTTCGGCTGTCGGGAAAACCCCCTTTAGTAAGATTTCTCCAAAGAAAACGCTGGAGGGCACCATTGGAGGTATGGTGCTTTGTGTATTGGCCATTACGTTGCTATTAAAATTCTATTTCCACTGGCATCTGCTGTTGGGCATTTCTTTATTGGTGGCTGTGTTTGGAACCATTGGAGATTTGGTAGAATCAAAAATTAAGCGATCAGCCGGAGTGAAAGATAGTGGGTCCATTATGCCGGGTCATGGTGGATTTCTGGATCGATTTGATTCGCTTTTAATTGCCACACCTGTGGTTTATTTATTTATATTATTGGTTTATTTATTTAATAGATAATTCTACTATTCATTCTTTAAATATTGCCTTAACACATACTGTAGTATTCCCTGATTTTTGTAGTATTCAATTTCTATTGCAGAATCCAATCTTGCTTCAGCAATAAATTCAGTTTCCTTTCCCGAAGGATTAACCGCTTTTATATCTACTAGTTTATGAGGTCTTAAATCAGTTTCCAACCCTGTAATAGTAAAGGTTTCTGATCCGTCCAACCCAAGACTTTCCGCATTTTGACCTTCTGTAAAAACCAACGGAACCACACCCATTCCCACCAGATTGCTACGATGAATGCGTTCATAACTTTCGGCAATGACCGCTTTTACACCCAATAAAAAAGTGCCTTTGGCGGCCCAGTCTCTTGATGAGCCTGAACCATACTCCTTACCAGCAATGACTATTAATGAGGTATTGTCTTTTTTATATGCCATTGAAGTATCAAAAACTGTCTTTACTTCATTGGTTGGAAAATAGCGACTGAACCCTCCTTCTTTGTCAGCAATCTTATTTTTGATTCTTACGTTGGCAAATGTTCCGCGCATCATCACTTCATGATTTCCTCTTCTCGATCCATAGGAGTTGAAGTCGGCTTTGGAAATACCATTGTTCATGAGGTAGGTTCCAGCGGCAGAATCTTCTTTGAAAGATCCGGCAGGAGATATGTGATCTGTTGTTACTGAATCTCCCAAAAACAGCAAAACCCGAGCATTGTGAATATCTGTCACAGGATCGGGGATAGCTTTCAGATGCTCAAAAAAGGGAGCTTCCTTGATGTAGGTAGAATTGATATCCCATTCATATTTTTGATCCAGATTTACTGCCAATTGCTGCCAATCCTCAGAACCATCAAAGATCACCTCGTACACATCTTCAAAATCTTCCTGTTTCAAACAGTTGTTGATGGTTTTTTGAATTTCATCTCTGCGTGGCCATATATCTTTTAGGTACACGGGTTGCCCATTGGGGTCAAAGTCTATTGGATCGTTCATCAAATCCAAATCCACACGACCTGCCAGCGCATAGGCTACTACCAGCATGGGAGACATCAGGAAATTCATTTTTACTTGTGGATGTACTCTGGCTTCAAAATTTCTATTGCCAGAAAGAACCGAAGCTACCACTAATTCGCCTTTATCTACTGCCGAGGCAATGGCAGGAGGAAGAGGTCCCGAGTTACCAATACAGGAAGTGCAACCATACCCTACAGTATGAAAACGAAGTGCTTCCAGATCGTTGTTCAATCCTGATCGTTCCAGATATTTTGTAACCACTTTGGAACCAGGAGCCAGTGAAGTTTTTACCCAAGATTTTGTTCTCAATCCCTTTTCGATGGCATTTCTTGCCAACAGTCCTGCACCTACCATCACAGCAGGATTAGAAGTATTGGTGCAACTGGTAATGGCGGCAATAACGATACTGCCATCACTTAATACAAACTCTTTATTGGCCTGTTTTATTCTTACAGAATGATGCTGATTGTCTGCTATAATTTCGGAATGTAGCTCACCACTTATGGGCACTTTGCCAAATGTGAACTCAGTTCCTGATCCACCTTCTTTCAGCCAGGCAGAATCGGTTCTAATATCTTTTGGTTGATATTCTCTGCTAAATTCTCCTTTTAGTATTTCGGTAAATTTCCTGCTCAGATCTTTTACAAATATTTTGTCCTGCGGACGTTTGGGACCAGAAACAGTAGGCTCCAGAGATGATAAGTCCAGCTCAACCTGTGTGGAATAAGTTATTTCTTCTTTTCCAGTTCTCCAAAGCAAATTCTCTCTGCAATAAGATTCTACTATTTGAATCTGTTCTTCGGAACGATTAGTGGAACGCATATATTCCAGCGTGCGGTGATCAATAGGGAAATAGGTAACCGTACATCCAAATTCAGGTGACATGTTGGAAATAGTTGCTCGGTCTGTAACTGTTAAATTATCTAAGCCATCACCAAATACTTCCACAAATTTTCCGACAACACCGGTATCTCTCAAAAGGCGGGTAATGTTTAGTACCATATCCGTTGCCGTACACTGATCAGGAATTTTTCCTGTTAATTTCAAACCCACTACTTCTGGAAGGGTAAAAAATATCGGCTGTCCCAACATAGCTGCTTCGGCCTCTATACCACCTACACCCCAGGCAATTACGCCAATTCCATTTACCATTGGGGTATGCGAATCGGTACCTACTAGGGTATCGGGGAAAAGCCAACCATCTCTTTCTATTATTCCTTTTGCCAGGTATTCTAAATTTACCTGATGACAGATTCCCATTCCGGGTGGCACTACGGTAAAATTACTCAATCCATTTTGTGCCCATTTCAGCAATTCGTATCTTTCCTTATTACGCTCAAACTCTAATGCTACATTTTTATCATAAGCATAATCCGTTCCAAAATAATCTACCTGTACCGAATGGTCTATTACTAAATCTACCGGAATGGCCGGATTGATTTTTTGCCCATCCTTTCCCTGCCTGACAAACTCAGCTCTTAGGGATGCCATATCCACTACTGCCGGCACTCCGGTAAAATCCTGCATCAATATTCGAGCTGGCTTAAAGGGGATGTCTTTATCTGTTGTTTTGGGTGTCCATCGAAACAAGGTGTCGATATGTTCCTCTGTAATGCTAAAACCATCAAAATTACGGAGCACATTCTCAAGCAATATACGGATGCTGAAAGGTAGGTGTGCCACAGAACCTTCTGGTAATTTTTTTAGGGAACAAAAAGAATATTGTTTACCAGCAACAGTAATTTCACTAATTGATTTTGCTTTTTCGTATGCCATATCATTAGTTTTTAAAGTAAGGGGCTAACAAGTTACATCTTAATATTCTTAAAGCCAAGTTAGGTTGCCCAAATAATGTAGGCATACCCAAAAAACCTAGATCAGCTCCATAAAAAAAGACGATCGTTTTGAAAACTGATCGTCTTTATATTAAAAGTTGAATGAGTCAATTAATGTTCGCTATGCATCTCCCCTTTTGCAGGTTCATGTTCTGCGGTCGGTGCAGGGTATTTCTTAGCATCTGTCGTCATTTCCAACTGATACTTATCATACTTATTGCGAGCCTCTTTGAATGCGTTTCCTTCTTGTAAAAAGGCAATAATAAACCAAATAAATAACAAAAGAGGTACTACAATGACCATGATAAAGTTCTTTATTTCATCGCCCAGGTGCATAAATACTGCTACAATGTAATAGGCTTTTGCCAGTGTTAAAATACATATCACCCCTTTCAAAAACAATACCCAGGAATAGCTAGGCACGCCTTCATGCAAGTAATATATGTACAGACCTAAGAATAATTCAATGATTGTAAGTACAGACAAAATGATTGTTGTCTTTTTTACCTTGCTATAAAAATTGCTACTATCATGCGGCGGATTAAAACTCACTTCCGGATAGGCAGCCGAAGCTGGAACATCTTTGGTATAATCGTAATGATTGTTATGTGGATTTGACATATTGAAATAGTTCTGATTTAATAATTAAACAAGATAAAAACAAAGGAATACAAACACCCAAACCAAATCTACAAAGTGCCAGTACAAACCAGCTTTTTCAATCATGAGGTAGTGTCCTTTTTTGGCAAATACATTTGCACGAGCCATCAATAACATCACAATATTAATGATTACACCACTAAATACGTGAAAACCATGGAAACCTGTGATTGTAAAAAAGAAATTAGTAAAATTGGTAGTAGCCTGAGTGCCGTTAGCATTTGGAAAAGGATTGCTTCCCCACCAGGCACCTTCATGATGTAAATGATTCCACTCCCAAGCCTGACAGCTTAAAAAAGCAAGTCCTCCAATGATAGTCCAGATCAACCATTTTTCTACGCCAGCTTTGTCCCTGTTATGTCCTGCATGTACAGCCAACACCATTGTTACAGAACTAATGATAAGAATAAATGTCATTAAACTCACAAAAGCAAGAGGCAGATTGGCACTACCTGCTCCTGGAAAAGCATTAAAGACATGGTTCGGATCAGGCCATGAATTACTTGAAAAGCGATCGGTTCCGTAGGATATAAGGAACGCGCCAAAAGTGAAGGCATCGCTCAATAAAAAAAACCACATCATTAATTTGCCATACTCCAAATTAAACGGGCTTTTACCTCCGTTCCACCATTTGGTATTATGTGCTGATACTACGTTTTGTGCCATTCCTAAAATAAATTTTTATCCAACAATTAAAAAGAAAATTAATAAATACAACCATAAGAAATCTACAAAATGCCAGTACATACCCATCACTTCTATGGAGGTGCTACTGTAGGTTTTTGTGCGGCCCGTTAGGGACCTGGTGAGCATGATTGCTAAAGCTACGATCCCTCCTACCACATGCAATGCATGTAACCCAGCAATCGCATAAAAGAACTGACCCGCACCCGATGACCCTTTAAATCTTATGTTAGCATCCCAAAGCTCACTAAACCCTATAATCTGACAAACCAAAAATGATACACCCAACACCAAAGTAACGGCTATCAATTTTCGATATTGCTGCATGTTTCTATTCTTGAATGCTTTGACTGCTACTTGAATTGTAACACTGCTAACCAAAATAGCCACTGTAGAAACCCAAAATACTTTTGGTAAATCTACAGTTCTCCAACCTGTAAGTCCACTTTTTACAATGAATGCACTGGTAAGACCAGCAAACATCATGATCATACTCGCCATTGTCACCCATAAAGTAAACTTATGGGGATGTAATCTGCTATGTTGTTCTTCACTCACAATATCCACTATAAACGTTTTTTCTTATTTCGATTGATTTGAAACGCCTGGTTTCAACAACCTTAGTTAAAAATAAATTATCATACATTCAAATAGCTCGTGGACAATTAAGACTTTGCTAAAAGCAGAGCTAGTAATACCACTGCCAAATACATATAACTTCCAAACATCACTTTTCTGGCACTATTTACATCCATCAGCCGGTACAATTGCACACATCGCATGAGCATAAAAATATTAGCTACTATTATAAGAACTACCCCAATTATACCTTTCACTGTGCTCCAACTACACATTCCTGTAAAAAAAGGAGCTATTGTAATTGGTATAAGTAAGAAGGAATAAATTATTGTTTGCAGTGCCGTGAACTTTGTAGGTCCTTGGTCGCTTGGCAATAACTTGAAACCTGCTGTCGAATAATCTTTGTGTGCCACCCAGGCAATAGCCCAAAAATGAGGGAATTGCCATAAAAACTGGACCCCAAACAAAACCAATCCTCCCAGCCAATCTATCTGCTGTCCGGGTAAAAAACCAGCGACCCAGCCTATCAAACAAGGCAAAGCACCCGGAATGGCTCCTACTAATACCGCAATAGAGTTTATTCTTTTAAGCGGGGTATAAATAAATGCGTATAAAAACAAACTAACCGCTGCTAAAGAAGCTGTAGTCCAGTTGAAATAATACCCAAGTATAAAAACACCTAATGCACCGGTAAGTACTGCATAGCCCCATCCTTGCTCGGGCGAAATCCGCCCACTTGCAATTGGACGTTTTGCGGTACGTTTCATCATGGCATCAGTATCTCGCTCCACTACCATATTAATGGTATTTGCGCTACCTGTTACAAATAACCCACCTAAAAAGAGCAGAACTATACGCCACCAATCAATCAGCACATCGGGTACTAGCAGGTAACTAATTACGCTGCTAAAAACCACCAAAATACTTAGGGAGGGTTTCATCAACTGAATAAAATCCTTTACTCCCCCACCTTCCTGTTTCAAATTTTTACTTCTCAAAAAATTATTCTCCTTATAACCAAATCTATGATACTAATGGGCGTGGGTTACTTCATTATCTCCCACCTTTTCGGTTTGAGGAATGAAATCTCTTCCATCTTTACTATAGTCGTAAGCCCAACGATGTACTTCAGGAATTTCTCCTTCCCAATTTCCATGACCAGGATTAATAGGTGTAGTCCATTCCAGTGTGGTGGCACCCCATGGATTCAAAGATCTCACTCTTCTTCCTTTGTACATAGAATAGAAATAGTTAAATACAAACAATAACTGAGTAACAAATACAATAATAGTAACAATACTAATCATTGCATCCAATGCGTGAAACTGACTAAAACTCACCCATACACTTTTATCCAAATATCTTCTAGGCATACCCGCAAAACCCTGATAGTGCATTGGCCAAAAAATAAGGTAGGCTCCAATCATTGTAATCCAAAAGTGTACATACGCTAAAGTATTATTCATATAACGTCCATACATTTTAGGGAACCAGTGATAGATACCAGCGAACATTCCAAAAAATGCAGCCACACCCATTACTAAGTGAAAGTGGGCAATATTGAACATTGTATCATGCAAGTGAATATCAATAGTGGCATTACCTAACCAAATACCAGTCAAACCTCCGGAAATAAACATACTTACAAAACCAATGGCGAAAAGCATGGCAGGGGTGAATCTGATATTTCCACGCCAAATGGTAGTAAGCCAGTTAAATACTTTGATAGCAGAAGGAACCGCAATCAATAAAGTTAATAGTACAAAGACAGATCCAAGGAATGGATTCATACCAGAAACAAACATGTGATGCGCCCATACAATGAAGGCCAGCACACAGATTGCAAATAGAGATAGAATCATTGCACTATACCCAAAAATTGGTTTTCGCGAATTGACTGCCAAAATTTCGGATACAATACCCATGGTAGGTAAAATAATAATATATACCTCTGGGTGTCCCAGGAACCAGAACAAATGCTGGAACAAAATAGCATCTCCCCCTTCATTTGGCAAAGCCTGTCCAGCCAGATAAATATCACTCAAATAGAAACTAGTACCTGCATGACGGTCAAACAATAACAAGATTAAACCTGACAGTAAAACAGGGAAGGCTAAAGCTCCTAAAATAGCAGTAAACAAAAAGGCCCATATTGTTAAAGGCAAACGAGTCATGGACATGCCTTTTGTACGCATGTTCAGAATTGTAGCGATATAATTCAGGTTACCCAACAAAGACGATACCACAAACAGAGCCATGGATATGATCCAGTAGTCCATCCCAGCTTTCGATCCAATGGAAGCATCACCCAACGCACTCAAAGGCGGATAAACCGTCCATCCTCCCGAAGCAGGTCCGGTTTGGATAAATAAGGAAACAAACATAACGATGCTAGCCAAAAAGAAAAACCAATAGGACAACATATTCATCAAAGGCGAAGCCATATCTCTGGCACCAACCTGCAATGGAATGAGGAGGTTGGAATAGGTTCCACTAAGTCCGGCAGTCAATACAAAGAAAATTAGGATAGTACCATGCATGGTAATTAGGGCATAATAAAAATCGGGGCTGATCTTTCCACCCTGAGCCCATTTGCCAAAAACTGTTTCTAAAATAGGAAAACTTTCATTCGGGAATCCCAACTGTAATCTAAACAACACAGAAAATAAACCACCAATAATAGCCCAAATGATTCCCGTTATTAGGAATTGCTTTGAAATCATTTTGTGATCCTGACTGAAAATGTATTTAGTAAGGAATGTTTCTTTGTGGTGTGCATGAACATGGTCACCAGCATGGTGGTCGTGAGATGCAGTCTCTGTATGTGTATGTAAGATATCGCTCATAATATAATTTCCTCTTTAATATTGTCTTAAAGGTACACTAATTTAGATCTATTTTTTTGTGGCAGTATCAGCTTTTGGTGAGGCCGCTTCGGCTTTGGCAATACTATCTTGTTTGGCTTTTCCTCTCTCCAATATTTTGGCAGTTACCACATCTGAATAAGGAGCCTTCTGCGATCTCAACCACTGATCATACTCTTCCTGTGTTTCTACTATTATTTCACCACGCATAGAAGTATGACCCGATCCACACATTTGATCGCAGGCAATTTCGTAAGCGAAATTATCATTGCCGGTTTCTTTGATCATGTCTTTTGTAGTCTTAATAGGAGTAAACCAAAGCGTAGTTGGCTTTCCAGGAACGGCGTCCATTTTTAAACGGAAATGTGGTAAACCAACGCTATGAATAACATCTTTTGAATTTATTACTAAATGTACAGGCTTATTTACAACCAAGTGCATTGGGTTTGAAACTACAATATCGTCATGAGTAGCAGCATCATCCCAAATCAAGCCAAGAGAATTTCCTTTTGCCTCATCAATGGCCGTGTAATGCTTTTTACCAAGCACTTTATCTTTACCGGCATATCGATATTCCCATTTGAACTGGCTACCCGTGATTTCCACCTCAGTAGCATTCTCTGGTGCTGGCCCTGTAATCTGATACCAGTAAACCAAACCAAATGCAATCATTATGGAAAGTGTAATAACTGGTACAGAAGTCCATATCAACTCTAGCTTATTACTGTGTGGAAAGTAGTAAGCCGTACGCCCTTCTTTTTCCCTGTACTTGAATGAAAACCAAAACAACAACACCTGTGTAATTACAAATACGATACCTGTAATGATCAAAGTGTACTTCATCATTTGATCTATCTTCAGACCATGGTTGGACGCGGCAGATCCAAATTTCAGGATCTTATCGCCCAGCGTGTGTTGTGCCCAATAGACACCAAACAGGCCGATGATCAGAAAGGCCAACAGCAGGTACGCATTTATTTTATTAGACTGCTTTCTGGTTCGCTCCTCTCCTTGTATGATAGATACAAACTCAGTAGCTTTCGCAATTTGGAAAGTGATAATGAATCCTAATAATAATATCACTATTAATAAAAAAGTATGCATACGATGAATTGTTCTGTTATTATATTTTCTAAATCTTGTCTTTTTAGTGCTTGATCCTTCAACCTTTCTACTGCACTGTATTTTCGGAATAGGTCAGTTATTTCTGCCCTAATTATTTCAATTTTAGGTAAAATGAATTACACTTTCTTTTGAGAACGGATGGTTCTTGGCTACCAGAGGATGTTTACTTAGTGTACGCCCTACCATGAAAATGATCAACCCAATGAAAAACAAGGCAACACCAAAATCATAAAACATAACTGGAACCTTATCCGGTGAGATTGCCGGGAATACCATTTGGTAAAAATTTAACCAATGACCAAAAATTATCAATACAGAGACTAATGTCATAATTGTATAATTTCTTTTCGAATCTCTACTCATTAATATTAAGATAGGTCCAACAAAGTTGATCACAAGCATCATCCAAAACATAGTAGCGTACGGACTCTTCACTGCAGAGTTACCTATTCTTTCAATAAAATAAATAGTTTCTTCAGGTTGGTTACTATACCAGATCAACATAAACTGAGAGAACCACAAATAAGTCCAGAATATGGAGAAGGCAAACATAAACTTTCCTAAATCATGCAAGTGTTCTTTGGAGACACTGGCCAAATGGCCCTTATTCTTCAAATAAACAACGAACAAAGAAATAAAGGCAAGCCCCGCAACAAATGTACTGGCGAATGTGTACCAACTATACATGGTACTATACCAGTGTGCATTTATACTCATCAACCAAAGCCAAGGTAATGTGGACATAATGGTAAGCGCAAACACCACGATATACAAGGCAGCCATTACAGTATTATTCCAGATAAATTTTTTGCGATCTTCTACAGAATCAGGAGAATTTGTATCCGTATTTAGAGAGCGTTGACGCATTTTCCAACCCAGAAAACTCCACAACACTACAGTAAGTATTGTAACGGTTGTAAAAAATCCTTTACTTAAAAATCCTTTTTTATGATTGAGAATGAAATCATGTTTTACATGTTCAGTATCTGTCCAGTGATAAATGACGTGGTTGTCTCCAAAGACAATCGCTAATAAGATCACTGCAGCTATCACACCAATCACCGGAACAGCAGCAGCTACTGCTTCAGTTACACGGGTAAACCCAATTTGCCAACCACCCCAGGCCAGAGTAGTAGCACACATAAAAAACATAGCGGCATTTACAGTTAACAGAAAATACACACTGTTTTGTAACAGGCTGGCCCAAAACCGAGCATGATTTCTATGTGCGGCCTCCTCAGAAGCAGCAGCTCCGTGTGTGGAAATATACAAAGCTATAACAGCTACCAGACCGATTGCCATCAACGCAAATGCAATTGTGTTATATCTTTTTGAAGGTATGAATTTTTCAACTGTTGACATTCCTGTTCTCTTTATAAATTAAGTTCAAATATTATTTAGCTTCAGTTTTTGCTGTGGCACTGACTTTAGTAGCAGTAGCAGCAACTGTGGGCCCTTGTTTTCCTTTGATGAAATGAACAATTTCCCAACGTTGTTTAGGACTAATTTGAGATGCATAGCTACCCATCTGACCTTTACCATAAGTAATAGAGAAATACATAGTTCCAGCTGTCATTGCTTTCATATCATCTGCCATGAAATTTTTCGGTGCTGCGGTGTAAGGACCATCCCCGCCTTTAAATAAAGGACCATTTCCATCTAATTTATCTCCATGACAAATTCCACAATTCACCAAATAAAGTCTTTCGGCTTCCTTCAAATCTACCTTAGCACCAGCACTATCTAATGGATTTTTCAAAAATGCAGACTGAGCATACCCAGCTGAGTCGTTTTTCAAATTGAAATGAAAGGCCAGATCCTCATCCTGAGCAACTGTACCGGCAACAGGCATTCTGTCGTAATTAATCCCTGCATCTTTAAGTTCCTTCAAGCCTGCGTAGGTTTCATAAGCCCGACTATAAAACATGTCTGGCATATAGGCATATCCTGGATTTTTATCAGATCCACAACCCGCTGCAATTGCACTAAGCACTACAACTGCTATGTAAAAATATTTATTCATATTGTCGTTTGATTCTTGATACTCATTCTATATTTTATAAATCGATACACATCGGCAGCAAATTCCTGTAGGGGTAAAACCACCAAGGTCCATTTTATATCTGTGGCACTTTTTTACCAAAGCGTACAGTCTCTATGTCATAACGACCAATCCACCAATCGGCTTCACGCATTTGAACTTCTACTCCTTCGGCACCTACACTTTTCAAGAAGGCAACAGCATCCTCCTCATTGGTTTTATCTGTACATTCTATCGCCATGGTAAAAGTATCATCCGTACTACGAAGATTGAAATGATCTTTTTTTACAAAAGGAGCCAACTGACATAACCAGCAAAATGTAAGTACCATCCCTACTGCAGAAAATAACACTGTAAGCTCAAACATGATAGGAATCCATGCTGGAAGTGCGAAGAACGGTTTCCCACCAAAGTCTATAGCCCAGTCTACGGTCAGTGCCCATGTAATAAAACCAAGAGCAGTACAGGTTCCGAGAATGCCGTAAATAAACCCTGCAATGTGAAGATCTGTGTCTTTTAATCCCATAGTCTTATCCAAACCGTGAATAGGAAAAGGAGTATAGACATCATGAATCTTGTAACCTGCACGGCGAACTTTTGTTACCGCCGGAAACAAAACCTTCTCTTCGTAAAAATTACCTACTACAAATTTTTTAACGTTCATTATATTTTGCTTTCGCTTTTTATCAATCTTAATTAATGATGGCTATGAGATTGCTCGTGCTCAAATGCATCATAGCTCTCCATTTCTTCTTTTCCCATGTGCTCTTTATAGCTGTCGCCACTACGTTTCAAAATATGTTTGATCTCTGCTACAGCAATTACCGGGAAGAATTTTGAGAACAAAAAGTAACAGGTAAAGAACAAACCAAACGTACCTAAATAAAATCCAATTTCCCAAATAGTTGGCGTATAATATGTACTCCATGAACTTGGTAGGTAGTCGCGATAAATAGAGGTTACGATAATTACAAAACGCTCAAACCACATACCAATATTTACCAGAATACTCATGAAGAAGGTAACTAATAAGTTACGTCTCATCTTACGGAACCAGAATATTTGTGGAGACAAAACGTTACATCCCATCATCAAATAATAACTCCATCCGTAAGGGCTGTTAAGATTTACCCGGTTTTCTTTAAATGCAAACCACTCATAATCCACAGCACTATACCAGGCAATAAACAATTCAGTAAGATAGGCGATACCTACAATGGATCCTGTAAGTACAATAACCTTATTCATTACTTCAATATGTTCTAGTGTAATATACTCTTCAAGCTTCAACACTTTTCTTGTTACCAATAATAGCGTTTGTACCATAGCAAATCCACTAAATACCGCACCCGCCACAAAGTAAGGAGGGAAAATGGTGGTGTGCCATCCCGGAATTACCGAAGTCGCAAAGTCAAAAGATACAATCGTGTGTACAGAAAGTACCAGAGGAGTGGACAACCCCGCCAATACCAATGATAATGCCTCGTGGCGTTGCCAGTGCTTAGTACTCCCCGTCCAACCAAAAGAAGCTAATCCATAAAAGAACTTTCTCCATTTTAACTTGGCTCTATCGCGGAGTGTGGCCAAATCAGGCAACAATCCACAATACCAAAATAGAAGGGAAACGGTGAAATAGGTAGAAATCGCAAATACATCCCAAAGCAGTGGTGAGTTAAAATTCACCCAAAGAGGTCCGCGGGTATTTGGATAGGGCGCTACAAAGAAGGCATTCCACACACGACCCATGTGCCAAATTGGAAACTGACCTGCACACATTACCGCAAAAATCGTCATCGCTTCTGCAGCACGATTCACCCCGGTACGCCACCCTTGTCTAAACAGTAAAAGGATCGCTGAAATCAAAGTACCCGCATGACCGATACCCACCCACCACACGAAGTTGGTGATATCCCAGCCCCAACCAATGGTCTTGTTTAGATTCCACTGGCCGGTACCATACGTTACGTCCATGTAAATGGAAACGACACCAAAGCCTAACAATCCAAGTGAGATGATGAATCCAATCCACCAAAGTTTACTGGGACTATCCTCCACCGGGCGGCAAATGTCTTCCGTTACATCATGGTAGGTTTTATTTCCCTCTACCAATGGCGCTCTGGCCTGCGATTCGTATCTGAGTAATGACATATATTAATAAAATTCAAAATTCCAATGTACAATTTCCGATTAAATTTCCACCTATTTATTGAACCAATAATTACTGGTTAATCTTCTTCTTCCAGGAACATACCTATCCAAATGGATTAGTGATGTTCGCCTGCTGCTGCAGATTTTTCCTCATGGCTACCACCACCATGTTGCTTCTCCTGAGAATGTATCGCTTGTTCAACTTTAGGAGCCAATTCAGGAATATCATCTGTATTTCTCACTTTTGCCAGGTAACTCACATTTGGCAATACGTGAAGTTGCTCCAAGGAGTAAAATAATCTTTGAGGATTTTCTTCTCTTCCTTTGCTCACCAAACTAGTTTCGTCTGCTGTATTCCCAAAAACGATGGCATTGGTAGAACAAGCCTGCATACAAGCTGTTTTTGCTTCCCCATCTTTCAGTGCTCTGTTTTCTTTTTTAGCATCCAGTTTAGCATGTTGCAAACGCTGAATACAGAAAGAACATTTTTCCATCACACCTCTGGAGCGTACAGTAACATCCGGATTCAACACCATACGAGTCAAAGGATCGTTCATTTGGAAAATCACAGGATCCAATTTGCCCACGATCTGCTGATCCTGATTATTCGGGAAGCTATCTGCACCGGTATAATCAGACCAGTTGAAACGACGTACTTTAAAAGGACAGTTGTTGGCACAATATCTGGTACCAATACAACGGTTATAAGCCATTTGGTTGATGCCTTCTTCACTGTGGTTGGTAGCAGCTACCGGGCAAACGTTTTCGCATGGCGCATTATCGCAATGCTGACACATCATTGGTTGATATACAACACCTTTCAGTTCATCAGGATTTTTTTCATCACTAATAAAATAACGGTCTATTCTCAACCAGTGCATATCATGGAAACGAAGTACCTCGCTCTTACCAACAATAGGCACATTGTTTTCTATATGACAAGCTACCACACAAGCACCACAACCAAAACAGGCATTCATGTCCACGTTCATTCCCCACTTGATACCCGGGCGACTATGCACACCATACATGGTGGCTTCTTTTCTAAAATCGGCCGTGCTCTTTGCATAATCATCTACCATCTTATCCCTTATGGCAGATACCTGAGTTGGATACTTTTTAAAAGAAGCTAAAGTAGTTTCTCTTAATACTTCCAGCCGGCCTTCATATGAATTGTGAATTTGTACTTGTGCAATTTTTTCTTTTTTACTCGTACCTGTAACTGTAACATTTGATGCTACAAAACTTACAGTTCCATTACTAATACCCGAAAATGGAAATGCATTTACGCCAATTCCTCCGGCAGTACGTCCTAGTTTTTCATCTCTTCCATACCCCATTGGTACCGCAATTGTATTAGCGTTCATACCAGGTATTACTAATATTGGAAGCTCGATGCTATTCTTACCACTTTGAATTTTAATCACCGGTTTGTCGGGATAATATTCATAATCTACATCCATCACAATGCCCAACTCGTTGGCCTTTGCCAAAGAAATTAGAGCATAGTTGCCCCAGGTGGCCCTGGTTACCGGATCTGGTAATTCCTGAAGCCATGGATTTGTTCCTCCCACACCTGTTCCCACTCCCACATTCTGATACACCACTAACTCATCTTTTCCACCAGCTGGTATTGCAGCAATTGCGGAAGCAGCTGAAGCAACAGCCGCACCAGAAAAAGCACCACCGGTTCCGGTAGCCGCATTTTCTACTAATCCATTTTGAAGAGCCTGAAGATAAGGCATTTCGCCACCCAGTCTAGATTCCCAAAACGTTTTATGATATTCGTGATACTCGGTAGTGTTACCACTCCATTTTAATAATGAATCCTGATATTGTCTGGTTTTAAAAAGTGGATTGATGGTAGGCTGAACAAAACAATAGGTTCCACCCTTGGGTTCTGCATCGCCCCAGCTTTCTAAATAATGATTGGATGGTAATAAATACTTGCAAAGTCTTGTAGTTTCATCCATTCTTTCATTAAACGAAACAGATGTTTTTACCTTTTTAAGGGCATTTGCAAATCGCACTCCATCAAAATAATCGTATGCCGGATTGGCTCCATAAATGAGCATGGCACTCACCTGACCAGCTTCCATCTGAGAAAGAAGGTCTGCAAAATCCTTATCTATTGCTTTTGAAGTATAGGAAGGATTTGAAAAATCTATCGTAGAACCATAGGCACCGATGGCACCATTGATTGCATTAACAATTGTCTGAACGTTAACATCATTACTTCCGCAAAGTACCACGCCACGAGCACCTGCAGCTTTTAAATCTGTAGCTACTTTATTAATTGCTGCACCTAGTTTTGCATCAAATGCAGGAGCAGAAACACTTCCTCCTACAGCGGCCAACAATGCCAGAGCTATTGCGCCGGTTTGTGAAGGACGATGAGAAAAACGTTCATCTGCATTGGTTCCAGTTAGACTAAGGTATCCTTCAAACTGATAATGTTTGTTCATTTTAGGATTCTTCTCATCTATCTTACGTCCTTTGGCATAACCTACCGCCAGCTCAGTAGAATTGATCCAGGCACCTAAAAAATCTGCGCCAAGACTCACAATCACATCTGCATTATCTAATTTATAGGTTGGTAAAGTTCTACCAAATCCTGAAATCTCGTTAGCCTGCAACATTCCACTGTAGCTTACAGCTTCGTATTGTACGTGACGAACTTTTGGAAATTTGGAAATAATATCTAAAGTAGAGGGCGAGTTGATAGTTGAAGTAAGTAGGACGATTTCGGAAGCAGCTTCCAGTTCTTTTGCAATGGCTTTGTCAAGTGTTTCGAAAGTAGCTTCTTCGAAATTTTCGCCAGATTTTTTTCTTGGAAACCGAAGTCGATGGGTGTCATACAGATCCAATACAGATGCCTGCACTGCTGCCGATGTACCCCCGTTGGAAAAACTCGCTTTTGTGTTTCCTTCAATTTTGATCGGGCGGCCATCTCTGGTTTTAGCTAATACGGGAATAGCTTCACCACCCTGTATAAAAGTAGTTGCGTAATATTTTGATTCTCCGGGAATTATATTCTCAGGCTTATCCCCATAGGGCATTGCTTCACGAATCTGTGTTTTACAACTGGCAGCTAAAGTAGCAGCAGCAGTGCTAAAACCCAAATATTTAAGAAAGTCCCTGCGTGGGGCTTTTGCATCCAATAAGCCTTTGCTGTCAAAATCTTCAAAAGGTAATTCTTCTTGAAACTCGTCGTTTATTTTCTTCTGAAAATTCTCAGGGTCATTTACTTCCCCAAAACCTTGCCAGTACTTCTTACTCATATTATTATAAATGTGCTAAATTATTAATGCGCACTTGCACTATTTTAAGCTATTAAATTAATCTATTAGTAGTGACATTTTTGACACTCCAAACCTCCAATATCCTTCACGGTGACACTATCCATCTTACCAGATTTTATGTCGTTATGAAACTTCTCATAAATACTGTAAAACTGATTTCCTGAAGAAGAAGAAGTATTGAAATTCACTTTCGTTTCTCTGTGACAATTTACACACCAGCCCATGCTAAGCGGTGAAGCCTGATGCACTTCATGCATTTCTGTAATTTCTCCATGACAGGTTTGACACTGAACATTCCCCACTCTGATATGCTGACTGTGATTGAAGTAAACGTGGTCAGGCAGGTTGTGAATCTTAACCCATTCTATTGGTTTGGCCTTTGTAGGATCCCAGGCATCCGCTTTGGTTGGATCAAAACCTGCATATTCATACAGTTTTTGAATCTCAGCGGTACCATTTACTACATTGCCATTTGCATCTTTAAGTTCCGGACCGTTGTATTTCTGAATGGTCTTATGACAGTTCATACACACATTCACCGAAGGAATGGCGGCAGTTTTGCTTTCCCATGCATTACCATGACAGTATAAACAACTGATTTGATTGACGCCAGCATGTACTTTGTGCGAATAAAATATAGGTTGTTTAGGCTGATAGTTCTCCTGTCGGTTCAGATTAATCATCGCCGTAGTGGTATAATATCCGCCAATGATAAACAACAAAATAGAAGCGATGGCGATATAAGTTTTATTGCGATAAAATGGTAAAGCTGGTGCTGATTTTACATTTTCAGCTTCCAATGCTGTCTTTTTCAGTGTAGCATTTACATATAAAAGTACCAAAGCGCCTAAGGCCAAAATCAGGGAAATGATCCCATACATCAGGCTATTGCTTTTCCCTCCTGGTTCAGCACTTGTAGCTGATGCACCTTCACCACCCGGTGCGGGTTTCGCTGCATCTAATTTACCGCTGAATTTAGCATCTACATAAGCCAGAATATCGGTAATCTGCTTATCGGTAAGGGTGGGAAAAGGCGGCATTACCGATGGTCTCAATTTAGCTACCTCCACTGCGTAAGAATAACCCGAAGCCGCTAGTGCAAGGTTGTTACTTACCCATTCATGCAATTTTTTCTGATCGGGCCATTGAGCTTGAACACCACCTAAGGCCGGACCCGTCATATCTGTTTTCATGTCACCATTGTGGCAACTGGCACAATTGGTCATGAATAATTTCTTACCATCCTCAAGATCAGCCGACTCCTGTGCCCAAACAGATGTAATCGTCAGTAGTAGGGTTATTGTAAGCAGGGTTAGTTTGTGAAAAAAATACTTATGATTATTCATAAAACGCATAAAATCTAAAATGTGGATAAAAACCTCTGATTGAGTGCAAAAATAAGGTGATGCCTTAACAAAACATCAACAATTCATAATTTTTTTAAATCCTTTGCCAGACTAAGTTTCAGGCGATTCAAAATTGAAAAAATTGAAAATTGAAAATTGTTTGTCATTAAAACGTCATTTGAATTTGACTTCAAATGTTGTGAATATCTATGTGTTTTTGACTTTGTTCTCCTATTCGGGTACCAAAAAATAGTCCTTTCAATTACAGGCAAGTATCCTATTTTTATATTTTATGTTTACACGTTTAAGAGAAAAATGGGGAGTTGGCCCTGTGAGACTAGTTTTCATTCTGTGCACTTTTGCTGTGGGAGGAAGCCTTTCGGGTTATGCAGGCAAATGGCTGTTGTCATTATTGGCCATTTCAAATAAAGCTTTGTCGGTTTTTGTCTATTTTTTATTAGTCACCCTCATTTGGCCTATTGCTGTTATTTCAGTTAGCTTGCTTTTTGGACAATATCCTTTTTTCAAAAAATATTTAGCCAAAATGGGCAAACGACTTTTTGGCACTCACAAGATGTTATTTATATATTTCTATTTATCCATTATTAGCTAAACCATAATATGACAAAGAAACTGGCCATTTTTGCAAGTGGTGCTGGAAGCAATGCTCAAAAAATAATAGATCATTTCAAAAATAATCACCTGGCGAAGGTTACCCTGATACTTTGCAATAAACCGGAAGCAGGTGTTCTACACATTGCCCAAAAAGAAGGAATAGATAGCCTATTGATTGTTAAAGAGCAATATAAAACTGATGGCTATGCCCAAGTATTAAAAGATAATGGCATTGACCTGGTCGTACTTGCCGGTTTTCTACTAAAAATTCCCAATCCCCTGATAGAAGCCTTCCCAAACAGGATCATCAATATTCATCCTGCCTTATTGCCAAAATATGGAGGTAAGGGCATGTATGGACAATTTGTGCATGAAGCCGTTATCCATAATCAGGAAAAAGAAAGTGGCATAACTATTCATTTTGTAGATGAGCAATATGATCATGGTGCCACTATTTTTCAAACCCGCTGTTCCGTAATGCCCACTGACAATGCGGACAGTCTGGCCAAAAAAATTCATTTGTTGGAGCATGAGCATTTTCCCAGAGTGATAGAAGAAGTGGTGCGGGAACTGTAGAACTGACCTAGTAAAATCTGGGCAGCCATATTTATTCTCTACTATTCGTTGAACTTTATCATACTGTTTGCAAATTCTTTATTTGCTTTGGACACCAAACCCAAATTTGAAAAGAGTTTCATTAATATTATTTATCGTAGTAGTCATTTGTTGCCAGAAGGCATTCAGCCAAATTACTATCAGAGGAACCGTTTATGATAGTACAGGCATTTCTCCTGTACAATACGTTTCTGTCTTAGCTACTAATGGCAGTGGCACCATTACCAATCAGAATGGAGACTATATGATTTCAGTGAGTGAAAACGATTCTATTTGGTTTAGCTATCTGAATAAACCCACCAGAAAGTTCCCTGTAAAAATGATTAAAACACCATTCGCATTTAATATTTCTTTGCAAACATTTGTCTCAATATTATCAGGTGTAAAAACTCGTAACAAAAACTATAAACTAGACTCCATTCAAAACCGTACCGACTATGCTAAAATTTTTGATTATGAAAGACCAGGATTGAAGCCTTCTGTCAATAGCGATGGTAGTGTTGGGTTTGATCTGAACGAAGTGGTCAATTCCTTTAGATTCCGAAGAAACAAACAAATACTTTCTTTTCAAAACCGTTTGGTATCTCAGGAAAAAGAGACTTTTGTACGCCATCGTTTTAGTAAGTCCAACGTAAGAAGAATTACACAGGCTACTGATGATAGTGTGATCACCAGATTCATCAATCTCTATCTTCCTTCTTATTTTTTTACATCCACAGCAAACGACTATACTTTCTTCAAGTACATTAAGGACTCTTATGAGCGGTTTCGATTGGGTTTACATCCATCTGTTCTGTGGCTGGAAGGTGCCACTGAAATTGGAGATCGATATGATATTTATAGAAGAGAAAATTGATCATTCCAAAACAACAACAGATAATAATTAAATTGCATCATGCGATGTATCTATTTATTTTTTGGGTTAATGACAATATCTATTCTTTCCTATGCACAAAGCAGTTGTGATATCCTTATTAAGAATGGGAAGATCATTGACGGCACAGGCAATAGTTGGTATTACGGCGATATCGCCATTAGCAATGGAAAGATAGCCGGTATCGGGAAAAATCTAACCCTGATGGCCGGGAAGATCATACAGGCACAAGGCTTGATAGTAGCACCGGGGTTTATTGATGTTCACACCCACATTGAAGGTGACGAAAAGGAAAATCCAACAGCAGATAATTTTATTTATGATGGCGTAACTACGGTGATTGCTGGTAACTGTGGTGCATCCAATGTGTACATTGGAAAGTATTTGCACTGGATAGATACATTTCGGCTTTCCGTGAATGTAGCCTCTCTGATCGGGCACAACGACATAAGAAAAGCAGTAATGGGCAGAGCAAACAGAGACGCTTCTCCAGATGAACTAATAAAGATGGAGCAACTTGTAGAGCAAGCAATGCTGGACGGATCTCTTGGACTTTCCACTGGACTAATTTATATCCCCGGCACCTACACCAAAACAGCAGAAATAATTGCTTTGGCTAAAGTAGCATCCCGACACAATGGAGTATATGCCACACACATGCGTGATGAAGGAGATCGTGTCACCGAAGCCATTCATGAAGCACTCACTATTGGCAGAGAGGCTAACCTGCCGGTTGAGATTTCTCACTTTAAGGTGAGTGGTCAGCAAAACTGGGGGCGGAGTAAGGAAACCCTGGCTATGATAGAAAATGCCAGAAAGGAAGGACTGGATGTGACAATAGATCAATATCCCTATACCGCCAGCAGCACCTCCATCAGCACTCTTTTGCCAGATGAAGTATTGGCGGATGGGCAAGACAGTATCAAAGCAAGGCTTCAAAATAAAGAAATAAAAAACCAGGTGATTCTTAGTATGCTGAAAAGGTTGAAGAAGCGCAAACTCAAACACTTCAGCTATGCGGTGGTAGCCAATTTTGCACCAGATACCAGCTTTAATGGGAAAAGTATAGAAGCCATAAATTTGATGATGGGAAGAAAACACAAGGCCCGGCAAGAAGCTGAAACCATTATTGATATCATGCTGAAAGGCGGAGCTGGAGCCGTTTTTCATGGCATGGGAGATCAGGATGTAAAGCATATTATGAAATACCCTTTCAATATGTTTGCCAGTGATGCTTCCATCAGGATTTTCAATCAGGGGGTACCGCATCCACGTGGGTATGGAACCAATGCCAGGGTATTAGGCAAATATGTAAGAGACGAAAAAACAATTTCTTTGGAAGAAGCCATTCGGCGAATGAGTTCCTTGCCCGCACAGAAATTTCACCTCAAAGATCGCGGACTATTGAAAGAGGGTATGGCGGCTGATATTGTTCTTTTTGATGAAGCGGCTGTAAAGGATATGGCCACCTACCAAAAACCGCATGCCTACTCCAAAGGATTTCATTATGTATTAGTTAATGGCCATATTACTCTCGAAAATGAAAAGCATACTGGTGTCAGAGCAGGTATAGCACTTTATGGCAACAGATAAAAAAAGCAGGACATTGCCTGCTGAAACTTTTTGTTAGAAAATAGAATAGCTAATCAATAGATAGCAGTTCTGTTTTTCCCCATTTGCTCTCGGTTTTTACCACCCCAAAATCGGGCACAAACCATTCCGTCATTTCCATATTTATAGGGATGGAAATACCCATAGCCAGGACGGTTTTACTATGATAAGTAATTTTAAAAGCCTGCCAAGTGCCAGCCGGAGTGGTTATCGATTCTTTTGCTTCCACTTTTCTATTGGTAATATCAATACTCAAATTGGCAGCAATGCCAGACTCCATATTTATATCCATATCAAAACTGGCATCTTCCAACGTTTCCCCCACTTTTACTGAGGTTGGATATTCCAAGTAAGCACCCTTTCCTTTCACATCGGCATCTTTGAATTGTTGTGCTTGTTGGGGATTCATCAGCATCTTCATGTCCATCATTAGAATACCAGATTTGCACTGCATGGTTCCGGTTCCTTTCGCAATTGATTTCCCTTTTTTATCAAACACTTCCGACTGAACATCCCCTGAGGAGGTGCTTCCGGCTTTTTTCACATTAGAAACCTTATATACCGTTTGGCCACTTTCCTTGCCTTTTCTATCAAACATTCCAATAGTTACAGTCTTATTGTTTTGTAAATAATAATAATTGCATTGAGCGAAACAATGGCTGGTAAATAAAAGAATTGTAAGAGTAAAAATCGATTTCATTAGTACAGATTTTTATTATTAATTTTTTGAATGGAAAACTAAATACACTTATCCTTTTTCAAGGTTCAAGACAGAAGATCATTTCAATATTTAAGTTTTGAGTTTGCAAAATACAACTTGTACACTTCAATGTATATCACTAATATAGGGTATGCTATACCCTAAAAAGGGCAACCCCTATGATGAGGTTGCCCTTGAAAAACCCTTCTTAATCTAACTAATTCAGCACACCATATTTTCCACTCTGAAATTCTTTTACTGCTTCAAATATTTCCTGCTGAGTATTCATTACAAACGGGCCATAACTGGCTATTGGCTCTTCGATTGGCACACCACTCATCAACAACAACACACTGTTTTTTTCGGCACCAAAACTTATCTCCTCGCCTTCATTCTTAAACAAAATAAAACTATGCTCATCTATATGCTTTCCGTCAAGATTTATATTCCCTTCTACAACCAACAAAGCCGTATTGTGACTGGCAGGTGTGCTGAACTTTATTTCGCCGCCTTCATGTAACTTAATATCAAAAAGATTCAGTTCTGTATAAGTATCCGCTCTCCCCATTGTTCCGTTATAGTTTCCTGCGATTACATTAACCTCCCCTTTATTGTTTTCTAATAACAGTTTTGGAATACTATCGGTGGTTAATGCCTGATAATGCGGGTGTACAGATTTATCTTTTTTTGGCAGGTTTACCCACAGTTGCACCATTTGAAAAAGCCCACCTTTGGCGGCATAATTTTCTTCATGATATTCCTTATGCAAAATTCCAGAACCAGCAGTCATCCATTGCACATCACCTGGGTGTATGACACCGCTATTTCCAGCACTATCATGGTGCGCCACACTACCTTTATATGCAATGGTTACTGTTTCAAATCCTTTGTGTGGATGTACATCTACCCCACGTGGTTTATCGGTAGGCGAAAAATTGTAAGCTGCTGCAAAATCGAGCATTAAAAAGGGACTCATACGATGTTGAGAAACCCCTGCCCGTGGTATATAATTATACACTCTAAATCCATCACCCACCATGCCTGGCATTTCAGGACGTTTTACAATGCCATCAATTAACTTTTTCATTATTGTTTCTCCTTTTATGCAAAGCTACTTTGGCATGGAGGCAAAGGCAATAAATCAGGTTAAACTATATACTTAACATAGATTAACTGAGAAAAATGTCGAGCCCGTTTTCGTTACCTTTTTTTCATCGGCTGACTTAGCATCTTGCTTAAAAATTCTGGTGTAATTCCTATATAAGAAGCCACATACTTTTGGGGTAATGCCTGAATAAGGGTGGGATATCGTTCACAAAAATTGTTATACCTCGCCAAAGCAGTCAGACTTAACCCGTCTATCAGTCGATGTTGAAATGAAGCAAGCGAACGCTCAGTTAATATCCTAAAGAAACGATTGAGCTGAGGAATGGAGTCATATAGTTTTTCCAAATCTGTACGCCTGATTAATAGGAGTTCACTGTCTTCAACCGCATCAATGTTTAGTGTGGCCGGTGTTTGATTCAAAATACTATGCATATCAGCAATCCACCAGCCAGTTGGTGCAAATTGCAAAATGTGCTCCACCCCATTCTCATCTATGGAATAGCTACGCATACACCCTCCTGATACAAAGGTTACAAACTGCTGCACGTCTCCTTCCTGTAAATAAAAATGCTTCTTCTTTATTTTTTTTATTTTGAAATGTGCTTTCAATCCTTCCTGTTCAGATTCAGAAAGCGCGATATGCTGAGTGATGCTTTTAAGTAATATTTCGAAGGACATTGAATGAATTGCCTTTTTAAAAGTTTAATAATAACTGCATTTTTTCTTCTAGTCTTGCATTAGCCATAAAGTTCGCCTCCAGTTCTTTGTTAAACGGAACGGGCGTGTCCAGCGATGCACAGCGGACTACGGGCGCGTCTAACAAATTAAAACAATGCTCGCTAATCCATGCTGCTACTTCGGCACCAATACCAGCAAAATGGGTGTCTTCGTGCAATACCAAAACCCTGCCCGTTCTTTGCACAGTATTTCGGATAGCTTCAAAATCCAAGGGCAATAAGGTTCTCAAATCCAGGACCTCTACCGAAACCTCTGGATGTGCCGCGGCATAATCTGTTGCCCAGATAACCCCCATCCCATAAGTGATGATAGACACATCTTCTCCAGACAAAGCTATATTGGCTTTACCAATGGGGATTTCAAAATAGTCATCAGCAACCAGACTAGTTAAGCTTCTGTATAATACTTTATGTTCGAAAAACATCACCGGATTGGGATCATTAATAGCTGCGATGAGCAACCCCTTTGCATCTGCAGGGTTAGATGGATATACGATTTTTAAACCAGGTGTATGCGCAAACCAACTCTCATTGCTCTGGCTATGAAAAGGGCCAGCACCCACGCCGCCACCGGTTGGCATTCGTATTACCACATCGGCATTTTGCCCCCAGCGATAATGGATCTTCGCCAGATTGTTTACAATTTGATTGAATGCCATAGTAGAAAAGTCGGCAAACTGCATTTCCACTATGGTTTTATATCCTTCCAAAGACAATCCCAATGCAGCCCCTACCAGGGCACTCTCACAGATGGGCGTGTTCCTAATCCGATGTTTTCCAAATTCATCCACCAATCCTTCAGTAGCCTTAAAAGCGCCCCCATATTCTGCAATATCCTGACCCATTAAAATCAGGTTTTCATGCTGCATGAGCGATTGGCGCAATCCTTCTTTGATGGCATCAATAAATCGCTTCTCTGTCTGGCTAAAATCACCCCTGACTATTAAATCCTTTTCCTGCTCAGGAGCTGCATACACCTCGCTGGTTTCTTTTTCTATATTCAGATTTATGGGCAATGCCAGGCTGTTTGCCAGCGCTAGCTCTTCCTCAATTTTTTCCTTAAGTTTTTCTTTGATATTGTTGAGGTCATCCCTTGATGCAATATGCGTTGTGAGCAAAAATTGTTCAAAATTGACCAGAGGGTCTTTCTTTTGCCAAAAGTCAAAATACTCCTGAGGTACATACTTCACACCACTCGCTTCTTCATGTCCCCGCATTCTGAATGTGACACATTCTATCAGATACGGTTTTTGATTCTTGATACAATACTCTCTGACTCCTTTTATGGTATCAAAAACGGTGAGCACATTATTGCCATCAATGGTTACACCTTCTATTCCATAACCTCTGGCTTTATCGGCAATATTTTCACATCGGAATTGTTCCCTGGTGGGTGTACTAAGTGCATAGCCATTATTTTCAACTAAAAAAATAATGGGCAGATCCCAAACCGCTGCCAGATTAAGGGCTTCATGAAAATCGCCCTCGCTGGTGCCTCCTTCGCCGGAAAAGGCAAGAGATACTTTTTCTTTTTGAGAAAGTAAGTTGGCCAGTGCAAGTCCATCGCCCACGGCCAATTGCGGGCCAAGATGAGAAATCATTCCACATATATGATGCGCCCTGCTCCCAAAATGAAAACTCCGTTCCCGCCCGTTACTGTACCCGTTTTGAAATCCCTGCCATTGGTTGAACAATTGGTGAAGGGGCATGTTTCGTGTAGTGAACACGCCCAGATTTCGATGCAGTGGCAATATCCACTCATCGTGTTGCAGAGCCAGTGTGGCACCTACCGAAATGGCTTCCTGACCAATGCCACTAAACCATTTACTTATTTTTCCCTGCCTCAACAATACCAGCATTTTCTCCTCAATCAAACGAGGATATGCCAGATTGCGATATACATGTAGTAACTGGGCGTTTGATAATTTTTTTCTATCGAAAAGCATAATACAAACTTAAGGATTTAAAGGAAGCGGTTTTTTTGAAGTGGGTGAATTAAATGATCAGCCTCCAATTGTAGTTTCAAAAATACTCGCAAAGGTTTTCTTTGATATTTTTCAAGATTCAAAAGTACGGCCACTTCAAAACCCAAAAATTTCCGTATCTCGTAAACTTATTTCCTCTTCTCGTAAACAGAAGGGATTCAGCTGAATATACCTTCGCAATCCCACAGCAAGATGGTCAATTTTTATTCCAAAACAAATACAATGTATACACTAAAATCAATCAACTTTTCAATTTTTTTCTTTTGTAGCTTACTGTTTTTAACCTTGTTCGCATCAAATGCAGAAGCCCAAACCAATCAAAAAGCTGGTGTCATTGGAGGTCGGGTACTGAGTGCAGATAATCTTCCGCAGGAAAATGTAATCCTAGTGCTTTCTCCTTTAGCAAGACAAACGATCACGGATGACAACGGGTATTTTGAATTCAGAAATATCCCTTATGGAAAATATAGCGTATCTGTCAAATCTTTGGGAGTTTCGGCTCAATCTGTTTCCGTGGAATTATATGGAAGCCAGGTGTCCGTTGGTGAAATTCTTTTACAGGAAAAGGCCAGCATGCTGGACCGCGTGATTGTATCCTCATCGTATCGTCATATCAACAAGAACAGTACACAGGTGGCCAGAATGCCAATGACGTATACCGAAAACCCGCAGAACTATGCAGTGGTTCCGGCAGAATTATTAAAAAACCAATTGGTAACAACCACTGAACAAGCCTTACTGAATATTCCTGGCGTAAGTAATCTGTCAATTGCTGGTGGAAGCGGAGGATCTACCTTGCAATTCATGTCTCGTGGTTTTACAAATGGTTCAATTATGTATCGCAATGGCGTATCAACAGGCTATGTGTCACTAACCGATTTGTTCAATGTAGAAAGAATTGAAGCCATAAAAGGGCCATCAGCCACTCTGTTTGGGGGCAATCAGGGCGCCTCTTATGGTGGTGTGTACAACATGATTACCAAACAACCTTTAGAGGTAAAAAGAGGTGAAGTTTCATTTACTACTGGCAGCTATGAAATGGCAAGAACTACAGTAGATTATAATACACCTTTGAATGATGATAAAACAGCTTTATTAAGATTGAATGGGATGTATGATAGCAGAAATACATTTCAACAGATTTCACAAAAGAATATTGGTTTTGCTCCTTCCTTACTGATTAAACCAAACGACCGACTGAACTTACATTTTGATGGGTATTATTACAAAAGCATACGTCCCATTATCCTATTTGGTTTCACCCCTCCTCCTGGTGGAACCGCAGCTAGTAGTGAATATGCAGGCAATGTGAAAGATCTGCACCTGAATCCAAAAAACGCTTATGTAAATCCAGATTTTAACAGCACCCAGCAAACATGGTCTGTTACAGCCAGAGCAGACTACCAACTGTCTGACAAATGGGTTTCACAAACCAACTATTCCGTTGCCAGAAGCAATAATGAAACATACTATATTTCTTTATCGGCTGACAAAAAAACGAACAGCGATACAGCCATCATAACCAGAAGTGTACTGTATATGCCATATAGCCAATTGTACACCCAGCAGGCTCAACAAAACTTTATCGGTGATTTTAAAATTGGTAATATGCGCAACAGACTTCTTGTGGGGTTAGATTATTTCAGAACGCAGGTAGCTTCTTCCAGAGGTTCTGTTCTCTACGACAAAATACCAGAAACCGCCACCGAAGCTCAAAAAATGCTTAGAAAAGCCAAGGTGGACAGCCTCTCAGTAAGGGCTAACTTTAGTGCTAGTAGAAATATTCAAAACAGCTATGGTGCCTATATCTCCGAAGTGCTAAACGTTACAGACAGATTGTTGATCATGGCCAGCCTTCGAGTGAATAATTTTGTGGTAGAAAACGCAGAAGTTAATCAAACTTCCTTATCTCCCAAATTGGGAATCTCTTATCAAATCCTTCCCAACAACTTGTCTGTCTTTGCCAACTATAACAATGGATACAACAACACATCGGCTTTGGATTCTTTAGGAAATCTGCTGAATCCCGAATACGCCAATCAATTGGAAGGAGGTTTGAAATTTGATGCATTCCATCACAAACTTACAGGCACCATCAGCTACTACAATATCAAAGTGAAAAACAAAGTAAGAACAGTGCCGGGCACTACCTACTCTGTACAGGATAATACACAAACCAGCCGTGGTGTGGATGTGGACATATTAGCCAACCCCATACCAGGTTTGAATATTGCCATGGGATATGGCTATAATGATAATCGATATAGCGATTTTAAAACCGTTGTCAATAAAGTACTTACTGATCTTGGCGGAAACAGAGTAGAAGGTACCCCTCATCATGCGGCCAACCTTTGGATTAACTATGGCATTACCTCTGGTTCTTTAAAAGGATTAGGTTTGGGTGCTGGCGGTAATGGACAGAGTAGTGCCTTCACCAACAACATGAATACAATTACTTTGGATGGATATTCAGTATTTGGAGCAAGTGTATTCTTTGATGCACCCAAATTCAGATTGACCACAAAAATTGACAATATTGCGAATAAAGAATATTTCACTTACAATGCATGGTTGAATGCAGGTTCTACCAGAACCTTCTCTTTGAACCTTACCTACAGATTTTAATTTTACCCTTAAACAAAGAATCCGGTTGGGTTGCTTTGGCAGCCCAACTTTTGATTTTAAATTCCCTATGATTAGACTTGTATTTTCCTTCTTGTTTCTGATGGCGCAGGTGCACGGCATAGCACAAGATTCTTTGTGTATCGGATCCAAGCACCCATTGTACTCTACTGTTTTAAAAGAAGACAGAACCTATCGCATTGCATTACCCAATAGCTATTACAACAAAAAATATTCTCCTGCCAGCTATCCAGTTTTATATTTATCGGATGGAGAAATGGCTTTCGATTATTATGTATCAATCGTCCGATTTTTAAGCAAAGGAGTGTACGCCCATATTCCCGAAATGATTGTGGTAGGCATTGACAATACTGACAGAACAAGGGATCTCACCCCTTCAAAAGCATCCAAACCGTCGCCCGATGACTCAACAAAACTATTGTTTACGAACAGTGGCGGTGCCGATCATTTCTTACAATTTATAACCACAGATCTAATACCATCTATTGAAAGCAGCTACCGTACCAACGGGTTTAAGGTTTTTGCTGGCCATTCTTTTGGAGGCTTATTTAGTAGCTGGGTTTTATTGAATCATCCTGATCTTTTTGATGCCTACCTCATCCATGATCCTAGTCTTTGGTGGGACAATCAACTAATTTTGAAACAGACAAGCCAACGCTTACCAAAAGCCCATTTTAAAAAAACAAGAGTATATCTTTCTCAGGCCAACAATGAGGATAAAGGAGGATTTGATGAACATTTTGAAAGCATCAAAAGGTTTAACTTTTTGAAGGATTCGATGAACAATAAATCATTGACCATTCAATACAGGTTTTACGAAAATGAAGATCATGGAACCATTCCATTTCCCGCCAGTTTCGATGGCCTCAAGTTTATTTTTGACGGATTCTGGTGCGACTTCAAAAAAATATCATCCAACAAAAATCTCCTGATGGAGCACTATAAGGCATTTTCCCGAAAGACAACTCACTCCTTTAATCCTTCGGAACCTATGCTTGATTTCATTGTAAAATATTTCAAAAAAAATAATAAGAAGGAAGAGGCTGAGGCGGTACTAAAACAATACCAACAACTTTATCCTAAAACGGCACCAACCAAATTGTAATATCCCAAATAATAAAACAGCTAAACTTACTATACAAAATGGCAACAATTAAAAACAACGAGGTTCCTGCAAAAAAGAAAACCGGAAGTAAGCTAGACCGCGCCATTGCCTGGCTGCACTTATGGCCTAGTATTGTTTCAGGTATAATTGTAGTTTTTGTCTGCCTCACTGGCACCATCATAGTGTATAATGAGGAGATAATGGATTTCACTGCCGGTGATGCAAAACATGTAACAGAACTAGAAAATGCCAAGCGTATTTCTCATCAAGAAATCATGAAAAATGTAGCAGCTTTCGATTCGACTTTGGTTATTTCAGAATTTGTTCTTTTTAAAGACCCTACAAGAAGCATTCGCCTTCGCACTTTCAATCCAAAACAAAGAAAACTTTCGATGGTGTACATGAATCCTTATTCCGGCGAAATAATCAAAAAGGACAATTCTATTCATTTCTTTTATGTAACGGCGCATCTTCACGCCGAATTATTGGCTGGAAAAGCAGGCGGATGGATTGTAGCTATTTCCACCATTGTCTTTGTATTAAGTTGTATAACCGGCCTAGTATTATGGTGGCCAAAACGATGGAATAAAACCACCAGGAAGGCCAGTTTCACTATAAAATGGAAAGCACGTTTCAAACGATTTAACTACGACTTGCATAATGTATATGGTTTTTATTCTTTGCTGATCTGTCTGGTATTGGGAACTACCGGACTAATTATATTTTTCCATCCGCTCATGAACTATACCATCAAAGCGTCTGGAGGCACTCTTGCTCATTTGGAGGAGGTATTGCCGAAAAAGGACAGTAGTCGGGTTTCAAAAGATATGGTTCCTTTTGCCTATCAGGTTTTGGAAAAGGAATATCCGAATAAGCAAATGATTAGCATTTGGAATTTTGATCAGCAGAAACAAGGGGTGTTTATTTTTAGATCAGGGGATGCTAATCTAAAAAGCATGGCCAATCTGGATTTCACGATTTACGACAGATATAGCGGAGAAAAAATAGAAGTGGAAAAGGAGTACCTGCAACACGAAAAAACCGAAAATACGATTTGGCAATTACACATGGGACAATGGTGGGGATGGCTCGGTAAATTATCTACTTTTTTGGCAGGCGTTGTTGCTACTTCATTGCCCATCACCGGTTTTTTGATCTGGTGGGGAAGGAGAAATAAAAAATCTAAAAAGAAGCTTGTTACAAAAACGGAAGTACCCAGAATATTAATAGAAAGCAATTAATTTTATTTTTAGAAAGACATGCTAAGTTTTAGGTGCATTACAAATTGTCACACCTAAACAGCGTTTTTCATTTTTCCTTTTGTCCGCTCAATAATTTTATTCCAATCATTATTTTTCCTAACTACCCTGAAACTGAGCATATGCTGAGCTCCTTTGCAACTCCATCTTTGCCTTGATTGATTCATCCACTTTTGCACTACCGTTCTGTGGGCTGATTCTATTGCTCCGGATCCAATTATTCCACACCCAATATTTCTATAATAGGGGTAATTCATTCTGCTCTTATTGGTTGTGTAATAATTTATCAGTTGCTCCGCTTTCTTACTGTTTTTTCCTATCCGCTTTATGTTCCTTATTACTGTCTCCACTTTTCCACTTAATATCCATTCTTTTTGTTTATCTGTCCACAGCTTTTCTTTGGCTTTGTCGCTGAAAATGCTACTTGAAAATTCATGCAAATGTTCACAAACATGGTAAAAATCCAGAATAGAAATCGCATAAGGAAAAGCATCCTCAGTCCAATTTTTTATCCAGGTAGCACCATCTGAAATAAATACCAGCCGATTGCTTAACCTTCCATATTTATCCAGCAAATTGTCCATTGTTTCGGTGAAGATTTTATGACTGCCTAAATAAGCTGTATACTGCGAACTGCTTATCCAGCCTGGCTTTCCTTCGGCATGGACACAATCATTACTTTTAAAAATCCTGCCTACTTTTACTTCGATCCACCATTCTTCCTTTGTTAATATCATAGAGCCGTCTACTTCTGCATAGAGTATTTCCTTTTCTTTGACCGCTGATAAAGTGGCTTCTGTATTGACCTCCTCAGTATCTGCTTTTCCATAGTAATCAGTCACTCAATAAAATTGCGTTTCGCTTACTTCTATTTGCAATATTTCTTTATGCATTTCATTGCTTTTCTCATAACTGTTTGGGTATTGGCGAAGGTGGGGATTCTTAGCACAAAGTTCATTCGAAGAACTGCACTTGAACCTACCACAAAACTGTCATACGAAGCCGTTCAGCCCCGCTTTTAGCAATACCTTTTTATAGGGTGGTTATTATCAGTTCGTTTAATGCCTTAATAAATTTTGTCAAGTCGTCTTTTGTTTTGTTGTCTGTTATGTATCCTTGTTCATTTATTTTCCCTTTCACACCTTGAATTAACAGAGTTGTGTCTGTCGTGAATTTTGCCATTACTGTTTTCATTATTAGTTTCAATTCTTCGTGTCCCTTTTCGCCATTTGCAGATGCAGTGATAAGTCCTGTTGGTTTGTCTTCAAATATAGTTGTTGAAATGCACCATTCAATAGCATTTTTGAGTCCGCTTGGAATACTGAAAACATATTCAGGTGTGCAAATTAAAATTCCGTCTGCCGTTTCAATGTCATGTCTAAGGTCTAAAATTGGCTTAGGTGTGCCTGCAATGGAAAGTTCGGGGTCAAAATGCGGAAGTGTTTTTAAGCCGTTGAAAACTGTCAAGCTAAAAAAGTCTTTTGTTAAATCCGTAATGTTGTCAATGAGTTTTTGGTTTGAGGAATTTTTACTTGCACTTCCGTTTATTACAAAAATTTTTTTCATCGTTATGTCTGTTGTTGTACGTTCTTTTTAGAATGCCCTATAACTAACCAACTGGCTACAATAAGTCATTAACTGTTACATTCGAGGGCGCTGATTTGAAAGCCATTTACGGCTTAACTAAAGGGTTGATTTTTGGCTACCGATATCTCCCCAAAATCGCTTAAAGTTTTTTTCTCCTGTCTCCAGGAAGTACGCTGATATTTCTTTCTAAAACCTCTCGCCCCAGTTTCCCCCAAATCTTTATAAAATCATTCTCATAATCATAAAAACCATCAATCTTGTTTAATGCATTCAACTCATCAAACTGGGAGGAAATGGCTTCGATTAATTGTTCTTTTGTCATTTTAATGGGTTTTATCGCATAAATCTATACTTTTTTATGCGACAAATTGAAATGCACTCCATGTTAGATTGTCGTTTTAAAAAAGAGTAATTTAGAGAAACTTAATCATTTCATTTATGATTGAATCAATTTTAAATGTTGCCGATGTATAAACTGTTTTACCGTCATTGCTTTCGGTAGTTGCAGTTATTAGCCTGGCAGTATTGTCTTCAATCACAAGCGTAGTTGGGGCTGTGCTGTTTGATCGGCAGGTCTTCGAACAGGCTGAATACTTCCTGTTCCTTTTATTTAAGAAGATGCTTTGTACACGATAGCGTGCTTAACAGAGATGCCCCAGTATCCTTCGTTTGCAACTCCAACACTTCCACCAGCTTTTTCAACAGTAAGCCGCAGGCATGTTTGCAGTGCAGCTTTGATAGCTTGCCTGCGCTCATCAAAAGGTACATTATCTTGTGTGGCAATGTGTTTAATACTTGCTTTTGAATTAATGGTGTCTTCAATAACAAGACTCCATTCTTCATGGTATTGCCGGATTATCCTAAAAAATACGGTTGCGTATCAACTTTTTCATATAAACCACCATCGTATGAATGGTTAATTTTTTTTCGTCATCAATCCAAAGATCATAGGGCTAACATTAGTACCGGGTTTGGTAAAATCCAATGTAAGCTTGGGTATTTGAGCATTTGTGCTGGCCAATAAAAATGCAAGCGAAACCAGCACTCAAAATCCTGTTTTTATACTACTTTTTTTGCAATAACTATTTTTTCATTTATCGTTTTGTTTTCTGAAAGTGGCTGTTTACTAAAAAATTCTTATTTCATCGCCCTCACTTTTTTTACTTCAGCTTCTGTAATCACACTGGCCCTATTTCCAAATGAACTGCGTACATAGGTGAGGACATCTGCAATTTGCTTATTAGTTAAAAAATTGAACGCCGGCATAACATTGCTGTATGTTTCTCCGTCAACCGGCTTTTGACTCATCCCTTTCAGCACTACATTAATCAAACGTGTCTTATCTTTTAATACATAACTGGTCTTCACCAATGTAGGATTCAAATTTCCTACACCACCGCCATCAGCCAGATGACAAGCAGTGCAGGTTTGCAAATACACTGCCTTCCCAGAAGTCAGAGATGTTCGGGATTTAATAGCGGCAGGCCGAGCCACTGGTTTAACACTCGACGTTGTTTTAGCAACGGTCTTTGAAGAGGTTGTATTTTTTATAGCCGCTGATTTCTTTTCCTGGGTACCGGGTTTTGTTTGAGCCGTTACTTTTGTACCAGTATAGGTTATCTTGAAGATCGTTCCTTTGGAATCATCACTTACATATAGTGAACCATCAGGCCCCATTGCTAATCCACATGGACGATGATCTGCACGGCCAGATGCTGTCTTCTCCGGACTGCCTGAGAAATTATCAGCAAATACTTCCCAATTGCCGGAAGGCATTCCATTACTGAATGGCTGAAACACTACAAAATAACCAGCTTGCGGTTCAGGCGCCCGGTTCCATGAACCATGAAAAGCAATGAACGCACCATTCCGATAACGTTCTGGGAATTGTGTTCCGGTATAAAAAAGCAAGCCATTGGGCGCCAAATGAGCCGGGTAAGCAGCAGCAGGGTCAATGTATTCAGCACCCGCCTCTTTATTTCCGTCACCTCCATACTCGGGGGCCAACATCTTCTTCTTCTTAACCCCATCATAGTAGATGTACGGCCATCCGGCGTTGTCTCCTTTGTTTAAGGCAAACATACATTCTGCCGGAAGTTCTGCGTTATCCTTTGCACTATAAAAATCAGGGGCTATCGAGTTTAACTGATCTCTTCCATGTTGCATCACAAACAACTTATTAGCCTGGTGATTCCAATCCACTGCCACCACATTACGCAAGCCGGTTGCATAGCGTATGCCATCTGCATATGTTTGATTTTTTTGATCTTTTTTAAACATCCATATACCACCTGCAGTTTCCAATAGCGGACAGCCTGCCATACCCGGCGATCCAAGCTGGCGATCTTTTTCCTGGCATGAATTAGAGGGTGCGCCAATAGGTATGTACATATTTCCTCTATCGTCAAAGGTTATAGATTTGGTTTCATGGGTTCCTCTATCTACAAGCCCTGTTACAATACGCTCCGGAGTGGCGGTATCTATTACACGGCTATTGCCATCAACCTTATAGCGAAAGATTTCAGAATTGGATGCCGTGTATAAATATCCATCGTGCAAGTAGATACCCGTGCCTCCAAAACGCCCAAAACCGTATACCGTTTCAGCCTTTCCATTTTTTTGTTGTAATAACAACGTTCCTTTACCATTCACTGGCCTGGCCAGCCGAACATAAATATCGTTATGCGGCGTTACAATCAGGTGTCTTGTTTTTCCCAATCCTTCAGCGATCATAGTAGCGGAAAAGCCTGTTTCCAATTTTAAGCCTGCATTAGGCGTTACATTCTCATTTTGTTCTTTCGTTAATCCCAGATTCATAACCGCATATAAAAAAACGGCTACTATTAAATGCCTCGACTTCATATTCCTATTAAATAAGTTTTTCTATTTTAAAATTTGGTGTACTGCTTCAATAATCTCAATGACTTCATCTCGAAACACTTCCTTTTATCATCGTAAATGAATGCGGCGGAAAACTGTACTGAAGTTTTGTTCCGTCAGCTTTGATAGTAGGCTTCTTTATTGTTTGTACTTCGGTTCTACCAAAATCATTCATCGACTTAACATCCGGCCCATTTATTTCATATACTTCCAGGTTACCCTTAAAAGCGCCATTCTGAGAAATAATATCTGTTTCGATTGCCTCTTCCTTATTGCGATTTACTACGCAAAGGGTAACCTCACCGTTTTTATATGTCGCTGATACATCCAGGTAAGGAACATTGTTTTGCCGGGTAGTGGTTTCACCAAGTCCCAACAAGAATTTTTCAGTGTTATATTTTTTACAATCAACAAATACATCGAGTGAAGTACCATAGGCATTATTAGCAAATAATTGGAGGGGATAAAATATAGTTTGTTTGAACATGCCTGTTTCGTTGGTGAAAATTGGTGCAATCACATTTACCAACTGCGCCATATTGGCCATCTTTACCACATCGGCATTACGTATAAATGCATTCAAAAATCCAGCTATCACCAGAGCGTCTTCCAAATTGTATCTTTCTTCCAATGCATTCTTTCCTCTTGCAGCAGTGCCTCTGCGGGCCCGATACCAAACATTATATTCATCCCAGGCTATGTAAATTGGATCTTTATCGTTTCGGTGGGCGGTTTGCATTACCTGATCGATCATTCCCTTTACAACTTTTGTACGTTGTTCTAATACTAAAGGGGTTGATATAAAGTTGTAATAATTCGTATCAGGGTTGCCAACATATATATGCAAGGCGATATAATCTATTACATCTTTCAACCCGTTTAAAATAGTATAGTTCCAGTGATCGGGATCTGCTCCTTCACGGTAATTAGATGAGCCGGCTGCAATTAATTTTATTTCAGGGGAAGTACGCACCATCAGCTTTGCAGCTTCCCTCGCTTTCTTCACATAGTCTTCTGCGTTCATGTGCCCCATTTGCCAGTGACCATCCATTTCATTTCCCAAACTCCAGTATTTAATATTATGAGGCTCAGGATAACCATGTTTTTTTCTCAGCTCTGCATAGTAAGGGCCATCTTTTACATTGCAATACTCCACCCATCTTCGTGCTTCTTCAATGGTACCTGTTCCCATATTGACAGAAAAATACGGCTCGGTACCTATCGCTTTTGCGTATTCAACAAATTCATTGGTGCCAAACTGATTTGTCTCTAAGGTGTACCATGCAAGTTCTAATCGGGGTATGCGATCAGACTTTGGCCCTACTCCATCAAGCCAGTTATAGTTGGAGACAAAATTTCCTCCGGGATAACGGATGATTGTTGGATTTAATTCCTTGACAGCCGTCATCACATCTTTTCGAAATCCTTTCGAATCGGAAAGCTTATTTCCAGGATCATAAATACCTTCATAAATACAGCGTCCCAGGTGTTCGGTAAAATTTCCGTAAATATGTTTATTTACCTCGCCGATAGTGCGATCCAAGTCAAACTTGATACGGGCATTCTGAGCCCGCAAATCCAAAACAACCATATTGCCTAAAAAGCAAGTAAGCAATAAAACTTTAAATAAAAAGCGGTAAAACATTTTTTGTTTTTCTTTTAAAATTTATGAAAATGATTCCAACGATTGCCTTCGATTGAGATTGTAATATTTTTTAATTTCAAAGCCGGGTCATTATATCGTAACATATCAAAATCTATAAGCCCAAATATCCCCGTAAGACGATTTACGGTTGCCCAGTGCAATGCGTCCCGATGTTCTGCATATCCGCGATTGACAGATAAAGACCAATGCTCTTGTTGTACAACTGAAAAGACTCATAACCGCTGCCTGCAAGAGAATGAAGCAGGTATTAAGTTTAGTACCGACGGAGTTTTGGTTTTTTCATCACAACAGGTTTGTTCTCTTTAATTATTATAGTCCTTCATCAATTTTTGCATTAAAGCCATGTTCTAATCTTTATAAAATAGAGGTTGATGTTTACCCTGAATGAGAAAGTGATATCCAGTCACATCCAAGTCTCACCAAACTTCTAATTTTTCTGTAACCCTTATATCTTCGGAAGAACTACCCACCAAAATGTCAAACATACCCGGCTCAACTATGAACCGATGTGTTTTTTCATCATAAAAACTTAGCTTTTCTGCGGGCACTGTTATATTAACTGTTTTTGTTTCGCCCGGTTGAAGTGAAATGCGTTCAAATCCCCGCAGTTCTTTAGTTGGCCTCTTAACGCTGGCCACCACATCATGTACATATAATTGTACAACTTCATCACCGGCTACTTTTCCCGTGTTAGTTACATTAACACTCACAGTGACATTACCAGTACCTGATATTTTTTTTGAAGACAATTTTAGATTACTATACCTAAACGTAGTATAGCTCAAACCGTGTCCGAATGGGAACAACGGTTTACCATTTATATACATATATGTGAAGCCTTTCGTAACATCATATTCATCCTGAGATGGTACTTGTGATTCAGAGGCATAAACAGTGTAAGGAAGTTTACCGCCTGGATTCACGTTTCCAAAAATCACATCTGCAATTGCATTGGATCCCTGTTCACCATTCCACCACGCTTCAATCATTGCAGGTGCTTTTTCTTTCAAATATGGGACTGTTAACGGGCCAGCATTAATTAAAACAACGATGGTCCGTGGATTGGCGGCCACCACTGCTTTAAACAAATCATCCTGTTCTTTGGGAAGGCCCAATGAAGTGCGGTCGCGGCCTTCTGCCTCAACCGCTAAGGTTGTACCCAAATATAAAATTGCTACGTCTGCTTGTTTGGCAGCGATAACTGCTTTGGCTAATTCCCCGGCTATATCAAAAGGAACTGCATTATCTCTACCAACCGCTTGCTGCCTATTCACATCTGAAGGCAGTGCATTCGGGTTCTGTGATTGAGGAGGCAATGGAGCCCCCTTAGCAAAAATCACTTGAGTTCCCGGAGCCATCCTGTTTTTAATCCCCTCTATTGGAGTAATAACGTTCATTGGGATTCCGCTATATCCCCCTGCTGTAAAAATATCGGCATGCGGACCGATTACGGCGATTGACTTAATTCTGTTTTTATTTATTGGAAGGGTATTTTTTTTATTTACCAAAAGCACCATTGATTTTTGCGCTGCTCTTAAAGCCAGGTCAAGATGTTCCTGGCTACCGATGACTGTGGGAGGTATTTTACTATAAGGAACCATTTCAAAAGGATCAAACTCGCCCAAAAGGAACCGGCCACGCATCACCCGGGCAACAGCAGCATTAAATGCATCTTCTGAAAGCTTGCCTTGTTTAACTGCGGATGGCAAATAGGTCATGAATTCTGCATCCGAAAAATCACAACCTGCGAGGACAGATTGCGCCACAGCATCTTCATACGTCATTTTGTTCTGTGTATGCTGGGTAACCATGGATTTAACTCCACCCAAATCGGATACCACAAATCCTTTAAAACCCCATTTGGTTTTAAGGATATCGGTAAGCATCAACTTATTTATATTGCTTGGCACTCCATTTACCGCATTGTAGGAAGCCATGATTGATTGTGCACCACCTTCAACGATTGCATCTTTGAAATGTGGAAGCCAGAATTCATAGAGCATTCGTTCACTCACATTTGCGGAAAGCCCCTGACGGCCATATTCAACATTATTTACGGCATAATGCTTCAGAGTAGCAATAAGCTTAAAATACCTGGGATCATTACCCTGCAATCCTTTCACATGTGCTACAGCCAGGAGGCCGGTCAAGAATGGATCTTCACTATAGGTCTCATTAATACGACCCCAATACGGGTTACGGCTTACATTTATTACCGGAGAGCGGTAAATTAATCCTTTTCTTTCGCCCTTAAAACCAGCGGAATCTGTATGCCACCAATTATAAATTGCCCGGGCTTCATCTGAAATGGCTGTTGCTTCTTCGAATATCAGTTTTGGATCCCAGGTAGCTGCCATTGCAATGGAAGTGGGAAACATAGTGGTCGGCCTATTCCACCACACACCATGTAATGACTGATTCCATTTATCAGATTTTATATTGAAACGTGTAATATCGGGTCCTCTGTGATTTAGAAATTGTCCTTTTTCCTCAAGGGTCAACCTTGACATAAGATCTTGTACACGTTTCTCTACTGGCTGCTTAGTGTCTAAGTAAATGGGTTTCTCATTTAATGAAGTTTGACCCAATAAACTGACATTAAAAACACAAGACAGATTAATTAAAATTGAGAGTATTTTAATTTGATATTTCATTAACTGAATATTAAAATGTGATTAATGAGTTGTTTTGATATTATTGGAAGGTTCCGCTTTACAATACAAAAAATGAAACCAGAATTGAGATTGCCGGCTGTTTTACTGACTGCTTTTTTATTGGCAATTGCACTACGAAAGAGTTTATTAAATTATTCCAGCTATTTTTTTTATAGTGATTTAAATAACACTTTGAACCGTTTAATATTGCCCGTCAGGTATCTGAACAGAAGATGCTGGCCCAAGATCAGTATCTGACCACTGACTAAGTGTCCACTCTATTTTTTTGTCAATAGCCGTTTCAGGCTCATTAATTTTTTATATTTTTTTTTCGGTCCATTCCCCATCAACTAGACGAAATATATTAAGCGGATTATCGTTTCTTAAAGCCTCAGGAAGTAATTGACCAGGAAAATCCTGAAAGGCAACAGGGCGTACAAATCTGTAGATTGCGGCCGTACCTACAGATGTGGACCTGGCATCGGAAGTAGAGGGGAAAGGACCGCCATGCTGCATGGAATGACAAACTTCCACACCTGTTGGATAACCACCGAAAATTACTCTGCCAGCTTTCTGTGTTATAGCTTCCATGACGGGAACCAACGTCTTTTCATCTGCATCGGTAGCATGAACTGTGGCAGTTAATTGGCCTTCCAGTGAATTAAGTACAGAAACTAATTCAGTTTGATCTTTACATAATACAATCAAGGAGGCTGGACCAAAAATTTCTTCAGACAGTTTCCGTTCATCTAAAAAGGTTTTGGCATCAACTGTATGTACTGCAGGCTGCGCTTCGTTATTTTCATCATTTGCATCCTTTGAGGAAGTTGCTAATACTTTTGCTTTGGATGCCCTTGATTTAAGACCATCGTTATATGCTTTGCATATATTTCTATTCAGCATTGCAGCCGGTACCGTATTTTCAATTTCTGAAGCAAGAGCCTGTAAAAATTTTTTGGAATCCCCGTTATCTATTGCCAATACCAGGCCCGGGTTTGTACAAAATTGGCCAACACCCATTGTTATTGAACCAGCAAGCGCCTTAGCGATTTGTTCAGCTTTCGTTTTCAGCGCCCCCTCCATTAACACCACCGGGTTCACTGAGCTCATTTCGGCATATACAGGGATTGGTTCATGACGGGTAACAGCCGCATTAAACAAGCGCATACCTACTTCGCGTGAACCGGTAAAGCCGACAGCTTTAATCACTTTATGTTGTACGAGTTTTATTACATTATCATGCGAAAGATAGAGTGATGAGAACACCCCCTCTGGCATATCATTTTTTTTCGCTGCCTTTATAATAGCTGAAGCAATTAATTCATTGGTACCCGGATGTGAGGAATGCGCCTTTACCACAACAGGGCATCCGGCAGCCAATGCAGAAGCGGTGTCTCCTCCTGCAGTTGAAAAGGCCAATGGAAAATTGCTGGCGCCAAAAACGGCCACAACGCCAATAGGAACCAACATACGCCGGATATCTGGTTTTGACAAAGGTTGCCTTTCTGGTTGCGCAGTATCAATCCGGGCGTCAACCCACCAACCATCACGTAATAATTGCGCAAATAATTTCAACTGATTACATGTTCTTGCACGTTCTCCGATTATACGTGCTGCAGGCAAAGCTGTTTCCGCTGCACAACGTTCAATGAGTATATCTCCCAGTGCAATAATTTCATCTGAAATTGCCTCAAGAAATTCTGCTCTTTTTATTGCAGTGACAGCCCTGTACTTTACAAACGCTTTCTCAGCTAACTGAAGTGCATACTCAAATTCTGTTTCACTGGCAAGATGAAATCTGTCTTCTAAAAAACTATTCGTTGCAGGCGAAAATGCCTGGAAAGTTGATGTTCCTTCTTTACCAATAATATGACCTGTAAAATTTCCACCCGTAAGTTTATATAGCATATTGCTCATCATTAATTTTTTATGCAACTACAAGTTGCTGTTCACCATTTGCATATTCTTCCAAAGCTTTATCCCTTACAAATGGACCTGATAAATAAAGTAAAATAAGCACCCCTATCACCACCATAATGCCAAAACCCAGAAAGAGAATATGATAAGCTCCCGAATAGCCCAGCTTTGCAGAAAAAGTGACAAGTGTAAGTCCTGAAAGTGCTTGAAAAATTGCACCGCCAATACCGTTTCCGATACATGAAAGCCCCCATGCTGATGCAGCAGATGATTTCGGCACAACATCAGCCGTTAAGGCAAGGGCATTTGCAGTATATGATGTGTAACCAAAACCCGATAATCCAAAAACGATAAGAGCTGACATTGGCGTGGTAACAATCAAGGGAGCTATCAGCAACGGCATTGCCATCAATACACCTGAAACGGCTATGGCGATTCTTCTTGCCTTTGGAATCGGGACACCTCTTCTGATAATGAATTGTGTGAAGTACCCTCCGATAATATTACCAAGATCGGCCATAATAAATGGTATCATCGCAAACCAGCCAATTTGCTTCAAATCCCAATTATGCACATCGGCCAGGTAACGACCAATCCAAAAAGTAACAAAGTACCATACAGGCTCAATAAAAATCTTTGCTAACAAAAGCATGCTAACAAACTTACTCTTCAGTAGTTTGGAAGGTGGTACGACTCTGGCCATAGTCTCCTTCGCCGATTTCCCGGGTGTATGGTAACTAAACCAGAAGGCTGCGAGCCATAAATAACCGAATACCGCGAGGATAATAAAGGTAGATTGCCATCCGTACCGGATTCCCATTATCGCCACCAAGGGAGGAACAATAATAGCGCCTATAGCAGAACCGCTATTGAAAATACCGGCGGCAGTAGAACGTTCTTCCGGCGGGAACCATTCTCCGGTCAATTTCAAAGCCGCCGGCCAGTTTCCTGCTTCACCAACACCCAATAAAAACCGGCAAATCCCAAATTGCAATGGCGTGATCACAAATGCATGTAAAAGCCCAGCTGTGGTCCAGAATGCCATACACAACGAATAACCTATTTTGGTTCCAAGCTTGTCGATAACAATTCCGGAAAAGGCGTTGGACAACATATAACCAATAAAAAATGCGGTGCCTATGTACCCAAAAGCATCATCAGGAATCAGCCTACGCAATTCCCCATCCGCACTGAGGTAATTGAATGACAACCGGTGGACATAATTTAAAACTGTTGCCAGGAAAGCAAAGCCGATCATAACCCACCGCATGCGCAATGGCCGGTTTTCCGAAAAAATGTTACCCGTTGTTTTCATATACCAAGTCCAGTGTTTTAAGAATAATGATACGTTCTTACTATTTTATTAGCGAATTGTCCACTTCAACCAGGCGCTCATCTGTGTTGTCCATCAAAATAGTATTGATCAGTTGCCGGCCCATGCCCTCCCAACGAACAATCATTTTATCTCCTGATTGCAGAATAACGCCAGCACCGAAGCTGAAGGCATCAGCACCAAAAAAATGAACGTGTGCCTGATAGGGCTGGCGATGATCGGAATATTTAAAATGATGGTATTCCAGGTTTTTGAGGGAATGAGCCATATATTTTTCACCTGTATGAATATTTGAACTCCATATTACATTATTATCCCTGATGATCTGAACGGCACCTTCTATATCCTGAAAATCATTTGCAATGACTAACTCTGGCCCTATAGCACAGTTTCGCAATTTGGATGGGGCCAGGTATAAGTAGTTTTTCTTTTCCATTATATGATCGGAAAACTCATTACCTGTCGTAAACCCCAATCGAAACGGATCGCCATTTTTATTATTGATATAAACACCTGCAATCTCGGGTTCTTCACCGCCATCATTAGCATAGGCAGGTATTGACAAAGCATTGCCATGCCCTACCAAAATTTTCCCACTGCCTTTATAAAACCATTCAGGTTGCACTCCAATTTTGCCGCTTGACGGTTGTCCACCCTCTACACCAAGCTGATACATTTTCATGCTGTCCGTGAGCACTTCTTTTTCCTGGTGCATCATTTGCCTGTTAAGGGCACTGTTTTTATGGGTGAGGCCGGTGCCGGAAACGAGGCATGCAAATGGATTGAGCGGATGATCAAAAGAAGGCAACATTGACCAGCCTTCCAGGCCTGTGTAAATGATATCATAAAGAAGCCGTGTTTGGCTTTTTGAAACACTAATAAGAGCGGCGATTTCACATTCTTTATCTATTGCGGCAACTGCAAGTTCATATATTGAACTATAGTCATTAAGCAAAGTGAGATATGGCTCTTCTACCAATGCTATCTTTCTTCCATCCTGGCGATGGTGTAATTGAACGAGACGAATACTATCTTTCATTACTTAAATTTGATTAATTAAACAGCAACCCAACCGCCATCAACAGATATGCAGGAACCGGTTGTATAGCTTGATGCGGGGCTGGCCAGATACAAGGCAATGCCGCCAATCTCATATAATTCTCCCCAACGGCCCATAGGTACCTTTGATACAAATGCCTTGTATTTATCAGGATCGTTAAGCAAAGGCAAGTTCAAATCTGTACCAAATGGACCAGGCAATACTGCATTTACCGTAATACCTTCATTTGCGACCTCCATTGCCAGCGAACGGGTCAGTTGCAAAATGGCGCCTTTGCTGGTAGCATAAGGAGTCCTCTCCGGAATTGCAGTCAACGAAAGCATTGAGCCAATATTGATGATTCTGCCATATTTGTTCTTTTTCATAACAGGCAAAACTTCCCTGCACGCCATCCATGTACCTGTTACGTTTACTTGCTGAACATGATTAAAATCCGCAGGCGAAAGATTTTCGATTGGGCCACGTATGTTTATTCCGGCCGAGTTGATTAAGATATCAATTCGTCCAAAGTGCTTTATAGTATTCGCCACAGCGTCCCTGATGCTTTCTTCCTTTGTAACATCACAATAATTACAAATAGTTTCTACCTTATATTCACACCGCAATTCCATACTTGCAGCCTCATTAAATTTTTCATCCCTGGCTGCAATGGAGATAGCCGCTCCTGATTCTGCAAGAGCACCCGCCATTGCCAACCCCAATCCACGGTTACCGCCAACTACTAATGCTACCTGTCCATTTAATTTGAAGAGATCCAAGATTTTCTTTTTCATACAATACTCATTTTTTAAAGGGGCAGTTTAACTGCGCTCGTGTTCTGTAATTTTAAATTGATCCAAATACTGATTCTTTAATGTAAGGCCCATCCCTGGCTTATTATCGTCCAGTTGCAGTTGCCCATTTTCGGCAATAGCTTCACCATCGAAAATGTACCAGAACATTTCGTTACCAACTTCTATTTCAGTTTGTGGAAAATATTCTGCCATAGGCGAAGCAAAGGAGCTCATTACCACATGAAGATTGTGCATTTGTCCACCATGTGGGATCACTTCTATTCCATTAACGAGTGCCAGGTTGCAGATCTTTTGCGCCTCTGTAAACCCACCGACCCTATTGGTATCAAACTGAAAAATATCTAATGCCTCTGCTTTAATAAGATCGTGGAATCCAAAACGGGAATACTCATGCTCACCCCCTGAAAGGGGAACTGAAGTCGTTTGCCTTAATTTCGAAAAATTATGTATCTCATCAGGTAATAATAATTCCTCAGCCCAACGTAAATTGTAAGGTTCCATTTCTTTTAACAATTGCCGGGCGTACGAGTAGTTAAATCCCATATAAGCCTCAAGCATAATGTCAATGTCGTCTCCAACGGTTTCCCGTACAAGACGCACCATCTCAACATTTTTCTTTAACCCTTCCCTACCATCGGTCATAGGGTAGCCACAACGCATTTTCATACCTTGAAACCCTTCGTTCTTGAAAAACTCCGCTTCGCTCTGCAGGCTGTCGAGGTTACGTGTATACAGCCTGCTATAATAAGTAGGGATTGAGGGCTTTGTTCGGCCTCCTAACAACATAAATACTGGCTGATTCATCACTAATCCTTTTATATCCCAAAGTGCTATATCAACAGCACTGATGGCAGCCAATGCAGCCCCTTTTCTTCCATATGCTACAGTAGATCGGTACATTTTTTCATACAGGTATTCTGTATTTAACGGGTTCTCACCTATTAGTAAGGCAGCAAGCTTTGTATCAATAATGCTCTGCGTAATATCGGGGCAAAGCCCGGCATTCCCATACCCCACATGCCCTTCATCAGTTTTAATCTCTACTACCAGCCAACTGAAAAACCGGAAGGGAGCTTGTGCATCATTCTGAAAGGGTAAAGCACTCAGAGGTGTTGCAAAAATTGTATCCGCCGTTTTCACAGGACCATGCCATTGATAAAGCTTTGTCATAATTGATTTAATCTTCATAATATATTTCTCTTTTCAATATTTGGTTCAATTAATTATTTTCTTACCAGGTTATTCTATAAAATGACACTCCTTGCCTTGGCAATGTGGTTTGCAGCTTTAACGTATTATTGGAAGTGGTCATCCATTGTGGTGATTCAAGCATTTGTAACTGGCCAGCTTTTTCCAACTCCGCAATTTGATCTGCAGAGGGGTTTTGAGGAGACCCCATTTTTTTCCAGACTTCATATGAATTACTGTTCTTTTCATCAATTCTGTAATGATGAACAAGTACCTGTTTAGCTGTAACTCCCTTCAAATTAACAGTTACTTCTTCTGCTGTACCTTTTAAATCGTCGTCGTGGTAATTCCAGAATAATACTGTTGCTTCACTGCCCGACTTACAAGCCATTCCGTTAATGTCTGTATAGGGTCTTCTAAAACTTGAATCAACGGCTGTTCTCAAATCATAAGCATGGTTTGAGGTGAGCATTACCCTGTTTCCCTTCATCATTCCGAACATGCGGAACACATTGAGTACTGGTTTGTCAATCCCATTGGTTGCCAAATCACGGAATCCATAAAACCAGGGTTGGTTTTCAAATTCAAATGACCAGGAAACAGCTCCTTTGAAATTAACCTGGTATTGATCTGCCAAAAGGTATTTTCTGGCAAATGATGCTGCTGTGTAACTTGAATACATCGTGCCGTTACGGTATGCGTTTTCCGGATTGGTAGCCATACCGCAGGCAGCACATCCTTCAGGATCAGATTCACCAATAATCACCGGTATATTTTTCAATTGAGGAAATGAAGCAACAATTTTAAATCCTGTTTCAATATCCCTTAGTTGCGTACCCATATTCATCCGCACATAGCCATCTCTTAATCTTGGTGATCCTTTTGCATGAAAAAGCACTGCATCTAACGGAGACCCTATCTTGCCTGTAACATAATTTTTTTCAAACAAACAATGACGGATAAAACCAGTCAACCACTTTTGGGCATCAGCACCTGCTGTAGCAGCGATGTTGTTACCACCCATTTTCGCTGTTGGCAATGCCCTCTTTACTGCATCAGCCGTATAATCATATAATTTGAAAAATTCTTCCATACTGGCTTTCCAATAGAAACCATTGGGTTCGTTCCACAACTCCCAATACCATGTTTCCACTTCTTTCTTTCCATATCGTTGTACCGAATGCTTTACCCATTCATATACAAGATCAGCCCATTTCTTATAATCTTTCGGCGGATAAGCCCATCCTTTTATAATATCACTGTAGGGGTCACCCGGCTTCCAATAATGCCGGTAAGGCTCAGGGTGGGTAGATAAGGCTTGTGGCATAAACCCAATTTGCGCCAATGGTTTCATTCCTCTTTGTATGTACGTATCGAAAATGCTATCGATAATTGTCCAGTTATAAATCGGTTTGCCGTTTGTATCTTCAGTGTAAGCATTCGTGGATCCCCATTTCAAAGCAGCCTCACCATTTCCTGTAACCAATAAACTATGGGCTCTTACATAAACAGGAACGGAACTAAGTGCAGCAATTTCTGTCAGCAACTTTTTTCCATCCTTCATGTAGGTGTAGTTTGGTTCGTCATAACCAAACCATGCCCAAGCAGGGTACATAGGACCAATATTTTTATTAAGGTCAATATTGATAACTGCACTATTTCCCGTTTGTGCATCTGTCTTCGATGTAACGAGAATAGAAAATAATATAAACGAACAAACAATCTGCCCGTACTGAATCAAACGTGAATTATTCATCATGGAGTTTATTTATTAAAATGAATTAATACTGTTTTGATAAGAATCCGCTCCTTTAGTAAAGATTTTCTAATAGTAACTTTCTACTTTCAAACTTGTTTATTGCAAATTCTTTACTCAAGGAACGACAATTAAAAGTTAAAAAACTGATTAAACTGGCCTAATAAATTTCCCGGTGCTGAAATCTTCACAACCCTTTTATTTTAGGAGGCCTGTTAAAATTATTTTAGTTGAATTTTCGTGGAAGCTGAATATAAATACTCCCCTATATCTCTTGTTTTGACGCCTATCCGGGCAAAAATGAAGTCATCATTCGCTATAGCAGCCGGAATGTCCAGCGTAACTGTTACCGGTTGCCCAAGTACAACGCCTGCTCCATCTTTACTCCTTGCATTATTACCCAGATCAAGAATATGATAACGACCGATAAATAATTTAGTCACTTCCAAAGTCCTGCTATGCGTTCCATTCTTTTCAATGGTAAACGTTGCCGATACATTGGTTCCGTTTTTTGTGAAGCTGGCATCCTTAATCACAAAAAAAGGTTCTACCGGTATGTCCACAGTTGCAGATCCACTTAAGGATACATTTATAGTGTCAGTATTATTCGCCCATGGGCCAGCACCAGATAAACGAACTAATTTATAGTTCCCGTTGTGAAGTGTAGCTTGGAAACTTCCGTCCTGCGCAATGTTCAATGGTATTTTAGTAAAGAATGCATACCCGGATTGCCATATTTCAAATTGTACATTTCCTGAACGAACACCAATAGGCTGTCCTTGGAAAGTAACTTTTCCGGAAAGAATTGATTTCGGCTCTTTTAAATTGTCCTTTTCACAAGCGGAGAAAAGCACTATAAGGAGAGCACTAATGACATATAACTTACGTTTCATTGTATTAATTTTTTTAGTGAAATGGATTAGGGATAATCAAGTTACCACTGTTATTCATTACAGTAGCTGAAATTGATGCATAGTAATTCCCTTGTCTGAAGAACCTTGGTGTTAAAAACCGTGGGGCAACAATTTTGTCAAATACATATTTCCCATTATTGGGATGACCCGGATGCACAATACGATAAGGGTAAAGTGCATAGACATTGGCCGTTGTTGGAGTTGAAGCACCACCCCATATTTTATCTGCTATGCGCCAGCGGATCACATCCCACAGGCGATGATCTTCAAAAGCCAACTCCACCCTTCTTTCATTTTGTATGCGATCTATCGTAAGGGTAGTAATGCTGTTAGCAGGGAAACCAGCCCTTTCCCTGAGTTTATTGATATCTGTTAACGCTTCAGGTAAGCCTAATTCAAATGCAGCTTCAGCCGCATTAAGGTATATTTCGCCTAGGCGAAACATTACCCACCACACATCGCTGCCATTTGTACTGGTGGATGCGCCCGGCGCAGCATCCATATATTTACGTATATAAAAACCGGTATTCGAAATATTTTGCTGGTTCCGGGAAGGACCGTCCTGGCCTGTAACTCCTCCTGCACTAGGATTACTTTCCTGCCGGTCATATTTCTTGGTAGTCGCATTCCAGGTATAAGTGCCTGCCAGTATTTGCAAAGATTTATTGGCAAATGAAGAGCCCGGGTACATGACGGTACCGTATAAACGAGCATCCTTTTTAGCAAAAATATCTTCCAGCTTATCATAAAATATCCAGTTTGCCTGGCCAGCTGCAGTATTGCTGCCTGTGCCTACCCCTTTCAATGCGCCTGCGGGATCATCCGTATATTCAAAACTTTCCACAAGATTTAAAGATGGAACGATTTCAGATTGTGAAGTGGTCCCTTCTTCCCGCAATGAAGGGGCCGTATTAAGAAACGTAAAGCTATGCCTTCTGTCTTGTGCTTTATTGTAATCATTAACCAAGATAACTTCTTTATTGCCAGATTTTTTTGTGAGGGCCTCCCAAAAGTTCTCACCCAGGTTTGCATTTCCTTTATAAAGTTCATACACCCCACTGCTAATAATTTCATTAGAAGCCGCTAATGATTTTTGATAATATCCCTGTGCCCTTGAAGCAGGTATACCCACTTCTCTACCAGTTGTGGCGATATTAGTAAAACCAGGCGTATTATTATATTTAGCTAATGAGCCGGCATAAAGCATAGCCCTGCTTTTTAAAGCCAGCACTGCATACTTGTTGGCCCTTCTAGCATTTCCAGTATTGCCAATTACATCTTTGATAGCATCGGCTTCACTGGCAATAAAGTCATATATTTCTTCCTCTTTACTACGGGCTTTTTGCAATGGGGTAACATCACCTTTGAAATCATAAATTAACTGTGTAGTAACCAACGGCACACCACCCATTCTTTTTACAAGTTCAAAATACACCAAGGCCCTTAGAAAACGGAATTCCGCATCAAATTGAGCTTTTACACCTGTCGTCATTGTTGGTGAATTGGCTGCCTTGATCTGATCTAGTGCTACATGTATATCGCGGATAAGCACATAGTCCCAATAGCGCCAGCGATCATAGGCATATTCAGGCAGGTTGTTGCGTATTTCCAAATCCTGATTCGTTAACCCTGACCACATGGCATCATCAAAAATGGCATAGTTCTCTGTACCGGATATATTGGATGAATATCTGGGAAGCCGATTATACATATTGGCCAACACACTTGTCACCAGCTTCGGATCTTTCCATATCTGTTCATCGGAAAGAATAGTGGTAGGTTCTGTATCTAATATATCCTTCTTACAGGAAAAAGAACTGACTGATACTGTTATTAAAATAAATATTTTGAATATCTTTTTCATTTGTTTATTTTTTATTGTTTTTTAGCCAAATGGAATTCGCCAAATAAACATTCCGGTTGGTGATCAACATTATCATGGCCCATTTCATATACAACCATTAAAGAGTTAGGTTAATGCCGAAGGTGTACAATTTCATTATCGGGTAAACCAGGCCATTGTTTTGCCCGATCTCCGGATCAAGTTCGATATCCTTCATATTATCAAACGTAAGGATATTCGTTCCCGTGACATATACTTTAGCACCCGAAAGGTGAACCCTGCTCAATATACTTTTAGGTAAGTTGTACACCAGTTCCAGGTTTCTTAACCGGAGATAGCTTATGTTCTTAATCCAGAAATCGCTTCTGCGGGTATAATTAATATGGTTGTTGATCCTGCGAATGGCTGGGTATTTACCCGGCAACCAGGCACTGTTGTTATCATAAAGGTCTTCGCGGTGCCAGCGGTCATTAAAAAGATATTCAGGCCCATTATGTGTTGCCTGGAATGGCACTACTGATTCAAATATTCGATAATAGGATTGTAATGTTGCTCCGGTCCAGTCAAGGTTGATTCCAAAGCCCTTGTAACTAAAACTCATGTTTAATCCAAAGCTCATATAAGGGTTATTACCGCCAAAAGTTCCGCCATTATTACCTCCATATCCAATAGGACGTTCATCCAAGTTGGTGATAACACCATCCCCATTTACATCTCTGAACTTCAAGTCTCCTGGCAACTGTGTTGTGTTACCCTGGCCATCATTATTAATGGTATAATTTTTTATTTCTTCTACCGATTGAAATTGACCGGTTACCTCATATCCCCAATTAATATCCGCCCAACGATGATCGCTTTGATTCCGGTATTGATCCCATGAATTACCAAACCTGGGCTTGTAGCGTTCCAGGTTTTTTCTACGTGCCAGCGTTGCATTTCCGCTCACGGAATAATTAACCTCGCCTATTCTATTGGTATAGGTTATCGTACCTTCTATACCAAGTGTACGATCAGAATCCAGGTTTTCATTAGGCAAAGTATAGCCTACTTCTACAGGTACAACAACATCAACTTTTGGTGCAGGTATCCCTGTCAAATCCCTGGAAAATGCATCAAATTCTGCAGTTAACTTATGATTAAAAAATCCAAGTTGAATACCGATGTTTTTGATCGTACTCTTAACCCAGGTGATATTGGTTATCGGCAAACTGCGTATCCCTACACCGTTAATAACCGACCCATCGGCCATGACATAGTTGCCGGAAGGGAAATTGCCACCAATCAGATAATCAAAAGGGCTTACACCAACAACATTACCTGTTCTACCCCATGAAGCCCTTAATTTCACATAATTCATGATCCCCTTTAACTTATCTCCATAAAACTTTTCTTCCGACAAAACCCAGCCCCCAGTAACACCCGGAAATAATCCCCATCTTTTTCCCGGAGGATAAATGTAATTACCATCATAGCGCCCCAGTACTTCAAATAAATAACGGCGGCGATAATCGTAATTAAATCTTCCAATAACAGAACCTCTCTTCGTTTCGATATAACTATTATCAATTGCGGTAACATCCTGCGTACGGATAACTGGAAGATAATTATTGGCAGGGGAGCTGGTTATTGCTACGAATTCATCAATTTCGGTTGCATATTCATAAGCACCTGTTGCTGAAATTGTATGCTTCCCAATGCGCTTATTATAATTAAGTTGGAAGGCGGTAAAGTTTTCCTTTATCTCCTGTCTGCTTTTATTTCTTCGCAAAAGAGCCTGAGTTGTTTTTACTTTATATTCACCCGTTGTTTTATCGTAAGTATAAATATCAAAATTCTTACGGAATACTTCGTTCTTATTTTGTTTATAATTATAGGAATAAGTAGCCTTCGCAGAGAAACCAAAAGGAAGTTCTATGGTAGTATAGAAAATGCTTCCGAAATTATTCCAGACATTGTCTTGTGTACCTACTACGTTGCGGTCAAAGTTCGCTGGGTTCCGGTCCGGACGATGTACAGCGCCGTTAATATAATTAGGATTGTCGTTGGCATATATTCTTTCCATGGGCCACGTAGTCAATATGGCTAAGAAAGGATTATCGTATGCATCGGCATTGGTAGTGGAAGCAGGGTTATAACGACCTTCAACACGGCCATTTAGTTGCGCTCCGAATTTTACACCTTTTATAATCGTACCCTCAACATTAGTTTGAAAATTATACCGCTTGAAATCAAATTGATTCACTATACCTTCTTGCGACAAAGCACCTAATGAAACATAATAATTCATGCGATCATTTCCACCACTTGCATTTATATTAATATACTTCTGGGGCGCATTTTTTTGTAAGATATAATCACGATAATTAGTACTTCGATAGCCTGAGTCTGTACCCAACCGCCATTTTTCCAATTCAGCAGGAGTTATGGTTACAAGACCACCATTGATACCACCACCGTTTGCCAGTGTATTGGTATTCTGTTGAGCTTCTGCCGAAGCTCTCATGTGCGTATAGGCATCTGAAGCAGAGAGGTAGCGAGTTAAATTCTGGAGCTGATAATAGGTATTAACGCTCAGCTTTCCCTTATCCCCGCTTTTGCCCTTCCTGGTAGTTACCAAGACCACTCCGTTTGATGCACGAACACCATACAGTGCGGCCGACCCATCTTTTAATATGGAAATACTTTCAATATCTTCGGACGAAACATTGTTAAACTGGCCTTCACTTTGAGGCACACCATCAATCACATATAGAGGTGTACCCAAATTTCTTATTTGTATCGAGGTTCCTTGTCCAGGTCTTCCTGTTGCCTGTCTGGCCGTAATACCTGCCACCCTGCCCACTATTGCAGATGATGTTGTAGAAGCTGGTGTACGCATTATCTCATCTGATTTAATAGAACTAACTGATCCGGTAATATTGCCTTTTCGTTGTGTTCCATAACCCACCACTATCACATCGTTTAGTTGGAGACTTTGGAACTCCAGTTCTGTATTAATAACTGAGCTACTACCTACCCTAACCTCTTTTGTAACAAATCCAACGGAGGTAAATACCAAGGTTGAATTAGAAGGAACCTGGATACTGTAGAATCCGGTTTCATTGGTTTTTGTGGCAATGGTAGAATTCCTGACACTTACTGTTACATCCGCCAGGGCAGAATCTCCTACAACTACTTTTCCGGTGATGATAACTTGTTGCGCCGAAACAAAAGTGCACAGCAATAAAAGTAAAATTGAAAAGTAAATTGATTTTTGAAGATTGTAACCACTAAAATATTTCCTGGTTAATTTAAAAGATTTCATAGCAAACAATTTTTTTTTAGCAATCTGTTTGTTTACGTTCTGTTAGAAAAAGAAGAAATTGGAACTATACTTATACAGCCTTATCAATTGGAGAAGGCTGTTTTCTTAGGGTGGCGTTAAAATTCTACTCATATAACAATTGATATTTAAAGTGATAAATTCAGGCAATAAGAATCCTGTTAGGTTTTCCAACCATTTTTAAATCGTTACGCTTTAGTATTTAAAAGCAATAGAATAACAGGGCTTAACTGGCAGTTAAACCATAAAAGGTAGATTTACATGAAAAAATGAGAATAAAAAGCCGCAAAAAAGTTTGACACTTACCTATACAAAAATATCCAAGTAAATTACTTCATCTGACTCAGGCATAATTCCGTGTTTTTGTACACAATTAAAATATAAGCTATCACCGCTGTTTAGCAGATATTCGACTTCACCAATCTGCATTTTCATTTGTCCTTTTATAATATAGATGAACTCTTCGCCTTCATGGGAAACTTCATGCGGCTTGACTTCTCCTTTTTTAGCCACAAACAAAAACGGCTGCATTTTCTTCTCATGATATCCCGATGCATAAGGGAAGATAGAATACCCCTTATCCGTTGTGGTCAAGTTGTCCATGGCTTTTTGTCGGGTAGTGAGGATTGCATTTAAGAAGCCTTCCTCTTCCAGGAGATTAGAAATATTTGTACCAAGTGCCTTGGCAACCTTCACTAGAGCGGCCACTGAAGGGATGGTCTTATTATTTTCAATCTTTGAGATCATACTCTTTGAGAGGTCACTAGCTTCAGCAAGATCCTGCAGGGTACGGCTTTGAGAAACTCGGAGAACTTTGATCCTGTCACCAATATTTAGCTCGCTAATCTTTTCATTTAAAATTAATTCATTCATGAAACTAAGTTTAATATTTTATACTGTATTTATATATATTCAACCTTGTTGAATACAAATATACATGTTTTCCGATTCCCCCAAAAATTATTTTTTTCTTCGCAAATCTTAAAACTTTCTCGTTACTCTGATGGAAGCAGCGTGGTTATGCTGCTTTTGTAATTGCTCAATATTATTCATACAGTGCTTTTACGTTATCATTCTATAATACTTCTCACCGCATATGAATGTTCAATGTTATCATGGAAGAATTGAAAGTGAAGGGTTAATAATTTTTGTAGTTTGGGATTGTGTTTTTGATTGATGTTTACTTTTAGAAAGACATGGTAAGTTTTTAAAGCGCAATAGCCATCATATTTTTAGTGTACTTTGTGGATACATAAAATATGATTCGTAAAAGCCTTTTTTTCATCGCCTTGTTCCTGGTTCATTTTGCAGTGGCACAATACAGGATTGATCGATACGATACGAGTTATTATGTTTCTTATCGTAATAAACTAAATCTGGGCACTGTGGGAGTGAATAAGAATATTGTTTTTAAGATGAACGCTCCGGATGCTACCAAGGCCATTCGGTATAGTGCCAATAGCCCATTGAAGTTTGGATTTTCAGTCAATCATGATTTTATCACATTAGTAGGCACGGTAGGCTTAGGCAAATTGGATCCAGGTTTTAAGTCAGAGAAAGGCGAAACCCGATTAATAAATATTCAGTTAGGAGTCATTGGCCGAAAAGTGCTTGCCGATATTTACTTTCAAAACGCACAGGGACTTTATACCCAACCGGCACAACCTGCGGTGGCCAATAGTGGTCAGTATTACGTTCGCCCCGATTTGAAAACCAAACTTTATGGCAGTTCGGTGGCTATTATTGATCAACACAAAAAGTTTTCGGCCCAGGCTGCTTTCTTGCTAGATGCCCGACAAAAAAAATCTGCAGGTTCTCTGGTTTATGGTGCGGACTTCTTTTACGGAACAGTCAAAGCCGACAGTGCTTTTGTGCCATCCTTATTAGCAGATCAGTATCCTCATGCCAATGTTTCTTCTTTACAATTTTTCCGTTTTGGTCCGGGTATTGGCTATGGGCACACATTTGTAATACTGAAACAGTTTTTTGCAACTGCCATCACTTCCATAAATGCCGACCTGACCCAAGTGAAGGAATGGACGGTTCAGGGTGATGTAAATAAGAATTGGAATTTCAAACCAAACCTGAACCTGAAAGGAGCTGCCGGATATAACACTGAAAATTGGGGAATTTCATTTTCTTATAATACCAGCAGGCTTTTCTTTAGTGGTATAGAGGCTGATAACCGGTACCTAAACAATAATGATAAATTCAAATTGCTATTTATACAACGGATAGAACCAGGACACACCATTCCCAAAATCACTCGGTGGGGAAGAAAGTTTTTACAACAAATAGGTTTGGGATTTTTAGCAAACTAACATTACACCACCACCAATTCGTAAAAATCTTTCGGTTGCAAATATTTGTTTGCCAGGCTTTGCAGGTCTGTTGCCGTGACGGTTTTAATATTAGCGATCCACTGATCAAAATAATCTTTATTCAGGTCGTTGGTAATAATATTCTTCCATCGGGCTATAATCTGAAATGGCCCATCTAGGTCACCGAGTATTGAACCAATGATGTAGTTTTTCACCAGCATCAGTTCATCCTCTGGTATCAGCTCCTCACGAAGCAGTTGCATTTCTTTATATACTTCTTCAATGGTGGCTTCACATACATCACGTCCAGCCTCGGTACTTATCATCCAGGCATTATCTGCCATATTGCCCATCAGGTAACTATGAATGCCGTAGGTATATCCTTTTTCCTCGCGGATATTTGTCATCAGTCGGCTGCCAAAATAACCACCAAACACAATATTCAAGACATAGGCTTTCTGAAAATCTGGATGATGACGGTTGCCAAATGCCCGAGCCAATCTTATTGAACCCTGCGAGCTATTTTCATCATTTATAGTTCTGATCTTACGTTGCGAACCAGGCTGAATGATATAGTTATTTGTCGCAACCGGCTTATTAGGCATATCGCCGAAATACTTATTTAGTAAGGGTTCCAGGCCTACTGGAAGTTTTCCTGCTACAAATATTCTAAAATGTCCTTCTCTATAAAATTGGTTATAAAACTGCAAAATATCTTCCTGGGTTATTGCATCAAAATCTTCATGCCGGCTAAATCTTCCATAGGGATGGTTGGCTCCAAAAAGCGATACTTCTATTTCGCGACCAGCCACAAAACTCCCTTTCTTCAGGTTGATGTCTAGTTTTTGTTTCATGTTCTGCACAGCAATATCCTTTTCGGATTGCAGCAATGAGGCCTCGGTCAAAATCTCCTTCACCACCGGCAATAGTTCTTGAATATGTTTGGTTAGACAGTGCAAGGAAACATTGGCCTGCTCCGATCCACAGTTACGGTTCAGGTATGCGCCATAATATTCAAAATGCTCATTAATTTCAAAAGCGGATTTAGAAGCCGTACCGTTTTTAAGCAGAAAATTTGTAAGTGCTGCTGTCAGGTTTTTTTGTTCGTACCAGTTGCCTGCATCAAACACCCATTCTATCTGTAATACTTCTTCTGTACCTGCATCAATCGCATACACTTCCACCCCATTGGATAAAGTATATTGTTGGTAAGGCTGTAGCTGCAAATGAAAATTCACAGCATCCATAATGGGTGGGGCTATTGTTCTGTCTAACATCTAGTAAAAATTAAGGGAACAAATATAGGGTTTAGTTCATGGTTCAAAGTCGATTGTTGATCGCTCAGAGAGGATGTCCCATTTCATCACAAAAATCATGGGTTTCATCACATGGCTAACTAAAGTACTTTTGCCGTTCTGTAATCTTGCGTTACTAAATACACAAACAATGAAAACAAAAGAAATCTATAACCGTATCGAGTTTTGGCTGGCAAGCATCACTGCGGCATCCATCATTCTGGGGTTTTTAGTAATGAGCAAAAATGCAGAAAATGAAGGCCCCTACTGGTTTTTGGAGCATGGGGTCAAATTCAACTTCTGGAAGCATTTGTTCATGCCCGCTATTGCACAGGTAATAATTTTCTATTGTGGATACATTTCCATTTCAAAATTTTTGGAAGAACGAAAGGATAACTGGACAAAAGCCGGATCGATAGTAGGGCTGTTCCTAATTATTGCAACGCTGGTGGCTATTTCAAATACCTATCTGGATGCGTGGATGTTTGGCAAATATGACCGCAATACCAGCTTCATAAAAATATTTATCAATGCCTTCACTACAGTAGCTATTATCTTCATCATCTTCCTGGCCTACTATATTGTCAAAGAACAAATTCTAAAACAAATTTCAAAAAGCAGCTTTTCTCCTATAAACAAAAAACTATTCTTTTCTGTTTTTCTGGGACTAGCCTGCTGGATAGCCATCCTGATAGTTTTTACTGCAAACCAATTTCCTGAAGGAGCTGCACTCTTTGGTATCGGCGTTCCTTATGTTTTATTTCTATATTGGATGCACATTCGATTTCTAATTCCAATTGCCGGACATAAAAAATATAAAAGTAGAGGCTATCTGCTTAGAGTGATTCCAATCGTTTTTCTTTTAAGTTTGATAAGTTCTGTTTTAGGGGCAGGCATGACAGGCTCTGACGAATATGTGCCCCTCTTTTTCTTTATATTCTTCCTCACTCCTTTTGTAGTATTGCCCTTGATCTGGTATTTTGCTACCAGGGAAACTGAAAAAGAAGTGTTGCAAACAGCACTTGGCACTTCACAAGCCAATCTAAGTTTTCTGCGCTCTCAAATCAATCCACATTTCCTTTTCAATGCCTTGAACACTTTATATGGTACCGCTTTGCAGGAAAATGCGGATCGCACTGGTGAGGGAATTCAGAAGCTGGGAGATATGATGCGCTTTATGCTGCACGAAAACACACAAGACAAGATCTCACTAACCCGCGAAACCGAGTACCTCAACAATTATATCGATCTGCAAAAGCTGCGCATTGCGTATTCTTCCCACATTGTCATAAATACTACTATCGATGAGCAATTGAACCGTTTAGATATTTCTCCCATGTTGCTGATCCCCTTTGTGGAAAATGCCTTTAAACACGGCATTAGTTTGCAACAGCCTTCTTTTATTAATATCTCTCTGCACACAAAAGAAAACATACTCTATTTTGATGTACACAACAGTGTGCATTTAAAAGGAGAATATGATCCTGAAAAAATGAAAAGTGGTATAGGTTTACAAAACGTAAAACAAAGGCTGGCCTTACTTTATCCGCACAAGCACGATCTGGTTATTCGCGAAAGTGCCAAAGAGTTCTTTGTGCATTTGACAATAACTTTGTAATCGAGGATTTAGTCCAGTAACCTCTTATCGTTTTCAAAAAATATAATAAACAATACATGACCGCAATAGCCATAGATGATGAACCACTAGCGTTGGAAGTAATAAAAAATCTTGCATCGAAAGTTCCATTTGTGGATTTGAAAAACACCTATACCAACGCTTTTGATTCACTGGAATTTATTCATAAAAACAAACCTGATCTGCTGTTTCTGGACATCAAAATGCCAGACATCAGTGGAATTGAGTTTTTCAAATCTTTATCAACCCCTCCAATGGTCATATTTACTACTGCCTATAGCGAACATGCCGTGGAAGGATTTGAAGTGGATGCCATAGATTACTTGCTAAAACCATTTTCTTTATCCAGATTTTTGAAAGCCTGTACCAAGGCAAATGAAATATTGGCATTAAAAAACAACCATTCCACACAGGCAGACTATATTTTTCTGAAAGACAGCGCCGAACAGGTGAAGGTTTTTTTTCAAGACATCTTGTATATAGAAGCTGCGGGCAATTACCTCCACATTTTTTTACAAAACAATCAGAAGCTACTTACCCGATCTACTATTAGCGAAATAGAACTACTGTTGCCCGAAAATCTTTTTAACAGAATTCACCGAAGTTTTATAGTAGCCCAAAATAAAGTGGATCGATTCAATAGGCAGTCTGTTTATATAAAAGATACCGAAATCCCCATAGGGAACACTTACCAGTTCATTCCAAAATAAAAAGATACCAAGAACAGCTTGTAGGTGAGAAATAGAACCAAAGGCTTCTTTATCCTCCAAAAAAAAAGCGGCACCCTGCCGCTCTTAATACTATTTTGAAATTTAGAAATTATAGTCCTCCAAAACTCAACCCGATAGTGTAAGGTCTTAACTGAGGTCCTGCTCCGGCCTTTAGTACACTGGTTAACTGATAAGTCCCAAAAAGAGTGAAATTTCCATATCCAATTCTGGCTGTACCTACAATGCGAGTGGTATTGAAATAGGTCTTGCTGGACTCTTTCAACAAATAATTGGCCTGTGCTCCTTTTTCGGTAATGCGGCTTCTGGTACCTGCTTTCAGCATCATCCCTCCTTTGACCCCAACAGCTACTTTGAAACTTTTATCACTTCTTTCTGGATTTGCTACATAGCGTAGTTCCAATGGCACTTCCACATAACTGGTAGCCACTTTGGTTTTTTTCACTTCGATTTTGGCGGTATCATTAAACCTCAAAGTGGCATTTGCCCCTTTTATGTCTGCAAAATTTCTATCCAAAAAAACGTGGTCTGTTCCAATACCCAATCCAATGGCAGCACTCAGTTTTGGCGATGATTTGAAAGGGAAGTCCAGCATAAAATAGGCGTTAATGCTTCTTGAAAAACCCTTGGTTTGAATACTATCAGGTGTGCCCGACCAGTTGGTATAGCCTACCTGAAGCATGAAATGGTCATTAGCCCTGTTGGACAAATCATATTTTTTCTTTGGTTTCTTTGCAGTTTCACTGATCACTAAAAGTGGCTTATTGGTAGAATCAAGCTGGGCAAACAGACTGCTTGTAAAAAATAGTGCTACAACTGCAAATAGAATTTTCTTCATAATAATTTTAGATTGGCGCAAATATATTTTTATTTCGGTTAATATTAGGTTAATGAGTGGATGGAATTAAAAATAGCTCTTGGGAATGGGAAGGTTCAGGAATGTTTTGAAAATACCAGCGAACTACAATTGCCACCAAATCCAAAGGAATTGGACATGACATGTCGAAGATTTTTTTGCATCAATTCGGTCACGGGTCTAAAGGGCAACTCTTTCATTTGGGTTACAAATCGCAGATTTGGAAAAATCAAATTCCGTTGTAAGGCTAGTACAGAAAATACAGCTTCTATGCCACCACTAGCCCCTAAAGTGTGGCCAGTATAGGATTTGGTGGAACTTACTGGTGGAAAACAACCTTCGAAAAGCGTTTTAATGGCCGCGCCTTCTGCAATATCATTATTACTGGTTCCAGTACCATGCAGGTTGATATAGTCGATATCGGCAGGTTGCAGGTTCGCCTTTCTTAAAGCCCCATTCATTGCTAGTTGATTGCCCATGCCATCGGGTGATGAGGCCGTTTGGTGGTGTGCATCATTTGCATTGGCCCATCCACTGAGTACCACATCTGGTTTTTGAGAAAGTGTGGCGGCCACTTTTTCTGAAATCAAAACCAAATACCCCGCTCCTTCGCCCAGGTTCAAGCCTCGTCGGTGATCATCAAAAGGCTGACAGGGTTGTGTATCCAATATCATCAGCGTATTAAAACCATTCAAAGTAAACCTTGCTAAAGCATCAGTGCCACCGGCAATTACTACATCCAGCACACCCTGACGAATGAGTCTGCCTGCCAAAAAAATACTATTGGCAGAAGATGAACAGGCGGTACTTACGGTACTTACAAAATCCTTAATCCCCAGATAATCTGCAGCAATCTCCGTTACTGCTCCGCATTCATGGTTTACTACGGCCTTCAAATCTCCAGCATCCGGGTCTTTTAGGAATGATGTGAAAAAGTCTTCCGTTTTGTCCATCCCTCCTAGTGAATTGGCAGAAATGAACCCGGTTTTCCATTGATGGATATCAATACCAGCATTGTTCACTGCTTCCTTTGCAGCCCAAACGCTTAATAAGGCGGTTCGGCTAATATGATCCGGCAAGCCCAGTTTCTGAGCCAATTCTTTGTTGCTCAACTTCACCTCCCCCACAGGAAGAATGTCTTGATGATTGGATTGCAAACGCTTCATTGGCCCAATTCCCGCTTCACCTTTGATGAGTGAATCAAGATTTTCAGCCAGGTTATTCCCGATAGCGGAAATAATCCCCAACCCTGCTATGAAGACATTTGCGTTCATCTTTACCTTATGCGTTGCCGTGTGTCAGAATATAATCTGCCATTGTGTTTATAGATCGAAATACATCCTGGCCTTCTTCGGCATTTTTTAGTTTGATATTATACTCCTGTTGCAACAACACGATCAATTCCAATGCATCAATGGAGTCCAATCCCAATCCTTCTACAAATAAAGGATCATTATCCCCAATATCTTCAGGTTTTTTATCATCTAGTTTTAACTGCTTAATGATTTGTTCTTTCAATTGCAGTACTAATATTTGTTTTTCCATAATCTCTATTTTCGAAACAACTGTTCTAAATTTTGAGGGGCAAAATTAAGGCTTCCTGTGCGCTTAATTTTTTCTATATAAAAAATAAATGCTTCATATTCTCCATTTGCCACTTCCAGCCAACCTCCCATACAAGCATGAAGACTTTGATTGTTGAGCAAATCCGAAATATAAAAAGTCAGCCAGTCTGGATCAAAAGATTCTTTCACAAAAAAGGCATTTTCTCCCTTAAACTTATATCGAATACTGATTTCGCCAATCACGATATTGGGAAGGGTGTACACAAATAATGCCGGGCTAGGTATTTCACTTACCGAATGAAAGTATTTGGCATCCGCTTCTATACTGGCATGACGATTAGAAAGAACGATTCCAGTTTCAAAAGGCTGATAGTGCTGATAAGGAATATCCCTCAGCAATAGATCGGAAGAAAGTATCCCCAACTTGCCAAGAGCATCCATCTTGTAAAACTTAGGATAGTTTAAGCCTAGATTAGTGTAGGCATTGTTTAAAAACTCCTCATCCGTTTTGGTTTCCCAAAACAGATTTCCGTTTTTGTAGAACGACCCGTTTCTTACGATCACCGAACCGGTGATATATAAATCATCCTGCTGCAAATCTATTTGTCCTCCTCGTTTTTAAATCCACTATTAATATATGAAATACTGTCTCTAAGCTTGATGGTTCTTGCCAGTTTATGTAAAACAGTTTCATGGTCTTTCACATAATCATTGCTAGTATCCCAAACATATCCAGCTAGTACCGAACATATTTTTCTTTTAATTTCCGGATCCTGATTCTCTGCAAAGAATATAGTGTGCAGGGATGTATCGTACCAGCTCATTACATAACTTCTGAATGTATTTACTCCTTGCATCATGGCTTCGGTATAATCCTTTTCCCAATCCACTTTTTCTCCTTTCAGATGTCGTACCACCAAATTCCCGGCAATCTGACTGGAAACGGTAGCCAGTGTTACCCCTGAGGAGAAAACGGGGTCTAGAAATTCTGTTACATTGCCAGTGAGCACAAATCCATTGCCATAAAACTTTTCGGTAGTTACCGACCAGGACTGCAACACTTTTGGTTCCCATAAAAACGCCACCCCTTCCATTCTCTTGGCAATGTAGGGTTCATCTGCGATCAAAGCACGCAAAACTTCTTCATCGGTACCCTGATATTTTTCGAAAAAAGCGGGTGATCCCACAAAACCAACTGAAGTAATCCCTGTGGCAAATGGAATTATCCAAACCCAAACATCGGGCTTATGCACCACGATGGTGATACGATCCGGCTCATCATCCATCTGCCGGTTTTCATCTTTTATATGAACAAATAAGGCTTTGCGCGGCGGCAAGTTGGAGGGACGCTCCAATCCAAATAAGCGAGGAATGACACGACCATATCCGCTGGCATCAATGATAAATCGGGCTTCCACTTGTGCTTCCTGACCATCGGCATCTACCAAAGTGGTTATAGAAGATCCATCTTCCCGAAACTGAATGGCCGTAACCGATGTTTCATAATGTACTGGCACTCCCTGAGCCTGCAAACCATTGGCCAAAGCCAGGTCAAAATCGGCACGGGTAACCTGATAGGCATGATCCCAGCCATCTGTGAACTGATCGGAAAAAGAATAATCACAAATCACTCCATCTCTTACAAACTTGGCCCCAGTCTTTCGCTGAAAGCCTTGCTGCAACACACTTTCCAGCAAACCAGCTTCTTCCAACGCTTCCATGCAACGAGGCAACAAGCTTTCTCCAATGACAAAACGGGGAAACTTCATTTTCTCCACCACATACACATTGAATCCGGCTTTGTTCACCAAAGCACCTGCTACTGTACCTGCCGGACCCGCTCCAATTATCAATACATCAGTCTTTATCGTTTGCATACCTTTTTTTAAATTTTTGTGAAGTTAAAGGATAAATTCATTGGCGAAAAAATAGTAAAAAAGAAAAACCACTGAATCAGTGGCCTTTCAAATTAATCGTCTTATTTGCTTATTTTTTGGGTACGGCAGGCGGTGGCTTATCCACTTCCTTCACCGTAAGGTCGTTTCCTTCTTTCATTTTTAAGGTGCCATTGTACTTACCTCCCAACTCCACTTCAAAAGCACCCACTTCAATATCACCATCTATTACGCCTGTACTTTTCACATACAAATACTTGCAACTCAGGTTGCCCTTGAGTTTACCATGTACTACAATAATATTACTCTTGATGGTTCCGGCAACTACAGCCTTTTCGCCTAATACAATACCCTTGGTGAGTTCAATGTCCCCTTCTATTTTTCCATCCACCCGAATGGCACCATCTCCTGTAATATTTCCTTTCACCAGCATCCCTTCATCTATTACTGTGTTAATGGGAATGTTGTCTAAGGTAGACTTCTCTGGCTTCGAGTTGGTTTTGTTGAACATACTTTGCTACAATTTGGTAAATCTGGCAGGGTCTATTTTTATACCGTCTTTTATTACTTCATAATGCAAATGAGGGCCGGTGCTTCTTCCGGTACTTCCCAATTTGCCAATTTCATAACCCGTTTCTATTTTCTGATTTTGTTTTACCAAAATGCGGGAAAGATGTCCATATAGTGTTTCGTAGCCGCTTTTATGCCTAACGATGACACAATTTCCATACCCTCCTTTTACCCCGGCAAACTCCACCACTCCATCGGCAGTGGTTCTCACCGGATCCCCTGAATCACCACTAAAATCCAACCCTTTATGACCTTCTAGTGTGCCACTTCCAAATGGATTGTACCGATAGCCAAACCCAGAGGTCTGTTCACCATGATGTGGCCGGCCAATAGGTGATTCGCTTAAAATCGCCTCCATTCTGGCCAACTCTTTATCATAAAAAGAGGCAATCTCATTTACGTCGGTAATGTCAAAGTCGTCTGGTCCTCCGGCATTTTTTAGTGTTTGTTGAGGGAAACCACGTTCTACCAACATTTGGTTTATCACCCGGATATTTTGGTCGATAGATTTAAAGGATGCTTTTACTTTCTCCAGATCTACCTCTCGCTTTATCTGATTGGCACGTTCCAGTTTTGCACTAAATGCTCCTGAGTAAAATGCACTGGTCTGCCTGAAAACAATAAAGCATAATATTCCGCAAAGCGAAATGATTATGGCCACGAAAGCAATCAAATATTTTTTCCATGACAGCAGTATTGATGTGGGTACTTGAAGAGCTTTCTTTTCTTTCCCTGAATTGTTCACAAACAATACCGAAGTTTTATGCTTTAGCATGTATTCAATATTTATGGCGGTGGAAGATACATTAAAAGTTTTTTACTGAAAAAAATATTTAAACACCTGTTTGTCCTTAATTTCGGTTAAGGCTTTTTCTTGCATTTTAAAAGTGTGTGGCTCAAGCCGATTCCATCTATTTCCTCCACAATTTCAAACCCAGCTTTTTCAATACTTTTTTTAAACACTCTGCTGTCGTACATCTGACTGTTTCCATTGGCGATGGCGGTGAAATAAAGAGAGAGTTGCTGAATACAAAATGCTGAGGTTTCAAAACGCTGATTATCCCAAAAAGCTTCCAGAATATAAATGGCTCCATCCTCATGAATGGCTTTTCCACAGCGCTGCATAATACTAACTATTTCATCCTCTGAAAAACAATCCAGAAACTGACTCATCCACACGCCATCATATCCTGTGGGGAACTGCACGTCTTCATCCAATACATTGGCGGGATAAAAATCCACCCGATCACCAAGTCCCAGATCTTCTATATTTTTCTTTGCCATGGCGGCCTGGCCGGGCAAATCCATGATGGTGATACTCACGTCCTTATCAAACTTAGTAGATACAAGTGCCCACTTGCCAGTATTTCCACCAATTTCCAATAACCTTTTTAAATTATTCTCAGGCTTATAAATGTGTTTAAGCACAGACGGAAATGCGATATCTGAGAAAAAATGATCATACTCAAACCAGCTCTTCTGCTGGTGAGGCTGCAATTGGGAAAGCCCTTCATACACGGTGTTCCAATTCCCCAATTCTTTTAGTCCGACTGGCTTACCAGTATCAATGGACTCCTCTAGATGAAATAACCCTTTGTAGCAAATGTCATGTACAAAATTCATATTCACATTGGTCAGCGGATCGTGCAAAATGAAATACCCTGTTCTGGCAAGAAAATATTTTCCATTCTCGTCCACAGTGAGCAACTCCATTCCAAGGCCAGCTTCTATCAGCACTCTGGCTCCATATTCAGGCAACTTTGTTTTTTCCACCAGGTCCACCAGGGTGATTCCTGATTTAGCATCTTCCACTTCCTTTAGAATGCCCTTGTTGCGCAACAGTCGGGCCACCTGAAACACAATGGGTCCATGGGCAATAACCTGTGCATAGTGCTTTGCATCCAATGCGGTTCTTTTATCTTTTTTGTACAATTTCATCCGAATAGTTTTTATTTTTTAGTTGGTCTGTTGGAACGCCCGAGACAAATTCTCCTTTGCGAAAAAAAATATTGATGGGCAATTCTTTTCTATAAATATATTGGTATTTATACCCAATGTTCTTAATATTCTGTTGCAGAAACCCCCCTTTCTAGGGTGATTTTTCTACCACTATAGCGGCATTGCATCCCCCAAAACCAGAGGCCGTTTTTAGAAAAATATTCAAAGCTGTATGACGCAACTCGTTGCAGACATTTACTGGCTCTTCCGTTCCAGGGGTTTCAAAACCCTTGGTGGGAATCAGGATATTTTGCCGCAAAGACTGTAGGCTAATCACTGTTTCTAAAATACCGGCTGCACCGAGTGTGTGTCCATAATATCCTTTAAGACTATTTAGCGGCACTTTATTCAATCCGTTTATGGTAATGGCTTTGCTCTCCATATCGTCATTGTACACGGTGGCCGTGCCATGAGCAGAAATGAAATCAATTGCGCTTTTAGCTACTCCGGATTCTCGTATGGCTATGTCCATAGCATGTGCAAGTTCTGCTCCTGTTCTGGAAGGACCTGAAATATGATTGGCGTCGTTGCTGATGCCTCCCCCCGTAATTCGAATAATAGGATCCTGAGTTTTAGGTGCATGCACCGAAAGCACTACCGTTGCAGCAGCTTCCCCCAAATTAATGCCATTTCGATTCGCATCAAAAGGTTTGCAAAGCGCATCACTGACTGCATGAAAAGACTGAAACCCGGAAAGAATAAACCTGGAAATGGTATCGGCACCTGTAACAATTATGTTTTCGAACCGACCATTCTGCATCAGCCGTCTGGCAGAAATGAGTGCCACTAAGCCGGAGATGCAAGCCTGCGACACCACGAGTGGCTGGTGTTTGAGACCAAAATGGTTCTGTATCTTTTTAGAAGAAGTACTGAAACTAATTCGCTCTTTGAGTGCTTCATCAATTTTGTTATTCTCCAAAAGACTGATATTGCCTTTGGTGGATGAAATGATCATCAGTGTTTTTTCGCTTTGCACATCTACATCCGAACCGGTCAATGCATTTGATACTGATTGAATAATCAATTGTTCAAACTTGGTATACCCAGTGTCTTCGATCAAATTTTCAATAAGAGCTGCGTAAAACGGCACATCGCTTTTCGATAAATCCTCCTGCCTTTTTACAGCGGTGCTTCCATTTTTTATTGCCTCAAAATTGGTGGAAGTTGTTTCCCCCAGAGGCGAAAAAATATTATCTGATATAATGTACTGGCTATGCATCTGGCTAGAAAACTCCATGACTCTTTTTCCATTCTTCGAAGAAAACAGGATTGTTCAACAAAAGCGTTTGTGACTCTTTTTCCAGGAACACCTGAGTGGTGGTGCCAGTAGCAACTAACAATCCGTCAGCAACATTATAGAGTTTGTAGTCAAATACAATTTTGGCAGCTTCGGTTGGTTTGTAAATGCTTTCAACCATTACACTATCGCCAAACCTCAAACTGCGTTTATAGTTACATTCAGTATGAACAATGGGTACAACCACATTTTGCTTAATAAAATCCATATAGCCAATGCCATATTTTTTTCCAAAGGCTTCCCGCCCATCTTCAAAATAGCGAATGTAGTGGCCATGCCACACAATGCCCAGGGGATCGGCTTCGTTGAAGCGAATCAGAATTTCTGTAGTATGACTTAATGTTTTAGTTACTCCGACTTCCACTTGCTATATTCTGATTTTTTAATTTTGTCAATAACTTTCTTTAACCCGGTTGCCCAGTAGTTTCTAAAACTGAACCCCATCCCTACTTCTCCTTCCATCCATTTGGCCATCAACACTTTTTTTGATTTGATGTCAAACAAAACCACCCACAAAGAAACTGCTTTATTTGTTTTGCTCAAAGCATCCACCACAAATAACAGACCAGCTCCGGATTTACCGCCACCGTCAAAACCCTTGATCAAAGTTTGAATATCACTTTCTTTCAAACGGTTAAAGTCGCTGGTATTGGTGGACATCAACTTGTCGGGGTCTGCCTTTTCATTTCTTTTGTTTATAATGCTCAGGTCGCTTGGCAAATCTGACCTTCTGAATGCTCCGGCAATATCGTACTTTTTTGCTTCATTTATCATCAGGGCATTCAGACCCGCAAATTGTCTTGAAACGATATCGCTTGGATTGGCTTCCGGATCGTTGATTAGCTTGGTTTTGGTAAAATCAATTCCATAATAAAAAATAGGTGTTTCGGTGTTGTTTAATACCTCGCTAAGAGATTGTGCATTGGCAGAAAAGCATAGCACTAAAGAGATCAACAACAAAGAGAATTTTGTAAAAAGATGCTTCATCGTTTGGAGTTTTAATTATTCAGAAATAAAGATTTTCATGTCGCATTGGGCAATAAGTTTCTCGTTTTCAAAAATCCTGCCCTCTATTATCGTAGCACTAAAAATTTGATGCTTGATGCTTATCTGTGTTGTCAGCTTAGATTGTACCGCTGGAAGTTGATTGACTTTTAGGTTTTGAACGGCCCCTATATATCCTACCGGTACCGGTCTTTTCTCTTGCTGACAGATAAATCCTATTCTGGCGGCAGCAGTTTGTGCAATGTTTTCTATCAGAGCAGGCTCAGTTAGTTTATGTTGCTGCACAAAAATATTGTCTTCCGACACATCAAAGGTAGTTGTGGCACCCAGGTCATCACAGGTTTCCAGCGTACTGATCATGATGAACGGGGCTCGCTGCGGAATATAGGGTAATATATTGGTTGTGATACTCATGTTTTCCTGAATAAGGGCGATAAAAGTAAGGAATGTTGAGGAGTATTTGTCTCCCCTAAATTGGGTATCTACTTCTTCCAGAAATCATAATAATTATACCATTGGGTAGGATAGGCTTTTACCTTTTGCGACATAGCCTCCACAAACCTGATCAAAATAGATTCCGCGCTGCTCTCCTTTTGCCTTCTGAAAACGATAGCGGGTGTGGCAAAAAAATGATATTGGGTGAATGATTCCTTGGTTGCAAAAACAAAAGAAACCGGAACATCAAACTTGGAAGCAAGTGCAAACGGACCCTGAGGGAATAGGGCGCCCTGTCCTAAAAAATCTGTCGATAAGGTTTTATTACCAGGCAAAAACCGGTCGGAATGCATACACACCAATTCATTTTTATTTAGTGCTTCCATGATTTCATACACATGCGAGATATTGTCTTTAATCACAATAATATTTGCATTGCGCTGACCCGTAGTGTTTTCAAGATATTGCTTCAATTGCTGATGCTCTCCGTCAAACATCACAATATTAATTTTTGTATTTAGTCGTTTCAGCAGATGCCCTGCAATTTCCCAGTTTCCAATATGCCCACTCAACAGTAACCCACCCCTGCCATCGGCTACCATTTGATGCAAATGCTCCTCCCCATCAAAATTAAAAGTAAAGCGGTTTTTGACCCCTGCCATCATCACAATGCGATCGATGATTGCCTGCCCAAACCAAAAATAATTACTATACAGTTTCACTAAGGAAGTGCCCAAGCCCATGCCCAGTCTTCTTCGAAACAAATACAGAATATGCCGTGAAGAGGTCCAGCTAAACAAAAAATAATAGGCCGCCACAAACACCAACAGACAGTAGGCTGGAAACACGCCCATTGTTTTAAGTATGCCAATAAAAATACCATATCCTGTTTTGTTGCCTTTGGATTTACCTTCCCAATCTGCCATTGTTTCCGTTATTTTCGGCGTTAAAGGTATAGCATCGCCAAAAAACTTTTACAATTCCGTAAGCATTCCGTGTATATTTTTGACAAAAGTAATAAGATAAGCATGCATGAATTTTTAGATCAGATTTATTTTGACAATACCCTTCGGGAATATACTATTGCGTTGGCCATTATCCTGCTAGGGTTTTTATTTAAGCGTTTTATTGCCCGGTATATTGCCCTTTTCATTTCTTACCTCATCATAAAAAGGTATAAAGACATCAACAAAACGGCCTTCCGTGATCAGGTGGCCAGGCCGCTCGGGTTTTTTATCATCGTCTTTATTATAGTTGTGGCTTTGGATAAACTAAATTTTCCGCACAAGCTTGATATCACCATTTACCATTTGAATTTGAAAGAACTATTTCGAATGGTCAGTTCAGCCATTTTAATCATCTCTTTTTTCAGGTTTTTGATTAAATGCATCGACTTTGCCACCCTGCTTATCAAAGAACGATACTTAAATGATGAGGAACATGGCAAACACCAATTGGTCTATTTTTTTAAAGATGTCATCAAAGTACTCATCGGATTGGTGGGGCTGTTATTGATTCTAAAATATACGTTTAATTATGATATAAAAGGTCTGGTAACAGGACTCAGCATAGTGGGAGCCGCCGTGGCACTCGCTCTAAAAGAAAGCCTTGAAAATTTTATTGCCTCCTTTGTTATTTTCTTCGACAAGCCCTTTGGAACCGGCGACTCCGTAAAAATAAATGGTGTAAGTGGCACTATAGAAAATATCGGATTGCGTAGCACCCGCATCCGCACAGAAGCCAAAACCTATGTAACTGTGCCCAACAAACAAATGGTGGACAGCATTGTGGACAATCTTAGCAACCGCACCCAGTATCGCGGCGATTTCAGGTTGGAAATAGTGCCCGATACAGCTCCCCCAAAAATAGAAGCCCTCATTTCCGGCATCAAAAAACTCATGACGGTTCCGGATATCCAAAACTTCCATGTTTACCTGAACAATCTGGCACCCAATGCCATCATCATTACATCCGACTTCTATACGGCTCCTCAAAGTGCCGATTTCTTCAATGCCACCAAACAAAAACTAAGTCTGGATATTCTATCACTGATGAACGATCTGGGTATTGCCATGGCAGGCACCTCCACTACCATTAGCATCGCCGGACATGCCAAACCCGAAACAGCATAGATCACTATTTTCCCGGCTCTTGAACAAATAGCATCGAAATTGCTACGCTCAGTTTATTTGTGGTGCATATAGCATCCCACATAAACGAAAAAAATCATTGTCCCCACTCATCATAGTGGGCCCTCAGGATATTGAGAAAGCATTTGCTATCTCCTTGGTTATTGCTGCACACCTACAATCCTTGCCCACTCTTCGTCAAACCTACCAGTAGTACCATACTCCACCACACGGCCGGTTTCTTTTCCATTTCTTAAAACAATAATAGTAGGCACATGAGCTATGCTGAAATTGTCCGCAAAATGTGCGGCATCTTTCTTAGTTCTGTCCAGCGCAAACATAGTGATCCGGCTTTTGTCCACGCCGGCCTGGGCTATAATTTTAAAGAACCTCGGAAGCAAATAATGCGAATCTGCGCACCATGTGCCAAAGAACACCATATAACTTACACTGTCCTTGTTGGCAGCAAAGGACTTTATCACGGCATCTGCCGGCGTATACATTTTTTCCTGCTCACCAAACCATCCAAAATTTTGGGTATCCGCCATCAGGATACTATCAGTCACAAATCCCTTCAAGAGCCTTTTGCCTGTTCGGTCGGTGGTGTTCTCAAACGTTTGAGAATATAAGAGGAGGGAAGCTCCTAATAAGAAAAAGCTAAGTAGTAAACACTTTCGATTCATTTATGAATTTTTTGTTGTTCTATGCCACAAGAAATATTCTGCTCCACCGAAACGAAAACGAATATACTCTCTTGGTCAGTTTTTTGTTTTCCAGAATTGGGTACGGCTTCGAAGATAGAGCTTTTAGTATAATGCGATAATTGGTCTGTTCAAGAAACAGTGCCAGCGAGCCTGCACTCCGCCAATCCTCCCCACTTTTGCCTTTCATCAAAATACATTTTAAATGAATGGTAATGAAATTTCGATTAAAGAACTTAGAGCAAATGTAGTGGGATCGCCAAAAATTATTATTACACCCCACGAACTGGATTACCGTAAAATCTATATCCCCACCCAAATTATCACATCCTGATGCGAACACTTTGGGGTTTTACATTCCAACCCGCTACAATTGCCAACACATGGCAAGCAGTCTTTAGTTTGACAGATTACCGTTGGCTTTTAATAAATTTGCAAACTCCAATCGTTGGACAGAAAACATGAAACTTTATATTAAGAATATGGTTTGCAGCAGATGCAAAATGGCAGTAGAAGCCCAATTGAAAAGTAAGGGTTTCTACCCCCTATCTGTCAATTTGGGCGAAGTGGAAATTGAAGGAGATATATCAAAAGACCAATTATCACAGTTGGACACAGCATTAAAATCGTTGGGCTTTGAATTGATTGACGACAAGAAAAGTCAAATTATTGAAAAAATTAAAAACGCAATTGTAGCATTGGTTCATCATTCTGACCAAGACCTAAAAACAAATTTATCTGCATTTATAAGTTCCCAACTTCACCAAGACTACAATTATTTAAGCAACCTGTTTTCAGAAGTAGAAGGCACTACGATTGAAAAATATTTTATCAGCCAGCGAATAGAAAGAGTAAAGGAATTGATTGTTTATGACGAACTGACTTTATCAGAAATTGCCTACCAGTTGGGTTATAGTAGCGTTGCATATTTATCTAACCAATTTAAAAAAGTAACAGGCTTTACTCCCAGCCACTTTAAATCCCTTAAGGAACACAAACGCAAAAACATAGAAGAACTGTAAATCTTACAACTCTAATACAAAATTCCACAACAACTGCGCCGTAAGCCCAAATTACCTTTGTGTCAAACAAAATACAATGACACATACATATAAAGTAACAGGCATGACTTGCGGAAGTTGCGAAGCCAAAGTAAAAAGCAGCCTATTAATGTTGCCAAATGTTACCGAAGTAGAAGTTTCAAAAGACACTCAAACGGCAACTATTTCAATGGATAAGCATATTGCTTTATCCACTTTTCAAACTGCATTAGATAAAAAATATGCCATTACCGCAATGGAACACAACGAAGCAGCCGAACAAGCTAAAAGTTGGCTGGCAACTTACAAACCTATCTTATTAATTTTTGGTTACATAACCACAATAGCCACTATTTCAGCAACACATCAAAATACATTTCATTGGATGCAAGCCATGAATATTTTTATGGCAGGCTTCTTTCTTACCTTTTCGTTCTTTAAAATGCTTGACTTAAATGGCTTTGCTGAAAGCTACAGCATGTATGACATTATAGCCAAAAAAATAAAAGCATGGGCTTATATCTATGCTTTTATTGAGTTGGGATTAGGCATTGCTTATGCGACCAATTTTCAACCTCTAATCACAAATCTTGTTACACTAATTGTAATGGCAGCCAGCATTATTGGCGTATTACAAAGCGTATTCAATAAACGTAAAATACAATGTGCTTGTTTGGGTGCAGTTTTCAATCTGCCTATGAGTACAGTAACGATAATTGAAGACCTGCTAATGATAGCCATGAGTGGAATTATGTTGATTACGATGCTGTAAATCAGTTAATTTTAAAGATATATCTTTGCAAGAGTGAAAAAAATAGTTGTCATATTCATGCTTCTTACCTATGGTTTTGCAACCATGGGAGCAACTATTCACATGCACTACTGCATGAACGAGTTTGTTGGCTGGAGTTTATGGCACGGAGAAAAAGATAAGAAATGCGGCAAATGTGGAATGAAGGAAAAGAAAGGTGGTTGCTGCAAAGACGAACACAAGCAAATTAAGCTAAAAACCGACCATCAAAAAAGTGCAGTTGCTCAATATTTTCAGTTGGTAGAATCACCAGCATTAGTTACACCGATAGCTGATTTTAGCTTCATAGCAACTTCGGTTTCTCTTAACTTTCCAGTTTCTAATGCTCCGCCGAAAATTCCAAGAGAACGGCTCTATATTTTACATTGTGTTTTTTTAGTTTGATTGTTGGATAGTTAACCATTTGCCGACACTATTGAAGTGTATTGGGTTTATGTGTATTTTATCAATCACTAATTAAATTAAAGACAATGAAAGGAATACTATTAGCAAGTGCAGTTGTTCTATTTTCAACAACCGCTTGTCAATCTCAAATAAAAAATGCTAAAACTGAAACCGTAAAAGTTTATGGCAATTGCGACATGTGTGAAACCACCATTGAAAAAGCCGCCAATAAAAAGAAAGTATCAAAAGCCGATTGGAAAGAAGAGACCAAAATGGCAGCCATAACCTACGACAGTAAAAAAACAACTTTGGATGATGTATTAAAAAACATTGCTCATGCAGGTTACGACAATCAAAGTTTTCTTGCTCCTGATGCAGCTTACAATAAATTACCTGGCTGTTGCAAATACGATAGAGAGAAAAAGCAAACAGCAATGGTAACACAACCTGCAAAGGACACAACAGCACCCAAACAAAATCATGCTAACCACCAGCATGATGAAATGAACAATGGAGCACAGGAAACAAACCAGTTGGCACCAGTGTTTGATAATTATTTTTTACTGAAAGACGCATTGGTAAAAACAGATGGAAATGCAGCATCGGCAACAGCAAAAGATTTGCAAACAGCCATCAATGCCGTAAAGATGGATAAGCTGTCAATGAATGTGCATACAGTTTGGATGAAAATCCTGAACGACCTAAAGGAAGATGCAGAACATATAAACGGCACAAAAGACATTGCACACCAGAGAGACCATTTTATGAGCCTTTCAAAAAATATGTATGAGTTAATTAAAGTTGCTAAACCATCCGAAACTGTTTACTATCAGTTTTGCCCAATGGCTAACGATGGCAAAGGTGCAAACTGGTTAAGCAAAGAAAGCGGTGTAAAGAACCCTTACTATGGTTCACAAATGCTTACTTGCGGAAAAACAGTTGAAACAATTAAGCAATAAAAACAAAGGGCATAGTTATAAAAATAGCTATGCCCTTTTTAACCTTACATAAATGAAATTTTTAAAATGGCTATACAGAAAACTCTTTGCAAAAAGGTGTTGCCGTTAGCAATACTTTTTACGCTACTCATATCTAATTTATTTGCTCAAAAGGTTGTTCGTTACGACTTGTATGTAAAAGATACCATTGTAAATTTTACAGGAATACAAAAAAGAGCCATTGCAGTAAATGGGCAAATACCCATGCCCACACTCACATTTACCGAAGGCGACACAGCAGAAATTTATGTACACAATGAATTAGACGAAGAAACTTCTTTGCACTGGCACGGATTATTTTTGCCCAACAAAGAAGATGGTGTACCTAACCTTACGCAAATGCCTATTGAGCCAAACACAACACACATTTACCGATTCCCGATTATCCAAACCGGCACACATTGGTATCACAGCCATTCGGGTTTGCAGGAACAAATTGGGATGTACGGAAACTTTGTAATGCTGAAAAAACAAACCGACTCTACATTCAGAAAAGGTATAGATGATTTACCAACAGTTTCTATTGTTTTAAGTGAATGGACCGACTACAAACCAGAGAATGTACACCGAATGTTACACAATGCTTCTGATTGGTTTGCTATCAAAAAAAATGCAACACAAAGTTATGCTGAAGCAATAAAAGCAGGACATTTCAAAACCAAACTAAAAAACGAATGGAAACGAATGTTGGCAATGGATGTAAGCGATGTGTACTATGATAAAATTTTAATGAATGGCAGCCCAAGTACCGACATAAAAAGTATTGACGGAAAGCAATTAAAGGCAGGGGATAAAGTAAGGCTTCGTATTTCAAACGGTGGAGCCTCCTCTTACTTTTGGCTTACTTATGCAGGTGGCAAAATTACCGTTGTTGCAAATGATGGTAACGATGTGGAGCCAGTTGAAGTGGACAGGTTGATAATTGCGGTGTCAGAAACTTACGATGTGGTGGTTACCATTCCTGCGGACAGCACAGCTTACGAATTTTTAGCAACAACAGAAGACAGAACCAATTCAGCATCTTATTATATGGGCAACGGCATCAAACAACTTACATCTCCACTACCACGATTAAAATATTTTGAAGGCATGAAGATGATGAATGACATGATGAAAATGAATGGTGATTTGGATGATATGGGAATGAACATGAGCCTGAACCAAATGGATATGAATGTGGTAATGTACCCTGAAATAACAGGCGATGCAAAGGCTCCCTCTCCTTTGGAGAGGGTGGGGGGTGAGGCAGACCCAAACCGATATAATGCCAATGCACTTGCAGACATTGTAACACTTAATTACGCCATGTTGAAGTCGCCTGAAAAAACAACTTTGCCCGATGCTCCTGTTAAAGTATTATACTTTGAATTAACGGGAAATATGAACCGCTATGTATGGAGCATGAATAATAAAGTAGTTTCTGAAGCTGATAAAATACTGGTGAAGAAAGGGGAAAATTTGCGGTTGATAATATACAATGGTTCCATGATGCGGCATCCTATGCACTTGCATGGACATGACTTTAGAGTGCTCAACGGACAAGGTGAAAATGCGCCGCTAAAAAACATTATTGATATTATGCCAATGGAAACAGACACATTGGAATTTAATGCAAATGTGGAAGGCGATTGGTTTTTCCATTGCCATATTTTGTACCACATGATGAGTGGTATGGGCAGGGTTTTTAGTTATCAAAACCAACAGCCAAACCCCTTAATACCTAACCCTAAATTGGCACAACGCAAACTTTTTGCTGACGACAGGAAAATGCACTTCATGTTTCAAAACGATATTGCCACAAATGGCAACGATGGAGAAATGATGTTGCAAAATACCCGTTGGAGCATTGGTAGCGAATGGCGTTTGGGTTATCACGACATGCACGGCTACGAAACAGAAACTCATGTTGGCAGGTACTTGGGCAAAATGCAATGGCTGATGCCTTTTATTGGCTTTGACTGGCGTTACAGAAAAATGGGCATTGACGAACAAGAAAAAAATCTATTTGGACAAACTAATACGAAAGACAACAGGGCTGTACTTAGCGCAGGTGTTAATTATACATTGCCTATGTTAGTTCGCTTTCAGACAGAGATTTTCACTGATGGCATAGTTCGTTTGCAATTAATGAGAGAAGACATTCCTGTAACAAAACGACTTCGCTTTGCATTTATGGTTAACACAGACAAAGAATATATGGCTGGACTTAATTACATTTTTGCCCGTAACTTTTCTGTACGGACACATTATGACAGCGACATGGGTTTTGGTGCAGGGTTGACATTCTCCTATTAGCCAACGCTGCAAGTCAGGTACTTTGGGCAGGCACACGGGCAACATACAAAGCCAACCTGCCGTGCCCAAGGCACTTGCAAGCACAAATTGGTGATTCGGACAAACAGATCAATCAAATCATCAAAAATATCATTGACAAAAGCGACAATAAAAAACAACACATCGCCGATAAAAACCCTTTCAAAAGAAAAACAAAAACGGGATCCGCAACACCGATATGAACTAATCGGGCTATCAGTATTTTGAAGGAATAGACCTGATGGCCATTGAAGGGTTCAATGATAAAATCATTATGTCTCTTATCAGCGAAGTAGGGATTGAAGGAATTAAAAAATTTGAAACAGCAAAACAATTTACCTCCTGGCTTCGACTGGCTCCCAACAATAAAATCAGCGGAGCTAAAACACTATCCAATCACACACCCAAGAGAGTGTCCGCTTAAAGATAGCCTTCAGAAATGCGGCCAATACCATAGGCCAGTTGAAAGAAGGATGGCTTGTTGATTTTTTTAGAAGACTAAATTTTAAAAAAGGAAAAACACTGCAGTTACTGCCACAACCAGAAAGCTCGCTGTAATTATTTGGAATATGATCGTCAAAAATATCCTCTACAATCATCCCACGCCATATTTATTCCTTGACGAAAAAAGAAACCTTGGCATTGCCAAAAAAATACGAAAACAAATTCAGATATTTGACTTGACTTCTGAAGACCTTGGACTAGCATCTGCTTGATTATTAAGTCCATGGATTTACGTTAGTCATGATAATAAAAAAAATTTCTGAAAATTCAGATTAAAAAAATCAAAGAGATGGTTTAATTTTGAGATTCAAAAAACTTCCACATATATTCATTAATATCCAACTCTTTCGAGGTTTTACCAATCGGCAAACCAATATTAAAGTCATTTGCTCCTGGCCAAGTGTGCCCTCCATTCTCAATAGAAATAAGAGTAACCGTTTTATTGGTGTTACTAGATTCTAAGATTTCGATCGTTGTATCATCATTAGGAACTTTGTTAATTGTTTTCTTAGTTTCCTTGGAAAATGAAGGCATTTTCCAATATTTGTACGTTTCTGTTGCAGAGAGATAGGCATCTTTTTTTCCTTCAAAATTTACTATTTTATCCGCTTTACCATGTACTATTAATACTCCAATTTCCTTTTTTATTGGATTATTTATAGCTACTGAATTTGGCAAAGTAGCTCCAATAGCTGCTATAGCACTAAAACGATTGGGAAGTTCGGCGGCTATTCTATAACAAAAAAATCCGCCTCTAGACAATCCTGTTGCAAACACTCGTTTATCATCTATTTTATAGTCTTTTTGTATTTGGGTTAATAAAGCATCAACGAAACCGATATCATCAGTTCCTTCCTTGTAAGAAGTTTCAAAACCCACATTCCAATCTTCCTTAATTCCTTTTGGATAGACAACAATAAAGCCGTAGTTATCGGCCGTTTGATTCATACCCGTGTATAGCATTTGTTCCGCAGGAGTCATTCCCCCACCATGAAAGTTAAAAACGATGGGATATATTTTTGTTGAATCATAGTTTTTGGGTGTATAAAGTATGTATTTTCTTTTTACATCTTTGTACTGGAGCGATTTAGTTTGTCCGAAAGAGATGCCAAAAATGAAGATAATTACTAATACTGAAAATAATTTTTTCATAATTTGATAGCGTTTATGTTATTTAAAATCTTATAGAGGTGTTGGTACTTTTTCTCATTTTTATTCATCCAATTTTTATAGAATAAAGGTTTAAAAAAGAACCAAACAAGCAAGATAATCAGTAACAAACTTAGACTAGCAAGGATAAATACTGTCTGAGATTGAAGAAAATTACTTAAAAATTGAAAGAACATTGATAAGCATAGAAAACTTGCCGATACGCAGATCAATTGAAGTTGTTTTTTCATTCTTACACTTTCTTTCTTCTGCAAATCTTTAACAAAATCCGAACTGCTTAATAAGAATTCCTTTTTCTGTCTGTTAATTGACTTCCATGAATACCAAAACAAAAACATCCCAATAAAAAGTAGGATAAACTCGGAAATACTTTCGTAAATGCTATCTAATTTATCTGTATATACCACATAAACAAATATCATTAAAGAGAACAAAATCATTGAAATAGACCAATAATAAATGTTTTGTTTTCTATTTTTTCTAAGTAAATGGATACTTTTTTCTAAGTTTTTAAACTCTGCATCTTGATTAGTAGCCACAGTTAACCAGATCTTTTTTATATCGTCAAAATCATTACTCATTGTGTTGCATTTTTTCAGTTAAAACTTCTTTAATTCTATGAACTCGAACTCTAATATTTGCATGACTTAATCCAACAACTTCTGCAATGTCTTTTTGGGAAAGATCTTCCAAGTATAAACCAATAATAATTCTATCAATCTCTGGCAAACTAGAAATACATTGATGTAGTTTTATGAACCGTTCCTCCTTTGTGGAGTTTTCAATATCTTCTATTTTAAAAACATCATAGTGATCTACCAACTGAATACGTTTCTCATTTTCAATCTGTCTTAAGCATTTATTACTAGCAATACGATAAATCCAACCTGAAACATTTTCGTAATGTTTAAGTGTTTTTAAATTTTCAAAAACATTAATAAAAACATCTTGAGTGACATCTTTGGCTTTGTCAACATCATTGAAATATCCAAGACAAACTCTGAATATTTTTTGTGAGTACATTTTATATAAATTTTCGAATTCCATCTAATATATAAATACAAGATTTGTCGAAATGTTACAAATAAAAAATTATACCCTCAAAAAAATGCAAAAAAGACTCCTGCTAAACATTAGCAGATTGAAAAAGCCTCCAATAATCAAGCTTTAAAATAAACGTATAAAGCCCTTATGAAAAACGACTAGGCTTTCCCTCTATACATCGGGACAGGTTTGCAATCCGGTTCCTTCAACAGGCTTAGGAACGTTTTCATCGACACCAGCCAATGCCCTTCGTGGATATTTCACCATTTAGTATACCATTTATTTCAGTGCAAAGGATACCAGTTGTTTCACTGTAAAGGGTACCATTTTGCAATACGATATTTTGTAGTTATTTCACTTCAAAGAAGGATATTTGAAATCAGGTTTGATGCCGGCCATCTTGGATGTCAAATGCACTACAGTACAAGCGTGCGATCCACTGCGGCGGACAAGCTGCACGAAAGAGGCCAATTGTTCTGCAGCAGAGAAAAAAAACTTTCGGCCAGACCAGTGTCTAAAACCATCCTCGTTTTTTGAAAATTAAAAGCATGAGTATTGGAATGCCAAACATGACCGCTACGGCAATCCAAAATCCCCAGTGGTGCTCGCTCAGCGGGATCACCTGAAAGTTCATGCCGAAGATGCCACCGATGACCGTGGCAGGTGCCAGCAGGCAGGTAACTATTGCCATCACTTTCATCACTTCGTTCATTCTCAGGTTCACGTTGCTGATGTACAGATCCTGCATGCCTAATATCATATCACGGTAGTTTTCTACCAGGTCTATGGCCTGCACGATATGGTCGTACACGTCTTTGTAGAACCGAACATTGAATTCGGTGAGGAGTTCGCTGTCGCTTTTGATGATGCCGGCCACTACTTCCCTTACCGGGAAGATGCCTCTTTTTAGCACGATCAATTCTTTTCTGAGTACGTTGATTCTAGCCAGCGATCGCTTGTCGGTGCCTCTGATAATATCTTCTTCCATGTCTTCGATATTATCGCGGAGCTTATCCATCACCACAAAATAATAATCGACAATGGTGTCTATCAGGGTGTAGTATAAATAATCGGCCTCTTTGCCTCGGGTTTTACTGGTTGGCAGTTTCAATCGTTCCCGCAACGGATTGAAAAGATCGCGTTCCGGATCTTCCTGAAAAGTAAGCACCACCCTTTTTCCAAGTACAAGACTTATTTGCTCCTGCTCGATGGTTCTTTTTTCTACATTGTAGTAGAGCATATCCATCAGACTGAACAGAATCTCATCCACTTCATCCACTTTTGGCCGCTGATTGATGCTCAAAATGTCTTCGCGCAACAATTGGTTGATCCCATACTGATCGCCTATCCGGTCCACATCATCTTTTCGAAGCCCGTCCACATTTATCCAGATAATATGATCGTTACATTTCAGTTTAAGTGCTTCGTCCACTGAAATATTTTTGTATTCTTTTATCTCCTCCTTATTATATACATAGGCCGAAATGACCACCTTGGCAGCCTCTTCACGAACGGGAATGATGGTGGGATTGATCGACAATATCTCTTTGGTACGTGCCGTTCCAAACAGCTCCATCAGATTGGGCAGATACAGATATCGCAAATATTTTTCCGGGCGCATCTTCATTCGGGAAAGATAACTATTTTTTATACTTAGCTAGGTATTTTGCGGATTGCGGACACAAAATAGAACTTAACTCTTTTTGCCTGGTTTCATATACTTCAATTATTCTAAATTCGCAACACATCTGTCCATTTTATGACTATAGCAAAAAGCGTGTATATCCTTTCTGCCTCGGCGGTTTCACCACAGGCCTCCTTTCAGCAAATGATTGCTGAACCGGCCGTGTATGCTGGCGAAAGATTGACTTGCATCGAACCAGACTACGCAAAATATATCGATGCCAAACTCATCCGTCGAATGAGCCGCATTATCAAAATGGGCATGGCCGCCTCTATGGAATGTTTGTCGCAGGCCAGTGTGCAAATGCCCGATGCCATTGTTGCTGGAACCGCCTATGGATGTCTGGCCGACACAGAGTCTTTTCTTACACGCATGGTGGAGTTTGACGAAACCCTGCTTTCTCCCACTGCATTTATACAGAGTACGCACAATACCGTTACTGCACAAATAGCTTTGCAATTAAAGTGTCATCATTATAACAATACTTATGTGCATCGGGGTTCTTCTTTTGAAGCCGCCATGCTGGATGCCATTTCTCTAATAGAGGAAGGCGATGCCAGGAATGTACTGGTTGGAGCAGTCGATGAAATCATTGAAAAAAGTCATGCCATCATCAGGAGGTTTGGAAAATATAAAAAAGATGGAGATAGCAGTAGTTTGTTTCCGTCTGGCACCAAAGGCACCATGGCCGGTGAGGGTGCCGCTTTCTTTATGTTGTCTCCCGACAATGAGAACCGGCAAGCTATTGCAAGGCTGGAAGCAATGGCTAGTTTTTACAAACCCAATCAGCCGGAAGAAATACTTATCCGCAATTTTTTAGAAGATAATAATCTCTCTGTGGCAGATATAGATCTAGTAATCTGTGGTAAAAACGGAGACCTGGAAAACGATGCCCATTATGGCCATCTGCAACAAAGCCTATTTTCAGATATCCCATTTGCGGGGTATAAAAATTTCAGCGGAGAGTATCCCACATCGGTAGCCTTTGCTATATGGATGGCGGCAAATATACTCAGGCATGGAATTCACAAACCGGGTGAGGAAGCTCCCAAAAGAATCTTGATTTATAATAATTACAAATTGCAGTACCCTGCTGTATATCTGCTTGCTGCATGTTAAAATTCAAAATCACTACCGTCATTTTTGGGCTGCTGATGGCCAATGCTATCACCTTGTCATTTTTTATGCCCGTGCCCTGGTGGTATTTTTTACTGTTGGTCATTTGCTACCTATTGATGTTGTTCTATGGCAGCTACTATGTGGGGGCATCTTTTTTTATGCCCATCATTTGCAAGGCTAAGACCACTGAAAAAAAAATTGCTTTAAGTTTTGATGACGGACCTAATACTAATACGAAGGAAATATTGTCCATTTTAGAATCACAAAAGGTGACAGCCACCTTTTTTTGTATTGGAAAACATATCTCAATGGACAAAGATCTGTTCCAACTCATTTACAATAGTGGGCACCTTATTGGGAATCATTCCTACAGTCATACTATCTCCTTTGACTTTTGGTCGGCTAAAAAAGTGCAGCAGGATCTGGAGAGAACGCAGGCGTTGATCTACTCCTTGACCGGTCAAAAAACAAATTGGTTTCGACCACCGTTTGGCGTATCCACACCCAGCATAGCCCGTACGGTGCGGACCATGAATTACAAAACAATTGGATGGAGCATCCGCTCTTTCGACACGATGACAACGGATGCAGACAAATTGTTTAGGAGTGTAAAACGCCAGTTGCATCCGGGTGCTATTATATTGTTTCACGATAGCCAGAAAGTGACGGTGGACATGTTGCCTCGTTTATTACAATTTATCAAAGAGCAGGGATATGAAATAGTGCCTTTGGATAAATTATTACATTTGCAAGCCTATGTTAATTGATCATTTATTTACAATAGATTCTTTTGCAACAGCCGCTGAAAAAATTTCGGCCAGTGTATCCATTCATGCCCAGCATAAAATATTTGAAGGTCATTTTCCGTCACAGCCTGTATTGCCAGGGGTTTGTCAGATTCAATTGGTGAAGGAATTATTGGAAAAAGCCACCGAACAGAAATTGTTTCTTAGAGAAGCGGCACAATGCAAGTTTTTGCAAATGGTGAATCCGGAAATAGTGAATACCCTTTTTGTAAATATGGATTATAAAATCACAGATAATGGTATCGTTGTTTCAGCAGTTATCAAAAATGAAACAACTGTATTCATGAAACTCAATGCGCTGTTTGAGTCTTTGCCTACTCTTTAAATGCCAATCAGGATATAGCCAATATGTGTTGGGTTAAACACCATTATTTTCTGGATGCTTCCATATTCATGTATCTTATTTCCCCATGGCATATACTGCAAAGGAAGCCAGCCAATGTTCCCCACCATAACCACCATTGAAAATATGTGGTAGTGTTTTATCCAAAAACTGATTAGCTACATTTTGGAAAAGTTTTTTATACTTGTGTGAGGATGGAAGTTTATGGGCAATCCCTTTCATTGCCCAGGCACGACTAAAACTGAGTCCGTCCAAATGCACCGTTTGATAATCATTGCGATCGCTTACAATCGGCATCTCACATATACGTTTGATACCAGCAGCATGGTAATAAGCATCCAACCATTTTACAAACGCGGCCTGAGATAAAACCCTTTGCATCAAATCGGCAGCCATCAAACTAGGGGAAAAGAAGTCGGCACCATCGGGTTCCAGATGTGCAGGAATATTTTTATTATTCCCATAAAAATATCTGGCTCTGGCCATAATCAGTTTTTCAAACTCCTGATCTTTTGTAGCCCTTGCCCAATCCAAAGCAAAGGAAAGCCCAAAAGCAGTGTTGCCATGCACACCCGACCGGTTCGGATAAGTTTGTTTAGGCAGGAACTCTTTCCAAAGGCTTTCAATTTTGTGGGTAAGTGGTCGTAGTGCTTCGTGCCATTTTCTGCCCAGCTCATGGTTCCAGGTTAGCAGTTCCTCGTCCAGCTTCAGCAACCAGGCCCAGCCATAGGTTCTTTCATAATTTTTGGATGCGGTATATTTTCCAAAATAGGCGGCCTCCTGTTCCATCTTATTTCGCTGAAATGAATGGTCTAAAACCGAAATGATACTATCCCGATTCGCTAAATTGGGGAAACCCTTCAACAGTTTCACCAACATCCAGTGTCCATGCACACTACTGTGCCAATCCAGACAACCATAAAACACAGGATGCAACTCATGAGGTAAAAGGCGGGCATCTGCCACACCATCGCTCAAATGCGAAGTCTTGTTAGGGAATTCGGAATTGATGCAATGCAATGGCAGTCGGCTCAATTGGGTGGCCACTTTTTCGGTCAGAATGGACTGAGCGGAACACAGGTTCCCGATTGCCATCAACCCAAGTAGAAATACTTCTTTAATCATTGCGTTAAAAATAATAAATTGTGCTTTAAAAACTCATCCAACATTTCTTATGAGAAAGCAAATCGCTATTGCTGTTTCACTCTTGCTGCTACTTAACCATTTTGCATTTTCACAATATCAGATCCATACCATCCCCAACCCTAAGACACAGGGACAGGATTATTTTGTGAGCAATCCAGATCATATTCTGGACTTGCAGACCGTGGACTCATTGAACAGATTGTGTACAGAAATAGAAAAAAAGACTTCAGCAGAAGTAGCCATTGTAGCCATAAACGATTTTGAAGGGAGCAGCGACTTTGATTTTGCCTATGCGCTATTTAACCATTGGGGACTTGGTAAAAAAGAAATCAATAACGGGTTATTGGTATTCTTTGCAAAGGATAGAAGAAAGTATCAGTTTATCACAGGTCGTGGTATGGAGGGTACCCTGCCCGATGTTTCTTTATCTGCTATTGGAGAAAACTATCTGGTGCCAAAGTTCAAGACAGGAGATTATGGGGGTGGTGTGATAGATGCACTGAATGTGATCAAAACAATCTTACTTAGTCCCGACAGTGCATTGGCCTTAAAAGCCGAAATGAAGAAACATTCTTTTTGGTATAAAAACCAAATTCCAATAAGGAATACCCTGGCGGTGATAGCCGTTTTTGCCGGAGCCATTTTGTGGTCCAGGATAGTTATTCGCAGGTTTCAATTGAAAAAAGGGAAGATGCAATATAATTTGTTTGGAGGTTGTGGTTGTGTGATTGCGTTGGCTTTTATGGGTATGTTTGTGGCAGCATTTTTGGACATTGGTATAAGCAAAATTTTCAGTGTGCCAATGCTGCCTTGGATTGCCTTAATGATTGGCACTATTAATTTATTGTTTGAATACATCCACGTAAGGTCGCGGATTTATAATACCTATAAAGACGAAGAAACCATTGTCAAACTATTAAGTACCTATAATAGCAGGATGATGATCACCATGATTTTGTCGCCCATTATTTTCATTTTGTTGATTGGATATATCAGAAGAAAGAACCGACTGTCATTGCGCCTTATTCCGCCAACAGAACCCGGCAATTGGTTGCGACTAAACAGAGATCAGATTCCACACATTTCCGAATACCTGAGCAAAGGCAGACAGGAAGAAGAAAAAATCAAGAGTAGGAGTTTTGAAATTTGGAAAGACGCTGATAGTAGCAAAGTAAAAATCATTCCCTGGAACGGAGATAAGTTTAGACAGTTTGAAGATTGTCCTAAATGTAATTTTCTTACGCTCGGCAGGCCACAAACAGTTACGCTGAAAGCGGCAACCTACAGCTCCACCGGGCTTGGGAAAAAAGTTCAGCAATGTGTGTTCTGCCAGTTCGAACAGTCATTTGGAACGATCACACTTCCTAAGCTGGTAAAAAGCTCATCCTCCGGTTCTTCAGGCGGAGGCCGTTCTTCCTCCAGCAGTGGAAGCTGGGGTGGCGGAAGTAGTGGTGGTGGCGGTGCTGGTGGTAGTTGGTAAGCCAACCAGATCTTTATTTTTCAGCCAGACGCTTTAGAAATTTTTGAAAGGCCTTGGTTTCATAGTTGGCAATGCCTTCGTGGTGGTAGGCGATCTTGCCTTCTTTGTCCAGCACTACCGTGGCTGGCAGCGTTTCTCCAAACCACTGAGTGGGTATTGGATTGTTTGTTCCCACTACAGGTAAATCATATTTTTTCTCTTTGATGAAGGCAGTAGAATTGGTGATATCATTATCTGCATCCACCAGTAAAAAAATATAGCGGGGATCATTTTTGAACGAAGCATATAGATTGTGGATAGAAGGCATTTCTGCCAGACAAGGCGGGCACCAGGTAGCCCAAAAATTGATAAAAACAACTTTTCCTTTGAACGAATCCGAATGGATAGTGCGGCCATCGGCCATCGCAAACTGAATATTTGCCGACACTTTATCTCCTGTTTGCTTCTCTGCTTTTTCCACACTGGGTTGGAACAATCCTATTGACATGAGGCCGTTTAGTACTCTGGCTTTGAAAGAAGGAATAAATAATAAGGCAAGAACTAATCCTATCAGGACTATATTGATTGCGCCGGACAATATTTTATTTTTCGATTGAAGCATATCCTTTAGATGGATAACGCTTTTATAGTCCGTTTGTTGATTTAGGAAAGGCGAATATTTTTATTTGCATTTTTATGCTTTTTGAATTGCCCAGGGTTTTCATTTTATTTAAATAAAATGAATCCGCTTTCCGATAAAATTTCTACCCACAGGTACCGCATCCCCACCCACGAAGTGAGTTTTGAAAATGCCTGGGGAATTTGTGATGAAGACTTGTATAGGCAGGCAATCCAGTTTGCAGACAAAAGCAACGCTTCAAATACTCCTTTCTTCCAATTTGTGATGACTACCTCCAACCACAAACCCTTTACTTTCCCTGAGGGAAAAATAGATTTACCACCAGGTAACAAAAACGCTGATGTAAAATTTACTGATTATGCATTGGGAAAATTTATAGCCCAAGCCCAACAAAAACCCTGGTTCAAGAATACCGTATTTGTCATTGTTGCAGACCATTGTGCCAGTAGTGCAGGTAAATGGGAAATCAATATTGACAAGCATCATATCCCGGCAATAATCTACAATCTGCCTCAGCAACCACAAAAAACAGACAGACTGGTTTCACAAATAGACCTGATGCCCACACTGTTTGGATACTTGAACTGGAACTATACCACGGCCTTATATGGCAAAGACATTAACCAGATGAAAGCAGGGGAGGAAAAAGCCTTCATTGGCAATTATAGAACATTAGGGCTTTTAAAAGAAAATTTGTTTACCCAAATTGACGACCGAAAAAGAGTAATTCAATGTAAGGTATCGGAAAGTGAACAATCGCTGTCTGAAACAAAGATCCAAAACAAAACATTAGTATCTGAATGCATTTCGTACTATCAAACGGCCAGTGAGCGATTCAAGAATGGCAAAATGAAAGAATAAATCAAATCAATACCGCCTTAATTTTGCTTCAGCATTTTCAATGATGCTGATTTGTCCCATTGAAACATAAAAAAAGAGTGGGCCGAAACTTTTGATCTATCGACGTTCTTTCAAAAATTGAAAGGCTTTGCCTAACCACGTAATTCTCTTGTACGGGTTAATAAAACAAGTACTGTCATCCAACTCTTTGCCATACTTATCATAGGCGTTGTATAGCACAAGAAAGGTCAGGATGGCTGTTTTCAAATCCAGTGGTGGATGCACTTTGATTCTGCATCTTGCCCCTCTGAATAGTACCCAGTGGAAGGTGAATGAACACAAACTAATAGACATCGCTTCAATAATAAAGACATTATTTTTGCGATAAAATAGCTATCGAATGTCGGAGAAACAAACAAAAATATTTTATCCCAGCAGTCAAGTTGACTGGCGAAAATGGTTGCAAAAAAACCATAGTACCGAAAAAGCCGTTTGGCTTGTTTTTTACAACAAGTCTTCTGCTAAAACTTCTATTAGCTGGAGTGAAGCCGTGGATGAAGCCCTTTGTTTTGGTTGGATTGACAGCAAGAAAATAAAAATAGATGAAGAAACATCGCACCAGTTTTTCAGCAAACGAAAACCAAAAAGCACCTGGTCGAAAATCAACAAAGAAAAAGTACGGCAACTTATTAAAGACAGATTAATGACAGACGCTGGTTTAGACATCATTGAAAAGGCAAAACAAAATGGCTCATGGACAATTTTGGACGAGGTGGAAGAGCTGGTACTTCCTAAAGATTTAGAAACTGAGTTCAGAAATAAGCCAAAGGCAAAAGATTTCTTTTTAAGACTTAGCAAATCTGCAAAAAAAGCCATTTTGCAATGGCTTGTACTAGCCAGGACTACAGAAACAAGACAAAAACGGATTGCTGAAACTGTCGAAAGCGCGGAACAAAATCAAAAACCAAAACACTTGCGGTAGAAGCGTCTCAGACAATCTATATAGCGCTTCATTGATTAAAATCAGAACTCTCTTTAAAATTACTGATGATGTAACGACAGGCTTTTAAATCACCTTTAGGATGCGCCTACACTTTGTAAGCCCTTTACGATATACTGAACTAATCCATCTTTTTCATATAAACCCAAGCAATCAGAAACCATTGTGCATCCAGTCGGAAATAAGGGAAATTTTAATTGCCTCTCCAAAAACAAGATGCGTTTCTATTCTGCGAGAAATGAATTTACTTATAGCGCGAGATCAGGAGTTCTGAGATTGAAAGTTTTCTGGCACAAAAGCTTACACTACATCAATACTTTTTCTTGATGCCGTTCATTGGCAGCGGGTTTTACAGGCGTTGCTTTAATAGTTTATAAAAATAGCTTATTCCTTATTTTGCTTTTTTCATCAGAGTACTCAATTGCTGAAATACTCTTTTCTCGATACCAGAAAGTTCGATGAGACGATCACCCATATTATCATAATCGGCCTGTGTGTTCAAGCGACCTTTATAAATACCGGAGGCTTGAATAGCGGCATCCCTCCATTTATCACCTGCCTCTGTTATTTGTTGTGAAATGAGCAGCAACTCATCCATTGGCAGGTACTGATGGGCTTGTTGCAAAAAAGCACCATAGATAAATCGAAAGCCACCCCCTCCAGTGCCTATTTCTTCCTGCATACGCACCAGTTGCGCCAGATAGCTGCGGGCCTTTTCATCACCCAGTTTGGTTTTCCACTTTTTTATTTTTCTGCCGGTGTAGGCAATGCCACTTACCCCACCAAAGCTGCCCGGAATATGCAGCATATCCCTGCAGTTTCTTTTGATCCCCTTAATGATTCCATTTTTCAATTGCTCATCTGTGGGTTCGGATAAGTTGTCGCCCGGATAATACATTTGGCCCCTGGGTGCAAAGGCTCCTTTGGCAAAACGAACTCTCTCCAGTTCATAACTATTCATAGTCACAATGGTCTCCATGATAGGATCACTGATGTAATAGACATCCTCTATTTTGTCCACCACTATCAGGTTGTGTGCATTGAAATGAAAACGATATTCTTTGGGAAAGTACGTGAGATAGAAAACACCCACCTGGCAGGCAGTAGGTTTCCCGGCCAGCAGCCTTTCGTCCAACTGTTGCATGGCTGTGGTATGCGAACTAAATTTTTTTCTTATGACCGGAACTCCCAAGGCAGTACAGGTTCTTTTGAAAATAAGGCCGGGCATGGTTCTGAACGAAATGGCCGGACCTCCGTTTACTTTCATAAAAGGCAACTGGATATAGAACAATCCTGATCCGATACCAAAAGCCAGTGGCTCAGTTATTTTTGTAATACCATAATGATGCAGCAAGGCGGTGGTGACTCCGTTCTCACAATGGGCGGCCTGCAAATGTCTGAAGTTTGTATGTTGTGGTTCCAATATAATGTAATTGTGATGTGAGCCCTTTGAATGGACTCAACACAGAATGAATATTTATTTGAATGGATTTTTGAGCTCCTCCATGGTTACTTCGAAAAGTGTGGCATACTTTTTAAGTTTGGGTTCCGATAGTTTTTGAAAAACACCGGGCTTAATATGTCTTTTTATGGTCCATTTCCAAAAACCGGTATAGGCAGAAAGGATACCAATATCCATAATTTTTTTTTCCATAAAATACAGTATTGGGCTGGCTTGCCCCTTCAATACTTTTTGTTTGGCTTCTTCTGTTTTTTTCACTACATCATGCCACGCAATATTTAAGGCCTCGGTTTTCACCTCCCATCCAATACTCTGGCCGGTAGTGTACTTTCCTTCCTTGTCCACCACATAGGCAATTTCTTTAGTGAACTTGTCTAATGCCCCTTTGTCTTGTGGGATCTCTTCTTTCTTCATGTTTTCCTTTTTTTTATCTCGATGGTATCTGCAATAAAAGCCAGCAATTGTCAGAACAAACTTACTCTTTTACTAGTTTAGTAAGAACACTGATAAAAATGGCGAAAAGAATTGCTCCCTTTCGCCGTAGTAAATCATTTATTTTGAGCAGGCTTACACCACTGTGAGCAAGGCATACATATAGCTAAACCTAGAACTTTCCGGAACCAATAAGAATACCTTATCGCCTTTTTTCAATTTGTCGCTATTAAACAATTCATCCACCATAAAATAAACTGAGGCAGCACCCACATTGCCCACATAACTCAGGTTCACAAACCATTTCTCATAGGGAATATGGTGTCCCAGTTTCAAATGCTCTTCGTAGATTTTGTCTTTAAAGAAATTGCTACTCATGTGCGGGCAGTACCAGGTGATATCGTCCGGGTTCAATCCGCGGCGTTCAAACAGTTCGGGCAAGAGCCTCCCTCCCAGAGGTACAATGTTGGGACTTAGCAATTTCACATCCTGCTTAATACTCATCACCGATCTTTCATTTAGCTCCTCATGGCTAAAATCCAAGTAGCTTTTAAGCGTGCCATCTTCCATCTTATCTGCGCCACAATACATACAGGATTCCATGTCATCGGCATAAGAAACGCCTTCTATCCAGTCTATCCGAAGACTCAATCCTTCAGTATTAGGCTTATTGGTGAGCAGGAAGGAAGAAGCCCCATCGGACAACATCCAGCGCAAAAATTCTTTGTCAAAACTGATATAAGGATTTTCTTCCAACGCCTCCAATTTATGCACTTCATCTTCGAACTGATTGGACACTAAGGAGGCAGACAACCTTTCTGACCCAGAGGCCACGGCGGTCTGGGCATCACCAGTTTTTACAGCCATGTAGGCATATTTCAGCGCATGCATTCCGGCACAGCAAACCCCACTTGGCGACACCACTTCCAACTTGCCCATTTCAGGAATCCAGCCATGCACCATCACCCCATGCGATGGCATTATTTGATCCGGAGAAGAAGTACCACAAGACAACACATCTACATTTTTGATCCCTTCCTGATCTTCTTTGAATAACTCCCTAATGGATTCGGCTGCCAATTGCGCATTGGTGTGCGTTGGTTTTCCGCCTTTCTCCAGGGCATAATATCGATTGGTGATGCCATTGTTTCGCAAAACTATTCTTCGAGACTTAGAAGGCTTCCCGTTGATGAATCCCAGATAGTCCTCCATTTCATCATTACCTACCGGATTATTGGGAAAATAATGGGAAGTGCGTGTGATATATACTTCGTTTAAAGACATACGTTTTTTATTTTTTTTGCCCAGCGGCAGAATTACTATGTAGCAATATTGCGTCGCACACTTGGGGGTTCTGTAAATAATTCAGCGGTCAAAATACTAAATTTTTTCTCTCCAATCCACACTTGCATAATAATTCATCAACCGCTTGTTTTTCTTTATTGAAAATGCCCTGAAAAAAACTAAATCCACCAACAAAATGATTGGCGAGGCCACCAATAATGCAATCGCAAGATAATATTTATACAGTACTAATATCTTACTTCTTTTTTCGGGATACTTTCTTATAATCTGAACCCATTTTTTAAAAATCTTTCCCGCCTTTCGTTCTATAAACATCAGGGAATATTGCACCCTGGCAGCATCCTGCGCCACCAGTTCCGGCTGCAGATTTTCAAACCTCCCGGAATTAAGATGTTTTGAAACTGTAGCTCCAAATTTTGAGGCACCTTTAATATCGGCATTCGCCACGCCCGGTAAAGGAAAAATCCCCCATTTTCGATCCTTGCGTCCGGTACCCAACCAGTGCAGAATGGTGAAAAAACTTAGATGGTTCTGATGCTTATCGACCAAAGCGATATTGCCCACCAACCTGGCTTCAGCTTCTATCAATAATATCTTGTTTTGTTCCTGCGCGTTGATCCACATATTTCGGCATCCACTAATGGTGACCACTGGTGTATCTTTTATTATTGCCTTAAACTTTTGATCCTGTAGCAAAGAACTTGCCGGTATGCTGGGAGAAAGATTCCAGGGTTGCCATCCTATGATAATTAAATCATATTTGTCAAACCTTGTTTGCCAGGGCTCTAGCTCAGTGGGAATACCATCCACCGACTCAGGAACAGTATCAAAAAAAACAGGAGTAGGCCAGGGAAATGGAAATGGATGCACCGTTTTAATCTGCAAAAACTCAATATCGTTTCCGGCGGCCCACAGGGGTTCCAAAAAACTATCCAATATTTGTTTCAGTTGGCCGGACTGTGTGTAGTAGGGAACCAGTATTCTTTTTGACATGGGGATATTGCTGTTTACAAAGCCGAAGAAGGCAATGATTTTGATTTCTTGCTATAGTCCAAGATCTGACTCTTTAGTGTTGAAGATAATGATTTATAACCAGTTGCAATTAACCTACTATCCTCTGTCTGGCTTTTATAATAACCTAGGGATTTAGGCGCATTTTCCTGAATCATCAGTCGTAAAAACCGATATTCCAGATTTGCGCGGTTGGCCGCAATCGCCGATTCCAACATTTTATGCCCTTGCTTAAAAAAGGACAACTTTTTGGCAGGAACGGCCACCAGTCCGGCTTTTCTCATGAGCAAAGCCCCTTCATAAGCTGTCTTTTCATCCAGGCTAGATGATTGAACCTTTTTTATTTGAGCATCAATAATAGAAATTTTTGAAGACTCCATGGCTTCATACACCCCCTTTTTTTGAAACGCTTGTTGACCCCAAACAGGAGTATAGATAATTGAAAGCAAAAAAACTATGGATGTGAAAAATTTATAATTCATGAAAATTGTTTAAAAACTTTGCGAAAATATATATTTATTAGCCTATTTTGTGGTTCTGGAACCCAATTCTATTGGCCTGAAATTTGCTTAAGAAAATCCCACTGATCACTATTTTTAATAACAACAACAATTACTTTCTTACGGATTTTTATTTTCAGGATGAATTCTTTTAGATCCCTAACAAAAAGATAATTACAAAAATCGATTTATGATGAAGGGTTTCCCAATTTTAGTTGCATTTATTTGTTTGCCTTTTTTTATGATGGCTCAAACGGGCTACAAACAAGCTATCGGTATTCGTTTGAACACACATACCACTTACGATGTGATTGCGGCTTCCTACAAAAACTTCCCTTCTGAAAAATCAGCGCTGGAGTTCAATCTTGGTTTTGGAGGTAGAAATATTTATGTACCCAATCAGGCGCCCAAAACAAGTTTCTCCCCAGCAGTAAGCCTTTCCGGATCCTTTCAACATCACGAATTGATCGAAACCCCGACTAATGATGATTTCCGCTGGTTCGCTGGTGGCGGTATTACTGTTTTAGGAGCCAAATCCAAGAACAATGGATATGAAGGTTTTGGCACCGCCATCTTTGGTACTTGTGGGCTGGACTATGTTTTTAAAAACTCCCCGATAAATGTAACAGCAGACTGGAGACCACAGGTGTATATTGCTTCTCCATCGGCTTATATGCCCTTGCACATTGGCACACTGGGTTTAGCCGTAAGATATATTTTCTAAATCTGCTTACATCGACACACATGCTTTATTTTTGAAGCATTGTGAAAACTAATGTGTCGAATACTTGTACTACCAAGCAGACTTTTGATGACTTAAAAATTTGTGTCATCATCCCTACTTATAACAATGCTACCACAGTGGCAAAAGTTATCACTGAGGTTTTGCAGTTTACCAACAATGTTATTGTGGTAAATGATGGCTCCACCGATGATACCCCGACCATTCTTGATTCGATCCAGCAGATTGTAGTAGCCGGCTATCCAAAAAATGCCGGAAAAGGAATGGCCTTGCGTACCGGATTTAGAAAAGCCATTGAGCAGGGATACCAATTTGCCATTACCATCGATTCCGATGGGCAACATTATGCTTCGGATCTTCCGGTGTTTATTGATAAACTAAAACAGGAAGGTGCTTGCTTAATGATGGGTGCGCGCAATATGGACACCGCCGAAAATGTTCCCGGCAAAAGCAGTTTTGGAAATAAGTTTAGCAATTTCTGGTACAGATTTGAAACGGGCATTGACCTGCCGGATACACAAACTGGATACCGGCTTTACCCGTTGGAGCCAATTTCCAAAATGAAGTTCTTTACCCGAAAATATGAGTTTGAAATAGAGGCCATTGTTCGGTTGGCCTGGGCTGGAGTAAAAGTGGTTTCTGTGCCTATCACGGTTTATTATCCGCCAAAGGGAGAACGCATTTCGCATTTCCGGCCTTTTAAGGATTTTACCCGCATCAGCCTCGTAAATACAGTGCTGGTGAGCATTTGTTTTTTGTACATCTGGCCACGCAATTTTTTTCGTCGGTTTTCTAAAGAAAACTGGAAACAGGAATTAAGAAGATTATTATTAAAACCTGGCGAAACCGACCTTACAAAGGCCAACTCCATTGGGTTTGGCGTGTTTATGGGCATTGTACCCATCTGGGGATTTCAGTTGCTGACGGGTATTCCACTCGCTCATTTTTTAAAGCTGAACAAAACACTTTTTATACTGGCCGCCAACATTAGTATTCCGCCAATGATTCCCTTTGTCATTTTCCTTAGCTATCAGATGGGGCGACCCTTTATGGGCAGCCGGGCCATGAACCTCAGCTTTAGCGAGCTGCTTTCACTACAAGACATTGGTAGAAACATAGAGCAATATATTTATGGGAGTATTTTTTTAGCGATTGCTGCTGGGTTTATGTTTTGGTTAATCACTTTTGTTTTTTTAAAGGCAAGAAGAGGAGTAGCAGGCCGCAAAGAAAAAGCAAATTCTTAGCCTTTGAAACGGCTCCTTTGCAAAATGTATTAAATGATACTTTTTCAAAAAAAGCGTTGATTATCATTTGCTTATTTCATTTGATATTCTCTATATTTACCTCTACACTATTGTCTGTTAAGAACAATCTTTTTAACAAATAAACTTATATGAAAAATATTTTAGCTCCCCCCACTTGCCATTTAGTAAGCAAATTGGCGATTACTATTAAACAATTATTTGTGAGTATTGCATTTTTCTTGCTTGCCGGACAAACGGTTTTTGCAAAGCCATTGCCCAGTCTGAACTTACAGCATTTAAAGAAAACATTCCTGAATGGAGGGCTTATTCTGGATCAGACACAAATAACAGGTCCGACGGCCATAGAGGAAGGGATTTTGGTTACCGGATCAGCCACTATTCTTTTTTCTTCGTTTCCTCCTAATCAGTGGTATATGCCTAAAAAAATTGTAAACGTAATTGCAATTCTTTCTTCGGGAACAAAAACGTCAAACTCTTATCCTGATGGTTCAATATGGAACACCTCTTATGCACATGGAGCAGGAAGCTTTACATTATCTGAAGTTCAGACTACTGCTGCTATAACATGGACAGGATTGATTAAATTAGAGATTAAGAGTGGGAATAGCAGTTCATATTCATTTAGCCCAGTTGTCTTAAATAGTACTGCGGGACCTTATTATCACTATAACCCTCCTCAATAACAGAACGCTAAGAACAGATAATAGTGCTTTTTTTAATCCTTTAATTGTATTCCATGAAATATACAATCGCCCTTATCCTGCTATTTAACCTGCACCTTCAGGCACAGGATACCACAACCCTAAGAATAGATATAACCCAGGCAAAGCCCATGAATGTATCGGAGGTGTTTGATTCCATTCATTATATTAAACTTAAATTTCCTGAAGGCTGTAAGAACCAAAATATTTTGGGGCGAGTAAGAATAACCAAAAATTATTTTTTGACTTATGATCTCTCTTTAAAAATTCTTTTCATTTTCAACAGGCAGGGGGATTTTGTAAATAAGATTGATCGACTCCCTAAAGAAACCATGAATGTAAATGACTTCAACTCTTTGGCTACATTTGATGTGGATTTCGATTCTGACTTAATATATTTTGGATATCAAGAAGAACAAACTGGCAGAAACGCCTTTTATATTTCCTGCTTAGATATTCATGGAAAAGAAATTTATAAAAAAAAGGGGTTCGACAATCCTCCTTTGAAGCAATACTTTATTCAAAAACTAGCTGCTACAACTTTTTTGACCAGTGCCAGTTGTGCCTTAAAAGAGATTAACGAAAAGCCAACAGAACCATATTTTCAAATATTTAATTTTAAAGAAGGGATAACCAACAAGTTTTTGACAATAGGAAGAGACCCCTCCTACAAATTCATTACAGAATATATGTCCAGCAGAGGAAAAGAAACTTATTGGTCAAAACCATTCTTATATAATGCTGTAAAATTTAGTTCTAAAGGCAAGCCATCGGTGTTGAAGTTTATGTTTCCGGCTCAGGTTTGTATTCCAGATAATTTACCTCTTTCGGATGATTATTTAAAAAACTTTCAAATTGCAATGGACTATGCTAATTCTAATAAGGGAGTTCTTTTCGAAATTAGTCCTGTTTTCCAAATAGAAAAGTGGGTATTTTTTTCAGCAGGTGTTTTTAGTTCCACCGGTTTCCGAAGTCATTTTTTATACTCTCAAAAAACCGGTGCCATTGTGGATCTCAAACAGGTTAAGCCAGACAAACTATGCAAAAGTGCGCCTTTTATGTCCTATGGCATCATAGGTGTGGATGACCAATATGCATACACCAGTATCCCTTCCGTTGTCTTGAATCAAAATGCTACCCCGCAATCCAATTTTGTGAGTCCCAATGCGACAAGTGTTACCATTGGTGCCCCGTCTAATGATAATGGCGTTTATTTGTTGCAACTGAAAATAAGGTCTGACTTTTAAAATACAACTGATTGTAAAATGTACTCAAATTTTTATTATCTCTCATGAAATATTTACTCTCCTTCATCCTGCTATTAAGCCAGCACCTACAGGCACAGGATACCACAACGCTAAGAATAGATGTAGCCCAGGCAAAGCCCATGAATGTATCGGAGGTGTTTGATTCCATTCATTATATTAAACTTAAATTTCCTGAAGGCTGTAAGCATCAGAACATCTTGGGGCGAATAAGTGTAACTAAAAATTATTTTTTGACTTTTGATGGTGGTGTAGAAAAAGCCATTTTTATTTTTGACAAAAAGGGGAATTTTATAAACAAGATTGACCATCTTCCCAAAAAAACTATGGATGAGAAAGATATATTCTCTCTAGCCGCTTATGTAATAGATTTCGATTCGGATCTTATTTATTTTGGATACAAGGATACTGAGAACAAAAAGCGTAGATTTTACATTTCGTGTATAGATGTATATGGCAAAGAAATGTATAAGAAAACAGTTTTTGAAAACCCTCCTCTGGATCAATACTTTATTCAAAAATTGGATGAAGAAACCTTTTTACTCAATTCGAGTTTTGATGCTAAAGAACTAACAGATCTTCCAACCCATCCTGTTTTTCAAATATTGAATCTTAAAAATGGGATTACTAAATCCTTTCTAAATATAAGTGGAGACAGTTCCTACAAATTTTATAATAGGTATATTTCAGTTGCCGGACATAAGGAAACCTACTGGTCAAAATCTTACAACTATCAAGCCGTAAAGTTTAATGGAAAAGGAAATCCATCTGTTTTGAAATTTATTTTTCCGGCTCAGGTTTGTATGCCACATGTCCTTCCGCTCACAGATGATCTAATCAAAAATTATCAAACTGCGGATGACTTTGCACAAAAAAACAAGACAATTATTTCCGAGATTAATTCCATTTTCAGCTTACGGCAATGGGTGCTTTTCAGAGTAGAGGGATATAGTAGTAAGGGGCATAGTACCAACTTCATGTATTCTCAAAAAACTGGTGCCATTGTGGATCTAAAACAAGTTAAGCCAGACAAACTAAGCAAGGGTGTGCCTTTCATGTCCTATGGCATCATAGGCGTAGATGACCAATATGTGTACACCAGTATGCCTTCCATTGTCTTGAATCAAAATGCTACCCCGCAATCCAATTTTGTGAGTCCCAATGCGACAAGTGTTACCATTGGTGCCCCGTCTAATGATAATGGCGTTTATTTGTTGCAACTGAAAATAAAGTCTGCCTTTTAAACCAGAGCATGCGCATACTTTATCTAACCCTATTAGTGCTTTTTTCAACCTTGGTTTATGCGCAGCAAAACACCAAAACCTCTGGAAGGATAGTAACAGGCCGGTTGGTGGACGCTATAAACCACCAACATTTACCATCTGCTTCGGTGGCTATTTATACTGGTAGGGACACAATGCTTTTGAGTTTTCAACTATCAGGCAATAATGGAGATTTTTCACTTGGTAATTTGCCTGCCGGTGTTCCTTTAAGGTTAGTGGCCAGCTTCACCGGATATCGGCAGCTTAATAAATCCTTTCAAATTAAAACCCGAGATAGCCTTTTTCATTTGGGAGATGTATATATGCAAAGGACTACAGGCGATACATTAGCCGAAGTAGTAGTACAGGCATTAATTCCTATGCGCATGAATGGAGATACGCTGGAGTTTAATGCCGATGCATTTAAATTAGGAAAAAATGATGTGGCAGAAGATTTACTAAGACGGTTGCCGGGCATTACTGTTTGGAACGATGGGGTTATTACCGTTTTTGGCAGAGAAGTGAAAGCTATCATGGTGGACGGTAAACCGTTTTTAGGAGGCAATTCCAAATTAGCCATTCAGAACCTTGCCAAGTCTGCCATTGACAAAATTCAGGTGTATAACACGTCTAAAAATCCTCAGACAGTACAGGACTCCTCACTGGAAATGAATATCAAACTAAAGAAGGGCCAAAACTTTGGTTATTTTGGCAAAGTGGGTGTGGGCGGTGGAAATAATAAACGATATGATGGTTTTGGAAATATTACCAGCTTTAAGCCAGGCACTCAATTAAGTATGGCATTGGCTTCCAACAATGTAAACAAAACGGCCCATGCAATGACCGAACTTTTGGAGGCAGGCACTTACAAGTCTTTAACAGCATTATCTCGCTATCAACCCGATTTGCATTTTAGAGGAACCAACCGACCTCGGATGGCCGGACTTTTATTTCAAAAAGATTTTACGCAGAACTCGCAAAGCACCAACAGGCTTTCAGCAAACTACTTTTATAAGAATACCCTAGATACCTACCAACAGGATGAACTTAGTAAAACTAATTTTGCTTTGGACAGTACCCTTACCAGAGAAACCAATACTATTCAAAATAAATTATCGAGTACACACATCGGTAAAATAAGCTATGAAAATCGAAAAGGAATGAGTGCTTTTTCGTTTTCGCCAGGCTTTGAAAATCAAAACAGCACTGAGGAGTTTTCCTCTCAGTTAAACACCTATCAATACAATCAAACAACCGGAATCTTCAAAACCTTTCATCGGCAAATCATCAATCGAAACCAATATTCTTTCAATGGCAATTTAAACACATCGCTGAAACCAAAATCCAATGGAGGAAACCAAAGTTCCTTAGGTGCTACCTATTCTTTTTTTACCAAAGCCGAAACAGCTAATAATAAAATGCTCACCGATTTTGAATCGGGGCTTACCCCATCTAAAAATGTTTATATCAACAGGGATTACGACAACCAAAACCATTCTACAAACTATAAACTGGACATTTGGTTTTTAAAGTACATGAAAATAAAGAAGCACAATAGTTCAATTAAGTTCTTAAACAATTTCGCCGCCTCCAATTCCAATCAAGATAGTAAGGTAACTGATTTTTACAAGTCGCAATCCAATACTATCGTCAATAACTATCTTACCAACAATACCCGTTATAACACCATTGACAATACATTAGGAATGGAACTTTACTGGTGGCCAACTATAAAAAACCTGTCCTTCTTTTTTGCCCCAATGTGGCAGTACTATCAATTGCAACACCATTCGCCAAAACATGATTTTCAAAACATCAATAAGCAGTATCTGAAATTTGTTCCAATTGCCTCTGCTAACTATAACTTTCAAAGAAACAATGGAAAGAACGACGCGTACAAATTGATTTTTTATAACAACATTGTATATCCCTTGCCCGAACAGTTGGTACTGCTTACAGACAGTATTTTTGTGCAGGCACTTAGAATGGCCAATCCGGCATTGAAGCCTGCTGAAAACGCTACACTCACCCTAAGCTGGGACAGAAGTTTTTTGCGAAACAGTACCACCAAATATGGAGTATCAGTAAACGGGGGAATTATTAATAATTTTCATGGAGATAGTACACAGATTTTTGAGGATGGCCGGTCGGTGATTTATAAAATCAATTCAGGAAAATACAAATCAATGGAAACTGAGTTGTATTTATTAAAAGCCCTGAAAACCAAAAATGACGAATGGCAATTTTGGACTAAAAACAAATTCGAATACAGACAAGTTCCAAACTATTATAATAGCCATTTCAACACAACCACTTCCTTATTTACTATAGCTGGGGCTGGTGTAAGTTATAATAATGCTTCAAAAATAAAGGTTCAGTTACAACATAACTATTTATGGGGAAGTTTTCGCCAAAGTCTTTACAATGTAAAAAGAACCCCTTATCAAAGGCACGAAATATTTTTGGGAGCCAGCATCAATATCACGCCAAAATGGAATGTGCAGTCGAATTTCACTTTTAGTAATGAAAGGTTGAGCGGACTACCCACAAGCCCCATCAGCCTTTGGAATATTTATAGTAGTTATAGGTTTATGAAGAAAGATAATTTGGAAATAAAACTTTCGGCAGTAGATATGCTGAATCAAAATAAAATACTAATCAATTCGGTTTCCAACAATATAGCCACCCAGCAGCGTACAAGCTCCTTACGCCAGTACTTTATGCTAGGTATTTCGTATTTTCCAAGGCAGTTTGGCAGGCGCAAGTAGTAAACATTCCACCTCATTTGAAAACTGGATGCAAAGCAATTTGCCTTTCAGGTATAGTATTTTTTTTCAAATAAAATTATGTGGATTGTGCGCGGGCTGGAACAGTTGTGCCGTAGTTTTACCTTTCTTTGTACACAAATTTTTTGGCAATATCCTACATGCAACATTTATTCTTATCTATATTTCAATTTTTTAAAAAAAGAAAAATAGCCCTTTTCGGTAGCTTTTTTCTTTCGCTGTGTTTGTTTCTGCTTTTTGCCCTCAAGGTAAAATACATAGAAGATGTATATGCCATCATACCGAAAGACAACAAGACCGAAAAAATAGCCCAGGTATTTGAAAGTTCTAAGTTTGCAGATAAGCTTATAGTGATGGTATCGCTGAAAGATACGAACGCCATCAGCCCTGCTGCTCTGGTGAACTATGCAGACCTATTGGCCAGTCAGCTACAAAAAGACGCTGCCGGCTATATAAAAAACCTCCGCTACAAAATTGATGAAGCATTTACCTATTCGCTGTTTGGCACTATTCAAAATCACCTGCCGGTTTTCTTGACAGAAGCCGATTATAAAAAAATAGACACGCTTCTACAACCATCGGAACTACAAAAGTCCCTAAGACGAAACAGTTCTATCCTTAGCATTCCGGCATCCACTCCTATAAAGAACATTGTTCTCAACGACCCAACCGGGATTTCGTTTATTGCCCTAAAAAAATTGCAGCAATTGCAGTATGACGACAATTTCACCCTGTTCCAAAATCATTTTGTAACCAGGGATCGGAAAACATTATTATTGTTTATTTCACCAGTTTATCCGGCAGGAAACACAGGCAAAAACCAGTTACTTTTTAAAGCAATAGACCATATTGTGGATTCGCTTGGGAAAACAAAAAGTCTTGCTAATATCCAAACCCAATACTTTGGCGGAGCAGTTGTGTCTAATGATAACGCATCACAGCTTAGAAAGGACATGATGGTGACCCAAACCATTACCGTACTTTTTTTATTGTTTTTCCTAAGCTTGTATTTTAAGAAAAAGCGAGCCCCTGCATTAATTCTGGTACCCGTGATTTACGGAGCTGCATTTGCTTTGGCGGCAATATATTTTATCAAAGGCAATATTTCGGTCATTGCACTGGGCACTGGCTCCATAGTGTTGGGCATTGCGGTCAACTATTCTTTGCATGTGTTTAACCATTTCCGGCACACCAGGAATATTCAGGACGTGATCAAAGAACTTTCCTTTCCGCTCACCATTGGTAGCCTGACCACCATTCTGGGCTTCTTTAGCTTACAATATGCTGCTTCGGATATGCTGAAGGATCTGGGTTTGTTTGCCGGATTCAGTTTGATAGGCGCAGCATTTTGCTCTCTGATTTATCTACCTCATTTCATTCACTTCCACCCTTCGGAAAAAGTGAAAGCCACCAGGCTAGACAAACTATCCTCTTTTAGATTCGAAAAAAACAAATGGCTGGTGGTTGGCATTCTCCTCATGACGGTGGTGCTTTTTCAATTCTCCAAAAAGGTAGGATTTGAGGCAGACATGACCTCTTTGAACTATATGACAGCCAAAACCAAAGCAGCGGAGAAAAAACTAAACCAGATAAGTGGTGCCTCTTTGAAGTCGGTGTATATCGTGGCCGAAGCATCCACGCTGAATGGTGCTTTACGAAAAAGTGAATATGTGCAGCAGACAATCGATTCATTAAGAGTTAAGGGGCTCATCAATACCAGTGCAGGCGTTACCAATCTTTTTATTTCTGACAGCTTGCAACAAAAAAGAATTCGCCAATGGCAACAATATTGGACAGCAGAAAAAAAGCAAGCCCTTTTGGCCACATTATATAATCAGGCTCCGGAGTATGGCTATACCGCAGAAGGTATCGACAATTTTAAAGCCCTGATCAATAAAGGCTTTGTTACTGTTGATTTAAATGAATTGCAGAAGCTTCGCACTAGTTTTTTGGACGATTATATCTCGGAGAAACCAGAGATGACCTCTGTGGTAACCTTGGTGAAAATTCCGGAACAATTCAGATCGGACGTGATAAACCATCTGGAAAAACAACCTCAGGTTACTGTTTTAGACCGGCAATATCTCACTTCCCGACTCACACAAATGGTAAGTGACGATTTCACTCGAATTGCTTGGATGGTTTCCATTATTGTTGCATCAGTGCTTTTGCTCACCTATGGTCGCATAGAACTTATGCTGATATCGTTTGTCCCCATGCTGGTAAGCTGGATTTGGATACTTGGCATCATGTCCATTTTTAATATTCAGTTTAATATTGTCAATATCATCATTTCGGCACTCATTTTTGGTCTGGGCGATGATTATAGTCTGTTTGTCATGGATGGATTGATCAATGAATACAACACAGGTAAAAAGAACTTAGCCTCTTTCAAATCCTCCATTTTGCTTTCTGCCATCACTACGATTGTGGGGCTGGGTGTGTTGATTTTTGCCAGGCATCCTGCCCTGCAATCCATTGCTTTTATTTCCGTTACCGGTATTCTTTGCGTAGTGCTGATGTCTCAGATTCTGATACCTTTTTTCTTTTCCCTGGTGATTAAAAGCCGTGCCGGCAGGGGTTTTCATCCCTGGACATTCATTAGCTGGCTGCACTCAGTGATATCGTTTTTGTATTTTGGTTTGGTAAGTGTGCTGCTAACCATTATCGGTTTTTTCATTATCCGGCTACGCATTTTTGGCAGGCAAAAAGGCAAAGCCATCTATCATTCCCTGCTTTCAAAATTCTGTAAATCGGTGTTGTTTTTCATGGGAAGATTTAAAAAGAATATCATCAATCCTCTTCATGAAAATTTTGATACGCCAGCGGTGGTGATTGCCAATCATCAATCTTTTTTAGATATTCTGATGATGGCGATGCTCAATCCCAAACTCATATTGCTTACCAACAAATGGGTATGGAACTCCCCTGTTTTCGGATGGGCTATTAAGATGGCCGACTTTTATCCGGTAGCCAACGGCATCGAAAACAGTACGGCACTTTTGAAATCACAAACAGACAAAGGATATTCTATCGTTGTATTTCCCGAAGGCACACGCAGTTCTTTACCACCCATGAAGCGGTTTCATAAAGGGGCTTTTTATCTGGCGGATAAATTGCAGTTGGACATAGTGCCGGTGGTTTTGCATGGCCTGGGTTATACCATGACGAAAGGAGAGTTTTTGTTGAAAAATGGAGATGTAACCGCAAAGTATTTGCCCCGTATCAAAGCCGATGATACCCGTTGGGGTAGCAGCTATCAGGAAAGAACAAAATCGGTTTCTAGGTATTTCAGGGATCAGCACGCAATTCTTAGGCAGGAGATGGAGTCGCCGGCCTATTTTAGGGAACATCTTTTCTTCAACTATATCTATAAAGGGCCGGTACTGGAATGGTATTTGAAAATAAAATTGCGCTTGGAAAAATATTATCAACCCTTTCATGACTTACTTCCACTGGAAGGAAAGATTTTAGATATAGGTTGTGGATATGGCTTTATGGTTTATATGTTGTACTGGGCTAGTCAGCACAGAAGACAAATCACCGGCATAGATTATGACGAAGAAAAGATTGCCACCGCCAATCATTGTTTTGGCAAAACCGATGACCTTCAATTTGTTTGTGCCGATATTACAAAGTTTGCTTTTCAGGAATATGATGCCATCACCATCATGGATGTGTTGCACTATCTGCCTACATCACAGCAAATCGAAGTAATCGAAAAAGCTATTACAGCAGTAGTTCCCGGCGGTATTTTAGTCATTCGGGATGGAGACGCAGACCTGAAGCATAAACACAAGGGCACACGGCTTACCGAATTTTTTTCGACCAAACTATTCTCCTTTAACAAGACCTCCAACACCTTGCATTTCCTTTCTGGAAAAACAATTGAATCGCTTGCAACAAAGCACGGACTGGAACTGAAACGAATGGATGATACTAAATACACTTCAAATGTGGTGTGGGTGATGCGGAAACCACCAATGCAAATAACAACCTAAAAACTCAATTGAAGTTGTTGTTGTGCCTAGGTTTGGGTGCAATTGTCTGTAGTGGACAATCAATCCGATTTTCTAGTAGATCGCCTGCCATAAAAAAGCCCCCACTAAGAATAGTGCGGGCATAATGAAAACTAAAGTTTCTTGATTTTATTTCTTTTTTGTCTTCTTTACACTCTTGGCATCTTTACAAGCACCCTCCTTTTTATCGCAACAACTTGCTGCTGCCTCATCACCTCCTTTCGAAGCCTTTCTTTCGTACTTGCAACAACCATGAAGTTTGTTATAGGCATCATCAGAAGCCCTGGAACCTATATTATCATAACCTGCTTCCGCAATCTTTTTCTGAATCTTACCCGCATCGGTGGAATCAGGTGCAAAACTTACTGTGATGGTTTTTGCCGTCTTATCCCAATTGGCGATAGTAGCACCGGCATCTTTAGCTGCCTTTTCAATGGTTTTTTTACACATACCACAATTACCAGACACCTCAAAGGTTTCCGTTTTTTGTGTTTGAGCAAACAGGCTACCAGAGATTACAATAGCAAATGATAAAAATAATAATTGTAACTTTTTCATGTATTTATTCTTTTGTTGTTTTAAATAATTAACCTAAAATGGTTTTTGTCTTTTCGGATGAACATTATAACTAGGATGGTGCATCTGAAATTAAAGCGGGTGTCCTATGTTTTATTTTATATTAGGATCCCGGCAAAAATATTGCCGTTCTAGCGGATAGCCTAAATTAGGAACACAGAATTTTTAAGATAAATGCTGTTTTCCGAAAGCAAAGGCGGAGGGTGAACTAAAATGGTTGCATTTTCTGGAGTATTCCTAAGGGCTGATAATAAATATTTCGTTTCTAGCAAAGGCTGTTCAGAAAAAATGGGTAGCTCTGGAGAGGATGTTGAAACTTTTTGATGCGCACTATCTAATTTTACTAATGTTCCAATATCATGGCAACATCCATGCGCCTCTTTGTGCATTCCACATTTATCACACGTCTTTCCCTGTCCTTCATAAAAAGAGATAGATGCCAGCCGGTTCATACAGAAATGAGAAACTTTCACTACGCCAGTAGTTACTAGCAGGTAGCATACCGTGATCAATATTACTAAAGCTCTCTTCATGATGAAATACAAAAGTATAGAATTGCTTTGTTTGGATCAACGTACAATTGTTAAAAATTTTTCGCTAACAGATGTCCTCCATTTTTTTTTAGGCAAACACCCTGCCTCGTTTCTGTCACAGCAGAAATAGGCAGATAGGCATTTGATGAAAAATATGATGTAGGTTTGGGTTTTTCAAATGAATGAACCAGTAAAATATGATGTGGTTGTCATTGGCAGCGGACTGGGTGGGCTGCTTTGTGCCAATCTACTTGCGATAGAAGGTATGAAGGTTTGTGTACTTGAAAAGAACAAACAGTTTGGGGGCAATCTGCAATCCTTTTCGCGCAATAAGCAGATCCTTGATACCGGTGTTCATTATATTGGCGGACTATCTAAGGGACAAAATCTGCATCAGATATTTAAGTATGTTGGTCTGATTGACAAACTGCCTTTGAAACAAATGGATACTGCCTTTGACAGAATATGGATGGGGGAGGACAAAAACGAATATGCTATTTATCAGGGATGGGCAACCTTTATCGAAAATCTCTCTTGTCAGTTTCCAGATGAAAAAGAAGCCATTCATCAATATTATACTTTGGTAAAAGATGCCTGTGCCCGCTTTCCTTTGTATCAAATGAAAACAGATACTTTGGCTTTGGCAAAAGAGCCGGCTATGATACAAAGTGCGAAAGAAGTTATTGCTTCTGTAACTCAAAACAAAAAACTCCAGTCAATTCTGGCAGCGAATAATCTATTGTATGCCGGCGAAGCAGATTCAACACCTTTTCACCAGCATGCGCTCATTTCAAACAGCTACATAGAAAGTGCCTGGAAATGCATGGACGGAGGGTCTCAAATTGCCAAATTGCTGGTTGCCAACATTAGGAGATTGGGTGGTGCTATCAAAAGAAATACCACCGTTACTAAAATAGTGGAACAGGAAGGATTGATTCGTTTTGTGGAAACAGAGCACAATGAAAAGGTTTTGGGGAAAGTCTTTGTCTCCAACATGGCTCCGGAGGACACGCTACGTATCACTCCAGGAAAAATAATAAAAGATCTGTACAGGCAAAGGATCATGGAGCTGGAAAATGGCATTGGCTCCTTCTCTCTACATATCATACTTAAAGAAAAAACCACACCATATAAAAATCACAATTACTATTATCATGACGAGGGACAAGTCTGGAATATGAACGATTACACGGACAGTGATTGGCCGCGAGGGTATGGATTGTACTATTCCCCAAACAGATATGACGAACAATTTGCAGCTAGTATATCTGTATTGACCCCCATGCGTTTTGCAGATGTAGCCGCCTGGCAACATAGCTATAACCGCACAGGAAAAGAAGCAGACAGAGGTGTGGACTATGAAAATTTTAAAAAGAAAAAAACAGATCTGCTTTTGGATTTACTGGAAAAAAGAATCCCTGGTTTGAGAAAAAATATTAAAGCCTGCTATACCTCGACTCCATTAACCAACCGAGACTATATTGGAGGCAGAGATGGCAGCATGTATGGCATAAAAAAAGATTATCATGATGCCATCCGAACCACACTCAGTCCTCGTACAAAAATTCCAAATCTATATTTAACAGGTCAAAACATCAACTTACATGGCATTTTAGGAACTTCGCTCACCGCAGTACTTACCTGTTGTTTATTATTAAATAATTTTTCGCTGATAGATAAAATTAGAAATGCTTAAACGAAGCAAATTTTTACGGAGATTGTTAGGAACCCTTGCAGTATTGGTCTTACTAATTGGTATTCTGTTTATTTACCTGGCCATTGTATCAAGGGTGTCACCACCAGACATCAAGGATACCAGCAGTCTTAGTTTGCAAAGAGCACAACCCGATAGTGGACTATATACTATTGGCAACAATTGGTTCAGGAAAAGCCATTCTGGCCTTTATGAGTTGTATGTGTCGGGCAAACCATTTGAGCGGGGTGTAATCAATGGCAAACTCAGCGAAGCATTGGTAAAAACACAAGAAGATTATTTTAGTGAAAGAATCAACCAGATGATTCCCTCCCCATTTTACCTGAGGTTTCTAAAATACTTTATTGGTTGGTTCAATAGAGATTTGTCGGACAATGTTACGTCCGAATATAAGCAGGAGATATATGGCGTATCTCAATCGGCTTCCGATGGCTATCAATATATCGGTACCAAGTATTCTCGCATTCTCAATTATCACTCGGCGCACGATATTGGTCATGCATTACAAAGCATGATGTTGGTTGGCTGCACCTCTTTTGGCACCTGGGGCCATGCTTCTAAGGATAGCACCATGATTATTGGTCGGAATTTTGATTTTTGGGTGGGAGATAATTTTGCAAAAAACAAGATCGTGGAATTTGTAGATCCAGATGTCGGTTATAAGTTCCTTAGCATAACCTGGGGTGGATTTATAGGCGTAGTTTCTGGTATGAATGAGAAAGGATTAACCGTAACCATCAATGCCGCTAAGAGCGACATTCCATCTGAGGCGGCAACTCCAGTGAGTCTGGTGGCAAGAGAAATAGTGCAATATGCCCAAAACATTAAAGAAGCCATTGCTATAGCCAGAAAACGAAAGATGTTTGTGTCAGAATCTTTTTTGGTAGGCTCCGCTGCTGACAACAAAGCCGTGCTGATAGAAAAAACACCCGACTCGCTGGCCATTTACGACCCGAATACAGACGAAATACTTTGTACCAACCATTTTCAAAGCAATTCATTTCTACACTCGGAAATTAATAAAGAACAAATGGCGGAGAGTGCTTCTGTGTATCGTTACAAACGCCTGCAACAACTTTTGAAACAAGGCGGACAAAACACCGTGCAAAAAACCATCAATATACTTAGAGACTACCGGGGATTGGATAATGCAGACATAGGCCTGGGCAATGAAAAGGCCGTTAACCAGTTTATTGCGCATCACTCAATTGTTTTCGAACCACAGAAATTGTTAGTGTGGGTATCTACCGCTCCCTGGCAAATGGGTGCGTATGTTTGTTACGACCTCAAAAAGATTTTTTCAATGCAGGGATTGAGCAAAAATCAGGAAGTTTACGAGCCCTCCCTTACCGTTCCGGCAGATAGTTTTATTTATACCCCAAGTTTTAAGGCGTTTGAAAGATATCGACAGTTTAAGGAATGGGCATTTGAAAAGAAGCAAGTTGTGCCGGATAGTATTGTGGCCGACAATCCCCGATTGTACAACAGCTATGTACTCGCAGGCGATTATTGTTTGCAGCAAAAGCAGTATTCAAAAGCAATAGGCTACTATCAAAAAGCAATAACAATGGAAATTGCCACCGAAGGAGAACGGAGGCATATCGAGAAACAAATAGAGCTCATCAAAAAACAAAACTGAGCGGCATTGTTCTAATACATTTGCAAAACTATTCGGAGTACTTATACCCGACACCTCTAACGGAGTGAAAGTATTTAGGATTGCGGCTGTCCTTTTCGAAATACTTCCTAAAGTTTAAAATAAAATTGTCAATGGTTCTGGTGGTGGGATACACATTATAACCCCACACGTACTGCAATATTTTTTCACGGGGCACTACTTCGTTTTTGTTCTCAATCAGTAGCTTTAACAGCATAGATTCTTTCTTGCTCAGTTGCACCTTGCCTGCATATTTCGTAGTCGCTTCCTGCGCTTTAAAATCAATCAGGTTGCCACCAAAAGTGTACGAGTTTCCGATCGTGCTTTTATCCTGAAGCTTGTTATTTTTTTCAATCAGTTTATGAATTCGAAGTAGCAGTTCTTCCAAATTAAAAGGTTTGGTGAGATAATCATCTGCTCCTTTTTTAAGTCCCAGCACTTTGTCGGAACTGGTATTTTTTGCACTCAGCATCAGTATCGGCACATCATTATTGCTTATTCTAACCGTTTCGGCTACTGCTATCCCATCCATCTCCGGCAACATCACATCCAGAATTAATAGATCGAAATATTCATTCTTAATAGCCTTAATGGCTTCATTGCCATCGTAGGCCGATGTTACTTCATAACCCTCCAACTCTAGGTTGAGTTTCAATGTTTCATGAAGATTTTCTTCATCTTCAACCAGTAGAATATTTGCAATTTTTTCTTCCATTCCTTATCCTTCAAAAATAATTCAATCAATAAATTTAACGACAAAAGTACTTCCCTTTGGCTGGTTATTTGTCATCAAAATGTCTGCATTATGGCCTTGTGCTATTTTTGCACAAAGATATAAACCCAAACCAGTACCCTTTTTTTTGCGGGTAGCTTCATTGCCTATTCTATAAAATTGGGAGTAGATTTTCTGCCTTTCTTCTTCTGGAATTCCAATACCCTGATCCGATACAAAAAGCTTGACATAGTCAGTATTTCTATGCAGTCCTACCGTAATCGCTTCATTTTTTTCAGAATATTTCAATGCGTTTTCTATCAAATTATTTATAAGGATCTGCAACAGTAAAGAGTCTCCTTGCAGGTCAATCCCCTCATCCACTTCACTATTAATTGTTCTTTCTAGAAATCGATTTTTGAATTCTTTTATACGATCCATGAGCAGGGCTGAAAAGTCCAGCTCCTCTTTATTTACCTCATAGCCCTTATTTTCAATCTGTGCGGATATTAAAATATTATTAGTTAAAAAATCCAACCTTTTGGTTTCGTCTAAAGAAGCCAATATCAGTTTTCTCATCCTTTGTTCATCCAGTTGATGTTTTAAAATCGTTTCCAGATTTAATTTAGATACCGCAATGGGCGTTTTTAATTCGTGCGTTACCGCCATCATAAAATTTTGTTGCTGTTCCTGCACCATAATTTGCTTCCTCATGGAACGAAATACGAGTACTGCACCCAAAATAATCAACCCCAAAAACACGATTCCCTCACTGGCATACTTGATGGTTGTTCTTCTGTAAGTTTCATATATTTTGCGAAACTCGGTTGCATAAAGCACCGGTTGCTTTTCTTTTATGATGATGGTATTTAAATGATTCTGTTGATAAATATACATTTCCTTGTTTTGCCTTTCCAATGAAATAAACCACCAAACCAAAGCGGCCACCACATAAATGAGCAATAACCACACTTTAACTGAAGTTCGCTTTAATCTTGATTTTAGACGTTGTTCCATATCGGGTTTATTTTGCAGACATTGCAGATGATATAAAAATGCCTATTGATCTAAAGCAATACCCACACTAAGTAGATAGGGTAAGGGGTCGGCTTGCATAAGATGTTCCAATACAAAGCGATATTCTCCTGGTTTTAGAAATACTGATTGATCGATTTTTATTCTGCTATAATAGATATCATCCATACGCTTTCCATTCCAGTTGTTGGCACTATCAGTGAGCGGAGCCAGAATATTCATGGTAAACTTTTCCTGCTTTGTTTTGTCCTGAATGCTAAGCTTCACCATCAGTTTATTGTATGGAAAGCGTTGCATATGCCTTACCACAAGAAATAGCGGATGATTGGTGCTATCTTTTATATCAAAATGTATCACCGCTAATTGGTTTTTCCTCCACTCTTGCTCAGGAAGGATCACTTGTTTCTCATATACATCCACTTCCTTACAGGAGAAGGCAAAGGCTAAAAGAAAAATAAAAAAATAGATATAACGCACTTGTTTTTGGCGCAAATGTAAGGCATGTTTCAAAGAATTACTACAACACGTTCAATACCTGCTCCTTGGCTTTCTCTAGTTCATCCTTCATCATCACCACTATTTTTTGAATGGCGGCATTATAGGCTTTTGATCCGGTTGTGTTGATCTCACGACCCACTTCCTGTAAAATAAAAGAGAGTTTTTTTCCCTTGGACACATTTTCCTCATTCAGTATTTCTACAAAATAATCACAATGATTTTTAAGGCGGACCATCTCTTCGGTAATATCAATCTTCTCGATATAATATATCAACTCCTGTTCCAGACGATTACTATCATAATTTTCACTGCCTACTCTCTCTTCCAGCAGTTTTACAAGGCCTTCTCTTATCGACGTTTGTCTTTGGGTTTCTAAAGGAGCAATCTGACTTTGCAGATGGGCAATATTATCTATTCGTTTTTTGAGCTCGGCTTTCAATACAGAACCCTCATCTTCCCTATGTTTATTAAGATCATTCACAGCCTCCTTAATCAATTCGGAGAAAGCAACCCAATCGTCTTCGGATAAAGACTCACTTGTAGGTGTAATTACCTCCGGAAGTTTTATCAGCACGTTTAATATATTGGAGGTATCAATGCCCAATTCGTTTGACAGTGTCAATAAAGAATTAAAATAGGCCTTAGCCAAATCGGTATTGATAGTAACTGGCTTCGTTTCTCCTGTATCCTTTAGACTAATGTTACAGTCCACACTTCCTCTGGTCAAACCTTCGGACAATAGCTTTCTAATGTCAAATTCAAAAGGTCTGATAAGCGCAGGCAATCTTAATGACAAATCAAATTGTTTGCCATTTAATGATTTTATATCTATCAAAATTGTTTTGTTTCCAATGGCTTTTTCGGCTCTGCCGAAGCCTGTCATGGATCTTAGCATTTGTATGTTTTTGTAAAGATAAAGTTTGTAAATTGGCCTATGTATTTATTTCGATCGCATCCCCACATTTTTTAATTAATACGTTGTAATACATTCACCCGATGCATCACAACGGAAGAAAACGTTACTATGAATTTTCATTTCAATCTTATTTAAAAAACATCCATTCAAAAACTTTGAAAAATAAAAAATCCCTTCTTTTGAAGAAGGGATATTTTATAATGATGGGTTAGTAAGTAGGAAAAAATAAATTCCCTACACAATATTAATTATTATTTTAACGATACAAAAATTATTTACAAATAATTTTATCAACAAAAACAATTTGTAGCTGTGGATATCAATATGAAAATAGATGTGCTTGCCACAGTTTTTCAACAGCTATACAAACTACAGTCGGCTACAACCTAGTAGTAGCCTATGTTACAGGACGCTCTGCTTTGTTTTTTATACATCTGATCATGCATAATTTGCAAAGAAAAATACGTTTCTTTTTTTATGCACATGTTGAACAAGTCATTCTTTTTTTTAGAAAATAATATACAACTCAAAGTCCTAATATTTTTTATTGCTTCATGCATAGTTATACCTTTGGCAAAAAATTTTATGAAGCTAGTTCCTTCGGTTGCTCTTACAGAAATTGCCATGATAATAAATGCAAAATTGATAGGAAATACAAACGCATTCGCAACGGGTATAAACGAGATTCATGTGGTAGAAAATGGAGATCTGGTTTTTGTAGATCATCCTAAATATTATGACAAGTGTATTCATTCCGCTGCAAGTTTTATAATCATTAATAAAGAAACTGATTTCCCGGAAGGCAAGGCATTGCTGGTAGTGGAGGACCCCTTTGAAGCCTATTTAAAAATTGTAGCGCATTACAATCCATTTAATCCTTCAATGGATGTTGTCGCAAAGTCTGCCATCGTGGGAGACGGCACCATAGTGATGCCCAATGCATATATCGGCAATGATGTTGTGGTGGGTAACAACTGTATTATCTATCCCAATGTAACCATATTGGATCGTTGCCTTATCGGAGACAATGTGGTGATACAAAGTGGCTCAATCATTGGTAGTGATGCATTTTATTACAACAAAAAGACCAATCGTCCAATACATTATAAACGAATGACTAGCTGTGGCCGGGTAGTAATAAAAGACTTTGTAGAAATAGGTGCAAGCTGTACCATCGACCGTGGCGTTACGGGAGATACCATCATTGGCGAAGGAACAAAAATGGATAACCAGGTGCATATCGGACACGATACACAAATTGGCAGGAACTGCTTGTTTGCTGCGCAAGTGGGTATAGCAGGAGCAGTTATCATTAAAGATGATGTAACCCTCTGGGGGCAGGTGGGCGTGAATAAGACGCTTACCATCGGGAAAGGAGCCACTGTGAATGGACAGAGTGGCGTCACCTCTTCTTTGCAAGGCGAAAAAGTATATTTTGGCTATCCGGTAATAGAAGCCAGAGAGAAACTAAAAGAAATAGCCTGGATAAAACGAATTCCGGAAATATGGGAGAAAACTAAAAAGTTAGGATAATACAAACAAAAAATTGATGGTTTAGATTCATAAAAAATCATCAAAATCCCAGCCTTAAAACGTTAAGAAGTTCACGCTCCATACACTCTAAAATATTTGCTCCAGTTCTTTTAAGGAATGCACTATATAAGTTGGCTTAAAGCTTGGTTTAGAATCTACATGGTTGATAAAAACCTGATCCATCCCTGCTTTGCTGGCACCGATAATGTCTGCCTCCAGATCATCGCCAAGCATAATACTTTCTTTTAGATCTGCCCCAGTGGCAGCCAGTGCAAAATCAAAAATCGCTTTATTGGGTTTCAGACTATTGCTGCCTTCTGAAGTGATTACCTTGCCAAAATAGTGATTGATTTTTGAGTTGTTAATCTTGTGATGTTGAACGTCTTCAAAACCATTTGTAATTAAATGCAACTTATACTCTTTTTGTTTAAGGTATTCTAAAATTTCAATAGCATACGGGAATAGCACATTGCGTGAAGGCAATAGAGCCAGAAAATCGTGGCTCATCAATTCAGCCAATGGCTCATCAGCTATCTTAAAATCAAGCAAGGCAAGTCGCATTCTTTTTATACGCAGTTCTGCTTGTTTTATGTATCCCTTTCTATATCTTTCCCAAAGTTTTGCATTATGGTTTAGATAGTTTTTGTAGAACAATTCAAAATCATCCACACCTTTTGACAACAGATTTTGTGACTGATAAATTTCCAGTAAGGTTAGCTTTGCATTTGCATCAAAATCCCAAAGCGTGTGATCTAAATCGAAAAATAAATGCCTATACTTCATAATCGGTAAAAATAGAACGTAAATGATAAATAGCTGCATTTTATGTGGCGTGTTTATTGAAACAAATCAAAAACATGACAAAAACCATAGTTATCACTGGCGCTTCCAGAGGAATAGGACTTGCTGTTGCGGAAATATTTGCCGCCAATGGATATAACCTCATCATTACATCCAGAAATGAAATGAATCTGTACAAGGCGATGGAGGAATTACAACTCAAGTACAACCACATTACTGTTAGTGCTAAGGCATTCGACCTTTCCAATAAGTCAGAAGCCATTGCATTTTCAACATGGAGTCTTTCAAAATCGATACCCGATATTTTGGTAAACAATTCGGGCATTTACAAACCAGGCAATATTAGTGATGAGCCTGATGGGGCGTTGGAAGAACAAATAGCTACAAATCTTTATGCGGCCTATCATGTAACTCGTGGCCTTTTGCCAGCTATGATAAAAAACAAATCAGGACATATCTTTAATATTTCTTCTATAGCAGGCCAAAAAGCCTATCCGGGTGGGGGTGCTTATAGTGTGAGCAAGTTTGCGCTGCATGGATTTAGCACCAATTTGCGCGAAGAGCTGAAACCGCATAACATTAAAGTAACCACCCTGTTTCCTGGAGCAGTCTTAACAGATTCTTGGGGCGATTTCGACAACAGTAATAACCGTATCATGGTAAAAGAGGATATTGCCAAAATGATCTTTGTCACTTCGCAATTATCGGCAGGAGCCTGTGTGGAGCAGATTGTAATGCGTCCTCATTTGGGTGATCTTTAGTAGAAACACAAACACCTTGAGTCAACTGATGAAATGTATTTTGTTAATATTATTTCTTTCTTTTAGTTCCTTTATTTTGGCTCAAGATGATGGTTATATCTCTTTGCCGGACAGAATAAAGAGCAATCTTTTTTTGGTAACAGAATCTGATAGAACCACCTGTAATATCGGCGAACCAATCATTGTTACTTTTAAACTTTATAGTGCACTACACTCCGAATCCGCTATCTTAAAGAATCCGCCTTTCAAAGGGTTTGATATTCAAAAGCTGGATAGCGAATCCGAAATGCCGTCTAGAGAAACAGTAGATGGAGTGCCTTTTGACGTACATACTCTTCTTAAAGTACAATTAACACCATCCATAGTCGGCAAACTGATTATTGGCAGTATGGTAGTTAGAAACAAAGTAAAATTGCAGCATGCGAATGGTAGCAAAGATCCTATACTCGATGGCATTACTGAACCCTTTACATTATCGGATGGATACTACTCAATAAACATTTCTTCCAATGCTATCCCGGTTTATGTATCTGGTTCCAATTTGGACAACGTAGCCACACTATCTCAATCCACGGAACCAAGGGGTCTTTTTCAAATGAATGTTCAGTTGTCCAATAAAGTGTTATCGCCCGGAGAACAAGCCACTTTATCTATAATGATTTTAGGTAAAGGCGAATTTAATAAGATCAACCAACCAAAAATTGAATGGCCTGCTGGCACAGAACTTTTACCGTCAAAAATTGATAAGAGCGAACTAAATCAAATGAATGAAAATGGCTTTGCATCATTCACCATACCATTCAAAACCAAGCATACCGGCCGTTTCACAATTCCGCCTATACAATTCTCTTACATAGACAATGTGGATCAGGAGATAAAAAATATTAAAAGTGATGCCCTCGTTTTTAGTGTGGTGGCAAACAGTCAGACAACATCTTTGGCAGCCAATAATAAGCCAGTCAATAATCAGTTCCCATGGCTAATAATACTGGCCATGAGCATCATACTACTACTTTTACTTTCTCTATTATTTATCAACCGAAAAAAGCAAAAGAAATCAGCTCACTTGCTAACACCTCAGACAGAAATGTCTGGTAGTATTTCGAGCTATTTAAGATCGGCTGCCGATACCATACATTATACTGGAGATACTTTTCATATTAATTTGAAACAGGGCATACTTGATTTTCTACATTCAAGGTTCAGGATAAATGCAGCCACCGCTCCTAACCAATCTTTAGAAAATATTTTTCAGGATCACAAGGTGGATACTCAAATCCTAGATGAGTTACTAGCCCTGATGAAGGAATTGGATCTTCAGATATATGGAGGAGGAGGCAGCCAAAGCAATCACGAACAACTACTTTCAAAAGCCGAAAAGCTATTGCATTCGCTACTGCATTAATGACTGGCTTTACGTTTCAACACGCCGCCTGCAGTCTCTTTTATAGTATTTGCAAATACAAATGCTTTAGCGTCCTCAGAATAAACCACATTCTTCAGCCGACGCAATTCTAATCTTGTAATCACTGTAAAGATGATGTCCACTTCTGTATGTACTTCGTATTTTCCAGGAAGAAACCCCCGCTCACCCTTATAAATTGTAATTCCTTTTCCGAGTTCGGTTACCAATCGCTCTTTTATTTTCTCACTATTTGCAGAAATAATTGTAACCCCAGTGTAAGCCTCTACCCCTTCTACCACATAGTCCACAGTTTTGGTGGCAGCAAAATAAGCAAGAATGGAATACAAAGCGGTTTCAATACCAAAATGAAACGCAGCAATAGTAAAGATCACAGCGTTGATGGCCAAGATAATTTCACTGATCGTGAAGCTGCTCTTCTTCAGCGTATAGACTGCCAATACTTCAATCCCATCTATGGCAGAACCAGCGCGAATATTGAGCCCCATACCTATGCCTGCAAAAAAACCTCCAAAAATGGAAATAAGCAACTTATCATTAGTAAGCACCGGGAATGGGACAAAATGAGCAAAGACACTAAAAAAGAAAATAGAGATTGCTGTTTTTATTGCAAATTTCCGATTTACCACAAAGGCACCAATTATTACCATCGGCAAGCTAAGTATTGTGAAAACAAGCGCAAAACTCCAATGGTACACACTGGAAGTCAAAAGAGATATACCGGTAATACCTCCGTCTAAAAAATTATTCGGGATCAAAAAACTTTTTAAGCCAAAGCCAGCAATGAAAGACCCAATTAGCATTAGAAGCAGATCATTCAAGCTAAAATCATGATGTGTTTGACGATGCCTTTTATGAATCGCTTTTACTTTTTTAATATTCAATTTTTTTACTCCATTCAGTTTGGTGTTGGCAGATAGAGTAAAGTACTCGTGATTCTCCAGAAACTCATCCTCAATCAGGTGAAAGTCACTAATAGTAAGTTCTGGTTTAAAATGTTTCATTTCCCTAAACAATCTGCCAGAATAGAGTTGGTAATTATTGGTTCCAAGATAAAATAAATCTGCATCACAAAGTACCTGTGAAACTTTATCCTCTGGTGTTTGCGGAATCTTAGTAGCTCTGATGGAGGCACATATCCAATCGATCTCATCAGGAGCGTACTCAAAGTTGGGTAATATTTCTTTGGCATAGATACAGGAGTGTTCTTCATGATCTTTTTCACTTACTAAAAACCCCGTATCATGCAATACGGCTGCAGATTGAAGGATGAGCATCTCCTGGGCAGAAAGTCTTTCTTCCTTCCCTAGTTCTGTGGCATGACCAAGCACCTCCAAAGTATGATGCACGCCATGATACACTAATTCCTGAGACAAATCCTGCTGAAGTTTTTCAAAAACGGCGGCTTTAAGTTTTTCAAATTGCATGTAAATAGAATTTCGGTTTGAGGTTAATTCAACACTTCATACACCTCCATTTGGTTTTTTTTGTTTTTAAGCATTAAATGGCCAACTAGTGCACAATTAAAGGATTCTTTTATTTTCTCAAAAGCATGTGTAGAAATAAGTATTTGCCCAGGTTTGGCTTTGCCTTGCAAACGCTGCGCCGTATTCACTGAGTCGCCCACAACAGTATAGTCTAGGCGTCGTAAATTGGCCGAACCAATATTGCCTGATATCATTTCACCACTATTTATGCCAATGGCTACATGCGGTACAAAACTGGTACTAATGCTTTCCACTGGTAATTGTTGAATTGCATTTCTAATGGCCAGACACGCTTCTATCGCTCTATCCAAATGGAAATCCCCTCGAAAAACAGCCATTACCGCATCTCCAATAAATTTGTCCACATGTCCGTTTTGGGTTATTATTTCCTTAACCATTAAATCAAAATAACTATTTAGCAGACTAACTACAGTATCAGGTTTTTCAGTTTCAGTGATAGAGGTAAAACCGCATACATCCACAAACACTACAGTGGCTTCAATGTTTTCATTGGTAGTGAGCGACTGTTCGAACTCTCTTTTTTCCATGAATTTTAGGACAGACTCATCTACGTACATTTTCAAAATATTATTTTCCTTAATGGCTTGAAGGGTTTGTTTTATTTGATTGACATGGCTAATCGTTTTCCTTAGTGTGGTTTCCAGATCTTCAAAATTTACCGGCTTGCACAGAAAATCAAATGCGCCCTTGTTCATAGCACTGCGAATATTATCCATATCCCCATAGGCCGAAACCATTACTGTTTTTATAATGGGCCTTAACTCATTTACTTTTTCGAGCAACATCAATCCGTCCATTTCGGGCATATTAATATCACTAAAAAGCATATCTATATCCTGCTCTTCATTCAACCTTAATAATGCTTCTTTTCCATTGAGTGCGAAAAAAAATTCATATTCGCGCTCTCTGATCTGCTTACGAAACTTTTGCTTAATGAGTGCTTCCAGATCCGCTTCATCATCTACAACAAGAATCTTAGGCATAAATCGAATTTTTTAGTTTCTGTTTCAGAAGGCCAAAATCGATTGGTTTGGTTAAAAAATCATCTGCGCCCAACTCCATGGCTCTATTATAATTTTCTGCATCTCCATAAGCAGTAATCATCATTACCACGGGGGGAGGTGTCGAAAACAAATCTTTTATCCTTTGTAACAAGTCCAACCCACTCATGCCTGGCATATTAATGTCAGAGAGGATTAACACCACTTCTCTCACATGACCCATAAGGTACGATAGTGCATCTTCCCCAGTATTGGCAAAGGCAAAATCCATTTCATGGCTATGAATTTCTTTTCTAAAGCGTTGTTCGAACAATACCTTAATGTCCAATTCGTCATCAACAACAAGAATTTTCATTTTAAAATTTATTTTTGACCGAGGTCTTATAAAAATAATACAATTTACTCATATTACTAAGTGCTTATAATGTATGGCAACGAAATAGTAAAGGAGGTTCCTTCTCCTTCCTTTGATTCCATTAGCAGTTCACCTCCGTGACCATTAGTGATAATATCATAGGCCAGGCTCAAACCCAAACCAGTACCATGTCCAGTGGGTTTGGTTGTAAAAAATGGTTGAAATATTTTGTCTTTTATTTTTTGCGGAATTCCCAAGCCATTGTCCTTTACAAGTATTTGCACACAGGAACTCTTTCCTTCCCTAAAAGGCATCTTGGTGGTTTTTACATGTACTATTGGAAGATATTCCTGAGTAGATGACTCTGGCAAAACAGGGTTTTGCTTTAAATCCATTTGCAATCGTCGTTTAGCTGCACAAGCATAAAATGCATTGTTGATTAGATTTAATATCACCCGGCCAAGATCCTGAGGAACTATATTTAATTCCCCAATAGATTCGTCAAAATCCGTTTCCAATCTAACATTGAAGGTTTTATCCTTGGCTCTTAAACCATGATAGGCCAATTTCAAATATTCATCACACAGTGAATTGATATCAGTTGGTTCTTTGGTTCCTGTATTTCCTCTGCTATGCTGCAACATAGTTTTTACAATTCCATCTGCCCGTCTTCCATGATGGTTTATTTTTTCCGAATTGGCAAAAAGATCATTCAATAGCTCTTGCTGCAAATTTTCGTCTCGATCCGCTGGTGCTTTTTGCATGTCGGTTTTAAGTTCTTGCAACATTTCTGTGTTGAGCTCAGAAAAATTATTGACAAAGTTTAGTGGGTTTTGAATTTCATGTGCTATACCTGCAGTAAGTTCTCCAAAGCTGGCCATTTTTTCACTTTGTATCAATTGCGCCTGAGCTTCTTTGAGAATGGTGAGCGATTCGGAAAGTTCTATCGTTCGCTGTGAAACTTTTAGTTCCAGTTGTAAATTTTGCTTCTCCATCCATTCTGTTTTTTCTTTTGCCAATTTCAGTGCCACAATTTGTGCGTCCTCTCTTTCCTTTTTATAAATATTAATTTTATCAGCCAAAGCCAGAGAGAGCAGAGCCACCTCAATGGCTGAACCGATCTGCATCGAATTGATATAGTACATCACAGGCAACATACCTATAGTTTCCAGTATGGCGGCAATAAAGCCTAATATCAAAAAAATCCAGGCCTGTAAATAATATTTTGCCGGGTGGTACCCTTTTCGAAAAATAAATACCCCTGCAATCAAAAAATAAATGGCCATTAGCATAATGCCTATTTGCGCCAACACCAGGGCTTGAATTTTGAATGGTGTAAAAACTAGCAAAAAATCTACTGTACTAAATCCAATAAATATCCATGACAACCTATGCAACTGTGGTGCCTGTTTTTTGGTATGAAGGATCTCTCTGGTAAACAAGGTTGCGGTAAGAATAGTGATAGCAGAAGAAGCTACTGCATATTCGTTAATGATAGGAGCATTGGGCCATAAAAATTCAAATACATATTGAAACACCGTGGACATAAACCAGGTGATACTTGCTACATAGGCTACATAAAACAGATAAATCCTTTCCCGAGTAGAAAAATACAAGAAGAGATTATAAAAAAATATAAGCAACATAAACCCCAGATATATCCCCTGAATAAAATCCAGCTTATGCGTATCCTCCATGAATACTTTCAGCGTGCCCACTCTTATTGGGAAGAAAAAAGGCTGCATGGTTTTTACTCTTAGCAGATAGGTTTGTGGCTTACCGACAGGCATCTTTAATGGGAATAGAAAAGTAGTAACCTTTACTGCTCTTTTAGAAAACGCATAGTTATCACCAGATTGTTGCAATTCAGTTATCTTATCTCCATCAATGGCATAGAGTTCAATGCTATCTATAAATGCAGAACCAATATGTAAGTATAGCGTTTGATCAATATTCTTCTCCAAAGAAAATTTGAGCCATACCGCATCTGATGTACTTCCAAAATTGGGCACGCTTTTGTTCAAAGGCTGGAATGCCCCATTCAGATCCTTTTGCAAAACATGATGAATATCCAGGTTACTATTGTCCCGAAAATATAAAGTATATTTACCTAGAGAACTCCATTTATCAGAATCCTGAAATTGTAATACAGCTTGTGCTCGTGAGCCAGTGAATTGTATTAGAAAAAATAGAAGTAATATAATGTACTTCATTCTTTGGATTTAATACGGTTATAGCTTTTGTAAACTTAAACAAATTTTTGCGTTTTAATATTCAATGTTGAAAGATTAATTTCTGTAAAAATGAATGAAGCTCCAATCAAAACACTCGAAGAAGAGGTGTGGGAGTATGTTTCCACACTAAGGAACTCACCAGAAGCCAGAATGAAATCCAGAGAACTTTTTTATAAAAAATTTGGGCAGGAGAATAGTTCCGGGCAGTTTGGTTATGGCGATTCAGAGATATCCTTTCTTGGCTGGGAAGTAAGATCTGTATTGCAACCACCAGATGCCACCCCACCTGGAAGTGCCTGGTGGAGCCATGTGAATCTATGGTTTATCTTTTTATCGGAATTGGGTGCCAGGGCTTACGAATTGGGCTTCTCAAAACCTAAACTACCAATAGCTGCGCAGTTTTGGATAGGGTTTATCGAAACTCCCAGCCCGGCCAGTTGGTATCGGGCACATAACAGCAGCATTATTGATGGCTACTTAAAATATCCAGACCTGGCAGAACTGGAAACAATGCCAGAAAAACTATTTATCAATATGGTTTTGTATCGGCTATTGTATGCACAGTCGATGGTGGAAGGAGAATTTGTATTTCCAAAACTGGGAAAGATTCTGGGTGATCCAAGGGGAGGGGCCGTAAAGTTTATTACCAGTCTTGATGCCTATTATCCCGATCATTATCCAATGACTAAAGAAGAGATAAATGACATCCTTGGCAAAACCCATAGCCTCGACGAGATCGGCGTAAAAATATTAGACGATGTTCTTATTGAAACCGAACTTACCACGTTGTATGCGCATGCATCGGAATGGAACAGACAACCCCTTTTAAAACAACTTATTTCTAATGACAAACCTTGTTATCCTAACAATACTATTTTGCCAGACACACAAAAAAGTTGGCTGATACGATTGCTATTGTGGCTTAGAAAAGTTCTGTTTTCTAAAAACTAATTCTATTCATTATCAATAATAATTTTATGGACACATCAAAAAAGAAAATAGCCATATTGGGAGGTGGAATAGCATCACTATCTGCTGCCTTTGAACTATCTGATTATCCGCAATGGCAAGATCGTTATGAAATCACAGTATATCAAACCGGATGGCGACTCGGAGGTAAAACAGCCACTGGACGAGGCGTTTGCAACAGAATAGAAGAACATGGTATCCATATTCTACAGGGTTGGTATGAAACTACATTCCGACTTCTTAGAAGTGTGTATGAAGAGCGCAAACGGCAACAACTTGCTTCTAATAGCCCCTTGCAGGACTTGTTTAAGGATGGTCTCATAGCCAATAATACCACCTTGCTAACAGAATTTATTCCAGAATTAGGCAAATGGGTAAACTGGCCTCTGATATTTCCTGAAACAGAAGAACAGCCTGGTATCGGGGGGCCTTTGCCCATGTGGTCTATCATCAAAAAAACTTTTGCACTGATACTAGAAATGCTATTGGGCAGTCCCTATATAAAGGGAGTAAACCCAATTTCGGACTGGATCTTAGACCATTTTTTTCCTGACTACCAATCCAATCCCAAAGGTTCTACCAAGAAAGGATGTGCCTATTCATTTCTAAAACCTTTTTCTGACTATATAGAACGAACCGCCAAAAAAGAGTTTGCTAAACTGGTTGCAGGTATTCAGGAACTGGACAACCCTGACAAGGAAAATGATCAGCAACATCATAGCTGGTTGTTACGCCTTATTGAGAACAAAGTGAAAAAGATTGAAGAAGATGGGCTTCCATACAAAGAAGAAGATAGCCGAAGAAGACATATATCGTTAGGTATCTGCTTTGCTTACTACAACCTGAAAGGTGTGATAAACGATGTGTATGATCCAGAAACCAAAACATTTGATTTTGGCAAAATTGATAACTATGATTACAGGCAATGGCTGGCAACACAAGGAGCACCACAATGGTTGGTTGACTCCGTCATTGTGCGATTCTTCTATACCGGAACTTTTGCCAATCTGGTAAACGAAGAGGGCGGAGCAGTGGCTGCAGGCACCGCGCTTCAGTTCTTTGCAAAATCGGTGGGTTATAAAGGTTCTTTTGTATATCAAATGGTTTACGGAACCGGAGAAGTATTGATAATGCCTTTGTATGAAGTACTAAAAAATAGAGGAGTAAAATTTAAGTTCTTTCATAGAATAGAACAAATACATTATTCAGATTCTGAAAGCGTCGAAAGCATTTCCTATGCAGAACAGGTACAACTGGCTGTACCAGAATACAACCCTGTATTGAACATCATGAACGATACTTTAAGTGCATGGCCAGCAGAACCTTTATATGACCAGATCAACCCCATTGATGCCAATAAACTTAAAGAAGGAAAAATCAATTTGGAAGACCCCTGGGCCAATTGGGAAGATTATAAAAATGGCGTTTTGAAAAAGGGAGTAGACTTTGATGAAGTGATATTGGGAATTCCGATCGGCACGCTAAAAACAATTTGTAGTGAAATCATCGACAACAAAGCAGAATGGAAATTGATGGCAGAAAACCTGATGACTACGCCTACCCAATCTGCACAACTCTGGATGCTTCCCTCATTGGAAGAGCTGGGGTTTGATCGGGCATCCTGGGGACTACCGCCAGTTCACGGAGCACCTAATGTGGTGGTCTATCAAAATCCTATGTATTCCTGGCTTGATAGTTCTTTAGTGCTTTCCAATGAAGATTGGCCAGCAGACCAAACACCAAAATTTCTGGCCTATTTTACCGGCCCCTATGTGTTGCATAAACCATTACCGCCTTTCTCCAATCATCATTATCAGTCATTGGAAAATGAAAGACTTAGAATTGCTTTTGAACAATGGTTGATGGATAATGCCGGATGGTTTTGGCCCGGTGGGACTACTTATCTTTATCCACAGGGACTTAACTTTCAACTTCTTGCCGATGTAAGTAAATCAACAGATGGAAATACCCGTTTTGTGAACCAGTTTTTCAGAGCCAATGTAAGGCCAACAGATCATTACACGCTTTCAGTGCCTAATAGTGCTAAGTACAGACTAAAAGCCGATAACAGTGGTTTTCAAAACATGTACCTCTGTGGGGATTGGATAGATTTTGGTGGGAATGTGGGATATATAGATGGCACTATTCAATCTGGTCAGCAGGCGGCTCAGGCACTAAGAACTAATTTTGGGCTGGGGGATCACAAAGAAATATGGTCATCCATCAACTCCTAACCTTTACAATTATTGGATCTTGAAGGAGCTGGTTAATTTAGATTCGATATTCTAAAAATGAACAATGGATATAAAAGTCAATTGTCCTTTTCAGTAGTCGTTTTTGCAAAAGCAGCATCTATTGTAAAGGTAATTTTACGATAAAGGATGCGCCTGCGTTCTGCTTACTTTCTATTAGCAATTCTCCATGATGTCCTTTTGTTACAATATCGTAGCTCAAGCTCAAACCCAATCCGGTACCTTTCCCAGTTGGTTTTGTTGTAAAAAAGGGTTGGAATATTTTGTCCCGAATATTATCTGGAATACCAGGGCCGTTATCTTTTACAATGATCTGTGCATAAGCTCCAAGCTTTTTTGTGCTCACCCAAATAGTGGGTTCATGTTTTTCTTCTAAGCCTCCTTCATGCTTAACAGGCAATGAAGCTGCATAAAACGCATTGTTGATTAGATTCAAAATCACCCTGCCAATTTCCTGTGGCACTATTTTTACCATTCCAATTGATTCGTCAAAATCTGTTTCAAATTTCACGTTGAAGCTTTTGTCCTTCGCTTTTAATCCATGAAAAGCCAATCTCAAAAATTCATCACAGAGGGCATTAATATCCGTCTGTTCCTTTTGACCGCTACTGCTTCGGCTGTGTTGCAACATCCCTTTTACAATAGCATCTGCTCGTTTACCATGATGATTAATTTTTTCAAGATTCTGTGAAATATCATTAAGCAATTCTTTTACCTCCTTATCCTCTGTAGCTAATTTTTCAGTTTTGATGTTTAGTTCTTCCATGAGTTCGTTGCTCACTTCACTAAAGTTGGTAATAAAGTTCAACGGGTTCTGAATTTCATGTGCAATACCGGCGGTAAGCTCTCCGAGGGAGGCCATTTTTTCACTTTGAATAAGTTGCGCTTGTGTGGACTGCAACATTGCCAGTGTGGTTTCGGCCTCCTGCTTTTGCATCTTTATCAATTCATTCTTTTGCAAAAGATCGGTATTCATTTTGTTCAATCGATGTCTGTTTCTATTAACGAGCCACACGATGACTGCCATGGTAACCATTGCCGCCAAAACGGTGAAAAGAATCCATCGCTGCCGAACTACTCTTTTTTCAAAAGCAACCTTGGTTTGGGATATTCGAAAGTTAGCATTTTCATTGGCTGTGGCTCTGATATTTGTCAAATTGTTTAAACTATCAGAAAATAATTTATAAGACTTAAAGAACTTCAGCGCATCCATTCCATTTCCATCTTTTTCAAATATCTCTGCCAGAATCTGGCTGGCATCTCTAAGTAACTGTGCCTGCCCCATTTGCCTTGCTTCTGCCATTGCACTTAACCCATAGCTTTGTGCTTCTTTCAGTTTTCCTTGTTTATTTTTTGCCTTTGCCAGTCCTATCAATGCTTTACAACTATACAAGCGGTAATTATTCTTATGAGATATTTCTAGCGCCTTTTCAAACTGGGCAATAGCCTGCTCCAAACTATCCAGACTTAAATAGGTATTACCAATATTGTTGGTGACAGAAGCTAGCCGTTCACCATTGTTGGTCAAAACAGCCAGTTCATGGGCTTTTGTAAAATAAAAGATCGCACTATCCGCATTGGCTTGTTCTAGTTTCACTTCGCCAATATTATTGTATGCATAAATGGTCCTAAGTGTATCTTTCAAATCCAAAGTTATCTCCAGCGTTTGATGATAGGCACTATCTGCCTCATGCATTTTGCCTTGGTAAAAATGCACAATGGCAATATTGTTCAGAATGGTTCCAATTAATAATTTATCATTTTTCTCTTCTGCCACCGCAAGGGCTTCATAATATTTATTCAACGCATCTGGATAGTTGCCCTGATTGGTGAGCACTAAGCCTATATTTACCAAAATGCCAGGCACAGCCTTTTTAAAGCTATTCTTCAATGCCAGTTGATATGCCAGTTCATAATAGTTCAACGCTTTTTCAAAATCTCCTTTTGTTTGATAGGCATTCCCCAAATTAGAATTGACGGCTACTTCCCCTTCTTTGAAACCCGCTTTTTTGCAATACCCTGCATGGTCCTTTAATAATAGAATGGCACTATCAGGCAAGACATCGGCATAGTAAAAGGCAAGATTATTTATGGACTTTAAATAGCTGGTGTCGCTAAGATATCCTGACTGCGCCTTTAGGTTTGCTATCTTACTCTTGAGGTCATTAACAATGTTGGTTTGACAATAAGTGAATGTAAGGGCACTGCTGACCAAAATAATAAAAATCAAAAAAAGGGTTCTGATTACTTTCATTTATGTCGCTTTATATTCTTTTTGGGACATCCGCTATTTTGATTTTATAGAAAACGGGTACATATCAATACTTCTAAATTAGCGATAAATAATTGCAAATAATGTTTAATAAAAAAAGTATCTTTAAAACTAAATAAAAAATAAATTATATGATTCAGTACTTCAAAAAGAAACAATCAATGATTTGGGTGACGGCCATCACACTTGCTTTATTTTTTGCCTATAGCTGCAACGACAATTCTGAAAAGAAATCAGAAGCAGAAGTGGAAGTAGCTACTCCAGAAGCTCCTGCCCCACAAGATTCACTGCCACCAATTGACTCAAATGCTACACCAAGACCAGATGGTATTAAAACTCAACCTCCTCAACAAAATTAGAGACTGGAAAAATTCTGGTTTCAGTTGCTTACCTGCGCCAGGTAAGGCTCTGGCCAGAATTTTTTTTTCCATTACACTAATTATTGTTTGCCTCACTGCTTCCAGTCAGTCCTATTTTTTCTTTGAAAACAAGATCAGCCAATCAAACGGCCACGCCGAATCCTATTTTAACTTTCTGACAATAATGCCGGATGGAACCGGCTCTCTTAGAACAGCCAGTACCAACCATCCTATTGTGGTGCAAAAAATGCAAGACTCCAGCCTTGCCCAACGATCCACAAACGATTTGAAATTTTTAGTGCCTGTTGGCAATCCAGTCACCTTTGGAAGTGAAAACGCCAACCACATTCCAATGCGTTTTTTATTTAAAAAAACAATGGATAGTACGGGAAGTTATTATTTCCCTTTTCAAACAGAGTTTGGTGATAAAGCCGGAAAATGGCATAAAGCCTCTACGGTAGTAAACCAGGAAAAAACCTATGAGGAGTTGGTACAACAGCAGGATTTTGTAAGAATATTTTTTAATGAAGATGATGAGTTTTACAAGTACCTATATGGTGAAAGAGAAAGAGTGAATAATCTGGCTCCCAGAAAAGAAAGACTTTTTTTAATTGTAGTGGCCAATACCAATGACCCAAAAATAGGAATCAGTTCTAGCAAAGATTTCACTACTGTAACCGAAACTTTCACCACCCTGGCGGCCAATCTTGGCATGAGAATAGTTACCAAAACAATCAAAGGGGGTGATTTTAGCAAAAGGAATGTAGACCAGGCATTAGCCAATTTAAAAGTTCAAAAACCCGCACCACAGGATATCATCGTTTTTTATTATAGCGGACATGGATTTCGGTATGCTAGAGATAATAGTCCGTATCCCAGACTGTCATTGAGAACAAATCCAGATCAGGATATAAACAAAAACAATCTGGCAATGGAAGATGTATATAAGCAGATTCTAAAATTAAAGGCAAGAGTAAACCTTGTGCTAGCAGATTGCTGTAACTGGGACATCAATATGCCGCTCCCTCAGGGTATGGATGTTTTGAGAACACGAAATATGACGATCAATACCACCTCACAATCATTAAATCTGGCCAACTGCAATGCACTCTTTTTCTCTATGCAGCCTGTTTCCATTATAGCCTCTTCTACCGAAAAAAACCAACTAGCTATAGGCAACCCTTCGCTCGGAGGTTTTTTTACTCATTTCTTTAAAGCAATGCTTGACCAAAGTCTATATACAGTCAATAGGAGCGATTCCTGGCTTCGTCTTTTAAATGAAGCAAAAGAAAAAGCACGCTGGCAGGCACTTTCAGCTATGTGTGGGAGCAACCGTTGTGTGCAAAGAACAAAGTTCGATGTGAGTCCTCCAAGATAAATAGGCAGTTCGATACTTTCATTACCGAACATCCAAACTTGGAATTCGATAGGTGATAGATTCCAGCATGGTGTACTCCGCTTCCTTTTCAAAGGAATAGTTATTTAATAGTTTTTTCCATTTTGAAGACTGCTTCAAAAGTTGCCATGCTGGATCATATTCCAAAACAACATCATTATAAAATCCATCATCCAATGCCATTCTAATATTTTCAAAAGCAATATTATTTTTTCCTAACAGTGCATTAAATCTTGCCATGGCGTAATGCCGGTTATAATTCTGTGTTTGTTTTTTCCTTCTTAGTTCATAATCGTCTTCTTCAGAAATTGTATTATTCTTTACCGAATCGGAAATAATACGAAGTGCCATTTTTGTATTGCCTTGCAGGAAAAAGTCTCTTGATTTAATTAGAAGGATTTCTCTCTTATCTTCCGAGTCTGTACTATTGATTTCTTGTAATAAATTTATTCCATCAGTCCTAAGACCAGCCAGCAAACTTCCGTCGGCCAATTGTATTTGCTGTTTGATAGAAGCCGTTTTGTTGTCATACAAAATATGTTGTTGCTCCATGGCCTCGGGCAAATGGTTCGTGTAGGTGAGATACTCTATAAATTTAGTTCTCTCTTTTTTGTCCCTTGGATTTTGAGCCAGATACTGTCGAAACCAATTGATGGCCTCGTCTTCGTTCCCTATCCAGCTATTCAGTCTCGCCAGTGCGATAGAGGCTTCTGTCTTTGGTTTCATTTCTCCTGAAAACTTTATAGAAGTAGAAATGGTTTCTATTGCTTTTTTTACAGGGTCAAAGTGTTGGTTGTTGAAGTACAAAGTATCCTCCACCCCAGGAGTAACAAAATCATACACCGGATTTTGCCCATCACCCGGTATCCAGGGATAGGCATATTTTTCTAGAGAATGGTAGAACAGATTTATTTGTTTCACATTCAATCGTTCAAAGGCCATTCTCAATCTATTGAACAAAAAGAACCCCTGCTTCTCATACCAGTATGCATCTCGGGGAAACAATTGGATCATTCGTTCATAAAAATTGTGAATTACTGTTTCCAAATAGCTGTTGGTATTTAACCAATAAAAATTGATGCCGCCAGCCCCATTCTGTTTCCATCCTGGCTTATTTTCAACAATTGCAGTTTGTCTGGCAAATCCAGCAGCACGATTTAGTTCTACCTGCTTTAATAATATTTTTTCTGCCTGTTCATATTGACCTGATTTTTCATAAAGCAAAGCTGATTTAATTGCGCCTGCCATTATAATTGGCTTCTCGGTATGATAAATAAAGTAAAGCATAAATTCAGGTGCCTCGCCTCTAAAATTTTTCACAAGTTCATCATAATTACTAAGGGTTGCTTGTATGGTCTGGCGATTGTTTTCCAGCTTTGAAATTGCTTCGTACTGTTCAAAGACTTTGTCGAAAAGATTTCTTTTTTCAAAGATGGCCGCCAGCAAATAAAGGTCTTCCAACAGATCATACTGAACATTCAGAAATGGCTGGAACAAACAGGAATCGGAATCAGCAAAAGATTTTTTCAGGATATCCATTGAAACCCTGTTCAGCAAATCTTGATCGGTAAGATGATTATAAACCGATTTCTCCAAATATTGTTGTGCCAATTGCCAATTGCCTTCATGAAAATATTTTTTTCCAAGAAAATGATCTGCCAATGGAATTGCAGGATGATCTTTTATCAATTCTTTCAGGATATCAATACCCTCTTTGGATGTTGAACTATCCTTCAACGCTTCTATTCCCTTCAGTAATTTTTTATACCGGATACCGTTTTCGTTAGCCGGAATCCGATCCAGACAAACAGCACTTTCAGTTTCAAAGTAAGGAGGATACAGCATGGCCCCTGCTTCAATGCCAAAGCGGAAACTAACATCATTCACAGCAAATGGGTCTTTTCTGATTTCAGCTTTTTCAAGATATATATTGGCGCTATCATATCGTCCGGTTTTCAAATACAAATAACCCAGTTTTTCATAGGGCAGATAGTGCACATTATTTTCCTTGATGGCTCTTAAATAATAAGATTCAGCTGCAAGCAAATTGTTTTTCTTTTCCATTACAATGCCTGCATTGGTAAGTACAAAGGCAAGGTTGGCTTGCAAGGAGTCTGCCATGCGTATATCCTGAACAGCTTGATTGAGTTTATTAAAAGCAAGATTCATGCGAATCTTATTGCTCCATGGAATGGCCCAGGTAGGTGCCATCACAGTAGAAAGGTCGTAGCAAAACCTGGCCGAATCGTAATTGTTTTTTCTCAAATGCAGGTTGCCCAGTTCGTTTAAAATATAAGCTGCATAAGGTTCCAGTTTCAATGCCTGCTGCTGGTTGTAAAAAGCGTGTTGTAAAAGCTTACCCGTTTTTTTTGTAGTGGCCATTTGTAAACGATCAAAAAGACCTGTTAAATAGAAATTATTCACGCTTAGAATATGTGCCAATTGATGACTGGATGGCACCAGTTTCATGGCTAAGTGCAACAAAGGAAGAAATTTTTTGTAGTCCCTTTCTCCCGAATAATAGTATTGCCTTCTTTCCATCTCCTCGGCATCCCCTTTTAGATAAGCATTGATCATTTCCTGTGCTTTATGATGCACCATCAGTATAAATTTTTCTATAAAACGATTAGGAAGAGAAGAATTTGTTTTCAACTCATTTGCCAGCATATTCAAACTATCGAGGTTAAAGACTTCATACTTTTCGAAATCCTCACTTGGATCGGTTTGCGCATCTCTTTCCTTATATAACTTCTGTTGATAGGCTATGCAGTCTGCTACAAAAGTGAATGCCAAACTTAATCTGTCAATAGTACGATAGGCTGCAATATCTATTTTACTTTCAATGGGAATAGCAGACACTTTGCTAAAGAAATAGTCAACTGGTTGACGAGCCAGAGGTTTTAAGGCTGACAGTCCTTCGGGCATTAAAGATCTGGTGGCAATGGTTCTGAATAAACTATCCTTCAATCTTTCAGTGGCACCCGAACTAATTCGGGACATAACAAAATAGGGATTGCCATCTGCCACAGGATGCTGTACCGATCCGCTCTTTAAAAGAGTTTTATCAGCGGAAAAACTAGAGTCCAAATATTTTTGGAGTACATTCAATTGTACCGTTCCATCATGATTCACTGGCGCCAAGCCCTGCAAGCCTAGGAGCAAATAATAAGAAAACACACCACGACCACCACCCCAATCAGGACCCTCTGCAGCCAGTTCAGTTTCCCTGCAGGAGGCCAAGCGCACTTGGTCATTCAACACCTGTCGGAGTTGTGCGGCGGCCAATTGTTTTCCTTTAAAAAAATCGCCGGCAAGTTTGCCCGATCGGCATGCATCAGAGATAATGATAACCTTGGCTTTATTTTTTGTGGTGAGAGCAATAGAAGTATTGTTAAAATCCTCAATACTTACGGCGTTGTTGGCATAATTGTTTTGTGGCGAATTGTAGGCCAACAAATATCCTTTACTGAAGTTGTTCTTGGTTTCTACATCACCATGTCCCGAAAAATAAATATATGCTTTGTCATTTTCTTTACACACTTCCTTCAACCAGTCAAGTGCCTGATAGATGGCAGCGATGGTAGCCTCTTCATTCACCAGCAATTTGATATTTTGTGGAGGCACATCGCCTCCGGAACCCGATTGTAGCCAGTTATAAAATTCATGTCCATCTCTGTCCGCAAACTGCAATGCAGGAATAGCGGGATTCTGATACTTTGTAACACCAATGATGACGGCATAGGTGCCTGCGTGGCCTTGGGTGGCAATTGAACTATTTTGTGCATTGAGTAAAATAGAAAAGCTCCAAAAAATCTGTATCAGTATGAAAAACATTTTCAATTCTCTCATATCAACACTTATTTTAGATCCAATAATAAAAATATAGCATTAGACGATAACGCTACTAGGAATCATCTCCCCATCCTCCAGATTCTGACCGATGCATTCGAATAGTAAATTTACGTTTTCGTTTTATCATTGATTTAATTTATCCTATACAGAACTGCAAAAAAAGAAGTGCTGATCGGTTGTTTATTGAAAATAAAAAAGGAAGAGATAAGAATACCCCTTCCGTTGTTTTACATGAGAAATTTATTATCCGATACGATTATCTATCGCCACGCTCAAATTCCTGAACCAGTTCAATCTCACCCGCATCATTCGCCTTAATTTGTGTGTAGTTCTCTTTGTCCTTTAACACTATCCTATAATTTATACCATGATCATTAGACAGTTCGGTAACACCCCAAACTTCCATACCAGCATAGTTCTTTTTTACATTATAAAGTACATTCGCTGGAAGATTGCTTTCTTTATAATAGCGAATCGTTTGAACCAGTTGTCCTTGTTTGTCAAACATGGCACGAGTGGAAACAGAGGCTTTGGTAAAACTTACCGAATAAAATTTATCGGCATGGCTCCATACTACGTTGCTTGCATTCTTAAATAATAATTTAAACGTTTTTGCTACTTTGTCGTTTGATGGATCTGCATTGGTAGCAGAAGCATTAAAAGCAATCGAAAGAAGAAAAGCGGCGGAGATAAATAATGTTTTCATTTTTAAATGTTTTTAGAATTTTTTTTTGTATTTGTTTCACAAACATACATAGCAGTTGCCCTGTGAGGCAAAGCCAAACTGGTGAACGATATATAAAATGTCGGTAAAAAACCAGTTTTTTATGGTGAAAAGCTGGAACACATGCAACCCTAATCGTTAACCGGCAAATTTTCATATATCCCTTCCATCTGTATAAAATCGCAGGTCCTTTATTCCGCCGGTTTCCCAATCAAATGTATATGATGATTTCAATTTCTTTCAACCAATTGTCGGGATCAGTATTCATATCAACGAACACAATACGAAGTTGGTTGTGGAACAAAACTACAATCCCAGCCCACATAACCGTGAGGAGGTTATCATGCTAAAACGAAAGCCCCGAACATGGAAATTCAAAATTTGGTACATGGGTATTGTACCGAAAGTAGTTGAAAGAATATAGGAGGTATGAGTGTTGACTAAACTAGATTTTGTGCAGGCATTCTTGAAATACACCTACTATAAAAATGGGATATGTATTGGCCTTAGCAATTAAGGACATAGACCAATGCCAATTAGCCTGGCAGCAGTACAAAAAAGGCAGACCCCTCACCCTCTTTTGTCTCCACCTTCAACTCCCCACCATGCCCTTTGGTAACAATATCATAAGCCAGGCTCAACCCCAATCCTGTCCCACTTCCTGTAGGTTTTGTAGTGAAGAAGGGTTGAAAGATTTTATCCAATACTTTTTGAGGAATCCCGATACCATTATCCCTGATGGAAATAAGAACCCCTTTGTTATCTTTTTTTGTTGAAATGATTACTGTTGGTTCATAGCCTGTTTCTTTCAGTTTCTTTCTTTCATTCACCGCATAAAAAGCATTGTTTAAGAGGTTGAGAATCACTCTCCCGATTTCCTGAGGAACGATATTCAAATGTCCAATTGTATTATCAAAATCAGATTCAAACTTTGCGTTGAAGGTTTTGTCTTTTGCCCTTAAGCCATGGTAGCTTAGCCGCAAATACTCGTCGGCTAAAGCGTTAATGTCGGCCAACTCTTTTTGACCTGTATTGGTTCTGGAATGCTGAAGCATCCCTTTTACTATATCTCCGGCTCTCTGGCCATGATGATTTATTTTTTCAAGGTTAAGTTTTATACTCTCAGCCAGAAACTTTACTCCATCGTAATTTCCCTTATCAACCTCCTCCACCATTTCACTCATCAACTCAGTACTCAGGTCGCTAAAGTTGTTTACAAAATTCAATGGGTTTTGTATTTCATGAGCAATACCGGCGGTGAGTTCTCCAAGGCTTGCCAGCTTTTCTGACTGAACTAGCTGTTCCTGGATTCTCTTGATATCCTCAATGGTTTTGTTCAATTGATTGTTGGATTGTTCCAGAGAAATTTTGTTAGTTTCCAATTCTTTTATAGTGGCATTCAACCTTTTTTCAAAAATTAAGCTTAGCAAGAGATAGATAAAAATCAGGCCTGCATAACAATTTAAAAAGTAAATGGCATCGTGTTCCCGATTATAATTGATTGGTGCTGGTTTTACAAAGTGCCAATATAAACCCATTATCAGTACTACCACCAAGATACCTATTGCCCAAAGCCAGGCATTCCGTGCATCCAGAAACAAAATGGCACATATAGGCATTAGCGTTAACCAGGGGGTAACTGGGCTTTGAAGTCCGCCAGAAAACCAAACCAATAAAATACCAAAAACAGATCCATTTAAAATATAAAGATGTGCTACAACTTTGGGACTGATTCCTGCCCTTACCAAAAAGGGAAGGAAAAAATATATCAATGATTCAATCGGCAGAATGATGTACCCCAATTTAAATTCTATGAAGTAGCAATTACCAATGTATAAAATCATGAAAAACCCTGCAAGAAAACAGGCTCTTATTAGTATTGTAGTTTTCCTTTTTTCATTGTCGTTGGAATGAAAGGCAGCACCAAGTCCATCCAGCCATTTCACCTTTTGATTTAAGAACTCTTTCATTTTCCAAATACTTTAGTTTTTAAAAAATTAAACAACATCCAGATGGGCGTATAAACTACCATAAAAATTTCTAACCATAATGGAATTTCATGGCTGAAAGGAAGCCCCTGTTCAAATCTTTTTTTATCGTGGCACTTTAGAAGGTTAAACAAAGACGGTTCTGAAAGTGGCCATATTTGGCAATAGCTTTCATTGCCTCCAGAAGCAAGGATAATATCGTTTACCGCTCTTCTGGCTGCTTCATTTGCGCCTTCCATAGTAGCCAGATCGGTATTTGTGCGCACATAATCAGAAGCCAGAAAGAAATTTGCAATGTTGGTATAGGAAGTGGGACGGAGCGACCATGAATTCACCGCATTCACCAGCAATGGCTCCTTGTCTTCATCTCTTGACACATGATCTATCCATTTTATATCCCTATCTAGATACCAGAATTCAATCATTTCATCATTCAGTATTTCTGCACCATCCACATTCAAACTCCTCTTCAATTGTTCCCAAACTAAATTTTTGACTTCTTCCGGTGTACAGTCATCGGCATAAACTGGTTTACTATTTGGATCCTGGATTGATTTATACTGAGTATATAACCAGTCCGAAATATCCACCGACAATACGCCTTTTACCTTTCCATTATATCGCTCACTCAGATCGTAGTCTTTCCAAAACTGTACCTGCGAAATGGATGTAAGTGCCCATTCTGTATAACTATGACACACATGCCCTTTGGCAATCTGTACATCTTTATTAAGATAAAACTGAATTCCATTCATCCATGCGGTAGACTCAGCCAATTTTGTGAGAAAAGGAAACTGGTCATCCAGTGCCATCATTTTTGTGTCAATCATTTTGACAGCTCTTTCCACAGGTGCGCAAAGCATGTAGAAATCGCCCGAAGCATGAATCTCTTCGCCATTATGATTTTTCACTCTTGCATAGGCAATGGTATTATCCTTGTTCAATTCGAACCCCAATCCTTCATGCCCTTTGAAATATTTGACCCCTTTACCAATCAAATAGTCATGCCAGGGATTTAACCATTTTTCGTTGGTAGGGCCGTTTAATACCCTATCTACATTCTCTCCGGGGTTGAGCATATTATACATAAGTTGTAATGTAATGCTTGACCCTGTTTTCATGCTCGCAATTTCTGCTCTTGCTGCCACTAAGGTTCTGGTTAGCCCTTCTACCAGAAGGTGTCTGTACGCATCGGAAAATCGATCTGCTTCAAGATACTTCCACCATGAGTTTTTTTCATACTCCTGATTTTTTCTTTCGGGGCTGGAGATCATCAATTGCCAAATTTTTCTGACAAAAAAAGATTTTTCTTCTTTTGTCAATCCGGTATCAACACCTCCAAACATATCATGAATCAATAATTCAAAATCCTTCAAGGTTTTTGGAAAATTTGCAAGCACTTTAATTGATGGCAATCCATATCTGGTCAGTTCTATTTCTGTAGTATGAGTAAGATTATCAAAAACCCCATTTTTGTTTTTTGTACCGTCACTATTTGTAAAAGGTATCCTTTTCATAGTATCGGTTACATGCTTGTAAAATCCTGGAAAAAACCTGAAACCATGTTCCCCTGGTAAAAACTTATCCTTATTCAAAATATTGGTGCCAGGAACATTTACAGATCTGGCCTTGCCTCCCACATACACTTTTTTCTTCTCATACACTTCTACTTCAAATCCTCTTTCTACAAGTTCATGGGCCGCACTCATTCCTGCTACGCCACCTCCAATGATTATTACTTTTGTCATATTTTGGATATTTAGAATTTAATTGAAAAATAAGTTTTTAATTTAGGTGGGATTTATTATTCCCAAAGGCAATGAAATTTTAAATAGGCAACCCTCTCCTTCACCACTTTCCACACTTAGTTCTCCTCCATGTCCTTTCGTTATGATATCATACGCCAAACTCAATCCTAATCCTGTTCCACTTCCTGTTGGCTTTGTAGTAAAGAATGGTTGAAAGATTTTGTCTTTTATTATTGAAGGGATACCGGTGCCATTGTCTTTTACTCTTATTTCGACCTCACCCCCAGCCCCTCTCCCTGGGAGAGGGTAGTTGACCCTGCGTGTTGAAACAGTCACATAAGGTTCGTAGTCTTTTTCATTGAGTTTCTTTCTTTCATTCGTTGCATAGAAAGCATTGTTGATTAAATTCAAAATCACCCTGCCAATTTCCTGTGGTACCATATTGATTTTTGGAAGCGATGGATCAAAATCTGTTTCAAACTTTGCATTAAAGCTTTTGTCCTTTGCTCTTAAGCCATGATAACTCAATCTTAAATATTCATCGCACAAAGCATTAATGTCGGTTAGTTCTTTTATACCGCTGCTTTTTCTTGAATGTTGAAGCATGCCTTTTACAATAGCATCGGCCCGCTTGCCGTGGTGGTTTATTTTTTGTGAATTATCTTTTATATCTCTCAGAATATTTTTTACTTCATCAAAATTTCCTCTGCTAATTTCTTCTTCTGCTTCGTCTAACATTTCTTTGTTGACTTCAGAAAAATTGTTTACAAAGTTTAATGGGTTTTGAATTTCATGAGCAATGCCTGCGGTGAGTTCACCAAGGGATGCCATTTTTTCGGATTGAATGAGTTGTGCCTGTGCAGACTTTAAATTTTCTAGCGAGATCCTTATTTCTGCCGTTTGCCTATTTACTTCTTCCTGCAGTATTTTTTGCTGGTTCAGGGCCTGTTCCCTTTTTTCTTCTGACAACTGTACCACCTGTTTTGCATGTTGCTGTACTTCCTGAATTATTTCTTTAAACCGCATGGCCACATATACCATCAGCGACAAAGGAAAAGACAAATAGACACCGCTTATAAACAAGGGAGCATAAGGGAAAGTAAACGATTGGTATTTTGCAAACATGAAAAAAAACAATAGTGCCCATACTAAAGAAATCAATAAGCCGGCTGCAATGGCCCATGGCGGACCTTTCAGCCTTTTACGGGATGAAATGATATAATAGATACAAACTGTAATCAGTGCAAAAAGCGGGGCGATTACCCAAACAGCACCGGGAAGGAAAAGGCCCGCCATAGAGATAATGAAATAGGCCGCAAGAAATATTTTCAACAGCCCGGTTACTTTGCGTTTAAATATTTTTGCAAGGATCAGGGGCATCAGTAAAGTGTACAGGATAAAAAACAAACTGGCGGAATAACTGTATAGAGCAGCGCTGAAATAAGTTATGCTCTGGGCGCTATTGTGTATCGTAATACACAAGAGGTTCAATGCAAAAAAACTTGTACAAAGAGCAATCAGACGAAGGTTTTTTTCATTACGATTTTGAAAAGCCAATAACCAGAACAACAGGCTCAGGATGGAACAAACCGAAATCCAGGCAGCGGGATAATTAGTCCATTTTATTATTACCGGTATCAAGGTTGAATTAAAATCAGGCCCTGCTATGCTTATTAAATCATTATTGTCACCGTCGGCTGATTTTAAATGCCGTGGAGGAAAGGGCGACAAATAATCCACCACATATACTGCAATGGTATATTCGTTGCCAGGCACTAAATTAGCCGGATACGTGGAGTGGTGTAATGAACCCGGCTCTCTAAATGGGGTTCCATTTTGCCCGGTGTTGCCGTTTGATGCCTTTAATTCCCCATTGATATAAACATCGCAAGCTGCCCATGAAGACAGATTAATGCCCAGCGGCTTATCTCCAAACGAAGTATCCGGTTTTATTTTTATCCGGAACCAGCCTTCAAATTTTCCGTTTTTATCAGCCTGTTCAGCAGACAATTCAACCGGCTTAAATTTTTTCCAGCCGCTTAGGTCAATATCATTTTTAGCCCATACCGTATCATTACCTTTTTTGAAGAGCCATCCATCCAACTTGTTTATATAAATCTCCTGCAGGGTTTTATCATACATGCCAGAGTGGAGCACTATCGTGGTATCCTGCGCCCTGCACATTTGAAAGGCGAAGAAACAAAACAGCAGGCTTGTTAAAAAGTGTTTCATACTGTTAGATTAATTGTTTGGAAGATGTATGATAAATATTGTTCCTTCTCCTTCCTTTGTCTCCACCTTTAACTCTCCGCCGTGTGCTTTTACAATATCATACGCCAAACTCAAACCTAATCCTGTTCCCTGTCCTGTAGGTTTTGTAGTAAAGAAAGGCTGAAATATTTTGTCTTTTATTGTTGAATGGATGCCGGTGCCATTGTCTTTTACTCTTATTTCGACCTCACCCCCAGCCCCTCTCCTGGGGAGAGGGGAGTTGAACCTGCTTGTTGAAACAGTCACATAAGGTTCGTAGTCTTTTTCATTGAGTTTTTTTCTTTCATTCGTTGCATAGAAAGCATTATTAATTAAATTTAAAATCACCCTACCAATTTCCTGTGGCACTACATTTATTTTTGGAAGTGATGGATCAAAATCAGTTTCAAACTTTGCATTAAAGCTTTTGTCTTTTGCTCTTAAGCCGTGATAGCTCAGTCTTAGATATTCATCGCATAGTTCATTAATGTCTGTTAGTTCTTTTTGCCCGGTACTTGTCCTGGAATGTTGGAGCATGCCTTTTACAATTCCACCCGCTCTTTTGCCGTGATGATTTATTTTTTCAAGATTTTCAATGACATCCTGCATAATGTCTCTGGCTTCTTCTGAATCTCCTTTGGCCATCGCCTCTTTCATTTCATCTAACAGCTCTATACTTACTTCCGAAAAATTATTGACAAAGTTTAATGGGTTTTGAATTTCATGAGCAATACCTGCGGTGAGTTCACCCAGCGAAGCCATTTTTTCGGATTGGATGAGTTGGGATTGGGTGGATCGTAATTCAATTAAAGTACTGTCCGCTTGATTTTTAGCTGCTTCCAATTTATTAAAATCTTCATACCGGGCATACGCCGTTGAAAAAGCGTCAGCTACCGATTGAATTAAATTGAGTTCATCCTCACTTAGCTTGTTTGTGTTGCCCACATACAACATCCCTTGTAAAAAAGGAAGAAAGTGCAAATAAATTCCAACATTCGGTATTGTTTTCAAATATGCATCCGTTGTTGAATGCACTTTTTGAGCTACCAGCATTTCAGCAAACACAGTAAACTCATTCTTATCCCAATGGTCAATATAGTTTTTGTTTTTGTGCCAATTGCCTACAACTCGTTTAATATTTCCCGGTGTACAATATTGAATTTGAAATGCAGCAATGGCTTTACCCTCCGGTGTGGAAAGAAAAGTATGAATAAGCTGCTCTTCGTCATCCATTATAAAGACACCACATCGAATAAAAGAGATACCAAGTATGCTGAGCTCATTCCAAATTATTGGTGTGATTCGGTCAAGATCGCTGAAAGTACGCATGGAGGCAATATCGGCCCTTATGCGGTCAAGCGCAGCCTGTTTGATGGCTTCTTTAGCATTGAACTCCGCTTTTTGTAGATCTAAAAACCGAGTGTACGTCAGATTATATACAGCGGCAAAACGTTCTAGTATTTTGAGCATTTCATCCGCTACGGGTTCAAGTGACGAAATATTCAACCAACCCTGATTGAAAAAGGCCACATTATGCACCCGCCGGTTATTAAAATGTTCGTCTTTTACAATCAATCCAGTGCTTCGAACATAGCTTAACCAATTTCGGAATTCCTCACCAGTTAGATCTACATTCATTGATTTTAACCCAGCTTGCCAACCCTTGTATAATTTTGCTACCACCGTTTTTTCATGCAGGTTTAAAATATATCTTTCAGTATTCTCGCTACCAGATTGGTTTGTCAGCCACATATCTGCAATACCCGCCTCTTCTTGTATAATAGCAATGCTAATTCTATCCGGTGAATTCCCCAATTCCCGTATTTGGGTAAATAGCGTTACGGCAGTATGGGCAAGGTCTTCGCTTTTATGCATCGTCATGGTACTGGTGCGAACTTTTTCCAATGCCACTTCTATTTGTGCTTCTCTTGCCTGCGCTTCGGCTTTTTGCAGATCAAGGAAACGGGTATAGGTTTGTTCAAACACTTTTCCGAAACGTTTAAAAATATCATGCGCTTCAGGTACCGGTTCATAAGTTATAAAGATCAGGCTTGCTTTAGTTCCGAAAACAACATGTTCATATTGTTTTTCCGGAAATTGAAATCCCAAATCCTGAATGGCTTTAAATTGTTTTTCTCCAAACTTGCTTAAATGCCGGTAAGTCTCTGCAAGTAATTCTCCCTCTTCGTAATGAACATAAAAATCATCACCTCTCTTTTTTGCATCACTCATTTCCGTAAAAACATGAAAACTGGATGTATCTACTATATAAGGTTCTATAAATCCCCCTTGCGGATTCGTAACATAATCGGTGTAAAAATTATTATCCTCACTCCATACATTAAAGCCTGTTGTCCATGTTGTAATTCCCAAATCGCCTACCTGTTTAAAAAGTAAAGCCGCGGCATCAGTTAGTTCATCGCTTCGCTGCATTGCCATCGTTCTTGCACGAACTCTTTCCAATGCCAATTGAATCTGTGATTCTCTTGCCTGTACTTCGGCTTTTTGCAGATCAAGGAAACGTACATACGACTGTTCAAACACTTTTGAAAATCGCTTTACGATATCAATATTATCCTGCGATAAAACATTTCCTGCAAAATCATTCACAACGATCATTGAATGCCTGGCAACTGCATATGACATCGTATAAAGAGTACTGCCCCTTATAATTTTTTTTATTTCATCCGGAACATTCTTTAAGCCGGAATTGGTAAGCAAAATTTTATAAAAGTTGTCTTTTTCTTCTTTGTTATACGTTTTGGAGAAAAAATCCGTTTGCTTTGCTTTCGCATTGATGCGATCTTTGGAAATAGGATTTTCAAAATAAGGTAGAAGATAATTAATTACATGATTGCCGTCACTTATATAAACCTGGTTGTCGTTTGAGTTTTTTATAAAAGTATTGATACTAACAGATCCTGCTTCCATACCAAGGTCTTTCAGATTTTTAAATACCACTTTTATTACTTCATTGAACTCGGTGCTTGCATGAACTGCAAGCGACCGGCTGCGCACCCTCTCCAATGCCGCTTCAATCTGTGCTTCTCTTGCCTGTGCTTCGGCTTTTTGTAAATCAAGAAAACGGGTATAGGTAAGGTCAAAAACTTTTGCAAAGCGAAGCAGTATATCAAAATGCTCATCTGACAAAGTCTCAAGACTGGCAACATTGATTCCTCCAAAATTATTGAACGATGCAGATAATAAAACCCTCTCCGGTTGCTTCATCCCATTCTTTACAACAGTTGGAAGGGTCTTTAGCTCTGTTTCATTAAACAAAATATCATCCCATTTTCTTTTATCCGTACCCTTAAGATCATATACAAATTTTACATTCTGATTTTCCCATTCCCGTACAAATCTTAAATAAGCAGGATGCTTGTGATATTTTATAAAAAAACTCATGGGGTTGGATGGCTCTTCACTATTTGCCATCCACCATTGTGCTGCATTCGTGGTGGGTTCAAATACCCAGATGATACAACGGGTGAGTGCCAAATCAAGTTTGGTCAGTTCTGTAAATACTGTTCCGATGAGTGTCTTCAATTCCTCAGAACTTTGCATAGCCATTGCATTAGCTCTTACTCTTTCCAAACCTGCTTCTATCTGTGCTTCTCTTGCCTGCGCTTCGGCTTTTTGTAGATCGAGGAAACGGGTGAATGCTTGTCCAAATGCATTTCCAAATCTTTTTAAAATTGTATTTTGCTCATCTGTAAAGTTTCTCCTATCAAATTTTCCGATTGAAAGGAATGTATCTTTTAATGCTAGATTGGAGGTGGTATAACCTAGCTTGGCATATTGAACCGTCTTGTATTTATCAGGCACATCTTTAAAGAGCGTTTTTGAAAAAAGATGTCTCAGCCATCTATCTTTATCTACTTTGTTATAAGTTATTATAAAAAAATCGTTGCCAGTTCTTCGATAGTTTTCAATTTGGGCAGCTGCATCTATAAACAATGGATGATTGAACCGCGGAATGAACAACCTGCTCGACACCGAGTCACCACCAGGGATAACAGCAAAGTTCCAGGTATCAATACCTTCAGCAATATCTAATCTGTTGGCACCAAAATTTACCCATTCAATATCAAATCCAAGTTCAATAAATTGCTCACCAATCACATTTATGACATCAACTAACTCCTGTGGCTTTTGCATAGCCATTGTTTTTGCACGAACTCTTTCCAATGCCAATTGAATCTTCGCCTCCCTTGCCTGTGCTTCGGCTTTTTCAATATCTGTGAACCTTTTATAAGCCAGGTCAAACACATTCCTAAAGCGATGAAAGAATTCGAACTCCAATTTACCTAAAGAAGAATACGATGAAAGCCCCAGTGCGCCTTGCCCAATGGAATAAAAATAGTAATTAAGGGAATTCGCTTTCAAGGAACTCGGAGTAACAAACTGTTTGGATTTTCGTTGGTATGTAAGCCAGTCTTTCAGTTTTGCACCTTTGAACGTGGTAGTGAAAAAAGCATCTTTACTACTGAGGATTTTTCTTATAAAAGCTTTGATGGTTTTATGTTTGTTGTATTCAATCGGTGTTATGATTTCTTTTTTTGCCTCAGGAAAATATTCGTAGTTCAAATAAGTGCCATTATTATTGTTGATAATAACCGTCTGTACATTGCGAATATCTTTTATGCCCAATTTTGTCAACTGCTGAGAAATAGATTTACATACTTTAAGCATATCAGCCTGTTCTTTCATACTCATTGCGATTGCGCGGACCCTTTCCAACGAAGCCTCTATTTCTAACTCACGGCTTTTCTTTTGCAAATCGGCTGTTCGTTCTGCAACGACCTGCTCCAGCTCTTTTAATTTTTTTTCGGCTTCTGCTACATGAAACGTATCAGCCGAACTACTACCTACGTCCGGCATAGATCCATGAAACATCAACATCTGCCATTTGTTATTCCTGTACTTAAACAATGTGCTAAACCATAAATGAATGCTGTGTTTATATTTTTTATCGCCAATCTCTACTATCATTTCATCCCTGAACTGTGCAGTAGTTTCATCTATAAACTTTGGGCGGTAAGGAGTAATTATTCTGGCTTTAAACAGCATCCCTTTAGCTTGCCGCCTAGCATCCAAAACCATCTTTTTAAAGTCTGCTCTTAACTGCACTTTTTCGTCGGCTGCTGTGCCAAAGCCACTTACATCTTCGGCAATGTATTGGTTAATGTATCTAAGCGGCGCCTTCATATCCAATATGCTTACCTCCATGGCACATTGGAATGCTTTTGCTAAATCTGTTTTTAGTTGTTTAGATAACTTCATTTTGTTTAATTAACGAGTAAGTTAATTTTGAACTTGATCTTTGGTTTGTATTTCTCAGTTTTTTTATCTCTTTCATTCGTTTTCATAATTACATACGTTCAACACCATTACAAACACATTTTTCTTTCGCTATGCTTAGTTGAAAAGAAAGATTAAACAGTAACAATAAACTTTCTTTTACATTAAGTCTTCAAAAAGATACTGCTCATCATATTCCACTTCAAATTCCTTTAACAGTTCAAGATACTCATCTTTGAAGGATTGTTTTTGATGATGAGCCTCCTGATTTTTCACATAATTATATATTTGGTCTATATCCCGCTGCCGGTATGAAAACACCCCATATCCCGGCTGCCATTCAAATCGTTCTTTTGTTAAGTTATGGTCGTTGATGTATTTGGACGATTTTGCTTTTACCACTTTCATTAATTCAGATACAGATATTACAGGCTTTAGCCCAAAGAAACTGTGCATGTGGTCTTCCACACCATTTACGATGATGGTTTTGCAACCTGTTTCATTGATAAGGCTGCCGATTACGCCTTGCACTTGGCTTCGCCAGTTTTTATCAAGAACCGCTGCTCTGTACTTTACAACAAAGACAGCCTGTAGGTAGATTTGAGAGTATGAGTTGGCCATTGGCTTTCGTTTTATATGTTTCGTCCCTATGGGACTTGGTTTTGTTTGGGTCACACACATCGGACTAAAGTCCGATGTTATAATATAGCACCGTGGCTACGCCACTCGTCTATTTCATTTGCTACAGACTGAAGTCCATAGCTCTAAATCAAACCATGGCTACGCCACTCGTTTACCACAATACTCCTCTCCCTTTTTTTCTTCAGAGCCATTGGCTCGGTTTTATATTTTCACTCCGGAACCTTTTCCGGGGTAAACAAATAATACGCCACTCTCTCACTTTCTTCTTGCTATGGATTTAAGTCCATACCTTTAAAACTACACCGTGGCTATGCCACTCGTTTACCACAACACCACTCTTCCTTTTTTACTTCAGAGCCATAGGCTCGGTTTTATATTTTCACTCCGGAATTTATTCCGGGGCAAATAAATCCAGCAACCTACCAGAGTGCCGGCGGCACGACACATTCTACAAAACAGGCAACAAAAACACAAACCCCGTTCCTTCTCCTTCCTTCGTTTCCACTTTCAACTCGCCACCATGCCCCTTTGTAATGATATCATACGCCAAACTCAATCCCAATCCCGTTCCACTTCCTGTGGGTTTGGTAGTAAAGAATGGTTGAAAGATTTTGTCAACAATGTTTTTAGGAATACCGGTGCCATTGTCTTTTACTCTTATTTCGACCTCACCCCCAGCCCCTCTCCCCGGGAGAGGGGAGTTGACCCTGCGTGTTGAAACAGTCACATAAGGTTCGTAGTCTTTTTCATTGAATTTCTTTCTTTCATTCGTTGCATAGAAAGCATTATTGATTAAATTTAAAATCACCCTGCCCATTTCCTGTGGCACTACATTTATTTTTGGAACCGATGGATCAAAATTAGTTTCAAACTTTGCATTGAAACTTTTATCCTTGGCTCTTAATCCATGATAACTCAGTCTTAGATATTCATCGCACAGTTCATTAATGTCTGTTAGTTCTATTTGCCCGGTACTGGTTCGGGAATGTTGGAGCATTCCTTTTACAATATCACCGGCCCGCTGACCATGATGATTTATTTTTTCAAGATTAGCAATTACATCCTGCATGATTTCTTTAGCTTCTTCTGTGTCGCCTTTGTCCATCGCTTCTTTCATTTCCTCCAGCAATTCTTTACTTACGTCTGAAAAATTGTTGACGAAATTCAAAGGGTTTTGTATTTCGTGGGCAATGCCGGCGGTGAGTTCACCAAGGGATGCCATTTTTTCTGATTGGATGAGTTGTTGCTGGGTTGCTTTTAATTCTTCCATTGATTTTTGAAGGGCATCTTTTGACTCTTCAATGGCTTTTCTTTTTTGTTCCAGTTCTTCAATGGTCTCTTCCAGCAGGATGGCGGTAGTGCGTTTTACCTTTTCGGTACGGTCAAGCTTGAAGGCAGTAATCTCTAATTCCTTATTGGCATCTTTTAAGGAAGCAATGATGCTGCTTTTTTCTTCGGCAGATAATTGTTCATCCTGCTGAATGAGGTTGAGAATATTTTGGAGATGTTGATTCATTTAGGTTTCTTTTTGGTGGCAGAATCTTTAATAAGCTTATTTTTCTTTTGCTGTGCGGCAGTTAAATAGTTTTGAGAGGTAACTACCCTTCGCCCTGTTTTTAATTCCAATTCTTTCCTGGCATTACCGGCTACAGTTCCACCCTCCCGGGCAATTTTTTTATTGGCAATAAATCCTTTAGGCTTTTTTGTTTTAACAATGGCAGAGGTTGATGCTTCTCCTAACATGGAAAAAATTAATTCAAGGTCTGTCATGTGGTCCCTTAAATTTTGATTTTTCAAACCCTTTACATTTTTATGTTGTGAAGGCGCTATTCCAAAAGTAGCTTTGGATATTTCAGCTGTAAGGATAGCGTATTCATTTTGTTGTTTGATTCCACTGTTTTTCCCTGCCTGTCCGGCAGGCAGGCATTCTTCTGTCAATTCTTCACGAATGGCGATGCTTCTCATTCTTTTTTCAATCCAGTCATCGGGATAGCCTTTCAACTTATATAATTCTCTAGTTCGCTGAGTAGCGAGTTCAGGATTTTCAATTTCATCTAATCTTTCACTGCCTACCTGTGCCAGCCAAAGTTTGAATGGCTCTGCTTTTGGAGAAGGAATGGATTGGATGATACGAAGAAGTCCTTTAGTGTCGGCTGCCTGCACTTTACGTTTTTTGCCGTCAGCAGCCTCCATTTCAACCAGGGTACAAATTGTACCCCAGTTGATTTTTAACTGTTCATCCCGACTAAGCATTTTCTTGATGTATTGCTTTACATCAGCACTGTCTGTAAGGATTTCAACAATATCCTGAACAGAAAAATACCATTTCTGTTCCTCCTCATTCCAAATGGAGCGGATTTGTTTGGATTCAAAAAGTTTTATATTGCTCATACTCTTTTTTTTATTTGCTCAATAGAATTACTACAGTACAAGTGTGCGACGCAAGGGACGATGCCCCCGCAACCTTTGCACAAACCCATTGGGGGCAGGCAATGAAATACAAATGCTGGTAACATAAAAATCTATTTCTCCTTTAAAGCTACTACACAAGTTGTCAGGTTGTGCATTTCCAAATTACCACCGGTAGCCCTGCCCAGTTCTGCATTTGAAAACATGCCGGCCATCGGTACATTCCAAACATTTTTAATGCCTTCCAATTCCAATGTCATTAAAGGACCAAGTGATAAAATCCTGCCGGCACAACTAAATACAACCACCGCATCGGCTTCGGGCATTTCCGTAGCTTTTAATTGCTCCACAGCTTTTACTACCTTATCCATCACATCAAAATCGGGTGGAAGCGAAAACCTAACTTTTGAACCTTGCGGTACAGTACCGCTGGTATAATAAGAACGATCATTCCAGTCAACCATCAAACCAGGCCGCATCACCGGGTCTCCTTTTTCTCTTTGTAATTGCAAAGGAAAATTGGCAGCGAGTTCTATCACCAAGTTTTTGTTTTCGGGAGTTACATTTTCAATGCCGCCATATTTTACTGTAAGATCCAATACGGGCATATCATCTACCATGAACACATGATTGCCTTCACTTTTTGTAACTGTTCTTATGGTGCCTACAGCTTTCCATCCGCAGGTAGCAATGCCTTTGATTTCAATTTTATTTTCGTTCAGTGCTATGCAAACAATTGCTTGGCCTGCATCTTTGTTATTGGTAAAAACATAATTATCGGTAAATTCATAATCATCTCCGGCGCCTCCGCCAAATACATTGATATCTTTCCCAGCAACTTCTGTAAGCCCATGAAGGATTTCTTCCCCATCTGTTGCATAATGGCTCAAGCCAATAAGGAATGCTGGGTTGCTGAATTTTTCTTTGGAATTCAATGCAATTTCTTTTGCTACTTCCCGGAAATTGAGTTCGGTGAATTCATGGAAATAAATCTGAAAATCTTCCCTGTTCATATCAAGCAATAAAATGGCAGCAGAGCCTTTCTCCGTTACTTCACTGGTGAACTCACCACTGGTGGTGCAGCCGAAAACACTTATCCCTGCTGCATCCAATACATTTGTAATGGCTACCCTGTCTAATTTTTTGGAAACAAAACAAATGGCAAGTGTTGGTTTGAAATCTTCTTTAATAGTTTTTTCTAATGAAGATTTTATTTCTTCAGTTGATTTGCCTTTGATAGATTTTGCGTTCACGTGTATAATTTTAAATTGTTAATGGTTAATTGATAAATGATTCACTGTATTTGCAAATAACCATTCCTAATAATTCATTCTAAACAAAGCCCCTTCGGGGCGAAATTTTGGTAGCCCCAATAGGGGCGATATTTTGGTAGCCCCCATAGGGGCGGCAATTTGGTAGCCCCATAAAGGCGATATTTTTTTATTCATAAAATTCAAACAAATATTTTTCATCATATTCAACCTCAAAGTCTGACAACATCTTTAAATATTCTTCCTGAAATGTTTTTGTTCTATGGTGCTCTTCCTGTGTCATGATGTATTTGATAACACTATCTCTTTGGCTTTTACTGTAAGAAAATGCACCATAACCAGATTGCCATTGAAATTTTTCCTTTATAAATTGTTGCTCATTTATCCACTTGCTGCTATTGGCTTTTACGATGCTCATAAAATCGGAGATAGTGGTTGTAACCGGCATCCCAAAGAAAATATGAACATGATCTATCCATCCACCTACAGCTAATGATGTGGCTCCATTGCCGGTAATGATACCAGATATATATTTATGCAAATCATCTCTCCATTCTTTGGTGATTACATTTTGTCTGCCTTTGACAGTAAATACGGCGTGTATTGATATTTGAGAATATGTATTGGACATGATTGTTTATTTATGTAACCAAAATGTTGCCCCTATGGGGCTACCAAAATATCACCCCTACGGGGTTTGTTTATTTTATATATTCATTTCTTCTACCAAAATTTCGCCCCTATTGGGGCTACCAAAATATCGCCCCTACGGGGTTTTAATATTGAAACTCCAAATTTCTATCATTCACAATTAAAAAATAACCATTCACAATTAATTCCTCTTCATTCACCATTAACAATTAGTTCTCCCTTTCATTCACCATTCACAATTCACCATTAACAATTAGTTCTCTCTTTCAACGCCACCATACAACAACAATTATTGTGATACTGGTTTTTGCCATTTGCTCCGGCCTGCACTGCAGATAATGATTTTCCATATTCGCCGTAGGTGAAAAATCCTACCATTGGTGCATTCCATATTTTTTGCACCTGTTCTATTTCTTCTTTCATCACCATTCCAAAAGACAGATACCTGCTCACACATGAAAACATGATTAACGCATCGGCTTGTTGTTGTGCATCATCTTTGATAAGTTTACAATCTGCTACAACTTTGTCAATGGAATCAAAATCGGGCGGTAGTGAAAATTTGATTTTTGAACCCTGTGGCACGTTGCCGGAACAAATAAGAGAACGGTCTCCCCGATTTGCAAACATGGCGGTGCGAATGAGTGGTTCTATATTCTCCTGTTCCACTTGCAATGGATAGTACCAGGAACTCAAAAATGTTACGATATCCTTTTTGCCTTCCTGTTTTATTTCCACACCCAAATAATTTAATAAAGTATCCAATGCCGGTTTGTCGTCAATGGTATAAACAATATTTGCGTCACTTTTGGTAACGGTTTTTGTGGTGCCAATAGCTTTCCAGCCACAAGTGGCAATACCTCTAACATCAATTTTTTCTTCATCAATTATCAATGCTACTATTGCGTTGTCGCTACTTTTTCCGTTGGTAAAAACATGCGTTTCTTCAAGTGCCAAGTCATCGCCTGCTTTGCCTCCAAACAAGGTTACTTCACCATCTACCGGTGAAGCAATTTTTCCAAATCCTTCTGTGATACCATCCACAATTTCTTCACCACCTAAATTCACACCCCCGGTGGCAATAATAAATGCGGGCTTATTAAAAGTTTCTTTTCCAATAGCACCTAATTTTTTTGCATCATCAAATGCAGTTTGCTTACTTGTTTCAAGAAATTCTATTTTGAAATAAGCAGGATTCATATCAAGCAACATGATAACGATGCCACCTTCCTCAATATCACCATCCACAAATTCACCGGCAGTAGTAGCGCCAAATATTTGAATGTTTTTTTCATTAAGCAGATCGGCTATCGCTTTTCTGTTCTGCTTAACGGATAGGAATATGATGGCTAATGTTGGATAAAAATTATCGGATAAAATTGCATTTAAAGCAGATTTGATTTCTTCGGTTGATTTGCCTTTGATTGATTTTGCGTTCATTAATTTAATTGTTAATTGTGAATGGTGAATTGTTAATTGGGTTTCCTTTGTTTGGAGGTTTTAATGATGGATGTAAGGAGTTTCCGAATTTCAGTTATATCATTAAAAACCGATTCATATTGTTTTTTATCCAGGTATCCGGATTGATACAATAGTTCAATCCAATATTCCGTTTCATTGGCTTCTTTTTGAGCTATGGCTAATTTATGAATGAAATCCGGTTTGCTTTCTGCCTGTTCAGATTCCCTAACCATGGCACCTATGGAAGTCCCGCTTCGCAGTAGTTGCTTGCTAAGAATAAATTCCTTCTTTTCAAGTTGCAGATACTGATACAGTTTGACAATCCTGAGTGCAAAAGCAAAACTTTTTGTTCTAATTACATTATCCTTCATTCTCTCAAATTATCAATTAACAATTAACCACTCACAAATAATTCCTCTTCATTCACCATTAACAATTCACCATTAACAATTAAATCTTCTCTCTCAACACCACCATACAGCAGCGATTTTTGTGATACTGATTTTTGCCAGTTTTCTCTTGCCCTTTCCAGGCTTTGTTCAGGATCCGCTATTTCCTGCATCCGTTCATAGCCTACTTTTGCCAGCCATTGTTTAAAAGGCTCTGCTTTGGGGGAGGGAATGGATTGAATGAGGCGGAGGAGTTGTTCGGTATCGGCAACATCAGTCAATCTGGATTTGCCATCACCTGCCTGCATTTTCAACTGTCCCAATTTATGGGACAGTTCACTTCCTTCCTGCTGAAGTTTGGTTTTAAGTGCATTCCAATACTTCCTAGGCCTTGGGCTACCGGTCAAAATTTCAATCACATCAATGATAGAGAAAAACCATTTTTGTTTTTCTTCATCCCAGTGTGTCCTTACTTTTTGTTGCTCAAACAGCTTTATTTTATTATTCATAGTAAAATTTTATTTCTCTCTCAGAATATTCCAAATCACAGTATAGAGATTTTTTCATTTTAAATAAATCATAGTTGTAAAATCTATTTATCCCAATAATTTAAATTCGTAATATTATATGTTGTATCCGCATATATACCGGTATAATTTCTGTTTGATCCGAAAATAATATAGAACAAATTTTCAATTCACAATTCACCATTAACAATTAACAATTAATTCCTCTCTTTCAACGCCACCCAACTCACCGTTGTTCCATGGAACTCACAACGGTGTTCATCCAATTTTCCAAATTCTCCCAAAGAGAAAATGCCAATCATTGGTTTTTTCCAGGTCGCTGCAAGACCTTCTATTTCTGTTGAAATCATGGGTCCGAAAGAACCCAATCTGCCTATACATGAAAATACAATCATCGCATCGGCATCGGGCATTGTATCTTCTTTTACTGTTATGGTGCTATTAACTACAGTATCTATGGCATCAAAATCTGGTGGCAATGAAAAGCGAAAACTTTCGCCTTCATTTACATCACCCCCTACCATGATTGATTTTTCAGCAGGGTTAAACAAAAGCAGCGGTCGCATTAAAATACTTCCTGATGCTCTTTCAAACTGTAAAGGATAACCGAGGTCGGAAGGAATTAGTCCGCTCATTTTATAGTCTGCGGCTACTTCTTTTCCCAAAAATCTTTGAATCACATTCAATGCTGGTTCATTGTCAATGGTAAAAATCCAGGGGCCTTCACTCTTAGTTATTTTTTTTGTAGTCCCTACTGGTTTCCATCCTGATACTGCCAATCCATTGATGGCAACTTTATCCTGGTCAATCACCAATGCTAAAATCCCTCTTGTGCTGGATGCATCGTTGGTAAAAATAATTCCTGAAAAATCTGCAGGGTCGCCCGCTACACCACCCATGATGACTGTTTCTTTACCGGCGGCATCTGTCAGGCCTTTTATTAATTCTTCACCCGACATCCTGAAGTCAGCAGATGAAATGATAAAGCCTGGATTTTTAAAATCCTGCACACCTACTTCACCCACCTGGCGGGCAGCATCATATACCGAACAGGCTTTATCATAATCGCTCAATACAATTTGGAAATTATCCGGTAAAATATCCAATAACAAAACAACTATATCATCTTCTTCCAATCCCTGCTCTGTAAACTTTTGGGATGTACTGATGCCAAAAATGGTTATGCCCTCTTTATTGAACAAGGATCGTAAAGGCTCTGCATTCTCAATGTTGGTTAAAAAAATAATGGCGAGCGTTGGACTAAAATGATGCTCGCTGCATTGACCCAATGCTTGTTGAATTTCTACTGTTGTTTTTCCTTTGATGGTTTTTGCAATCATCTTTTCTAAATTATTGTTTTATTCTTTGCAGATCCAAATCTTGAAAATCAAAGCTGAAATCTATATCAGGCGAAATGCCTTTCATTTTTATGCTTTGCGCCTTACCTTCTTCATCCAAAGAGAACATGGCAAAAGCATCGCAAGGCATATCCTGGTATTCCCATTTTATGGCGAAAGTATTGGCTTTATAAAAGGCCATTGGCCCATTAAGTTTTGGAGAACGATATGATTTAAACCAAAGCTGATTTCCTTTCATAAATACTTCTACCTTTCCAAACCAATTGTCTTTGTATATACCGACATAATTCTGAGGATTGATTTTTGTGTTTTTAGCAGCTGTAACGGTTTGCCAAACTTTTGCTGTAACCGAATCTGCACTATTTGCATTTGCCTCCAATCGCTGGCTGTATTTTTCTACCCACCCAAAATCATCTAATCCCAAATAGCTATCAATAATTGTTTGGCGTACGGCGCTGAACAAAGCACCCCCGCCATTTTCGGTATTGGTTAAAATAACAATGCCCAATTTTATATCTGGCATAAGTGTTACACTGGTCAACATGCCAGGCAGGCCGCCGGTATGGGATACCTGCAGGTTTCCTTTTATATCCACAAGACCCCAGCCTAAACCATATCCTGCAAAATGCTGGTTGTATCTGGGAAAATCACTTGCCGGCATAACGGTGTGAATCGTCCACATTTCTTTTTGCCTTGCTTCACTAAATAAATGCTTATCCAAATTGGGTCCATATTTTCCTTTATTTAATTGTGCGATCATCCACTTGCTCATGTCATTTACATTAGAAACAATCCCTCCGGCAGCGCCATTAATGCGTTCCTCAAACCAATCAATTGTTCTTATTTTTCCTGTACTTGTAGAATGGGGCTTCGCCATATTTGATTTATCTTTGAGCATACTCAGCGATGAAAAGGAATTTGACATTTGCAAAGGATCAAGAATTTTAGTTTGGATAAATTTTTCCCAGGTCATACCACTCACTCTTGCGATCAATTCACCGGCGACCATGTAGAGTTGGTTGTCATAATCAAACTGTGTACGAAAAGCAGAGGTCGGTTTAAAATATTGGAAAAAGGTCAACTTATCCTGGATGGTAAAATCTGTTCCATCCGGAAAGTCCATCAAATCCCCAGCACCCAAACCCAAACCACTTCTGTGACAAAGTAAATCTTCAATGATAAAATTTTCGGTAACATAGTCGTTATACATTTTAAATTCGGGAAGATAGGTGCGTACTTTGTCCTTCCAGGAAATTTTCCCTTCGTCTATTAATATTGCTAGGGCAGCAGTGGTAAACGCCTTGCTGTTGGATGCAATTTGGAAATTGGTTAATTCATTCACCGGCGATTGGGTTTCAATAGACTTTACACCATACCCTTTTTCATGTATCACCTTACCATCTTTTACAATAGCAACAGAAACCCCGGCTACGTTAAATTTTTGCATAGCCGTTTGAACCAGCGAATCAACCTGCGCCGAAGAAAGCTGCGCAAAGGAAGTGCTGTTTGTGATTAATACTATAAATGCCAGTTGAAGTAGAAATGCTGTAATTTTTTTCATTGTGTTATTATTTATTTTCGTTTGCTTTTAATACTCTTAAAATATTTCCACCAAGAATTTTTGCTATATCCTTTTTGTTATATCCTCTCTTTGCCAGCTCTTTTGTAATAAGCGGATAGTCTGAAACCTCATTTAATTGTAATGGTGTTACATTGATCCCATCAAAATCAGAACCAATACCCACATAGTCAACACCCACTAATTTTGCAACATAATCTATGTGGTCTATCAACTTTGAGAGTGGCGGACGAAAATGTTTAGCTTCTTCCTGATACTTACGATACAGATAGTCCAGTGCATAAAAATCATTCATACCGGTTTTCATCAACGAATCATTTTCGGCGGCATGTTGTTTAATAAATTTCATTTCCTTCTTATCAAAACTGCTATCAATAAATCCCGGATTGAAGTTTATCTGGATAACACCTCCGTTTTTTGCAATAGCTTTTATCTGGTCATCTTTTAAATTGCGCCGGTGGGGAGTAAGATTGTAAACAGAACTGTGAGAAGCAATAATTGGTTTGGTGGTCAACTGAATCACATCCCAAAATGTTTGTTCGCCTACATGGCTCACATCAACCATCATTCCGAGTTGATTCATTTTCTCAACCACCTGTTTGCCAAATGCAGTTAATCCTCTTTTTCCTTCTGAATTTAGCCCATTGCCGATTACAGGATTTGAATTGGTTTCGTCAGCAGCACTAGTAGCCCAAGAGGGAGAAATATTATGAGTAAGGGTAAGGTATCTTGTACCTCTGTTATAAAGTGCTTCTAATTTGGTCAAATCGTTTTCTATCATGTGACCACCTTCCACACCCAATAAGGCGGCTATTTTAGGTTGCTTCACAACAGCCATAAGCTGGTCATAACTTTTTACTTCAACTATTATATCGGGGTTGCGTTTTGCTACAGCGTCAAGGCTGTCCATTGCCCTATTGGCATAGGCATAGGGGTTTGATTGATTGCCTTCACAAAACACAGAAAATATCTGTACATCCAATCCACCTTTTTTTAATCGTGCAAGATCGCTATGGGTTGTTCCGGCCAAATCCTTGTCAAATACAGTTCCAAGATCCACTGCTCTCATCAAGATATCATTATGTGAATCTACGAGGATAGCCTGGCGATGAATTTTTTTGTAAGATTGTGCATGGAGTGTTATTGGAGTAAGGCTTATAACTGCCAAATGAAGGAATACAAAATATTTTCCTGCACTTTTAATGCTCGTCAAAATATCTTCTAAGCGGTAAGAATATTTCATTGTTTTAATTTATTTTTCTTTTAATACTACCACACAACAAGTATTGTTATGAAATTCATGTTTTCCTCTCTTAGACTTTCCAAATTCGCCATAACAGAAAAACCCGATGAAGGGTGCATTCCATACCTTCATCACTCTTTCTATTTCTTCACTGGTCATAACACCAAAAGATAAATACCGGCTGATGCAGGAAAACATAATCACTGCATCTGCCGCTTCATGTTTTTCATCTTTCAAATCAGTACATTCATTGACAACCGTATCAATCACATCAAAATCGGGAGGCAGGGAAAAACGGACTTTTGCACCTTGCGGCACGGTGCCGGCGCAGATGAGTGAACGATCTTCTTTGTTACCTAGCATAGCAGTGCGCATCACTGGTGGGGCGCCTTCTCTTTCCAATTGCAAAGGATAATATGCACCCAGGTTTACCACCATACTCTCACTGATTTCATTATCCAGGTTCAGTCCCAAATATTTAATTACCAAATCCAAGGCAGGCTGGTCATCTATTGTATAAACAACATTTCCTTCACTTCGTGTAACTGTTTTAGTGATACCAATTGGTTTCCAGCCACAAGTAGCAATTCCTGTAATATTAATTTTATCCTGGTCAATGATGATGGCAACCAAACCAGTGGTACTACTTTTACCATGCGTAAAAACAACCGGCTCCCGCAAGGCAAGGTCATCGCCTGACATACCACCGAAAACAGTTGGCTCGCCACCAAATCCGTCTTCAATGCCTTTTACAATTTGTTCGCCATCGGTATGTAACCAACCGGAAGAAACGATGAATGCCGGATTGTCAAATATTTTTTTTCCTTCCACACCAAATTGTTTTGCCCCTTCATAGGCAGAACTTTCACCGGTTTCCATAAAGGCAATTTCAAAATAAGCCGGATTTATATCCAACAACATAATAGCAATGCCGCCTTCACTTATTTCACTACTGATAAATTCTCCCGAAGTGGTAGAGCCGAAAATTTGAATCCCATCTTTGTTCAGCATTTCGCAGATGGCTTCCCTGTCTTGCTTTACAGACATAAAAACAATGGCGAGTGTAGGTTTGAAGTCACTGCTTATACATTGCTGTAATGCCGATTGAATTTCTTCCGAAGATTTTCCGATGATTGATTTTGCTTTCATAAAAATATTTGTATTGATAAATATTTCGTTTCAATGAAAGGCCGGTACGGCCAATATTTTGGTAATACAATACTACCTCTTTTACAGAAGCCCCATCGGGGCGATATTATGTTCATACTGTTCATTTGTCATAATAATGAAAAACATATGAATCTACAATGGGAATGTCGCCCCTCAGGGGCTTCCATCCATCAACAATCTACTTTTCACCATAATGTCGTCCCTATGGGACTATTCAAAACAATATTTACATTGCTCTACCAAAATGCTGCCCTGCTGGGGCTGCCAAAATCTCACCTTCACGAGGCTTGCTGCAAGCAATTTCCTTTCTATTCTACTGATCCAAAAATAATTGTTACTCCGCCTGTGGCAAAATTGGATAAATCTGCCGCCATGGCTTTCCCTTCGGGGGAATTCAAAGCCTGCTGCATTTCAGTGGGGTTTTCAAAATATAATTCTGCCATACGATAATATGCAGGAGCGGAGCCATCAGGGTTTGGTAAAAACATTGTGTATTCTGCTTTTACAATGCCTGATGTTTTTGACAGCAGCGATAAATGTGTTTCCGCATAATATTTTTCAAATGCATCATCGTCTTTGGGAAGACCATATAGAACTGTTGCTTTTATCATATATGTTGTTTTTTAATTTTTATTTATTGACAAAAAATTTTTGACATTCTCTGAAAGAAAACCCTTAGCTACCGCAAGAAAGATCATTACAAATTCCAGAAAATATACTTTGAAATTTTTTCCTTTTACATGTGGATGGTGATGTTCTTCCATAATTTTTTATTTAAAATGAAAAACTGATATTAAAAAAAGTATTTTGTTGAACCCTTTCAGGGTTCTGGTTTTTCGGGATATTATCCCGTTATTTTTATTTAAGCCATTCGGGATTTTTGTTTCCTTCTGCTGCCTATCCCATTCACAATTCACCATTCACAATTATTCCTTCGCTTTTAAAGCCACCCAGCTACAAGTAGTAGAATGAAATTCATGTTTGCCGTCCACAGCTCTTCCAAATTCTCCATAGGTATAAAAACCTGCCATTGGACAATTCCAAACTAAGGCTAACTCATTGTTCTCCTGTTCTGCCATTGGACCCAAAGCACTCAACCTGCTGGCACAGGAAAAAATAAGCAAAGCATCGGCATCAGTGTTTACATGACTTTTTATTTGTTTGGCTTTGTTGACAACAGTTTCTACAATATCAAAATCTGGTGGTGTAGAAAACCGAAACTTTGATCCTTGCTCCACGACGGATTCAAGCATGAGTGCCCCTTCCGTACTATTGTACCCAATAGGATTGCACATCATTGGCTCGCTACCTTTTCTTTCCACCTGAAGCGGATAATGTAGTCCTAAGGAGTCGAAGAACTTCATCCTGTCTTCAAGGGTAGTAAAATCAGGACCTAAAAATCTTAGATACATTTCCAATGCAGGTTGACCATCTATTTCAAATAAAAGATTGCCATCACATTTAGTTATGGTTTTTGAAACCCCTATTGCTTTCCAACCCGAAAGTGCCACACCATACATTTCTATCCTAGTTTCGTCAATAACGAGTGCCGCTATCCCTTTATCTGTATTCTGATTGTTTGTAAAAACAGAGGTTCCCTTAAAAGTAAAATCATCACCAGCCATACCCCCAAAAAAATTCGTTTTGGTTTCAGTTTCATCCACAATATTTCTTACAATAGTTTCTCCATCCAGCATTTCCCCCAACCTGTTTATAGATGTACTTAGTACAATAAAAGCAGGTTTGCTAAACTTTAATAATGCAGATTGAGAAATACGCCGGGAAGCCTCAGCCAAAGTACTATTCCCAACCTCTTCAAACAACAAACAATAATCTGTGCTACTTATTTCCAAAAGCATAATGGCATAGCCTCCATCAGTTTGGTTTCCTTCAACAAACTCGGAACAGGAAGTGGCACCAATAACATCAATATTATGCGCACTAAGAATTTCAATTATAGAATTTATTTCCTGCCTTACAGAAATAAAAAGAATTGCAAGGGAAGGAAAAAAGATATTGTCAATACATTCCTTTAAAGAAATCTTAAGTTCAGATGGCGATTTTCCATGAATTGTTTTAGCGGTCATTCTATCGTTGTTTACAATAATAAAAACAGAGGATTAATGTACAAATAAAATTGTAGGGATGCTATAAAGTCGGTGCTGTCTTTTAAAGTTAATTCTATCCATCGATCCAAAAAAATAATATTCAACAAATAGCTCATATAGATCTCGGGAAAACAAACTAAAAAAAAAGAGCCCAACTGGTTGGAAAAAAAACCACCCAATTTTGACTCTTCAAAATTCTTTAGGAATAATAAATCTATTGTACTACCACCGATAACCTAGTCAATAATTATTTCTTCATTGTTGACATTGGAGGCTGTGGTTGTGGCACCACATTACTAATGGGCTTTGTGGATTGCAAATAGACATAAACGGCCTGTAATTCATCATTGGTCATTTTGCCAACATTCTGCCAAGGCATAGGAGGTAGCAAATCTCTTCCCTGTGGAGAGCCATTGAATTTACCGGTTTTAAAAATATTCTTGAACTGGTCTAATGTAAGCGCTCCAATACCAGAAGCCGAATCGGAAGTAATGTTTGCAGCAAAAGAAACGCCCCAGGGCCCAATAAAGGTAGTAAAATCAGGACCTATCACTGTCAGCCCTTTGCTTTCAATATCCTTTCTGTCCACCTCTGGTACAGGCATTTGTGCCGGACTACCCGACAACTCTAATTCCAGATTATCTTCAGGACCCCTTGGCCCCATTTTTTTTGGGGTATGACAATCATTACAACCTCCAATGATGACAAGATGTTTGCCCCAAGCAATTTGACTTTCGAATCCTCCATTGGTTGATGATTTCGCTGTTGTCTCTGCACTTGCGTTTGAGGCATCTGCATTTTGAGTTGTTGTTTGGTTACACGAATAGTGAAAAATACTAGTCACTATAAATAACTGGAACAATGATACATTTTTCATGCTCACTAAATTTTTATTTGAAGAAATGATTTTCCAAAATAGATCCTCTTCTACGCCCACAAGCAATCTGCTATTTTCCGGCAAGCCTCGATATCTTGAATTTCCATTGAGACTCATAAAAGGCATTAAGGCGGGAGTTGATTTAATAAATTATTTTCACTTGCTGAAATAAAAAATTGTATCCATCCGATTAGTCAATGAACAACTTTACAATTCTATGAAAACATATACTAACTCATACATTCAACATCTCAACCCTTAACAAATCAGCAAATCACCTACTGTTTTCAATTGGATTTGTTGTATTCCTATCGCCATCCAACACAGCCAAACAGATTTTGAGGAATTGAGTGTTTTCAAATACTAAAAGGCGAAAAGAAGAAAACAATTACGCATATCAAAACAGGAAAAGCCATAATAAAAATCACTTTGGGATCTGCTTTAAATTTGTTGCATTACCAAAATTGAATCTATTCCATTTTTGAAAAGTCTCCATAAATTAACTCCCTGGATATTTTTCCAGCTGTATTAAACTCATTAAAAATCACGATAGGTATTTTGATTTCATTACCGGTCTTTTTTGATTTTCCAGACCATATCCACCAAGACTGTACAAACATTGCATTATCTTTTTTATAATGTAGAAAGTCGGGATAGCCCTGCTGTATTTGATTTATGTCGGTAAACTTTTCAAAATCGCCCTGCCACAGGTTTACCGCCTCTGCGATTGGAATAAGATCTTCAAGTCCCGAAACCCACCATTTTGCGGTATCTGCATAATACTCATAGGTCCTGGAAAAATCATTGGCCAAATAGTCGCTGGTTGCTTTCATCACCACATCAATGTATGGGTGCTTAATATAGATCTCTCCATTTTTTTCCTTTTGACAAAAAGAAACTTGGGCAACAAATACCAGATAGAATAAAACTATTATCTTTTTCATAAATGAATTTTTTACTCCTCTTAATCTAGAACGCCCATTTATTTTCTTCGCTATGAAGATTAGATATAATGGGCGCTTGACCTTATCTAAAAGTTAAGTACAACCTTTAGGTTTGCACTTTGATCCAAAATCCTATTACATTGGGGTGCTTAAGTCTGTCCTGTGTTTTACAAGCATCGATTCAAATGACTTTTGAGTCGCATTGAACTTTTTTATCCAAGCGCCAAAGTCTTCTTTTGGAAAAGCTTTTTTAAACATTTTGGACCAGTCTTCACTAGAATCGGGTTCCAAGGAAGCCCAACCTTTGGACAAAGGGAAAATAACAACCGCCTGATTTTCTTTTCCAAAAACTCTGGTTTGCATCAAAAAGTAATTCTTTGAATTATTCTTCTTATACATTTCGTTTATCTTTTTCACTCCTTCATTAAACTCCTGCTCTTTTCCTAAATAGGTTTCAATAAGATAAATACCCAGCATTTCAGCATTCATTTCAGCCGGATTAGATGGCATAAAACTGTACTCGCTCATCTCGTAGAAAAAGCGAGGGGTGGGGCCATCTAAATATTTATCTACATGTTGAGTCCAGTCGGCATCATGGCTGGCTTCCTCTGCACTGCTGGTCACTTTATCCAGTTCAGACCAAGTGTAGTGGTTGCGATAAACAAAATGGAATTCCCCGGTTCTGTCGCCAGCAATTACCTCATAAATATCTATAGGATTGTTTCCACTATGAAACTGTTTGCAATGTTGGGCAAGCCCTTTTTCGAAATTCGCTCTTTCTCCTTTTAATGGATTAAGTAAAACCACAATGCTTTTATTTTTTTTACCAGCTTCGTTTTGTGCTGGTAAAAGCATGGGAACAAAAAGCATTGCAAGCAAAAAAATCTTTTTCATACATTTTGATTTTAAGTGTTTCCTACTCTTTTGGCTTTTCGGAATCGCCTCTGCAATGGTGTGTTGCAGAAATAAATATACCCCTGGGTAGCTGCTTTAAATATTCGACTGAATTGACCATCATTAGTGCAATAGCCTCTGATATTCGTCCAACCCTATGATTTTCCCATCTTTCATTTTCAGGTCATTTATCACATCCACCGAGTCCTTCTTTCCATCCATTGTTTCGAAATACTGAGTGTACCATAGTGTTACATACTCATCCTTTTTATCTTTGGAAATAACAGACTCCCAGTCCTCCATTTTAATCATTACACTCTTTAATGATTTGTCTGGGGTGAACAATATTTTCAAAGAATCTTTTGACAACATTTTATCAAGTCGATCAAATCGTACTTTTACCGAATCGGCAAAATATTTCAAACTTTCATCGATATTTCCTTTCTCCCATTCTTTTAGGGCACTCAAAGCGTTGAAGGTGTTTTGTTGACTTCCTGTTTCCCAATTGTCTGGATGATCAATTGTATATGGATAGTTCATTTTTTGTGGCGCTGACGCATCTTCAGTAACCTCCATTTTATCATTCGTTGTTTTGTCCGCTACTTCTTGACATGAGAAATTAATTAACCCTGCGACAAGGAGGAAAAGTAGCTGTCTGGAAAGATTCTTCATACATTTTAATTTTTAATTGTTCCCTACTCTTTTGGCTTTTCGGAATCGCCCCCGTAAAACTCCCCTACGGGCAGGTTTGACTGAAAGGGTTTATCAGGCAGGAAATCCAATATGCTTGGATGGTACATGAGCCGCAAATAAAGTTCTGCTAAAAATTACAGGTTGAGTTTTTTTCATTTGATGCATAGCCGAATGAATGATTAAAATTGAATCAAAACGCTCAAGATCGTCACGCATTATGTTGCCTAAAAAATACTATCTAATTCATCAAATGTCAATCGTTATTCTATCCAGTTAATAGTTCATATAGGTGTTATCAGCATATACATTGACTTCACGATTGGCAAATAATCTCAAATCAACGGGGAAACATAGAAGACGAAGTTAGGTTAGAATATATACAAATACCAAATATTTTTCTTTGCCTAATCGTCTTGAAAGGCGACAACGTTATAGTACTGTTTTGGTGCGGTTTGCTATTTTAAGTTATAGTGGTATATTGATTTGATAGAAATTGCAAAATCACAAAGCCTCCTGAAAACGAAGCTATATCTCTAAGGATATTAATACCCAAGGCGTTTTGAGAATTCAAAGGAATCCCCCAAAAATGGTAAAAAGAAGTTGAAAACCGGGCCGCAAAACAATAGTCAGCATTCTCCTGATTCAATATTACTTTGAAGTAAAGTTGAAAAGATTGGCGAATTCATTTTAGATAAAATCAAGCATATTATAGTGACCTGATAAAATTTTATCTGCATCAGCGGTTAACCATTTACTTAATATCGTTGCATAAACATCTTTAAAATCTACTTTATATTTCAAATCTCCTTCATTCAGGTCGGTGAGGTCTGGCATAGCATTTAGCATCCCTTTTTGTTTCAGTCCACCACTTATCAGAAACATATTATTGGCCGTGCCATGGTCAGTTCCGTTACTAGCATTTTGTGTCACCCTTCTGCCAAATTCCGAAAAGGTAAACAGCAGCACATCCTGCATTCTGCCATTCTTTTTCAAATCATCCGTAAAGGCTTTCACTGCTTCATTCATTTGTGTGAAGAGTCTGGTTTGCTGGGCCTCCTGGCCCACATGGGTATCAAAACTTCCCAGGGAGATGTAATAGACTTTTGTATTGATCTCCGAAAAAATTAGGGAAGCAATGGTTTTAAATCCGTTCCCTAAATCTGTATTGGGATAGGTGGCTCCGGTAGGATGCAGCCTGCTTTGTTTAAAGATATAGTCTGCCGAAGACAAGGTTTGAGACATTGTTTTATACAAATAATCTATAGGTTCTTCGTCATGATGATCCGCTTTATGGTTTTTCATTATATCCTTAAAAAACTTTTCATTGCTGGTACCATACAATCTACGGGGGTCTTTCACCGCAATCGCATTTGCCTGTTCTCCTTTTAAAGCCAAACTTAACACATCATCCACTTCCAGTGCCTGGGTAGGCCGGTCGCAGCCACTACATTGCGCATCCAGATAACGACCCACCCAACCTGTGTTCCAATATTCATTGCTTTTGCTGGCAGAGTGCCATATATCCATGCTTCTGAAATGCGATCGATCCGGATTGGGATAGCCTACATTATTCAGTATCGCCATATTCCCTTCATCATACAATGTCTTGAATGCAGATAGTGCGGGATTCAAAGCAACCTCATCGGTAAGGGTAGCCGCCTGTTGCATTTTGATGCCCAGACTAGGGCGCGATCTGTAATAAATGTCATTACGAACGGGAATTACAGTATTCAACCCATCATTGCCGCCACTTAGCTGAAGAACCACGACCACTTTATTTCCAGCGGGTACAAATGCATTTGATTCAAATGCCTTGAGAAACTTTGGCATCATAAAGGATGCAGTAGCCAGCGATCCGATCTGTAAAAACTCTTTTCTTTTTATTAGCATAACCTGAGATTAAAGTGTAATGGATGAATTAACATAATTGATATTCCGGCGTACTCATCAATTGTATAGTAGCTGATTTGATAAAGGCTTCTCGGGAGCTTGCATCTACATCTTTATTTACAGTGATTTCTACGTTGGAAGCATTTACCTGAAACAGGTTGTTTCTTATATTGTCAAGCAGGTTTTCCCGTTTCACTTTATCATAGCTTATAGTGTATTGCGCCCAATTGATCTTTGCATTTATCGCTCCATATCTCTTCTTCGGCATGACCTCTTTGCCAGGAACTGCTGCAGTTCCATCCGTTTTTTGTCCCATCATGGTATCGTCATCCTGCTTTGGTGCTACATTTAATTCATCTTTGTCATTAAACATTTGAGGGATTCGCAGGCGCATCATCAGGGTGCTGCTATCTATCCAGGCTTTGCCACCAGGCCATCCCGCCACATTGGGAGGATATAAAAGTTGCTGACCCAAAATCTTCTGCAGATTTAACAAAGGAGTATCATTTTCCAGCGTCATGGGTATCATTCTTTGAATGCCCGCCAGCAATTCTACAGGCGATTTGATGCGAGCTCCTATGTTCTTCATACTATAAAACCAATCGCTGGTAAAGATGGTTTCCATCAGGTTCCCAATATCATAATTGCTATTATAAAATTTATCTGCCAGTTGATTGACCAGTTTATCATCTACAATATCATTTACAAAAAAGCAATAGATCTTTTGGACAATAAACCTGGAAGTTTGCCGGTTTTCCAAAATAATATTCAAAATGTCATCCCCGGTAAGCCTTCCGGATTTTCCTAAAACTGTTTTGTTTCCATCGTCATGAAAATTATTTCTAAACACAAAATCGCCGGTTCCGTTGGCGGTCCAACCGGTGAAAGCACGAGCCGCTTCTTTGATATCAGTTTCTGTATAGTTGCCTCTGCCCAGTGTAAAAAGCTCCATCACTTCGCGGGCAAAGTTCTCGTTGGGGTGTCCTTTTCTGTTTTGCTGATTGTTTAAAAAATTAATCATTGCCGCAGACTGCGACACTTCTTTCAATAAATTTCTAAAACTACCCAACCCATGTTTTCTAAAAACTTGTAACAAGAGCTGGGTATGAAAAATATTCCGTTCTCTGGTAGCAAAATGACCATGCCAGAAAAAAGCCATTTTTTCTCTAAGTTGTGCGCCGGTACTTATCATTTCTTTTAGCCAGTACAGATTAAGATCTTTTACTGCGGCCTGCATCATTCGGTTGATTTCCCGACGCTGCATTTCATCCAAATTTTTTCGTTTACCGGCATCCTGCAAATTTTCAAAAGCACTAATCAGGTTGTTGCTGGCTACGTTTATATACACAGGTTCATTGGCAGACGCTTTTGCCAGTGCCTTAAAGTATTTGGCTGGAGAATATTTATCTAAATCATTCAATTGTTCCGCTGCAGGACCAAAGCCTGCCCGCCACATCAGGTGTTGATTTTTCAACTGATTCGAGATTTCCATGCAAATTGATTTGAGTTTACGACTTCAAGATAAATCAATAGTTTAAGGCATGAAAAAAACTTATTCTATTTTACGGGTTAAACCCATTTAAAGATTATGCTGGATTTGCCTGCAATATTCATTCATTTAAGATGTCTTTGGGGCTATATGGGTGTACCTCCAGCTAATTTCTTATACGAAAATATTTACAGGGTAAGCAAATAGGATTCAAATAAAAAAGGGCTTACTGATTTGTAGTAAGCCCCAAATTTTTCGGTATAAAGTCTATTATGGTTTGGCCGTTTTCTTCACGAATGCCATCAAATCCTGTGTTTCTGCCCAGGACAATTTGGCTTTGCCAGCCATATTGATAAACAACCGCTCCTGCTCTGCAAAAGCATATTTGGCCACATGCTTTGTTTCGTTGCCATGACATTTGGTACATTTGGCAGATGCGACAATATTGGCTCCCGCTTCGGCCGAAGCTACAACAGCGGCTGGCTTTGTTGCTTTGGGCGAACAGGCCACTACCATAGCCGTTACGGCCAGGAAGGCGATAATTACTCTCTTCATTTTTAAATACGCTTATTTAGTTATTGAATTTTTGCCGAAATAGGATCGTAGCACGTTTGGTAAAACTATTTCATTTTCTTTCTGGTTATTTTCCAATAGGCAGGCTACTATTCTGGGCAAAGCCAGCGAGCTACCATTTAGGGAGTGGGCCAATTGAGTTTTGTTGCTCCCATCTTTAAATCTAATCTTCATTCTATTGGTCTGATAGCTTTCAAAATTTGATGTGGAGCTTACTTCCAGCCAGCGTTCTTGTGCGGCACTATATACTTCAAAATCGTAGGTGAGTGCAGAAGTGAAAGACATATCGCCTCCGCAAAGCCTTAAGATGCGATAAGGTAGTTCTAGTGAAATAAGCAGATTTTCTACATGCTTTACCATCTCATCCAAAACCTCATAGCTTTTTTCAGGATGAACTATCTGAACAATCTCTACTTTCTCAAACTGGTGCAGGCGATTTAGACCACGCACATCTTTTCCAAAACTTCCAGCCTCTCTTCTAAAGCAAGGAGAATAGGCAGTCATCCTAATCGGCAATTGGTCTTCCTTCAGTATTTCATCTCTATAAATATTAGTCACCGGAACTTCGGAAGTTGGAATCATATAAAAATTATCTGCAGGCATATAATACATCTGGCCCTCTTTATCGGGCAGCTGACCTGTTCCATACGCAGACGCTTCATTCACCATAAATGGAGGAAGATATTCTGTATAGCCTGCACCGGTATTATAATCCAAAAAATACTGAATCAGGGCGCGCTGCAATTTGGCACCTGCACCTTTGTACAAGGGGAAACCACTTCCTGTAATTTTTGCCCCGGTTTCAAAATCTATAATGTCGTATTGCTTGATCAGATCCCAGTGTGGAACTGCATTTGAAGGCAAAATGGGCTTTGTTCCTCCTTCCCGTATCACCTCGTTGTCTTCGGCCCCATGCCCCACCGGCACCAGAGGGTATGGCAGATTGGGCAACTGCACTAATGTAAGTTGCAGTTCATTTTCGGTGGCAATTAGTTGTTCATTGATCGGTTGTAATTTTTCCTTTAACCCTGCTACCTCTTTTTTTCTTGCTTCTGCAGCGTCCTTTTCTCCCTTTGCCATCAACGCCCCAATTTCTTTGGAAGTGCTATTCACCAGAGACTGGGTGTTATCAAACTCTAATTGTAGTTTTTTGCGTTGGTCATCCAGTTCTATTACCTTGTCCACCAACTCTGGGTTTTTAAAATTCTTAACGACCAGTCTGTCTTTCACCTCCTGAAGGTTTTGCCTTATCACATTTACTTGTAACATTGATTCTTTGTTTGGTACAAAAATAAAATGCCCGAAGGTAGTATTTAATAATCTTTTACAAGAGGGAAGTGTAATATTAGGCTAATTCTTTTTTTGAGGTGCTATGCGAAGTAACCAGCCACCCTGTATAGAAAAAAGTCACGGTCTTTTATACCAAAATTACCAGCCAGAAACCGTTGTATTTTTGAGTTCATGTTTTCGGCTTT
>Ga0209582_1000018_pt1 | contig 205374 bp, 204 predicted proteins | sample KloWWTmetKNB5Kit_FD_187176 | JGI IMG/M metagenome (GOLD analysis project Ga0209582, IMG submission 187176) | Active sludge microbial communities from Klosterneuburg, Austria, studying microevolution and ecology of nitrifiers - Klosterneuburg... | ecosystem: Engineered > WWTP > Aerobic digester...
TTAAAAATATTCAGTCATATATAGTAGCAGTGAATAGGTAACGGTATCTATTCTAATTAACCCTCAACAGGAGAATTCAGATGGAATCGAACATTAAAAACGCCTTGGTCATTACGATCAACACCCAAGTGGCAGCCAACGTGATCGCAGAAATGCGTCCGGTGCTTGTGGAACTCGCCATGACGGCGGGTGATGTCGAAGGAGCTAAAAAGCTCAAGGATTTCGATGCTGGCCAAATCGGCTTTAAATCTAACACCGAGTACGCTCACTGGAGCGTAGAGACCACCGGGAAGGAAGCAGCTCTCATCATTGACGAGAAGGTTATTATGGGTGCTGTGAAGTTTGTTGCCCGCTACTACAAGATGGTGAATGCTGTCTTGTCGTTGGTGAAGGCTGCCAAGGGGCTGTTCGACATGAACAGCCTCAAGACAGAAGCGAAGGCCTTCGATGAGCTGTGCAACGAAAAGGCAGCGCCAGCTGTCAAGCCTGAAGAACAGGCTACGGAATAACCACCAATCCCTACCTACGAGAGTGGGTAGGGATTTACCCTCAACTAAAAAGGAGAAGCCTATGGCAGTCTATTCGGGTGGCAAACCCGTTAAAACGCCAACCGCTAAGGGACTCGAATCCCTTAGCAAACTAATTGAAGAGGGCGGTTTCAATACCACCCTCTCACCTGCTGAGGTCGCAGCAGAGAATACCCGTGTCGTTGATACGACTGGTGTTTCTAGTATCGACATCACTGAGGAAGGCGTGTTCCATGTTACCATGAAGAGTGGTGACGTGAGTATGCCTTCTATCCAAACCAAAACCAACCCTGTTATTGTTCCCCAAGGAGAAACTCAAATGAACGCACCTGTCCAGACAACGCACACCACTACCAATGCTACCACCACGACCGAAATCGTGGGCAACGTCACCACCGCTGAAGCAACTGCTGCTCCGGTGGCACCAGCTGCAGCTGTAGCACCTGAAGCAACTGCAACTGCCACGGCAGCACCCGTTGTAGAATCGGCGATCAGTCGCCTTTTCAGCAACGAGTCGGCTTGGAAGGAAGACGCTCAATCTTCTCTCGAAGTCCCCATGCAAGTCAAGAATGTGCGTGGGCGTATCAACATGATCGAAGACGTTATCTTTGATCATGAAAAGCGCATCAATACACTGGAAAAGAGTAAGACCTCTGGTGGTGGTCATATGACCTTTTCCCGGGAGAAGTCCTGGGAGGACATCGGCTACAACACGGCCAGCGCAGTCGCGGTTGGCGTGGGCGCCGTCACTGGCGTCTACCTGGCCACCAAAGCCCTGAATGCCATCTTCGGTAGCGAGCCAGCTACCGAATAAAGATAAAGAATCGGCATAAAGTGCTACACTAGGGGAAACCCTAGTGTAGCCTTTAGCTACTTCTTTTTTTTTTGTTTAAAATGAGATACTTTAAAAAGACCATAGTACCGAGCGCAAGCACCCAGTACCATGGCGAAAAACCACCAATAGTTGCCCACTAGCAGTTTTTACTTTCATATTATTGTTTTCAAAATTACTACCATTTCAGAAACCTTGGAACCTCAATGTATTCAGAAAGCAATGCTGCTGAATACTCTTTAGTTTCCATATATTCCTGTTTAGTAATAGCGGTATATTTATCTACAGTGTTATCTCTGAAGACAACGTTCCAGTAGCCTTTACCTAAACGTTTACGAGAATCTAAAGTGATACCATGACCAGCAGTCACCTCAGCTACAAACGTAGTAATAGCCTCTGGCATCAATCCTACTCGTGGTAGAAACTGAACAGACTTCATTACCATCTTACCAACAATACTTGCAGGATAAGAGGCAGTCAGGTCATTATACTTGACTAACCAAATCTCATCAGACTCTTTAGCACCGGGTACTAGTTTCTTATTAGGCTTCAGAGCTACTTCGAAGGGTATCTCATGAATGTAAAAACCACCTTTATAATCACTAGCATAAGGATCATCAGATTTTTGAGAATCCTTTTTAGATGCCAGTGGTACTTCACTAGTAGTAATAGAAGCTACAGCAGAATATCCAATAAAGCAATCTAATAGATTCATACTGGTGTGTACACGAGGAACACTATTGTCCTCTCCTTCCATTGCACGCTTACTCACAAAAGGATACATTTCCTTTTGACGAGCTTTAGCAATATGGTAGACTACATCTTGCTTTGCTTCTTTTTTTGTGATGATGGTCAAGTTCTTAGAGACACTAGGTTGAAACGATTCTACTAAGCGTTTCATTTCTTCCAAATCGATGTTGAATTCTTTTGTCATGCGATGCTTTCTTGTCTTGCTTAATATCGGATAAAAAGCCGTGAGTTACCACACGGCTTTCTATAAGATTTTAAATAGCGTTGTTGCCAAAGTCCCAGAATGGAATCTCTTCACCGCCAGATCCGATTGGATCACCACCGAGCTTACGCACAGCTATGTTATCCCTCCAGATATCATCGATGATTGGACCCGTCTTAGGAAACGGTAATGCAAAGTATTTGAGTTCATCATCCAGTACTGGTACTCCACGGTGTTTACCGCGTTGTACAGTTAGATAATGCTTCTTCTTGTACTTCTCAATATGAAAATACATTTCCCCATCAATCTCTTGATCGAGCTGCCTACAGCCAGCCAGGTATCCTTTGTTCGCTACTTCCTGTACGAAGTTCTGACGACCATCACGAAGCAATTGTTTTGCTTCGGTAGATAACTGGTGAGGCGTAATCAAGAGAATACCACGAGGAGAACAAAAGTTACGCATACGACGATACATATCACGCATATCCGTACCAGCAGGACCAGTAGTACAACCGGTGGTGGGAAGCATAGCAAGGTAGTCAAGCATGCAAGCATGGATTTCGTAGCCCTCAGCTTCAAGTTCAGTAATTTTGTTACAGACATGCATGTAAGTCCATTGTGATGGATCTACGCGCATAAACCTTACTTCGTATCCATTAATACGCAATTGGCTCTTGACGTAAGCAGCAATCTCAGCTTGAGACAACTCACCAATAGTGACTTCTTCCAATTGCTCATCGCTAACGATAGGCATATCAGTAGATTCTTCATCGGTACTACCACGCATGTTCTTCAGTCGTTCCAAAGACTTGAGATACTTGTAGACGAAATTCATATTCGTCGTAATCTCATCTTCAAAACTAATCCGAAGCAGCAAAGGTTTCTTCTTCTGGTCTAACATCAATGGCGTGTTATACAAAGCCAGCTGAATAAAGATACTCAGACTAAAGCCAGTTTTGTAGTTGTGCTGCAAAGCACCAAACATCCATTCCTCACCACGGCGAAAGCCACCTTGAAGCATCCGGTTCAATTCCTTCCAACCGGTCTTCAAAAGACTAGCACCAGTTTCCTGATTCTTAATAGCTTCAAATACTTGGGCAGTTTGGTTCTCATCACCGATATCGATTTCAGATACCACAGCAGGATCTTTGCTCATGGTGTTCAGTTGGAAGGGCTCCAGCTGTGCACAGAGTTCTGCAATGAACGTATTTACGTTCTTAATCTTATCCCGATGAAAGTTAAAGTTGTTAGACGCTTGCTGAAGCGTCGTACCGATCTTCTGATCCCTAAAGTGATTATGTAAACCCTTACGGATATTGACAATAGTACGTTTAAGAGATGACTCACTCATCTCTGGTTCAATCCCCTGTACGAAAGATTCATACAAAGCATCGTCTTCGTAAGTATTGAGCTTCAGGCGTTGAAGGAGCTCAGACTTCTCGTATTCGTGTTCAAGACCATTTTCACACATCTCAAGAGTGGTATTCTTAAGAGCAATGATTGCGTCTCGTTCTTTATTGATCCCGATTGAAATCTCGGGAGCTTTAACGCCTTCAAGGACAGTGCGTACCAGATCGTTAGAATTGTCAGAGCGGTTAGGCAGAAGACTTTCACGATAAAGCAAGGTAACGCACTTCACCAATAGTAATTTGTTGTCCATGGGTTGATAAAAAAGTGGGTTGATGATTAGGGTAGGGAGGATATATTGTCCTCCCTTTGCACATTAATCGAAGGACTAACAAAGAATTATTAGCCTAATCAATATGTATTCTGTCGTTAATGTGTGCTTGGTTATTTACTATCTCAGTGACTAGCTTTGCGCATGCCAACACATTATAGTTATGAGGGGTATTTTTTGCACCCTTCTTATTTGGTAGCGATACTAAAGTAGTTAGTCTCAATTCATGGTTATGACGTTTATCAGGAGTCTTGTGTGAAAACTAAAGCTATGGTCATCGTGCCGTACTGGGTAGAGAACGTTCTGAAACGCAATCGACTCGCATTCACCGAGGTGCTGAACTACGGCAAAATGCGTGGGTTGATGTCGGTTGAAGATCTAAGCGCCTTTTTATACCTTCAGCGAGCCGACAAGATTGACCTCTTCAAAACCGCTGTCAATACCTACTTGCTCAGCAGCTGGGAACAAACCCGTTCTAGTGACGAAAAGACAGAGCTGGTTTCTGTCGTGGTTCCTCTGTCGTATAGCGAGGATATAATCAGTAGTACCAGTAAGCGTCTTGAGCGCAATCCGTATACGGAAATGACTCAAGATGGTAAGTCTTACGGTATTGTTGATTTTGAGAGAGAGGCATTTGCTTTTGTAATCAAGCCTGGGTTTGTCGAAGATATGCGTGATAATGCGAAAGCATTAGATTGCTGCCGAGACATTCTTAAGTTATTCTATGGATACCACGAATCGCATGAGGTTTCTGCATTGCCTATTTTCCAGAACTATCTGGAACATCTGCGCGCAGCTGACTGATTTCGCTGAGTGGGTGATTCCAAAAAAGCGCTTTTCTGCAATCTCTTTTTCTCGTCCATTTTCTGGAACTTTTCCCTTTCAATTGAAGGAACCAACATATGTCGAATTTGTTTAGCAAGGTGCTGCGTCCCACGCGTGACGAAAGCAGCGTAGGTAAGGTGGTCTCGGCCATCAAGGATCAGCTCAACACCAGCGCTGGCGTTGTCCAGCGTACTTCTATCTCCGGCATTCTGGCCATGGAATCGGTTGACGATTCCCAGCGTCAAGAACTCTCGACCGCCGTTGAACATTTCCAAGACAGCTTCAAGCGTGTCGCTACGACCCTGGGTCTGGAAAGCTTCTCTAGCTCGCAATGCGACGCTGCTACCGTGACCGCTATGGTCTCTGGTAACATCCAGCAATTCCTGTCTACTCCCGTGACTGTCAAGGGCACGAACGATAAGTTCTCGACCTTCGTTGGTCTGGAAGGCCTGCAAGATGCATCCTCCACCCGTCTGCCTGCTATGGAAGCATACGACGAGAAGGATAACCGTAACGCAGTCGTGTACTCGGTTGCTTACAACTTCCTGGCTGGTCGTCAGAATGAATTCGGCGAACTGTTCTTCCCGACGGTGACCGTCTCCAACGACAACGTTGGCGTGGCTGTCTCGATCCGTCTGGTCCAAGTGTACGACGACTTCAAGCGTGACGTGAATGGTTCGCTGGCTAACTACAACAAGCGCAACATCGTTCGCGCTATGATTGATAGCACGCTGCTGAAGAACGAAATGACCCGTGTCATCCCCGTTCATCGCGCTCAATCGGCTGCTAACTTCGTCGCTCCTGGTGACGTGGCTCCTGCTCCCGTGCTGCTCGAAGGCGAGTCCATCAATACCGCGCCTCTGGCTGTTGGTGTGGAACTGGATCTGCTGGGTCTGTCGCAAACCGACGCACTGCTGGCTAACGGCTTGATGGATACCACGGATTCTCTGGATCCCGCTGTTCACCTGCTGAACGTGTACGTGAAGGTTGTCAACGGCATTGATGAAGACGTGCTGCGCTTCCGCGTGGACGGTCTGGCTCTGAGCAACTTTGTGGCTTCGTCGCAAGACAACTACAAGCGTCAGAACCTGAACTTCAACACGAAGTCCCTGATGATCAACAAGAACACCAAGGCTGCTGATGGTAGCGCTCTGGTTGCTCTGGCTGGTGTCGTCACTGGTGACCTGGTGGTGAACGTTGCTCTGGACATGACTGGTTATACCAACGTTGAACTGGGCAACACCCAAGTCTTCGGTAACCAAATCAAGATCGTTAGCATCATTGATCCCACGACCGGCAATGCTCTGCCGCTGAATGCTGCTCCCGCATCGAACATCGTGGCTGCTTTCAACGCAACCGTTATCGGTTACGACCTGAAGGCTTACCGTACCAACCTGAACCGTCGTCAACGCGGTCAACTGCTGGATACGACGTACTACAACCAAACTTGGGCTGTGCCACTGCGTAGTCCTCTGTCGGTTCTGCGTCCTGTTAATGCTGATGCACAAACGGATACGTCTGATCTGGCTGGTCTGGTGTCTGCAACGTTTGCACGTACTTCTAACGAAGCCGTCTCGACGCTGCTCTCTACCGCTGGTCATCTGAAGGAATTCGTGGACAACCGCGTCAATGGCGCTGTGGCTCCCGATCTGTTTGGCGTGGCTCGCATGCTGGTGGAACCCACCTTCATCGGTGAAACTCTTGACGTGCAAGCTGTGATCAACAGCATTAGTTCGCATGAAAAGAACTCGGACATCCAAGCCGTGCTGGTGAACAAGATCCGTGACATTGGCTATCGCCTGTTCCGTGACTCTGGCTTCCAAGCTGTGGTGGATTCGAAGGCTGCTGGCGTTGAAGGTAACCCTGTGATCATGGTCGGTACCGACCCGATGACTGCTCGTTACCTGATGGTCGACGGTGATCAGCGTATGGCTGGTCCTGACTTCGAGTACAAGGTTGTGACCTCGCCTGACCTGCGCATGCAAGGCAAGCTGGTGATCGCTCTGGGTTACCCCACCGGTGGTGAGAACCGCCTGAACCCGATGCACTTCGGTAACATGCTGTGGTCTCCTGAAGTGACTCTGGTGATCCCAGTGTCGCGTTCCGGCCAGATCTCCAAGGAACTGACCGTGCAGCCACGTTTCCGTCACATCGTGAACGTGCCTATCATGGGTATGGTCGAAGTGTCCGGTATTCCGGGTGTGGTCTCTACCAAGACCTCTATCGACTTCCATGAAGTTCCTTAATCCTTAAATCTTGGATCTTCGGATCCTTGATTTGGATACATCATAAAGGCCAGGGAGTAATCCCTGGCCTTTATGCCGTCTTCACGTCATTTAATAGTTAAAACTATTTCAGTGATATATCATCTTCTTGGTATAGCTCAGTAGTATACAAAAAGAAAAGGGGATTAACAAAAATGTTTAATAATACTGCAGTCGACATTTTCCAACACGAAGGTGATGGACATCTGGCGGCTTGCGGACCAGATGATATTAAAGAGGTATTCGTTGGACCTGTGCAATTCAAGACAACGTTTATTAACAGCCTCTCCTACTCTTTAACGGTCGTTGACCGTAACGGCATGCGTCATGTGGTGCCACCAGTTAAAGGTTATCGGTTTCAGCCTTGTTTCATTATCCGTCAACACATCACATTTGATGCAAGTTGCTGGGACACTATTGATACTTTCCTCAGTGGTCTTCCAGAGAACAAATATCACTTGATCCAAAAGATCAAGGCTGAGTGGGATATCAGGAAACAAAACAGTATTTCCAATAATTATCATAACAGGATTTGCCGAGTAATTATTATTGATCACGTTATTGAAGCTAAAGACTTCTTCGACAGAAGCAGTGTTTATCATCGTGGTCGTGACATGATTGTCTCTAAGCTCGATATCCTATCTGCTCCTCCACATCCGTATCATCCGGATGCTGCACGCATGTCGCGTATTCCTTACGATCAGCACGATACTGATCCTACGGCCAATGCTTGTATCCAATTTGAGATGATTGAAGGTGACGTACCTTTGGTCCCTAGATACGTAGCTATTTCGAATAAAGTCTTTATAGTTCATCCAAAGAAAGATATCAGACGACCACCCGGTGTGTATGTAACAACACTGGAAAGAGATCCTCTAGACTTAGCCCGTCCTAGAGCAACGCAGAAAACGTATTCACTTGAGGAGATGGAATCAGAGTTGAACTTGTACCGCACGCCTGAAGAGGCGCTTGCGGCCGGAGATATCAAAACAGTTCGTAAGGAACAACTAGAAACCCTTGAGCATACTAACCAGGTGCTTAAAAAAGAATTGGAATCCACTAAGATTGTTAATGACCAGACAATCAAAGAAATGGATCACCAACACCGAATGACCCAGTTTGAGCTGCAAAACAAGTTGAGTCACAATGAGGCTGTGTTAAAAACATTGACCGACCAGCATGAGCGAGAAAAACTCATACTCAGGGAAAATGCAGAAAGGCAACAGCATTTGTTAAACGAAAGAGCTATTTTTCTAAAGGACCAGCTCGACGCTAGAGCTGTGATACGTAAAGATACGTACGATGATAGGAGTCATCACAGAAAGGATCACTACGAAGAGCGCAGTACTCAGCGCAAAGACTCCAGCGAGATAGTGAAATTTTTACCAGCGATACTAATTGGTATAGGTGGTTTAATTACTATTGCCGTAAAGCTATTCGGCAGTAAGTAATTTTTACACCTAAGTGTAAACTTAAAAGAAGGGAAATCAATGGACAGATTCTTGCTGGATAGGGTTCGTGAGGATACTCCTCAAATGAATCCAGACATCGCTAATGGTCTTGCAGTAAAGCATATTCCGTTTGCATTGCAGTACATTGATAGCGTCTTTCGAAGTATCTCTAAGGATTTTCCGCCTGGTCTAACTTATGTCAATTGTCGTAAGTGCACACCGTTTGAAGAGTTCTACGATGAACCACGAAAGAAAAATAACAAACGTGTAGTCGATATTGCCCGCAGCGATATTAGTCTAGTGCGTTTTAACTTTCGGTATGAAGGTAAAGACCTTCCTCCGAAGTATATCTACTTACCTTTTGTGGGTGAGGCTGGTTCTATTGTCTTGGGTGGTTCGAGATTCTTTATTTCCCCAGTACTCTCAGACATTATTCTGTCGTATGAAGATGACAATATCTTTGTGCGTCTACTGCGTGACAAGTTCACTATACGTCGCATCAAGCACAACTTTGCAATTGATGGTGTACGTGAAACTGAATCTGTTGCATGGTCCTTGATCTATCACGTCAATAAAGATCAGAGAAAACAAAAGAAAGTCTCTAACGCTAAAACGACACTTGTCCATTACTTGCTATGCAGGTATGGTTTTGATGAGATGTTCCAGAGGTTTGGTAACTGCTTGCCAGTAATTGGTACGCATGCTATTATCCCTGAGAACTATCCACCAAATGAGTGGGTGATTTGCAGCACCTATTCGTTCTCTGTTGGTAAAGCTACTGGTAGTCGTATCTATCATGAGCCTACCAAAATTAAGTTAGCTATCCGTAAGAAAGACTTTACACCAATGGTGAAGTCTTTGGTGGTTGGCTTTTTCTACACAGTTGATCATTTCCCGTATCGCATTTCTCCAGAGTATGTGAATAGTACTCGTATTTGGAAGACTCTAATGGGTCTGCTCTTGTTCGGAAACGAGTTGAGCGAGGGTCGTCTGCATGACGACATTGACGCGCATATCCGATCGTTAGATGAGTACGTGGACACACTGACTCAGCCTAAGTTCGAGATGATCAATCTACCTTGTAGTGATATCTATCAGTTCTTTGCAATTGCGGTAGAAAAACTCAATGAGTGGATCATGCAAGCACCAGAGCGTACTAATTCATTGTACGATAAGGAACTCTCGGTACTCTACGATACGTTCTTACCAATGACGACTGCTATCTTCAATTTCTACTTCAAGCTTAAGACAGCTGCAGCTAAGGGATTGACTGAGAAGGAAGTCGTTAAATTGATGGACATGTATATCAAGCCAAAGTCAATCTTTTACCTCACCAAACAACCAACTGGTGTGAGTAACATGAGTTATTCGGGAGATAACAAGCTCCTGAAGATTACGACAGTGATGGTTCCCCAGAAGAACAAGAATGCTGGTGGAAATAAAGGTGATGACCTTGAATCATTGAGTGATAAGGCTAAACGTTTGCATGTGTCATTTGCTGAGGTTGGTAATTTCTCCAATCTCCCTAAGAGTAATCCAACAGGTGATAGTCGTGTGGCACCATACCTCAGACTCGATCCGAATGGTAAAGTACTGCAGAACCCCGACCGCATTCATTTATTGAATGAGGTTTCTGCCATGATTAAACGAAACTAAGAACCCCGTAAAAGAAGGAAGGAAGATAATGAGTATTCCGTTTAACGCTCTTGTAGTTAGGCCAGTGTCTGTTAGTCCTCAGCAGGTAGCGGGTTTTATCCCACAAGGCTACACGCAGGATCCGGCACTGTACAACTCCTTGCCGGTAATCATTGCCGACATCATCAATACTGCCAGTTCTATGGCTCAGACTAACTTTGCACGTACGTATTACTACAATGTGCTTGGTCAGAATGACTTCAATAACCAAGAACTCCCACAGGCAATGAGTGAGGTAGTCGACTACGTTAAGTTGGCTATGTTCCAGACTGGCAATACTTGGGGTAACTTGGTTAGCTCAGCTACTGAACTGGTGGTACGCTCACGTTGTGCATTGCATGCTGTTAATAACCAACAATTGATGGCATCCATGCAACCACAATTGCAACAGGAAACCATTAACACGGTTAACAACTACCAGCAACTGCTGGCACAAATCAATACCGTTAAACAGACGGAAGCGCTTCGTAGTGCTGCTCCTGCGTTTGGTGGATCAGTGGGTGGTAATGCTGGTAACTTCCAGTATAATCCAGCTCATGTTGCAGTGGGTGTCAATACCACTGGTATTTTTCCTGTCAACGCACCATCGCAAAACAATGCGATTGTGAGTACTATGACTGGGAAGAACTATGGGTATCTGGCTGAAGCTAAGCAAAAGACTGTAGAGACTCAGACGTTTAGCAAACCGATGATGAAGTATCCTGATACTACGCCAGTTTCAACAACGCAACCCGATAACAAAGCGGGGATGGTACAACCGTTGAAATGGAAACCAGTACCAGACCAGCGTTATATCCCAGTTCTCAATTCTGAAACTGACATGTTGGTAGAGACCATCAGTAAGAACGACGAAACTGGCGCTATCGAAGTTATTTATGGTGATAAAATCTTAACTGAAGGAGAAAAAGTGGACCGCAATCAACATCAGATCATCACGAACGCGATGGTTCTCAAGCAAGTCCCACCAATGCATATCAGCCGCGCTGCTGCGATTGAGAGCTCTTTGAGTAACGTTGTGAGTGCTATTCATGAAGTAGCAGGAAAGACCATCGAAGAACGCAAAGACGTTCTAGTGGGTGAAAACGTTCAGTATCTGTCAGATGTACTCGGTAGATGTCAGAATCTAAGCTGTGCTGTATTTAGTGCACGTTGGTTGCAAAAGAGCATCATGGGTGAGAATTACCAGTGCTCAGCATTTCGTGTAGATGTAATACTGCAAAAAGAGTTCGCTACAATTGGTGACTATCGTCCTTTCATCAATGAGTTGGGTAAATATAAAAACCTGCTCGCTGTGGCGAAAGACATGCGTATCGCATTTGAAGATATCAATTCTAAGCCTGAGTTGGTTCAATTGGTTGGAAAGCTCGATACTTTCTTGACCAGTAAAATCAATGCGGTATTCCGGTTCAAGATGAGTCTTCCTGATTTTGCCATTGATTCGTTCATGTATGATATCGTACCAGCGTTCGATGTCATCAAGACTGATCATGGTGATCTCTACCAGACTGCGTTGTTGAATATGCAGAGCGATTTCATCAAGATGTATTTGAACATTAGTTCGTCTGATGATCCTGATGAAGTGTGTTTGTCTTCAGCAGATACTGCTATCGATACCAAGTACAAACCCTTTGTGTATGGTCCCGAATATGCAGTGACTATCACTTGTCTGGATATCCTCTCAAGTGAACTCAAGCTGGAACTTGTTCCTGGCTTGCCTGGTGCCATCATTGAATCTATCCATCCAGTGCTCTACAACTTTGTAAGCAACACAATCCTTGACGCTGAACTGCTCAAAAAGCGTAACAGCATCGGCTTTGCAGCACATTACATTGTGTGTGCAGATGACGTTGTGTTTGAAATCCATCGGGGATTGATTGGTCATGACTTTTACTTGATCAGCAAACATAGCTAAAAAGCTACAGCATAAAGGCCAGTACTACCAATTACGGTAGTACTGGCTAATATGTCGTTCTTTTTTTTTTTGGTTAGTGACTATGGTGATTGTCAGAACTACCCACAGTGGTTTGACTACCACCAACATGGATGTCGTTACTAAACACAGCACGAGGTACGTCAGTGTTCCACTTACTAGCGTTAACCTTGTAATCTGTGGTATTCAGTTTGTAGTTAGTGGTTTTGATAGCGTAGTCAATAGTCTTACTAGTAATAGACTTATTTCCATTAAATTCAATATCCTTGGTATTAAGAATAATCTTATCCTTGGATTCTAAAGTAATGATTCGTTTATCTATTCTCAGGAAAGAATCATCTTTGTTGTGTAACTCAATTCGTCTCTCAGCAGAATCCATAACCATGGAATTGCCGTCATCATCCTTGATAGTTACACATCCGTCTTTAGTATTGATCTGAACATCATATTCAAAAGGTTCATCATCATTCTTAGATGTGTGAATATGAATGTATTTCTTCATGGTAGAGACTTCAACCCAGTAAGATGTTTTAGCATCGAACTTCTCGTTCTCTTTACGCATGTTACTGAATGACCACACAACCGTTTCTAACCTACGAAGCTTGGTATCAGTAATTAGGTCCACCCAGCGATACTCATCGCTATCGCCAAAGCGATAGATGGCTACTACTTCACCACGTCGTACATCTGGCGCAGTCATTCGGTTCGTGTTACCTAACTCAATCCATTCAGCTTTGATACTGGCTGTGGTTTCAATCTCTACTTTGAATTCTTCATCTTCAGTAGACTTACCTTCAGCCTTATAGATTTCGGTATGGTCAGTAATTTCACCATCAAACATAGGAGTCTCTTCCATAGGAGAGACTTCAATAAACCGACTAGTGGGTTTCTTATTGGCTGCTACGACTCCTAATGAATAAAACTGAAATTGTGACAAGTGTGGAATCATTAAGAAACTCCTGAGGATTTTTTATTAAACCTATCAACGGTATGATTATTAAAAGCTAGGGAATCCACTGTGAAGATACAAAAACTAGTGCTTAAGCACTATAAACGTCTCCAGCTAAACCAGATTACTGAATTCACTTTCATACCGAAAGAAACTATACAAATCGTTATCGGGACTAACGGAAGTGGTAAGTCTTCCGTAATGGCAGAACTCTCACCATTGCCTCCTGATCCAAAAGATTACTTGAAAGAAGGATCAAAACAGATTTGGATATCTGATAACGGTAGTAGTTTTGAACTCACATCTACGTTTGGTAAGAAAGATCACCACTCTTTCAAGAAAGACTCAGAAGAACTCAACCCAGGTGGTACTGTTACTGTTCAACTGGATTTGGTAAAGAAGTTCTTTCGACTCACTCCTGAAATATTTAAGCTCGCTTTAGGTAAGACTGCTTTTAGCAGTATGAAGTTTAGTGAACGCCGTGAATGGTTTATGAGATTAGCCGATACAGACTACGAATACGCTGTAGGGTTATACAACAGAACTAAAGATCGTTTTAACGATATAGGTGGTGCATTACGTTTAGCTAAGAAACGTGTAGTCACCGAGACTGCTAAGATTCTACCGAGTGTTGAAATAGAAGCACTCAGGCAAGAGACTAATGAGATTCATGAAGTACTCAATGCAATGCTTGAGTATCGCAAACCTGTAGAGCTTGATATTAACTCGTTAGATGCTGCTAGACAAGATATCTATAAGAAACTCAATACGCTAGGAACTCAGTTAGTCAAGAAAATCCAATCTGTCAGTAAGGACAAGGGGTTGACTAAAGAAGTAGTCCAAGACGACATTGATAAATACAAAGCTAAGATTAAAGTCAGCAGTCTTTTGAGTACTCAGTATTTTACTGAGCATCAAGAAATTTCTAGGTCTTTTGATAGTCTTGAGAAAACTCATACTCAGAACATAGCTAACATTGATGTAGAGATTACTAAGTTTGAGAAAGAGCAATTAGAGCTTTTATCTAAACGGGGTTTACAACTGAATGTACAGTCTGAACCAGAACAGGTTAAAACAGCCCTAGAGACAGTTAAAGAGTGGTTGAGTAACATTCTACCAACTCTACCTACAAACCCCGATAAACACTATTCTAAGGCGTCTATGGATGTCTTACTAATCAAGCAGGAAACTACTCGTATAGAACTGAGTAAAATAGATAAGCAAATCCAAGATAAAACCAATTTGCTCAATCATTACAATAGTTTTAAGGTAGGTTCTGAAACAATTTGTCCTAATTGTAAACACACCTGGATCAAGAATTATGATCCTGTAGCTGTTAAGAATCTGGAAGAACAACTCGAAGTACTCAATATCGATAAGACTACTGTCTCTAAAGAGATTGAAACTATCGATAAAGGCATTGAAGAAATTAGAGAATACTTCAAAAACTATAAAGAATATATTCGTGTTACTCAGAACTGGCCTATTCTTACGGACTTCTGGGAACACATTAATCTAAATCAGTATATCTTTACTGCTCCTCAGCAAATCCTTCAGCAATTAGAATCTTACACAGTAGATATCCATTACGAGATTAAGATTCACGAGATCGAGAAAAAGATCAACGAATTAAAATCACTGATTAGTCTGTCTGAACAAACTGCTGGTATGGATTTCAATACTGTTAAGCTTCGTAAAGAAGAAATAGAGAAGAAGATCGAGCAAAACCAAAATGAACATCAGGAATCTCTTACACAGCTAAATAATCTCAATAGAATTCTATCGGATTTCAATAGCATTGAAATCCTGAAAAATAATATTGAAAAACTCTTAGTAGAATCTAAAACCAATCTAGACAACAGCATTGAGACAATGCGTAGAGATGCTTATAACTCAGCTATTCGTCAAATACAATCTGTTCTTGCTCGTAAGGAACAGGCATTGAGAGAGTCAGACAATCAATTGAGAATTATCCAGGATATTGAAAACAACATTATCCATATGGAAAATCAAGATAGGTGCCTGAAGATTCTTTTGAAAGAACTCTCTCCTACAGAAGGTATTATTGCTGAAGGATTGTTTGGTTTTATGAAGTTGTTTATTCGTCAGATGAATAACCTCATTAAACGTATTTGGTCTTATCCTCTTATTGTTCAACCCTGTAGTGTTGAAGATAGTCAGAAGTTAGATCTGACTTATCGTTTCCCAGTCATGGTGAATACTCCTGACAATATAAGAGATGATATTTCTAAGGGTTCTAGCGCAATGCTTGAGGTTGTAGACTTGGCGTTTAGAATTAACGCTATGAAAGCTTTGCATCTGCGAGAGTTTCCTTTGTATCTAGATGAGTTTGGTCACTCCATGGATCCATCTCACAAAGCCTCTACCATTACACTTATCAATAGTATCATGGAACAAGAAGCTTTCACTCAATTATTCATGATTAGTCATGATGTAGTTCAGTATGGTGCATTGTCCAATACTGAGATTTGTGTAATCTGTCCTGATAACATTAATCTTCCTAAGGACTGTGTTTACAACCGACACGTTACTATTGTGTAGTCGTCATAAAAGCCAGGGAATAAACCCTGGCTTTTATGCTGTAGTTAAAGTTAAGTTACATTACTAGCACTAGCGATGTACTGAGAGTCAATAGCAAGAACTGTACTAGTACCATCAGGATTGACAGTGAGCTCAAACACTACCCATACAGTGTCAGTTCCAGTAGTGATGTTTGAAGGTGGTGTAAATGTTCGAATAGAACCATCTCTCAAGTAAAGTCTGACAATAGCACCACTATTGGATATATTGCTAGAACCACTAAAGTGATGTACGCTGTACTTATAAATACCAGGTATTACGGCATTCGTATCTGGATTGCGTATAAAGAATGTAGTAGTTTCAGGACCATAGCCTGTTGTATCATCTACATCTAAAGAAGCTCTGTTTGGTACAGTCAGATTATCATACCAAACTCTAGCTCTACCACCACTTTTTAATGGGAATGAGAAATGCGTGTCTAAGTCGCTAGGTTCTTGACTCCATGTCAGTACAACTCTGAATTCATTTTCTTCGAGTATCTTTACTAAACCTAGATCTAAAGTATTGATGCCAGGTAAAACTGTATATTCTAAAGAATAGTTATTGAAGTCAGCTTTAGTTGCAGTGATTGTGTAAGTCTCACCGATAGTGAGATTACTGAATAGTACCTTACCATCCTCTCCCGAGACTTTGGTAACACCGTCAATTGTAACAGAAGCGCCAGCCACTGGCGATAATTCGTTCATACTAGAGTCAAATACTAGAATGTCTAGATCAGTACCGAAATTTGGTTCCGGTGTTGGCGCTGGAGTTTCTATTACAAATCCACACTCAACAGAGTTGACCTGCAATATGCGAGTATAGAAACCACCATTGCCATCAGCATATTTACCATAACGATCGAATTCAACACAGAATCTTTCAAACAGTGTTCCTGATGGAAGATTATCGTTATCGTTATAACCACAATCCCTAGATAATGGGTTAATGACTGCTTCATAAGAGCCACCAGCTCCATCTGTATAACGTCCCATGCGTTTGAAACCAATACAATAGGATGTAAGTAATTGACCCCGTGGACGCACAGATGGTTCAGTAGGCGGAAGAATAGGAACATTGCTATATTCACCACCGGTATCACAAGGACCACATGGAGCAAATATTCTTTGATACATGGCTATTACTGCAGGACTAGTGTCCTCTGCAGCAATATCATCAATAGATGTTTTCCCAGTCATGATTGCTTTCATGAAAAGAAGTAATCCATCGTAAGTAATGTACTTACGCAATGGCTTGCGACAGACAATGTCTTCTCTAGTAGCGATAGCTAAATTTTCTAAAGAACCTAAACCAATGTGTTGCTTTTTGGTTTTATGAGGATCACCAGGATCCTCCATGTGTTCGATAAGAGCATTGAGGAACCCCTGAGTACTATTATCAGTTAGATAGCATTTCCAAGTAATAGAAGAGCCATTTGGAAGAACACTCAATAAGCCTGAGTATGTTTCACCGGTATTCATATTCAAACCCATCAAGACACCGCCTCGGTCTTGTAGGTTATTTGAAACCTTAACAATAGCCCAGCGATCTTTTTGTTTAGTAAGATCTGGATAGACTTCATTGTCTATGGGGGAATTGGAGTTTTTAATATTCTGTAGAGAATCCAGTAGTATCTGTGCCCCATTAGGTAATGAAAGTATAGTTGTCTTCAGCGGAAGTGCTAGTACGCCATAGCTCTTACCCAAATTGGTCAAACCACTGGAAACCATCTGATTGTAAAGTACAGCCTTAAAACCCATTAAGGTTTTAATGGTAACATACTTGTCTTCTTTACCAGAGACCAATACAAAATCAGGATTAGCAATTTGCCTGCCTTCTTCTTCTTCAGAAGCAGTGCCAAAGTTAAGTATGTTACTAAGACCTACATAGTTTTTAGTGAAAGACCTCTTGAACTGCATGATAGCGTCTAGCAGTTCAGTATCTACGCGATGATTAATAAGTCTGGTCAAGTTAGCAACGAAATCATCGACGTATGTCATGATTGAATCGATAGCTATTACGTCTGCCCAAACGATAGCATTTCGGACTTTCTCTAAAGCAAATACCAGATGTTCAAAACCGTAGATATCACCTAGGTCATGTAAGTGTGGTGATGGTACGAAAGCTGAAGGACGGTCTTGTATATCCCAAAATAGAGTATCAAAGTCTTCAGCTGAACGAGTTTTTAAAAGATCTACTAATGATTCAGTAGAACGACTGAAATCACCACCAACACATTGGTAATCAATCGCTACATCAGAACCTACAGTAGTATTAATAACCAGGATAACTCCCACAATCTCTTTACCATATTTAATGGTAAGTGATTGATAGAGTTCTGCAAAAACGTAATCAATGCCATGCACGAGAATGCGATCGTCGCGTTTATCTCGTACCCGTACACCGGCCGTAAAAAACGCGCCTTGGAGTGGAGCAATGGCCCGCACTCTATTGTCAGATAAGGTATGACTCTCGTTCTGTATTAAGTTATCTACGTTATTACCAGTAACATCGAGAGCATACCGAATTAAAGTTTGAGTCATTTAATCGGTCCAATTGAAATTTAATTCGGCCATTGTGTATTCATAAGTATTTTTGGATTAAAATAATCTATCATAAAAGCCAGGGAGCAATCCCTGGCTTTTATGGTGCAATTACGCTAATGGGCGTTCACCAAGTAAACAAATTACATCCATGTAGTTAGAAGTATCACGAGTAGGGTTACTACTACTTAAGTCAACCTTCTTAACTAAACGTAAAGATTCTTGTATAGTACTGTCATACCACGCAATAGTTTTACCGCGCTCAATACCCAAACGGAATTTATCTCCTTGATGGGCTCTAAGAGTAATACTAAAACCTCTAGCCTTACGAGCTAGTTTTAGAATATTGCTACCACTAAAAGCACCGACTGCCAATGTGTGACATGTAACAATATCGTTTTCAAAGTTACCGTCTGGATCAACATCAGAACTATATTGGTAAAGATTGACACGATAATTAAAGTAAGTTTCTTGAGTACTATTTAGAAACGTTATCGGCAAGCTAGTGTAATCACCAATGTAACTAGTAGGAAGTATACCTAAGTTAATCTGACCATTGAACTGATAGATACCACCAGTTGCAACTGTACAGAAATCAACTGCATTAGAAGGTATTAAAAACTGTGCACTAGAGTTGTTTCCAACGTTGTAGTCAAACATTGTTGGATACACAACTTCAGTCATTAGTGTAGGAATGCCATCAGTGTTACCAAGAACATTAATACTACTAGAACCATTTTCTACTGAGTCTTCATTAAACTGATACCGAATGGTGCTCCTACTGCCATATTGAGCACTAGGCATTGGTTCCTTCAGAGGAATGAATGCGTCGACTACATGCGGGTCTGTAGTAAGATCAGTAAAAACATCCATCATAGTTTCGAGATCTGGATCAGGAAACAAAAGGTCTGGACTACATTCAGACGCTTCTTTCATGTGTTCTCTAATCGGATGGATGTCGTTTGGATTCTGGTCGTAAGCTTGGAGTTCTTGTAGAAACCCCCTACCAGTTTGAGTATATTTAATTAAGTTATAGAATTGTGACATCTTTGTTCCTACAGTTTAATCATTTCTAAGTAATTGGAGGAATCAATCAGTGGCGACAAAGCAGATATTTGTTTTACGAAATATACGTTTGGATTAGCACCACTAAATGTAGCAATGCTATTTCCAGCAGTAATAAACATCTGAGCATTTGTTACGGAATTAATATCCATTCCAGATGATGCAGTAGTAAAACTAAGAGAGCCAAAGACATGAAAGATATCAAAATCAGAAATGTTACTACGATAAAAGTTAACTGTTGTCAGTGTATGGTTTTCAATGACTCCGCCAGTTTTCCATAAACGAATAACAACAGATACAGGAATAGAAGATGCATTAGCTTGGTGTGTATTGTCATCAGCTGGTGTTGTAAACACTGGAGTAGGATGACCTACGCCTAATGGTGATCCAGTGCCACCAATGCCAAGAGCTAATTTTACATTGATGATGTACTTACCAGTATCTGTAAAACTGAATTTACAAGTGCCTGAATCTATTAAGGTTTCGTCAAGTAGGAAAGTATCATCAAGATTTTCATGAGAAGTAATGAGATCTCTTACTCCTTTGTTAATCATTATTCCTTTAGTAGTACCACAAGGGACTAGGTCCCCTGTGGATTTAATAGCACTTTCCTTGGTATTAATAAAATACCGTTTAGCAGGAGGTAGAGTCGTAGGGTTAGTGTTGCTTCTACGAACATCATTATAAATAGTAGTGTAAAGATTAGCCTCCGTTTGTAAGTCATCAATGAGTTGTGCTTTATAATCACAATTGCTTTCACGACTTAGGAGTTCTTCTAATTGTCCAACTTGTGGTGCTTGTTCAGATATAGCACGTAACAAGTCATCAGTAATGGCGTCTTTAAGTACAAAATAACCAGACATTATAAAATCTCTTTAAGGAGTAACAGGATTAACGGCATAACCGATAATCGTGTTATCAAGATCACGGATTTGAACACTGTGATTAGGTGTTGATGCTGGATAAATCATGCATAGTGGGTTGTTTGATTCATCATACATCGTGACAGTAGCTGCTGGATCAATTGTATCAGTAAAGGCAAAACCCAAACCAATCAAGAAAGAATCACCACCACTTTCACGAATTTCATACGTAGGTGTATAGTTAGCAATATACCCACAATCAACAGAGTTGACTTGTAATACCCTTGTATAGAAACCACCATTGCCATCAGCGTATTTACCATAACGATCGAATTCAACACAATAGCGTTCGAGTAATGTACCGTGCGGTGGACTATCATTATCGTTATATCCACATTCAGGTGATAACAAAGCAATGACCTCCTCGTAAGAACCACCAAACCCGTCTGAGTATCGACCCATGCGCTTAAAGCCGATGCAGTAAGAAGTAAGTAACTGACCACGTGGACGCACAGATGGTTCTGTGATTACTGGTGGTGGAGTAACATAGCTAGCACCTGGTACGCAAGGACCACATGGTGCGAAGATCATTTGGTAACGAGCTACAGCAGAAGGACTATCTTCGTCTTCTTCAATATCTCCGATTGCTGTCACACCAGTCATGAATGCTTTCATGAATAAAAGCAATCCGTCAAAGGTGACATATTTACGTACGGGTTTACGACAAACAATATCTTCCTTAGTAGCAATGGCTAGATTTTCTACGAGACCAAGACCTACGTGATGTTTCTTAGTTTCGTGTGGATCACCAGGATCTTCCATGTGCTCAATAAGAGCATTTAAGAAACTTTCAGTATCTTTCTCAGTAATATACCGAGTCCATGTAATAGAAGAGCTATTAGGAAGAATCTTCATCAAGCCAGAATACATCTCTCCTGTATTCATGTTCAGACCCATCAATACACCACCACGGTCTTGTAGGTTATTAGATACCTTAACGATAGTCCAGCGATCCTTGGCTTTGGTAGGATCTGGATAAACTTCGTTATCTACTGGTGAATTAGAAATCTTGATGGCTTCAAATGTATCTAGAAGAATACGCGATCCGTTAGGCAACGACGCTACCACTGTTTTCAATGGCAGAGAAATAACACCATAACTCTTACCCAAATTGGTCAATCCACTAGAGACCATTTGGTTATAAAGGATTTCTTTGAAACCCATCAATGCCTGGACAGCAATGTATTTGTCTTCTTTACCAGAGACCAATACAAAATCAGGATTAGCAATTTGCCTGCCTTCAGCTTCAGTAGCAGTACTCAAGTTTGCTACCTTACCCAGACCTACGTACTCCTTAGTGATAGAACGCTTGAATTGCAAAATAGCATCTAAGAGTTCGGTATCAATGCGGTGATTGATAAGACGAGTCAGGTTAGCAACGAAATCATCGACGTATGTCATGATGGAATCGATAGCCACCAAGTCTGCCCAGACAATCGCATTACGTACTCTTTCGAGTGCGAAGACTAAATGCTCAAATCCATAGATATCACCTAGATCATGCAAATGTGGCGATGGGACAAAAGCCGGTGGTCGATTGCGAATGTCCCAAAACGACGTACTGAAATCTTCATCAGATCGAGTATTGAGTAAGTCAACCAGTGTTTCTACTGAACGTGTGAAGTCACCACCAACACATTGATAGTTTATATCTACATCAGGACTCACGTTGGTGTTGATGATTAGAATCACACCTACAATCTCTTTACCATACTTGATGGTAAGCGATTGATAAAGCTCGGCAAAGACATAATCGATGCCGTGTATCAAAATACGGTTATCACGTTTATCACGAATTCGTACACCAGCAGTGTAGAATGCGCCTTGGAGTGGAGCAATGGCTCTCACCCGTTTATCCGCTAAAGTATGACTCTCGTTTTGCACTAGGTTATCGCTATTGATACCAGTAACATCGAGAGCATACCGAATTAAAGTTTGAGTCATTTCTCACGGTCCCATTGAAGTTTGTTTCGGCAAGCGTACATTCATAAGTATTTTTGGATTATTACACACGAACATAAGAGTCACAGGGGTCAAACCCTGTGACTCTCAGTTAAAGAACATTATAGATTAACCAAAACCACCTTCACTACCATTCCCTGGTGGAAAAGTAGTGTAAATAGCCGTGGCTGTGAGATTAGCAAAATCGAAAGTAGCAGTAAGGGATGAATAAGCAAACCCACCAGCTTTATAAATAATTACAGCACCTACTCCATAAGAAATCTCATTAAAGTTAGGATGGGTACCACCAAATGTATTTTCTGGTAAGAACCAAAGGCAGCGACCCCAAAGGATAGATTTGAGATTTTCAGGAATAGGAGCAGTAGTACTATTACTCCAGATACACTTGACACCATTGTGCGGTTCATCTGCAGATGTAGATATAACACGAAGATGCGGCATATTTGGATCTGGAGTAATAAATCTAGCAGTGGTGCCGGAGACTATGTTTAGTGTGTTTCCGTACACAAAACCTGCAGTAGGTGTACTAGTAGGAGTAGGTGTACTAGTAGGAGTAGGTGTACCAGATCAACCATTAACAGTCATAGTTAACGAATTAGAAACAACAGTAATAACAGACAAATGAGTTTTAGCAACTACTGGCCAAGACCCACTACCGCTACTTGCGAAATAAGAAGATGCAAGATTTATTGAGGCAATCTTTGAACCAGTGGTACCAACAGTAACTATCTGACTGCCAAGAACCTGTTCGACACCATTTTTAGTGAAATAGAAAACTACTTCTACATTAGAGTTTGGTTCATACCCACTCAAGCTTGCACTCAACCATTCAATATCACCAGAGTTAATGGTTTTTTTACTTGCAGACAGATTAATAACTCTGTTATAAGAAGGACCATTAGTAGTGGTTGGAGTAGTACCAGGTGTATTACCAGGTGTAGTACCAGGTGTAGTACCAGGTGTAGTACCAGGTGTAGTACCAGTCGGCATAGTCGCTAAATACCCACAACTAGCGTGATTATTACCCACTAAAGATTCAGTAATTCCACCATTACCATCAGCAATGCGAGCATAATAACTAAATCCTTGACAAAAATGACTCAGGACTGTACCAGCTGGTACAAAACTAGGAGTAGGAGTAGGTGTTTCCGTTGGTGGTGCTTCTGACATACAGTCAGGAGACCAAAGTTCAGACGGCATGTCATACGTACCGCCTAATCCATCTGCATACCGAGTCATCTTATCTACACCAGAGCAGAACACAGCAATGATAGTGCCATCTGGTGGATAAGGTTTATAACCGCAATCAGGATCATTGATCTTGATTACTTCATTATAGGTACCACCTAAACCATCAGCGTATCTACCCATTCTGGTAAATGCATTACCACTAGGTACTTCCTCACCATCTCCACCACTCTCGTTAGAACAATAAGTTGAAAGTAATGTACCGAGATCCGGATATTTGCGATAACCGCAATCGTCGCTATTGAGTTCAATAACCTTATCGTAAGTGCCACCATTACCATCAGTAAATTTACCAAACTTGTCATTACCATCACAGAAGGTTTTAACGAGTTGATCTCTACCAGGCCACACCTGTGGTGGTGGTTCCTTCTTACAGTTAGAAAAGATAATCTGGCACTGATCCATCGTGTGTGCGTTTGGATCAAGTGTTTGACCAGGAGGTGGTGGAGGTTTAGCATTCGTGAGGAACGCTTTCATGAAATACATCAATGTATCAAGAGTCAAGTACTTACGCACAGACTTCTTATTGATGAGTTCATCTTCAGAGACTACCTCTAGATTTTCAACCTTACCTAAATCCACATCGTCTTTATCCAAGTTGTGTGGATTCTTCGTATCGTTGATGTGATCGTTCATGAGTTTAGTCAGCTCACTGAGTTCACCTTCGAATACAAGTTTATTCCAAGAGAACTTCTCAGCACAACCAGCACCACGCAGTAGACCAATGTAAGTATCACTGGTTCGTTTATTAAACGATAAGAAAACACCACCTGGGTTATTTTCATTACCGTTGAGTTTTGTAACAACGAATTCATCTCCTTCAGAGATATCGTCTGGATAGACAAACATGTCTATCTCTCTATCATCATCAGTAACTGATTTCATTGTTGGCAATGTAACAACACCACCAATTGGTAAAGAGATCAGATTACTACGTACTGGATCTACATAGGTCGGTGCATTATCACCTATGTGAGTAGTCAATCTAGAAACAAGCTGTTCTTGGAGTTCTTCATTGAAACCATCTAAACCGAGAATAGTGGAGTAGTAGTCTTGATCTAAAGAAGCTGGATCAAAATTAGGTTTAGCAATAGCTGCACCAATAGCTTTATTCATACGAGCAAAGTTATTGAGTAACCCTAACTTAATGCCTTCTTTATTACTAGTGCCAGAGAACCACTGCAAACGAGCAGCAATAGCTGCATCTGTTTGCTGGTGTGCGTTTACTCTACTAGCTTCTAATTTATCATCCAAAGCATCGACAATGCGAGAATAGGTTTCAGAGCTACCGATATTGATAGCGTCTTCTACTCGCTTAGCTCCTGCTACGAGATACTCCATTCCATAGACGTGAGCCATTAAGTGATGGTGAGCACTCGGTGGATATTGTTTAGGTTTATCTGTAACGATATCCCAACTCAGCGTATCTGTGTTTACCTTGCGTTCTTCAAGCCAAGCTATTAAACCAGCTCTATCACGACAAAACTCACCACCTAATGCTTGGTAAGTAATACTAACGCTCTGGTTAACAGTACCGTCAGTAATAATGATTGTATTGAAGACTTCCTTACCAGCACGCAAACTAGCATTCTGGTAAAGATCCATACAAACGTATTGGTCTTCAGTAAGCGTAAGGAGTGTCTCATTGTCAGTAACAATAAGACCTTCCTTAAAGAAGGCACCGAAAATTGGAACAATCATTCGATAACTCGAATTAACCAAAATGTGCTCTTCGTTAGTAATTTTATTTACCGCATTCAAACCGGTAAGGTCTAGCGGTAACGTTACTATTGGAGATGGCATTGTTTTCCTTATTGGATATTGAAACATAAGAGTCACAGGGGTCAAACCCTGTGACTCTCAGTTAAAGAACATTATAGATTAACCAAAACCACCTTCACTACCATTCCCTGGTGGAAAAGTAGTGTAAATAGCCGTGGCTGTGAGATTAGCCAAATCGAAAGTAGCACTAGCACCTAGAGGAAACTGGTGATCATAACACCCAGTTAATAGCGACGTAGTTAGAGTAAGTAGTTTGTGTACCACCACCTAACTCGTTCCAAGTAGCAACAATCCGATAATTTATCTGACCACGTATGTTCGGACTTTGAAGAGTCGTGTTAGAAAATTCAAAGTATGCACCGCCTGACGAATTAGTGTTAATAGTCCGCGGTCCTACAGTTCTGTTTTCTGCACCAGTAATTTCAGCACTATAACTAATAGAAGGATTGATTGGAGATATTCCGGTGATTGGGAAATCACGGAAGTCTATTCGGGTGGCTACTTCGTCATAAACAGTGGCAGTAATACTACTAGAACTATTGTTCATAGTGAGCGTAATGCCCTTGTTAGCATAATACTGCAGTTGTGCAATATTAGACGTATCACGCATGACTTGGTTGCTATTGAGAACAATCTCAGCCTTGAACTCACTACTACCTTGAGTCACATCACCATTGTTATCAATGTTGAATGTTAGTTGGTTAGTACTACCAGTAGCAGTGAAAGTAGCACTATTATAGTACTGAGAGAAAGTACCTTGGTTAAAGTGCTTACGATACCAAACAACCGTATAACTCTTACCAGTCATCAAAGAAGTAATGTTGGTAGTCAGTGTAGTGCGTTGACCAACACTTAAACCTCCATTAGCAATACTGATACTCAGAGCAGGACGAACATCACCAGGTGTTGTTGTGAAGGTGGGAGTGCTATTGGTCCAAGTATTAGTTACAGTATATGTCGGAGTAGGAGTCGTAGTGAATGTAACAGTTGGTGCTACATACCCACAATCCAGACTACGCATTTCCACAATAGCAGTATAGAAACCACAACTACCGTTAGTATATTGACCACTCAAGTTAAATCCAACGCATTGAGTGGAAACCAACTGGCCAGCTGGCGGACATTGAGTTTCATCTTCACATTGATCGCTACCAACCACACGTTCTTCGTAGCTACCGCAACTGCCGTTAGCAATTACCTTCACCAAAGTAGTACCTTCGCATCGAGTGCTAAGAATAGTACCGGCTGCAGTACAACCGCTTGGCGGAGGAGTACCACCAACAAAACCGCACTCAGGAGAGTTGAAACCAATCATTCGAGTAAAGCTACCACCATATCCGTCAGCATACGTAGCATGTTGATCGTAACCAACACAATACTTATTCAGTAACGTGCCTTGCTGTGGATGAGTAGGCATAGGAGGAGGAGGAACATAACCGCAATCGCGGCTATTGATCTCAATGATCTTCTCGTAAGTACCACCACTACCAGTAGCGTATACACCTAACTTATTGACGTTAGAACAATAAGTAGAGAGCAATGCGTCTTTAGGTGGATAGTCAGGTTCTTCATCATTAGGAGAACAACCATACAGAGCAAGGTAATCAATCAAGCCTTCTAAAGTTAGGTATTTACGAACCTTACGTTTACCAAGGATATCACTGTGAGAGGCTACAGGCAGATTTTCAACCTGTCCTAAAATAACTTGATGTTTGTCTGTCTTGTGAGGATTTTCTTCACTATAGACGTGACCACGAATCAATGCAATCAGTTCAGATAAGTCTAGTAAACCATATGCTTCCAATGCAGCCTTAAGCGTCATTGGAGTAATCAAGGTTGTGTTACTAGCTCCGGCAATTGCTTGCAAACTAGTAGCTGGCCCGAAGTTCTCTACGAGACCAAGTTCGACTTGGTTCTTACTAACACGATGCGGGTTTAGTAAGTTACGAATGTGATCTTCTAATCCAGTACCTACGTTACCAATAATGGCATCTTCAATACGGCCTAGTTGTTGGATCAGTTCGGTCTGACCAACCATGTCGTTGAAATCCCACGGATGGTTAATTGGCGGGAACATGGTCTGCAAGTTAGTCACTTGCTCCCACGTAGCACCACGAGGATTATACACAATGTCAGCAATGACCTGAACCATTGTGGGAACATCTAAAGTATATTCGCCACCAAGGGTTTGGTATTCAATTACGATATCACCAGCAAACTGGAGATTAGTAAATGATACAGCACCATAGATGGGTTTTGCAGTAGCAAGTGTAGCTCCTGAGAACTGCAGTGCTGGATGCCAATCCACTCCCTCAGTCATTGGAATCTGATTGACACCTACGACCTGAAAGAGTTTCATCGAGTTTGCAAAGAACGGTGCAAACGTAGGAATAATAAAATGATAATTACGCCCATTGATCGGAGAGATCGTGTGCGTTTCACCGGTAATTTTATTTGCCGGTTGAGCACCCGTAAGATCAAGAGCGTAACTGTATTGCCCTGTACTCATCGTGCAGGCTCCTTTTCTAAACATTTAAAAGTAGAAATTCTCATGTGGTCCTCAGCAAATCTTTATGATGATCGATAGGTAATCCAGTAAAGAAGCACAAAGCACCAGGTACTACTAATTACCTGGCCAAGCTATACTATTTGGTCGTGTCTTTTCTGGGTAACTCTAAACACTATTTAATAGTACAGAATTTTTTGAAAGAGGTCTTTATGTACAGTCTCGTGTCTGCTTATGGAGTGAGTAGTCAGCCAAACAGTCGTTGGGTTAGTGCAGATGTTGCGGCTATTCCAATGAATCAATTATACCGGCTCTATCGCAGTCTGTATTTAACCCTTACTTCTACTTTCTTAGTAGATCCAATTAATGTTGATTTTGAGATCTTTCGTGCACAGTATGGAAATGAATCTAAGACTGTAGAAGAATTTCTTACTGACTTAGGTAATACGTCTCTAGTTACTGTACCTAATGTTCCTCAGTATCAAACCAAGCGTATTGAGTACTCTGACGGCTTTAGAGCGGGGTACAAGATCGATATAACGACTCCTGGGTCTATCCCTATCAATAATGCTACTCGTGGCGATCGTACAGAAGTACGTATTAGTAGACCTAATACAGACATGCAATCGTTCTATGACAATTGTTTAGTATCTATTAATGGTTTCTTTCATAAGACAGAAACCGATGGTGTTCATTGCTATATCCCCGATGGTGGTAAGTCATTACTGAAGTCTCGACAGAATCAATTAGGTTTCATTAACTTTAAACCTATTGGTAAAATCGAATGTGTTCCTATTACTGAAGCTATGGTTTATAAACAGAACGAGAATTCGTTTCTGAAACATAATGCCTATATTGAGATTGGTCGTAATTTAACTAATAAAACCTTGATGGTTGTTATTGGTGGTTATCTCTATTTACCAGGCAACAACAGTCTTAAACTAATCAACGATAACGTTGTCATGATTGACTTCAACCATGTACCAATTGTTGAACGTTATTTTGAAGCACTCAAATACATCGATATGAGTTCTTTAGGGTTACCGGTAAATGTAGCTAGTCCTGATCAAATAAACATTGGTGACTTCTTCAAGGATGAGCACTTCATCAAATATCTTACAATGAAACAATCGTTTCTTGTGATTCTCGATACACCACAGATTTATACACAACGGAACTATATCCGACATAATGACATGCCGGGTATCTTCATTGCTTATGAAGAACCAAAGTATCCACTCATTACTTCTACTGGTAAGGTATCTGAGTATTGGAAACAACATGACGACGGGCATTGGTGCGTGAATGTTCATGATGCTTACAAGTTCAATCGTGTATCTAACTCTGTAGCTGTAGAAAATCTCTACTCTGCCACAGACAATAGTTTGCCTTATCGTACTTACTACAATAGTCAGGGATACTTCCTTGAAATTGGTAGTGATAAATTGATTCCTTAATCAGCATAAAAGCCAGGGATTACTCCCTGGCCAATATGCCGTTAACGTCTCACGTTATTAAGAATCCACTTTTCCAATTCAACTATCTTCAAACGAAGAACAGCTGTCTCATCGGTGAGTTCTTTCACACGTACAAAATCAGTTTTGTTTTGTTTGATCTTCTCTTTACGAGCAATCTCTAAACGCTCGTGTTTATCTCGATCAATCATAGCTGGTTGTGCTACTAACATTCCTTTGATCTGTGGCTCGACTCCAATCGTAGACATTGTAATGTCTTTGAAAGCAGAGATTAAACCTTCTAGATTAAAGTTATCTGGAATAGCACCCAAAGAAACACCTAATACAATCGGTGAATACTTCACACCGTTCATAGAAGGAGCAGACAGAATAAATGAATCAGGTACGTAAATCCATTCACCAGTACCGGCTTGCAAGCCTACAATACAAGCATTGGTTTTAGCGTCCTTATTAAAATCTGTCTCAGATATACTAAGAGGTTTATAAAACTTCTCGTATGGTTGTTCCCCAGAAGCAAGAACGTCATTGATAGTGCGTAATGACCTACAGGTATAAACTACCTGTGGAGTCACTAGACTATCAAAGGGTGGTTTCAGCTTGAAGATACCACTTTGATTAATTGATGGCGTATAAGGCATGTAAACCTACCCTTAGCTATAAATAGCCTTAGTAGCAACCAAGTATTCAACCTTCTCAAACTTCTGAGCCAAGAAGAGTTTGTTGTTAACAAGCAACCTACGAACACCAATCGGAAGATCCGTCAGTTCAGTAGCATTCTCTGCCAACTGAAGCAAACGATCCATCATGATAGTCCATTGTTTGGTTTTCTCATTTTGACGATTAAAATCTTGATGAGTCGAAGACTCAGCAATATAATCAGGTACATAGTCTGTAAGTTTGTACTTAGCATCCTTGTTATCTGTACTACCAACAGCAATCAATCCAATACTACGGAACTTATGGTGAGTAAGTTGAATATGTTGATCAATGTGTAGTGTAGGCAACATTGGAAGCTTGATCTTCGCAAGTGCTACTGCTTGAACCGGAGACATAATGGGTGAATAGATACCCACACGGTCAGTACGGTTAGGAATAGCAAACAAATCCCAGCGAGGTAGGATATACATCTGAGTAGAACGGAAGAGATCAGGAATAACCATCTTCCAAGAATTCTCAGGCTCCAGACTGTTAGCCAGAATGTAGGTAATGATTGCAGTCTTAACGTTATCAGATGTATCACCAGCAGGACCATAAATAATGACAGGCCAATTAGTTTCAATGACCTGAGCACTATTTCCTGGATTCACATATTGGATCGGTTCTACACGCAAAAGAGTCTCTGGCTTCTTTTGCTTAGCTTGCTGAACGATCTCCATGAGCATCGGCATAGACCGAGCATTGATAGCAGCCACTACTTCAGAGTAAGGACGGAAGAACGTATCTACGTTCAACACAGGTGGTACAACTACGATTTCGTATTCGTCGTAGTCACGCTCAAACGAAGTAGAACTAAACCAGACCTTGATGTAGTTATCCGCATGAGTACCGCTAGTCTTCTTCCAACTCACCCATTCAGGAATACGTGAAGTACCGTTTACCTTTATTGCACCACAATCGATAGTAGTAATATTACCGTGAAACTGATTGAGGAAAGCCGTTAAGAAGTCATTACGACCCATGGATGGAGTAGCCGTTACAGACAGATCATAAATCCATTTACCGATTTGAATGATTTGATCCGCAAATTCTGTGCTTAAAGAAACACGTCCTGTGGTGCTGAGCTTACAAACAAAGAGTTCGAGCTCAGTGTTTGGCCATCGGCTGTCGGTGTGTGAAGTAATGTCTTTAGAGAAAGTACGAGCATAGCTCGACAATTCTCCAAAAGGAGCGGTGGTGTTAAACCGATTGTCCGCAAGTTGAGGCTGGCTAATAAAGCCTTTTACAGTGAGCATGGTTTGATCTTCTCTTAAATCAACAACAAGGGGTAGTTTAACTAATAGCTTGCATTGTTAGCAAACCTATGGTAAACTGCTAAAAAACTAAAGGAGGGAAATTCACATGATTCAAGTGTTATTAGCGTTTCTACCGTTTATCCGTGATGTGATATTCGGACACAAGAAAGATAAAGAACCCAAGAGTAAACTCGGTACTGTGGGTCGTTACCTGATGTATGCTGTTTTCGTTGGTTCTTTGGCAGCAAACTATTACTTATTTAAACGCAGTTACGTTGTAAGTCTGCAAGTGATTAGGCTCAAAGAACAAGTAATCAAGTACCAAGAGCTCAAAGAGCGTAATAACGCTCTGCAAGCTACCGTAGAAGCCTTGGTAGGTATTGTACACGGCCGGATCCAAGATCGTAGCAATGAGAAAAAATAATAATAACGCCTAATGAGATAGAAGCCAGACCGCTGCGGTGGTCTGGTTATTTTTATCCAAGGATTAAACAATGAGTGCAACTGAAACGATAGACACGAAAGACACCGCTGATACCGACAAGGCAATGGTATTTTACTGTGATGGTAGTGCCATGGCTAAGACTGGTAGTATTGGGATGGGTTTTCATGGCTATTTATTTAGCCTTGCTGCTCCAAAGAAGGGTTCTGGTAATCCTACCCATTATCCAACAGACTACGGATATGTAGAGAAAACAGATATCACGAAGAAGGGTAAAGAAGTTACTCCTCTTATGTATTTCGATGGATACGGGTGTACCGACATTCGGGCTTCCAATAACGTAGCTGAACTCTTGGCTGCAAAACACGTTATCGATATTGCTAGTGATTTCCCTATCAAAAAGCTAGTCCTCAAAACAGACAGTGAATATGTTCGTAAGGGTATTCAGGAATGGTCACCACACTGGGTTCGTAATCGCTGGATTCGCCGAGATGGTACTCCAGTACCTAATCAAGACCACTGGAAAGAAGTCCTTGGTAAGATTGACTTGATGACCAACAAGGGTGTTGAGTTTGATATCAAGTGGGTCAAAGGACACGCTGATATTCTTGGTAATGTCAAAGCTGATAAGCTCGCTACTATTGGCCGGGTCAATTCTGAATTCGGACACAACAAAGTAGAAATAATCAAGAACGCACCAGAAGGTTACTGGAAGACTGAATCTAACAAGAGTCCGCTACTGAACCATACGTGGTTGTATTTCAATACTCTTAAGGCTTCTCATGTACCGGGTGAATACTTCCTTGGTAATGAAGGTGAAGATTCGGAATTCCCAGGAGTAGCTAGCTCAAACGCAAGCTATGCAGTGGTTCAGCTCAAAACACCTGAACCACCTATTGAAATGATTCGTTCTTACCAGAGCCAACTCACTGGTGATTATGACTCGATTGTGGTAGTTAATCTTAGTAACCTCTATACTCGCAATCGCCATCAGGAACTAGAAACTTATGGCCCTGCTATCTTAGTCCAACCAGATCTAAGGAAGGCTAACCTGGAATTCATTGATAAGACACCTATTAGCGAAGAGAAGAAACCTCAACTCTTGGCCAGCAGGGTTATTGAATCTATCTCTGATCTCAAAGCAATGCTCCTTAATTATAGGAACAATAGCTTGGTAGATTGTATAGTGACAGATGTCACTGAACATTTCTATACAACAGTGACTAAAGTTTCTAAAAAAGCTACTACCGTCGAGCGTAAGCTCAAAGACGAGTTCATTGTTGGATATAAATGTCACAAGGTTGAAGCTGATACCCACCACACAAAGGTAGCTATTAACCTCACCCTTGGGATAGACATCCCAGAACGTAATGCATTAAAACGACTCGAAGCCACTAACCCAGTGGTTAAGATTATCGTTTGGAATGAATCACCGACGGCTATTCGGTATGCTACGGTTGTTCATAATGTGGACGATTATGGGATTTGGGTAGGACGGCACTCTAACCTGATTTTGGTCAGTGGTAAGAAAGAGTAGTCGTTCTTAAATTTTATCAATTTGCAATAATCCTGGAGTTCTCTATGAAGAGTCATTTTTCATTTAAACTAATTTTAGAAACGGTTACCCTTTCTAAGACAACGGCAGGCGCATGATGACTGCAAGAACGGGACCTTCTCGGTTTATTGGATCTATGTTAGGTAGATTCCTTACGCCTAGAGCAAAACGTTTAATATTCCTGTCTTCACTGACAGCGTACATCAAAGATGTACATGATCCTGACAATGCTACATTGGAAAAGATCAATGAAATGTTTTCTCTGAGTGAGAATACAAATGCATTGAAATTCCCAATGCAGGTCTCTACTCGTATCTGGGGTGGTTTTGATACCGCAGAACTCAAATGCGCTGGTGTTAATTGTTCTACTCTGTCTGAGGTAGGTAGTCAAAAGCTGACCATATCTCAGATGCGTATTGTTGCTAATCGGTTGATCAAATACATGCCTGATTGGCTTCGATATGAAAGTAATGAGTCGATGCGACAAGACATCTTCAAATTACTGAACACATCAGGTAGTCTACAAACCCTGAAAAACGCAAAATAATGCAACACCAACATATTGGCCAGGGATTACTCCCTGGCCTTTATGCTGTCTTTATTTACGCCAACCGACGAGCAAGCTTCTCAGTGACGAGACTAGCAGAAGTCAAAATCGCCATACAGCGATAGTAATGAATTGCAAAGTACTCAACCTGTGAAGCCATCTCGTGAGCACCAGCAGCCAGGTTCTTCGTAACTTCAGGAGAAACACGTTCAATAGTTCCAGCGTTGACTTGCTTGATTAACGACTCAAGTGCGTCATTAATCTTACTGGTCTTAGAACTAATCACATTCAGATCAATGGCTTTCAATTTACTCTCAAGAGTATGTGCGTCCATGAAGAAATTATAAACATCGTCATTGCGGCTAAAGCAAGTACCGTAGTTAAGTGTCGCTTGGCTAGAGCCAGGCTTGAAGTACTTACCCACCTTGCTATTTTCGTCTTGGCGTTCCTTAGCCATTTTGGAATAAACACGACTATCATCACGAAGACTCAGTTTGGCATCTTTGTTGGTAAGAATAGACGCAACCTTGATATAGAACTCATCAAGATTCTTTTGCATCTCTGTATCGAAATATTGAAAGCTCTCCAAGAGAGTCTGAACATAAGAAACGATGTTACCTTTAAAACCTTCAGGCACATCCAATGCCAGGCGTTCCAGATCAGTGTATTCCACATTCGCCAGATGAGACAGAATGTTCTTCTCAGCACTGGTGAGCATCTTTCCAGATTTCATGTCTCCAGAGAAACCACTCAATGCGTTGAGCTTAGAGAAACCAGCATTAACAGTTTGCATAAACTGTGGGAAGAACTTACCGATCGTCGTAACGGTATTAGAAAGAATCTCAGCTTCCAAAGCGATCGCTTTGTATGCATTGCATTCAATCACAGAGGTTTCATATTGCATGTCAAATTTTCCTTGGAGTAATAGGGTGTTAAACAAGTAACTATAGAATTAAAAGAAAAAATACTAGGATGCGTACATAGTTTGTAGTAAGGCGTTCGCTTTTCAATTTTAAACCAACATAAAACAGCCATGGACTTTAAACCAGCATTCGAACCGGCACCCAATGTGAAAGTCATGATCAACATTGGCGCATGTCTAGATATTCCTACCGGCACATGGTTGCGTGGTAAATATGGCGAGAGTATTCTCAATGGTGGCCTGGGTGCCATCACCGGAATGACTGCAATTGGTAACCAATTTAAGTCTACGATTATCCACTTCATGATGCTCTCGGCTATGTCCCGAGTCATGGAGACTCACACCACTTCTCTTAGTACGTACGATACTGAGATTAACATCCATGAATCCCACTTATACGACCTTACTCGTCGTATGAAAAACTTTAAGGATCGTAACATTCTCCAAACCGGCGAATGGGTGGTGACTGACAAAACAGTTTATCAAGGAAATGAATACTTCGAGATTCTCAAGACATTCATGAAAGATAAACGAAAGAGTGGTAAGAAAGCCGTTACTCCTTTTATCTCTCGTGAGGCGGGTAAGAATCTTGAAATCTTGGTTCCTACCTTCGGAGAGATTGACTCTATTACTGAGTTTCAATCCGAAGCAGAAATGCGGATGCTCGATGAGAACGAATTGGGCGACAGCGGTGGTAATACTTTCCACATGCGTGCTGGTTTGGTAAAGACCCGCGTCTTAATGGAATTGCCTGCTTTGTCGGGTGGATCATATCACTATACAGCAATCACTGCTCAGTTGGGTAAGGAAACCATGATGGCGTCTGGCCCTATGCCAGCACCACCAACCAAGAAATTAGGATATCTCAAGAACGGTGATAAGATCAAGGGTGCTACAGATAAGTTCACCTTTGCTACAAACAACTGCTGGCATGCTTATAACGCAGCACCTTTGGTTAACCAATCTACCAAAGCTGCAGAATATCCCATGCAAGATCAAGACCCTATCTCTGGGGATACTGATTTGAATTTGGTATCACTGCGTTGCCTGCGTAGTAAGTCTGGTCCTAGCGGTATTGTTCTTGAAATCATTGTATCACAGCGCGAAGGCGTATTGGCTGAATTGACTGAGTTCCATTACATCAAGGGAATGAATCGTTTCGGTATCTCTGGTACCCTGCAGCACTATGCGTTAGATCTCTATCCTGAATGCAAATTGCAACGAACTACGGTACGCACCAAGATTGATGAAGACCCTAAGCTGCGCCGTGCACTGAACATCACATCTGAGATGTGCCAAATGAAGACATACATGCCAGAGCCAGAAGTGGCTCAGTACATGTGTACTCCTTTGGAACTCTACGATGATCTCAAGAAAATGGGATACGACTGGGATCTAATCCTTAGCAACACCCGTGGTTATTGGACTCTCGATAACGACAAACACCCTGTTCCGTTTCTCTCCACTATGGATCTCTTGCGTATGCGTAAGGGAGATTATACTCCGTATTGGATGGATGATAACAAACAAATTAAGAAAAATAAATAATTGTTTGATGGGACTCGCTGTCCCTTTAAACAACAAGGAGTCTGTATGACTGAAGATATGATGACACTGGAGCAACCCAAGCAAGCTACAAGCTTGGAGTTGTTTACCAAACCTCGTGGTGAAAATGAAATCAATTTGATTGGTGAAGTGCGTAGTCTCTTGATGCAGTCGGGTTTATCGGCTAACGTACCAGCTTTCGATTCAAACCGATATATCAAGGACGGCGTGGACTTAGGACCACAAGCACAACGGTTTCTTCTCAATCGTTTCTGGACATTGCAACTGATGCAACTTCCAGTGAATACTCAAGATGCGCGGTTCTGCCTGATTGATACTGGTTCTTACAAAGATTGGTTGCGACTCTTTTGTGATCGAGTCCTTCCACTCGTGCAGGAACATCAGTTACCGCGCGGCATCGCTTAAACGATGGCACGCGATCGCAAAGCTGCTCAGGACTATCTGATTAACATCATAGATCAGATAGCTCCTGGTGGTGAAAACAAAGCAATGTACCAGCAGTGTTTTGATCAGATGTCTGATAAAGACTTTGACAAACTCATGCAAGACTTTGAAACTGGCGCAGCGCGGCCACCTGTATATGTTCCCAACTTTGGTAAGACTAAACTTACCATGGAGAATCTCTTTGCAGTAGCTAAGAAGATGGGACACAACTTCTTCCAGAAACTGGTAATCCATAGCGATGATCCGGATGAAGCTCCGTATCTCACACCTGTGCCTTACATGGTTATCGATTTACCATTGCGTCGTCAGGCTCAATTATTGGTAAAGAAGATTTCTATCCCAGAACACAATAAGAGTTCTGACCAACTAACTGGACAACCTACTGGTGCTTCTAAGAGCGCTCGTATCTCTTATCCAGAGTTACAGATTATGCGTGGTATGGGACTAGACCAAAGTCTAGTGGAACTCATGAAGTTTCGTGGTGGTGACATTAAGGGATTTGATGCAATGAATCGCATGATCTCTAAAGACGGTACGGTGGCTATGAAATCCATTGAACACCTAGCGTCTGGTGTCGAATCTACGAAAGCCCTGAAGACCTACCTCACCTGTATGCATTTACAAAGTACACTTTGAAATGTCAGAATTCGTAGCAAAGGAAAACAAGGGAATCTTTATTGATATAGATGCTTTGTACGACACGAGATTAGCTACACTTGAAGCCTTAGATGAAAGACTAGCGTATCTTGCACTCACTACTGGGTACGAAATCCGTGATGAGGATGTATTTCCTTTTGTTGATAAAGAATTGTTTCAAGAACTATACTCTAGTCGTGATGAAGATATCCTGGCCAAAGCTTTGCCTACCAAGATCATCGAGATCATTAAGAATTTCCTTGCTGTTTCTCTACAAGAGAATATCAATTCTCCATGGGTTGCTAAAACAGAAGTCTACCTAAACATTTATCCTTACAAGTTGGATAAGACAGTTGCCAACGAAATGGCTCAGGCTCTGTTTAAACTCTGTAGCGAAAAAGTAAACGTACATGTGGTTAACTTTCCAAATGAGAGAGTCACACCGCAGTTTCTTAAAGAAAAAATAGCACTCGTTATAAAGTACGAATATGCAGACTGGTTAGAAATACATTCTAAAACAGGAGCCTTTCGTTCTTGTCAGATACCAGATGTTTCTCTTTATGTACCGCCATTGTTCTTTGCCAAGAAACCTCCACCAGATGTGATCATTGAACACAATCGAACTGGGCCTGGCATATTCAAGTCTATTGAAATTGGAGCAGCTTCAATCATTGGACTTGAGTTTATTGGTATTGATTTCTATAACGCTGTTCTGCCGGATGGTTTTATTGAAGATGCCAAGAAACGCTACAATGCAGCATAAAGCCAGTAGTACCCTTATCGGTACTACTGGCTATTATGATCTTAAGACGTTGTTTTCACAAATTCTTCATAAGTAGTATTGTGCGTACCAATGGCAGTTTGTCCATCAATGAAAGCACTACCCTCCACAGATCCTTCGTAGGTGGGTGGCCTAGCTACTGCATTATCAGGAATGTCCTGAGCAATACTAGCCGGACTCACACTCGTCAGAAGCTTAGCAATAATACTAGCTGCTTGAGCATTCTGTTCGTTCTTCTTATCATCGGACTTGATACGAAGCTTAGTGAGTGCTGCTCTATCCATATCACTTAAAGCAGTAAGGAGTACCATGCGGTCTCCCTTATCTTTAGGCAATCCTTCAGCAGTCATATCTCGAATGAGTTCTTTGCGCTTTTCTCGTACAAACGAGAGATCCTTAATCTCGTCTGGGATATTAGTTTGATCTCCAGAATCAGTCTCAGTATTAGACATTTGTTTTACCTCATCAATTTAAAAAGTATTCGATGATATATCATCACTTTGTGTTACCAGAGCACTATTAATGATCCGTGTGTAAAAAACACATGAATGGTTTAAAGTATGTGATGACATCATGTATCACATCTATACACGGAAACTCCATGCAAATACTGAAGAAACTCAGTGAACGCTTTGATCAAATGATCAGAGATTACGCATATTCGTGGTTCAAAAAGAAGTTCAAAGATCGCAATGAAACTAGAACTATAAGAACTGGAATAGAACTTTTATCGTCAGACTTAATAAAGAAAAGGAGGATTCTATCGACTAACTCAACTATTCACACATTCCTACCAACTGTGGTAGCCACTAGTCTGTGGTTGACTAAGTTAGTGCTTGGATTAAAATCCAATTCGCGTATTGGTTTATTCTTCAACGAAACTAACCATGCATCAATTATTGCTAGTAGGTTTCTAATAGATGAAGCTGGGAATTTCATTGAATATGACTTAGTGCTAGAAAAGATAAAGAACGATCTTATCTTTATACTAGACTACTTGGACGATACTGATAAAAAATCAGATATCGATGTTCTTAACAAACGTGCAATCAATGCACAGATGTTGGTCTTTTATAGGTTTGTTGATAGCTTGTTACAAGCTTTCACCAATGCACCAAGAAAGAATTAAACCATGCCATTGAATCGACCCATGCAGACGAGGGATCGAAACGTGGAAACTCGTAATCAGCATCCGACTGGATCGGTAGCTAATGTACTTTCTGCGTTGTTTAAAAACATTCGTGATTTGGTAACTGCCAGGTCTATTGGGGGAGACCGTGGTTCCTCTTACGCGTTTGGTAAGTTACTCAACGATTATATCAGTGATCCTCGTAATGGAGTGCCTGATAATCGCAACGCTCGTTCTTCTACCAGAAACAATCTGGCTAAGGAGCTTGAGAAGTCGACAATGAGTTGGAAGTTATTTTGTAAAGGAATGAGGGTACTCAATTTCGTGAAGTTCAAAATCACGATCACGACATATAGTCAAAATGGACAGGTTTCTGAATTTTCACAAATGATTCAGATTGCTGGGGTTTCCGAAGAGACTGAAGATTCTGCAAAAGACAGTGGTGAATAATTTATCAACCAGAGCATTAATATGGAAACAAAACCAGTAGTTCAATCAAGCGAGTCGTTTCTTCAACAAGATGAAATGATGACGATTGTTTTGAATTGCATTAAGCGGCAATACGTGGCTAGTAAAGCATACGACCAAGGTGAAGTATTTCTTGACATGGTTAAGGTTGCTAAGAAGCCAGAACTCTATTCCTACTGCCATCCACAGGCAGTGTCTAACCTGATGGATAACGTCTTTACCAATGACGCTATTCGGAATTTAGTTCTTAATCTCTCTGATTCTATTAAAATTGCTCTGTGTTATAACGGAGATATTGAACCGTACATGAATTTCATACGGCGTATCTCCTTGGCTGGTATTGATTCTGCTCCTCTCGTTAGTGGTAAAGAAGCTGACGATTATCTGGCAATGCCGGATATGTTTGTAGAAGTGGCTGGAACCACACAAGCAGCTCGAATCAATACCTTTAAGTACAACGGTTGGTTGGTTGCTCTCTTTGCAATCAGTTATCTGGAAGTACCACTTTTCTCGTTTATTGCAGAAATCAAGTAATCCCCTTCGAAACCCCTTTCACTAGCAGAACTAAAATGCAAAACTTTCAAACCAGCAAGCCCCGTCCTCTTGGCAACCACGCTCTGAATGATCCCCTGCGTGCATTGCTTAACAGCACTAATTCGCACAAGACTCATCACAACAAGCCGCACACTGTAGCTCGTGGTCAGAAGATCAATCTGCCCAGTGTTAACATGATCGGTGAAGACGGTGTGGATCACATCAACTTTGCACGTCAAGCCCGGACTGATTTGGGTAAGCTTCTGAGCAACCACTCGATGCTTGCATTCAATCACTCTCTGGCTGGTCCCTTCAAAAGCATGGAAGGCTTTTGGCATTACATCCGTTCGATCGACAATGACGATCGTTTCCGTGTGATGAATCCCCAGCGTGCATACCTGCATTCGCGTAACACCAAGTCGCATGACTACGTTCGCAATTTCCGCCTGATCATTCTTGATGCACACTGGCAGCGTATCAATCAGTATTCAGATCTGATTACTGCGCTGACTGAGCTGCAGATTCCACTGGACTACTACGGTGTGAAGAATGACGTGCGTGTGCGTCCAGTTCCAGGCTATTGGCTCATCCAAGGTTTCACGGCTATTCAGACTGCTCTCAAGCGCGGCTTTGAGTATCCCGATTTTACCAACCTGCTCGATGATGACAGCTACGCTGAAGTCAAGAAGATTCCGAATGTGGTGGCCCGGATTGCTCGTGTGCGTGAAATTGCTGCTGAGTATTTCTACGAGCGCAATATCGTGAAGGCTGAAGAGCCTACGAAGGAAGCTGATGCTGAAGTCATCGACGGCCTGACTCAGGCTAGCGTTCAAATTGCTGCACTGGAAAAGGCTGATACCGAAGCTGGTATTTTGCCGGTGGTTGCAGAAGAAGCCGCAGTTGAAGTCACGCAAGATCCTGCTGAAACTCAGGAAGCTCCTGCTGCTGAAAGCCAGGCAGTAGTCGTTGAAGATACTGCCGATGTAGTTACTGTTGATGTCGATTAATTAATCGTATAGCTCCAGTACTTCATTTTGCTTGTTTAATCAAGCATTAAACATAAAGTGCCAGGGAGTGATCTCCCTGGCATTTATGCCGTACCTTTATTTTTTTTTTTGTATCGGATTAACACATGACAGGAAAACTCGTTGACCCGACGTACGTTGCAGGTCCAGAAGACGAATTAGCAGTAGTCGATGTTTATGGCAAAGGTGATTCCGGTGTTGTTAATAGTTTTCAAGAAAAACACGATAGCGCTATTGATGCCGTAGACAATACTACTCCACTATCAGAGGAAGAAATTCTAGCAGAACTAGAGGGACTGAATAACGATGATCTTTTGGCTGACGCAATAGATCCGTTAGCTGCAGTAGAAGAAGCACTCAATGAAGATGTAGAAGCAATGCTTGAGGGCATTGGTGACTTTGATGTATTCAATGATGTCAGTAGTCTTGCAGATCAACTCCTTGGGGATGTAGGAGAATTCTTAGGCGGTGACTTAGCTAGTGTTACTTGTCTTGCTAAAGGTTTTTCTGATAAGCTAAGTTCCTTCAATGGATTTTCAGCGTTCGATCAACTCAATGCAGGTTTTGATTTAGATAACATAGTCAACAATATCACAAATGGCGTTAGTGATGTATTCTCTGCTATTGGTGATCTACCTAGGCAATTCCAAGGAATGATGAATGGTGGACTACCGTTAGACGTTATAAAGAATAATGTCTTCTCATCCGTGGGTGGTGTAATGACCAGAGTAACTCCTGGCATGAACTACAGTGGTATTGACCCAATCAACTCTATTACTAATAACCTTACTAATGGAAGTTATAACGCACAAATCTCTAATCGTGGTGGTTTAGCAGCTTTAGTATCTGCTGTGAGTCACATTGGCAATAAGCTCAATCTACCTAACGTCTTCGGTGCTATTGCACAAACCGTTACTGATCCAGCTATTTTAATGGCTGCAGCTACTCCACTACTGCAGCGTGCTATTCATCAGGGTGATTCTGATATGTTCAGAAACATTGCTGGCACTAGTGTGGGTCCTCAAATGCGTAGTCTAGTACCAGGTATGGTTAATGCGTTGATGACTAATCTGACTAAACCCACCTATCTCGCACAGCAAGAGTATCCTAGGTATTATCAGTCTATGCGTTCGTCTATGGATAGAGTGCAACCCGGTTGGCAAGATTACTCTCGTCCTGGTGGTACCGTAGTCAATACTGCTATTATCCAATCCAATCCGTTTATGTGTGATCTAGTAAGATCCCAGATGAATGAATTCATGCATCCGGATAACTATCTGAGCAATGCACAAAGTGCTTATCCAGAACGAGTGAGATACGAGGATACACCCGTGGTCAATGGAGTGGTTGTATCTAATCCAATTAACTCTGGTGTAGTTATTCAACCAATTAGTTCATCTAACGTTGAGGCTAGAGATATTGACTTTACTACTCTGGGTGATGCAGTAGGTCCTAATGACTTAGAAATTAGTCAGATGACTTCCGGTGGAGAAGTTATTACTAGTTTTGATAATGAACCTTTCATGTTACTAGGTCAAGTCTTTCGCAAGAATTCGGTAGATGATGAAATGCAAAGACATTTCCCTGCTTTCTACCAAACGTTCGATGCTCCTATAGATCCTATCTCCTACGATTAATCAGCATAAAGGCCAGGGTTAAGTCCCTGGCCAATATGCTGTCATTAACGACGATCAGTGTCTTTATAGAATGCATCGATCATGCCAATATAAGGCATGTCGTGAATTGCACCAAACCAGCGTGCAGGAGAAGTAAGTGCCTTAAAACTATTAGCCTTGTTAGCCAGGTTCTCACGCAGTTTACGCATTGGATAAATATTCTGTCCAAGCGTAGCAGATCCAAGTACGTGTAAGTAATCAGTATAAACAGTATCTTCATCAAACACGCCTTTAAGTGGGTTCAGAGAGAAACCACTATTGATAGGCATATGCATAATGGAAGACAAATCTTTCACGCTGAAACTAACGTCTACAGACATGAAGTTCTTATTCTTGTTAAAACCAAGATTGGTAGTGCCACGTACAAACGTTAAGGAATCAATAATTCCTAAACGAGTCTGTGCTTTACCTTGGTCGTAGAGTTCTACCAAGAAAGGAGAAGAGTAAGATTGCTTACCAGTAGAGATAGGAAGAGCGGCAGATAACAACATTGCCATCGGAATGTAAATGTTTATCATCTGCGACATAGCGTTTCCATAAGGAGACACCAACTGCATGGTGTATGACATCCTTGGAAGGTTAGCTGCAGAGTTTTCCCAGTGCTGTGGAATATCCACAAAAGCAGCACCAGCCAGAGAAGCGAGCCCGCTTAAGTGAACAGCATCCATAAGACCCGTAGAGACGCCTTTAATCAGGTCTGTAATGCCTGTTAAAACGCCACCATCTATGTTGCCCCCAGCAAAGCTAAAAGACGCTGAGCGGCCCTTTGCTGAGAGACTGTTAAACGTAGTGGAAATATCAGACTCTCTAGTACTACTAGAAAACGATTCATCTACTGGTCCAGTATAGTCCACACGGAACGTAGCAAACTGAGAACCATCCATGAACTCAGACTTCATGTGGTCTGCCCATCCATCTGGATCTGCTGGTATTTTTCCAGGTTCTTCCCTAGAAGGAGTACGAATGTGTTCATCCAAAACTGGACTTGTTGGATTAGCTAGTTTACCAGTTTTAGTTCCAACCCATTGTTTTGTGGCTTCGTGTAATCCTCTACCTTGTCCGTAGTAGAGTTTGTCTTTAACAAACTTTTGAGAGAATTCTCTAAAGCCATCATACGACATGTTCTTGGCTTGTTCAGCCATTTCCAATTCTGCAAGGTTCTTAATGCGTTGTGCACGATTAGCAACCTTATAGATATCGAAGAAACCACTATCTGAATAAAGGTTAGGAAACATAACCTGCATGGCCCGCATACTTTCTTGGTCCATGTCTGCAGCTTTTTCCACTGTATCAAAAGGAATCTTGTCTTCCTTCATAGGAAGCATACCCTTATACACAGCCATCTGATTTACCATGGTTGTTACTGCAGTCCAGTAATTAGTCATGGTGGGTTTCAGATAGTAAAACTTACTAGCTGGCTTTCTCATAAAGAACCTAGCCATCACACCGATGCTGTGCGCTACAAGTAGTGGCCAGAACACGAGGTTTAAAACCAGACCCAAACTCTTAGCTACGTGGTAACCAATCTTCTCCGGTAGTCTACCACTCTTGGCAAACTGTGCAGTCTCATTATCGTAGAACGATGTAAAGAAGCTAATTAAGGAGTTATATTCCGGTACACCAAAACGCATGTGGATAGTCTGGTGTGTATCATCAATAGCTTCAGCATAATACATCCCCATGCCGATGTTACCAGTGAAACTAGTAATGTCTGTATCACCACGACCACTGAGAATACCCACGGCTCGTGGATCACAATAGCGAGTAAACTGTGGTCTTGGATTAATAACGAAGTTACCACCCAAAGTAGTATCGTTAAATTTACTATCCGCAGAACTATAGAAACGAGTAATTTCATCTAATGGATCAAGCGTAGTGTCTTGAACCAACATAGATTCTTTAACCCAATCTATGTCTTTGATTTTATCGACTTTATCGATGTTGAGTATCGAGCGCTTACTCAATAACTCATTTGCTTTCCTCTTGACGTAGTCCGGTGTGATGACCGGCCCGCCTTCAAAAATGTCTTCAGCCATACAACCTTTCTATTTCTGTGATTTCTATCTACATAGCATAAAAGCCAGTATCGGGACTAAACCCGATACTGGCCAATATGACGTTTAAGTACTATGCTTCAAAGAAACATGAGAAGGAGAGACTGGTCTTGCAGACATGTCTGGTTTATAACTAGTCATAGTCGGTGAAGGCCTATCAGATTTCTGCTTAGGTTCATTTACTGGACCACCTGGAGGATTTTGCTTACCCACTTCAGGCAGTGTCTTAACGAGAGTCTCTAAATGTGTAACCATCATCTGTTGTGCAGTTAATGAGTCACGCAAGATAGTAGTAATGTCTGTCATGCCTGTGAGTACTTTCTCACGCTGTTGTACAGACTGAACGACAGGATCATTCTTGGCTTGATTATTACCAGGTAATACTTGTTGCAATACTTGCTGAGAAGTCTGCAGTGGTACTGGTGCACCAGGTCTTGGTTCTACTGGTTTAAACAGAGGGCTATTCTGATAAGGAAGTGCACCCGGTTTAGTCTCAGGAGTAGGAGTGTAACTAGCTTTTTGAAAACCACCAGCATTGCGTTGGTTTTGCTCTTGCGTTGCTACAGCAATTCCACCGCTATCGCCTGGAATGTTTACACCATGTTTAGTCAAGGCAGATTCTACCTTACCATTCATTAGGTCGTAAATTTCCTTCTTAGTACGAGGAACTCCGTTCTTCATGAAGATACTGCTATTGGCAGCAGCAGCTTGTTGCATAACGTGAGCAGGGATATCGTTGTCTCCCATTTTAAAGAATTGCTTAGCACCACCAGCACCAAGGAAGTGAGCCATGTAAAGATCGGTGTTATTCACATCGTCTTTTACAGAAGACAAAGCTTTCTTATTCTCCTTAGCATACATAGCACCAAGGATAGCATTGGCTCTTGGGTCAGTTGGTGGAGTATTAGGATCGATACCGTACTTAGCACCATGTTTGTTCATCATGTCTTTCCATGTGGCTTTAGTAAATTGATTCAATCCAGTAGCACTACTGGTTTTAGCCTTAGCGTTTGGATCGAAACCAGATTCAATAGCTGCAATAGTGGCTAGCTGTTTAGGATCAACACCAGTGAGTTTACTGGCTTCCATAATAGTTTTCTCCATTGCCTTCCATCCCTTATCTCCGGTAGGAGTAGACATGTTAGCATATGCGTTAGCAGAGCCAGGAACAGTATCTTTCAACGCTGTTACAGCATCACCATTGCCTGGAGTAATAGTAGGTTGTGTACTAACACTAGGTTTCTTTTCCTGTTCATTAGTACTAGTACCCTTTGCAGTACTGGGATCAATGCTAGGCGTAGCAGAGCCTCCAGCTCCACCCCCACTGATCGAACCACGAGCATCAGCCACAGTAGTGTTCTTAGTAGAACCACCAGCACCAGCATTCATAGCGGAGTCATCTGGTGTCGTGTTCAGTGCAAAGAGGCTCTTAGCCATCTCTGGATTGCGGCTATATTTAGCAGCATTACTCACTGTGCCAAAACCACCACCACCACGACCTACAGAACTTTGAATAGCAGAACCAGCAGAAGCAGGATCACCCTTGAAGAAAGAAAGGTTAGTTTGGATACCAGCTGGCTCCAGATGCCATGGTTCACCACCGACTGGTCGAGTGAAACCATACTTACGCATGAGTCCCAGTTCTTCCATCTTGTTAGCGGTTTTAGAATCCATGTCAATAGCTAAACCAAATTCATGTAATGACCTACCAGGCTTTGCAGCCTTCTTAGGATCCTTACGATAAGCTTCAGCTTGCTGTTCAGTAGTACGGAAGCCAGATGTAACGACTGCTTTGTTACCAGACAGTTCTCCATATTCCTGTACCATACCCTTAAAGAGAGTCAGTAACTCAGGATGTACTCCATCTAAAGTAACACCATTTTGCAAGATCATGAATGGATCAGCACCAGATCCATTAGCTAATTCACCAGCAGCCAATACTGGAATACCAGATAAAGCTGATTTAGATTTAGCAGACAAAGCTGCAGTCTTTGGTTCTTCCTCACCTTCACTACTACTAGCTTGAGTGTGAGTACTATCGATTCCCAGATCTTTATTAGTTTTCTCTTGCCTTGCACGAGACTCTTCAATATACTTCTTAAGATCATCACCATCGGATGGCTTACCACTACCAGAAGTACTAGCACTAGCTGGTGCTTTGCTATCTTGATTAGTACCAGGCTTATCTTTATTACCAGAGTCAGCTTTTAGCTTCTCTTCCTGCATTTGTTGAGTCGTTGCTTCCTTCTTTAAGAATTCAACGTTCTCTTTAGTAGTATTAGGATCAGTAGTAACTGGAATGTCTTCCCATGGAGAGCTAGCTACTCGCCATGCTTTAGACATCGTAATCAGTTGTTGTGCAATACCCAATGCAGCAATTGGTTTTAAGTACTGAGCACTAGAGGTAATCTTATCACTACCGGTAGCTTTCTGAACAGCGTTAGCATATTCAGTCCAAAGTGGCAAGAACCGTCCTTGGAACCATTCAACCCAAGCGATGTTTTGCTTTTGGTTAGTGTGCGAGAAACCAAAGAGTTTACGAGCCTTCTCTAAAGACTCAGCAACCTTACCACTCCACTCAGCTGTAATACCAGCTTTAAAAGTAGTATCCTTTAAAACTGCTTCTTCTAAATAACGAAGTGCTTGTACTTTAATAGGATCAAACTTCTCCAATCCATAAGCCCTGAGCTTTACGGCTTCTAATGCTTTCACATCAGAACCAAAATAATAACTCTCGGGATTACTTTGGACAGTAGTCGTAGGACCACCAGCTAAGTTAACCACAGCACCCGCTGCTCCAGCGGCTGTAACGGCGTTTAAAGACGCTTTAGACGATTGTGCAGCACCTTCCATAGGTGAACCTCCACCACCGCCTCCAGAGACCTTACCTTGGTTCACACCAGCGCCAGCTGCTGCAGCCACAGCCGCACCACCAGTAATTGATTTACCCAAAGCCCCAGCAGCTTTGCCAGTTTCTTTACTCTTGATTTCTTCAACGTGTTTCTTGAGATCGACTCTTACACGATCGACCATTTCAGCAATAGCACTACCATCAACTATAGAGTCCCCAATACCCTTGAATGGCAGGACTTTAACATCCCACGGTCCATCAGGCATTGTAACCTTGTCAAGAAACTTGAGTTTCTCTTCTGGTTGTAGTTTCTCAATAGCGTCTACACTAGTGCCGTCACTAATAGCTTTAATGGCAGACATGTGAGTCAGATAAACAGGTTTGAACCTTTCACGAATCCAGGTAGAAAGCCTATCGTTTTCTTTCTCATCAGTAGCTTCTAGATCAAAGATATCAAGGATCTTCTTGAAGTCTAAGTCTTTCTCTTTAATCTCAGCAACACCACTAGTAGAGTCGAAACTTACCATGGGTTCTAAGAGTTTCTCCAGAGCGTAGATTTTCTGATGGTGGTCTTGATCACCAGCAGTAACGCCGTACTGAATCATCCGAAGCATTGAAACGTCTTTGTAACGTTTCTTAGTAGCGAACTTATAGAGTTTATAAGCACCATAACCTAGTGCAGCGGCAGCCATGATGCCTAAGCCAACAGGTGAGAAGATAGCTCCAGCAATAGTAGAAGCGTAGGGTAACGCCATCATGGCTAGTCTGCCAGCACCTAGAGCAGCTTTAGCACCTAACGCCATGCCTTTAACACCAAGACTAGCAACACCACCAACAGCCTTAGCACCAACTGTAGCAGTTTTAGCAATCCCTGAACCAAGCATTTTCAGGCCACCATATCTAGCAAAAGCTCCAGTGCCAGCGTTAGCAATAGTTGACTTAGCAGCACTAGCACCAGCCATGGTAGCTGCTTTAGCTGCAGCACCCTTAGCAGCCACAGTAGTAGCGACTCTACCAGCGACTCTACCAGCACCGGAAGTGATAGCTTTGCCAGCAGCAGTACCAGTAGCATAACGACCAGCAGCCTTACCAGCGTCGACTACCTTACCAGCTGCTTTACGAAGCAGACCTGGTTTACCCCTACCGCGTACACCACCCTTACCTTTACCACGACGACCACCACCCTTACCTTTACCACGACGACCACCACCCTTACCTTTACCACGACGACCGCGACGACCTTTGCCATCGTCATCGTCATCGTCATCGATGTCAATGTCTGGAATATCATCGTCTAAGCCGAGGAGTCCACCAATTCCGCCTTCACGAAAGTCTTTGATGCCTTTGACGATTCGATCGAAAGTGTTTCCAGAAGAATATTTAGTAGGATCATTAGCACCACGAGCTTTGTACTCGTCGCTCTTACCCTTAGCTTTAGCTTCCTTTGCTTGCTGCATTTTATCTTGCCAGCTACCATCACGATCGCCATCTCCGTCATGGTCCCCAAGAATCTTCTTTTTCTTGGACATAGCTGGTAGTCTAGAGTCTAAGATGTTTCGGATTTGTTTAAGTACGTCAAGGGATTCCTTACCGCCAAAACCTATACTGATTTTATTCATCATGGAGTTGAAAGCATCAGCACCGAAGTTACCGATATCTTTCATGCCCTCTAAACCCTTTTGAGAAAGGCTACGCAAAGCTCCAAGACTAGTGCCAATAGCAGCAGCACCAAGACCAATGAGTTGTTTCATTGGGGAGACAGCGGTTTTACCGTCAATGTCTACCAGACCCTTTTTAAGATCTTCCTCATTAACTAATACGTTACCTTTAGCATCAATAACAACACCAGTGATATCACTTGGTCGATTGATTACTTTACCACTACTACGATTAAAGTATTCCCCATCACGCATTGCAAATCCATAGAGGCGAGGACGAGTCTCACCCTTGACATAAATGTCACGGGGTTCATCTAGTATGTTACCGATAGCGGTACCGATTTGTTTTACCTTATCAAAAGCTTTGCGTACTAACTGCTTTGCATTGTCGAAAGCATTACGCTGGGTATTCATAGCGAAGCTAAAGAGGTCTTTACCAATCTTAGCAATTTTACCACCTAGACCCATCTTCACAAAAGTCTTTTTAATCTCTTTACGAGTAAGAACAATTTGTCCTTGTGCATCAATGATTGTCCCATTGATGTCTTTGAGTTTAGTGATAACAGCGCCAGTTGCTTTATCCCGGTATTCACCAGCCAATAACTTAGAACGAGTAATACGAGGAATAACCTCACCCTCTACGTATAAGTCCCATTGCCCTTCGGCAATGTCACGAGTGCGCTGAATGGCTTGTTTGCCAAGTTCTACAGCTTGCTCGGCTAATGGAGTAACAAACCGTTTAGCAGCCCGCAATTGACGCATACCCTGACGATTAGCCCACCGAATACCTTGCATAGCTGTGCTAAGACCAGACTTACCGAGTTCAGTAGCTTCATCAGCAATAGTACCTACTCGCTCCATGGAAGTCTTATTGACTTTCTCAAGTTTGTATTCGTTTCTATTACCTAACTTGAAAACCCTAAAGAGTCTAGAGAACATACCGCTTTCACCACCACGACCATCTGGCACACCCTTTGCATTGATGGTCATCAAAGCTGCAATAGCTTCAGTGTTCTGTTCAATACGACTAAGGAATTGATCAGTAGTACTAAGAGTACCTTGTGCTGGAGCATAGTTCTTAGAGAACTGAGTACTAAAGGAATCAAACTTTTGATCGAGTCCTTGAATGGCTGACATAGTCAGGCCGTTCATGTTCACCAAATCAATCTTCTTACCACTAGGACCATACTCGTTACCCAACTCCCTATTGACATCCTGAGCCATAGGACCAAAATGAGGCTTGCCACCATCACTGGCTTTATTACCGTCTTTATAGTTCCAAGAAGAGATACCAATGTTCTTGACACTTTGCAGCGCTTGCTGCGGGTTCATGAACTTGATGTTCTCTTTCAAAGTAACGTCAGAGTCAGCAGTACGATTTTTACCTACCTCAGATGCAGACTCTCTGTAGAGTTTACTAAAATCAATACCGGTTCCATCAGCATTGAGTAAACCAGTTTGTTTGAGTTGTTCGAGTTGTCCACTATTGACAAAGTTCTGGAACATTCCCATTGTGTTTTCAATGTCGTCACCAAGTCTCTTTGAAGATCGAGTAAAGGCATGAGCACGTTCTTCGCCTTCTTCAGTGCGTGGGCGACCCTTCTCATCCGTATCAAAATGGTTAGAGAAGATTTGTGAAAACAAGTTAGCGTGTTTAGCAGCACCAGGTGTGTTGTAGGTAGCTGGATTCGTGAGTGCTTCGGCAGAAGGCAGAAAGCCTTTTCTACGATTCTCTAAAAGCTGAATAGCCAGTTCTTTCTTTTGTTCAGCATCTAGTTCTTCCATGCCAGGAATATCGCTAAACAAGTTATCTACGCTATCTGCAAAGTTCTTCTTAGATCTAGCAGGAATCAAAGAGTCCTTCATGGACGCTACGATATTTTTGTCTAAGTCAAACTTACCAGACTTATGATCAAAACTCGTCAACCCAATCTTATCGTCACCTAAACGAGTCACTTGGAGTTCACGCAAGATACGAGCTAAGTAACCAGGAATAATCTCAGTAATACTTCTGTTAGTAAGATTACTGAAAATAGCTTGCTGTCTTTCCTGACCAAACTTATCGTTTTGTAGTTCACCCTTAGGCTCCATCCCTGGCATGCCTAAGTTGATAAGATGTTTGATTATGGATTTTCCATAGAACTTAGATTTACCAACAATACCTTCCTCACGAGTATCTTCAGTAGGTTTGTACCGAAGCTCGTTCATCATCTCTGGAAGATTGTTGACAAAGCTGTCAGCTATCCGGGCGCCCTTCTTGACGCCCTTGATTTTCTGAAGAGGTTTACCCAGAGCAGTACCAGCACGGCCAGCCAAGAACTTGATGAACTCATCAGTTCCCATCTCAGCTGCCATTTCAGCAAAGCCCTTCTTAGGACCCATTCCCATGTCACTAAAACTGTGCATGGTATCGAGTCCCATAGCCGCAGCACCAGCAGCAGAGGAACCCACCTGTACAGCTTCTACAACCTTCTCACGAATGGTCTTAAAGAAGTTATTCACAAACTGAGAACGATCACCAAAGAGACCACTAGTAGCACCACTGATCAGATCGTTACGCATCTGCTCTTTAAAGCGCTCGGTATTACGTAGCTTTACAAAATCTGGTAATCCAGTGTGCTTTACAATTGCATCTAACCTAGTACGAGCCAATGCATTACTTTGCTTGGTCTCTTTCAGTAAATCAGACTGAATATGAAAAGTACGATATTGCAGTTCTAACGTCTTGCGTTGGAATGCAGCATTGATTCTAGTGTTGTATTGTGCAAGACTGCCAACGGATGCAGCAATGGAGTTCAAAGCCTCCATCTGATCACGATGCTTTATCATGCCTAAGGATTCTTGAATTCGATCCTTAGCTTCTGCACGGTCTTGAGTCTTAGCTTGCTCTTCTATCTGGGTCTTGAAGATACCAGCGAGTTCCAATTGGATATTGGCTTCGCGTTGCTGCTCTTCACTAGGACCAGTATTGATACCGTGACCCTTGGCCCATTCTTCAATACGCTTGAGTACAGACTTAGTACGCTTAGCATTCTCTGGTACAAAGTTACCAATAGACTTAGCAAGATCGCCAGCGACTGGTTTGACTTCTTTGATTGCGTCTTCGTAGATATCCCTGACGTTTGTTCCGATATCGTCAAGTTTATCGTAGGCTTCACCATACTCGTTTGGTAAAGCGCGTTTTACTAGTTTAGCGTAGGTAGCAGGATTAGACAGACTAGACTTAGTCTGTTGCCTAATTGTATCTGCTACTTTTGTGGTAACGTTCCGGTCATCTGGAACATCTGCTTGATCGAAATTAAAGTCTGGAATATTGAGCTCATCATCCAAACTTACCTCTGAACCAAGCTTCAAGTCTTTTTTATCTGCCATCAGAAAAAACTCCAGCCTAAAATGATTTGATTGCTAATGAAAAGGCTACTAGAAATACTATTAGGCTTTTCGTCGTGAGTTTATTAATTCAAACGATTTGATGCCAAAAGCATCGGAACATAGATAGGAACAGTTTATGGGTAATCTCAATATCCCGTTTAACATTACACTTCTGGAATTGAACGATAAAGCTTTGGAAGGTTTGCGTCCTGTTCGTTCACTGGATATCTTCGAAGGTGCTACTAAGAATTTCCATACTGATGGTTTATTCTCTACCGAGATTTTCGGACGGGTTGGTGAGGAAAGACGCAATGGACGGTTCTCCTACATAGACATCAAGGTATCGGTCTTTCATCCGATTATTCATCATACCTTGGGTCAACTCAGGCAACTTTATCATGAAATTATCTCTGGCAAGACGTATGCAATTTGGGATAATGAAATCAAAGACTTTGTCAAGGCTACTCAAATTGATGGTCGTACTGGCTTTCAGTTCTTTGTAGAACACTGGCAAGATATTGTTTTTGAAGAACGCGATAGCGATGTACGAAACACCAACATCAGTCTGATAAACAAATTCAAGAAGCAAGCGCTGACCAGTAAGATTGTGGTTATGCCTGCTGGTCTTCGTGATTATGAAATTCAGTCTGATGGCCGCGAAGCAGAAGACGAGTTCAACAACCTCTACCGCACAATCCTTGCTATTAGCAACTCCGTGATGCCTGGCGTTATCAAGAGTAATATTGAACAACTCAATGGTGTTCGTTATAACCTTCAGATTGCTTTTAATAAGCTCTACGAGCGCTTTGAATCCATGATTGAAGGTAAGCGCAAACTCATGATGGGAAAGTGGGCTACTCGCGCTACATGGAACGGTACACGTAACGTTATTACGAGTACTAACATTAAGACCAATGAACTCTCTTCTCCCGGTAACGTAGACTTTAACCATACGGTAGTGGGTTTGTACCAATACCTTAAAGCTACGCTTCCAGTTTCTAAGTACCAGATTCGAAATGGTTTCTTATCTAATGTGTTTACTGGCCCTAGTGTACCAGCATTCCTTACAGATAAGAAAACACTGAAGAAAGTCAGTGTTAATCTAAAGCCAAAGTACTTCGATCAATGGATGACTGAAGAAGGCATGGACAAAGTCATCAGTCTCTACGGTGAAGAATCCTTAAGGCATAACGTCCTAGAGATTGAAGGTTATTACGTTGGTTTGGTCTACAAGGGTCCTGGTGTATTTAAACTGTTCCAAGACATTGATGATCTTCCTCCTGAGTGTGACAAGAGCCTGGTATTCCCAATCACATTCACTGAGCTCATGTATCTGAGTGTGTATGAGAAATCTAATAAGTACCCAGCATTCGTGACTCGTTACCCTGTGACGGGTTATGGTAGTATCTATCCTTCGTATATGTATCTCAAGCCTACTGTGGCTGTAGAGGTACGTAAACCATTAAGTGATGACTGGCAGGTCGATGATAGCAAACCAGCTGCTTATAATTTCCCAATCACTGGTGCTAGCTTTGTGAACTCCATGAGTCCTAACCCAGCTCGTCTTGGTCGTCTTAATGCTGACTTCGATGGAGACATGTGTTCTTTGAACGCGGTCTACTCTGAAGAAGCAGTAGCAGAAGTAGAACGTCTCATCAATAGTCGAAACTATTACGTAGATACCGATGGTAAGATTTCGTTCAGTGTGATTACCGACACTGTTCGACACCTGATCAAAAACATGACTGGTGATCCAGCACAGTAAAATAGAAAGCATTCATGATTCAGCAAGAATTGTTTTATAAACGTTTCGGTGTAAGGTTACCACAACACTTGGTATCACCTATTATGCCAACACTAGAGACGTTTGAATTTCCAAAGACCTCTATCTGGCATTACATCACTTTCGATACGATTGAAAATGGGCCATCCTCTTCGGATTATCTCTTGCGAGATATCCAAAAGAAGATCTTTGTCCAGCACGTACTCGATCTCACCAACTTTGAAGGTAACCCCCGAGAAGTCAGTGGTTCCTTTGAACCCTATGTGCGAGAGTTTCATATCCGCAATAAACGCTTTAGGCGTTCGTTAGATATCACAGAAGCACCTACGGATGAGAACACCCTGGGTATTGTAAACTACGCTTTGTTGCCTAGTGCTTACCGATATGTGCGCTCTTTCTATAAAGAGTACTACAATTGGATTAACATTCAAAAGACAGTTTGGCAAAACGTTAAGACTATTGCTGGTAAATCTGAACGCACTCAATATGTGTTTGTGGATTTACCAAAGACTCTTCCTTCGCTACAACGCCTTGATTTGGCATGTGGTAAGTTCGATCAGACTACTCTGAAGTTCTTTCCAAATGCAGAGAGTCTTTTCTTGCTTGAACTTTGGAAATGGCTGAGTGAAGATTATCGCTCTGTCAGTATTTTCGGTGGCCTTACTACTGAAGAATGCAAGAAGGTAAATGTAGTCGTTAAAGATTCTGGTCGCTGGTTTGTGGTTAACCTTGGTGTGCTTGATGAATGGCGTTATGTCAAAGGTGTATCTGATGACAAACAAAAAATCAAGATAGATCCTATCCAGATGCAAAAACGATTCCTTCGTGGTGCTATGACCATGATGGAAAACCGTACTGTTGCTAATGTACTGGACGAGGAAGATCCTAACGAAGTGGTTCCTGATACTACTATCGAAGTAGCACAAGTTGATGAGGATCAGACTAAACACGATCAAGTCAACAAGATCCTAGAAAACATGGATTCTGACTTACATCAGTTAGAAGTCATTGAGAAAGCTAACGATAGTGATCACCATGAAGAGAGTGCTACTCTCAAGGCTGCTAAGAGCGTTATCAAAGACAAGGATATAGATCCAGTTCAATTTGATACTATCGTTACTCCACAAGCACAGATTAAAATCACTTGTGATAAGCTAGCTGATGATGGACTTTTGTCTGGTGCAGAATATCGTAAGTTCATTAAACAACTAGAGAAACTCGAAGAACTCGAATCTCCAGTACCTGGTGTGAAATTAGTAGAATATGCTAAGATCAAACCAGAAACACTCAAGATCGAAAAACCCACTACTATCAAGGACATTATCACTGTTCCTGATAAATCCATGTTGGAGAGTAGTCTCTTTGACTTTGATAAGAACTACGTTACTAAGGTAATGTCCAAAGACATTGCTAGCATGGGACTTGCTACACAAAAGGCAGGCTTTGTTATTACAAATTACGAAGTAGAGAAGATTGAAGATGTTCTCGGTAAATACGAGAACCATACTCTGCGTATCAGTCCAATTGAAGGTGTTCCTTCTACTCTTCGCTTCAAGTTGCCTACCGTAGATGAAAGCGGTGAATACAAAGTAGGTGGTGTTACTTATCGGATGCGTAAGCAACGTGGTGACTTACCAATTCGAAAAGTTACTCCTTCCCGTGTATCACTGACTAGCTACTACGGTAAAACCTTTGTTACTCGAAATGAGAAGAAAGTTAACAACTATGGTACTTGGTTGCACGACCATGTGATGTCTGCATCCTTGCAAGAAGACACCAAGATCACTAACTTAAAGCCGTCTAACGTCTTTGATAATCTGTTCAAATGCCCTCGTGCTTATTCCATGATGGCACAGCACTTCTCAGGTTTGACTGTCAACGGATACGACCTTTACTTTGATCACACAAAGCGAGAAGAAGTATTTGGTTTAGAAGCTTTGAAGAAGTACGAGAAGTCTGGCTCTATTCTCTTTGGTTTGTCTGCGGATGGTAAACATCTGGTAATGGATAACAATAACGTTGTCTACACCACAGATACTGGAAGTTTGGTTCCAGTAGGAACTATTGAAAACTTCCTTGGCATCGATGCTCAAAATTCACCAGTAGAGTTCTCTGAAGTCAAAATCTACGGTAAGACTATCCCGGTTGGTGTAGTGCTCGGTTATAAGCTCGGTCTCGATAAACTCATGACCATGCTTAAAGTGTCACCACGTCGTGTCAATGCCGGTCAACGTTTGAATCTTCAAGATCACGAATACTCAATCGTCTTCAGTGATGAGACACTCATCCTGTCCAAAGAGGATAGACTCGCAGCAATGATTCTTTCTGGCTTTCGTGAATACGAAAGAGCCACCAAGAACTTCAGCGTTTATAACTTCGATAAGACCGGAGTATATCTGAACGTCTTAGAGCAGTTCAATATCTCTGCTAGGTATCTGCGAGAGATTGATTTGATCGATGCAATGTTTGTCGATCCAATTGCTGAAGAACTCCTTAAGGAAATGAACGAGCCAATCACGTTCCGTGGACTTTTGGTACGTGCTTCAGAATTACTTTTGACCGACCAACACCCACATGCTCTGGATATGCAACATATGCGAATCAAGGGATATGAACGGTTTGCTGGTGCTATGTATACTGAGATTGTCAATTCAGTACGTGAGCATCGTTCTCGTGTCAGTCGCAGTAACTATCCAATTGATCTGCATCCTTATGCTGTTTGGAAACGTATTACTCAAGATCCTTCGATTGGTTTGGTAAACGACATCAATCCTATCCAAAATCTGAAAGAAGCCGAAGCCGTAACCTACGGCGGTGTGGGTGGTCGTAATTCTCGCTCGATGACTCGTGATACTCGTGAGTTCCATCCATCAGACATGGGTGTGATTTCTGAATCCACTAGTGATAGCTCTGATGTGGGTATCAATACCTATACATCTGCTAACCCTAACTTTACTTCCGTACGAGGCGCTACTAAACGCTTCGATATGAAAGATCCAAAAGCATCGTCTCTTTTGTCTACCTCTGCATTAATTTCAGTAGGTTCAGATCGTGATGATTAATGAGACTATTTGTATAGTCTCAAATGGTCTCTTTAGTCAGCAATGGTTAAAGAAATCCTCCTTAATTGACGGGAACCCCCTCTACAGCTTTGTACACCAAGTCATCGTAGAAATATAGATGATGGCCAGAATAATTACCTGGGTATGGTAAAAGAAACAAAGATTGGGAAATCCGCAGCGAAGCTTCTAGAGAAATTTAGAAGAACGTTCAACGACTATGGCCTTATCAGCCAGTAGGATCAAGTGATCCGAAATAGGAGGCTGCCTTCTGGGCAGAAGATATAGTCTGAGCGTCTAGGGAAATCCTAGAGCAGTGCTTCAGTGCACGGGCAGAGTCTAACGAACTCTGTCGAACATAACTGCCCAAACGAGTAAACTTTGTGTCTATTCAGCAATCACACGGTATTGCTTGCTCTGGTTATCAAGCATCTGCAGTGCGTACTGGATACGAACAAATTATCGCACAGCGTGCTGGTAGTGGATTTAGTAAGGTAGCACAGCAAGACGGTAAGGTTATCTCTCGTACTGACGAAGGTATCGTTGTTGAATACAAAGACGGTACTAAAGATGGCTTTCAAATCGGAAGACGTTTTGGTAATGCTAGTGGTCTTACTATCGCTCACGATATGTATTCCGAATTACAAGTCGGTAATGCATTCAAGCAAGGTGATGTACTTATGTACAACTCTGGCTTCTTTGAGAAAGATCGGTTTAATCCGAAGTCTCTGGTATGGAAAGCTGGTGTTACTGTTAAGACTGCACTTTTAGAGTCTCGCCAGACTCATGAAGACGCTTCTTCTATTTCTAAACGTCTATCTGAGAAACTCAACACCAAAACTACTAAGGTTAAAAACGTTGTAGTAACGTTTGATCAGAAAGTATCTAACCTTCTGAAGGTTGGTACAGTGGTTGAACACGACACGATTCTCTGTGTTATTCAAGACGCTAATACGTCAGATGCAGGGCTCTTTGATGAGGAGTCTCTTAATACTTTGAGGGTTCTCTCTAGTCAAACTCCAACGGCTAAGGTCAGTGGAATCATTGAACGCATCGAGGTTTACTACCACGGTGATAAGGAAGATATGTCTCCTGGCCTCAGAGCTTTGGCAGATGCTTCCGATAGAGAAATCGCACAACGCAATAGAGCACAAGGCAAACCTGGATATACTGGAGCGATTGATGAATCGTTCCGTGTGGATGGAGAATCCTTGGTACTCGACTCAATGGCTATCCGTATTTACATTACCAGTGATGTTCCTGCGGGAATTGGCGATTAAAGTTGTTAATGTATTTTAACAACAAGTCCGGTTGATCAGTAATGATCAAACTGAACTCTCCTTAATTGACTGGAATAACTCGTTAGACTACTCAACCAAAGCGGATAGCGAAAGCTAATACGTAACGTGTTTGAAAATGAGTAGGTAGAGTCAACCAGCAGCGAAGCTCCTAAGGCCCGTAAGGGTACGGAGAACGTTCAACGACTATGGGGTTTGCCACCCTTAGAACCAAGTGGTTCGAAACAGGAGACTACCCTCTGGGTAGAAGATATAGTCTGCTCTATACGGAGACGTATAGCGGTGCTTAAGTGCACGGGATAGAAATTAACGAGTCTATCTGAACATAAAGGAAAGGCGTGTTCGCTAACCAAATGAAAACAGTGTTCTCTGAAATCAGAGAGTACGATGTATTTTCTGAAAGTGGTGAATACATTGATGCTATCTTCGGAGCACAATCGATTTTTAATCGTATTGTGAATAGTGCTTTCATTATTGGTGCCGCTAATGTTCTGCTTGAAAAAGCTGGCAAACAAGCCGCTAAGATTTACAAAGGTGATAAAACATGAATGACAACCAAGTGCAGGTATTTCATCAGAATAGTACTATTCTGGCTAATGCCGCAGAACTGGCTGCCCAAGTGGTGGTGCAAGCTTCTGGTGAAGGTCGATACAACCAGATCAATGGTCAAGAACTCACCCTCGATGCAGTGCGCTCGATCGCTATTGCACGTTTTCAAAACAATTTGAAAATCAAGTCTAACGCTTGATTAACATTAAGAAAGCTTGTAAACATGATCAGCCAAACTAGCTTCGAAGCCGTAACCGCATTGGCAAAGCTCGCAGCAGAAAACGACACGACTATTCTTGCACAGGAAAATACTCCTTTGCATGAACTCTACAAAACTACGAGTCTGATGGGGGAAACCCCCATCACCACTTCTACTGCTTTGGGTGATCCTACAGCAGTGGGCGAGCTGGCTACTGCTGCTTCTACCCAATCGAATAACTCTGCCCACAATGAACGTTTTGACTACTTTGTAGCAAACATTGCTGATGCAGTAAATCAACACTTTGCTTTTGCTAAGAATACTGTTACTGCTGCAATTGAACGAATCACTGCAGCTGTGATGAAAGATCTTAACGGTAAGCAAGTCAATCCGATTTCTGATTTTGAAATCGTGATCAAAGAACTGCCTATCCCAATGCAACAAACGAGTTTCTTTGAAAGTGTGACTCGTCTTGCTGGCGGTATGTATATTGAGCCTCGTGGTACCTTTACCTTCGGTGTTAAAGGCCCCCAGGAGATCATGGAACTGATGTTCACTGGCTCTGCCTCATTTGATGAGCAAGTGCGTCTGTGGTGTGCTCGTATCGGTGATACTTTCCTGGTTAACATCTGGGAAAATCATTTCCGTTCTCCAATGACTGCCAATGTGGAAAAACCCATTGGTTTCATGGAAAGCATTTCTCACCCAGATACTGGTATCGACGCGGCTGCTGTGATCCATCTGATCACTCGTAAGCTTAAAGAAGAAGTACCAGAAGACTCGGGTATGAGTCTGTCTGCTTTCAACGATCTGTGCCAAGAATACATCGAGGTTACTGCTACGTCTTTGGTTCGTTACATGGAAGCGTCTGAACGCAATGTAAAGAACGCATTGCTAGTGCTCGGTCGTGACACCATGCGCAAACGCGTGACTGTCTCTGGTCCAGTCTACAAGAACTGGATCAAGACTGGTGGTAAGAACGAGACTCTCTTTGGTATGCTTGTCTCTGGTGAAGTGCACAACACGGTTGAATCCATTGATAAGATTGCACCTAAGTGTATCGATGCTTGGACTCGTTATGTAAGCTTGGCTAATACCAAGTTCCGTAATGAACTCTTCAATCGTTTCATCGAATCTCTGCGTACCTCGTTCTTTGTGGATATGAAGAACCTGGAAGGTGCAGAGAAAGAACTCCTGGAACAAAATAGCCAGTACGTTACAACGATTGCTAAGATCCTTGAAGAGGAACTGGAAAAGGTTTCTACTTCTGATCAAAACGATATTGTTCGTACTGTTTGTCGCTTGGTTTGTAAAGCTCGGTATTTCTATACCGATTCTTACAAGATCCTTTGCACGATTGATGAGGCTACCACCGCTAACAAAGAACTGGCAGTGGAAGACGCAGTCGCTATTGCTCGTATTGAATATGTCTGTGACTTCATTAGCTCACAGATGAAGATTCTTCGATAAGTTGCTATGGACTCCAAAGCTTACATTCGTAATGCTGAGAAAGTCCACTCACAACTCAAAGAACTAGAGAACGGTTCGTTAGTTACTAAGGATGGATGTAAAATCTATTTCCCTTGTCGCTTTACGGAACGCTCTCTAGGTGAGGTTGGCGTAGAGGTCCGAGTGGTCGGTCTCTACGCTATCGTGGTGGAAGATCTCTACTATGCTGTTTGCAACATCAATGCAAGTATGCGATTGACGCCTAGTGCTGTCAATAAAGTAAAATTCGGTAGTGAGGATTTCTACGAATGTGTCTTTGATAAAGGCGCTATTGTGATTCCGTCACTAGAGTTGGTGAAACAAGACGTGTTGGTTTACCGTATCTATGATGAACTTTTCTCTAAAGGAAACGTTCCATGGTACATTGGTTATGAAGATCTAGGCAATATCTTTGATACTGCTAAGTATCACGCTAATGCAAACGTTGGTAAATCTCCCGAAGTTACTCAACTTTTAGTTTCTCTAATCTCTCGTGATCCGTCTGATCGTACTAAGTACTATCGGACTGCTATTAAATCACGTAAAGATCTAGTAGATAAGCAGCCCGCATACATCCCCTTAAAGAGCGTTACCTACGCTGCTACCAATACTACGAATAAGCTTGCTGGGTCTTATTTCGCAGTAGGTGTTAAATCTGCCCTGGTCGATCCAGCAGACCGCACTGAAAAGATTGAGGAAATCCTCAGGCGTTGACTTTTTAATTCAAGGAAAACAAATGAACAATGTTCGTTTCACCTGCACATCACTTGTCAATGGCAAGAAAGGTATCATTACCCCAGATGAGCACGGTTACTACGATATGGTCATCGGAGGTATGAACATTCTCAATAGTGCTGGTCAGTACTATACCTACGAGGGTGCAAAACAACTCTTCGAAGACTCTAGTACGTTTATGCGTCGCGTCAAGCGCGGTGCACTGCGTGGTGAGGTGGGTCATCCCAAACCACTGCCTGGACAGTCCTATGACGAATACGCTACTCGAATCATCACTATTGACGAACGTAATGTTTGTGTACATTTCGCTGAAGTGTATCTGAACTTTAAAGACTTCAAGAACGATGACGGTACGCCTATCATTGCCATCATGGGTAAGCTCGCTCCGAGTGGTCCCATGGGTGGAATGCTCAAGACTGCTTTGGAAAATCCTAAAGAGAACGTTTGTTTCTCTATTCGGTCTTTCACTGAAGACTATTGGAACAAGGGTGTAAAGTGTCGTGATCTGCGTACCATCGTTACGTTTGATTATGTCAATGAACCCGGTATCCACATCGCAGAGAAATTTAAGAACCCAGGTCTTGAAGTTCTCTCTGAGAGGGTTTTCACTAAGTCTCAAATGGAACGTGCTATCGATCGTCAGACCGTAAGCATGGGTATGGAGTCTGCCGTATTGACTAAGCAAGAGTTGTTTGCATCTTTCGGATGGAAACAAAGCGATAAGCCTACTTACATGAAATGGTAAGATGACAGCATAGAAGCCAGTAATGCCGTAATAGGCATTACTGGCCTTTATGACGCCATTAGAACATAAAGGCCAGGGATTACTCCCTGGCCCCTATGATGGTATCGCAGACGCTTCACAGCAAAGCACTACCTGTTCGCATACCCTAAGCGAAATTACATCAACCCTAAAAGGAGCAGCTTACGCTACCACACTATATAGGGTAAATAAAAATACGATTCTAAATAATTTCAGTCACTTATTATTGAGTTGAGCTTCAGAGTAATGGAAGTCCAATGCAACAGTAAGTTAAAAATTTATCGGTTCACATCCTTTTATGGTGAACTAACTTCACACACAACAGGAAATCATGCAAGTAACTTTTAATGGAATCAAGTACAACCTCGAACGTCTTCTTGCTGGAGGTAAGGAATGCGCAGTAGTTCCTATTAAGCAAGAGCTGTTGGAGATCAACGATGAAACTGTGGTATCCGATCAACTCGGTGACTCACTGGTTATTCTTCGTGAAGGCAAGTACGTGGTCTTGGTTAAGACCAAAGAGCCTTTGAAGGAAATGAACAAATGCCATATGTTGAGCAAGTATGTGCTCAAGAAGGCAAAAGCCGACATCGTCTATGAAAGCTCTCAGACTTTCAATCAAGGACAAGGTGTTGGTTATCGATCTATGGGTAATGCTGACCGCAATCAGCAACGTAACTATAACGATCGCCGTCCAGGCGGGAGGGTTTAGCACGTAAAGTTATCCATAGACAAAAGCGCTTTTTCAACCCTGTATTTTACATCAACAAAGAAGAGTATTAAAATGGCATCCAAGATCACCGATAACGCACAAGCAATCTCCGAAATCGTTCGGAAGGACAGCAAGGTCGTCGTTGAAGGCACCAACGCTACTGTGAACACTCCTGAAGGCATTTGGGAAAAGGCCCTGGACATGGGCGGCGTCGATGCTGAAACCTTCAAGAAAGCCAAGGCTGTTGAAGAAGACTTCGCCACCGGCAGCGCAGATGCAATCGGCAAGCTGGCAGTAACTGCCATGAAGGATCACAAGGATCTGCAACGCGTGCAATCGACCATGTCGATGTTCCATAAGGACAAGCTGCGCGTTAGCGTTGAGCGTGAACGCAGCTACCCTGTACCCAACGATCCTGAAGCAGCTCCGGTGGTAAAGCATGGCGTCATGACTCTCAAGCACGAAGTCTATGGCACGCGCACCAATGTGGGCCAGATCGCTTCGGTGTTCGACAATGTCAACAAGCTCGCTGCTGAAGCACTGAAGAAATAATTAAGCTACCATCGGTAGTTTGAATGAGTTTTAAGAGACCGGGATTGAATCCCGGTCTTTTATGACGCCTGTTATTTTTTATTTGTTAGAGAACCTTGTTAATCCTTTGAGTCGGAGATATCTGATTCTTATGGATTAATAACTTTTAACAACTGGACCATCCATCGTGCAAGAAAACCTGATCCCATCAACAGCGTTAGATGACCCTGATACAGTGTATCAGATGCGCATGCATAACGATCTTTTTAATGAAAAGACTATAGTAATAGAACAACTACAAAAGCACCTTTGCAGCATTGGTAGTAGGCTTGGCTATGAACTGGTATATACTACCAATAAACACGACAGCGTCAATAAACACAAGTACGTTCTGAACTGTTCGGAAAAGAAACCTAAACTCGAAGTTTCTTTCTGTGCTCACTCTCCACTCCATAAAACTATCAACGCTGTAAAGAACCCTCAATCCATCGGTCAGTTCAATCGCTTTTTAGAAAAGCTTGCCAATCAGTTACCAGCACCCGTCAATGGAGTCATTACGGACATGCTGAGAATTATGACTGTTTGTAATGAATGTACCTTCAACATTGATGCATGTAACGATGATTCGGAATCTGTCTTGATTCTCGAAGGCCCTCGGCTGCGTCAGCGCATCGAATTCGTTGTTTATCATTAAACCGGCATATTAGCCAGTACTGCAAAAAGCAGTACTGGCCTTTATGCTGTATCTTTTTTTTTTGGCTTAGATCACTGGAATGATTGGCAACCCAGCCACAGCCAAACGCAGATCATTGTTAGTAGTGCGCTTGATGAATTCAACCATCAAGGTGCCGGTACTGCCCAGAGGCATTCCAACAAAGAGATCTTCGCTCCATTGAGTAATTGGGAACTCTTCACGAGAAGCACCCTTAATGATAACGAAGTGGGTAGGAGTAGGCGCAGTAATTTCAGTCCTGCGATCCATGAGAGGTTTACTATCATGGTACAGTGCTTGCAGCCAGTCTGTCTGGTTAGCAAACGAAGAACTGATATTAACCTTCCACAGATTTGCGTTAACCATAATGGTCTTAGCAAACAAGTTGTTACCATAGAACGGATTCTGACCTGGTTCAAAACCCACTGCCCAATGAGTAGTCAGAGCGTCACCAGGTTCCTTCAACACCACAGCGATTGTCTGTGTATGGATGTATGGTTTAAACGCACCACTGACATCACGCAGGTTAATGCGAACAGACAGATTCTGAATGTTGTTATACGACAGAGGCGAGAACACTTCAGAGTTGGTGTTGTAATAGACGTAAGGTGTGACATCAAAGAGGATGTCACGATTAAGATCCATCATCATCCACTTCATGACATAACCAACACTAGAATCAACCCAGTGCGGATAGCCAAACAGCTTCACAGTGAATGCACCGTTTTGCGGTACAGAGATCAGTCGGAAAGCTTCTGTCACGTATTTGCCATCAGCAGATACAGCACCATAACAAACCTCATTTGTCTCCAATGCGTAAGACAGAGCCAATTGAATCTCTTGTCCAGGAACAGTAGATACAAAACGCTCTAAACCAAGCATCTTGAACTTACCACCATCCACAGGCAACTCAAGAGTATCACCATCACTATAATGAACCACACCAACCATGTTAAACGCCTGCAGAGGGACGTTCAATGGGTATTCCAGTAGATGGGTATCAGATGCACTCAGGAACGCGCTCTTGACGCTGATATGCGAGATGTAACGAGTACCTGCACCGATGTTACGGATGAACGAAGTATTCTCCACAATCAAGGCACGTTTAGTAACGACGTGTCCTTGCTCATTATAAATAACGATCGTAACGAGTTCTCCATCAGAGAGTTCTTCATTCGTGTGACAAACAGAGACACACTTGATGGTGGTGTTAGTATGGTTATCGATAGCAGCCAATTCCAAAGGAATGTTATTCGTCAGGAATTGACCATTGCCATCGTACAGGAAACTCAGTACATGTCCTGTGTTACCTACGTTAGTACCACGGAAAATCTTAGCAAAAGAATTCATAGAGCCATGAATCTTAAGCCGTGCATCCACAGCCATAACGTGAGGAGTAACACTCACATCCAGATAGACGCGATACGAGTCAGAACCAGGACCAATGAGTTCAGAGCCGTCTACTCCAATGGAAGACAAAGGAGTAAGAGTAGGAATCAGAGTAAACGCATCTACTGCGGTTACTTCAAGAGTACTGCGAGTATTACGATCAATCACCCAATCGTTTACTTTAGGTACGTATCGGTTAAGGCCAGGACCACCAGTATAGATTTCATCTAGGTTCCAGTAGCACCACCGTGCGTCTGGATCATACTGGGGTGCAAAGCCATCGGAGCCTGTGATAGCAGGAATAGTAGCCATTCTTATCTAGCCTCGTTGTTTAAGGGTTTTCGATCATGCGTATCGACGGAGACAGTGATACCAGACCGTTGGTATATTCCTGCACTACCTGATACATGAATTGGTATTCGTAGTGAGGCAGATCAATCACATGGTTGAAGCTATGTGGGTGAATCACTACGTAACGCTCGTCTTGTTTGTTCTCCGGCTGAGACGGATCAAAGGCGAGCAAGTACTCATAGCTTTTGCAGATTTCAATGACTTGTTGTCGATTGTAACCATCAGCTAAGTGTGGAATCCTGAGTCTGCCGTGTTTCAGATCAATAATGATCTTGCAGCAAAACGGACTAAAGAGCTGGTAACGCTGTGTAATTGCACTAGGCGCATTACGAGGCGGTTGTGGAATCTTCAGCGTAAGGTAGTTGGATACTTCTTTATCAATGGCTCTAGACATATCGCGCAGAACGTAAGTATCTGACGTTGTATGCGCTTTCACAGGAACTAAGATGTCCTTGACCATGTAAGGTGTACCGTTGAGAGCATTGATAATGCTCACACCAGAATGGAATTCAGAGAAGATCAAGTCTTCTCTCGTTTTGAGAGATCCACCAACAACAATACGCAAGACCTTATCGTCACGAATGTCGTATTTAGAATTGTTAGAAAGCACACCGTGCTCAATAAAACCTAAATCACCTTCTTCCAGTAAGTCACCATTAGGACGACAAAAGCCAGTAAACCTTACGTGAATATCTTGCTCTTCAGATAAAGGCAGTTTCAAGTGTGCTTTATTGACAATGTAGACTTGAGGGAATTTGACAAAGTAATCGAGCCCACGGATCAATGGCTTCTTATTCAAGAACAAATCAATCTGACCCATAGCCACTTGCATAACCCAGTTGGAGATATTACCCTCACGGTTTTGCATTGAAGTCAAGCTAAATGACAACTGGCCATCGAGCATTTGTAGTTTAAAGTCACGAGCCAAGAAGCGAGCATCGCTACGAAGCATCGGATAATGAGTCGGTGCTGGATCAATCCATGTAAACGTTTCGTTTTGCATGGAGTACTTAGTCATATCGCCGGTAACATCTACAAAGTTGTTATTGGGAATACCACCAAAAGCCTGACACATATAAACACGATAGGTGTTCTTGCGTTTCATCGGAGCAGTAGCTACTCCAAACTTCTCATCAAGAATATCACTACCCAAACCAGCAATCAGCTCCACGTATTCAGCATCGTTACTCTCGCAATAATAACGAGTACCAACATAGTGATGACGCCATCCGATCAAGTGTCCGTTAATGTCGTACTCATAAGCGGTACAACCAAACTGTAACTTAAATGGAACATCAACCGCTTTGCGACCAGAGTCGTCTTCAGTCTTAGAAGGTGTATCTGCTAAGATCTTAGAGATAGCGTTATATCCATAAGCGTTCTCCACAACAAGGTTAGTAACCTCACTGCACTTATACCGCATGATAGCGGTATACATAGAACTCTCAAGAGTAGCAGCCTTCCAGTTATCAACAGTAGCGTTGATACCAACCATGGCACCCACGATATCGCTGTCTTGCATTTTGTACAGTTCATGAATACGGTTATTCTCAAAAACCAAAGGCCTTTGGAATCCACTATTACGAATGAAGACCTTAACGTAGAAGTCATTTGGTTCGTAATACTCCCGTGGAGTATTCATCAGTTCAAACGTATCGACATAACGACGAACGTAGGTAGAGACAATAGAGTAATCACGGTGTGTGAGATTACGTAAGGCATCTACGTTGTTCTTGTGATAAAGAACACCACGTTTAGTATTATCAGGCATCTTACGATAGATGTAAACATCAATATCGTCTTGGAAATCAATAGTACCTTCGTCTGCACCAGAGTAGCGCAAAAGGAACTTACGCTTCAAATCCAAAGTGCTTTCAAAGACTGGTAGATCACCAACTTTTAATTCAACTACACGCTTGACACTAGCATCATAGAAAATCTCTACGTTATCGCCAATGTTGATATCTGTATCTTGCCAGGTATCGTAGGACAATCCATTGACAAACAAATGCGTGTGTCCAGGCATTTGAGAATAGTTGGTGTAGGCATCGAAGATGTTGGTCTTATCCTGAGCTGTTTCTAGTGTCTTACCTTCAACGTGAATCTCCTGACCAATCGGCTGGGCACGCACTGAATTGAAGAAAGCGTTCGTATAAACACGCAGATAGATGGGTTCGAAATTAGTATTCAGGAAGATACTAGAGTTGAGCTTAACAGCAACAACCAAGTTATGATCTTCTGTATAACGATAAAAGGTATCGTTACGAGGTACTTGAACGCCAGTAGTTGTGTAGATATTCACAACCATCTTTTGCTGATTACAAGCCTCAGCAAAACTAGTCCAGGTATAACACTTAGTGAATAGGTTGAAAACCAAAGGATGTACACCACCGATTTGGTAGACATGCCAACGACTAGTGCGATCTGGTAATGGAAGATATTTCCAAAGGACACGAGCATGACGAATGCTGCCGTGTCTTGGTGTAATCTTCTTTGGTTCGATAATGAATTGTGTATCCTGGTTAGGGGCACACCAGACATTACGCAATGCGTGATCTTTGATGAAATCTTGATCCATTTTGTACTCTGTCTTATTGGAATAAAAACAGCATAGAAAAGAGCACGGTTGGTCCGGCTCTTTTCTAGCTGTCTACGTTGTTAGTAAAGTTTCGACAAGAGAACCTTCAGACTCCGAGTGAATTCCACTTCACCTTTATTACCACGATAACGCTCACAGATGCGAGCCAACGGGGAGTTCTTGAAGGTACGCTCAACCAATCCACCGTACACGATAGAGACAAAGGTAGGAGGATGCTCAATTGCCACAGCAGCCACACCCTTTGCATTGGTACCATACCAAGTACTAGAGATGATAGCTACCATCAAACCATGGTTCAAATCGTTCAACCGTGGATTTTCCGTTACGACACGAGCAGCATCACAGAAGTCTTGAATGTTCCCCATCTTCTTGGCTTGATCGAGCACATCAAAAACCATCTCGCTAGTAGCAAAGGTAGCTTTAGAAATCAATGCAGTCATCTTTTGCTTTTGCAATTCCGAGAACTCATTCTCTTCAGTGTAGAGACTCATGTAAAGCAAACCAGCAAGAATAGCCAAGATCTGTTGATCCTTGCGATCCAAAGCAAATCGCTGAGCAATGTTCTCAGAGATCCAGCTGCAGTAAATAGACAGCAAGTTACTGGATAAGTACTTGATATCGTTGATACCACCATTCATCCAGTGAGCGGTCAATGCAGTACGCATCTTCATCAAAGAAAACTCTGTCTGATTCTTAATTAAAAGATCAGCAGTATTTTGACTAGTAGTATGACTACCAGCCAGAAAAGGACGTACGTCACCGATAATGAACTTTTGATTCTCCCGGCTCTTCATGCCAGGGAACGTCACAGCAATCGGATGGATATAAAACGGTAGTGCTAATTCTTCAGCACTATGGTTACTAATCAAGGAAGGGTTGTACTCACCAGGTTTCTCAGTAAAACCTACAGCAGGCAAACGCATGTTCTTCAGAGCAAAGTCGTTGCGAATAATTGCTTCTTGTAGTGCCGCAACAATCGGTGCAGTCACAAAGCCTTGGCCAACCGTGGTGTCGTAAGCGGTAGCAAAAATGGTCATCTTAAAGGTCCTCAGTTCTTTTTACTCAAAAGTTTCTAGGTAGACTGAAGCACCAGCTACCGGGTTAGCAAAATATTCTATGACAAATGTAAAAATCACTATTGAAGATAATATTCACCAAGGAGGTCTCATCCTCAACAGACTACTATTCTCTGTCGCTGTAAAAAAATGAAATAGGTATGATCCGGGTCTTTCGTAATAAAAATTCCTGAATCTTTCTCAACACATCATTTCGAAATGTTGCCTGAGCTGCTAGTGGTCTCCTGGACCCTGGCTTTATGTTTTTTCTATAGGAGATCCATAGATGTCGTACAACGCGATCATCAATGCGGCGCCGATGACCAACATGCTTGGTACTCAGGATCTGAGTACTCGGCAAGTTCCCCGTGAACCGGAAGCCATTCCCACTCATTGCCCGAAAATCTATCTGTACGCCAAAAAGGGTCCCACGACTCCTCAGCTTGCAGTTGGTGCTTCTCGCTCGCTGATTTACGGCGAAGATACTTTTGACGTTCGTCAGAAGTGGGCTAACCATGCGACTGTGTTTGCTAACGGCATTAATGCCGAAGGCAATGCAGCCATGTATCAACGTGTTCTGCCTACGGACGCAGGTCCGGAAGCTAACATTCTCTTGTCCCTGGACGTGCTTGAGACGACTGTCGATGATTACGAACGTAATACCGATGGTTCTATCAAGATGAACGGTGTGACTGGCCTGCCTGTGATTGTTGGTAGTCCTATCCCTGGCTTCAAGGTGAAGTGGCATGTCACGCACATTAACACTGCAGCCGGTATGTCCGCCTGGGGTGCAGCTACTATCACTGCTGGTGATCAAGTGGACGGTGCTACGACCTCGCAGCGCTATCCTATCGCTCAATTCAAGATGTCCTACGTTGGCGAAGACGGTAACAATACCGGTATTCGTCTGTGGGCACCAAACGCTACCACTGGTGGTGGCTTTGATAAGCGTGTTCTGGCTCGTGAAAAGGTTTATCCTTTCCGTGCATCGGTGATTCGTCGTAACACCAAGACCGGTACCTCTAAGGTTACCGAGACCTTGTTTGGTGAACAATCCGTTCTGACTACCTTCAAGCAAGGCGTGATCAATCCGATCACCGACTCGAAGATGTCGTTCGATGAAGTGTTCCTCGATGCCTATCGCAATCTGACCGATCTGCGTTATCCTCCTCTCTTCGGTGAGTTCGGTGATGCTAAGGTTTATAGCGGTAATATCCAAACTCTGCTGGACATGTTCTACGCAGCCGAAAAGGATTACATCGACAACTCTGTCAACGCTGCAAGTATCAAGCACGATTTCCCATCTGCCGCTGGCGTAACCGCTGGTGACGAATGGCTGTTTAACATGCTCACTGGTACGTCTACGGAAGCTTATCCGTATCACACGTTCCAAGTGGTCTCCGGTACTGGTTCGACCCGTTTGGGCGAATCCGTCAACATCTATGCTACTGGTTCGTCTGACGGCACGATGAATGACACCCTGTTTGCTGATCTGGTTGCTGAGAAGGCTGTCGAGTATCTCGACCCCAACAACAACCTGATGGACATTGCAATGAACGTTGAGTCGATTCTGTACGACTCTGGTTTCCCTCTGGATACCAAATACGCTCTGTGCTCGTTCATCTCTCAGCGTAAGGATACCTTCGTTGCTCTGTCTACGCATGAAGTCGGTGGTATGACCCTGACTGCTTCGGAAGACAACTCTGTGGCTATCGCTTTGCGTACTCGCCTGGAAATGTATCCTGAGTCCGATTACTTCGGTACCCATGTGATGCGTGGTCTGGTGATGGGTCGTTCTGGCAAGATCCGTGCTAGCCAGTACAACAAGCGTGTCTCTCCCCTGTATGAAGTGGCTGTGAAATCTGCTCGCTACATGGGTGCCGGTAATGGTCGTTGGAAGCCTGGTAAGAACTTTGATGGCGCTCCTGGCTCTATCCTGGATCTGATCTATGACGTGAGCGTTTCTTGGACGCCTGCTTCTGTGCGTAACCGTGACTGGGATGCTGGCCTGAACTGGGTGCAGACGTACGATCGTCGCTCCAACTTCATTCCTGCACTCAAGACTGTGTACAACGACGACACGTCGGTGCTCAACAGCTATTTCACTGCAATGGCTATCTGCGAAATCAACAAGGTGTGCAAGCGCGCATGGCGTTATTTCTCGGGCGTCAGCAACCTGACCGATGGTCAGTTGGCAGAGCGTGTGGACGAATTCATCAAGCGCTATACCCAAGGCCGCTTCGATGACCGTTTCATCATCGAGCCTGAGACGTACTACACGGAAGCTGATACCGCTCGCGGTTACAGCTGGTCTACCCGTGTTAAGCTGTATGCACCGAGCTTGAAGACGGTTATGACGACCTATGTTCAGGCTTATCGCATGAGTGATTACCAGCCACAGGGCTGATAGTCTAGTGTCCCACTCAGGGGAGAAATCCCCTGAGTGTTAACTAATTCCTGAACATTCAAATAAAGAGGTCAATATGGCACGAATCACGGATTCTTTGCTGGAAGGCAAAGTCTTCTCCAAGGGTAGTACCCATCCGATGCTCAACCCGGTCTATGGCGGTCAACAAGGCTATGGTCCGGATCTGCGTCAGTGGGTTAACAATGCTGCATATGTGCAGCGCAACGTCTTCGCTCTTTTGATCGAAGCGCCACGTTTCTTCCGTTATCTGGAAGACGGTCAACTGTGGACCTCGTGTCTGCGGTCGATGATTGAACTGCATCCCAAGTCGATCGAAGGCCTGAACTCGGGTCTGAAGGTTGATGTGGGCGACACCCCTGTGGGTGGTGCTGGTGAAGTGCAGGAAGAATTCATCAATGTGACTCGTGATCGGTCGAACCCTGTGTTCGCTTATCATGAAAAGTACGGTCGTCCTTTCCAGACCTTCCTGGAAAACTGGATTACCTACGGCATGATGGATCCTGCTACGAAGGTTGCCAACATTGGTACCCTCGCTGGCGATCGTCCTACTGACATGCTGCCTGATCAGTACGCTATGACTGTGCTCTTCATTGAGCCTGATCCTACGCACCGTAAGGTTATCAAGTCGTGGCTGTGCACCAATATGTTCCCCAAGGGCACTGGTGACATTACTGGTAAACGTGACCTGACTACTTCTCTGAGCTTGCAAGAACTCTCCATCGAGTTCACTGCTCTTACGCAAGTGGGTCTGGGTGTGAACGTCATGGCTCAAAAGCTGATGGACACCATCAACGTTACCAATGCTAATCCTAACCTGCGTGCTGCGTTCATTCAAGAACTGGCACAAGACGTTAGTGCTGCCAAGACTGGTTACCAGCCTCAAGTGCAAGACTTCGGTCAGACTGCTATTCAGCCTTCGTAAGGCAAACTCTCATAAAAGCCATAGCCCTAAAAGCTATGGCTTTTATGCTGTAATGTTAAATGATACGATTTAATTACAACTACAACAGACCATGATTTTATTTGCAGAAGACTGGTTAAAGTTTCCAACGGCTAAGCCTGATTGGGACACAACTAATAAAAGTTACGTAGAGTTAGCTAAGCTCTATAAGTACATGGGCATTGCTAATCACGCATTTCACTTAGCGCTGATAAACCCTCAGTTAAAAGATGTAGACCCTTTTAGTGAAAACCTATCACTAGAGACCATGGCTGCTATTGCTCTGGAATGCAAGATTAATCCTTGGTATTACTTTAGGGAAATTGCACGAGTGCCTGGTGGTTCCGGTGAAGATGCTGTACCGCTTAGAGCCAATCGCGGTAACATTGCTTTGTTCTGGAGTTTCTTCAATCACATTACAACGTTTCTTATTCAGATTCGTCAGACTGGTAAATCAGTGAGTGTGGATGAGTTAGCTACTTATCTCTTGAACGTACGGTGTCGTGGCACTGACATTAACTTGCTTACTAAAGATGAGACTCTTCGAGTAAACAATATTAAGCGACTCAAAGAAATCGATAGTGAACTCCCCTTCTATTTAAAACAACGTACCAAAAGTGATGCTAACAACACGGAAATGCTCACTGTTAACGCATTGAAGAATCGTTACGTTACTCACCTACCACAAGCTTCTCCTAAGCTTGCTAATAACGTGGGTCGTGGTTTGACCTCTTCTATTACTATCGTGGATGAAGGCCCATTCCAGCCTAACATTGAGATTGCTGTACCGGCTGCTTTCGCTGCTGGTACAGATGCCCGTGAACGTGCTGCGCGGGCAGGTGAACCCTATGGAAATATCTTCACTACGACTGCCGGTAAGAAAGATGAAAAGGGTGGGAAATACATTTACGACATTCTTTGCGATTCTGCCGAATGGACTGAGAAGTTCATGGATGCTAAAAATCATGCAGACTTAGAGCGCATTGTTCGTGCTTGTGCTCCTGGTAAGAAGTTCTATGTTAATATTACTTTGAACCATAAGCAATTAGGCAAGGACGACGCATGGCTTCGTAGGGCTATTGAAAATACTCCAGGTATTACTCCAGAGCAAGCAGACCGAGACTTCTTTAATAGATGGACTTCTGGTTCTCAGACTAATCCCTTGTCTATTGAAGACCTTGAGAGGATTCGTAATAGTCAATCAGAACCAGTTTTTGTGTCTATTGCTGCTAAGGGCGGATACGTTACTCGTTGGTTCATTCCAGAGAACTGTATTGCTGAGAGATTAGCTAACGGTAAGTATCTCTTCACTATGGACACGAGTGAAGCTGCTGGCAATGATGATATTTCTCTACGACTCATTGACGTAAAGAATGGAGAGACTATTGCTGCGGGTACTTATAACGAGACTAACTTAATCACCTTTGCTGAATGGGTTACTGAGGAATGGTTTATTAGGTATCCTAACATCGTTGGAGTGATTGAGCGTAGAAGCACCGGCTCTACGCTTTTAGATCATTTACTACTCATCCTACCATCAAAAGGAATTGACCCCTTTAAACGCCTGTTTAACCGCGTTGTGAACGATTATGACGAGGAACCCGAACGGTTTAAAGAGATTCAACTACCAATGGGTAGAAGATCTCAAGATGTTTACGTGAAATACAAGAAACATTTTGGCTTTGCAACCTCTGGCTCTGGTATTACTTCTCGCTCTGAACTGTACTCTAGTGTCCTTCATTCTGCTGCTAAACAAATTGGTGATAAGGTCAAAGACAAGAAGACTATCGATCAAATTACTGCATTGATCGTAAAGAACGGTAGAGTCGATCACCCAGCAGGAGAACATGACGATATGGTTATCGCATGGCTCTTGGGTCATTGGTTCATGACTAAGGCTAAGAACTTATCGTTCTATGATCTGCCCCAAGGATATGTTCTGTCTCAGGTTAAGCAAAAACAGATGGAAACTCCTGCAGAGACTTATCACAACAGACTGCAGTTGCAGTATCGTGAGAAACTCAAAGAAGTATTGGAAAGACTCAATGGTGAGTCTGATTATTTCATTACTCAAAAGCTTGAACAAGAAGCAAGACACTTAAGTACTCTTATTGAGACTCAGGAATCTGAAACTCTATCTGTGGATGATCTTATTCGCAATATGCGAGAAGAGCGTAAACGCAACAAACCAGCCGGTGCTGTCGGTGGCATTTACAATAGACAGAACTCTGGTGGATTCTACGATAGGTATCACAATCCTAATTTACTTGCTCAACAGCATCGTGATCCTACTCAGTTTAATTTAAACGACTTTGTATAAAGACGGCATACAAGCCAGTACCAGGGTAATCCCTGGTACTGGCTTGTATGTTGATTTCATATGTGACTGAGCTTCTTGAGTCTACTGATAATGACATCAATATAAACATTGATTAGTTGAGTACGATGTGATTTTGAATCAAGTGACCATGAAGGTAACTCCGGCAGATAAACACTCTCACTCGTTACTTGTCGTAACTTATCGTGTCCATCACCATCACATACTGAACTCACCTTATAAACTCTAAAGCTCTTGTCAGTAATCCACCAACGTCTAAAAGACATTTTGTAGATAATGACTTCACAGTAAACAACCATGTAGTGGTCTTTAGTTCTTATTTCAGTAAGGATCTCTCTTCCTATGTGTGATGGTTCTAGGCATTGCATGACCCATCTTCCCATAAGCAAGAAGACCATACGCCGCCATAGACCAACCATTGCTTCCCGAATCATTGGACGCCACTATAATGGGACATTGTGAAAGCACGAATCACAATGTACAGCAAAACAGCAGTACGAACGCTAGCGATAGCACTAGCGTTTTTGGTGGAAGTAGCTTTTCTAATAATACTCTCAGCCAGTGTACGAATCTCAAGGAGATCTTTATCATTAGATTTAGAGGAAGTATAGATACCTTTGAGTCTTGAGAGTAACACGCTCAGATCGTTAGTTTCCCTAAAGACTGTACGGTTCTCAGACAGGTAAGTAAAGCTGTGTAGTAGAGTCTTCTCTACTAAGTCTTCTACATCCTTAATGCCTGCAAACTTATAGTTTACACTGCACCATTTCAGAGTTTGATGTACAAGCTTAGGAGAAGCAGTATGTACAATCTTCTCTATCACATCTAGGATCTCTTGCTTGATGAAGGTATGTTCATCACCAATGATCGAATGCATGTAACGAGTATAGACAGTAAGGCTCTTAGTTTTATCCTTCAGAATCTGTTCTCCATCATGTTCAAAGAGCATGCTGGTAGTTTTGATTCGATCGCCTTGTGCCTTGACCTTGAGCATCATTCCGTAGATGTTCTTGATCATGTCACGAATACGGCCTTGAGAGTCGTTGATCAGATAAACAATCTGGTCATCGTCATCATAGGACAGGAACGTTTTATAATGGATGCTATCTTCACCAATGAGCTTTTCGCTGCGTGCTTCCAAAGTAGCTTGCCATGAGCCATATTGCTTAATGGAAAACTTATTGTTCAGCTGAGCATAGGTAGCCTTAGCTAGATTGGGATCTGCAGGATACCTGAAGGAATTATAAAGCACACTAGTGATAAAACGATAATACAAGATCAATGCACAGTTGAGCATTGCATCATGCTTTACTTTATCTGGTAAGCTAGATACAGCGAACTTATGAATAAGCCACATGCAGGTTTGATTAAAGGAATCACGAGATACGTGCCACTCTGGCCGAATAGCTTTCACGTTAGCAATCTCGTCTTCTAATTCCAGTTCGTCAATCTTCAAGACATCGATAAAGAACTTATCCTTATCTTGAGGAGTAAAGCGAACCACATGCACTCCGGTGAGATTACCACCGAAGAAAGACATGTGATCTTCGTTCTTATTAATGAATTCGATTTGAAAGTCTGAGATACGTTTAGCCAATGCAACATCGGCTTTAACGTGTCCACAGACCTTCTCGAAAGCGGCCTTAATTTGGCCGACTGACTTAGACATTTTTAAACCAGGCTACGCAGATGGTTAACCAGACCACCAATACCGTGAACCACAGTGACGCCGAATGGTTTGTACAGCGATTCAGCAGCAACATTAAATTGCTCTTCGTCATTGTATAGCGAGTTCTTTCCCACGTCACCACCGATTTGCACAAATCGTTTCGTGATATCAACACCCATAGTCTCACCTTTGGGACTGGCTGTGATAACCATAATGACTTTCTTATCTGTGTTCTGTGCAACGTTTTGCACATTTTCAACTACCTCAGGCATCAGTGCAGCTCCTGGGGTAACGAGATAAGCTTTAGTCGTTACGTTTTCCGGCTCATGCAGTTCATCAGCAAAATCAAACTTATTACCTACCGGATCATTGAGTCCGCCAGTGGATTGAGCCAAGACCATTTGTAGGGCTTGCTCTTCCAGCTGTTGAGATTCAGTAGCAACAACGGGTTCACTAGGGGCTGGCACTTCTTGGTCATCGGTACCTGTCAGTTCTTTCTTAGCAAAACAATGCGTAAGAACACGGGTATAGACTTCCGACAATGGACCAGTCAGCATCACAGTTTCCTTGACGCCTTGGCCTTCATCGTAAGTGAAGGAATTGTCTTTCTTCTCTTCGGTATTCTCAGCCTTAGAAGCACTACTGGTATCTACTGCCTTAGCGATTGGTTCGCTAGCATTTGGATTAGTGGTAACGTGACCAGCGTTGACTACTTCGATATTACTCATTTGAAATCTCACTCTTTGTTTGTATTAACGGAAACCACCGAGCATTGTGCGAATTAGGCGTTCATGAGATTCACGATCGTTCATAAACGCAACACGTTGCCAAGTGCCTAAAAGATATTCCTCGTACTGCTGTTCTGAATCAGCGTACATATCGACTACCTCTTTAAACCTACCAAGTTCGAAACCACCCTCAATTCGGGCCTTGTCTAACTTGATGGTATATTCGTTGTGAATGTATGCTTTTACAGCCAACTCACACAACTTACAAAAGTAAGGAATACTCCTCATTTGTAGATGTGAGAAATTTTCATCATTTCCAAGAATACAACGTAGCAAGCCAGTGCCAGTAATAGCTTGTACTTCCCGAATCATCACGGTATTCTCAGCCACAAGCTGTACTCGTGCAGATGAAGGAACTGGTTGAAGGTTCATAGCGTCCATAACCGCTTTACCGGCAACCAAACTGGGAGTAACACTACAAGGCAGGTAGTTGCCTTGTGATGTTAGTTGTTGTGCAGCAGAAGCATTGAGATAACTCAAACTCAATACGCTAGTGATGCTGCGTCCTTGTGTTCTATCTTTCGGGATATGGAACACCATTACAAACCGGTCAGTAATTTCAGGAGAAAGTCCTTCAAGCGAAACTAATGCCTCAGTACCACCGACCAGATCACAATCTACCATCACCCTAGGACGGATGACCTGATTGATGATTTGTTCATCCATGGTTACGGGAGTATCTCTCCAGCGATAATGTTTGGGTTGAAATACCTCTGTCAATACCTCTCGTGGAATACGATAAAGAATTTCATTGACTGCTTTGACGATAGGATTCATCTGTAGATCCCCTTAATCCAAATAATTTCAGTGATATATCACTACTATGGTAAGACTATAAAACGTCAGCCATTCTTAACTGCAAGGAGTAAGTATGAAGAAACAAATTCAGCTAATTACTGGATTGTTGTTGTCTTTTCTGATTGCCGTAGTCTCTGGCTATGCAATCGCTCAGACCCTCACACACGATGAGAACGACACCGTAGAAACCGAAGTGTACATGAAAATGTCTTTGGTTGAATGGGTAAAGGAAAACGCAAAGCGTCCCCTGCCATTAGAGAGCGCTACATTCATTATTGACAAGGTCTATGAGGTAGCCAAAGAACATAGCATTGATCCGTTACTGATACTCTCGGTGATGCATGTGGAATCGGAATTTCATCCTAAAGCACAATCTACCCATGGTGCTAAGGGATTGATGCAGGTAGTGCCTTACTGGCACAAAGATAAACTCAAAGGGCGTAACCCCCTGAAGATGGCTGTATCGATTGAGGTCGGTACTCGCGTGTTGCACGATTGTCTTGTCCGAGCAAAAGACAATGTGAATCGTGCACTCATTTGTTATAACGGTGGAGGTGATAAGAAATACCAGATGAAGGTGGCTAAATCCCATAAGCGTGTCAGTGCTCACTTGATTGCACAACGCTTTGATAAGGAACTGCCTATTGCATCTGTTGGAAACTTTCACAAAGGAAGGGTACAGTTCCCTTCTAACAATGCTTTGGTCTTAGCTGATGCTAAGTACTAAGTAATAAAGAAGACTATTGTAATATCGGGTATCCATAATGGATACCCGATTATGATCTGTTTTCTTTTTTGATATAAAATGAATAAAAAATTATTCAGAAATATATCATACACATGGTCACGATAATAAGTGTCCTTAATCTTCAAAATTTATACGAAGGAAAATAGCATGACTGGTAAAGTAGTTCTGTACGCCTGTGGCGGCGCTGGCATTAATATCGCTCAGCACTTTGAGAGCTTCCGTGGCAAAGCTGCTGAAGGCGGTTTTGCTGAAGTACAGACTGTCTATGTCGATACTTCTCGCTCTAACCTGCCAGCAAAGGCAAGTCCGGATGCTTTCTACTTGGTGGAAAACCTGGATGGTTCCGGTAAGGTTCGTGCAGAGAACCATCGTGAAATCGCTGAAAGCATTCACGACATCTTGCTGAACTTCAAACCTGGTGACCTCAACATCGTGATGTCGTCTCTGTCGGGTGGTTCTGGTTCTGTGATTGCACCATCTCTGGTGTCTGAGCTTTTGCAGCGTGATGCCAATGTGATCGTGATTGGTATTTCCAGTGTGGACTCGCGTATTGAAATTGAAAACAGCATCAAGACTTTGAAGTCCTACGAAGCTGTCTCCAAGATGCGCGATAAGCCTGTGGTTTTGGTACACTATGAAAACAGCGAAACTGAACCGCTGTCTGCCGTGGATACCCAAGCTCGTGAAGCAATCGTTCGACTGGCTGCTCTGTTCTCGCGTCAAAACCGTGAACTCGATTCTGCAGACCTGCGTAATCTGCTCCAATACAACAAGGTCACTGACTCGAAGCCTAAGGTTGTTTCCATGGTTTTCCAGTCTGGCTCTGTCGTACGCGGTAAAGCACATGTGATTGCTGTGGCTACCTTGACGACCGATGAGTTCTCGTCGTCGCCTGGTACTCCTGTGGGTTATCGTTGCACTGGTTATATCCGTCCGGATAATGCCAGCAACATCAACCTGACTGCACCCATGCATTACGGTATCTTTGATGGCCTGGTGCTTGAACACTATAGCCGTCTTTCGTCTTGCCTTGAAAAGTTTGACGAAGCTACGCTGGCTAGTCGCCGTACCACCAGTAGCTTGCTCAGTGGTAATGACAAACCCACTGATAATGGGCTTGTTCTGTAAGCTAATTAAAACAGTGTAAAAAAGACACCGCTCTGTAATACTACGGAGTGGTGTCTCTATGCTGAAAACTTTTAATCTTCGCCTATGAAAATCATTGTTATTGTTAATGTAAAAGATCTAGTCGAATTGACAAAACCAATGGTTTTGAAAGCGTTTGATGACAATGTAGTTCCTGTAGACTACTTAGATAACTGGTATCAGTGGGCTTTCACTAAGCTTCTGAAAGATACCCTGTGTCTACCAGGCTTGGTTGACTACTGTGCTCCCAACAATACGTTCAACAACGTCTACGGTACAGTAGAGAGACAACTCAGCCATTACGTAAAGTCAAGCATCCATCCGACACAATGGACTGCACTAAACGAGTGTGAACTCGTCAAGACAGTTTTCATTGGAACAGATTTGTATATTTTTAACTGCACACGAGTATGAACAAAAACGAAGTCGAAGATCCTAATAGCTTGCTAGTACCAAAAGAGGCAATGGTTCTGCAGCTACAGGACAATGCTTGGAAACTCAAAGCACTCTACGGAGAAGCTTTCATTGATCCACCAGCAGGTCTTTATTTACCTGGTAAAGCAGAACCCTTTATTTCAGACAGCAGTGTTCTGTTTGTAAAGTCTGATCCAAAGCCATTCACTATCCTTACCAAGGATATCAGTACGATTGAAGAAGATATCTATAATCGTTCTGGTATTTGTGTATTGCCATTGAAATCAGCACCACGCTGCAAAGAAAACATTCTAACCAGACCGACACTTCCAGTAATGGAAATCACTCTACTGCGTTATTTCTTTGAACACATTGTTCATTCACGTTGCCGCTGGGCAGTAAGGACTGGAACAGAGAATAAGATTCTCCAGTGTTTTAAACCAGAGTACCGTTATATCTATACTGAATTTCACATTGAAGACACGATTGATAAGTCTCGTGAGATCCTCATCAATTTTATTGGTGATGATGTCTGGAATTATTACTTCTTCAAAATGTACAACGCAAACTTGATCATTGAGAAATCAGTGGATCACCGAATCTATGAGTGGACTAAACTTCAATATGACCTGGCTAACCCCACAAGCGCCGATTAAGACTAGTGTTTTGATACACATTGGCATGGATCTATCCCAAGTGGTTGTTGAGACGCTACAGGCTTTTGAGTCTGTAGTGGTCATGAATGATCCAGTCAATGGCGTATCTAATTTTATTCTTGATGAAAGTCGGTACATAATCAAGAGTATTATTTATCAAGTGTGCAAACAGTTGATAAAACAGATCCAGAAAGAAAGCCCCGGTAACGAAACGTTCAATGAGCAACTGAACGAACCCATTATCGGGATTATTAAGAGTGCTGGATATACAGACATACAGCATGGCAAAGAAATGGAAATGGCATTATCTATTATTCATGTAATAGAAATGTCATTCCTAAGAACAACGACTGTGGTGTTTCCAGGGTTAGACGATAAGACTAACTACTGGATTGAAGACTTTCAATGTAATCTAGGTTCAGCTAACGATAATAACTTGCTCGCCATGGTTTCAGTACGAGACTTTACATGACACAAACAAAGGATAATCAATCAGAAGAAGTTTGTGATGTCTTGATTGTTGATCTATCGAGCTTATGCCACCACTATGACAGTGGTGGCTTTATGCCTTTATCAAAATACTTAAGCATAGAGGAACTTCTTCAAACACTTTGTATAGGTGTTAGTGTTGGTACTCATTCTGATGTGTGGTCTTTATTAGACTCCCAGTTAAACATAGACACTAATTCAGAAGTTCTGATATCGATAGACCAAGCAATTGGTAAATTCCACAACATGCTGATTGAGCAATGTCTTTCTCTTTTCAATGATAAAGCTTATTCTTTCTACAAATTTGAGAAGCTCGTAGGTTTTACTGGTTTCATCAAAGGTTATCCCGATGATTGAGCAACAAGCAAAAAATACACCAATTCAGTATATCCTATTGACAGATGAGACCATGGATGATACCATGGTCTTACGAGATATCATCAATTTTATCAACCGTGACGATGTTTTCACTATTGACTTAGAAGCTGCATTGGACATTCTGTTTGGTGCAATCAACGATGTCGTTAGTGGTGATATAGATTCTGGACAGGTAGCACATTGGATTGTCTTTGAAACCTTAGACTATAGGGAAGTATCTGAGATGCATCACATGCTCAATGCGTTACTCGTTGCGTATCTAGATTCACTCATCAAACGGTTAAGAGCAATAGGGTTCTTACCAAATGGACGTTTACCGTATGTTTTTAAGAAGGTCTCTGGAACAGGGATTATCCTGTTACAATGGTCCGGTGATTTTAGTGGATATTGATTTCTTTATCAGTACTATTAATGAAATCGGTTCTAGACTCGGCATCGTTTTAGATGACGAAGAAATACTAGGTACTATCTTGACTAGTCTGGAGAAGAAATCCAAAGCGATAGAAGAGTTAGAGTTAAGACTGCTTTGTGTCTCTAATGACTTTGGCCTTGGTGATACCCTGCATTGGTTTAGTAGTGACGAACATACGTACTTACTAAATGAGTGTCATAGTTTGGGTGTAAGACTTTTTCATCAGATGAATACTCTTGGACTTTATAAAGGAGACGATCTGGTATTTGGCTATCATAGCCGTACTACTCCAAAGTTGGCTGCCTTTGTAGAGAAAAGAAAAGCTTTAACATCAGATGTGGTAGAAGAATACAGAAAGAGTAAACCATGGAATTGGACCCCCAACGACACATTCGTGTTCTAACTGAGAACGATGCAATCTTCAGTGAGTTTGTGCATCTGATACCACACACACTTAACGTAGTTCAAGTTTTTGAGCTGATCAGGCAACTCTTTGATAGAATGCATGGCGACTTCAATCAGTACACAGCTAGTACGTTAGTTGCACCACCAAAACTTGAAAACCTTTATTTGGTTCCTGCAATTATTTCATCTGGTGGTATCATTAAGATTACAGATGCGTATAAGGCCGCTGGCGTTAGGGCTTTCTTCCTTTGTAACCAGTACAAATTGTTTGAACCAGATGGTAAGTTCAAGTTCTTTTTGGAAAACATAACAGAGAGACACTTACTACTTCAATACGACAAGGATTATTAAATGTACTCGTTTCAAATTGGTAAGGTCTATAGTTTTGATACTATAGCACCTGCTCACTTAGGTGAGACTTTCAAGAATGTAAAGATCACTGGACTACTCGATTACAATAACGCTATCAAGCGTTCTAATATCGATGTATTACAATCAGCAATTCGCCCATATCTGCCATCCGGTACTCCTAACGATCCACGGGATTATACCTACCTGTTGTTTGAAACCGAAACCGGTAACACAATAGCCATGGCTTATCCATGGATTCGTGAAGCTACTATTCAAGAGACCGTTAACCAGGTAGTAACGGCTTCCATCTTTGGAGCATCAGCTAATGATGCACAGAAAATCAAGGCTATTTTAGCATTGGCTGGATACAACAACGTTACGCTACAAATAGCTAACATTGGTTCTTCTAGTTAATAGTATGCGAAACTCCATTATTGCGTCTAGCAGCGCCAGAAAGCAAACATGTCACAGACTTATCCCTTCACTGGTTTAATGCTGTTCAGATGGATTTTGGAGTTAGCATAATTTGCGTGGTATAAACGCGATCTTGTTCCCGAGGTGGCTAAAGGTTGAGTCCTACAATCTTAGAAGTGTTGCCACGCAAGGACGATACGACCAAAGACCTACAATTGTTAGCTCCGTGCTACTGTCCCATCAAAGCGTTGTCTGAGATGCATCACCGTGTTTTACCGGTTGAGTCGACTAGTAGAGCGACCTGCAGATTGCAGGATAGACTAAGCTGACAAAGGTCTCGTATCTGTATTGGCTCTTGCCAATATTAACACCTCGGGATATTTTAATGAGTCGTGGCGTGTCTTGCATCTATCCCCTAGGTACTTCGGTGCCTAGGGGATTTATGCCGTACCTTTATTTTTTATTGATTTGACCAATGAAATGTACAAGCATAACAGAGGACGCCATGACTTTCATCAACCCTTTTATTCCGGGTGTAGAATCTTACAAACGAGACATTCAACCAATCAAACACTATGTCTCTCAGGCTGCTAGTTATCTACATATTGAAACTGGTAAACCACTGAACGAGTGTGAAGCTTTTGTAAGAAACGGTTTGAAGAACAAGAGATTTGAAAACGTTAGGGATCCAAAGGTTAAGTTTCTAAAGCGTCAGGAAAACGGTGATCGAGTAATGGAAGAGTGTGGTCTTATTGAATATATCAATGAGACAGTAATCTCCGGTGAGTTATTGGCTCCTACCATGACTACGTATTTGCCCACTAGTACGAAGAAGTCAGTGCTGATGGAATACATTGACGATAACGTTAAGAAACGTGGTGTTGCTAAAAAGGCTATGTTTGCTGCCGAAGCTCGTGGTGATAAGATCACTGAGTTCTTTGAAGATATCAATCAGCGTAATACCAAACTCAGTAACAACGCTATCTCTGGTGCACACGCTAGTGCATCTACACCTTTGTATAATCAAACATCTCACTCGACTCTCACTTCAAATTGTCGACTGACATCTGGTTATGGTAATGCTAATAACGAAAAGCTTCTATCAGGCAACCGTCATTACTGGGCACCCGATATTGTTATTAATAACATAATCAGTATTACCAACAATACTGATTATAAATTGTTAGAAAGCGTAATGGAGAAATATAATCTCCATTATCCAACAGTAGAAGAAGCCGATGCAGTTATTCATTATTCGAGTGAACTGTACTGGCGTAGCAAGAAATATGACGCAGCTATTCTTTCATTATTGTCGAAACTGACTCCCATCCAAAGAGCATCTTTTGTATATACGGGAGATCTCTACCACGTCATGAAGTTTAATAACGACTTCATGAAAGATTTCATTAGTAAGTTGTCTAGTAAAGCAATTCAAGGATTTGAAGGTAATCTAGATTTCGATGAGAAGAGCAAACGTCTTGCTCAGATTAAAGATATCGGTGAAGATTACATGAATCTAGCACACCAAATCTGTGCTGAGGAAATGAAAGGTCGTGGTAAGGATTACTTTAAGATGCAGCAATCTGGTGCAGAGAAAGAACTGCGCACTGTGATTGCTACTGCTTTTAATGTGATGAATGCCATTACTGAGTATGAAGACTTTATCCGAATGACAATGGTCAGTGATAATGTTCCTGCTTCAGTATCTCATTTCCCTAATAGTATCCGTAGATCAGCATTGACATCAGATACTGATTCCACTATCTTTACCGTACAAGACTGGGTGATTTGGTTTAAAGGAACAATCTCTTTTGATGCTCAAGCAATCGCTGTGGCATCTACTATGATCTTTCTGGCATCACAAGCTATTGTTCATGTATTAGCACGTATGTCTGTAAATGCTGGATTTGAAAAGGACCGCACTTATCAAGTAGCAATGAAGAACGAATTCTTCTTTCCTATCTTTATTCCTACTAAGGTGGCTAAGCATTACTTTGCTATCATTAGTTGTCAAGAAGGTAACGTCTACGATAAACTTAAAACTGAGATTAAAGGTGTTCACCTTAAATCTTCTAATGCTCCTAAGAAACTGACTAAAGCAGCAGCAGATCTCATGTATGAAATCATGACTACTGTTTATGAAGGTAAGAAAATTTCATTGGCTGGTGTTCTTAAGAAAATAGCAGACATTGAGCGTGGTATCTATAGTGGTATTGCTACTGGTGATAAAGCTATCTTTCGTTTGGCTGAAATTAAGACACCTGAGTCTTATACCAAAGAGAAAGAACAATCTCCTTACTTTTACCACATGTTCTGGGAACAAACGTTTGCTAGTAAGTACGGCTCTTACGGTGAACCACCTTATCAAGCACTTCGTTTATCGACTACTCTAGACAACCACACCAATCTTGCACTTTGGTTGGCTAACATGGAAGATAAAGAACTATCGGCTAAGATTGATGCATTCCTTAAGGTTCACAACAAAGCACGCCTGCCATCTCTGCAAATTCCATCAGCAGCAGTAATGGCCCACGGAATGCCTGTAGAACTACAAGAAGCCATTAACTCTCGAAAGATTGTATCTGATCTGTCTAAGGTTTTCTATCTTATCATGGAAACCATTGGTTACTATGGATTGAACCGACACGTTACTAACTTAGTGTCTGATCGTTATTAAGACGGCATAAAGGCCAGGGATCACTCCCTGGCTAATATGCTGTTATTCCAGATGGAAACGACTAGGAGAGATTCTAGCAGCAATGTCCTTGATGGTTCGAATAGTGTCCAGATATAGATCATCATCCAGTATCTGTTTAAACGCACCATCAGAAGCATATGCTACAAAACTCTTAGTAAGGTAGTTGATATCACTAGCGTTGTGTGCTAAACCATGTTTAGGAGAGATAGTAGTCAGCCAATCGAGTGCTTTGAGTCTAGTGACTACCTCAGCCCAACCGACTTGTCTAGTAGGTGCTTGCTCCGGTAATCTCATCAATGCTTCAAAGTTCTCCACAGATACACATGGAAAACTTTTAAGAATAGTCGTAAAATCCCTATCGTTTTGTTTTACAAACTTAACAAGGTCTTTATAAGTATCGTCTACCTGTCTGGTATAATCGAGTACTGTAAACGGATGCTTCTTTAAAGCCTCACCCATAGGAGCACCATTGACAAAATTCATAGCTCTATTAAATAGTGCTACATCTAAGTGAGATGGTAACATATTAGGTAGAACGTACATATGGATAAAGTTAGATACAGCCAATGGATTGTTTCCAGTAGCTTCAGACTTTAACATTTGTTCTTTAGCAAAAGCTCTAAACTGCATGGCAAGCATTGGAATATCAATAGCAATACAAGCCAATCCAGTCTCTACAGAGTAACCCTTACCGTTAGGCAATAGCATTTCTAAATCACTACGAGGGTGATTAAGAACAGTTACTGGAGAAACGTTTTTCCAGTTCTTCTCAATAAAGTAAGGATCTAAATACTGACTAACAGCAAAGATAACTTCTTTAGTACCAGGACCATAGAAGACTCCATCAAATATACTACCCCTATGAATAGAGGAAGTCAGCTTATGAGTCATTCCTAAATTAAGAGCTTTACCATCAACAATGTCGTAGAACCTTTCTGTATTAGTAGCATGAGATACAGAGACAGTATTGATAATCTTAGCGAGTAAGTGATTGCTTTTTACAGCAAATGGACGGATGCGGTAATACTGAATAATATTCTTTAGATTACGCTGCAGTCCAGCCTTGGCATAAGTCCAGGCTGGGTTACTTTGAATCTGTCGGTTAACAGAGGTAACCTTATTGAAGAAAGTCTGCATGTTTCTTTTCTGGTTATGTCTTGGGGGATGTATTCTTGTAAGCATACGATTGGTAACACTATAACCAAATGTATCAATGATAGTATTTTTTTATATACGTACACCCTATTATATAGTAGTCTACGCAAGACACGTCACTGGTTAGCAATAACTAGCGGACTACTATAGCCGTATGTTGTCTCATCAGCTTTTACTGCATGTATCTATCGTTATCTATTGAATATGAATGTAAAAAAATTCAGTGATATATGATAGTTATGTAGTCGTAGCAATGCGATTGCAACAAACGTTTGTATACCCCTTTCAGAAAGCTTTAAAATGGCAGTTCATTCTTCTGGTTCCTCGAACAACCAAACGCAACAAAGCGCAGCTCCAAGTGCTGGCGCATTCAACATGGGCGGCCAAACGTCCGCAGGTCCAGCAGCAGTCAAATCGTGGAAGTTCGGTGATGCGGCAGTCTCTGGCCCCATCAATCCAGTTCTGCCCAGTGACCAGCTGTTCTCACTTCGTGATAAGCTCGGTGAAATGATCAAGAAGAACAGCGATAAGGTCTACGAGACCTCGTTCCTGATTCTTGACAACGGCCAAGAGCATATGTACTACAGCAGCATCATCGTTGTGATGCGCGAGGCTGCTCGCCCAACGGTGGTGTCGTTCTACACACTGATCCTGGAGTCCTCCAACAAGGCTCCTTCTGTAATCATCGACAACCGTGGTGGTTTCCCTGTTGAGATCCTTCGTGTTCCTGGCGATGCGTACGATGCCAAGTACGTGGCCAAGGTGCAAGAGACCATCAACAAGGCATTCCCACAGTGCACCACTATCAATGCTGGTGCAATGATGGTGTCGTCGCTGCTGAACGTTCAAGACGAAGGCATTGTTCACCGTCTGCTGCAGAACGCTTCGTTTGCTATTGCAACCGAGCTGACCACCAGCAGCAACCAGTTCAGCGACCTGAACTTGTCGACTGCTCGTGCAGATAAGAATCTGCAAGTGGAAGTGAAGTTTGAGCGTCGTACGCTGGAAAACGCAGCAGGTGAGCCAGTGCGTTCCGATGTGTCCATCGTGTTTAGCTCACAAGGCCAGAACACCAGTGGTGAAATCGAATCTCTGAACGATGCTCGTCGTGAAGAAATCTTTGGCACTGCCAACGGTTTTATCGACGCTGTTTGGGCTCCTATGGACAATGTCCAGAACAGCTGGGGTCAAGCCACGGTTGCAAACACTTCCATGCTGCCTAAGTTTGCAGCACGTATGGTGATTACGGATATCTCCCCTGCACGTCTGGGTACTCTGCCTGCACTGCTGTTGATGTATCTGCAACCCATGGCGGTTGGTGAAGGTGCCACCTGGTTCAATGCGTTTCTCAAGCGCACTATCGGTGATCACCTCCAAATCGGTGAAGTGAACTACGGTGATGCTGGTGCCCTGAACATCCAAGCAAATCACGGTGCTGTTGCTGGCTCTAGCGCCATCGGCCAACGTGTGGACATGGAAGGCATTGATCTGCAACCGCAGAAGTTTGCTGAATACATGATGCAGATGTTCCGCCCTGGTCTGTCGTTCTCGCTGGATGTGCCTGTGATTGGCCCTCAGTCGTGGTACATGGAAGTGTTCCGCGCTGCTGCTAACGGTGATCAAGGTGCCATCACCGCGATTGTCAATGCGGCTGACGTACTGACCAACGGTGGTTTCTCGCGTCTGTACGCAACCACGCAGGAGCCAATGTTTGTCGAAGCAGACAACTACGTGCACCTGGGTTACTTCGAAGACCGTGGTGGTGTTCGTCGTGACATCCGTGAAGTCGATCACCTGTTTGTCCTGAACGCCCTGGGTGAAAAGGACATCAGCCGTGTCGTTGAATGGCATAACACGTTCTATCAAACGAACGTGGATGCTCGTAAGCGCATGGCTGACCGCAAGCAGATCATCGATGCAGTGACTGGTGGCAAGACTGTGTATACGGGTTTTGCTCAGCGTGTTACGCCTTCGCGTTCGTTCAACAATGCATTGGTGCAAGCAGCGTTCGACGCTGGTCTGCGCGCTAACCTGAACGTTCCTATGAACGCTCTGGGTCAGTCGGCACAGATGGGTGTGGCTTCGTTCGTGGGTCAAGCAGCGATGACTAGCGCTCACCATGGCGTGTTCTCGCAACGTGGTGCTCCCATGGCTAACGGTGCTGGTTTTACCAACCGCACCTACGGTCGCTGGGCTTAATGCTCAGTTGAGAGCATAGAGTAAATAGCCAGTGCTAGGGTAAAACCTAGCACTGGCTTTTATGCCTATGTTCTTTTTGGTAAGGAATCTTATTATGATGAAAAAATTACATAATCAAGAAAGAGTTATGATGCGTGCCAACTTCGAAGGAGCGGTATTCATCTTCACAGAAATGTTTCTTAAAGCATGTGTTCTCTATATTTTTGCTATAGGGATTCCATTCTTTCTGATTCATTTGCTCATCTGGTATTTCAAGTAACTAAGGAGAGACTAGTTGTCAATCTATCGAAAACTAGCAGACTTGGATAAGGTGTTCAATCAGTTGCCAGTACAACCGATGATCATCAATGACATCAGTATTTATTCCGAAGAGGATAAGGAAGCAATCAAAAAGAAGATCTTCACGAAGTATGACACAGACGTAATGAGTGTTGTACCTCGTTGTGGTTGTGATGGTATTGATAGCTTGAGTGGTGAATTCAATCGTGGTAGAGTCTGTAAGAACTGTGGTCAGGCAGTAGTGTCACCATCAGAACAAGACCTGGCTCCGATTTTGTGGATGCGTGCACCAACTGGTGTACAAAAGCTAGTCAACCCTTACGTATGGGGAATATTGAGTGCAACCTTTACTGCAAGTGGTTTTGATCTAATCCGATGGATTTGCGATACAAGTTATACTTCCAATAACAAAACACCGATTGAAGTTTCACAACTTGAAGACCTGGGTGTAATGAATGGATTTAATAACTTCATTCAGAATTTCGATAAATACATCGAGATTCTGTTCTCTCTCAGGCGCTTTAGGAAACATGCAAGAAAAGAAGACATCTTGCGTTTCCTTAAAGAAAACAGAAACAAGATCTTCTGTGACTATATTCCTTTACCCAATAAATCACTGTTGGTGATTGAGGATACTACTGTTGGTCGTATTCTTGATACGATCATTGTCAATGCTGTTGATGCAATCCTTATGTTTGCAGGCATTGATACCAACCACAACAACTTGACTGTTAGAAAGAAAGAAAACAGATCAGTAAAAGTTCTATCAGCTTTGGCTAACGACTTCTATGCCAAGTACTACAAGAACAACTTGGGTACTAAGCCTGGTATTATCCGTAAACACATTATGGGTACACGGGCATTCTGGAGCTTTCGTGCAGTGATCTCATCAATCACACAGCCGCATAAGTACGAAAAACTCTCTGTTCCTTGGGGTGTGGGTGTAGGAGCTTTGTTTTATCATCTACTCAATAAACTCACTGCAAGGGGATGGCATGGAAATGAAGCGTGTGCATTCCTAAGTGCTCATGCTCAGAAGTACCACCCACTCATCGATCAAATGTTTGATGAGATAATTGCTGAGAACCCAGAAGGTGGCGTGCCTTGTGTGTTTTGTCGTAATCCTAGTTTGATGCGTGGATCTATTCAGAAGTTCCACATTACTAAGTTCCACAAAGACCCTACAATCCCCACCATTATGCTCAGCAGCCTGTGTGTGGTAGGTTTGAATGCTGACTTTGACGGTGATGCATGCTCTTGCATGTTGTTGCTCGATGAAGTCATGTCTGTGGAAATGAATCACTTCAAACCGCATAAGAGCACTTTCGATGTTAATAAGATCCGGTCTGTATCGAGTAACTTGTCCATTCCAAAACCCGTGGTAGCTACTATTAGCGCATGGATTCATGAAGAAGACGAAGTAGTCGATCAAAGCAGGATGCTTGAATTCAGTGCATAAGAAAGGAACTCAATGCAAGTAGTCTATGGCGGAGACGATGCATTCAATGCTCTGGCTTTTGGTGCACAAAGCACTAATAATCAGAACTTCTTTCAACAACAAGTAGCTCGTGCGTCCAGTATGACATCTGATATCGGTCAGGCGTTCTATCAGAAAGCACAGCAACTTTACCATTCCGTTTATAACGAGACTAGTATCAATTTTGCGAAGGCAGCACTCAACCAAGTGCGCGGTATTTTCCAAGCTGATGTCATCAGGCCTTTGGTTGACATGGATAATCTGCAAATTGCCGGTAGTCAAATGCAACGCTGGGTTATGGCCAATCCAGTGATTCGAGAAGTTTATCACAAACAACGTTGCGATGGTTATTCTGATTCCTATGTTGACCACAGTCCTGGTCAGATTGGATGGGATCATTACGATTATCGCCGTGTGATGAATGGTATCGCACAAGTAGAACCAGATGGGCCAATGTTCACACATGTGTACGAACAGCTCAATCCTGGTGAAACTGAGATGGATTTCATTGATCAAGTAAGCGTATTGCAGACTTGGGGTGCTCTTGAGCACTTCATGCGAGCAGCACACAAAGATCCAACGAGTCCATGGAACAATGATTTGTAAGACTTTATAAATCAACGGGGTAGTGATTAACCTCACTACCCCTACTTGTTCAAACACAAAAAGGATACCCCATGTCGACTCCAGTCGTACCCTCACTCTCGCTAGACGGTTGGGTGAGTAATCCGCCTGAGATGGCGGACTATCTTTTGAGTCACTTTTTTTTGTCCGAATACAGCCAGTCACAGCTGTGGTATAAAAAGGTTTCTTCTCTTCCTTGGATCATTCAGAATAACCAAGGAAACATGCGCGGCACAGTCCGTGAGATGCAAGATACGTTAGAGAAGTACTTTGGTGCGTACTTCCCTCAAGTCACTGTAGAAGTCACTCACGATGATGGTGGTGATACTCGCTCTAAGGTAGATCTTCACATTTTCATTAGTGTAGTCGATCGCACTGGCAAAGAACATTCTGTGGCTAAAATGGTCCAGGTAATTGAGTCTAAAATAAATAAAATTGTGAATCTTAATAATACAGGTAGCATGACATAACAAGGAGAAGATTCAATGTCGGATCAAAAATCCTACGAGAAAAATGTACTGACCAAATTCATCAGAGAGTTTGATTCTGTCATTACTCAAAGTAAACAAGAGATCAAAGGTAGATTGCCTGAAGCTATCTTTGTGGATTATTTCTTGCCATTCTTCGCTAGTGAGAAACCACTACCGAATAACGATACTTACATTACTAACTGGCTCAAGGTAGCAGGTTCGGAATATCTGGAAGTAGATATTCTGGACAATAGTGGTAAGGTATTGTTTACTGTGCCTGCAATGGCTAGCACTAATGTGTTCAATCCACATCGGGCTGAAGGGGCAATGTCCTTTAGTGACATTGTTGCTATGGCTAAACAGTTTGAAGTGCAATCCCCAGTTGCATCAGAAAACTATATCGACTCAGCCCTGACAGATAAGTTCAAACAGATGTACCAAAAGAAACATTTGCTATCTGATAAGGAAACAATCTGGTTAGGTATCTTTGCTAGATATAGTAGTAAACTCAATACTTTGTCTAACTCTAATAGTAAAACACCTACTACCAATATATCTGATGACGAAATGGAATTCGAATGAATCCATTGAGACTAGCTTGTTTCAGTGATATCCATCTAGGACATAGAAACAATTCAGCTTTTGATATTATCTTAGCAATAGATCAATTGATTCATACTGACAAGTTATTAGAGAAGATAGACTTGTTAGTATTTGCTGGTGATGTGTTCGATAGATTGCTAGACTTGGGTCATCCTAACCTTGCTGATATTGATAACTGGATTGCTAGGTTGTTCTACGCATGTCAAAGACATAACGTAGCCTTCAGAGTGCTCGAAGGTACTCCTAGTCATGACAGAAAACAATCTGAGAGATTCGTCACGATCCATCAGATCATCCAATCTAAGGTTGATTTCAAATACATCACTACTCTAGAGATAGAGTATCATCCTGGATTTGATGCGCACATCCTGTACATCCCAGATGAATATAAACCCACTACTGACGAAACTCTTGCAGACGTTAGGGAACTTCTTAGTAGTCGTGGTTTAGATACCGTAGATATAGCCGTCATGCATGGACAGTTTGAGTATCAACTCCCAGTAGATATCAAAACCATTCCTTGTCATGATAGTCGTGCATATCAAAAATTAGTAAACTATCTTATCCTTATAGGACATGTACACACACATAGTCGTAATGGAAAGATTGTAGCCCAAGGTTCTACTGATCGTTTAAAACACGGTGAAGAAGAAGCTAAAGGGTATGTCTATGTAGAGATTGATCCTGATGAAGGAGCAAACGTTTACTTTATTGAAAACAAACTCGCTAGAATCTATAAGACCTATAAGTGTTATGGAATGGAATTAGATGCTACTCTAAAGTATCTTGCTGAACAGATTCATGATTTGCCTGGTAATGCCGCTATTCGTGTAGAAGCTGAACCCTCTCATCCTTTGTTCTCTAACATGAACGAGGTTATGAAAATGTATCCAACACTTACATGGAGTAAACTAGCCAAAGATCGAGAAGATGAAACTCCTGGAGTAACTATCCAGGTATCTGAATTCGATGACTGGCATCCCGTACACATTAGCCGTGATAACGTCGTTGGAATAATGATGGATAGAATCATGGCTAAAGTTACATCACAGCAAGATTGTGATTTTATTAAGCAACAATTGGAGGAATTGAAATGAGTTCCGAAATTATTGCGAGTAGAGCTGTTTCGGCTTTTGCCGTATCGATTGGTACCTCACTGAGTCTGGAGTCTATCTCTAACTCAGGAGGTACTCCCTATGATCCCGAAAGACAGATACCTCAGCACGTCAACATACGTGACTACAAGGAATTCTGGATAAACATTGGTACGCTTTTCCGTAACCTGCACGGTGCTATTCCTAGAACTGACATCGAAAGAGTCAGGGCTAGGGATTGCGCTGATGCCTTGTTGCAGGAGATGTCGATTATCGAATCGGTTATCCGGAGTGATTCGTACTCGCTTACCAAAACCGTTTTCTACATCTGTAACTATTCGAGACTGGGTATTCAATACCCGCATGCGAATATCCGTGGAGTCCAAACAGAAAAACAATTAGCTTATAACGCCCTTTATAAAAAGACTGTTCAGTTCATCATTGACATGTTTCATAGTGAGACTTCTGAGATCAAGATCTTTGACTCTGAATTGCAACCGACTAGTAAAATAGATGCACTCATTCTGACCCATGCTCCCCATGATCTGTTGAGTGAGAAAAAATTCAAATCTCTTGATTTGTTAGAATCTCACACTGGAGTACTCAAGTCCAAGAACCTTTGGTATACTAAGTACTACAATGGTAAAGATCTACCAATGCTTCCGTTCAATAGAACGCTTTTGCAGGTCTTTGGTGATAATGACTTATTTCATCCAATGAACATTACGCTACGGCGTGAAATCATTGAGTTATCTAAACAAAAGAAGTGGACATTTGCAACCACTCATGACAAAGTAAAAGCGGACATTAAGACCCTTAAGAATCCGTACGCAGCATTCATCGTTAAGACTCTGGCATGACGATGCAATTTTTATACAAATAGGATATTGTTTGTATAACCCTTTAAGAGAAAGTTCAAATCATGACTGAAGCAGTAGCAGCACCTGCAGTAGCAGAAAAACCCACACCACCCAAGCGTAAAACTGTTTATCTTACTCGTCTATCCATTGATGGTGAGTCATCTACTGGTAACGGTCGCGCTAGTCTAGGCTGGAACGTATTCGATGGCAATCCTCGTTTGGTAGTCACTACTGGTGAGGAAGCAACCGAAACTAATGGTTACGGTAAGATTACAGCAGCGTTGTCTCCATTGACTGCTGGTTTGGTATTTGAGTTGCTTGAACAAGCACTCAAGGAGCCACCGGGCTGGAAAGACAAATTGTCTAATCGTTCTACTTATGTGGACAACAAGAAATTCGATACTCCCCAGCACGTTAACGACGTGATTGTAGGTAAGGATAATGAAGAGAAGATTTGGATCTCTGTATTCCAAGAGGGTCGTCCTACTGTTCGTTTCTATTTCATGCCTAATGCTTGGCATTCTCTGGTTAAGGCTGATGGTTCTATTCCAGCTGCCGGTGAACTCTCGGCTCTCTTTACTCGTGGTTACCTGCGTATTGCTCCAGCAACAATCTCTTACGTGATTGCACACTTTGCTGTTGAACGCCTGGGTAAAGCTGGTGAAGAAGAAGGTACTGTTAAACCCGCGTATCAGCCACGTACAGGTGGCGGTGCTTGGCAAGGTCGTCAAGGCGGTGGCCAAGGTGGTGGTAACTGGCAAAACCGCCAAGGTGGCGGTGGAGGTGGTGGCTTTAATCGCGGTGGTGGCGGTGGTGGTAATTATCAGAACCGCCAAGGTGGCGGTGGTGGTAACTGGCAGAATCGTCAGGGTGGTGGAGGCGGTCAAGGCGGTGGCCAGGGCGGCGGAAACAACTGGCAGCAACAGCAAAACAAAAAGGCTGTTGAATCCATTGCAGATGATGACATTACCTTCTAATATCTAGTGTAGATTAGATAGCGGCATAGTACCCAGCACTATCCATGCTGGGTACTTGAAATAATTTCAGTCATATATCATGGTAATGAGCAACGCAACGTGTTGCCTTAATCCATGAAAGGAATTACCTCGTGCAAATTATCCTACCGTCTTATGATGCCTTGTTACTCAGAAAAACAGTTTTCGTTGAACATGCAGGGCAGCGATTGGAATGGAGTGTAGCTCCTTTTAACGGAGGGAATTTTGAGCGTGATGTAGGGATGTTTCAGCATATCAACCAATGGTGGGCTAAACAAACTGAACATGCACAAAAAGAGATTTTCGATATCTATGTAGATATCTACAACGCCTTCACAACCACGTTGGCGGTGGATACGCTTGACGTTAAGCTGTTTGACTTGATCAAACGGTTGTACGACAAGCATCAATTTGAAGACATCTTTCAATGGATGTCCTTCTCCTCAGACATTAAATTTCCGGGACCCCCAGAACTCTTGCCGGAATTCGTCGAATCAATTGACAAAAATCATAGTCGTGATAAAACCTACACCATCGACGACTACAAAAAACTTGTATGTCTTATCATTCAACTACGGTTGATGATTCCAATTTGGGGTGAGTACATTGCACGTACTGAGAACACATCCGGAACTCAGTTCAAAGAGTTCTATGCTTACCAACTCCTTAGCCGTAGTAATCTCTTTACATCTGAAGCTTTGATTAAGCTGACGGTGTATGTATCAGCCATTGTTCCTAAAGAGGGAAGTAAATCAGCAATTATTGAATTTATCAGTAGCGAAGATTTCCCATTGTGGAATCTTGGTTTGCTGGTAGTGCGCAGGCTTTGCTTGGCAGATATCCGTGGTGCAGATCCCTCACCTATTTTGGTAAGGCATATCTCGCGTCATGTGCGCGAGCGTGTCAAACGTAGCGATAACAGTTTTAAGGGCGGGATGATTCGTGAGAAATTGGATCTGGAGAGCCAGGGGAGTGATGAAAATCAAATCTCTCGGATGGAAGGATACAAGATTAAACCAGAGATCTCCATTGGTGAGATCGCTTTGATTGAACATCTGGTATCTAACCCCTATGCTGTCGCTCAATCGTTAGCTCCTGGTATCGATCCAAAACTGGTAGCAGAAGCATTGCAGTGTGCTTCAGTAATGCAACAGTACGAAGCATACCAAGCACAAACGTTGCTTTTGCAATGGGTAATTGCTACTGTGATTCCACCTGAAGGAGTAGAACTACTCACTCATTTGCAACGCATCAATTGCTTGTGTGTGGTTCAAGCAGTGCTTTGGCATCATGGACATGAATTACTGGCTGGACTAGCTACAGCTACAATGACTCCCACTCACAACGGTGATGTACATCTCAGTGGTGGTTACTCTAAAGGTCGTATCAACAAGGAACTGGCCGAGAAACTTGCAGAACTCTATCCTTATCAAAAGAAAACCCGAGGAGGTAAGGTCATCAATGGCGTATTGCAGGCTATTGATGAAATGGTAGATCTTTTCATGTCTGTATCATGGACGGTTAATGTCAGTCCAGAAAAAGTTGCTATCCTCAATCCAAGGACTCCTTCGGTGCGTCGTATCACGATCCCGCATGATTTCAAGACCAAGGTAGCAGAACTCGTTGTGTATTTGGCAACACGTCCACGACTCAACAACAACTACGAAGCGAATCAGTAAATTATGTTTCAAACCCAGCAACCGATGATTCCCAGTAATAAGATCACCCGTATGAACGTGGTGAAACTTATTATCCGTGAGACAGGTACTTACAACAATCAATATTTGCGTCCCTATGCATCCAATGTGGACATGAATGCAGTGGCCCAGGTAGTGCATCGTGCTACTACTAATAACGTAGCCAAGATTACTGCAGACCAACTCTGTGGTGTTACGGGCGGTATCTTGGGTGTGAGTTCTCACATCGAATCGACTGCACCAGTACCTATCGCTGGCGGATGGGGTGATAAACGCATGCTGTTTCTCTTGAGTGTGCGTTGTGAATTCCAGTCTGGTGGCGTACAGCTTTACTACATCCAAGGTTATACTGACTATGTGGGTGTAAGCTATGGATCTGGTAGTGTTGATAAGAACTTGATGTTCTATGTCAACAACATCGTAACCATGCGTGAACAAACACGTCGTACTCCAATGGGTGTAGTCACACAGCCAGTGATGATTGCTAACCAGCATGTGGTGTTTGATCAGGGTGAGTTCGACATCAAGAACCCCAAACAGAAATCGTTGATTCGTCCAGTAGACGTATACAACAATCTGGCTGGTCTTGACATGGTCAGTAATGCCGGTAGTGGTGCTACAGTGTATGGAACTGGTAACTCTATCAATGCTATTCCGAAGATGAGTCGGCGTAGTAATGCAGTAGGTACTGAGTTTGCTGCTAACATCATCAATGGTTTCCTGGGTGCTTCTAGTCAGGCAACTTTGAGTGATAATCCGCAAGCAATCTTTGCTACTGCTGCTGGTATGGTGGATGAGACTAATCCGTATCAGAATGCATTCATGGCTAGGTTGTCTGAATACAACACTACCCAGAGTGTGTCTGGTATCTTCAAGTTTCGTGATCTGGTAGCATTGGATCCAGGATTTGAACATCCTTTGTCTGGCCGCATGACTGTTGTTCGTAATGCCTTGGGGCAAGAAGCACAAGTGCATCAAAGCGGTCATACCGCACACTGGCATGGTTCTGGTAGTGAGACACGTTGGGCATTTACAATTGGTCATGCTATCCCGTCTTTGATGATGAGCAACATGATTGCTAGTGTTAAGTTCATTTCCACTAACATGGAAAAGGGCGTGCCTGATACTGTTATTAGTGCTGGTGCTGGATTCTCAGATGTCGACATGAGTCGTAACTTCATGACTTTGGTTGCGCAATTTGAAACCAGTGTCCTTCGGGATTTGACATATGACAATCAGTTGTCGTATTTCATTTCAGTGCAATCTAACGTTGCTGGTGAGACTCGCATCACTGTGAGTATCAATGGAAACCAGTCTGAAGATTACGTTATGCCAACGTTCTGTGATGGAATGATGGCTCCTGTGATTACTGGTACGCGAGATGCTTCTGTGCAGATCTCGCAAGATATCCAGCAATTGGTATCTATCGTCAATGATGAAGTGAGTATGCACACTACGCCCAACCATCGTACTTTCAGTAGCTTGCCACCAAAGCTTTCTATCCAAAGCACAAATAGTCTTCCAGGATACTCCCCTGGTGTCCTTCTTTAATTAAAAGCGAAAGAGAAAACAATGTCTACTCCTCGACTGATCAGTTTGTATAAGTCCATGCTGGAGACAGCTTGGGCCACTAGTGATGATGCTGGCCTGGTAAGCCAGATTGAAATTGAAGAAAAGGACGAGGTCGGTACCAAGAAGCTTACACCTTTCGTATTGGAAGGTAAACGCCTGGTATTGCCAACACAAGAACAACTGCGCAATAGCGGTATGTCTAATGTGATGGTGTTTCATCCATTGAATGAAAACCCAACTAAAGGTGAAGCACCTGTGCTTGCTAGGCTTCGCCGTGCAATGTCTGTGCGTATCAATTGGGCTATCTTCCGTTTGATGCTTGAAGCATTGCGTTTGGCTACGTCTTACAAGGAACATGAGAAGCTCAACCCTGAGCAATCTGAAATCCTTAGTGTTCTTAAGAACGCACGGACTGAAACAATGGTGGCGTTTGTCACCATGGCACAAACTGCAATGGCTGATAGTTATAGCGACGCTTTTGTGAAGTTCTATCTGCGCCGGGGTGGTAACATCCGTGGTAAGACCTACTCACGTAGTTGCATGGTTAGCTTTCCTTTCTACAATGAACTGAAGAAAGGTGAGAAGAATTGCTTCAAGATCGATTTGCCACAAGCAGATCGAGACGTTATCATCTCGTTGTTGGAATTCATCTTCCCTAACATCAAGGATGACGAAGGTTATAGCCGTGGTAGTGATTCTGATGTGGCTCCATTTACGCAAGCTATGTACTTCGGTGCTGGTAGTGTGATTGGCGATATCAACGATTGCATTGAACGCTATCGTGATTTCATCCGTATTGCAGACCTGATGCTGATTGAAGCTAACTGGGGCGACGAGATGAATGACCTGGGTTCATATATCCGGGATATTCGTGGAGTACCTCAGCAGATGGGTAGTGACGGTAGTGCTCGTACTAGTGATGAGATAGCTAACCGTACTGCTATTGCTGCATCGCCAGCAATGCCAGCACCACAGCAACCACCTCAACAAGTTGCACCAGTGTTGCCGCTCAGTCCTAACGTACAGTTGGGTAACCCATTAGTGGCTCAACAATACAACGCTATTCAGCAAACGCATCAACCACAACAACAACCACAGAAACCTCGTGGTATTTCACTCAGTGACTTTGTGAGTAAAAGTCAAGCACCACAACCCATGGTGATGATTCAGCAACCCGTGATTCAGCAACCACAGCAGGCGCAAAATGTCTGGGGTGCTACTACCTTTACGCCAATGGGTGTACAGCAACCGATGCAACAACCAATGCAGCAGCAGTACAGCCTTGGGTATAACGGACATGTAAATGGTAGTGGTGGTATGCTCTAAAGAGTAACGGCATAAATGACTAGGCAGCAACGCCTAGTCATTATTGCGTATTTATTTTTTCATTTTACTTTGAGACATATGCGTATTACGTATGGTCGCTATTGCACTCATAGATGGAATCACTAGTGTAGTAGTCGTATCCCTAAAATCCGTAGGAGAAGTCATGCCATTAACGCGCATAGTAATCCAATGGATATATGGCGAGAGATTGTAATATTGTAAAATACCAAATAAATCACCAGCGTATTTGTAAGCCTGTGCGGGTTCTACATTGAGTAAGTCATTGTCTGGATGTGATCGCAAGAAAGTCATGTGATCTTCCAGTACTACTCTAAACTTACTATTGTAATAAATGTCCGCACCACTGTCAGAGATTGTGTCTAATATTTTCATGGGAGTTTTTACTTGAAAAGTTTTCAGTGATATATCATTCCATTGAGTAAATAACCCGTAGTAAACTTAAAGGAAAGAAACTGATGCAAGGTATACCTAGTCAAATGTACAGGGATCTGCAGTCTATCTGTGGTCTCAATACCCATCCTGATAACGATTCAGCATCACGCATTCAAATGCTTGGATCACACCTGGGTCAAAAGTTAGTTTTCAGCGGAATGAATGAACGCCGTCAACAAACGGGTGTTGAACAAGAAGTTGGTAAATACACATTCACCGTGGAAATGCCGGTGGACGCTCGTATTCTCAAACTAATTGATCGTTACAATGCTCGTGGCATTGGAATGCATTCGATCAAACTCAATCCAGAGACTGCCGTTATCTACGAAGATAAACGTACTGGTGAGATTGGCGTCCTTAATCTACCTACGTACGGTTCATACCATCCGTACTTCGGCTTTGAATATAAACAACGTGAAGGAATGATGCAACTCAAGAAAGATGCACATATCGAAAAAGGTACTGTGTTTCTCGATACTCCCGGTAAGACCAGACATAATAACTACATGTACGGCAGGGAACTCAATGTAGCATTCATGAGTCATCCAGCAGTAGCTGACGATGGTATTGTGATTAGTCGTGATGTACTCAAGTACTTTACTATTAAGAAGTACGAGACTCGTGTCATTGAATGGGGTAAGAAGAAGATTCCTTTGAATCTCTACGGTAATAAGGATGTTTACAAACCGTTTCCAGACATTGGAGATTACGTCAGAGCTGATGGTATCTTGATGGCACTGCGTAGTATTAACGGTAGTTTGTCTCCTGTACAACAAAGTGTACAAGACATGATGAATGTAGATTTCATCTTTGACAAGCGCGTCTATGCAGATGGTGGTGGCGGTAGGGTAATCGATATTAAGATCGATACCAATGGTGACTTTTCTGCTGGTCTGTCTCCTACGGATGAACAACTGGAAAAGTACATTACCGAGACTCGCAGGTATTACAAGGAGATTCTGAGTGTTGTGCGTGAAGTACAACGTGCTCGTGGTGAAGGTATGCAACTGACACCATTGCTTCATCGTTTGGTGATTGACGCTTTGGTAGCTACTGAAGACGAGAAAGAAGGAAAGATCACTAAGCTCTACCGTCGCTCAGAACTCGATACATTCCGCGTAGAGTTCACGATCGAGTATGAAGTGGTACCTACCATTGGTTTTAAGCTAACTGATTGTCACGGTGGTTAATTTAGCCTTCTTAGTCAGTAATGGCTAAGAAAATCCTCTTTAATTGCTGGAAACTCCTAAAGCTGTTCCACCACTGCGAGGCGAAAGCCAAAGCGACGGTATAAAAACGGAATGGATACATGGACAACCGTGGACTCTAAGAGTCCCTATAGCAGCGAAGCTCCTAAGGCCCGTAAGGGTACGGAGAACGTTCAACGACTATCCGGTTACCACGGAGTAGGATCAAGTGATCCGAAATAGGAGGCTGCCACTATTGTGGTAGAAGATATAGTCTGGGCATCTAGGGAAATCCTAGAGCTGCGCGTAATGGCGCGGGCAGAGCTTAACGCACTCTGCTGAACACACCGAAAGGAGTTATTGTTCATATTGCTGAGCCAGAGGAAATGCCGGTAGATGCCGATGGAAATCGTGCTGACATCATCATGGATTCCTATGCTCGTATCAACCGAATGAATATCGGTGGACTCTACGAACAATACGTCAATGGTGCATCTCGTGATGTGGGTAAACACATCTGTAAGTTGTTTAACATCAATCATGGTGAAAAACATGCTCGTACTAAGGTTGAGGAAATCTATCACAACGATAAGACTCTATTCGATGTAGCATACAAGTATCTCCTTGGGTACTACAAGATCGTCAGTCCTAAGATGTATACTTGGTATTCGTGTGATGTTACTGAAGAAGAAATGATTGAACACTTTACAGTGATTGTTCAAGACTTTGTGTACTTGTACGTACCGCCTGAGTCATCTCCTGAACCCGTAGAGATGGTTAAGCTTTTGGAGAAACACTATAGACCAACTTTTGGTCCAGTGTCATACGTGGGTTACGGTGGTCGTAAGGTCATTACTAAAAACCCTGTACGCATTGCCAGTGTGTATTTCATGTTACTAGAGAAAACAGCTGATGATTGGTCTGCTACTTCTTCTGGTAAGGTACAACACTTTGGTGTACCAGCCCAGCTGTCAAAGGCAGATAAGTTCTCGAATGCTATTCGAGCACAACCAGTTAAGTTCATGGGCGAGACTGAAGGTCGTATTGTAGCATCGTACTCTGGTCCTGTAGCAGTCGCAGAAATCTGTGATCGCAACAACAATACTCTTGTGCATAAGCACATGGCTGCAAGTATCTTGAAAGCTCCTGAGCCTAATAACATCAAACGGTTGATTAATCGAAAGGAATTCCCTTACGGATCTAGTAGTCCGCTTCAACACATTAACCACATGGCCCTGTGCGGTGGATGGCAGTTTGAATATCAATCGGTACGTCAAACCTTCAAGCTTTAAATAAATGACAGAACTCAAACGTTTCAATGCAAGGGCAATGCTCACTAACAGTACGGCTGAATTGAGCACTAAACTCAGTGGACATTTCATCCTAGTCTTTGATGATGGTGAAATGGAAGTTACTGCAAGGGAGACTGTCTATAGTAGTTATGGGTGGGAGCTGCATCGCTTGTACCCACAGACTCCTTTACTCAAGAGTCATCACGTACGGGATGTTCTTGGTACTGCATTCCTTGGATCCAATACTCATCTGAAAATGCTGGGTAATGTGGGCTGGAGTGTGATTGATACTTATAAGAGCACAGTACCCACTATCATGGATGATGTATCACGCACCATCTATGAGCTTACTAACAATATCTATAACGAGACCTGTGCTGGCTTAGAAGAGTATGTGGTTTCCGTGGATATTCTCGATTATATCGAGATCATGGAACATCCCACTGTCAAGCCTACTCTGGATAATGTACAACCTACACCAGAATCTATCGATGAGTGTTATGATATCATTGATATTGCTCTGCGTAAAACTCCTGATCTTGCACACAACGCGATCAGTAAAGCAGTGCGTTCTGGTTTAGTTAGAGCTGCTCAGGTAAATCAATGTCTGGGACCACGCGGTTATGGTAAAGATATTGACTCTAATCGATTCAGGCATCCAATTCTTCGAGGCTTTGTAAAGGGCCTTCGATACTTTCATGATGCGTTGATTGAGTCTCGTTCTGCTGCTATGAGTCTTTTCTATAGCACGGCACCACTGCGTCAAGCTGAGTACTTTGCACGTAAGTTGCAGATTCTTTGCCAGGTAGTGGAAACTATTCATAAGGGAGATTGCGGTAGTAAAGAGTATCTACGCTGGACAGTACGGTCTGCGCAAGTCGGTACGGGTGGAATGCTTGATCGCAAATGTGATCTGGAATTTCTGCATGGTAAACACTATATGGACGAAGAGACTAATACTCTTAAGACCATTACACCGAAGGATACCCATCTAATCGGTAAAACAGTGTTACTACGCTCACCCATTGCTGGATGTGCGCACCCAGACCCACATGGGATCTGTGAGATATGTTTTGGTCAGTTGGCTGAGTCGATTCCTGACAACACCAACATTGGTCACCTGTGTGCAAGCACCATGACACAACAGACCAGCCAGAACGTACTATCTACTAAACACCACATTGGTTCATCTACTGTGGAGTCTGTAACTGTACCACTGGAGTATCAAAGGTATGTGGTGCCATCTAAAACTGGCACTGGGTATCTTATTAATAAACATTTAGCTGGTAAAGATGTGAGTATATCCATCTCGCCAGATGATGCTCCAGGTCTGACTGACCTGCGAAACGTACGTAATGTGCGTCAACTGGGTAATAGTCATGTGACTGAAATGGAAACGATTGCTTTGATTATCCGTGAAAAGGATGTTGAAGACATTGTTGACTTGACAGTAAACATTGAAAGGCGTAAGGCTTCTTTCACATACGAGATGCTGGAATACATTCAGTGCAATGGATGGGACATTAGTCCTACTGGCCAATATGTCATCTCTATCAAGGGGTGGGATTGTTCTAAGGAATTCTTGGAGTTACCTGAACGTGACCGTAATATGTCCGATCATTCCAAGATGATTACGTCCATCATTGAGTCTAACAAGGCAGACTTGAAGAAACGCGGTGAAGATCAATCTCCAGAAGCAATGCTTTTTGAGTTGTTTGATGCTGTCAATTCTCGGCTGAATGTGAATCTCTCATTGCTGGAAGTGATTGTACTGGGTGCAATGGTTCAGTCTGTAGAGCATAGGAACTTCAATATTCCTAAGGTTGGTACTAGTCGTGGTCTGGGTGTTACTGCAATTACCATTCCTAACCGCAGTGAAGGCGGAGCAATGGCATATGAGGAGCATAAAGATACGATTATGAATCCTTGCAGTACATTCCCTGAGGGAAGGCCGAGTCACCCACTCGATGTCTTCATCAAACCACAGGAAGCTGTGATGGACAGGGTGCCTAACTTCTTTCGTAATCAGTAAAGCATAAGTAGACACTAGGGATAATACCCTAGTGTCTACTAGCTTATTTTGTTTTTTGTGTTATGTCCAATGCAAGCTAATAACGTCTAATAGCGTCTATTGGCGTCTAATGTATCGGTTATAATACCAAGAGTTTTAAATCAGAAAATGAATCAATCTATTTTTACGCTAACTATAGCAACGCATTTCTTTAAGATTACTAAATATAACGATAGAATCAGACAGATTCTTTTTGAATTCGTCAGAGACTTTGTTAAGATAGATCAAAACAAAGGACCAAGAGACGCACCACCGGAGATGACGGTGTTTTGTGCTGCTACCAAGAATCGTAGTGAGTTCAGATTTCACATCAATTCATTACCAGACTTTAAGAAGTTACTAGAGAGGCATGGAGTTCCTGAGAGTGTTTACACCACACAACTCATGGATCTTAACATCTCAGATAGCGTAGATTTGGTCATCAAACCCCATTGGGTGTTTAGAGATGATCAGCTACCGATTCTAAGCTACCTAGAACCCTCTACACCACGCTCTAAGTTTGTAGGTATACAAACGGGTAAGGGAAAGACTGTAACGGCTCTAAAGGGTGCTGTCACATTTGGTAAACGTCTCTTGATTATTGTTCGTCCTATGTTCATGGGTAAATGGGCAAAGGACATCAAAGAGATTCTTGAGATAGATATCAAGAAGGAGACGATGGCTATTCAAGGTAGTGCCCATCTTAAGGCATTTATCGAGTTAGCTAAGACTGAAGGCGGGTTAGATAACACAAAAGTTATTGTGATGTCTAATAAGACCTTCCAGATGTGGATCAAGCTCTACGAGGAATTTGGTGAAGAAACCAAAGAGATGGGATATGGATGTACGCCCGATGAGTTATGTAACATAGCCAACATCGGAATGCGTCTTATCGATGAAGTACATATGGACTTCCATCTGAACTTCAAGATTGATCTCTACACTAATGTAGAACAAAGCATTTCGTTATCTGCTACACTACTTAACAATGATCCATTTATCGAAAGAATGTATCGACTAGCCTATCCGTTGGTGGCTAGATATCAAGGGGGTGTATGGGATCGTTACGCATTGACTTACGGAGTAGCCTACCATCTGGAAGACAATAGAAAGGTACGCACTAGCGAGTTTGGACAATCTACTTATTCCCACATTGCTTTTGAGAAATCAATCCTAAAGAATCCACACTTTAAGGATAGTTATTGTAAGCTCATTAAAGAGATTCTTGACTATGGGTATATAAAGGGCAAGGTAGATGGACAAAGAGCTGTTGTCTTTGCTGCTAGTAAAGACATGTGTAGTGTTATTACTGGATACTTATCCAAGGCATATCCAACGCTGACTGTAAACAGATATGTTGAAGGAGATCCGTACACTAACTACTTAGATTCTGATATACGCGTCACAACTGTTCTCTCAGGCGGTACTGCTCACGATGTGAAGAATCTAACCTGTGCAGTCCTTACAATTGCACTAAAGAGTATTCAAGCTAACATCCAAGTACTTGGACGATTGAGAAAGATCCCAGACGTGAATGTGAAGTTCTTCTTCTTGTCCTGTCTAGATGTTCCTAAACACTTAGGTTACCATAGAGACAAGGAACAGATCATGCGTGAGAAAGCAGCTACCTATACTTTAATTCCCTATAACCGTAGGGTGTAACAACAGCATAAATGCCACTAGTACCTTTACGGGTACTAGTGGCTAATATGCCGGTGTCTTATTTTTTGTTTCCAATACCCTTGAGTGCGTCTAGTTGATCACTAACAGAATTGCTATTCTTATTAGTAATCGCAGAGGAAACCTCTAGCATATACGTAACGTACTCTCTAGGCATAGATAAGAACTCAATCAATGACATACCGAAATGTTTGAGTACTTCACTCTCAGCTATTACTTTAATGATTTCGTATGCAGAACTGTGTCGGCCATTTTCTTCTGCGTCGTGCATTGCCACAGATGCCAACGGTCTTGCAGTAGAACCAGACAGATGATTATAAATCCCATAATGAGTTTCATAGAAATCCCGTAGAACCAGTGTTGATTCTACGGAGTTCATCTTTGGTGCTTTCTCAATGAGTTCTGCAATAAACACTCGTGGATCTACACCGTAGCCGAAATAAGGATCAGCTACGTGTACGAAATCATTTATCCCTTGTCCTGGTCGTCCGGAAGACGCGACCGAACCCGGGCTACCGTTTGCACGAGTAGCGTAAAAAAAGTTTGATACACATCAATAGGAATCACACCCTTGAATGCTTCAATAGAATCTTTAACGTGGTTCTCACCACCACAGTTAGGACACTTGTAAGAAGGAATACCGATGACACTGATAGCGGTGTCATTCATGTACTTCTGTACTTGTTCAATGATCTCATCACGCACTGCGTCTTCAGCACTCAACCGGTTAAAGATGTCTTCAATCAGATTGACTTCATTGATAACGTTGTTATCGCCAAAGGTAATGCTATCGATCCAGTGAATGTAGTTACGCAGTTCAGTAGCACGACCTTGGTCAGCTACGTACTTGTTGCGCTCATTGGTACTCACATCCATACCCAAACTGCTGTTGAGCATCTGAATGATGTCACCAATCCAGCGTTGGCCACTAGTGAGGTACTGTGCAATGGTTGGAATCTTCAGTGTGACTTCAAACTGACTGGGTTGGTCTTTGTTCACAATGAAAGTACGTTTTTGTGCTTTCAGAGATTCGTTCTTATAACGCTCCAGATCTTCGTCAGTAATAGACTGGATCTTAGTACGAGACATGTGAGCTACTTGCCAGGCAGTAAGAGCCTTGCGGTTAACCCACAGAAGCTTACTCACATCCAGGTGCTCTTCAAGCACATGGTTGCACTTCTCTACATTGAAACTGCAAGAACGCTGGTAATTGAAACCATTGTTCCAAACGGTACAGGCCAGACCCCAGACAATCGTGAACAGGTCATGACAGCTGATGATATCAGCCAGAGTCTTATCGGACTTCAAATTAGTCTGGTAGATGTGTTCAAATGCCAGATCAAGTAAACGTTGAGAAGTAATAACAGTAGTGTTGGTATAAACAATACCAGCGCTATTACGACCCAGTTCAATCTTATCACTGATGATCTCGCGGTGCAGTTCCAGAAGGCGTCCTTCAGAAGGTGACTTCAGAGTCAGCCACATTCCAGTATGCCACAAAGGAATACGAAACACCGAACCCAGACCAGCGTGGTTCATGAAACGCAGCAAACCACGTTCACCACTGAGGTTCTCGTTCTGTACAGACTTAAAGCCAGCAGACCCAGGATACAAACGAGTGCCGTTGGCATCTACTGTCTGAGCAAACTCAGCAGTAGGATCTTCCAGTGTTTCGCGGAAGATATCGTCTTTGACACAAACCTGTGCACCAGAGATCAAAGAACCAAGCCACTTAGCTCCTTCTTTGGTATCGTCCAAACGAACGTTAGACGAACGATCTAATCCATCAATAATGTTATCTGCAAAATTGCTAGGACCATTAACGCTATAAGCAGCGCCAGCACCAGTTTCTTTCTTATCAGAAAAGACTGGAAAGTCCTGAACAATATTTTGTTGCTTAACAGTACTGAATACTGGTTCTTGCACGGGTTCTGCGTTCTCCTGAATAGGAGACTCAGCTTCTACAGGAGTCTGTACAACTTCCTGTGGCTTTGGAGCCTCAGGAGTTTCATCAATTTCCAAATTAGGATCTTGCATGTGATTTCTCTTTCTCTTGTTGAGATTGATGTTTAAGGATTATTGCTCGGTGGGTTCTTTGACCACAACGTCCGTAATCACGTTAGGATCGGTAGCGCTATTGTCAAGCGATGCAGCCAGACGTGCTTCAGCGAAAGCTGCTTCTTGCATCAAGAAGGTGTAGTTAGGAGTAATGATTGCGTGGTAACGTCCAGAGAACGTGTTGTACGATTCAAAGATACCAATGACCTTGGTGCTATCATCAACGTTCTTAATCCCACCAGTCTTATCCTTATGCATTTCGCGGATAGCAACTAATTCATTAGCGAATTGCTCGAAGTCCTTACGGATACCATCCAGAGTCAATTGGATCTCTTGGGCTTTCTCGCTGCTCAAGTTAGTGACAATGTCATTGTTAGAGTAAACCTTCAGGAGGTTATCGTTGCTAGTGGCTAGCATAGTAGCCACACTCGTATAGAGTTCATTGAGTTCATCCCATCCTTTATTGGATGCGTAGAACTGTTCGAGTTCTTCATGGGACTTCTTAGCAATGCTGTCACGCTCTTGACGAGCCAGGGATTTCTTGGTCATGATTATTTCTTTGGAAAATGTAGTTGTTAAAAAACGTTTTTATTTAACGAGTCAATGATTTGAGTCTTGGAAATGACAACCTCAATTTCCAAACCAGATATTGCGAATATCTTCAAAATTAGGCGCATTGTCCTACAAGATGTTCATTTGTTAATAAATTAATACTTACGGGTAAAAAATGAATCCATCCCTAGAAGCATTCGTAAACAACCTCTGTCCTATTGACAGAGTAGACCAATACCGCCGTGTATTTAAATTAGTACAAGACTACGAGATTGAACAGTTTGAGCCAGAGCTTACAGACCTGGCTATGTCGGCAGAGATGTACGAGCCCGATGATATTGCTGATTTGTTTCACACCAAGATTTTCAATTATCTTAAAACGATTATTGGAATGCATGACATTCAGATCAATGAGAACTCTCCATTGGGAGATCTCATTGTAATTGCTGAGAGTATCCAGGCTCTTCAGCAATGGGACGATCACGATGCTATCGTTCGAATTACTGAAGTGAACAACGAACCAGAGGAGAAGTTCGCTGAACTCATTCATATGGTGAGTCACGTTAGTGAGACTGCTGTGTTTACCATGGTTGATTATATCTCTCCTGCTTTCATTAAGAAGCTCCAGGAGATTCATGTCCGTAGCATGAAATCTGATAAAGAAACCAATACAGAAAACGAAGCATTACTCAATCAGCTCAAGATTGTTAATGTCTTTGTTAAAGGACAAGCATTAGGACTGAGTCTACTCAAACGCGGTGTTCCTATTGGTGTGCAGATCATGTTCTATATTGAGCTACTCAAAGCTCAATTTGAAACAATGCAAGACGAAGCATTGGCAAAGGAATTATTTGTATTGCTTCACATGAGCGAGGATACCTACAACAACACAGTTGAAGGTTTCTCAAAGATCAGCGATATCTTGTTTGACGATCTGAACAAAATTACTAAAATTAAAACCTTGGTAACCAGACACATTCAAGAGTTCGATAAGTTCAAACTCTCCTATACATCACCAGCCATTTAAACCATGAAAAAGCTTGACTACTTGTTCCAAGCTTTCAGTGCTGGACTCCATAAAAAGCGAGTCTGGGTACTGAGTGCATTTTCTATAACCCAGGAAGGAGCAGATGCTTGGAAGAAGTCACCTTACCCATATCGGCTGGTGCGTACTCCTTCTGGTATCTTCTTCGTGAATCCAGATGGATCAGATAATCTAATTAAGATTGATGACGCTGATCCAAGTACTCCGTTATTTTCCTTCAAGGACACAATCGTAGTACCAGCTAATTACATTGCTAATGTCACGCAAGATACAAAGACCATCATTGGTAATTTGTTTTTTAATTTGTGTGCAATCGTTCCAGCTTTTGGTAAGAAGATTCCATTCGTTACTGGTAATGATTTCCTTGAGAAATTGGAAAGCACTATTGCTGGATTATTAGAGGACACTCCACCAGCAGATGTAGAGAGAAAAGATATTGTCATCTATGTTGATGAGTATCTTCGCTTTTGTGCATCGTTTAGTTACTTGACTGAGTTTACTCAGCTGTGTACCTGGGGTGTTACTGAGAAAGCAATCATTGCTCCTACCGGTATCAAGGAATTTAAGAAAGCTCTTATTGAGAAATATAAGGACTCCTTAGATGATCCAGCCACCATTGCACGCATTGATGCAGAACTCGTTAAGTTTGATTCAGAGTTCTTGAAGGGTGATCCTAGTGAGAACTTCCTCACTACCAATAAATCTCGTAAGGTGGTTCGAAAGAAACTCTTTCTTATGTATGGTGGTGAAACTGGTTTGGGTGCAAAGCGAGGCACTACCTTGATTCAGAATTCTCTGAGTGAGGGTTGGGAATTAGATAAGTTCCCAGAGATGAACAACGCACTGCGTGCAGGCTCATATGACCGTGGTGCTGAGACCATGCTCGGTGGTGAGGCTGTGAAGTGGCTCTTGCGGGCATCATCCAATATTCGCATCATGCCTGGTGACTGTGGCACTAAGCTAGGATTGGGTGTACATGTTGCTGATAACAACATTCATAAACTAATTAATAAGAGAATCATTACGAGTACTGGGACTAAACTCATCACTAGTAAGGAAGAAGCTGGTGCGTACATGGGTACTAAACTCATGGTGCGCTCTCCTATGTATTGTATCTTAGATAAGACTGACTACTGTGAGTATTGTGTTGGTACTAACTTAGCTAAGAACAAAGACGGTGCGTCCATGGCTATTACTGCTGAAGGCAGCGTTATGATGGCAATTTTCATGAGCGCTATGCACGGTAAAGAATTGGCACTAGCTAAAGTGAACATTAAGAACGCCATTACCTAAGGTAATTCGTTTGAAATACCTATGAACACTGTGTTCTGTCATTAGGTGTGATTTTTATACCTACATTCAATCGTTTGCAAGAAACCACTTCGGAGTCTTCATGGCTAAAAATCGTCAGGCTTTTCGTAGCCCTATCGCAACCCAGGCTCCTATCCAGGAACCTATTACAGAAAACAAGGATACCACTGTGACCGAACAAACCCAAGAAAACGGCCAACCAGTTGATCAAGAAGTCACTGGTGAAACCTTTGTGAACGAACAAGTGACTGACCAAGTCCAAGGTGAGACGCAAGAGCCCGAAGTGACCCAGGCTCCTGAGGTGGTGCAAGAAACCACTACTGCCGAACCCGAACAACCGGTTGCATCTGCTGAACCGACTGCTGAGGTTTCGCAAGATCCCCTGGCTGCTTTCAATGCCCATATTGAAAACGTCAAGGCTAATGGCTCGCTGCAAGAGCGTACCCTGATTACGTATCTGGAAGACTACCGTATCAATATGGCTCCTGGCCGTCCTGTTACGGAGCAATCCATGAATACTGCTCAGGTAAGTCTGTGGCGTGCTATCAAGCAAGTGCTGGAAACCGAAGAGAACTTCGAGAAGACCTTCACCCTCTTGATCGCATACTTCCGTAACCTCAAGGCAAACGTGTTCCATGAGCGCTACGTCTTCCGTGGTATGGAAAGCATTACTCTGGATGCTGACCAAGCCAAGGCTTTCCAACGTGTCATCAACCTGCTCAAGGTTGCTGCTGGTTCTACTTCGCACCGTGCTACCACGGCACAAGTTGATCTGGGTCGCACCATGATGGAGAACGTGTTCTCTGGTGATGCTCGCAACCGCGTGATGAGCTATTTCCAAGTTCAGTAATAGAACAAAGACATAGAGTAGACTACTACAGGCGTAATCCTGTAGTAGTCTTTATGCTGTTTTCTAATAGGAAGGTTATATGGTTACTTTGAAAAAAGGCATGGTTCACGCTGATGTGGAAATGCTGCAAAAAGCTCTCAATGAGAAACTCAAGAAAGAGTTAGTACCAGATGGTGGCTTTGGTGGTATCACTGAGATGACTTTCAAAGAGTACGAAAAGAAGTACGGTTTTCCAGTCACTGGAATATTCGACAGTAACGTTCATAAAGAGCTATGGGACTTTATGAACAAGCGCTTTGTCTCTATTGGTGATATCGAGGCCATTGCTAAGCAAAAAGGAATCGATCCCAATATGCTTCGCGCTATTCGCAAAGTAGAAGGCTTGGGCTCTGGTTTTCTCTCTGATGGTCGTCCATTGATTTTATTTGAACGCCACAAGTTCTATGAAAACATCAAGACTAAGTTTGGTGTTGCGAAAGCAGAAGAGATTAAGGCTAAGGAGCCTTCTATCTGTCATCCAGTGTGGGATGCTAAGGTCTACCTAGGTTACAAACGAGAATACGATCGCTTGAACCTTGCCATTACCTTTGATCGTGAATGTGCACTGAAGTCTGCTAGTTGGGGTATGTTCCAGATTCTTGGTTCTAACTTTAAGATCTGTGGTTACTCTAATGTACAGGAGTTTGTCGATGCCATGTACGCTAGTGAAGACCTGCACCTCAAAGCTGTCGTGAGTTTCATCATGGAGCAACCAAAGCTATTGCACGCAATTACTACCAAGAATTTTGTCCGTATTGCTGAGATCTACAATGGTCCACAGCAAGCAAAACATAATTACTCCGGTAAGATTGAAACTGCTTACAAATCTTTTATTGCATGATCATAAGGGCCAGGGTTTCATTACCCTGGCTTTTATGCTGTCTTTTTAAATATCAGAAGAAATAGTTTGACTGTTAAGGAACATTTTAACAGATACCAGAACAAAACGCTTTTACAGTAAATGCTATTGTTTGCTAAACCTCAGGAGAATTTTTAAGATGTCTGGAATTATCTTAGGCACTATCGATGCCGGTGGTGAAGGCCGTGCGGTTTTACTCGCTAGTCTGAACCAAGCACTCGGTACGAGTTACACTCTTGCGGAGTTTGATTTTAGTGACCCAATCGCAGTCACTGTACCGACTCCCACTCGGAATACCAAAATCCGTTTTGCACCCAAAGCACACAGTGGTTATTACGGTGTGCGCAATATCTTCTATAACCGAATCCATGTCAGTGAGTTAGGACAGATCACAGTAGCTCGTGGTACTGCTACCACGGTGAGCGAATTACTTACTCAGATCAATGAGAAGTATGGTATCTTGATTCAACCAATAGATATCTACGACTCGGTACTGCCTACTGCATTGCCTGGTGAGACTGAAGTTGAGATTGATTTGAACTTCCGTCCTACTTCGATAGTCTTCTATGGTGGTACCCGGATCATCATGGGTAATAATGATCCAGTAGAAGGAGGTAATGGAGACGGATCAGGTGCTCCGTTTGCTGGAGAGCTTACGTTCTTCTCTTACTCTAAGACTCCTACTGTTTTTGGATTGGATGCAGTACCGGCATACTCCATTGATGGGTTTAGTACTACGGTTGACCGGGATAAGATTCGCCGTCGTTACGGTATGGTCTTTGATGAGACTACAGTCAACTCTATTGATAATCTCTACAAGCGAATGATTCGTCAGGATGACTTTGCTTTGATGGGTAATGAATCACCTATCGTCTCTTCATGGCGTTCTACCACGAATGCAGTGCGTGCAGTTAACATCTATGGTGATGTGCTCCAGATGAATGGCGGTAGCTCTGGTTGGGATTTGGTAACTAATCTGTTAGGCACTAACCTGACTGTTTTGGCTAATGTGCGAGAAGTGCAAACCAAGGCACCAGTTAAGTTTGTAAAACAATCTGCTACCGGTATGCTCTTTGGAGTAGTTCTTGATATTGCTAACAGCAATGTAGTTATTAAGAAGAGTGAAGACAACGGCACTACTTGGACTGATGCTTTTACGCCTGTTCAACCTGCTACTGCTAAGTTCTTGGATTACACAAACTGGGATTCTGACTATGTTACCATAATCGATTCCATGATCCATACTGGAAAGCTTTGGGTACTGACTGGTTATGACGACGGTGTTGATGCTTATCCGAGCATTGAGTCTTTCGATCTTACTACCGGAGATCAAGCTACATTTGATCTGAATGATTCATTGGTCAAAGCTAAGAACACTCAGGTAGAGTTTGATCATAGTCCACAATACACTACTTGGGCGCTGACTACTCCAGCTACTGACTTGGAGGCTACTCCTCGTGCTACAGCGCTCACGCTGCTCAAGGGTAGTATTCGTTATACGGTTGTGGAATATGTCTTCAATGGTACTGGTTATGATGCAGAGGTCATTACCAATTCTGGCTTGTCTAAGTTCACACTGAACAAGGAATTCAAGTTCATTACTTCGTATTCTATCCCACTGCAAAAGAATGCTAACTACTTCCTGGATGTAGTGGAAATCGGTTGCATGGTGGAAGACGATGAAGTAGGGTTTGAGACCTATCTCAATCACCAAGAACGTACACAAAGTGGCTTCTTGTCCTACGGTGTAAAGGTTCTCACTTCTGTGCGTAGTCCTGCAGGACGCAACAACTGGGCGGAATCAGATATTGCACTGGGTGCTGGTAATCCGCATTCTAAGATTGTAGTAGAGTCTCCTACACGCCGGATGCATTACATCATGCAGCCAGAGAACGTAATTGGTCGTATCCGTTTCACTGAAGATAACGATATCTCTGGTTTCCGTGCTTTGCTCGATTCGAGCATTCTACTTGAAAAGCATCCTGGTTATCGTCAGCTGTCTACTACTGCCTGTGGTGTATATTCTCTACCTACAGTGCTGGAGACTCAGAACTCTAGTTATGTCTTTGATGTTTATAGTAATGAAGAAGTCAATAAGACCGATATCAATTATAGTTTCATCGGTACTAATGCATTGGGTAAGATCAAGTGGTTGGTGTCTGACATCATCAATACTCCATTGCAAGAGCGGGTCTTTGGTGAAGAATACGCTTTCATCGGCAAGATTCCTTTAGTCGTGGGTGCAAGTGGTGATAACCTCTTTGCATGGAGCGATATCGAAACTGGACTCTTCAAGAGTACCGATGGTGGTAATAGCTGGAATTACTTCATGGAAACTGAAGTGTTCTACAATCAGAATCAATCTGATAAACCAGAACGCAACATCATTGGTTCTGCTACCATTAAGATGCTTCCTGGTAACTTCATTGGTGGTTCATTAGTCGGTGATAACCTAATCTTCGATGTCAAGATGCTTGGCAGTATCGAGGTAGTGGATATTGTTGCTAATGACTTGCAAGCTGATATGGCTTTGGATAGCCGAATGCTCTTTACCTCTCGCCAGGGTCCGTATAGCTTTGCTGATCGTGGTTATGCTGAACAAACTCAGTATGGTGGTTTTGGCATTAATGTACTGGGTGCATACGCTCCTAAGAAACTCGTTACTTGGGATGTCGACGATACCAATACAGTTACTACATATAGCAAGTACACGACTGACAATGCTCAGCCTTTTGCAGAAGAGTTTGGCCGTACTAACTATTCTGCTAATATTAGTAGTAACTTCAATGTCCTTGACATTCAGCACAATGTGAAGTTCCTTGACATTGACCATGTGGTCTATGGTTACGAGAACATTGCTGGTACGGATGTATATAGCCTGAAGATTGTAGATAACCTTGATGTGGTTACCAATCATGACTTGTTCGGTGGTACTAACCCAGCATTGGTTGGTTTCAAACCAGAAGCAACAATCTATCTGTGGGAATACCAAGAAACTAACTACGTACCTATCATCTACTATCACGACAAGAAGATGATTCTACTCAACCGTCTGAAAGAAGATGGTGAGTTTGATATCACTATTCACTTGGTTAACATTCCAAGTGATAACGGTGGTCAGGTTAAACTGATTCCTCTGTTCAGTAATAACCGTCGTGATTTCTATCTAACTCAGGTTGGTAACGGTATCTTTAAATTTAACTATGTTTACAACACAGTTACGAAAGCCGCTACAATCACGCTGGTGCGTATGTTTAACCTCAATGGTGCATTGAGTGATGTTACTCTGATTAGCGGTGCTGTGCGTGGTTTAACTACGGTTACTGCGCCTACTGCGCCTCTCATTCCGACGTTCCCAGCTAACGGTACGCTCCTGAATACGGTTTGCAGTGGAACCACTAAGGTGGGTGTCTACGCTGACGGTGTGGGCGGTACTTACAACCAGGATATTGAAGTCAACTCTGTGGATTGCGGATACGTTGATCCTGGTCCAGCTCCTGTGGGTGCAACCAATACAGATGTTATCCTTAATACCACGAGCGCTACGGCTGACTTGCTGGAGACTTTGGTTAACACTGGTGAAGATGGTACGGCTTACGCAGTGTACGAACTGTCTGATGTATTGCTGAACAATACCGATCTGGTGCTTGATGTGAACTATGTCACGGCTTCTGCTGGTGATATTGCATCCATCGAATACCGTATTGGTGATGGTACATTCTCTGCAGCTACTCTGCCACAGACTATCACTATCCCTGCTGGTGAGACTGAACTGGTGGTGCGTATTAACTATGCTGAAGACCTCACCACTGAAGGTACTGAGACGTTCGAGCTGGTGCTTGATAAGGCTGTTGGTAATACACAGATCACGAATGCTTCTGCTCTCGTGACCACGATTACTATTACGGATACCAGCACTGGTGCTGCTCCCGGTACTACATTAGTGCCGGATACGTTTGATCCACTAATTAGTGGTAACGATGCTATCTTTACTAATGGTAATCTGACGTATGAAGGTTACATCACATCTACTGCTCTGAGCGCTACTAGTGTTTCCACTGGTAATTACTTTGTTGAAGTTACTATTGATAATCTGTTCTATGGACCATATATTGGTATTGCTACTGCAGCTACTGATGTCAATACACACATTGGTCAAGATACTAATAGTTTTGGTATCTATGGTAATAATGGAAATTTTGTATTTGATGGTCTTTATTCGGCAATGGGACCAGCGCTTGCACTCAACGATGTGGTTGGTATGTTTATTAACACCAGCGCTAAAACTGTTGAGTTCTTTGTTAATGGTGTTTCTATTGGCACACATACACACACGATCACCGATCCGTTGTTTGTGGCTGTATCCGGTAGTGGTTCTGACTCAACAGACACTGAAACTGTGACTGCTAACTTTGGTGCTACGGCCTTTGCTTACCCTGCTAATGCAGTAGGGTCTGTGGGTGGCTTCGGTATCATGGTGTAATCTATGGCAACTCTCCCGGTTATCTGGCCGGGAGAGTCTGTCGAGGTTGGTTACGAGCTTGGACACACTCTCCCCTTACCAGTTACATTTTCAGTAACTATTACGTACTACAACAGTAACGTAAGTGCTACGATGACGGAACCTAGTGTCAAGATTGGTACTGGTTCTTTTGCAACGATTAATGCTAATAGCTTTACTGTACCAGCTGGCGTCAGCAGCTTTAGAATCAGAGCACGAATCAATAATGATCCGTCGACTCGTGATGATGACTCTGTAATGTTTAACGTAGTACCTACTATCAATGGACACCTGGTTGTTGATAACGGTTTAAAAACTATTGTTGAACTCAAGACAGGAATCAGTAAACCCAACGTTACTGTAGATTCTACACTGAACACCAATGTGAATGAAGGATTGCCAGCAATAGCAACCTATACACTCACTCCAGCTACACTAGAAGATACGGATGTCGATTTCTCTATAGTCATGCATGGAAATACATCCATGGCTGATTTCGATGATTTCGAATACAGTATCAATGATGGTGTAGAAACAATTATTCCTACTAATGGTAGAATTACCTTACCGACTGGTACAGATAAACTCAAAATCATTATCAACATTAATAATGATGGTATCACTGATCCAGGAGATTCATTTACTGTCTCTATCAAAGAACCAGTAGGTAACCTTAAGCTCAAGAATAAGCAACCGGTATCCAAGACCTTTCAGATCAATAACCTTACTGTAGACCCACCTGGTACACTCCTTGGAAAATTTTGCCAGGGAGTAGACCAATGGGGTACGTATGCTGATGGTGTTGGTGGTACTTATACGGCATTGATCAATGATCGTAGTGCAGAGTGTGGATACATAATCCTACCAGCAGGTACTTTGATTAGTGAGTACTGTGCTGGTTATGACCACATGGGTATTTTCGCTAATGGCTCTGACGGTACGTATCTGGATGTTATTGAGAGAAATGATCCTGATTGCGGTTATACTCCCGAGGTACCAAACCCACAAACACTACTGACTCCTACAAGGTACGATACTACCAATAAAGGTAGTACCGTTGTTCTATCCAATAACGATAGAAACTTCTACGGAGAATTAACTGATTCTGCTCGCTCTATCTATAGTGCTTTGTTTGGCAGATGGTATTGGGAAGTCAAGATCCTTAAACCCACAGTAGACCAAGACACTGTCACTATTGGTATTGCTACGAGTAGCCATAACTTGGGTAGCTGGGTAGGCTCTACGCCCCATAGCTGGGCTTGGTGGACACACGAGGGTACTCGTTATACTAACGATACAGAAAACTTCTATGGACCTGCATCTCTAAACGATGGAGACGTGGTAGGTGTTTTACTCAATGTGATTGACCATACATTGAGTTTCACACTCAATGGTGTTAATCTTGGTGTTGCTTATTCTGATCTTCCAGACAATGTGAAGTTCTATGCGATTGTCAACGCACAAGACAGTACGTATGCTTCTACAAACTTTGGTAATGCAGAGTTTGTCTATCCAGTACCGAACGATTATTATCCGGGCTTTGGTGTACTTAATAATCCACCAATAGAGCGAGGTACTTTAATTGAAGAATATTGCGACGGTGTTAATTTACGTAGAAAACTTGCCGATGGTAAGTTTGGTTTCTATACGGAACTCAAGACTGCTAATGCTGTTAATTGTGGTTATGTACCACCTTCACCAGATGCTGGTACTATTCTTGGGTACTTCTGTCAAGGACTAGACTACTATAAACGAGTAGCTGATGGTGCTGGTGGTGAGAACAATGTATTGGTGAGTATTAACCATACCTCTTGTGGGTATGTGGCTCCACCACCACTTGCTTTTACACCTACCGTACTGGATACTGGATTTGTATTTGGTAATACAGTAATTGATCCTAATGGATATCAGGCTTTAGTGGATGGTAGTGTTCGCTCTGTTGCTTCTGTATATTCTGGAAAATGGTACTGGGAAGTTACAGCTGATACCAACGATATAATTATCGGTATTGGTACTAACACTGCTGCTGCATCTACCATACTTGGGTTTAACAATAGTGGGTGGGGTTGGTCCTTACTCACTGGTGAGTTAGTTCACAATGATGAAGTTTCCACTAGGATTCCCTATGGTGGTACTGTAATACCAGGATCAGTTATTGGTATCTTATTAGACTTCGTTGCTGAGACTCTGGAGTTTACTCTCAGCGGTGTAAGTCAAGGAGTAGCATTCACTGGCTTAACTGGTACGTACCACGCGATGGCAAGTCACGCTAGTGTAAGTACTAGCACTAACGTTACTTTTAACTTTGGTAACGATACACAAGTGTATGGACCACCATCTGATTTCATCAGTGGGTTTGGTACTCCTACTAGTCCACATCCAAAGAAAGGTACTTACCTTACTAATTACTGCAGCGGGTATAACCGGATGTATCGTTATGCTGACGGCAATGGCGGTAATTACTCTGTGATACATGAAGTTAACTCTACTGGGTGTGGCTATGTACCACCAAAACCCGCAGGTACTGTACTTAATACCTACTGTATAGGTGAGGACAAATGGACTAACTATGCTGACGGTAATTATGGTACTTACACTACCTTAACAGAAGTTAGAAGTATCGCTTGTGGATACAAACCACTGGGTACATTTATCTCTAGCTTCTGTGATGACTTTACTAAGATTGGTGTTTACTCAGATGGAGAAGGTGGTACGTATAACGTACTGATGGAAAGTAATTCGGTTGAGTGCGGATACGATTATGGTGGTGGTGGTAATGCTACTCCTCCTCCTAATCAGATTGATCCTAACTTAGAGCCTACTACTTTGAGTGCTATTGTGTTCCAGGAAGAATTTGATGAAGAAGACCCTGGTCTGATTCTGTTCGTAGAACCATTGCCAACTCCTACACCTACTCTTACCCCGTAGCAGACACTGTTATCTCTACTGCCTGTAATTACTTCATTAGAGTCGATACAGTTGCAAATGGTTCTGGTGGCACATTTACAATTAATAGAGATGTAGACACAGATGCTTGTGGTACTCCTAGTTTCTACAATGGTTTACCAGCGGGATACGGAAATGTCATTACCGATTCCGCTACCATGACTATTACCAATGGGTCTGATCACATACTGGCTTACTCTAGCGGGTACAATGGTGCACTCATGATAAACATGGATGCATTAAATGCAGTCAAGATGGAAGTAATATTGGACATTACTGTTAATGAGATGAATGCTTCTAGTGTGGGATGTGTATTTACTGGTGGCACTTACTTACTACAAAATCTTATATTTCATGCTACTGGCGGTTGGGGTAGCATTAGATCTAATGGAGTTAATAATTTAGGGTTAGCCGCTAATCTCACAAATGGAAGTATTACTGTTCCTGCGACAGGACTTCGTAAATATGGTTTTAGTAGTACTCCTAATCCCGATGGTTCTCGTACTTATAAATACTGGGTCAATGATGTGCTAGTGGTTGAGACAACGCATAGTGCTGTAGCTAACACTGCAATGCTTAAGGTTGGACTCTTCATGAGGTCGTGTACTGCTAAGGTTTACGATATCACAATTACTGATCTTTCTTAAACGTTCTTTAACAACAAAACAGCATAAAACCACCAGGGTGTTCCTGGTGGTTTTATTTCCATTGGATAAGGGTTTACAAATGTCGAATAAAGTCAAATATTATCATTCTGGTATGCGTGGAGCACCAATAAAGAACGGTACTCCTGGTTCATGGATTACAGTTCTTGATGCTGTTTTTGTCAATGGTTTTGGTCAGGTCAATGCCGTATCTGCCAATATTACCAACGGCATGGTTATTATTAATCTCAATAACAACGAGAGTTTTGATATTGACACCACCGTGTTAGTGACTGGTGCTAGTGTGTTGTCTGTCAATGGTGAAAACACTGTTACTGTCAGTGGTAGTAATTTCATTTCTTGGCCTACGATTGAGCCAGATGGTCCTATTACTGGAACTATCACAATTAAAGTAGCGCCTCTTGGTTTTACTAAGCAGTTCAGTGGCGTGAGTCTTGCTGCTTACAAGATGATGAATCCACTCAGTAGTGGTGCTTTCTTTCGTATTGATGACACGAGTGCATTCTTTATGCAGGTAGCAGCATACGAAAATATGCTAGACATTAATAGTGGTAGCAATAGAACTCCAGCACTAACTTATAACTCCGGTATTTGTGTTGTACCCAAGAGTGATACCGCAAACACAACCGCAACTCTTTGGGAAATCATTGGTGATGATTCTGGTTTTTATATTTCTACACAAGTTTCCACTTATAGCGTGTATGCTAATTATAGATGTATTTTGTACTTTGGTGATGGTATACCGGACAACAGTAATGATTCATTCAAAATCATAGTAAATGGATTGGGCACCACTACTTCTTATTCTGATAACTGGTCAGCATCGATTGCAAATGCTATTACTCAAAATACTAATACCAACTGTATTAACAGAAGTGCTAATGGATTAAACACAAGCATTCCAATAAAATTCTATCACATGGCTGCAGGTAGTGGTTATTCTGGCGGTGGTTCAATGATTAATGGCAAATATCCATCAATCACTAACAATGGTCTTATATTAGCACAATATCAATATAACGACGAATACGGTAGAAGAGGTATTGTGCCTGGTATTTTATCATGTACTCAGATTGCAATGAATCACTTTACAACAAGAAATGTAATTGATGGTCAGCAACAATTTATTGGAAAAAGATTACTTGCTATTAATCCTGGCAGTAGTAGTGCTAACAATGCTGGTGTTGTGTTTTTCGACATAACTGGTCCATGGAGATAAAGTGTTAGCAAGATACTGGCGAGTTATCGGTTTAAAAGCTCGATACGGTTTTGGTATAAAAATCTGTGGTATTGAGCTCTGGAATTACACTAATCGCGTTTGCCAAACTGCAGCATTTACTTCGTCAAACATGCCTGATGTAGGCGTGCTTAGTAACTTAAGAGATGAATCTTTCGCTACTGAATGTTACTTTAGTCCAGAAGTTGTTAAAAATAACTTAATATTTACTTGGGACGCTGGCGCAGGTAATCAACTTGATGTAGAACGTTTAAAAATAAGATCATCTAATAGTAGTAATGAATTTGTTTCAGATTTCATTTTAGAATACTCTAACGATAATTTAACCTGGATAATCTATAATTATTTAAATAATTATAATAGATTAAAATATCCTGGCGATTATAGTTTAACTCAAGATCCGTTAGTTAATAATGTCTTTCCTACTAAATTTATAAACGATTCAAAAAATTTAAACATAGATAATACTGGAAGAATTACTAATTTAAATATAGTAACTACTAATAATGCTACTGTTAGTACTAGTTTTTATTTAAATAGAGGTAAGTTCTATTTTGAATTTCTTATTGGGTATAGAAATTTAGCTGTGGGTGTTGGGAGTTTTAATGACAGAAACCCAAATTACTGGCCCGGTGAAAGTGCTTTTTCTGCAGCACTCTTTTTAAATAGTGGCAGAATCTGGCATAATAATGGTGTTAATGCTTTTGACTATGAAGCAAATTCTGGTGTAACACTGGCTGTTGGTAAAACTGTAGGTATGATGGTAGACATCGATAACTCAAGAATAGCATACATTATAGATGGTGTTACAAAACCTTACTTTAATCTTAGTTTTAGCGGTAAATCTTTGTCTGTTATTACTGGGTTTAATACAAATATAGGTGATACTACCGATAAAATTACTACTTTTAATTTTGGACAGGATCCTTTTATGTATCCGGTACCATCCGGTTTTATTGCTGGATTTGGGTACAACTACGATGTCGATTACGTAGAAAATAGAAATATCCATCTAAGTAGTAATTTATTATCTAGTGGTAATGCGATTACTACAGTGGATAGTTATGGTACTTATAAAACAGAATCACACAAACAAGCGTTTAGTATTTTATTCGGTGGTAACGGTTACGTTAAAAACACTGTTAAAATCAAAGGCAGTCCAGATGTGGCTGTCAGACGAAAAGTTATTCTGTTTGATTTCTACACTAAGGTAGTGGTTGGTGAAACATGGAGTCAAGAAGGTACTGGTCTTTTTGAGTTTAAACACTTAAGTATGGATCGAGAATACTTTGCAATGTCTGTTGACCATATGGGGCAATGGCAAATGGCTGCAGCTGGCCCTATGAAACCACAAAAGATGACTCTAGTCTAATGACGACATATTGGCCAGGGATCACTCCCTGGCCTTTATGCCGATTAGTCAATCATTTCTTCAATTGCTATTTCATTGTTTTCAAGATCATAAGGAGACTCAATACCGAGAATAGCCTGTACCTGAGATTGACTCCATTTCAGAATATCTACAGACCGAGTAGAAAGATTAGGTTCACTACCAGTATCTAGAGAGATAATGTTCACAGTAATCTGAGTACTAGCACCCAGTCTATGAATACGTGCAATGGCTTGATCGTACACATATGCTCTAAATGGAACATTCAGCATTATCATGGTATCAGCCATCGTAAGCGGAACAGCAGTAGATAAAGAATCAAAGGTAGCCACTAGAGGATTGATGTTCTTATTGACTTCAAACTCTTTGATAATGTTATTCAAATTAGCATTGGTCTTAGCGTAAACCACAGCTGGCTTGCAACCGAGTTCTTCAAGAGTATCTTTAGCAGCTTCCAACGCATTAACGTAAGAAGTAAACACAACAGTTTTCTTCTCTGTAGATTCCATTATCTCCAGATAGTCCACATGCTTGGCTAACTCAGTAATACACTCAATACGCATACCACCAAGAACACGGCCAAGACATTCTCCTTGAATCTTCAAAGGAGTATACTTAATGATTGAACGTACGTCCTTGAAATCATTAACCAAATGACTAGGGAGATTAGGAATGATCTCCTGATTCTCGTACTTAGTACAGAAAGCCATCTCATCCTTCAGATGTCTGTATTTAGAAGAACCTATGATCTCTTGCAAGAACACATTGTATTTCATGTATTCAGTATCTAAACCAATGTTGGTGTAGAGTTCGTATTTCTTTAAACATTCATAGAAGAGCTTCTCATCTGCTTTTCTACGTTCTTTGTAGTATTCTACTCTCTCCTTAATGAATTGTGTCATTTTCTCTCTGACGTTACTCAGTAAGAATTTGTTTGCATTAGGAGTCTTTACGGGAATAGTCAGAATGTTTGGTTCCTGAAGTTTGAGTTCACGTTTTTCAATGAATGTAGTTACTAGACCAATCCGATGCATCAAGATATCCAAACCAGTATTGGCATCCTTACCATAGATCTTCTTGAATGCTATTACTACTTCGTCAGTAAAGAGTGGATCAATCGTAGAGAAGATAGGAATAGTCTCAGCTCCTAAAGCTTTAATAGGAGTACCACTAGCCCAGACCACATACTTCTTCTTGATAGACTTACATAGTTTAATAAACTTCTGTGTTCTTCCAGTATCGAGTTCATTCAGGTTATGTGACTCATCAAGAATAATCAACACATTTTTATTAGTGTGTTTCTTAGAAAGCTCCGTTAACGCATCTAATGCTTCGTAATGCACTATAACGATCTTCTGGTCGTTATAGGGTTTCTTATATTGCTCTACCCAGTAAGTGGGTTTAACTTTGTAACGTTTAACAATGTTATCTTCCCAAACATTGATAGTAGCGTTCTTTGGACAAACGATGTAAATATAATCTACTCGAAGCATTTCGCCCAGCATGAGGTTTACCAGAGTTTTACCAGAGCCAGGAGCACCAGCTAAAATATAACCCTGTAGTCTCATAAGGGATACTGCGTATTCAAATTCTTCGAAGAATCGCTGATGGTATTCCAATGGCTTCAAATCAAACTTAATGAGTTTAGAGTAATCCAAAATGTGATCTGGTCTTGGATTTCCATTCATTAGATGGAGTTTAGATATCCAAGTATTAGTGCGTAACTCGTCACTAATCTTTCTCAAGGTATTGCGACTAGCACGAATAGTTCTCTGGTCTAGGAGTTTATTGATTACATAATCAATCTCTAAAGCAAAGAACGAGTAGAATGAGAAATACGATCTACCATGATCAATGATGATGTTGTTGCTAATCTTGGATGACTTCCACAACCTAGCGATATCTCTCTCGATTACATATGTGGGTACACCAGAGATTGTAACGATTCCGTCTTTCTCCTCACAAGAGACAGAACCAAATAAACTTTTGAAATCTGAGAACATAAGGCTCTTTTCTATTTTGGTGTTTGAAGCTATTCAAAACATTTTCAGTCATACATTATAATAACGATAAGCCTGATGTGTTCAGCAAAAGGCTAGATGTTTTTCTTATCAAATGCCGTAATCAAACGAGTAAGACTTAAAAGGTTAGAAAAATGAACTACGATCAGTACTTCACTGCTATTGACAACATCCAGCATTGGGATGTGGCTTATTACCAGAACGATAAGCCTTTAGTAACCGACGCTGAATATGACCGAGTCTTTGCACAGATCAAAGACTTTGAATCTAAGAACCCAGATCTTATCCTTAAGGAGTCTCCTACTCAGCGAGTCTCTGGTAAGGTATCGTCTCAGTTCAAACAAGCAGAGCATAGCATCCCTATGCTGTCTCTCTATACAGAAACCAACACAACAGCACAAGGAGCAGAAGATTTCTTCAAACGAATATCGGAAGCCTTGGGTACTGACGGGATTGATCTTGTCCTTGAACCTAAGTTCGATGGGTTAGCAATTGAACTTCGTTATGAACATGGAGTCTTCGTGCGTGCTGCGACTCGTGGGGATGGAATTACTGGAGAGGATGTTACGCACACGGTACGCACTATCCGAAGTATTCCGATGATCCTTCTTGACTTTGCACCAGAGCTGCTTTGTGTACGTGGTGAGATTGTCATGCCAAGGAAAGAGTTTGACAGAATCAATAGCGAGATTCTGGCTGAAGAAGGCAAAGCTTTCGCTAATCCGCGTAATGCTGCTGCTGGTACTGTCAGGCAACTCGATCCCGCTGTAGCTAGTAAACGCAAACTTGCTTTCTATGCTTACGGAGTAGGTGCTGTCGAAGGTTGGGATAATTGCATTGAAATTGGTATTCCTACCAAGCATTCAGAAATGCTCAGCTTGCTCAACCATCTTGGGCTACCAGTAGCTAATACCTACAACTCTAACGTATATGCTAAGGCAGCTACGTTTATGGTTCAGTACCATAAGTCCATGGAAGCAAAGAGAATTAATCTTCCCTTTGATATTGATGGAGTAGTCTATAAAGTAGACAGATATGATCTCCAAGAGAAACTGGGTTTTACTGGAAGAGAGCCTCGCTGGGCAGTAGCACACAAATACAATCCAGAAGAAGCAACCACCACTGTGTTAGGCATTGATATACAAGTGGGTAGAACGGGCCGTATGACACCTGTGGCACGCGTTAAGCCAGTCTTCGTAGGTGGAGTAGTCGTTTCCAATTGCACGCTGCATAACCTGTTTGACGTACGTAGACGTAACGTACGTGTCAAGGATACGGTTATTATTCGCAGAGCTGGTGATGTGATTCCTGAGATTCTTCCAGTGACTAACAAACGTAGGTTCTACGAGAATAACTTTCGTATGCCTAAACAATGTCCTGTCTGTGGATCTAAGGTAGATCGCCTCAAAGGCGAAGCTATTCATTACTGCACTGGAGGACTCAACTGTCCTGCACAGAAGACTTACCGGATGATTCATTTTGTCTCTCGTGAGGCACTGAACATCAAGGGCTTGGGTGAGAAACACATCAAGTCCTTAGTGGAGAAACAACTCATTAATGATTTCACGGATTTCTATAAGCCTGGCTTTATCTCAATACTGGAAACAGAGTTGGGTATCAAGACAGCGAGTAATCTGAAAGAAAGCATTGAGAAAAGTAGAACCACTACTCTGACTCGTCTTATCTATGGACTGGGAATTGAAAACATTGGTCTGAGCACAGCTCGTGACCTAGCTGATCACTTCAAGAACATTGATAAACTAATGTCTGCCACTAGTACTGATTTACTTATTGTTCCAGACATGGGACCAGTAGGTTCTTCGAATCTAACATTTTACTTTGAGGACCCACGCAACCGTGAGATTATTCAAACTCTTAAAACTCTTTTAACTATCGAACACGTCGAGAAACTCGATAGTAATCATCCCCTGAAGGGTAAGACGATTGTTACTACGGGAAGCTTTACCTTCATGACTCGCAAGGAGTTAGAAGAGAAGGTTATCTCTCTTGGAGCAAAACTGTCTTCTGCAGTATCACGTAAAACAGATTACTTGTTTGCTGGTACTGGTGGTGGTGAGAAATCTGCTATAGCAAATAAGCTTAATGTTCCAGTTGTCGATGAAGCTGGGATTATCGAACTACTTAAATAAACGTCAGTAGTCTTAGTACTAGTTATTCAAAGAACTTTGCTTTCACGGATAGCAAAAACTCGAATAATGTTTTAATCATTAATTTCTGATTCAAAAGGATTCTCATGATGGCACTATCTAAGCAATTCGGCTTTCTCTATAAGCCAGATGAAAACAAATACTGGCGTGTACGTGCAGAAAAAGATGAACTCGAAGCCAAAAACATTTTTACGCTAAGACCCAATGTTCGGTTTGAGCAATTGACTCCAGACGATGATAACGCTATCATAGCTGTTTTTCATAAGGACAACTACGAGGATGCTGTTGAGTTTTGTTTGTTTCTATTGCTCAGTGGTTGTGTTGCATATTTCAATTGGGTCAAAACGGATTATGTTGGTAAAGCTGGTAAGGAATTTCTCACTAAGGAAACAGAAACTACTTACAAGAACTTTCCAAACAAATCGTTCTCGTGGAAATTCAACTCTGACGCAGTGGGTAATTGGTATACGATAGAAATTAACAGTCAACATACCAAAGTTGTAGAAGCTATTTCGAATGCTGGTGGTACATCGCTTGCTGATGCATTTAACTCAGGTTACAATAAAACGTTTATTCGTTTCTTCGACCACGATACCATGATTGATGATGTTATCAGTGATTGCATGTATACGCTTTTGACAATTCGCAACCTGACTGAACTTTAAACGGGCATAATCGGAGGGAATAAAACCCTCCGATATTTAAAAAGGATACTTAACATGAGTCATTACTCAGAACAAGATCTTGCGCTAGATCGTCTTTGCTCAGAGAAACGATTGAAAGACTTTTGGTTTAAGCAACGAATCGAAAGCAACATCGCAATTGCTCCGATTTTGCATGAGAAAGTTAAGAAAGAATACGCATCTGAAATGCGTCCTTACTTGTCTCAAGAAACAATACTGGTGCTGACCCCGCACTTTATTGAGCAAGCACTTTCACCTGATTTCTTCAAAATGAAGATTGAAAAGCGTTTAGAAATTTCAATTGAACTTGTTAAGAAGCTAAACCATGCAATGATGGAAATACAACACCTTAAGTATTTCCCTGCTTAAGAAAGATTTTTCATGAAATCCTCAAGGCGTTTTGAGCGCAAGAGAGATCGTAATCTGAAACGTAAATCAAATCTAACTAATATACTTGGTTTGAAACATGTTTCAGAAAACAATCTACTAATGGGTAGAGAAAATCTACATATGTTTTCAGCGATTCATTCTGGATCTGGTAATGCTAATCCTCTCTTTTACAGCAAAGTATTTATTGACGATCTTGTCGAAAGCTTTGATCCATACTCTGATATTTTTGATGTGTTTAAAGATCCGTTTTGTATGGGAATCGGTTTTTCGCTTGCAGATCGTGATCAGGAAGATATAAAAGTAGCTGTTTCTGTTTTTAAGGGAGTTACCTTAGCAACAAAAATAGGACTTTCTAACTACTTAGATGAAGCACTGAAGGTCGTTAATTTCAATGAGAACACAGAACTGTTTTACAAATGTCTAAAAGAAAAGACCTTCACAACGACTTCTTCTACCAAGCCTGGAAACTACAAAAATTAGACGAAGTAAGAAATCCGCTCTATTGTGAAGAGATGGATATTTCAGACATAGACAGTTATGCTGTTAGTCTAGTTGGTATAACAAAACCCAACATACCAAAAAATTTTGACTTATTATCTTTGAATCACACAGCAGTATTCGATGAATATTTTATTTTCGCATTGAGTAAGTCCAATTGTGTCGCTGGATCTAGAAGAATAAGAATAATTTTTAGAAACGGTCGCAATATACAAGACATCATCGATACACATAACAGCATGGTCCAGCAACTCGTCTGTAGTGTTCCTTTCGTAGAGAACACTGAATTGTTTTATAAAGAAATCTTTAAAGGAAAAGAAAATGACACCAACGTACAACCTTAATAAGTTCCTGATGGTTCGTCCAAGTATTCTGGATACCCTCAAAAACTACGCATCTTTGTTTTTCGTTTATACTAACATCAACGAAACCTCAATTCGTCCTGTGCGTACCTATAACTACTAACTTGTTTCTTTACTCAACAACCACACTCTTACTCAACAATCATGAACACTCAAGAAACTAGCGCAGCAACCACCGCAGCAACCAACTATGTCCGTAGCCTCGGAGAGCTCGTTAAAGCTCACCCCAGCGTCATGTATGCGCAAGCAGTATTGCGTCCTTCTCTTGCTTTGGCTCAAGGCCATAGCCTGTCTTTGATTCAGGGTCTCAAGGTTACGGTTAATGAATTTCGTCTTGGCACCGAGATGCAAAATTTCAATCATGCAATACTCATGATGATTGATGCTGTTGTTCTTCAAGCCGAGAAGAACGGTTTCGTTACAAGCATCGAAAAGGGTTTGACAAACACCAAAGGCAAAAGTAACGTAGAAACTCTTCGGTTGTGTGTGCGTGATGATGAACGCGTTCTCATGGTGGTTTTGTACTCCAGCGGACTCATGATTCAGCATTGCCTTGGATATACCGATTGTGAGAAAATCGTCAAGGATTTTTGCACCACGTATGAACCTATCGAAAAGGGTTACATTCATTACATAATCGTTGGCGATCAAGGTTTGCAGGAAGTTCGCCAAGAAAACAACGACAGTGGTATCATCGTTGATCAAGCATACCCGATGCTCGATGGTGTCGGTGGTGCTACTGTTTTCATTGACAGCTATCTGGCAGATGAGTCTTCTGTGCTGAACCTCTACGGTCTGGCTGGTTCTGGTAAATCCACATTGATGCGTAAGGTTGCTGCTCGCTCACAAGGCCGCCATGTGATCTTGGTGGATAACCCACTGGTTTATCGTGACCCTAAGCTGGCATCTGAACTGATCGGTAAGGTTCGCATGATGGCATCTGAAGGCAAACGCCCGATGCTTTTGCTTGAAGAGGTGGATAAATACATTCAAGAGAAATCTGAAGGCAATGATTTCCTTATCCAATTGCTTTCCATGTCTTCTGGTGTGTTGAAGACTGATGTCAAGATTGTGCTTGCATCTAACCTTACTAACTCCGATAAGGTGCTCGACGCATTGCAACGCAGTGGTCGCTCCTACGGTAATGTGGAGTTTCACAAACTCACTGCAGAGCAGGCTGTTAATTGTCGCAATGCCATGGGATTGCCACCAATTGATTTTACTGAACCAGTCAGTCTTGCTGATGTTCTGTGCACCAGGGTGGTTAATGTGGGAACCAATAAGAACCGCGTAGGATTTACTGCCTAATATAACAGCATAAATGGGTGTCCTATAAGGACACCCATTTTGTCTCTTAGTTTCTTTAATTGATCGGAATATCATTATGTTCAAAAGTACTATTGCCCAACAGACAGTTACATCTGGAGAATTGAACAAAGAGTATTTTTACTCTAATATCTCTTTCTCTGATATTAAAAATTTATTAAACTCACTCACTAAAGGAGATATTCTCCATATTCTTTATCATGACAATTGCCAAGATGGAATGGTCGCGAGTTATTTAATGGATGATTATTTTGATGTTAACTACGAATCACATTCGTGCACATATAAAGCTACCGGTGTTTCTTACAATCAAGAACCACCAGAAATTGAACCTGGTTCGTTGGTAATTATTTTGGATTTCTCGTATAGTCCAGAAATACTCAACGCAATGGCTACTGCTGGTAATACAGTTGTTGTTCTAGATCACCATGTATCAGCTATTAAAAAAATAGTTAATTATGATGGTTTTATTCGTTTCAATTATATCCTTAGTAAAGAAAGATCCAGTGGTGGTGATTGTGGTTCTTCATTGGTTTTTAGGTTTATTAATAATATCACTGATGATGAAATTGATTTCAGGTTCTATAACACGCCAGACGCTAACGTAGTATGGTTAGCCAGAGAACAGGATCTCTGGTTACATGACGGTGATATAAAGAGTGATGCATTGGCTTTCAATTACGGTATCAGTGCTTTAGACGAAGAAGAATGGTCAGAACAATCTTTAAGGATTGGCGAGTGCCTTTATGAATATTCGTTCATTGATAAAACCATTGAAAGCGGTAGAGAAATTTTGAATTCTTCCGTTGAAAAGATTCAGAAGATCATACTGGATACACCTTACGATGCATCTTTCATTATTGATGGTGTTAAGACAACGATGAAGTGTCCACTTCTAGAGAAGAAATATGCGTCTCTAGCTGGCTCTATTCTCAGTGAGAATAAACCTTTCTCTATTACCTTTAGTGAAGTGCCTGGTGGGTTTGCTTATTCTCTACGGTCTCGCAGGTATGGAATGAATGTATCCAAAATTGCTAACTTGTACGGAGGTGGTGGGCACACACATGCTGCTGGGTTTATTTCTACTCTTACGCCAGATGAGCTTTTTGCTACTGCAAAAGATCTTGGATTGGTGTCTAAATAAGCTATAAGTAACCAAGTGGTAATGTGTAGAATGAAAAATAATTCAAATACATATTACCTTCTTGGTTACAGAAGCATAGCCTGTTCTTTTTTGTCATTACCCTTTTATTTCAAGGAGACTCTTATGTCAGTCGTTGGAACATTTATTCTTGTACTCTTTCTTGATGGTGGAGCAGTCGGTACTACTCCTAGTAATGGGTTTACCAGACAGATCTATCAGATTCATGGTTTTGAAACTATTCAGCTTTGTGAGAAAGCTGCTCGTGATCTCAAAGCCAAACCAAATACATTTCAATGCATTCGTGCAAAGAACTAATTTAAGGAGATCTAAATGTATCAACCATTTGGAAACCATGAGCCAAACACTCCCGGACATGTTCTTAATGCTCTTTGCGCAGAAGGCATTCCAATGCATGTTGCGGAATCTGTGACCATTGGTGAAAAAGAAATTCGTCTCAATGGTAAGCTCTTCGCCATGTATAAGTACTTCTTTGGTCTTGATAAACCATTTTTCTACTTTTACGATAGTGTTTATAAAGAACACAATCTGGAAGGTTTGCCTGATGGTAAATTCAAACCACATTTTAAACTCTCGTTGTCAAACCACTTGACAGTGGGTTTAGTTATCCATGGTCAGCTCGCTACTGAAGAATTACACCACTTCATTAGTTCAATGCTTACCAATCAAACGACAGATCCGTGTTATAAGCTACATAAAGATGCTTGTGCGTTTTTTCAAGGTGGTTCTGAAAATCCAAAAGGCCGCTTTATCTACATTGAGTTTTGGAAACCCGAAAGTGCTCAGGCTTTTGTAGATTACATCAATAACAACTTTGTATATGAAAAAATTCCTGAAACTCTTGAGGGTTAAGAAACCCATTTCTTGTAAACCATACGACGTTAGTGAAGTCCGTAAGCTGGGTATTAAAAATACCTACGCTAGTGGGGTCATTGTTGTTGGTGGTTATAAAGAGGATTTAGTAGTTGGTAAAATTGTTGGTTGGGTGCCTAAAACAATTACGCCAATTATTAAGGATTACATTACTGGTGTAGTGTTCGCCTGCTATGGACCCATGTTAGTTTATAGTGATGAAGCTCTTGGCGGTATACTCAAACTTAACGCCACCGAACGGGTATTGCTTTTAAACCCAAAAAGGATTAGAACAAACCTGGACATTATTAACAGTAGACAGACTAAAGAAGAGTATTTGCGCACTTTGCGTGATACTGGCTTTTTTAATTCTGTTCGTTACGTAAAGGAATAGATCGTGGAGATGAGAATTGGTCAAGTCATTATGTTTACTGAAGGTTGCAAGGTTGAACATAAAAAGAAAATTGCAGACCTTAAAAAAGAAATACTGTCTTTCTTAACTGAAACATGTGTTATTCCTTTAGGTACACGCTGGGGTCCAGATGCAACCATTAAGGTAACTATTGATGGTGATAAATCTAACATAGTGATTGAACCCATGGAACCAAAAAATGATCATCAAGCTATGCAAATTCAATTCCCAAAGGGAGCTTCATGGCTCGATTGGGAACAGCTCTGTTGCGCCACAATTCTGGACATGCTTTCACACGGTGGTAGTGTTCCGCCATTAGCCGAAGCTAAGCATTTAATTGAAAACATCATGAAGGGCAATAAAATATCTGAAAACCAATCTCAGCAACCAGAACCTTCTAATGGCTTTTTAAGACCGTTGCAACCACGCTCCATCGTTGGTTTTAGTACTGGTTCTAGAGACTTCTTTGGGGGGCGTCTTGAGTTGCTACCAGGATATAGAGGAAGTCTCACTAGTGTTGCTGCACAAGATCCGACGAAAGACAATGCCGTGGTAACAGAACAATCTAGTGAAGAGAATAAGAAACCTAATAAGTTCAAATTCAAAATAACAGACTTCAAAGAAGACCAACTCTCATTGTGTCGTGATAAAATAGAACAAGCTCTCGTAAATAAAGATTTACTTTTCTTAAATTTCGATATAAATGCACTGGCAATGCTTATAAATAATGTCCCTGAATTTTATATCGAAAATTCACATGGCGATTATCGTAAGTTTTGTCTTTCTATGGTTGAAAGTAAGACCAAAGAACTGTGGGTTTTCTCTTTATATAACGACGGGGAGATTATTGTGAAGAAAAAGAAGAAAGATAAGCAAAAGGAAGTACCTCCTTTATCAGAAGGATATTCAACCCTATAAGGAGTACGTGATGGTTCTTCATTACTTGATGGACGTTATTGAGCGTGGAACAGGTAAACCGTTAATACAGAATATGGAATTTGATTTCATTTCTGTTACCAACCCAATAACAGTGGAAATCCAAGCTAAGGAGGCCGCAGGAGAATGGCTCATTCGTGAAGCCCATTACACTCCAAGACTTAGAGAAAAACTGTATCGGAATAACGAACTCGTTCCGTTTCGATTGGAGATGGTGATGATTTAAACTTTTATCTAAGGGCTCAATTCTGTGAACTCGAAACCTTTCCTCTTTTTATAACGGAGTATTCACAGATGAGCGCAGCCCTTTTAGAAGAAGCAGACCTGTTGGTAGCAGCTATCGGTAATCTGGTTAGCCAGAAGAACCCGCTTGAGCTGACACAACGCATGGAAGCAACACGTAAAGTTAAACGATTACACGCTATCTTTGATTCATTACGTGGTGCTCCAATTGTTACAGTAGCTGCTCCAGTTGCAATGGAGCCTGCTAATGAAGTGACAGCACGGCTGGACAAGAAAGAGTTTAGTCTTAAACTCAAAGGTGCAATGGGAGACTACCTGAGTCTGAAACGACTCCTGTCTTCTGCTATTAAGAACGATGACAAAACCATCATCTCTATTAATACTCCAGCGCGGCCAGATCAGAAAGCTGTCAACAATTTCAATAAGTCAGAAGAAGTCATCATGTTGGTGTTTGCAACAAACACTGCTGCTTACGTGGTGACCCGTACTGACAATGACCTGTACTCCATTACTGCTGCTAAGTATTGGAGTTTACCAGAGTTTAATCCAAGAAATAAGTTAGTAACCAGATGATGAGCACTAACCAGAAACTACTGTCGTTTCTTAAAGAACCACACAGTCTTATTGAGTGTCGAGCTCATACTCAGACATCTCTATGTACTAATCACACTAACATCGGTATACTTAGGCAATTAGCTAAGGTGTACATTGATAGTTGGTTCATACTTCCAAACGGTAGTGTTAAGCCAAGGTATAAGGTTGGTATTCGTCCTGATGCAACACGTCCGAGGTTTCCAAGGAAAGACAATAAGGATACAATCCAAGCGTCTATCCTTGAGGTTCTTCCAGCCACAGCAAAAGAAATTCAATTCTATCTGAAATACAAAGCAGATGCTATTGCGTTACATTTGACTGATATGATCAAGTCAAGCTTGATTCACATTACCAATGCATCCAAAGTTATGTCATCAAAGGCAGAACCTTTGTATGTTAAAGGTAGAGGTTTTGTAGACGTGATTGATTCTGTAGAAATGAAAGAAGCACCAAAAAGTGTTTCTTCTGATCTATACGGTCGTAACACCGTTATTCATCAGCGTGACGGATATCAGATCCAGACTACTTGGAGACACCAATGAATAAAAACAATGTATTGCGTAATCTAATCATGTCGCTGAGGGCCGCCGGTCCTCCGACTGTGATTGGAGAGCGTAATGGAAAAGTTCAGTCGGTCGGTGCGCAGGCACCATGCTAAACGTTTGAAACAAAATCGTAAGAACTACTACGGATACAATTCTTTCAGCACTGGAACTATCGGAGACTTTAGGTATGTTCCTAATGCAAGACGCGTCGGTATGCTCATTCATACTGCACGCCTTTGTTCTTGTCATGTATGTTCTCGTTATGGGGAACGTCTTGATGAATCAATGGTAAGGAACTTGATCCGAAAAGGTTTTTACGAATAATCGTCATAGTGGCCAGGGTTTATTCCCTGGCTAATATGTCCTAATTTTATTTTTGTCATGTTTCCAACAATTCTTATTTTCATTCCATTTATTCTTATCTATGGCTTTGTACTCTACGTCTGTTTCAGAAAACCACGTAGAAAAAAGAAGTAGTGGTATTTTTACCAAGTAGTCTAATCCTCTGACGGATTTCAACATTCTTATAGTGAGCACACCCATGGTCAAGTTTAACCCCAAGCAAGTCAAGAAGAATAAACCGGTTCGTACCGTTAATACGAGTGCACCAGTACCAATCAGTGAAAGAATCAGACTTAACTTCAATGAATTGGTCTGTACAAGTTTGAAGAATAAACTCTTTGATAAGCATGAAGCTTATTTCTCTGATATTGAAATTCACAGTAATATGCATTTCATACCAGAGTACAAAGATATGTCTGCTGATGAGGTAGCAGATAAAATTGCTTTGACAATCACAGAAGGCGAGTATATCCTCTTCATTGATGATGATCGTACTCCTGAACCAGATCCCTATACAGTACAGATCTGTGCACGTACCAATGCGGCAGCAATTGCTGTAGTGGACAAATACGGTATTCCTGGTACTATCCATTTCGATTACTGGCTCAATATGACTGGTAGTGAATTGGTTACTACCTTTATTAAACATCTCAAGGAAGTAGTGATCAAAAAGAACTATACGGGTTTTATTAATTACGCTATTCAATCCCAGCACGAAAATGGTCCTAGGATTATACACAAAGCAATGAGGGAAATAGAAGATGTCATTTTTCAGAATTCCAAAGGTAACAGTGATTAAGAATCCGAAAAACAAAGATTACCAACAAACGGTTATTCCATTTGGTGCTGTGATCTTCTCTAAGAAATCACAGCTTTATATGCAGGTGCTGGGTGCTTCCACCTTTAATGGAGGCATTGACATCTTGTATATCTTTAAGATTTTGAATCCAGGTAAGGAAGGAGCTACCTCCATCACTGAGACAGAACTCATTGATGATAGTAGTATCTTTATTTGTAACGCAGAATCTATTTACGCCGATTGCGTAATGCGTGGACAGACGGATGATCCTAAACCAATGAAGGTAAGACTCTTTAAGAGTCATCTGTCTCCTATTCATCCGGTCATTTATGGCCATATGCGATCGTCTGGTGCTCTTACTAATCTTGTTGAGATTGGTACTGAGTTTCTAGATAAGGACTACGCAAGCGTGGTAGTCACTGACGTAGATTGGGAAACCAATAAGCTCACTGTTCTACTAGAGCGTAAAGGCTGGATGAGAATCTTAGGTAAATATAAAACCATGGAATTTGATACAGATGTCATCCTCAAAAACGTCCCAATCAAGTCACCTACCTAATCCAGATATAGAGGTAGTTCAATATCACAAGTGTCCAGGGGCTATCTATATTGGAAGAGGCAGCATTCTCGGTAATCCTTTTAGGATGTATAGAGAACAAGAACGAGATAAAGTCTGTGATGAGTTCTCACTCTATCTGGATAATCTGATTATAAACAAAGATCCTGATATTTCGGAGGAACTCCAAAGGTTAGTAGATCTTTTAATGTTAGATCAACCTGTGAGACTAGGATGCTTTTGTGCTCCCAGACGTTGTCATGGTGATAAAATTAAAGAGGTAGTTTTATCAATGCTTAAGAAACAAGTAAGTGAACCGCTCTTTAAATACTCAAGACATACTGGGTATGAAGTCTCTAGTATGGGTGATAAACGCTTTAGTGCGTTTTACGCTAAACTAAAAGACGGTAGATGCATTGAACAACACTACCAGTGCGATGTCAAAAATTTCGATCCTGGCGGGACCAATTGGAAACTAGGTAAAGGTAAACCACCAAAGACGTATATGACTCGTGAAGAGTTATATAACAGATATCTAGAGCTATGGAAACAATGGGCATTGGACCATCCAGACGAAATGAAAGAACTCAGAGAGATGGCCATTAATAATAGTTATACCCTCAGAGATAGTTTTTCTAATGGTCCTGTAAATCAAGCTAGAGCATTGGCTCAGATTCTATCCGAAACCCAATAGGTTTGAGTAGATTTTTTATTTAACTTCTAATATAAAAGAATTTTCTATGATTAGACTTAATCGTGTTGTAGTAATTGAAAATGAAACAAACAGTACTAATACTAAAGGTTACCGAGAAGAAAATGATTCTACCTTTACACACCACGGTATTGAGTACTCCATTAATAAAATTCATGAACAACTAGAAAATAGTAAAGCTAAACTTCAGACTGTAAAAGTAGATGATCTCAAATGGATCATGAAGTACAGTAAACCAGACCCGAAACGTGTAACAAATGCAAACACTGATACACCTATCCTTTTCACTAAGGAAAATGGTAAGTATTACGTTATAGATGGATTACATCGTCTTACTAAAGCAATTAATAAAGGTATTAGTGAATTGACTGGCTATCTAGTTACTCAAGCACAACTAAACAAAGCAAAGATTAAAAGTTAATGATTAACTACGTAGTGTTTTAGAAAAATACAGGATAAGTATAATTAGATTGTAAATCTTTTCAGTGATATATTACTGGCAAGAATAGCAGTCTGTTATTCAATATAACCTTAAACTTAAGTGAAAGTAAGTCATGACCAATACTCAATACGACGTAACTCGCACCAGCGGGTTTCCTGACTCCATCATCGAAGTCCGTGCTAAGACAGTTGAAGATGGAGTAGTGACTCACCTACTCTATAATCCTTTCAGTTTGGATTCCATGCTCGCTGCTGCGATTGCGTTGGGTGATCCCAAACTCGGTCGTATCGTTGTGGTTCCTTATGACCGTTTCAATGGTCTGGACACCATGGTGGAATACAAGCACATTTTCTGTGCTGGTGTGGAGTTGTCGGAATACGACTTCACATCGTGTGTGACTAAGTCTACTCACCTCACACTCACGGCATATCGTGACTCTTATGCTTTCTTGGATCAGAAAAAGCTTAAGAAGTGGGGTGATCAGATCACACTGATCATGCCTAGTTCTGAATTCATCAATTCAGAAATCGCTGCAATGGATAACTGCGCATCCAAGTTGTTGCAGATTCATTACTATCCTGATTTTCCAGTGCCTGCGTTGCGAAAGTACGTGGATCACGTAGCACGCTACACAAACTTTATGCCGTTCAAATCCAACTTGGATGATGGAGACTCTACAGCTTTGCAGCAACCGATAGTGCAAGCAATGTTGTTGGGCTTGAGCGCTGCTTTGCGCAGTGTGCTCTATTCTAACAATCCAATGGAGCTTCTCAAGGACTTCAGCGTACGTGAGGATGTGAGTGCGTACATGAGCCATTTCCAGAATGTACGCATGGGTTTGCGTCGTGGATTGCATCATGCATTCTACGGTACTCGTGGGAATGCTATCAGTGTACCTACCATGGCCATCACTGAACCGTTGTTCCATGATACCTGTATCAATGCGTTGATTACGTTTGAATTCTTTGTAGGATATGAGGATACTCGTACCCATCGGGTTTGGCGTATCTACGCAGACAAACTCTCTACTCGGCAATACATTGCCAAGTATCTCAAACCGCATGAGATGTGGAGTGAGGGAGCAGTGCTCTGTGTAAGCACGGATCGTCCTGCTGTTATTCTTTAATAGACATAAATCCCTGGTACTTCGGTACCAGGGATGAGTGTTTCTTTTTCTTTTTTAATCAAATGACCAAGATAATCAATTTGTGCATTCTCCATGAAGCAGACTTTCCTCCTAAGCCTTCTAAGATTGTGAAAGTTAAGGACTTTGGTGTAGACTCTATGATTGATACTGATAATATCAGACATAAAGGAAACATCATTGTTTATTCAGCCACCATGACTGAGTTCAGAAATTGGTTAGGCAATAGATTAGTGTGGACTGCGTCAGCTCCTACCTCATCTAACTGGATTAGGAAAACCATTTAAATGCTGCAACAGATCATAGAAAAACAAAACATTAAACGTGATATTGAATTGATCAATAAAGTAAGGGGTAGATTCTTTACAGGTGATTACTGTGGTAAGATATATAACGACTTACTGACTTTCTTTGCTAGTGGTAATGGAATGTGGCATTGCCCTTTAGTACAAGGTTTTAGTAGTGCTGATGCAGACATTGTTATATCGACTAATATCCATACCTCAAATACTGTTGCTAAATTAGGTACTATAGACTATAGTAAAGTAATGTCTACTATTCAGATAGCTAATAGGACAGAGAATCGCTGTACTCATTTTACACCTAACCCTGTAGTGAAAGATACCACTTTAGTATCTTCATTTGAATATTGTAAGTTTGACAACAACGGTAGGGTTATTAGTGGTACTGAGGTATTCTTTGGTATGACTGATAATTGTGATTTACTGACTACAAGAGCCATGAAAATCATGCAGGAATTCTTGGTTTATGGTCAGATTAATGATCACCCGATTGTAATTGGTTATACTCATTAGAAATGCTAGAGAACCTTTTACAGGGTTCTCTAGCTAATATGCTGTTGTTTTTTCTTTGGCTGAGGAATAATCACCAAATAAGTATGGATAGGGTTTGCAATCATACAAAGTTGAGGTTTTATGCCCATCAATACTGATCCGTGGCACATCAGGCTTAGGCGTGATTCGGCCCAGCAGTGGGCTTTGAAGAATCCAATTCTTCTATTGGATGAAGTGGGATTGGAGTCAGATACTCGTAAGTTTAAAATTGGTAATGGAATTACACCGTGGAGTAATTTGCCTTACGGTAACATTACTGGACCCACTGGTCTTTTAGTCTTCATTAGTGAAGATTTAGAAAACCGTTTAGTCTATGGATCAGACGGAGGTCTGTACGTACCAGAAGTCAAAATCGATTTACTTGCTCACTACATCTTAGCCAAATCGTAATCAAACCGTTTTTTTAAGGAAATCACATGTCTCTCGAAACACATCTGTTAGCGCTTATTAATGCCATTGGTCCTGACATCAAGGCTCTGAACCAAGGACAGGGTACGCTCACTAGTCTGACGACTACGGCTAAGACCAATCTGGTTGCAGCCATCAACGAACTCAATACTGCTATTGGTGTTCTGCAAGCTGGCGCTGCCGGTATCGATGACCTGGCTGGCGATGGCGACACTACGTCGACTTGGTCTGCTGACAAGATCTTCGATACGATCGAAGCCGCTAAGCAAGCCGTTAAGAATGAACTGCTCGATGGTTCTGCTGCAGCATTGGACACTCTCAATGAGTTGGCTACTGCGCTGGGTAATGATCCCTCGTTTGCTACTACCATTGCTAACGAATTGGGTCTGCGGGTACGAGTGGATGCTGCTCAGACTTTCACCAACGAACAAAAGACTCAAGGTCGTGATAACATTGGTGCTGCCTCTGCTGCTAGTCTTACTGCTCTCACGACAGCTGTTGGTGATACCGAACAAGATTTGGTGGCTGCTTATACAGCAGCAAAAGCTTAATAATAGCTAGACACATAATGACCGATACAGCTAAGCTGTATCGGTCATTATGCCCTATCTCTGTTATTTTCATACCAATAGCTGGTTATATCATAATTTTTTATGATATTTTTGATTGTTATGGTTGATGTTTATACATCTAAAGAAACTGAACCAGTCCTTAGATCTTATGATGACTACACGACTGTCAATAAACTTACTTATTAAATATTGAATGTAAAAATGTCTGAAAGCTTAGCACAACAAAGTTCGGTTATTCTTAAGAAATTCATTAGAAATCCAGCAACAAGATCTGGATTTAATTCATCACTAGGTAAACCTAACAAACCCACGATCGTTAGTCTAGCTAATGCTTCGACTGTTACTAACAACAACTTCATACTGTCTACTTATGAGCATCCATTAAGTGTATCTTAAAAGTCAATAAATGACATTGTTTTTGATGCTGATGAAGAAAGTCAAAACAGAATAGCTAAAGCATTTTTAGCTTTACAAATGAATGAAGTCCCTACTACTGAATGGATCCTATCAAATAACGCTACAGCCACAGTGACTGTAGCTGAACTTGTGGAAGCATTAATGTTAGCAGGACAAGAGCAGACCAAAATTTGGACAACATATCGATAGGGAAAAGAAGTGTCATTAGTAACTAAACTCTTATCTTTTATAAATAATCTAGGAAGTGATATTAAAGAAATATACTCTAGATTAGATTCCTCAGATATAGCTAAATCAAAAATTGTATCTTTATATACATTAGTTGTATCTGTAACTACTTCTCTGGTACAGATAGTTTATACGCCAGGCTATGTAAAAGTATATAAAAATGGACTACTTTTATATCCAGGGATAGACTATACGGCAACTACTGGTATTAATATAGCGTTTACAATACCACTTGAAGTAGGTGACGAAATAATAATTGATAGATTAACCCTTAATGGTTTACCGACATTAAATAAACTATTGATTTATTACGGATATCCAGTAGCTTATAAAGGTATTTGGAACGCAACATCTGTAGCCCAAGAGTTATCTAACAACTTTGATTACTGGGTAGTTGGTGACACATATCAAGATCCTGCTCATGAAGAGTACGCCAGTACCGTATCCATCATCAATACAGTGAGGGCAAATGGTGTTAAAGTGTACGGTTATGTTCCTATTGGTTTAAGTACTAGTGGTTTAACTATTGGACAAATTCAAACTAAAATAGATCAATGGGACTCTATTGGTGTTGATGGTATTTTTCTAGATGAGTTTGGATTCGATTACAATAACACTAGACAACGCCAGATAGATTGTGTTAATTACGTACACAGTAAAAGTTTACCGTATTGTGCTAACGCATGGGCGGTGCATGACTTTGCTTGTGATAATGTATCTGAGTTACCATGGGGTGGTGGCGATTGGAGATATGTTAATTTTACTACATATAACCCAACAAATCAAGTGTTGCCAAGAAATACTAACGATTCTTATATGTTCGAAAACTTTTGCTGGTCTGACAGTGGACCATCGAATATCTGGGATACTCAAGAACGTGGCAACACAATCAGAGCATTAAGTATTAGTAAAAATTTTGAGACTTGGGCATTAGCTGTTTTCCCAGAAACTACTCCTGGTGTTTTAAATACAAGTTTACTCGGTAATCTTAAGAATATGGATTTTGTTGGTAATTACATTTCCGCAAATGCTTTTCTTTATGATTTCAAAATAGTGGGTTCCGGAGGATTTAGCTTTGGTTCAAACGGCACACCTCTCTGGGCACCTCTTACAGAAATGCCAGAATCGGCTTCAGCTGCACAAACTGGACCAGTGGCTGATTATGGTAATTTCAAAGAAACACGTTACTTTGGTAAAGTGAAGCTGGAAGTTATAAATTCTGCAACAATACAGAGAGTGTTATTAACAGATTCAACTACTGTAACTATTAGTGATATTGTTAATCCTACCCTAATTGGTGAAGAATCAGATCCTGTTTTCACATATGACGTAAATCAAACACTTACAAGAATTGATTATGCATCTGGTAATTATAAACTGTACAATTACTCATCGGGTGTTCTTAGTTCTATTGTCTATTACGTAGGTAACTCTGTAGTAACTAAGACATACAACTATAATGGTAACGGCACTTTAAACAACATCGTTACAACGAAAACATAAGAGGAACATATGGCAACCATATCTACTAACAAAAATCTCACTGAAGTAACTTATGCTCAGGCGGAGACATTAACTATCACTAGTGGCGCTGTGCTGACAGTTAATAGTACTCCAACTACAATGCCTGGGAATATAACATGCATTACTTCTGGTAAACTAAGAATTGAAAATAGTTCTGATACAGTACCACTTGTTTTTAATCTCTACGACATGATTCATGATTTTAGATTTGAAGGCAATGGAGTATTTGAAGTACGCGGTGCGCCTATGATTTTAGGACAAGGCAATGACGCAGGACAAACGTGGGATTTTACAACACTTTACGGTGGTGTTATTCCTGAGGTTACTTATATAGATGTTGAAACTTCACCAGGTAGTAATGTTTACGAACCATGGCCTATTTACCATCAAGACACTTTGTACGATACATCTGTCGCTGCAAATAGAATCTACGGTGGTGTAAACGATACTGCATTTGCAGGTGCAGCACATAGAGTGTCTAGAGGTTTCTTTTGGAGTGATACTAATAAAACACTGAGTGTTGGTTATAACACAACAGTTCCAGTACCATCTGGTTCTAATATTAGAATACCCAATATTTATATTAGTAATCGTTTAACAAATACTGAAAGTTATCTCTATAGTGTCTCAACAGTTGGAGTACCTACCGGCGGTACGTTTACTTTAACTATAGAAGGTAAGGGTACCACAGGCAATATCGCGTACAACGCATCACTAGCCACCATTGATGCAGCTTTAGAAGGCATCGCAGGTATGGGTGCTGGCACTATTACTAGCAGCGGTGGTCCATTACCTACAACTGTTTTTATTACTTACGCTGGTTCAATGGCTAATAATAGACATAGTCTCAGAGTCGGTACACAATCACTAACAGGTGGCACTACACCTTACGTTTATGTATTAGAGGCAGCAGGTACTAATTTATCATTAGTGGATCTATCCCCTTCTGGTAGTGGTGATTTCGAATGGTGTTGCTTTAGTAACAAAATACGCATTGTTACTGACATTTTTAAAATGGCTAGATTTGTAAACACTGGTGTTGGTGGTGATTCTTTTCAACTGAATAACACCAACGGGTCAGTTGAAATCAATAGTCTTTGTGTTGGTAAAAATCCAAGATCGATACAGGGCACAACACAAATTTCTTCTGTTCTCGGTCCATGTAGTGTAAGGAATCTAGTATCCGTAGGTAAACCAGGCACAGTTGGTTTAATATTAAACAATCTTCCGGGTTTTTCATATGGTGAAAACATTACTCAAATACTTTATGGTGCACGTACTGCAGTTTCAAATAGAGCTATAAACATCACTAGCTTTCCATCAGATGTTGTGGTTAAAGATTTATATGCAGCTGGTGCACAAATAAATTTTACAAATTGCGCTAATGTCATTTTTAATGGTATTAGTTATGCTGATGGTATTGGTTCTGTACAGATATCCACCAACGTAATGTCAGCTATTGGTACTACAAACTGTGCCAACGTTGTGATGTCTAGGTTACGTAATTTTGGACCAATGGCACCAAGAAATTACTTGCTTGCAACTGATGCTGCATCAATCAACTTAAAACTTTACGACGTAGATTTCGACTGTGCTAACAACACGCTATCACCTGTGTTACAACAATCTGGTGGATTAGAAATCAAAAACGCTGTAGTTAAAAATCTTAGAACAGGTCCGCTTATAGATTTACCTACTACGTATTTAGGTAATAAATTACTAGTTAGTAAGATGATAGCTACTTTTAGTACAGCGCAATTAACAGCTGGACTAGATGCCGGGCAAGATAATGTCTATGATGTAGTTGCATCTTCTGTAGCTGGTATTACTGAAACGTTCTCTGGGATTAACAACTACGTTGGTGGTAATTTCGTTGATACAAGCTTAACACCCACTACCGGGCACATTACTTTCGGCCCCATAGCGGCTGGTAATGGATTAGAGCTAACTGGATCAGCTTTTACAAATCAATTAGGCGGATTGTATTTACCCACTGCCCTAGATTCTGCAGTCATTACAATTCCTTACCCACTGCATGCCATAACTGGCATGCAGGACGTAATGCCTGTTTTATGGATTGATGGTCCAGATATTAAAACAAATGTCTTTATTGTAATCGCACCGGGTGTACCAACTGGTGGTACATTTACTATTTCTATGTTTAACGAAGCTGGTACTTTATTAGGTACTACATCAGCTTTAGCTTACAATGCAACCACCACAGTAATCGATACTGCTGTAGAAGCAATACCTGGTATTGGAGCAAGTAACGTTACTGTAGCTGGAGCATTATCAACTGGATTAACTATTACTCTAGCTGGTTCAATTGCAGCTAATAGATACAGCATGTCAGTAAATGGTACAGCTTTAACAGGTGGTACAGAACCAGGTATAGCTTATTGTCACGGTCGTGCTGCCCTAGGAACACAACAGTCGTTTGGTAGTAATGGAATGACTGCAGAGTTTGCTATGAGGGTACCTGGTTACTCTTGGCCTAGTTACCAATCATTTACTAAAGAAAACTTAATTACAGCTTTTAGTAACCTTAGCTTAGATGGTTATAGCTCTAGTGATACTGGCTTAGAAATCAGACTAAGGCTGACTACTCTAGTAACAAACCCATACACTGTAGTGACGCAAATAAGTATCCCTACAACTGTAGATGTAAGTAGTTGGACACCTGGTGATGCATTCATCACAATCCGAGGTGCTAACAATACAGATGTGGTTATATTGAAAACGCTATTAGGCACTACTATAGCTACATTCACAGGTAGTGGTATTAAATACTTTACTGTGGGTGATTACTTTGGATCAGACTTCTATATAGAACGTTACAACTCAAGTATGTTAATGCTTGCAAGTACGTATCTTAATCAAAAGAAAGTAAGATACGGTGATAACGGATATGGTGATGTTTTTGTTGGTGCGCAAGTACAATTAGCAGAATCATCAGATATATTTAATGTTAAAACACAACTGGATACCAACATACCTTTACTAGCGAAACAAGCATCTCTTACTGCCATTAGTGACGCCGCTATTGAAAGTAAAAACGCTGCTATTGATGGTAGAAATGCAGCATTAGACGCTAAGAAAGCAGCATCTATGGCAGCAACTTTGTCGGCATAAAAAAACCAAGGGGTGCAATCAGGCCCCTTGGTTTTTTATAGTTACTCATTTAGTACTGAAACACATTTATAAACACCCAACAATTAGATTAAGTAAGTCAAAATGCCATACATTAAAACAACAGACCAAACCTATGGTCATAGTTACGAATATGTTTGTAGTGAATATCCATCTGTATCAGTAGCTTTAGGATTGAGTCATGAAATTTATGAATGGTACGACGATGTTGTTAAACCAGAATCTCAAGACGATCAAGTTGTTGAAGAAGAATATCCTCGTTTGGTAGATGGACGATTAGAACAAAACTGGGTAGTTAAAAACATACCACCGGAACTTTACGCTTCTAAGTTATTAGAACTTAAACTAAAGAAGAAAGTAAAGATAAATGAATGGAGGCTAATTGCAAATAGCAGTAGTTTTACGCATGCTGGTAAAACTATCGCTTGCGACAATTTAAGCTGGCGTGACATCACAGGCACCAATGATGAAATAAATAATCTTGGTAGTCTACCCACAGTTTGGCCTGGTGGTTGGAAAACAATGGATAACGACTATGTCCCAATTAGTACGGTTGAAGAATGGAAATCGTTCTATAGTTCAATGTATAATCGAGGCATAAACAACTTCATTAAAGCTCAGCAGCTAAAAACGGCTGTTGAAACAGCAACTACATTTGCTGAAGTTGAAAACGTAGTATGGTAAAGAAATTCTATAGAGTATACATAAAAATATTCTATCTAATCTAAGGGGGAACTAATCAAATGAAGTTAGCGTCGTATACTAGTAATCGTAAGGGTTTCAATGGTTTATTCAATAAACTCATTCGCAAGCGTTTTAATGGTGCTTACAGTCACAACGAAGTAGTATTTGAACCATCCGATGGCGTAGATCATCTAATGCCTGATGGAACCACGCAACCCGACGCTAATGGTGCTGTTTGGTGTGGTAGTGCTGACGGCACGGATTTCATTCCAGCACACTCCACATATCGCGCTGGTAAACGTGGTGGCGTTCGCTTGAAACGTATTGTGATAGATGATACAAAGTGGGATATCATTCCTTATAAGAAGAACCCTCTTCCTGCAGCCATTTGGTTTGTTGTACATCAAGGCAAGGCTTATGACTGGCGTTTGATAGGTAGTTTCACTGGCGTTATTATGTCTATCCTGATGGAACACAGTAATGACAAGGTAGTTTGCTCGGAAGCTTGTCTTGCTTGCACTGGATTTAAAGAAGCACAACGAGTCGATCCTTGTCTTGCTCATGTAATCGTTCAATCTTACAATGACTGAACCGACTTTATTTGTATCTATTGCTAGTTATCGTGATCCAGAGACTCCTATCACAATTGAGGAGATATTCTCTAAAGCTAAGTATCCAGATAGAATTACTATTGGGTTGCTATCTCAGATAGATCATGATGAGGACAGAAACGCTGTCGTGCCTTACTCTCCTAAAGTCAGGCAAATCATGGTTCCTTGGGAGGACAGCCTGGGAGCATGCTGGGCACGTAGTAAGATTCTTACTAGACTTCGTAAAAACGAAGACTATGTATTTCAAATTGATAGTCATACTCGTTTTATCCAACACTGGGATGAAGCACTCTTTGACAACTATAGTTCTTGTAACGACAGCAAAGCTGTGCTCTCTCATTATCCTACTGGATATAAACCACCAGATAAACTAGATAAGATGGCATATACCTACCACAACGTACAATCGTTCAGTGTGGAAGGGTTACCTAATATTAGTTCTGGCGGTCTTGATATAACTGCTGCTCCTCTTACTCCAAATATGAACGCGCTATTTGCTGGTGGATGTGCATTTGGTGCTAGAGAAGTATTCGATAAGGTTCCTTACGATCCCTATTTGTATTTCGTAGGAGAAGAGATTTCCATGGCTGTGAGACTTTTCACACATGGATTCAATATCTATACTCCTAACAATCCTTTTATGTGGCATTACTACACCGATGAGAAACCAGGCGATATAGAGAAGCCTCGTAGAAGGCATTGGGACGACCATACAGCCTGGGGTAACAACGATAGGCTCGCTAAGCTTAGGATCAAACATCTTTTAGGTATAGAGAAGACTACCGATAAAGAAGCGCTCAAGGATCTAGACAAATATACGTTAGGTCCTATTCGTTCTTTGGAAGACTACCAGAGATTTTCTGGTTTGAACTTCAAAGACAGAACAGTACAGCAAAATGCTAAAGATGGCATTTTTAAACTTTAACATCATAATTGCCAGGGTTTTATACCCTGGCAATTATGCTGCATTTATTACTAGTTAAAAAATATTCAGTTACTTATTATTGATTTGATACACTATTAATAATCTTAAGGAAACAGTCAATGCTTACAAAAGCACAAGTCGATCGTGCTCGCTCGCTCAATACGTTCTATTCGGACGTAACGGAAATCACAAGCCCGCATGTGTTTGTGTTCACGAGTAACAAAGGTGGGTCAGGTGTTACTGATAGTTACCGTATTGCGCAGACACACTATGGCCGTACAATTGGACCACATGGCTTTCAAAAGACCCACAAAGGTTCGACGTATGGTATCATCATAAAAGACGAAAGAATGGTCAAGTCAATACCACACGACATGATTGACCACAGTCTGCGTGTGCTCTACTACCTTGCAACGCAGGATCAAGACCATTTGTACATATTGCCTAACTTCATGCGTGGGGTGCAGCGAGAGACAGAAGTGTTTCTAATCCAAGTATGTCGTGAGTTGTTCGTAAACTATCATGATAAAAACAAATTCATCTTGCCCGATATCTGGGCTAAGTTTGATGTGGTAAAGAAATAACCCTTTTATTTTAAGGAGAAAATAATGGCAGAGAATCAGAAACTGGTATTGGAAAAACGTCAGTATGAAATCTTTTGTGCTAAATTCGATAAAGGCGAATTTGGAACACAACGCTTTGGTCAAGCTTTCTATGACTACTTCAAACTCTTTCGTATGGTCAACCAATCCGCACTGAATAACATCTATGCGAAAGATGGAAACCATGCGAAGAATTCCATTCAACAAATTTTTGAGTTCAACTAATCATGAACAAAGAAAAGATTAAGAAAATAGCTTATGCTATTTTGATAGTAGTAGGAATCTTACTTCTTACTGCTGGCGCTTTCGTTGCGGTAGTCTTGAAACAAATAGATGCATTACCGCATTGAATGAAAAAATTATAGCCTTTAGCTATGATTTGCGAGAGACTGAAAAAGTTTCATTGGGAGGCTGTCGGAATTGGTCTACGAAATTGACTTAAAATCAATCGCTTTAAACAAGCTTACGGGTTCGAGTCCCGTGCCTCCCACCAAACGGATGATAGCATAAAGGTTAGTGCCGTGTCCTCATAAGACATAAGGTCCCTGTTCGAGTCGGGGTCATCCGACCACTTATATTCCAATTGTTATTGGTTCAAATCCCCCTCTTCCCACCATTCAAATAAAGGAATTCATCATGATGATTGAAAGCGCTAGAGTTAAGAAACGCATCACTCCAGAAGATGTGAAGAATGAGATTCTGAGCATTCATTATTTCACAGCTAAGGAAGGCGCTCAGGCATCCAAACTGAACGAACAGATCAAGAACGATGACGAAGCAGATTTAGCTCAATGGGTTCCCGATGGACTTGAACAATTGACTTTCTGTGTTTTGATTTTGCGCAACGGCACTAAGATTGTTGGTGTGAACCATGGTGCTATCGATCCAGCGCAACACAGCGCGACTAAGGGTCGTGAAGAAGCTTACAAAGATGCAGAAAACAAGATTTGGGAACTCTTGGGTTTTCGTCTGCGTGACAAGCTCACTGTGATCTAAAATAGATTTAACTTCTTTATAGAAAGGACATCATGAAAACTCTACCTTAACAACCAAGGAGAAGGTTCATGAAAGCTGCCGACGTTACTGCCATCACTGAAAAGTTTAGCAAGATCTCTATTCTCAATATCTCTAATATCGAGCTGGTTCGCTGGATTCGTAAAGAGACTGGGATGGGGTATGCGGAAAGCATGTTGATTGCTAAGCTGGTCAAGGAGTCTTACCGTCTTGGTGAGATTCGTGGCAAAGCGTTGAAATAGATTCGATCGAAAGACTGAATAACTACCTAGGAAACGGACTCGGTTGTATAACCAAGGCAACGTTAAGGATATCCACAAGGCCCTACTAGGTAGTAAAACTTTGTTAAAACTGAGTTACGAGGTGACTAGGGGAATCGTTGTTAACTGACGATACGTGTGGGTTGTTGTCCATCAACTAATTCAAACACGCTTATCTGATAGTGTTGACTTGAGTAACTGTTCTTCGTTTATGGTAAGTTCGAAGAGGTCAGTGTATTGATCCTAGTTAAACAAAGTTATATCCAGAAATGGATATTTACCCTTCAGAGTAATATCTGAACGTCCTAACGGATAACCCAAGCTGGGAACGGTAGATCTTACTAGTAATAGTAAGCTGCAGACAATGCTGCGGGAATGTCTTTAGCGAAGCATTCTGAACTAAATTAAATAAGAGCATCACCGAAAAATACACGGGTAGTCAGCCCATGATACTTGGATAGAGGGTAACCCCTTAATGCTTGGCAGCATCTCTTAACGGAGACCTAGTTAGTAAGGCGAACGCATGGAGGTGTAACTGTGTAACTGAAAGGCGGTAAAGAGTGATAGAGCGAGGGTCCAGGGTGGCTCTCATGGTTTGAAGCCTAGCTCGGGGTGGTTCTCTGAACGTTCTTGCTGGGGATCCTGGTGAGTGAATAAACGTCTAAAGACTATCACTGATGAATCTTCTCAAATACGGCAAAAGCTGTGAAATCGAAAAAACTCTAGTTGAAAATCCTCACTTGCTTTGTTATTATTCCTAAAGGTGGAAAATAGCAAATATTAGTTTTTAGAAATCTGCTGTAAGCCGTGCCAGTTCTCACTACGAAAAGTAGCTACGCATTTAATGGCTTGTCCCACCTCGCCGGGATTTGGCGTTGTTGCTATCGGGCTATGAAGTAAATAGAAAGATTGTTTGATGTTTAGGATAGCTGGGAGACAGTGAAGCGGGGACGCTAGTTCCCGTGGAGTCATCGTTGAAATACCAGCCTGACAACGATCGAGAGAAAAGGTGTAGAGACCAAAAGGGAAGAACCTAAAGAAGCCAACGGAACTAGTAGAATCTACTAGACGCTCAGTTGTGTATAAGAAAAGAGTCATGCCAGGTTAAAGACTAGTTTAGTCGCTCATTTCTTTTCTATGGTTAAATGGTCTTAGACCACAAACAATCGAAAGATTGGTAACGAAAGTTATAGTGGTAGGCTCACTAGAAATAGTGAGCATCTTAATAGTCATTCATAACGAGTGATTATTAAGATGGTATCTGAAAAGATAAAGCCATCATAAGAGAAAGTGGTGTAGTTGTTAAATTATCACCGCATCGTCCATGTTGGACAAATAACTGGAAAAGGAAATTAAAATGGTCGCTATTACTGCTGAAACCTATCAGCAAAAGAAGACGCAGTTTGAGATGGAAGTCCGTAATAAGCAAAAGCGCGTGTATACCACGTTGCTCAATCTTAGTAGTCTGGCGAAGACTCGTGTCGTATCGGATATGAATCTCGGTTTTCACAACGAAATCAAGATTACCAATGATCAGGAATATGTTCCTGATTTTAAATTTGTGTGGTGTGGAGTCAAGCTTCACTACCGTGTTTATATCTTGGTAGCTGATACCAAAAATGTGAAAACGAATGCAGGGTATTGCATTTGCAGTATCAGTAGTGGATTGGCAGCAGCTGGCTTTGTTGCTTTGTATTCATTTCTGCATAAACATCGCGCTAACAATAAGGGCGATGCAGTTTAATATCTGATATGGATACACTGGTGGTTGCCAGTGTATCCATTTATGATGTTTATTTGTTTTAGGACTAAATCATGAGTAGTTTTCCATTTGAAAAGAATAATGGTGTAGCTATCGCCAACATGCATGTTATCGGTTCCAATTCCATTATTGGTTTTCTTGCTTCTGAAGTGATGCGTAAAGAATCTTCTCTTGTTGATAAGGAATGGAGTTTTCCAAATAAGCTTATTATTATTTGTGATGAAGATCATCGCCGCAGTAATGAAGCGCAAGTCGAGTGTGAATATGTGAAACTTCATTTCAACGTCGATGTTGTGGTGATAAGCAGGGCAGTTTCACATCAGCACTCTATCGTTCATATTGAAGATTACGTTAAATGGAGAGAATAAATGCTAAAGACTTTAGCTACGTTTTTGTCTAGCAGAATCAGGTCTAGTCAAGTGATGGATCGAATTGAAGTGGCTAAGGTGCCACGCTATGGAATCTGCGAGAGAAACCCTACAATCATCGTTCAGACGATGCCTGATGGTACGCGTACTCGTGGTACGTTTGATGAAGACGGTAAGTTCAAACCGTTTCCTGAAGGAACAAGCAAGTGATTGGTAGAGGGCGTACTAAGGAAGAGATTAAAAAGAATCTCCTGTCCATTCCTATCAACATGGGACAAATTGATATCAATGGGTTATGCAATGCTCAATGTTGGTTTTGTCCTGTTAGGTATGAAGGTAATCCTAAGGAGTATGTCAATCAGATGACTCCTAACGAGTTAGCTAGTATCTTTAGTAATCTACAGAACTCTAACTTGTTTCCTAAGACTACTAGGTTTCTTTATACCTGTCACTACAATGAAGTTTTACTACACAAAGACTTTGATGACATGATGAATGTCTTCAGAGACTTTGGTTTTAAGACAGCCATCCTTAGTAATGGTACACCACTGACTCCTGCTAAGATTGATTTCATCAAAGCAAATCCCGACATACTTACGGGAATCGCTCTGAACATTCCAGCCATCGAAAAAGAAGACTGGATGAGAAAGACTGGCTTTGAAGCTTCTGTCCATAAGGTATTGATGAGAAATCTTCAGTATCTTAACGATAACTTTAATGGCGCATCACTACAGATAAATAGTCTGCTCAATGGTGATAGGAAACTAGATAAAGGAATCTATACCACACACGAAGAAGCACTAGCAATTAAGGAGCAGTTTCTCCAGCTGTTTCCAAACATTGGTGTCTGGATTCAAGAGCATCTGTCTGATAGAGCTGGCTCACTGACAGAACACAAAGTTCTGTTACCGTACTCTGTTCATTCTAAGCAACCAGTGGTTGGTTGTAACCATAGCGCAAGTAGCGCTGGTGGTGGACGTGTTTATGAATGGGTACACATTGGTCCTAAGGGTGATCTCTTTTTGTGTTGTGATGATTACAAAATGCAATACAACTTTGGTAATCTCTTAGATAAACAATTTGATGAGATCTGGGCTTCTGATGAACATATTGCTCAAATTCAGAAAGCACAAGACGAAATATGTAGTCGTTGTAATTTCGCTGCAAAAGAACTTTAAATCATCATAAAGGCCAGGGTTAATTCCCTGGCTTTTTAACCTTCAAGGAAGAAGAAAATGCAAAACGAACTGACCACTACCCAAAATGTTGAAGATGTCATGGAAGAGATTGTTGCATGTGTCGATGTAGTGATTCGTGATCAGGTCAAGATTCTGAAGATCAATGATCATGTTGCGCTGCGTAACATCATGGTTGAAATGGTTGCTGGCATTGGTGAAGGGCTCAGTAAGGGTGATGAACCCACAGACATTCTGAAGAACGGTATGGAGAAAATTACCGCTCTTTACTTCCCAGACCAAACTGGTGATGATGCTATCTATAGTGATGTTGTTAATATCAATAACGAGATTGACAACATTGTCTCTAGTCTGATTGAACATCTGATGGCTTCTACTTAAAAAGATTTCAACCATATATGATAATGGTGAGTAGATAACAACATCTAACTTTAGTGATGATAATTTTACAGCACTAATATATGATGTAGTGAAGACAGTCTCATTTCTGATGAAGCTCGGACTTTAAACAAGAGCAGAAACAATCTAGGGGTTTAAATACCTAGATTGTCAAATGGCCTGTGATGACTAACTTTCGGTGTTAATCTGTTCAGGAGGAAGCATATAACCGTACTGCCTGTCAAGCAGTGAACCGAACGCTGGGAGAAAAAGACTTGACAATCTTACTCTTCCGGAAGCTATTTTCTTGAGGCTTTTTGTACATCCTGCTACGATTACGTAACAGGAAAATCAGCACGCTCTCTTTAGGGTGTGGTGGATTAAAGATGCGCATCTTGTACTGAAAGCATTGAGAACGTAACCTGTGGTGTTTAGATGTACTCTCTTTTATAGAGGGTTTACAGTTGTTGGTCTGAGACAGAGTTCCTTACCTTCGCTGCTTCTAAACACTATGGATTGCGTAAAAGCAAAACAATCAACGGTGAGTGTGGTCAGTTCGTCGACCTGCAGTTACTTTTGAGACAACCCCGAAAACTCTCGATGCATAACGGGGAAACGCTAAAAATAGAAGTGGTGATTGTTAGCATGGGTTTATTTAAGCGTTCTACCATGCGATGATCGTGAAATCGTTCATTTTATAAACATCAGCTCTAGCAGCAATGCTATCAGGCCTGCTTCTCCCTCCTTCATTTCAATCTTTGGTAGTATGGAGTTGATGTTTTTCTTCTTAAAAGGAAACACTCGAGAGCAACCTTGCCAGTGAGTAACATCACTGTTTGTCTTTCAAGAGCAAAGCACTCTTAAACCAAGTCTTCGTTAAAGGTCTACTAATGGCTATATTTCAATATTTAAAAGACTTTGAATCAGGGCGTAGGCAACCTTACGCAAAAATGTTGCGTCATTCTGATATTATTATCACAAGTTTGAAAAAAGAACTTTTAAACTCTTTTGTTGATTTCAGAAAAAAGAGCAAAATAGAAAACGACTGGATGAATGAGGTTACAAAAGAAGATGCTGAAAAATTTCTACTAGAGTCTGACGATAAAAAGGCATTTGTTGCTCTTCGTGATAATTCTATTGTAGGGCAGCTCTTCACTCTGGAAATTAAAAAATCTTCTTTATTAACGATAAGATTAATCAGTGTCTTAAAAAGCGAGTATGGAAGAACTACTGCTAAGCAATTGCTTGAGTTTGCTGAAAAAATAGCTATAGACAATAAATATAAAACTATTGATCTATACGTGGATAAAATGAACGCTAGAGCCATATCTTTCTACAATAAACACGGTTATCAAAAAGCTAATAAAAGTCCATCTATTAAAACGTTTCGTTACATAAAAACACTATAACATGGTAGTAACTAACAGGTATCATTTAGTCGGTATCTCTTACGTTTTCATTTGGTTTGGCAGGTTCATTCCAAAGAAAGAATCTGGTGCTCGTCATCAGTAACTATGGTAGTGTGTTGAGATAGAGATATCTCAGCGAGATTGAGAAATCAACGCAGCGCGGACTCGGGTTCGACTCCCGACTACTCCAATAAGCTTATTTTAACAAGTAGTCTTATTGGGGTAGACACGGCTTTCGACGTGGTGAATAGATCTATCATGACTACCCGAGGAGGTATACCTCGTTAAAAATCGCCACAGAAACTATCTGCAAACGATAGCCAATTTGCTCAACGCCTCGCGGCCTAAGCACGAACTTATCGATAGAGTCTAGCACGGTGATAATGATCCAACCTAGATAAAGTCGATAGCCCTGCCAGTGAGTAACATCACTGTTTGTCTTCAGAGAGCAGGGCACCCTAATTCAGATTGGACGATTCGAGGGTATTATCCCTCGGGTCTTCCACTCATTTGTTTTTTTGTTTATTATCAGCATAAAAGGCCTGCTTAACTGCAGGCTATTTATGCTGTACTTATCTCAACTTAATCTTAACTACGTAAAGGATTGAAAGATGACTCACATCGTCGCTGGTGATGGATACATGATTGCTGATAAACGTACGAACGTTATCAAAGACTTGGAATCATAATGAATATCGATTCTTCTATTCTTCCAGACACAGCCGAGATTCTTGAGGATGCGCGACTAGCTATCGCAGCTATTAATAAGAACTCCAAACTACGTACGCACTTCTTGAAAGTCGTCGTGATGAACAACATCATGCGTGCTTTCGTTACGAGATATCAATTAGATAAGTCGTATACGGTAGCACAACAGGCATTATTGGAAGTCATTGTTAGCGTTGAGTCCAGACGTGATCGCTGTTGGTTTCGGTCTGATAAGATCATTCTCTTGGATGCCTATAACTCTTACTACGATTTACTCGTGTCTGCTACTGATGATCAGCTCAATGAGATCATGAGAATGGTAGATGAAAATCGTACTGAGGGTAAATGGCTTGTATATAAAGCTAAACACTAAAATTGATTAAGGACAATCATGGAAGAAGAAAAACCCCGCGCTTTCACAGAAGAAGAAGTAATTGATCAATTTCTTAAAGAATGTGTACACATAGCTGACTACTGGGGTAACTTACCAAATACTTCACAAAAGGACGCAGCAGAAGGTGCTGTCTTTGGTATGCTCGCAATGATGGATGGTTGCAGTGAATTTCCTGCAGTAGACTTAGTTATAGTCACAGATCCTAACGATAAAGAATACCTTATTGAAAAAGGTGAAAACTATTACGAAAACAATGTTATCTCAACTATGTTGCATGAATTGTTTTTCGGTGTCCAAAAAGAGATGAGAGAACTGAATAAGTAACCAACTAGTAAAAGGAATAAAAAATGTACTCTCTGACTAACTACATGAAACTCTTCAATCACAATTACCATATTTTTATTAATATGTTTTTGTTTGAATTCTACAAAATCATAAGTACTATAAAGTGCTTTTGGTTTGTACTTACTGGCAAAGGCACCAAAAGAGATTATCATCTCAAAACTTGTGCTTCAATAATCAGTAGTAAACCGCCTAAAGAAATGTTTATCTTTCTTTTTGCGATTAAGCTATGTGAGAAGTTACAACTCAATCAAAATACAACCAACAATACGCTGCCTTGGTTTCATTCAAATATTTACTTCGTTTACACTACAAGTCCTAGACTTTTGGAAGTATTTGAAAGATATTCAAGCATCGAAACTCCTAAAAATGCATTGGAGTTTTTCACATCTGTTTCCAATATACAACCAAAAACAATTGCTTACAAAATCGGAGACGAACTCTATAACAAAATCAATGAAGTTGATTTCAAAGAAGCTGTTGCTTTACTGAGTTAAAATCACTATGTTTTTTATCTTCGAGAAAATCTTCCACAAGCGACTGGAAGAAATGAAACAACACGCCGTTAATTATGGCTGCATAAAAGAACAAGAGCGAAATCATCAGGAACGTAGATTAATTCAAGACCAAGAAGTTCTGCAGTTCGATGGTAAGTTCGTTATCTGTGTTTCTAATGAATACGATAACATCTCCATTGGTAAGGCTAGCATTTCTTTTATTACCACTAGCAATCAACCAGTAGTCACAATACGTGATTACTTGACCGATAGTCATCCTATCGTGTTTGGTAAGGTGTTTTTCTACAACGAGCAACGGTTGGAAGCGCTGGCTAAGCTCACACCTAATGAGCGTTGTTCTTTGGTTTACCACACATACACAGACGCACCTTTCAGTAAGTGGTCTGATGTTCGTATTCTTGATCTGAAGGAAATCAAACAAATACTTACAGAAAAGGGTTTTTATAAAGACTATAAAGACTCTCTGGTTTCTAAAAAGGTTTAACACATGGATGACAATCAGGAACCATCTGGACTCCCATACGGCATAATAGACCCGGACTATGCCCGGGTCTTTACTATAGCGAGGGTTATTGCTTGGAATGAGGGTTATGCATTAGCCATGCATGGTTCTTTCACAAGAGACCTGGACTTACTTGCTGTGCCGTGGCAGGAACACGCTAGTGATCCAGAGAAACTTATCAAGCGCATCGAGGATGCTTGTGGATTGAGACTCCATGGTCATCCACCTGGCGTTAAACCACATGGACGACTTGCGTGGACGTTGTTGTTTCCAGAATTCGGTGATCCACGCTGGGTAGACATTTCTGTAATGCCATGCCTTAAGAAAGAAGAAAATGCAAAAGATTGATTTGAACAAATATGTTGTATCACATTTGAGTTCTAAGCATTCATCTAGTTGCGCTGTCTATGACCCTACACCTGGGTATTGTACATGTAATCCAGTACAGATTCCGCTGGTTAAACTCAGTGATGCGCTGGCTGCTGTACAAGCGGAACAAGTGGTTGTCCTGGATGAGATCAAAACAATAATCTCTGATCTTAAAGAACTTTTTAAACACACGATTAAAGGTGAATGGAAGAAGGGTAAATCTACTCATGAAACCGTTTCGGTGAGTAATGGTCGTGAACCCTATCGCATTGCTGATTTTCGTCATGCTGATGATGCCGCTTTCTGTGATGCAGTCCATAACAACTTCGAGAATCTGATGAAGTTTCTTGACTCAACTCTAGACATGAAAGAAAAGAAATGAACTTTGGTTTAGATTACGATGGAACCGTGACTGGCGATCCAGTCACTTTTGAGAAGATTGTCAATCTCTTAAAACAAGCTGGACATAAAGTCTATCTTGTTACTATGCGGTATGAATCCGAACTCGGGAGTATTCATCCCGGTATTGCAATTGCGGTAGACGGAATAATTCCTACCTCGCGCCAAGCAAAACGCAAGGTTGTAGAAGATCTTGGTTTGAAGATCGATATCTGGATCGATGATAATCCGGAAGCTGTTTACATGCATGCTGGACAAATCTGGGGACAAGCTTCTCCAGAGGGAACTATTGTCATCGAAGACCATACTAGCTAATTGAAAACAATATTTTTAAAGCATATATAATCTAATTGGTGTATATAGCTAAACCCTTTTTAATCTAGGAGTATCTATGAAAAACGTTACTGATACCGGGCGCTTCTCTATTGGTGAGAAAATCTTTGGAGTTTGTTTTACTATACGTGTTGCTAGAGCAGGCCAATCTGATTCTTTAGTTAGATATTTTCATCCATTTCTTCTAAAACGTCTACCATTTCCTTTTAGTAAAAACTGTCTTGAAACTGAAGTACTTACAGTTTCTGAACATCATAAAGTCTCACGGCGTCATGATACTGAAGGTAAGAAAGACTGTGATGGTTACGTCTTATCTTCAGCTAGTGGTATTACTTTCAAAAACCAATACCCATTTGCAGATTATGGTCAATTAGGTGATACTGCCAATTGGGTTTTCAGTGGAGTCAATGATACTGATAATACTGTTAAAAAATACATTGATGTCTTGATGATAATGCCTGATTTGCATAAAGCAAAATTAGACAATGACAACCCAGACCAAGAGTTTTACTCTGGTCTTTATGATGAACTCAGCACCAGATTTGAAGAAGCATTCCCTGGTAAGTGTCTTGAAACATCACCATTGACCATATATGAAAATGGTAAAGATGGTGTATTCAGTGGATATTTCTCCACTGCTATCGTTGATAAAACTCAATAAGAGAAACCTTAAATGAAGTACCAACCTAAAATCTACGAACCCATTGTTTACTCTGAAACATCTGGTTACCAACCATCTGAACATCACATCTGTGTCACAGATACCAAGATGCCGGACATTCACTTCATGTGTGGTGTACAAAACTTGTATCTGGAAACTCTTGTTTCTACATTGCTGGAACAAAAGACTCAAGACCTTAGTGTTTACAACCCGATTGATTTCAACCCCACAGTAGCGAAGTTCGCTGCTGAACCTGGTGCAAATATCTATCTGCTCGGTGACTCTAAGCTTGAGCATTTCTTTGAAAGCAAAATCAACTTTCGGTCAGTGAATGATTCACGCTTGAAGAGTCAGGTTCTTATTGTCCAGTATTTCAATAAACACTTCGGTACTTTGGAATACCACGATGGTAAGGTTCAGGAACGTAAGGTTTTGAATAAGAAAGAACTTATTCTTAATCCCTATATCAACCTGAAACTACTGCCTGTAGTAGTCACTAAGGTGTTCTACGATGAAGTGAGACTCACTAGTAATCCTTTTAATTAAAGTAAAAAATACCAGAATAGGTAAACGTATAGAAAGGACCACAGTAGTATGCAGATTTTTCTCATGAAGGCATTGACTGGGTATTTGTTGGCTATTGTAGTCCACTACGTTATTCAGTTAATTTACCCAATCCGTGTTCGCAAGAAGATGAAAAAAGAGGAATTGATGAATTACGAAAAGGGGGTATTTTATTATACTCTTGCTTGTATTATCTCTCCTTGGGTATTTGGTTTCTCACTTTAACTCTAACAAAAAATCTTAAACTAATGCCTAGTTCACCCGAGTATGATGCAAAGGGTAGGTTACCCCTTGAAATGCGAGATGGGTTTCAGTTCTTGCGTAAATCAGAAATCGCACTGATGCTCGCGTATCGCAATTGTTTCTTTCGCATTAGCTCTGTTCATTCATTGCGTAAGAATGCAGATGAAGAGCATGGGAAATGGAACGAGAAGACAGTCAACGTTTTGACTGAGTTTGGTCTATTGAGGAAACTTACGCACAATAGTGCCGAATGGTTCACCACGTATGAACCAATAAAGGCCAGAATGGAATACTTATTATTCCTGTTAGCTCAGATCAAATACTACGGCATCAGTGGTAATGGTATTGCAGAAAGAAACGTAATTTGCTTTCTCAATGCTCTCTGTGGTTTTGTTAAGCCCTTCACCATGGATGACTTAGCTGACAAACATGGTGATTCCATAGTGGTACCATTTTCCAAGTATTTACCAAAGTTGAAAAAGCTTGGTTTCATTTCTGTTACTAGTACAAAAGAACAAACCAAGTACAACGTGACTATTACTGGTAGGAACGTCACAGCTTGTTGGCGTGAAGTTACCAAAACACTAACAAGAAAGTAAAGGATATATAATGACTATTCTCATTCCTGTATTTAATGAAAATACCGGTAAGAATAAAGATTTCCTGATGACAGAGTTGGCTCAGATTTTCAAAGTTAAAACCACTAACGGAATGGTGTCGTTACAAACAGCACCAATACAAAACTACAGTGTGGTGAACTACATTCAAATATGTACTAACGATCTCTTAGTCAATGAGAACTACATCACACCACAAACTACTATAGACCCAGACATCAAACTCAAAAGTTTATATCTGACGTTCGGTGATTCTGACAATCCCGACACTAGTAAGATTCTGAGATTTGATATGAGCAAGTTATTGGATAATAAATTTGATAACGATAATGTTGGTCAAGTCGGTCAAAATGTTACTTTTAACTTAGCAATTCGGGTTGGGTCAGTAACTACTTCTGGAGATCCGTTGTTTGAAGATAAGGCTGACATTCCTGGATTAGACGATGATCTAATCCTCTTCATGTTAGAAGTCAAATCAAACATTGTTTGTAATTTCAATACTGGTTATATTTCTGCTGGCATTGAGATTGAACCAAGCTATGAACCATTTCGTTTGGCTTTGGAAGAAAAGTATGGTGGTCGCCTGTTTGTTGCAGGATACGACCTAGATGTAAAAGCACGGCACTAACATGTCGTTAGCCTGACAAACTCTGTCTGGTGCATTGGGATACCGTGCATTAGTTTACAGATAAGGTCTCGCTGTTGGAGTAGTAGCCATGCCTGAGACCACACGGTCTATAACTACCGGGCTAGTAACGCAAACGTTCGAGCGTTTGTCTATCGAGGATTTATTGCATCTCGATGTCTGAAGTCAATGATCGAAAGATCAAAGGCAGTACCTGTATTTTTGATATGGGTTTCTAAGACAGCTTGGACCACGCAAGGCGGTGGGGAGCAACTAAGATCTGCTTACGCATTAAATTAAAGGCGAGCTATCTCCTTGATCTTAGAAATAGAAGTGACTAGCGCTGGTTGCCTGTGGTATCTTGGTTTGCTGCCAGGACATCATGGAGAACCAGTTCTTTTTTTTTGGATTAATAATGCTAAACAAATTTATTAAATGGGTAGGTGGTTTCACTAATTTTGATAACGACCCAGTTAAACATTGTAACGTTTATAAGAGAGTAGGTTGCTCTCACGTAGATGGACCTTTGTGCAATATGAAAAGTTGCGATATTGTAATTAAAGAATATACACATGGCAACTCTGTAGTTATAATCAAACCAAGAGTAGTTATATCTACTATAGATACTCATGCAAGTTAAGACCATATTAGCCAGGGTATTATCCCTGGCTTTTATGTCGAATCTAATTATTTTCAGCAATATATAATGATCGTGGAATACTGTTTATTCCGTCTTTAACCTTAATGGAAGTGAGCTTTATCATGAAAAAGATTATTTTTACGTTGATGATGATGGTTAGTACTTGGGTATCTGCTCTTCAGATCCCAGCACACTTGCAGTATAACAATTACATGATCAACACTCAAGCAACTGAAGGTTTCTTCAATCTCGATATGCATGTCAAATGGCATAAAGAACCTGACGTTCGGTCCATGGGTTTCTATGCCCAGTTTGGATTCAACTTTCAAAATGGCGGTGGTGGTTATACCGGGTTGCAACAAGACAATTATGAAGGAAAGAAAGCCATCTTTTCTATTTGGGATAAAGGGAATGCTCAAACAGCTTTCCCAGTAGCCAGTAACTGCCAGCGTTTTGGCCATGAAGGCACGGGTGCAATGTGTCTCAAGTCTTTCCAATGGAAAGCAGGACACGAATACAAACTGCGTGTCTGGCGTCTGAAAGATAGCTACAATGGTTCTACCGAGAAGTGGGGTGGTTGGGTTATCGACTACACCACAGGTGAAGAAACCCTGATTGGTACCATTGAAGTTAAAAACACTGATAACTACAAAGGTTACGGTGGTTTGGCCGGGAACGTCATCACAGTTAATGAGTTTTATAGCTCAAATAACCGTGAAGCTGAAACCATTACTTGTGAAAATATGCCTTACTTCGGCACCACTTGGAATGGCCCGTTTGCAAACAATGGTTCCATTACGCCTGACAGCGTTAACAGCAACTACAAAACTGGCATGGGAACAGCATGTCCTAACAATGTCCGTGCTGTGTCAAATGCACCGTTCAGTGTTACGACTGATAACGGTGGGAGTATTACGCGAGTCAATAATGAGTACCAGAACATCTGGGAAAAATACAACTTGACTAACTTCAAGGAAATCGATTGTTTGTACAACTGGGCAGAGCAGCAATTGCCTGATATTTACAATCAAAAGTCTTTCCAACATCGGAGAATCTCGCGTAGTTTGTCTAGCATGTACTATCGTGACTATAGTTATAACGGTACTGGACATATTCTGATTACAGATACCACAAATGACCAACTCATTCTGGGCAAGCCAGACGGTGCAATGGAACACTTGGGTGATGTCAATCACTGGAAACGCCAGGCAGGCTGCAAACGTTAATGTTAAACAAATTACTAGAGTCCAGTCGTGAGATTCCACTCTAGTTTTATTTAAGGATTTTCGATGAAGACAGCACTTCAAGTGGTGTTGGATTTGCACTCACAATGCAAATTCATGTCTGTGGAAAAGAAAGGTGAACAAGCCTCTAATTCCGAGATTCGCCGATGGCTCGATCAGAAATCGATTGAAGTCAACTTTCAACCTATTACTTCGAAAGAAGAATGGCCACCAGTACTCAAGAGTCTGGTGATGTTTCCAAAGAGTAAGGTTCGTCGATCAACTTTGTTCTTTGATGAAAGCGTTAAACTTATTCAGATATCTGAATAATAAATTAATCTTAAATGAGATGGGTAAACAAATCCATTAACGTGAAGGAATCTTAAAATGCCGATAGTTTTTATAAAAGGAAAAGTGGTAGTAAAAACTACCGCTAATACTAAAGGTAAGATCATTGATTTGATAATACCTATGTCTGTGCGTTGTTATGACAACGACAGAGGTATTCAGTTCAATCGATTCGTTGCATCGGTTAACCAATGTTTCAATAGTCAGTGTAATCAATACGCTAGTCGACGTGAATACGTCAGCCGGATGGTATCAACTAACCGTCTGGAACAGTTTCTGTCATGCGAACCCAAGGGTGACTTGAGCATTCATTTGTCTCTGAAAGATGCAAACGAATATAAGGAAAGCAACCTCACTAGTAATTTCACAAAACGAGATTACTACGAGTATGTTTACCTTACGTTGGTAGACCAGCTCGAATCAGAGCACGAACCGTTGCAGTCCCAATACGCCGAACTGCAATGAATAGAATCAATACCCTGTTGCGTAGCAGGGCTACTATTGAGCTATTTCGCCAGCATCGTGATGCAAGTCAGCCTGGCGGTAGCATCTACGCGTACAACCTGACTATGCGTGGTAGAAACTACGCTATGCAGTCTGCTGAAAAGGCACAAGCAACATACGAGAAAGCTTTGCTTCGTGCAGAGCTTGATGAACAAGGCAATCCAATTTTGGTACTGACATGAAACAACCAATCGAGAGCATTAAGGAAATTGCTCAGAAATCTATTTTCCTGAGCATTGCTGGTGTCATGTGGCGTATCAACACGTGCGAGCACGATTACATGAACATCTATAACGAGAACACCATGGAAGAGAAGATGCTACATTACGATAGTGTCAATACAGAAACTGATTCTTTCTTCTGTCTGAAGAAGCTTAGCTTTTGAAGCTAAGCAACTTTTTACCCTTTAATTCAAGGAGATAGTTAAAATGAATGAACGTTATAAGTACGAAGAATTCACCCATCAAGATATTGATCTCTTGATGGCTTACAACAAAATCAAGCGTTTCAAGATCACTAAAGAAAAAGACCTGAAGGCAGGTCTTTACGTGAATGTACGTGAAACTCTGAGTCTTGACAATATTCTTGTCGATACTCTTTGGCTGGATGGTAAGCCATCTATGAAGAGAGGAATTGGTATGCGTTTTTCTAATGCCAGATCTACTAGCAGTGGTCGTGGTTCTTACCATAACACATATAGGTTGTTTTCTTTCGGTAGCACCGATGTAAGCCATATCGGTCGTAAAAAACGCGTAAAACGCATGGGTGGGGGCGCATACGTTGGTACGCTTATCGAATACAATATTTGTTTTCGAGACAACAGCGCTGTAGTTGAATTCGTTAAAATGTTGAAAAAAGCTCCTCGCTTTCAACAGCATTGCATTATTAACGAATTGCCTTATACTCTTGAAACTTACGACAATTATGCTGAAGAAGTTTCGTTTAGAGAGTTCACTGATAGTTATCATTCTTAACCATTAGAAAGAGAATTGAAGTGGTAAAACGTTACAACATCAAGGTGTAAAAATGAGTCTTTATTCTGGCAATACTAAATTCACACTGATAGCCAAAGACGTTAGGTATGATTACTGTGGTCATACTTCTCGTGATGCTTTTCTTTTCACGATGCATGCCTTCGCAATGAGTAAAGCTTTTCAGCAGTGTGCGTATAACTTAGATGGTGAATTTACTCTTGTTCCGAGATATCAAGTAGAAACAAATATTCGTCCTTTTGACAGAGCGGTGACGCCTGCTCAGTTTGAAGCCCATCTGACCTATGCTTATCTGGCCAACATTCACAACGATTGGCCAGGCAAGCACACGGGCTTTGGACAAAAACTATTGACTCATCTGCAAGAAATTGTTGAGTTGTTTGGAGCAAATAGTAACGATACTGCTAATGTATTACACAGGTTGTTTAAACAGTCCCAAAAGAAGACTGTTATTCATTACGATGTGGTGATCGAAAATGGTAAGATTATCTACGAGATGTCAACGTATTTCGATGATGATACGTTCACTACTCGTGCTCTTACTCACGAAGATGCTGTTAAAGAATATCCACTTAACAAATATGAATGGGTTAAGAAATGACTGAAACTCAAGAAGCTCAAGCGTTTGTGCCAATGACTCGGCAAGAACGAATCATGGCTCACTACGGTTGTACTGCTGAAGATGCACAGCGTTTCATTGACCTTCGTGAAGATGGTCATTCTACGTACGAGGCTAGTGTCATGGCTGGTCTCGCAGATCCTCACGAATGAAACAACAATGCCAACGCTTATCTATTCTACCAATTTGCGGTGGGAGAGTGAAATAACATTCTACTATGCAAGTGCTATTTGGGTGTGTGGTAAACGCATACACCTCAAAAAAAGAACGCAGGCACAGGTTTACCATGATCTCAAACAACTCATCCAGTATCTCAAACGCTACTACCGTCAATGGGTGAAACATAGCAAGTCAGGACGTATCAGCTATACAGAAGCAAATATGTTCTACATTGAAGTTGACATTGGTAACGGTGAAACGAAGGTACCTGTTGATCATATCGGTGTGATTGATAGTTTTGGTAAGAGGTATTACGAGATTCATGGTGTCGGTGACGGTTATGTTACTCGCACCTGTGGTCTGCGTGACAAACGTGACGTTATGTCTAAGAAGCTTATCAGTTTGATAAAGCAACTGACGAATCGTTACAAATCTTTCTCTGAAGGATAGTAGTGAAATTATGAGTGGGTGCTAACATCTATTCTTCATAATCCTAAACTCTGAAAGTTTTAAATGTCATATAACGTCAGCATCGATGAGAGTCGATTGGCTAAGATCCGAAAGGAAGCCGAAGAACAGTTCTATAAGGACTACAAAAATGTGGTCGCTAGTGAACTCACGGCTTTGCTGCGTCAACGCATTACTGGTGATGGTGCAAGAGTGATCTACGAAGAAGGTCCTATTCGCACTATGATCAAAGAACAGGTGGAGCATTTCTACCTGAGTGAGAAAGCTCAGAAACGAATGGATCAATATCTCGAAGAACATTTCATGCCTGAACTGGAAAAAACAGTTCAGGCAGCTATGTCGCATTCTATTCGGAAAAGGCATTTTTCATCGATAGAAGAAAAAGTCAACACTATCGTTACTCAAGGAAAGGAAAACTAACAGACAAAATAAAACAAATCTTATTCAAAAACAAATAAAATAAATGAGGAGAATCATCACCCACTAGGGTAACTTTGAAAGACTAACATGTTAAATCGCACAAACTTCAAGCAGAGCCAGGCCTTCCTGGTAGACTTCAATAATCGCCAAAAGGATATCGCCATCGGTATCCATCTGTCGCGCATTCTCTCCGAGATGCGTTACCGTGTACGGATTGATCACCGCAAGACGGATTTCGATTTGATCAACAACGACTACAAGCTCACGCACAGCACTAACATGGTGATGCTTGAGTTGACACGTTATGTTGACAATGTAACCGTACATGAATTTCTTGTATGTGCTTACTGGGATCGTGAACAAGGGCCTGATGTCTTCTTGCGTGTATTCCGGTTTATCGAAGGACATCCTAACATGCACAATTCCGTGATCGATATCGATATCATGGGAATGGCACGTATGGAAGCTGTTCGTCCACATGGCGATTCGAGTGTGGGTGCTGCACTGCATGCCCGCAATGTCATCCGTGAAAGCTTTAAGGAAATTGGTGTAGATTTCTGAGTGTCTTTAATGGTCAAACCTACAAAGATCTCAGGATTACTCTATACCAACCTAAAGCAAGAATTAATGGATTTAGGAGGATCTTAAGATGAGAGAAGTAGGTAAACTAAGCGGTAATAATAATTACTACGAAGAAGATTATGTCACTCCAGCTCCTGGCGTCTTCTTCGTCTTTGGATCCAATAGACTAGGCATCCATGGAGCTGGCGCTGCAAGAGCAGCTAATCAGTATTGCGGAGCAGTCTATGGCGTAGGTGAGGGACCAACCGGTCTCTCGTACGCAATCCCAACCAAAGAGCGGCCTCATGACCATGGCCTACCACTCAGCGAAATAGAAAAGGGTGTACATCGTTTTATTCAATATACATTGGATAATCCTGATAAGACTTTCTTGGTGACTCCGATCGGAACTGGATATGCTGGCCACCATTTTAGCGACATTGCCCCTATGTTCAGGGGTGCCATCAATTGTTGGTTTCCTAAAGCTTGGGAACAATTTCTGATTTAACTATACAGGTACTTAAAATGACCAATACTCAAAATGCCACTATTGTGGGTCTTATTGCTCTTGATTTCACTGCTCTTAAAGCATTGATTGGTGATAAATCAAAAGTCAGATTCGAAAACACGATTGTGATTGCTGACGACGAGATGACTTATTCGTACACGATTGGTGCTGCTAACAAGACCATGTGTGTGATAGATTACGAAGGCTCCGTCAAGGATTTGTTCAAGCAAGATGGGTTTCCAATTGATATTCTCAATAAGGAAACCGTGGCAATCGTTGTGGTGGGCAACGAAGAAAACGGTTATACTGCGGTAAACAGTATGGTTGATTTTACGGATGTCGAAGATGGCACCAATGTGTTGATCGATATTTATTGTGAGAATAACAATGTTGAGAAACCATCTCCAACGGCATCATCGGTGAAGACAGTACCTCCAGAAGAAGTCTCTGGCGCGACTGCGCCAGAGGTGCAAGATCAGCTGGTGGTCGATACCGAATATGACGCTTTTGCCGATCGGGTAGCAAGTCACGATAAGCATTATCAGTTTTCTGATGATCTTAACGTATGGCGTCGTGGTGACGCTGAACACAAAAATTTGACTGCTATTGCTGAATCGAAAGGTGGTCGTTATAAGCAATTGTGGGACAATATTTATAAGACTACTTCGGTAGTCTAAGCCATTTCATAACCATAAAAGGAACCCTTAATTGGGTTCCTTTTATGCTGCTTATGTTTTTTCTTTTTGTTCCTAAATGCTGTGCTGGTGAAAACCAAGCCAATCAAGAATACCTTTTATATCAACCAACTATTGATTACACATGACAACCAAAATTCAACTAGAAGCACAATCAATTTCCACCGATGTGTTACTTGAGAAGTATGCCAAAGGTAACGAAACTAACGCTGTCGATATTCAGCGGCGTGTATCTCACTATGTTGCTTCTGTAGAATCCACGCTTGATAAGCAAGTGGAATGGGAAGAGAAGTTTTTCCAGAACATGGAAAATGGAGCTATGGGCGCTGGTCGCATCATGAGTGCTGCAGGCGCTGGCATTAAAGCTACCTTGATTAACTGCTTTGTCCAGCCGGTGGGCGATTGCATTCAAGGTAAGGACGATGAAGGCTTTGCAGGCATCTATGAAGCCATTCGTGAGGCTGCTGAGACCATGCGGCGTGGTGGTGGTGTCGGTTATGATTTTAGTCGTATCCGTCCTCGCAATGCGTTTGTGAAAGGTACACACAGCTTTGCTTCTGGTCCATGTAGTTACATGGATGTGTTTGACGCCTCGTGTAAAACGGTGGAATCTGCGGGTTGCTTCGCAGGCAATACCTTGATCCAAACTACTGACGGTCTTGTTACCATTAAAGAGATCGTAGAATCTGATAAGCAGTTCTACGCAATGACCCACGTGGGTCCAAAAGCCATTACAGCTAAGTTCAAGAATGGTATCAAGCCAATTTGGAACGTTACTACTGAATATGGTTATAACGTACGTGTTACTCCGGAACACAAGTTCGCTCAGTTTGAAGACGGTAAGATTGTTACCAAAGAACTGAAAGACATTTACTTCTCGAATAATCATTCTGTCTTGGTTCTGATTCCTAACGGTCAAGAAGTTAAGCCTGTTTGGTCTAATGATGAGATGACTGCCTATCTGGTTGGTGCTTTCCAAGGTAATGGTTGCTGGAGTTTCTGCGCTACTACTGACGAAACGTCGACTTATCCAAAGGGTATTTGTATTACTAACAATACCACCAAGGAAAACATTGTTGATAAGATCGTTGGTTTTGCTAAACAACTGGGTCTTAATCCGTCGAAGTCTAAGCATCCAAATGAAAACACTTTGGAAGTCCGTATCTACGACACTAAGTATTTCCAGAACTGGGATTCCCTGGGTATTAATAAGGGTATGGAAATGCGTGTACCTGAGTTTATCCTCAAGGGTACAGATGGTGTTCGTGCCGCTTATGTAGCTGGCATGATGGAAGCCGATGGAACTATCAGCGAGACCAAGTCCAATCTTCGTTTGCGTTTGATCACCAAGAAACTCCTCAAGGATATCCAAGTCATTCTTGCAGGATTCGGTGTACCAGCTACGCTGAAACTCGAACGCATGGGAATTGACGGTTGGAAAGATATCTTCTGCTTAGGTATCTACGGTCCTGTTGCACAGACACGTTTCAATGCAACCGTTGGTAACTTCATGGATAACACTCTGGTGTCTATCTCCAGTCGTGACCGTGTTGGGTTTAGCCACAGCTGGGCTAATGTCAGTAAGTTTGGTGTTCGCTCTTCTGATGTCAACGAATTCTGGTGTGGTGTCGAACGCACTCACCCCAACATCTCCTTGAACGCACTGGTCTCCAAGACTCAAGTGCCTGAACTTATCAATACTGTTTCTGATCGTATCAAGTTTGTTACGGTTGAAGATTCTGAGGAAGTCTTCGACGTTGAAGTCGAAGATGTACACTTGCTCAGTGGTGATGGTATCTATACCTCTAATTCTAGGCGCGGCGCTCAAATGGGGGTGCTTAAGATCAGTCATCCTGATATTATGGAATTCGTGACAGCTAAGCGTACGCCTGGTCGTTGGAATAACTTTAATGTGTCCGTCTTTGTGACTGATGCATTCATGAAAGCTAAGAACGAGAATACTGCTTGGCAATTAGTCCATAAGGCCGAGCCAGCACAAGCACTGAAAGATAAGGGTGCTTTTAAGCGAGAAGACGGATTGTGGGTTTATAGCGAGATTAATGCTGCTGAACTCTGGAACAACATCATGAAGTCTAACTATGACTTTGCTGAGCCAGGTATTCTGTTTGAAGACAACATTAATAACGATAACAACCTTCGTTATGTTGAAAGATTAGAGGCTACAAACCCCTGTGTTACTGGCGATACAGTTATTCTCACCTCTGGTGGTTATGTCCGTATTGATTCTGTAGTTGACCAAGAAGTCCAGGTCTGGAATGGTTTTGAATATTCTTACGTTACTCCTCGTGTAACTGGAGAAAATCAAGAGATCTTTGATCTTGAGTTCTCCGATGGTACTAAATTAGCTTGCACTCCTTATCACAAGTTCATTCTTGCTGACGGTACTCGTGTAGAAGCTAAAGATCTGCAACTCAATAGCAAACTGGCTAAGTTTGACTATCCTGTTATCACTGGTGGTAGCGTATTCAACTTAGTGTTGGATAAAGATACGATTATTAATGATTCATTTAAATCAAAAGTAGAATGGATTAATTCGTTTTTGGATAACCATAAAGAAATTAATGGTGACTTTAACAGCGTTACTCTCAGTGATGAGAAATATACTAACTTTAAAAACTTAATCAGGTTTTTGAATACTCTAGGCACAACAGCCAAGCTTTCTAAGAAGGGAAATAACTGGGACTTGGTAATTTCTAAGCCTTCTATTGATCGTCTGCGAATGCTTAAAGACGATAACAATGTTTTTACTACACAAGCGTTCAAGGATATAGATATCTTTGAAGACAATATTGAATTGATTTCTAAACAAAAGCGCAATACTCTTGAACCCAAGGTCTATTGTTTTACTGAAGATAAGAATCACTCTGGTATCTTTAACGGTCTGATGACTGCCAATTGCGGTGAACAACCACTTCCTAACTATGGTTGTTGTGACCTTGGTCCTATCAATTTGACCAAGTTTGTTATTGAACCATTCTCGGTTAATTGTGGTTTTAATAAGGGAGCTTTCCGTGAAGCTGTAACCATTCAGGTTCGTTTCCTCGATAACGTATTGGATGCTACTCTTTGGCCTTTGCCACAACAACTTGAAGAGTCTTCTAAGAAAAGGCGTGTTGGTGTAGGCTTCACTGGTCTTGGTAATACTCTTGCTATGCTTGGTTTGGTCTATGGTTCTCAGGAAGCTTTGGACTTTTGTGAAGACATTGCACGTACCATGCGTGATAATGCTTATGCGGCATCTGTAGACCTGGCTCGTGAAAAGGGAGCATTCCCTTTGTTCGATGCAGACAAGTATCTGGAAGAAGGTACATTTGCCTCGCGTCTGCCTAAGATGATCAAGGACGATATCCGTAAGTACGGTATTCGCAATAGCCATCTGTTGTCTATTGCTCCTACTGGCACTGTGAGTCTGGCTTTCTGTGACAATGCTTCTAACGGCATTGAACCACCGTTTAGCTTGGCATACCTGCGCAAGAAGCGCAACAGCGACAACACAACTACCCAGTATCCAGTGGTAGACCATGGTCTGCGTGTATTCCTTGGAACTATTGAAGTTTCATTTGCTGAGAAGATTCTTGATACAGTTTGTGCTTATAAGACTGAGTTCGAATACGAAGGTCAGGTTTATAGCCTCAAGGACGTACTGCCTAAGAGCTTGATTACAGCAATGGAGCTGACTGCTAATGAGCATTTGTCTGCACTGACTGTGATTCAACCATATATCGATTCTGCTATCAGCAAGACCGTAAACGTTCCTGCTGACTATCCTTTTGAAGACTTCAAGAAGATCTACGACAACGCACACACGTACCGCCTTAAGGGTGTGAGTACTTATCGTCCTAATAACATCATTGGGTCTGTGCTGAGTCTGGGTACTGAAGAGAAGAAACCAGAAGAGAAGGCAAAACCTGTAGAAAAAGAAACTCCTCAAAACGTAGACCCGCTTAATGTTGTTATTCAACGTCGTTCGGATAACGATTTGGAAGCAATTACGAAGAAGGTCAAATACATGACCTCTTTGGGTGATAATACTTTCTACGTCAGTGTTTCTTTTGAGAACGTCAAGGGCATGCTCGATGGGGCGCCAGTAACGGTTCCTCGGCCGGTAGAGGTCTTCATTACTGCGTATCCAGACGGTGTGCCTGGTGAGTGGGTTGCAGCCTACGCTAGGGCTCTGTCGTTGCTTGCTCGATCTGGCCTGCACATGTTCTGTCGTACCTTGGTCGACAGTCGTGCTATCAAGTCTGATAAGGGCAGTATTCGTTATGGCACCTACGTGAAGCACGATGGAACTAAGGTTCCTCGTTGGCACGATTCTGATGTGGGATGTATTGCTTACGCGGTGCAAGAGATTCTGCAGAAGAAAGGAATCATTGACAAAATGGGTACTCCTTATTCCTTCAAGGATATTGCTACTAACGTAGTGCAAGTCCATGAGGAAGTTACTTTAGAAGCACCAATCAGTCAGGAAACTGTCATGCCTGGTAAGCGCTGTACTGAATGTGGTGCACATGCAGTCATCAAGAAAGATGGTTGCAGCTACTGCACTAGCTGCGGTTACTTGGGTAGCTGTGGTTAATTAACTGCATAAAGGCCAGGGAGTAATCCCTGGCTAATATGCTGACTATAGTTCCAAATATTTTCAAACATATATCATTCTTTTGGTAATGGATTTAACCATTAAGAAGTTTTTATACGCGAGTATAATTGTCTGTAACCATTAACCATCAATCAAATCTTAAAGTAATATGGATCTGCACTACATTCGTGATTGCAAGAATGGAATTGAATCTTTCTCTAAACTCTTCGGAGATAGTAAAACACTGTGTGAGGAATCCTTACAGGTTGTGGCTGAGCTTTTGACTACTGTTGAACGTCTGAAAACTGCAGTAGAATCTACTCTTTTATTGAGTACGGATCTGCCTACAGCTGCTAGTCTTTTGAATTGCAAGGTAGAACACCTTGAGATGGTAAAGAATAAGTTGGTTAATAAAACCAATATCAAAAAAATTCCAGCGGAGGTCTTTGCTGTAAAGGATTCAAACGTTGAGTTTCTTACAGCTCCCATCATCGCTAACAAGTTAGGTATTACTATAGGTACTTTCCAACGCTGGAGGCGTAACTGGAAAATTGAAGGAGTGCAGATTAGTTTCCCACCACCCAATCATAGTAAGTTAGGTGTTTCTGAATGGACTAATGAATTGGTAGATTGGTGGATTGATAACAACAAAGATAAAGTCTATCTCAAAGGCTTTAGTGACAGAATTTGAAAGGTTTCAAATGAGTGATATCAATATTCCTGACATTACTGATGATCAGTTTGAGCAAGAAGTACTGAAGTGTGATATGCCTGTCCTGGTTGATTACTGGGCACCTCACTGTATGCCTTGCCATGGTTTTGCAATCATGCTGCAAGACGTTGCTAAGAAATATGCTGGCAGAATGAAGATCGTAAAGGTCAACGTAGCTAAGCATCGTCGTTATGCAAACATTGTATCACGCATGATGCCTACACCTACGTCTGTGATTTATTACAAAGGTGTAATTGTCGATCACAATACCGGCGCAGGTATCTTGGAGTACTTCTGTAAGTTTGTTGACAAGACTCTTCGTGATATTGAAGACATGAAAGATACTGAAGGCCAGTTCCAGGTGCCTGTTGGCTACAAGCTTTTACGCGATACCACTAGGGACCAGCGGGACTATCCAGCTGACTTCCATTCAGAGCATGGTCACAACGAATGTGTCTGTGGACACTGCGGACGTAACTTCGGTGGTCACAAACGTAGGACTATCTGTAGAGCTTGTACAGAAGAACAAAACACTCCACTGTAAAGAAAGACAACAATGGAAAAGCGCAAACCAATTGATTATAATTTTGACATGGATGGCTTGCCTTCTGTCTGTTGTGATACAATTGTGTTTTTTGTCTCTACTCTGTGTCTTAAAGCAAGATACAGATTAGGTGGTGTTACTAAGTCTAATCAACATAGTTTCAAACTAGAGGAATTACCAGCAATTGAAATACTCGATGAGATTTTTAATCTATTCGATTCTTCGTCCATGTTACTGCCAATGTCTGTATCATGTATTGAGATTCAATTCAAACGTGATCTTTCTGTTTTAGACTTAGTAATTACCGGTATCGATTTTGTTCAGCCTGTTACTTTCAATTTTAAAGAAGCAGTAATGTTGTCTACTATAAGACAGTGTATGAACAGATGGAATATTCAGCCAGATAGTCCGCAGATGCGATTAGACTCTGTCAACCACATACTGCCGGATATCAATGTTAAGTTGTATTTCTCAGACAGTGCTTACGTAGTAGGCACAGAAACAAATGATAATGAGGAGTGATTATGCGTAAGAATTCATTGGCACTGTTGGGTGCTTTGGTTGGTGTTAGCGGATTTATGTCGACGAAGCGCTATACACCCTTTAGTGATGTTTTCGATCCATCAGATCCAAGTCGGATTGCTAAGATTAATAACCGCCGTAGCAAGATTGTTAAACAAACTCCAGAGCAGATTGCCGAACGCAATGCTCACAATGAGCAGATTGAAGCCAAGCGTTTGGCTAAGAAAGCAGCTAAGCTTAACAAAGCTTAAGACTCTTACTCTAACTCTCACACTCTTAAATTATGTCTATTCCTCAGTTTAGTATTCTTACTGATCCACTAGTGAGACAAAAATCCAACAAGATCAATCAATTGGATGGTATTGATTCTCGGGAATTCTACGATACCATGCTTGACATGCATCGTACTGCACACGCTGTGGCGCGCTCTAGTAAGTTTACTCAATCTGGAGATGTTGCAACCAATATGTATAACATGGTCGTAGCCATCAAGACCAAAGAGTCGCCTACTGCAAACATAAAAGGCAAAGCTGCTAAGAAAGCAGCTAAACGATATCTCAGAGCACAAGCTCGTTAACTATTCAACCACACTGAAAAAGGAAGAAATCATGCACAACGATTCTATGGGTCCTAATAATGTTGAAGCTATGAGAGCGGGTCTTATGCAGGCGCGCAATGTTTCATCACAGCGTGTTGATGACGCACCACCTAATATGGCTGAACAACAAAGTGGAACGATTTTCAACAATATTCCTACTAGAGACGTGCCACCGATTCCAGGACGTTTTGTTCCACCTAATATGAACAGTAGTTTTAACCAACCAAGTTCTGTTTTCAATTACGCTTATTTGGTTAATCTCATTAGTTCGCTTGCCAGATATATTACACAAGTTAAACTGAATTACGAAAACAAACTTGATGATGTTTTTAGCAAAAACATCACTTTGTACGAGATAGACATTATCAACTATTCTTCACAGACGCCGTACTCTACTCAAATAGCTCATCAGTTGTCTGTGTATATTTGTAAAGAATTGGCAGATTTCCCATCTTTATTAGATACTTACACGCAATTAATGAGTGTTAGATTTAAAAATTTACCATCGTCTTTTAACATCATTGAGCTTCTGAATCAAAGCAAGTTGAGTTATTTGGTTCCTACTTTTAATAACGACAAATCATCCCAATTTTCTAGTACAGCAACTATAGAAGAATCCAAAACCACTAAAGAGGAAGTTTTGTCTAATGAACAACTGACTAGTTTGGTAATTGATACTGCCAAAGCACTCGATAGTTTGCGTTCTGAAGTACGTAATTTGGCCGCCAAAACGATGCCCATGGGTGGTCATTATTAATTAGTTAAAACAATGACTCTCTCTTCTGGAGAGACCAATATCTCACTGCCCATGATTACCCATGTGGCGGTGAGGTACAAAGGTTTCGCTTTTTCTCTTCCTCGTCCTTTTAGGCACCATCACGTTCATAACTGTTTGATTCATCTTGTAGGTGGAATCAACGACTTTAGTACCGATGGTTTTCTAACTAACAAATACTTTTTCCTTAATAGAAAAGAAGCTTTCAGTTTAGTTTCTCAGAATGGTCAACTACTGAGAAAAGACATTACTGACAATAAGTTATTTTCTGAGGACGTATGGGTACACAACGTACCTTATACTAGATTAGAGGAGATTCTTCCTCACCTTAGGTTTAATCGACCTTCCAATGAGAATCTTTATGAGAGTATCTCGGATATTGATACTTTTAGGAAGTTGTTCGACAAGCTTAATGTAGGGGGACAAAACGATTGACCTCAATCCTGTATGTGTTCGGTCTCATCAAAAGACTTTTCTGTAAGATCTTTTGTTTTGATTCCAAATCTTATGGCTACGGTACTCGTGCCGGGCTTTTTCGTCTGAAGATGATTTTTAATGACGGGTTAACCGTCGAAGGAGATGCAATGTCGACTGTGATGCGTAATGATCAAGTGGTAACTTTCAAGCCTGTGTTCCGTGATTCGTTTGGCAACGAAGTGGATATGTTGGGCTCTAAGCCCGTGTGGAGCCTGTCTGATGATGCAGTGGGTTCGCTCGCTGTGGAAGAAGATGGCATGACTGCTGTGTTTACTCCCAGTGGTCTGAAGGGCTCTACCCAAGTGAGCGTTCTGGTTGATGCCGATCCCGGCATTGGCGAAGAAGATCTGGTGGGTACGGCTGATATCACCGTTCTGTCGGGTAAGGCAGTGATGGTGCAGCTGACGGGTATTCTGGGTGATAAGGTTGTTGCTCCGGCAGAACCCGAACCCGAAACCCCTGCACCAACGGAAGCTCCTGTGGTAACGGAAGCACCCGTTGTGACTGAGGCTCCTGTGGTGGAAGCTCCTGCAGAAACCCCTGCTCCTACGGATGCACCGGTTGCTGGTGATCAAGCTGAAAACCAGCCTTAATCTGTTTTAAGTAACAGTCTTTGCCAGTCTCTAAGCCATGTGCTTAGGGACTGGCATTTATGCTGATAATTTTTAATTGGTATTTAGAATCTTGTGTTCAAGAAAGGAACCCGTATGAAGTTTACACCAGAAATACATAAGCTACTGATGACGGAATTAATAAACGGTTCATCTGATGCTGCTATGACCACTAAGCTCATGGACATTAATGTACCGCCAGAGCTTACCAAAGGTTTTATTGAAAGAGCCAAAGAGCTGCGAGCAAGCGCTATGGCAATGAAGCCTACATTCTCTAGTGGTAAACCACCACTAATAGTTACGCCGACTGCTGCTTTTCCAGAGATCAAGCGACCATTCGTAGTGAAACAAAACAACAAGCATTCTATCACAATTGCTGATAAGGCCTATCCAGTAGTGTTTCAGATGGATAACCCACATTTAATGTTGGTTGAAGACTTTATCACGCCTAACGAATGTGATGCTTTGATTGAATATGGCAAGACTCAATTCCAGTCTGCTCCTGGAGTAAGAGAACCATTTGACATTGGTAGGAGTCGTGATCTGCGTACTAGTGTTTATGTGAAAGCACCTAAACATCATAATGCGTTAATCAAGGAAATTGATTCACGTATTGCAATGCTTACCAATTGGGACGAGCAATCGACGGAAGATACCTATTTGCTGAACTTTCAGATCGGACAAGAGTATCTTACTCACCATGATTTTATTGAGGTCATGGAACCAAACGCTCACACACATTTGAATAATGGTGGAAACAGACTTGGTACAGTAATTGTTTTCCTGAAAGAACCAGTGGAAGGCGGTAACATTACGTTTCCTGAATCTGGTCTAACCATTGTTCCAAAGAGAGGCTCAGTCCTTTTCCTTGGATATAGCGAACCGTTTGCAGCGTCTCGCTCTATTTATTCTATCCAACCAGTGGTATCTGGTGAGGAATGGATTGCAATCAAGTGGCTCAAAGAGCGCACTGTAATTTAATACCCCGTTAATAAATCAACCACAAGAGGAAAATATGAGTTTGAAATCTGATGCATGGATCAAGAGTAAGTGTCTTGATCTGCCTGAAGGCGTTTTGCCTATGCTGGAGCCATTCTTTCCAGAATCTATTAATAAGCTGGAAAACGGTAAGAAGATTCCTAGCTATGGATTGTCTAGCTACGGCTACGATGTGCGACTGGGTCGTAACTTCAAGTTCTTCAAACAACAGGGTGTTCGTACTGAAGAAATTGGAAGTTTCACTGTTGGACCATCTTATCCTGGAGCTAGGTTTATAGCTGAGAAAAATGGCCAGTCTGAAATGTTGTTCATTCCAATCAGCAGTTCTATCATTGATCCTTGTAATTTCGACGAGAGTGTGATTGAAAATATTCCAGATGCTGACGCTATTATCATGCCACCATTGTCTTTCTGCCTTGGTGTAGCGATGGATAAGGTTCGTGTGCCTCGTGACGTGTCTGTAGTATGCATGGGTAAGTCCACCATTGCTCGTGCTGGTGTTATTGTTACTGTGACACCTCTGGAAGCTGGCTGGGAAGGTTACATCACTTTAGAGATTACGAACACCACAATGCTTCCGGTTCGACTGACTGCTGGCATGGGTATTACTCAACTGCAGTTCTTCCATCATCAGGGAGAACAGTGTGAGGTCTCCTACGCAGATCGTAACGGTAAGTATCAGAACCAGCCTCTGGAAGCTATTCCAGCGCGTCTATGAACTACCTTACGCCGCAAAGCGTTCTCGATACTCGGTGTGCTTACACGGGTATCGGGAGTCGTAAAACACCACCAAACATACTAGCTAAACAGCGTCAGATTGCTACTGCAATGGAACAACGAGGTTTCTGGCTCTGGAGTGGTGGTGCTCCTGGTGCTGACCAAGCATTTGAGTCTGGTGCGGTTGCCTGTACTAGTTTCTTGCCTTGGGATGGTTTCGAAGGTAAGAGACAGGTTTATTCAATCTTACCTCAAGCTTATGAGATTGCAGCAAACTTTCATCCGATGTGGAAAGCCTTGAGTTTCCCAGTACGTTCACTGATGGCTAGAAATGCACATCAGGTTCTAGGCCCTACTCTAGAGCACAAATCAAATGTTGTCATATGCTGGACACCAGACGGCTGTGAAGACTACCATCACCGCACTAGAGAGACAGGTGGCACTGGGCTGGCCATTAGTCTTGCTAGTAGTATTGGTGTTCCCATTGTTAATATGTGTAATGATTTCTGGTCTGAGAAACTATCAGAAATTACCGATTATGATTTCACCTTTATTGAAAGAACACAATGAGTGAAGATATTCAAACAAAATATCATACATACATGCAGAATTATAGGACTGCAGTATCGTCAGTGACCCACGCAGCCTCTTTATTCCCGGATGGTACCGGAGACCTTAATGATCTTTATTTCTCTGCTCAATCGGCCTTTGAGACGATGATAAAGGACTTGAAGACTAACAACATTATCGATAACGCTAAGACAGCGTTAGATGATTTTCTAATGTATGGTTTTCCTCGTACTGTTCCTAACTTTCCCCAAGTAGTAGCATTGGTTATTTTCATTGAAGACAAGAAAACTAACTGGAATGTTAAGTTACAGTTCTTCTTCAAGAACGATAAACAGATTAGTTACATTACTGATGTAGAGAAATAATTCTTCTCTATACATAAATGTTATAGAGCCTGGAGTGGTTGCCAGGCTCTAATTAAAGCTGTCGGTGTGTTTCTTCCTTTCTGACCGACGGCTACTTCTAGTTCCATACTGCGGGGGTGGGGCTAGAAGGCACTCCAATGCGTTCGTGTTGGGTGTTTCATTGTTGGGTGTGTGTAAGCCGATCCTGGGTATGGTGTCCAGGATCGGCTTCTATGCTGTCGTTACAGCATAAAGGCCAGGGAGTGATCCCTGGCTATTATGATCTTTTTTTTTTGTTACTGAGTAGCTATTACGGATTCTTTATTGAACTCTTCAAGGAGATCAGTAAGTTGTGGGAATCCAAACATGTTAGTACAGTATTCAATTGAATTCACATGACCGGCAGATAGAAGCATGTTCTGTGCACGGAAGATAGATTCTGGAACACCTTCTATATCACAAAGTTCTCTAGAGGTTGTTTCTTTAGAGATGTTAAAGACTACTTCACCATTTGGATCAATTTGTCCACTACGGTCGTTAATCGTAGCCGGTACGTAAAAGCACCCGCTCATAGTCACCTATGAGGTCAGACTATATCACTATCTTCAGCATTATCTGGTAAGATATTCCCCGTTTCGGTTATTCTAAGTTGAATAAGTGTATTTTACTACACGCCACTTGGCCCTACGAGCTTTCGCTCTAGTCGTTGAACGTTCTTCTAAATTTCTCTAGAAGCTTCGCTGCTGATTGACTCTTGTAAGAGTGTTTCCAGCAATTAGAGGAATTTTTCGATTAGGATTTCTCCTAAAAGTCGCGTCCTTTCACGATGCCGATACATCTAGCTTAATATTCGACACCGTTCGTTATTCGGTGCCCTGTTTCCAGCTACATGTCTCCATGTAGAGTAGACTATATCTTCACCTCTTAAAAAGAGGGCTCTCCGTTTCGGGTTCACTTGAACCCTACTCCCTTACGGGATAGTCGTTGAACGTTACGCATACCCAATCTCACGATTGTATTTAGCGTCTTCGCTGCTGATTGTCTCTATTACGATCTTTTCAAACATTCACGCTTGCCATTTCTAGCTGCGTTGTAGTGATCGTACCTAACAAGATATCCCAGCAATTAGAAGAGTTTAAAGGCGACCTAGATCTTTTCAATATCAAAAACTTCGAATCCGAATTTACCCAAATAAGGTTTGTTTCTTGCGATGTACGGATAAAGTGTACGCGTTGTTGTTCCTAGAAACTTCGCAGCTTCGGAAAAGCTAGTAAAGAACTGCTTGTCTCTACCGGCTTCGCACACAAATATACCATTACCTGGATTCAATGGATGGTCTTTGAAAACCTGTAGATGAAGTTTTGAATACTTAGGGAATTCAAAAGCATCATCATCTAGATATCTGAAAATATACCCACGAGTAGGGATACACTTTCTTTCTCTTGCCATTTTACCAATTGTCATTGCTTGAACATCTAAAGCTCTTGCACATTCGTTAACACTATCGAAAACTACGTTGTCGTTTGTGAAAACATTGTGTGCTACTACTGGCTGATAACTACCGTTACGATAAATCGTTTCTGTTTGAACTTCTGGCCACGGTGTACCATCATCAAACTTGAACTGTAGCTTATCACGATATAGCTTTCCTGGGTTTCTTATACGTCCAAGAACGATAGACTCTCTCGTTTTACCCCATGCTTCTGCGCACTTAGAAGCGCTTCTAAAAGCAGTGATAACACCTGTCGTCGTATCCTTCATTAGGACTGGAACTGAATTCGCTTTACACAGGCCTGTTTCCCAACTGTGAATTACGTTTTCAGAGATAGTCACCCATTCGATGTTTTCAAGATCGTTATTTTCAGTATCACCATCCTTATGGTTAATTACAAGATTCGTAACATCTTTGCCTAGATCAAGAAAAACTTGACCAAGAATACGATGCATGAATTCATTCCTGTAACCAACATGTTGGAATAGATTTACATACTTGTAACCGCCTTTTGAGTTTGATTGTTCATCTGGTTTTGTCTTTGACCATTTTAAAACTTTGCAAGTCTTTAAACTGATTATAACACCAGTCCTTGAAATCGCGTATGTTTCGAACTGAGGTATGACAAAAAACCCAGGAAAAACTTCAGACTCTATAAGCCTTAAAAACCTATATCTTAAATTACCAATAGCATTGTTCGTCTTATCGCCGTCAATGTAAAAGACTTTAACGTCTTTCCAATGTTCAGTTTTTAACGAACTCTTACCTTTTTTCAAAAGAGCTAACAAACCAACCTGTATTTCTACTAGGTTATTTTTGAATAAAATCTCAACAAACGTCTGATCGTTCTTTTCGAAAACTTTCAGTTGTTTATTGTTTTCTTTAACATTACCGATTTCGTCGACTTCGATATGTTCAAGTTCGGAAAAGTTTAGCTGATAGTCCATATAGCACAATCAAGTTGTTTACTATACTATATGGTTTTGTAACAAGATTTTTTAGTTAATCGCCAACATGCCCATAAACAGTTGTAGAAAGATCAGAGTTCTCTTCAATGATCTTCAAACCGTTGTTAGAGATTAATGGTGCTGGTAGAGTAATGATCCAATCTTCTCTGGAGAGAGTCTCATCATCGAAATCATCCACAATGTTGGAAGACGTAGTACCCATGATAAGGTTACGTTCCATCACGAACCAATGCAAAGCATCCACAGTACGACGTGGTTGTGATTTGAAGTTCTCAAAGTCCGATGTACCTGAGAACAATGGGACAACAACCGACAAGTCTTTGATCTTCTCTTCAAGTATCTCCATCGAGATACAGTCAAAACGGTTATAGACAATGTAGTCCAACATAAAGTTAGATTGCATTACCTGGTGCCATTTCAAACCAGTGTATTCGTCTGCTTGCTCTAGTTTGAGTTTTGTGATGTTCAGTTCTTTGGTAAGAATTGCATCAAGGGAATAGGATTGTTCGTCTTGCTTGCCCATCCGTGTGTGTTTGTATGCACACATCGAGTCAATGAAGTAGAACGATGCAGGAACAATGACAGTATGCCATTGAGCAGCGGGTTTAATAGGTGTGATTTTACCACTGGAGGTTACCTTTTGTTTCTTACCACGTTTGTAATTGAAATAACGATATTCTGGTGGGACATCTGGATCACTAAGGATATCCTTAAGATCGACCTGGGCTCGCTCAGCAGCTTCAATGAATTTGGTTAATTCGAAGTCAAGATTCCAGATAGCTACAAAGTCTGGTTTGATTTCATGGATGCGATTAAAGATAGTAGTGATGACATCTATCTCATTTTCCACAATAAAGAGTTCTTGCTCAATCTTGCGTTCATCCAGATACTTACCCAGATGTTTACGTGTCAAGTGCTTTACGGATGATTGTACGTCTGTGTAACCACTTACTGCTTTCTTTGTGACTGCAGTAATACAAATGTCTTTCATGGTGAATGTCAGCATGATGATTTCATCAGTACCGTGAATCACATCTGTTTCAATGTCGATGACTCCGATGGAGAAAGGAGTTTTGACATTTGGATACTTATCCATGTAAGCCTTCTTGATGATGGCTGTAGATGTGATATCTGATCCGTAGAGATATGGGTTTTCAGATAGAGTACGTAGATCTCTATTGAAGCCATGCATACCCAAAGCTTTAGCAGCAGTCGAGACAAGTTTGGTTTGTGTGGTCTCGATCTTAATCAGTTTGTCTACTGATTCCCATTCTTTCTTTTGCTCATAATTTCTGCAACCCTTCTTAGCTACCCAAATAGGACGTTTATAGTCGTATAGGAAATTGAGCTTTGGCGCACTAGTACCGTCTTCATAGTGAATGATTTCTTTCACTACATGGAGATCTGGTTGGTCATATTCCAGCGGTGGAACATAGACAGCGAAACGGCATTCTTTGCCTTTTATTTTTTTGTTCTCTTCCATTACGTCCATCTAAATTCTCCTTTTACTATGCAATCAAACAAATATTAGCTTTGCTCTACATAGTAAGAGGCAATCCTATTATTTTTTCTAGTCTCATTGTCTAATCATTTGACCGAATTCCTCCATTACTTTCCGGAAAAAAGCAAGGAACAACCCATGTCTATTTTTAATTATGCTGCGGAAGCCATTGCTTTCCAAGGTAAAGATGTCTCTGAAGCACTCATTAAGAACTTTGAAGAGATTCTCAAGTACAAGACACCTAAAGAAGCTGCAGACAGCAAAGAGCGTAAAGACATTGAAGACATCATCCGTAAGAAAACGGGTATGAATATTCGATTGTCTCTAAATACACCAAACCACCCTTGTGTTTACATACCTCTTGTCAATCCAGGCAGTGTTCTTTTGCCAGACTTTATGCGTGGATTATTTACCGACGATTACGAAACTATTACTCGCAAGATCGAGAAAGATGGTGGAGATAACTTTGTCGATCTGAAGAACGCCAAGGTAGGTGGGATTTATGCCCACATCGAAACTCCAATTTTCATGTCGCAGAATTTCCTTCGTGATCTTAAGTTGTCTGCTCGTGAGTGCACAGCCATTTTATTGCACGAAATGGGGCACGTTTTTGTTGCGTATGAATTCACTGCACGCACGATTCGTACTAACCAGATTATGGCTGCTGTAAATAAAGCAGCTTTGAGTGATGCTACGGGTGAGAACCATAAGCATATTCTGAAAGAAATTGCAAAAGCTGGTAAACTTAAAGACGATGCTTTTGAAGACTTAGTAGATATAAAGAACAATCAAGTTATTACGACTGTGGTTGTTCGTGAAGTCTACGAAGCAGCGCGTTCTGAATTAGGTACCAAGAATTACGACGCTACTACATTTGAAGCACTGGCTGATCAGTATGCTACACGTTTCGGACTTGGACGAGAACTTGTGACTGGGTTAGAGAAAATCCATAAGTTCTACGGTACTCCTGAGTATTCGCAAATAGCACGCATTTTTACAGCGTGGGTGGATATTCATGTTCTCATCAGTATACCTGTTTTTGCAATTGGTACATTTCTTCACCCTTTAGGTATCCTTATGCTTAGCATGATGGTACTGACTGTTTTCATTAGTGGCGACGGTGCTCGTGATTTCACTTATGATGATTTGCGAGTACGTTATTTACGAATCCGTGAACAGATTATTACCCATCTGAAGGATAAGACTCTAGATGCGGAAACTATCAAACATCACTTGGAATCTATCGAAAAGATTGACAAAGTGATTGATGGCGCTAAGGACTATAAGGGAATTCTTCGTACTGTCAGTAACTTCATTTTCTCTAGCAATCGTAAAGAAATGAAAGCTATTGAACTCCAACGTGAACTCGAAACCTTTATGGCTAACGATTTGTTTGTCCAGGCCTCTAAGCTTTCTTTCCTGAAGTAAACATGTATACGCTGACAGCTCTTGCCAGACTGTCGCGTGACGATGCTAGTTTTCTATTGCAGCATAAAGACACAGAAGCATTGATGCACGCTATTGCTAAAGCAGTAGCGGATGCATTACCACTTTTGTCTCATCCAGTAGAAGACCCGGAAAGGGAGTTTAAAATAACTCTCTTTCCAAAAGCATCTAGCGCTATCAATTTCTTTAATTCAGTTAAAGTTTTTGATGTCAAGAAAACGATGGAATTGTGCAAGATCTTTTGGCTTGTACGATACCATCTAGTTTTTCCTGCAGACACTACCTACATCGGATACTCCGATGAGAAGATTAACCAAACTCATTTCTTTGGGTACGGTTACTATGTTCCAGCAGAAACTCTTGAGTACTGTTTTCAAAACGGTTATCTTTTGGCTGGTACTCTTAATAAGATTGCAAAGATCATTACGACTAACGATCTAGTCAAATAACACGAGGAAAACAAAATGGGTTTAAATAGTGAGATCGACAATGAGTACGGTCCAGTAGATGATCAAGGCAATCCTAATCTACTGATTGATACTCCTAAAGATGATGAAGCTTTTGACAACAAGAGCGTACCAGATGATAGCATTTTCAGTGGTGAAATCATCAAAGGACAATTGCCTACGTTTGTAGCACAGTTTGAATTGGAGAAATCCAAAGCACAGACTACATCTGAATTGGCTGAGGTTCGTCAAGAGCTCGTAACTAACAGCGGCGTGAGTGTGGAAGACGCTAACGTTATTGACTCTCTGACTCCTGGTTTTATCAGCGATGACAATCCTATTGGGTTCTTTACTGAAGATCGTACCAAGACTCGGTATGCAGAAACTCTCAGTACTGTGAATGCCACCATTGACAAACAGTACGATGAGCTCAAAAGTTCTATTAGTGATTTGTCTAGTAAGTTCTATGACGTTGCTAAGAAGCAAGGGCAGGACAACCGTAGTCGTTTTGTCGACGGTTTGATTGGCATCAATCAAGCAATTGTTAAATTGCTGATGAGCTTTGATCGTGATGAAGTAGAACAAGTGCCTTTCATCTTTAACAACAAGACCCGTTGGACTGATTTCCTTCGGATGAACTTCTCCGATTTTGGTGGAGATTATATTGTTCATGAAGGTGCTCCTTCTACGCATGGTTTTGAAGGCACATTACTCGACAGTTATATCAAGCGCTATTGCGTGGTGTTTCGTAATCGTGATAACCGCAATAACTTTGTCTCGATCATTAATAGTCAGGGTCGACATGTTTCTATCTCTGGCCGTAAGTACTTGATTGGTGAAGTCACTAGTGATGTTGATGATAGTCCTTGCACTGGACCAGATACTCTTGGTGCTTTCATGAAAGCATTAGGCAATAACACCGTTCGTAATTACGTTAACAATTTGGTTAACATTTATAACGTTAGTCTCAGTGTCTTTGCTGACGCACAAACGAAGATCAAAGAGATTGATGGTACTGATGCAATCCAACAAGCTAAGTTAGAAGCACTCCTGCAACTGTCTGGTGAAATCTACGATGCACAACACCGTGTCGTGGGTGTCTTGGATGCTCTGGCTGGTATCTTCCAGTTTACAGCTATTACTACTGAAATGATTGAAGAACTCGCCAGTACTCAGAACTGATGAGATGACAACATATTGGCCAGGGATCACTCCCTGGCCTTTATGCTGTTTAGTATTTAGAATCCGCTAAAAGACGGAGGTCCACCTGCATCGCCAGTATCATCACCGGTGTTGGTTTCATCAGTGGGATCACCACCAAGTTCGTCCATACCACCCATGTCATCCATACCGTCGCTACCCCCACCAGTATCATCACCACCGGAGTCACTACTAGAAGGATCAGATGCAGTAGATTCACCAAGATCTTCACCGCCAGTGATGTTCTGTACATCACGGTCTCCAGCTTGTCCAACAGGGACAACACCTTCGAGAAGCTTAACCAGCGAACGAGTCAACGCATTAGTATGTTCAGATTGTTCTTCCATGAAATTAATCATTGGAGAACCATCATCGTTAGTAGCAATGATTTCTGAGAGTTCTGGGAGTACATGGTTTTGTGCCATCCAACGACGCATCAAGTTAGCCTTAATGATTGCCTTGACTTCATCAACACGTTGTGATGCTTCCTCACCAGCCATAGAGCTAGGCAGAATCTCACTACTGATAAAGAAGTTCAATCCCTTATCGTAAGCTTCAGATTGCTTATCAAATGCTTCCATTTGATTTTGCAAAGTAATGCTATCTGGTTGAGAGAGCCTGACATCAAAGTTGGAGAGAAACTCCATAGCCAGTAAATGCACCAAGAGTTCTTCGTTCTCAGTACCAGCCAAACTAGAGACCTCTTCATCAGGATTACTGACTTCCGTAATCTTCTTGAGGTTTTCTTTGATGATCTGTTTAATCTCTTTAATCACAGAACCATTATTAATGGCTTCCTTACGACAGTGATCGGTGATTTGAGGAACAAAGCTTTCTTGAATCTGAGTGACTCGCTTGGAAAGTAAGAGACTATTAGCAACAACCGTTGTAGCAAACTCAGCAGAGAAACCATTATCTACGGTCTCAGGAGACAAACCAGTAGACATGATCGAGCGCTTACGAAGCATTTCTTCGAGTTCAGTATCTGGCTTTGCATAGTTACTCTGATGTTCAGAGAACTCAACAGCAGTATCTGGAAGACCCGGATGTCCTTCGTATTCGTATTCCAAACCACTGTTCTGGACATAATGAACCAAATCACCAACGGTATTAGTACCAATAGGGAATGATTGGTTACGCAGCTTTGCTACCTCATGCATTGCTACTTCAATAGTCTTTTGTGGATTAGGATCTACATCAGAGAGTTTGATCTTGACTTTGGTACGACCAATGGAGTTCTTAGTCGATGCCATGACTTGAGAGAACAAGAGCATAGCGCGAAGACTATTGAGAATTCGCATGTCATCAAGCAAAGACTTGCCAATACCACGATCGTCGTATTTATTAGCAAAATAAGTCATCAGGTCTCCAGGCACATAGAGAAGCTGGGTATTTTGCTTCTTCAGTGTACGAGCCAACATGATTTTGTAGACTTCGTTGTTCTCAGCAATCTTTACGCCTTGTCCAACGATGCCATTGCGAAGACGGGCTAAGAGATCTGCTTCAACGATTTCAGCATACACACGAGCAGCCTGATCGAAAGTTACTTGTTTACAATCAACACCATTGATCTTTGCTGCTTGATTGAGCAGACTAGAAGACATCTGGTCAGAACCCATGCGTGATCGAATGGAATCAAATTGAGATTGCTGTGCAGTACGAGAAACAGGGTTACCTTCACCATCAATTAAAACGAAGTAACCAACGTGCTTGCGTACATCACCAGGAGTAAAGACTGGAATCACAGACTCAGCTGGAAGCTTCATTGTGAGAGGTGCACCCACTGTGCTGCGTGCTACTTCGGAATCAGTCTTTGCTTTGACGACGGTCTTATAGCCAGGACCACGGTTCTTGTAGAGTAAGTTAGACAAATTAACATCAGTGAGTTTAGAACTCATCTTAATGCTTTCAAAACTGGCTTGCTGATACCGGCTTTGTCCAACGATAATCTCGTTAACTACTTGAGAGCGTTTGCGATCAATGATACGCGGTAGCTTCAATGTGTTGAAGTTATCAACCACAACCAAATGCTCAAGAGCAATCTTTGTGATGCCATCAGCAAAGTAGATACGGTTATCTACTGGTTCAGTAACGTTGTTCTTGTAGTAACCTTCAGCAACCAGAGCTTCTAAGCTCAGGTTATCTTTTGTTTTGGTACTACGTTCGACTGGACCAAGAATCCCAATGGGTTTAAAGGTCAAGTTATTGTCAAGGTACTCGTTAAGAGATTCAGTACTGATAACACGTTGACCGTTAATCAAGTCATCAACTGAGTTCTCAGGGATGACCAACATAGGGTAGGAACCATCACCAAAAAGCGTCTGACGCAGTATTTCTGGTAATAGTGGTTCAATTTTATAGACCTTAGTGAAATGTTCTTCAATAGCAGCAAGGAGTTGTGCGGCCAATGGAGATACTTTCAATGTATCTGGCAGACTGAAAGCCACTTCCGTGGTGTTCATGTCTTTAGGAGAGATGATCGAGCTGATCAAGATCTGTGCAGACAGTTCCATTTCTGGGAACAGCTGCATAATCGTGTCTGAATCAGTACCCTTTTGCGCAATCTCTTTAGAGACATTGGCAAAGTTATTTTGATCGACCACAGAGATATCACGATTACCGTGTTGATCGTGAGTAGGCCGGATATCAGATTGAACGAGTTTACTCAGTAGTGCAGCCAACTCTGGTTGTGTCTTTACGAACTCTACTGCAGGAAAACTTTTGCCAGCTTGCCGTGCATGGATCACTGCACGCAATGTATTTTTATTTGACATAGGTCGGATGCACCTTAAAGGTTGGAGAACAAAATGTTTATTGGAGAAACTCAGTGAGTCAAAACTACTACGATCTTTATATCGAGAGCGTCTTGGAACTCGCCGAGACCATTGTAATCAAGTCAGAATATTCGGCATTGCGATTAAATGAATACTTACTGGCTTACGTGGGTCCGACAGCATATGTCGAACACGACAAACGAACCTGGAAATACTATCTAAATGTAGCAGGAGAGTATCACTTTACTGATACTCCCATGATGGTCACATCATTGGATACCCTCCAACCTATCGTATTTAATAAGGCAAACTTAGCAATTCATACAGCTACAGCTAAAGCCTATAAATACAATTCTCGGTTCTATCGGGAACTAGTGACTACGTATCCTAATCAAGAACAACTGATTTTGGGTATTCTCTATCCAGCTGATTTAGAACATGCTATTAGTGCTCCGGATCTATCTGTCTTGGCTTATCCAGGTCATTTGGTAGAAGATAACGAGATGAGTTTGATAGATAATATCAACATCTGGTTAGATCACTACAACATCCGCTGGAATAATAAACAGTTCACTTTGTCAGATTCCCTGTATGGCGCAGCCATGCTTGGGATTATGCACCTCTCTATGGTGCCTCTGATTATTAACTTGCGTCTTAAAGCTTGTAAGACAAGCGAAGCACATAGTTATCATGTTCGTGAATATTTAGCATCTCACGGGATGCTTGATGTTTACTTAGGTCAGATGACTAAGAAACAAGCACTCTTCTTCTATCGCAACATCAATTACATTGAACGCAATAGTGGTAAACAAGATACGTTCTTCTGGCTGGTAGAGAAGATCATGACTGATCGTGGATTACCTTTGTCAGAATACACGATGAAACATGACGTTAGTGTTTTACCAGAACAGAATACTCCTAGAGTTACATTCCGTAAACGTTTACTGAATGACGCCGTAGCTACTAACGATCGTACGGATAACTTCCATACGTTGTCTAGTGTTCTTGATAAAGAAGAACCATTGGCTCCTGGCAATAGAGAATTCCGTGTCTTTAATGAACAGAAGATTCTCTCTACGTTTGAAGCTTCAATGTCTAGTGTGGTTACTACGAAGGTTCTTGAATCTTCTCTTATTGACTACACAGATGCAGTGCCATACACAATGCATAGCGTATTGCTAAACCACTGGATCTATTGGAGCCAGACTGATAAGTTCAGCGCTTACGCACGCATTAGGAATCCAAAGAACGGTGAACTTTTTAGTATCAATACTAAGGATGCATATCTGTACTTTATCTATGGGTTCTGTGCTAGCCTTGGAATTAAACTCAGCACTGTACCGATGCTCAATGTAGAGCGAGTACAAAGAGATCCGATGCCTAGTAACGATGACTTGATGAGTGTAGCTGATTTCAGTTATATTCCTGAGGAATACGCTACATTCATTAGATCGTTACAACCAACGACAGAAGTCATTACGTCTTTATCTGGTTTCAAAGCTAAATGCGAAGCAGTGCATGACACTGTAATGAAACAAACTGCGTTCATCTCTAACCAAGAGCACCAATACACTCGTGGTTTGGTGCACGCTATGGTGTCTAGAATGTATGCAGATATTGTTTTACCATCTCCTTATCCAGGCATGGTATTTACAGACTGGCTCAACGCTAACAACTATCCATTTGAAAACTTTACAGAATTAGAATGGGTAGATGTCTATAAGAACGTTTACGAAGAAGTCACTGGATACAAGATGTCAGTGACAGAAAACGTAAGTAGTCTGCAACGCGCTATGGTTAGCTTAATGGAACAACTGTCTAGTTACTCCATTCAGTTTGTATCTGATGTTAACAAAGCAGCAGTGCAGATTATGAATTGGGCTGCTATTCGAGTAGGTGATTTTAAGTCTGCTGGCCTTGCTTACTTCAGAATTCATGACACCTTTGTACATGTTTATAAGGGAATAGTCCATTCTTACGACCGTGGTACTATTGAAATAGCTGACTTCATAAAGAACTACTTTATCGATAACGGCATTCAGTACTTTGGTTTACATGAGATGCCTATTGAATTCACTAGGGATAAGACTTACTTTAATCGTCGAAACTTCATGGACCTGGGTTCCATGATTATCGATAATAGTTACTTACCTGAATTCGATACTGCCAATGGTTATTCTAATTTGCCATTGTTCTCTGGGTATAACTCACTTACTCAAGAGCAACGCAGTGAACTCAAGAGTATCTATCCGAAATGTATTAATCCCATTATCGTACCCGATAAGGTCGATATCACCGACATAATGCTTACGGATGAGTTACCGGGTTTGACTTATCTGCATCATCGTCGCAGAAACGTGAATGCTTTCAATTACTTCTACGTACCGAATTATACTTACCACTTTATTACTGGCACTACAGAAGTAGAGCTCGATGCGTTCTATCCGAACTTTGAACCAGTCGATGTAGGCGCTATTACACTCAATACTGGCAACACATTGGTTGAAGGTATCAAGTACGTCTTTGATGTACCGCTTGATAACGAATACTCTAACATGACGTATTCTGGTGGCTGGTCGTATCTTAATAAGTTCGATCCTAGTGTGAAGACGGATACGGAATACGAAATGAGTGGTTTAGGGACTATCTACGGATTGTTCTCACCAACGTTCTATCCGACGTTCCGTAGTTTCGATTTCAATATCTTCAACACAATGCATAACGCTAGTGCTGGCTTGGAATTGGATTCGTTCTATGCTCGTCATGAGTTCAACATTAGTAACTATATTGCTACTAGAGACTTAGGTGGTTTGGTAAGTACTGCTAATAGCTTTACTTACGAGACGATTATGACTACCGACAGTATCTGGCTCGATACGTTCTATGAGTTCTACGATACTCGTACTACACCAGACTTAGAACAAGTCATGGATCACCATGAAGCCAGTGGAATTGAATCTAGTGCAGATACTAAGAGCTTTGATTTCAAACTAGCCTATACTGAACGCTCTATCGAAAGCTTTGCTCAGGTATTCAGGCAAGCCAGGTCTTTAGACGACATGAGCGTAGTCATCGAGTACAAGAACCTCTCTGTGTTCAACTCTGTAACTACCGTACGTGGTTTGCCTAACTTCAGACTCATCATGCGTTCTAGAAGTCTGGATATCTTTAACTGGCTGCTTGGTATGGGTGGTACTAATCTGCCGACTAATAATACTTACCATAACCGATCACTCGACGCCATCTACAGCACTACTATTGGTATTGATGTTAATACAAGTTCTTCTTACACTCATTTTGATTTAACTGATTTCTTCAATCTGTTCGCTGGTACTACCGGGGAAGGTACTCTTAACTTTACACAAAGTCAAGACATTAGAGAGATTGAATTAGTCATTTAAGTCTGTGGTTATTTAATACAAATTGAAATCTTGTGTAAGCCCAATGGACTAGGGTTCTATCCCTTGATCCATTGGGTTATTTTTCTCACAACCAGGTAAACAAAAATGGAAATCTTTCGCAGAACAATTTATGGCGCATATTTGCAAACGTGTCTCTTGATGGGTCTACCTGTTGAGATTGTTCCTAACACCACACTGAATGAGAAGCTCTCCATTCAACCAACTGCATTACTGGGTGTGAATGAAAATCCAAAGATGCGTTATCTCTCGATTGGTATCGGTGGGCATCGCAGCAAGGTTGGCACTGATGGTATTGATCTGGTGGAGTCTCTTCCTCACCAAACGAGTCATGGCGGTAGCTACCGCATGTTCCCATATGCACTGCGTCCAGTAGACACAGATCTGTCTCCTGCTGAGCGCGAGCGTTATGGTCTTCGCCGTATTGAAAACATCGGTGGTGTGGATTATGTTGCTTACTATCTGCGTCGTTTGGATTTGACCAACGTCGTTGTTAAGATGCAACTCAATGAGGTCAGTGGTGGTATCACCACTACCACGGATTTCATTCCTACATCGGATGATCTCAACCCCACGCAACCTACGCTAGCTAGCGGTGGTATCAATACCGTGACTGGTAACTTCCTGTCTGCTACGGCTAAGCTTCAGATTTTGTTCGATACCTTTGATGCTACGGAAATTCTGAATGCAGCAATAGTTCTTTATAACTCTGAAGACTATGCCTTCATTACGGAAATGGCTTTAGTCTCTGGTGTTGATCGTAGTGTGACTGTGACTGATCCTAATTCGGTCAACGTTACTTATAACGAAGTGATCGCTGCACAGATCGTTACTCATGTCTCCACCATGCAACCTATGAAATCTCAGCGTGATGGTTTCACTGCAACGCTGGATGTGGGTGCTACTGAGCCATTGTTTCAATTGATTTAATTTAACAAAAAGAATGCCGGAATGAAAGACTTCGATCCCCGACCAGACTTCGCGTTCAACATTCTGGCATTAGACCCTGGTTCAGAGACTCTCGGCTATGGATTGCTCCAAGTACACGCAGAAACATTTGAAATAGTTAATGCCGATGCTTGGACAATCTATGGCAGTAAGCTACCCAACATTAATGAGTGGAACGTAAGTCTGTACCACGAACGTTTTGCCAGAATTCAAGCACATAAAGAAAATCTCCTGAAAACATTAGAGATTTACGATCCTTTATACATTGCTTGTGAGTCACCGTTTTACAACCCCCGTAGACCAGGAGCTTACGGTGTACTCATGGAAGTACTGTGTGCAGTCAAAGACACGGTATACACATGGAACAAACGACGAGAGGTTTATCTCGTAGATCCAGCCACAGCTAAGAAAGGCCTTGGTGTGTCTGGTAAAAGCGGAGATAAAGATCTCGTTAAAATTGCTATTGCTAATCTACCTTGCTTAAAAGGTTTAGAAATGGATGGACTCGATGAACATTCAAGCGACGCTTTAGCAGTAGGTTACTATAGATACAATCAACTCAAAACACACAGAAAAGAAGATTGAATATGGTCGATATCACTAAACCACGAAATGTTACTGTTATCTCGTTATACAAGAAAATCTCTAGATTGATCTTTGTGATTATAATCATGAGTATATTTAACATACTCGGGCTTTCCTTGATTGTTGGAAATCAACAACAGATGTATAAGAAGATATCGGAAACACATGCCATTGTGCTTTCTCAGAAAGCTGAACTAATTTGTCATGATAGTACAACTACAGAAGATCTCGTCAAAAAGCTCATGAAAGACTACGAAGACAAATCACTTTTCAAAGACATGATTGGAAAATAACAAATGACTGTTTTGCTAATCTTTTTGAAAACCTTTTTCTCAGGCTTAATTCCAGGAGGTGTAGCTGCGGCTACTGGTTTTATGACGAATCCATTGAAAGCACTCAAGAGTATTTTTATTCTTGTAATTGTGGCTGGCATCTTGGGTGGGGGTTTCTATATCTGGAAATCTAACAAGAAAGACCGAGATACAGCACATGACACTGTGGTTGGTGTACTCACTAACGCCATCGATAAAGAAAAGGAAGGCGCTAAGAAAGAGCGTGAGGGTAGTAAGATTGATTTAGGTGTTGTGACTGACAACACTAAGACGAAAACAGATATCGTACAAAAGCACGAAACTCTGGATGAAAAGCGCGAGAGAGATATCCAGGAAACCAAGAAGAAATTTAAACAAGCCAAAAAGACCAATGGTAACAACGTGGCTAAAAAGCCCGTAGACGGTACTAAGTCTCCTGAAGCTACCTCGGTCTCAGGTACTGGAGATAAAACGCTTAGTGACGCTGTAAGCCGCATCCAAATCAATTACCTTTGGGCTGTTTACTGCGAAGCTTCTAGTCAAGCTGAAAATGGCTCTAATTCTCAATGCAAGAACGGAAAGGTTTAAGAAATGAAATCTCTGTTAAAAGTATCTCTGGCTTTGCTCGTTGGTATTACTCTGTCTGGATGCAGTATCTTCACTAAAGAGATAATTGTTTATCAGACTGAGTACGTGCTGCGTACTCCACCTGCTGCTCTTATGGAAGACTGCAGTATCTCTGCACCGCCAGCGGTCAATGACTATATGGTTGCTTCAACACAAAAGAAAGAAGAGTTGTTAGTCAAGTACGCTGCAAAGCAAACTCGTAATCTACAGTTGTGCAACCAAGACAAGAAGTCTTTGCGTGAATGGACAGACAAACAAACTGACCTCTTTGATAAAGAAAAGGACAAAGATGGTAGCGGACAAAAGGGAAAATAACAGACCAGACAAAAGAGTCAAACAAACACGTACATGGGGACAACGAAAGACAGACATCAATGATGTTGATTTCAACGAACTGATGTTACGTGGTTTTGATAACCTTACGTTTGAAGAACAAAAATTTATACTAAGGACATTATTCTTGCCTAAACAAACAGATCCCAAAGAACTAGAACACCAAAAGAATATCTTTGGTTTGGAAAAGGATAAAACCCTTTTCAAAGCAAAGTTAATTGCTTTCTGGCTTGTTCTCACATGTGTGTTGTTATTCGCTATTAGTTTTGCTGGTGTGTTTATCTACATCACCTTGAAGCAAGGCGTCTTGACGAATGATGGCGTGATTACTGGTCTCTTTGGCACTATCGTTGAAGTGCTTAAGATCTTGTTTACTTCAGGTGCTTAAATGAGATTTCTCAATTTAGCTAACGAAGAACAATCCGTAGATCCTGAAGATGAAGTAACTATCTATGCTAAGATCTCTAACCCAGATGGTTTAGAGCAAGCTTACAAGGTAGAGCACCATATTCAGGCCAGTATCAAAACTGATAACGGCACGATCCGTGTACGACATACTCAACCCCTTCGTTTGAATGGAAATGAAGGTGGAGAAGAGACTTACGTACAAACTACTAAGAAGTACACTCGTAGCGATGGCGTTAAGTCATCTATCGAGAAAAACATCTCTATTACCAAAGAACAGTTTGATCAGTTCCTAGAGATCTGTGAAGATTACATGTCTAAGACGCGTTATGTCTTTCGTGTAGAGAACTTAGTCATTGGTGGTGAGGGTGGCGCTTCTATTGAAGCTAAAGATTTGAACTTTGAAGTCGATGTCTTTGAAAAGAAAGATAAGACTGTTAGTGTTTGGTGTAAGATCGATGTGGAAGTACAAGGACTTGTGAAACAATTGCAAGAAGCTGGATTGAAGATTGATCAAGTAAACTTGAAGATCCGAATTGGACATTTACCATTTGCTCCAGTAGATTTTGTCCTTGACGATAAGGATGGAAACAAGGATAAGAAGGAACTCATCAAAGAGCTTTATAAAAGCGAATTCCTGATTGAAAACGACTAATCGGCATAAAGGCCAGTACTGCCAAAAGCAGTACTGGCTAATATGCTGTTATGTCATAACTGGAGGAGCAGGCACGTAGTCTGGATAGACTTCTGTAGGAATACAGTTAAGTTGTGGATTAGGAAGTGTAGATTTCAGACTCTTGTTGCAATATTTCTACCAAATCTTTCACACTACCGTGTCTAGTAATTACTCTTGCTGTCGTTGACATTATGTTTCCTTATTACTCGTTTAAGCACGCTTAACGTAGAAGTCTTTAACAAATTGCTTTTGTGCATCTGTATAAATTGTTGGCCAATAGTTATTTGGTCTTACTACTGAATTAATATCCATCCAATCGAAGAAACGATTGAAAACATAAGCTGCTTCTAAACCACCTTGACTAAAGTCTGCATTACTCAAGTAAGATTCGTTATAAACTTCTACTTCATTAATAGCGACAATAAGTCTATTATTTCCTGTTCTTACTTTAAGTTTAGTCTCGTACCCAATGAAATTATTATTCTGATCATACGAACGTCTAGTGAAGAAATAAGGTAATTTCTGTCCACTAATGAAAACGTCATTACATTCGTTCTTTTGTGCAGTAGTCATGTTTGTTTCGTAAGAAACTAGATCAATAACATAATAACCCCAGCTATTAAACAAAGGAGCATTCTGATCTGTATCTATGTCAGATTTAATTCTTAGTTGATCGTAGGAACTAAATAACACTAAAGCAGCCCAAGGATTAAAGCTTCCATCTTCATTAACATAAGTTTTGGTCAATACACCGACTGCTAAAATCTTACCCGTCCATTGACTGTTATTTGTATTTGTTGGATCTAACTCCAACATTATATCAAATTCTGTACCATCACCCCAGTGTGGTTTATCAGGCGAACCATCTTCTAACAATATTAATTGAGTAAGCCCGGCCTCTACATCAATAGTATCAATTGGTATGGTGTTGCGACGAGAAAACTTTTGGTGATGAAATTCCATGTAGTTACCTGTGTAACTATTGTGATACGGATAGAAAAGACCATACTCCGTCACTAATGTTTCTTCTCCATAGTCGCCAGTATGATATTCATTACCAATTTCTGGTAGTTTACCAGAAGCCATATCACCAATACCTATCAGAGAATCTTTAATAAAGTAATCCGATACATCTATACATCTATCACTACTGAGTACAATTAGAGAATTACTATTGTTACCAGAACCATCTGCATACACACCGTAGAGATCAGATCCTTGACAAAATGTACGTAATAAGAAATCTGGTCCAGGATTAATTATGTCTCTACTGTAAGGAGTAGGATCAAAGTTTGCAATGAGTTCTTTAATTTTATTGATTACCAATAAATTATTGTTCTCAATTTGTGCAATAATCCATTGTGGTAAATCGCAATCACAATATGGTTGAAAGTACGCCATAATTGCCATAGTAGTAGGGTCATTGGTATTTTGTAGTAAAGCTACCAAAGACTTAATAGCCTTATACCGAGTTGTTAATGAATTTGACATTGTGTTTCCTTGGTATTTTAGATGCGCTTAACATAGAAGTCTTTGACAAATTGTTTTTGAGCAGCCGTATAATCTGTTGACCAGTAGTTGTTTGATCTTATTACGTTATTTTCATCCATCCAATTGAATAAACGATTGAAAACATAAGCAGCATGACGACCACCCTGGCTAAAGTCTGAACCACTCACGTAAGTTTCGTTATAAACTTCTACATCGTTTATAACGACAATAAGTCTATTATTTCCTGTTCTTATTTTAAGCCTTGTTTCATAGCCAATAAAATTGTTATTCTGATCATAAGAACGTCTAGTGAAGAAATAAGGTAATTTAACTCCGTTAATAAAAACGTCGTTACACTCGTTCTTTTGTGCTTGAGTCATGTTTGCTTCGTAAGCATCTAAATCAATAATATAATTTCCACTATTATTAAACAAAGGATCATATGGATCTCTTGTATCTATGTCAGACTTAACTCTTAATTGATTATAAGAACTAAATAATACTAAAGCAGCCATAGGACTAAAACTTCCATCAACATTAACATAGGTTCTTGTGACTACACCGACTGCTAAAGGCGTGCCTAACCATGGATTGTTATCTGGAATTGTTGGATCTAATTCTAACATTATATCAAATTCAGTACCATCTCCCCACTGTGGTTGATCAGGTGAACCATCTTCTAACAATATTAATTGAGTAAGCCCGGCTTCTAAATCAAAAGTATCAATTGATGTGGAATTGCGAAGAGAGTACGAACTGTGGTGGTAAGGCTGCATGTAGTAACCTGTGGAAATATAGTGATGTGGATAGAAAACACCATATTCTGTTACTACTGCATCTGAACCAAAAACAATATTATTGTAATACCCACTACCAATTTCTGGTATTTTGTCCCTAGCTAACTCACCAGTACCCACAAGAGAATCTAAAATAAAATAGCTAGAACACTTATTACTATTGAGAACAATCAATGAGTTACTACCTGAGCCACTTCCATCTGCATACACGCCGTAGAGATCAGAACCTTGGCAAAACGTACGCAATAGAAAGTTATATTCTGGATGGATAACATCTCTACTTATAACGTTATCGTCATCAGATGCAATAAGTTCCCTGATTTTATTAATTACATCCATGTTACCGTCGTAGATTTGTTCTACTAACCAAACGGCTATATTACAATCGCAATACGGTTGAAAGTACGATTTAATCTGTGTAGCAATTTCAGTGTTTTGTTGTAATATTTCTACTAGATCTTTCACACTACCAAATCTAGTAATTACTCGTGCTATAGACATTGTGTTTCCTCGACATAATAGACGTTGTTTATCCTAAACAGTTTCACAGCATAAAAGCAGTGGAGTATCCCACTGCTTTTAAGACTCATGATTTCAAGGCAGAGATTACCTTCGAACTATTCTCTTTAATCCAAGCAATAGAGTTATCAATTGCTGTTTCTGTCTTTGTATGCATACCACCGGGGCGTCTGCGCCAAAGCATTATCATGTCGGTCCTGACTTCTCCACCATATACCTCTCCTAGAAAGTAATGCAGCAAAGTCTCAGTATGATACTCTCCTCTTGGTAGCTTAGAAGCAACAGCTCTAGCCATTGCAGTATTATAAATACCTCTACGAATCAAACCGTGGTTTTCCATATACCACAGTTTATTCCATTTTTTGGTGGGTACTTCAAACTTTCGTAGAGTCTGAGCATCTACTACATGGTAATTACCGTAGACCATCCCACCTGGAGGAACTTGATAAGTGGTAGGCAAAGGATCGTCATTATCTTGAAAGAAAAAGAAAGGAGTCTTTATCTTAAACATGGCCGCAAGCTTAGAAGCATGCATCCCAGCTGCATCATCAAACTCAGATACGTAATTGAAATAGAACACACTCCGAGGTGTAATGATGTTGTGCGGAGTAGGACTCAATGTTAGACAGGTAATAATTTTGATTTCTCCTTTTATATTCCCGACATAAGAGCCAGTGGGTTTCCCCACTGGCCTTTATGCTGCTTTGATTAAACGTTCTGTTCGTGCCTGATAAAGTCAACCACTACGTCTTCTTGTACAATAAGCTTGCCGTCCGGTAAGGCCGTCAAACGCTTGCGAATAGAACAGCGATCTCCCTCATTCAACACAGTTAACATCTGCAGGTTTCTAGTACCGCCAAGACCATTAAGTGACAACGCAATAACGTCGTTCTTATAAGAGTCCTTTAAAGCACTGGTAATTGTCGAAATTGAAACTGTACTGTTCTTGAGTTGGTTGTCAATCACTTTCACGGTGTTAACCGTTAAAGCTTCTCTGAGTTCTGCATTTTCAAAGACTGCATCATTTACGTAGAGCTTGACATTAAAGTATTGGCCTGCTTCGATCACAGTACTGATACCGTTTTCGATCATAACGTTTACACTTCCCATCGTGGTCTTCGGATAGAAGAACAGTTTGGTTTGTTCCAGAAGCTTGGTAGACATCTCCTTGAGATCAATCGTAATCCAATCAACAACCGTGGACACAATCGATTCACGATAATTAGCGGATGCAATGTCAGTAGCGAAGTAATACGCTCCTTCAATAAACATCACGTCAATTTGTCTAGTCACAAGATTTGGGCCAGTAGCAATAGGTTTACCACTAATGTCCAGTTTAACATCACCTCGGCGGTGCTTGATCATTGGCATACCGGTGTTTTGATTTACTACCGTATCGCCTTTGCGATACTTCAAGTTGTACGTCAGTGCACCATTATTAATGCTGAAGATAGAGCCAGTAACAGGATCTTTGTCGTATACGTCTTCTTTGTAAGTCTCGTATACGTCTTGTTCATAAACCTGAAATGGAGCAGATGCTGGGAGACTGCGGTTGCTAGCCCAAAGGTTCTTCAGAGGTACACCGAACTTCAGCCTTACTTTTTCATGAGTGATGGCAGCAATACGGTTAGGAAGCAAGAACCTACCAATTTCAGAATCAAGCATATGTTGATTCCACTCTGGACCCAAAGTAACGCTAGTGCTGTAGAAGATATCGAAGTCTTTAAGCAGTGGAGTAGATAAACTCCTAGCACCGGTCGTGAACATCTGGAAAGACTTGAGCCAGATATTGTCTTTATGATCAATATCGAAAGCAGTACTGATTTGGAACTCAAAGACTCGCTCGTTCTTAGCAGTCTTACCAATCAAGGTACCTTGCAGATAACAACGATTTTCTTCATTCTCTGGAATGAAAGACAACTGAGCATGAACCAATGAGTCGTCTAAATCACGATAGGTTTCGTTAGACTTAGTTTCAATCAGGAGCTTATAGCCAGCTGACGTTTTAGAAAGCGAATACCGATAGGTATTGACTTGCATTCCTGTCGTATCGTTTTGAGTAATGAACTGACAAGTCTGTGCTACTGGATGATCCAAGTAATACGGCCTTACGTCAAATGCATCTTGTGTTGCATCCATAACGTAATGGAACGGTGTATATAAATACTTTCCGGTAGTGACTGCTGTAGCCAGGCTTTCTGGGTCTCGAAGCTTCAAGGCCTGTACGACAGCATTGTCTACTGGTCGAATCATGCCGTTGTTATTCGTGTAGAGAATATCTGGAGTAAGCGTAATGCGCTGTCCGTTATTACGAGTACCTGGATGAGTCACTGCTTGTTCCATCGAGATGACTAGAGTTTCGATGGATGTAGCGCCAGCAGTAATCAAACGTTCATCCTTAGGACGAGGTAATGACTTAGTAGCGAGGAATGTACGATTCGTAATG